>JABAOH010041871.1_pt2 | contig 227601 bp, 178 predicted proteins | sample 7062181 | NCBI WGS metagenome assembly JABAOH01 (sample SAMN14538630, study PRJNA623070) | marine sediment metagenome | biome: marine biome [ENVO:00000428]; feature: marine pelagic biome [ENVO:01000023]; material: deep marine sediment [ENVO:00002113]; isolation source: pool of 5 deep marine...
CATTAAAGCCGTTTTCCCACTGCCAGCTTCCCCGATGATGAATGCCACCTTGCCGCGACCATCGAGAGATTCTTGCATGAAGCGATCCAACCGCTCGAGTTCGCGCTCCCGTGCCACGAAGACCGGCGGAGCCTTTTCCAATGATGGTAGTTCTGCCTCCAGGAAGGCTGGGATTGCAAACTCGGATGGAGCCAAAGGTGTGGTGACCAATTCCTCACCCCACCCCTCAGGATGCAGTCGATGGAGTTTCTCCCCCGCTGAGAGCAATTCATAGGCTTGCTTTGTGTCTTCAGATGGTTCGACCTCCATTTCTTTCATCAGCGTCTCCACACAGCGCTGGTAGATGGATGCGACTCCTGATGTATCCCCCAGGCCACCATGTGCGATCATCAAGGCTCGGAATGCAAGTTCTGGTGATTGCCCCAATGAGACCCAACGCTCCCCCCACTCGAGAACGTCATGCCAGCGCGCTTCTTTGATGAATAACTCGAGAAGCTGCTGCATTTTATGCTCGAAGATTGCCTGGAGCCTCTCACGCGTCAGCAGGACCCAATCCTCGTAAAAGCCGGGAAGGAACTCCCCCTCGTAAAGCGAGACGGCTTCCTGCAGACTCTCTACCGGCGCACCCTCGCTGACGTCGGCCTCAAGGACCGAGACATCAAGCCAAGTCTCTGTATCCGGATTGAATGTGATGTGAATGCTATCCGCCTGAATTAAATCTTCGCCAACCAACCCCCCATCTCGGAGAACCTTGCGGATGCGCCAGAGGGCTTGTCGCAGGTTGTTCCTGGCGTTGATCTCATTAGACTCCGGCCAGAAGAAGCCCGCCAGCTTCTCGCGACGGTGGTCAACTCCCGGGTTTGAAATCAGGTATGCAAATAGAGATTGGGCCGGCCGCGAACGTATTTCGACCGGTTCTCCATCGAGGCGGATGTCAAACTGTCCCAGCAATCGGACTTCTAACATAATCGACCACCAAGAGGGAGGTTGCGAATAACTATGGAGATTCTTCGGCGAACAAATGGCGCATCTTGAGCCAGTATAGCACGATTGGATTCTGGCGCGAGTGGCTTTTAACCGCGATACTGGGATGCACCGTACATCCTTACACTTCGCCGCCCAGTTTAGTGTTCAGTGCATTTGGAATCTTCCATCATCCATCCTCAAAAAGCCATCTACACGAATACAAACATCAATAGCGCAACCATAACAGCTCGGCAGATATGGGAATAACGCTCACCAGGTATATTTAGGTCAAATTGATTACACATATCGATACGATAGGTGGAGGTTTCAAATGAGTTACATAAGATGGTTCAACGAAATTTCAGCCGGGGACGTGGAGTTGGTAGGCGGCAAGGGCGCCAACCTGGGTGAAATGACATCCGCAAAGCTTCCGGTTCCCCCTGGTTTCTGCCTTACAGCCCAAGCCTACCAGGATTTCATTGAAATCACTGGACTTACAAAGCCCATCCAGAAAATCATTGCCGGCATGCAGGAAGAAGATCCCTCCGATATCGATTCGTGTGCGACGGCCATCCGGGATCTAATAACTAGGCAGGAAGTTCCTCCAATCCTCCACGAAAAAATTATCGATAGCTATCATCAATTGGATGCAGCCTTGGGAGGGACAGGAGTTGGGAACGCTCCAGTAGCAGTCCGTTCATCAGCCACCGCAGAGGATCTTCCGACAGCATCATTCGCAGGACAGCAAGATACCTATCTCAACGTCCGGGGGGATGAGCAGCTAATCGAAACTGTTAAAAGCTGCTGGGCATCCTTGTGGACTACACGCGCGGTTACTTATCGCACAAAACAGGGTTTCGACCACAACTGCGTATACCTTGCTGTGGTAGTCCAACTCATGATCCAGTCAGAAACAGCCGGCATCCTCTTTACAGCCGATCCAATCACTGGAAACCGAGATGAAGCCGTGATCAACGCGAGTTGGGGTCTTGGAGAAGCCATCGTCTCAGGCCTAGTAACTCCTGACACGATTAAGATGCGCAAGGACGACGGTCAGTTGCTCTTACAAGAAATCGCTTGTAAAGACCGCATGATCACCTACCTCGACGATGGCGGCACCGCGGAGATTGACACACCGGATACTATGTGCGAGGTGCCTGCGCTCTCGAACCAACAGTTAGAAAGACTTGTCGACATTGGTTGCGAGGTAGAAAGGCACTACGGTTCGCCGCAAGATATTGAATGGGCATATTACAAGGACCAGTTCTACGTACTGCAATCACGGCCGATCACCACACTAGATGCCATAAGCGAGGCGACGATCGGGGATCAAGAATACAACCGCACGATGTTCAGAGAGATCTTCCCGGATCCGCTCTCTCCGGTATTTTTATCTGCGATCGTCCCGCTCCTTGAGTCCATGCTAGATTACACCTTCGAGACATTAGGGTTTACTCCCCAGAAAGACATGGATGGCGCAGTCTCATTCTACAACCAGCCTTATTTCAACCGGAATTACATCGAGGCCGCATTCAAGCCACTTCCTCCATCCATCCGAGAACACGTGGTAGCTCAAGTTGTCAACCCATTTGGCGATCACAAGCAAGGATCTATGCTAGAGCTTTCGCCTACTTATTTGAGGATGGTCGTGCGCATGCTGCGTTTTATGATTCGCTTCCCAAAGCAGCTGCCGAATCTACTCCAGAAATACCACGATGACATAGATGAGATCAACTCACTTCCTCTTGAAACGGTCTCCGATGAAGAGATTGTGGCTCGAATCGAAACGTTGGTCTACGGCATTGCCGGTGACCTATTGAACAATGACTTCCTCTTGATCGATAGTAGCAACAGGACATATCGCCTGCTCGCATCTATGCTCGAGCCGACCTTTGGCGATGAGACCGAGGAAGTGTGCGCAAAGCTCATTTCCGGGGTAACCGGCAATGTGACCATGGAGACCAATAAGCAGATATGGGACTTGTCGCAAGTTGCCAAAGCTTCACCGGTTGTGAGCGATATTTTGAGGAAATACGACGAGCGAGAAGTCAGGGATCACCTTGAAGGAACCCCCGACGGGCAGGAATTCCTGGAGAAGCTAGATCGCTTCTTGGATGAATACGGCCACCGGGAGCTCCGCATGTCGATTCTTTTCCCCACATGGGGCGAGGATCCAACACCGGTGCTCGGCTTCATCCGAGCGTACCTTGACGCCGACGAAACCCAAAGTCCCTACCATCAACAAACTCGCCTCGCGAGCGAGCGGGAGGAACTGACGGAGAAGGTTTTTGCAGCTGTTGAATCCGACTTCAAGGGTCGGTACGTTGTGTCCCCGTTCTTCCGCTGGTTGTTGAACCTGGCCCAAGTGCACACCCGAGAGCGGGACACCATGCATTTCGAGCTCACTCGCCTCTTCCCGCCATTCCGCCGCATGCTCAATGTGTTGAGTGATCGATGGTGCAAGAGAGGCATTTTGGCTCACGAGAGTGATATCTTCTACCTGACGCTGGATGAGTTGATAGAACTGGCAGAAACCCCGCGCACGATGAATGAGGTAGTGGAAGAACGCAGAGAAGAATTTGAACTCAACAAAACACGCCATTGGCCGGACATCATTCGAAATGGTCAAGAAATCTACGGGGATACAGCTCAGCCTGTGGAAATTACCGATGGAGCAATGACTGGGATCGCCGGCAGCCCTGGCGTCGTCACTGGAACAGCCCGGGTCATCCGAGGTCCTGAGGAGTTCGACCAACTCAAGAAAGGCGAGATCCTGGTTTCGCCCATCACCAATCCAGTTTGGACACCATTGTTCGCCGTAGCAAGTGCTGTCATCGCCGAGGTCGGAGGGATTCTCTCACACGGCGCCATCGTGGCAAGGGAATACGGCATACCGGCCGTCATGTCCGTCACTGGCGCAACTCAGTTGATTTCCGATGGTCAAGAGATCACCGTCGATGGCAACCTAGGGCTTGTAAGACTGGAGGACGGAGGCGTGTCATGACGATCGCCCCAATCGTAATCGGTTACTTCATCGGCTCCATACCCGTCGCCTGGATCATAACCAAACTGGTCAAAAAGCAAGACCTAAGGGATCTAGGAAGCGGGAATGTGGGAGTGATGAACGTTGCATTCAGCGTATCTCGCTGGGCAGGCTTGATCGTCTTCCTGGCGGAGGCTGCCAAAGGTGTTCTGGCCGTGGTCATTGCTCGTTACTTCATCGATAGCGATCTGATCATCGGAATGACCGTATTGGCGACGGTTGCCGGTACCCGCTGGCCGTTGTGGCTGGGGTTCAAGGGCGGTCGTGGGAACACTGCTGGCGCAGCTGCTCTATTGCTTATCTCTTGGCAGAGTCTGCTCATCGGCGCCTGCTTATGGGTGGTCATTCGTCTGATAACAAGAAACCATTTCGTGACGACACGCACATGTATATTTCTTGGCCCATTCATCCTTGGTTTCGTCACACAGTCATGGTGGTACTTCCTAACTGGCGTCGGACTGTGTTTGATGTACCTGACCACACACGAAAAGGGCACTGACGATCACCTAATCATCAAGGAAAACTGGCCCAGCTTGCGAGACTTCCTTACGAGCCCGCGGAGGAAATAAGCGATGCCAGTAAACAGTAGACATTAGTCAGATTACAAAAATCAGGAATCTGTTATTAGGGAATCAGTTAATCAGTCAAGAAGTCAAAAAGTCAAGAAGGGATCAGAAAATCAATCTAATGGTTGAAATGGAAAAAAGTCACGAAGTGATCTCCAATCTCTAGTCTCCAGTCTCCAATCTCGAGTCTCCATTCCCCATTAACACCCCAACCGACACCTGCATAACGCCATTCCTATACCCTGAGTTCATAAAGAACAAAGATGAGGACGTGCACCCCGGATATTGGATGGGGTTGAAGGAGGAATACGATGAACTTGATAGACCTGGCCACCAGCAGTTGGGGTCCCTTCTTAGCCCGCACGATGTGTAAAGTTCTCCCACGTCAATGGACATACCGCATCGGCGATCAACTATCGGCCATTGCCTCACGTCAAGATCAACTGCCATTCGTCCAGGCACTTCGGACGAACATGGCCGTTGTCCTTGGGCTACCAGAAGATCACACGGAGGTGTCTCAGGCTGTTCAACATTCCTTTCAGAACTACGTCCGCGGCCACATCGACCTATGCCGCGCAGTCGAATCTGGTCCCAATGAGGTTTACGCATCTTGTGAATTTGACCCTTCACTCATGGAGGTCATCGAAGCTCACCGGTCCAGCGGCCGAGGATTGATCATCGTAGGCGCACACACCTGCAGTTTCGACATCATGATGCTTGCATTGATGAAGCACTTCGAATCGGTACAGGTTCTGACCAAGTCCAATCCCGAGGGAAGCTCCGTAAAAATGAACGAGATTCGGACCACGTTCGGTATTGATATCACTCCGATCTCCATGGAAGCTCTACGCGACGCCGTCCATCGTCTTCGGAATGGAGGTGTGGTGGCCATCGCAGCGGACGTGCCACTAGAGAACGGAGATATGCTGAGTTTCTTCGGTAAGCGGACCAAATTACCAGCAGGTCATGCAAGGCTGGCGCTCAAGACAGGCGCTATGATCGTAGTTGGCACATCCTACAAGAGTTGCGACGGCTCATATTACGCAGTGGGCGAGCATGTCCACCAGCCGCCAGTAACAGGGGACAAGAATCTAGATGCAGCTCAATGGACACAGGAATCGCTCAACATCATTGAGAGGTACATACAGGAGCGGCCCGAGGAGTGGTTCATGCCGGTTGCGCTCTGGCCTCAGACAGCAATACCAGAATCCCAAGATCAGGATAGGAACTACGATCTTGGCGTTCAAAATTTGGCTGTCGATCACCCTCGGGGACAATAAATTCACAGTAGACAGAAGTCAGTAGCCAGATATCAGAGACTAGAGAATGGGGATGAGGGATGGTGGACGAATGACGAAGGATGAATGACCAATGGCCAACGACTAACGGCTTATTAATAGCGAATAACTCTACAGCTACACGGTTGCATTGAATTCCAAATCCAGATCCTTCGTCCTTCGAACTCCGTCTTTCGTCCCCAGTCTCTAGCCTCTAGCCTCCAATCTCTAGTCTCCAGTCTCTAGTCTCTAATCTGTACTTATGGTTCCCACCGGCTCCATGTCTCACCGAGTGCCTGCCGTGCTGAAAGGATCTCCTCACGCTTGAAGAGCGCCGCCAATCCAACACAGAGCAGGAATCCACCCGTCAAGCCAAGTTGAATCCAACGCGGGAACTCAACAAAAGCCGGCCAAAACTGGACAATGGCATTTACGATCAGCGTAATCACGCCCCATTGAACATAGTCTCGGGAGCGCCTCACATAACCCCAACCAACTGCCAGCGAGCTCTCGACAGCTAACAAGATGGCGTATACATGATCTCCCTCTGAAAGCGACTGAACTAATGAAGTTCCTGTCATGACTAGCACCCCGAAGGCCGTAGTCAATCGATAGGTAATTGTTCGGCCTTGAGCACGCTCACTCCAGCCTGCCCCTAACAAAGCAAGGCATGCCGGGATGACATATGCCTGGATCTCAGAGATGTCGAACTCCCGAAGTAGGGCCCAAACTACGATGACAAAAGCGCCAAGGCTTGCATACGCAAGGTAGAGTTTCTTTGTCAATACCGCATCGATAGCATAGATGACTGCCGCAATGGTGAACGTAATCGCTACCAGGAGGGGTTCCAAGGCAATAATGGAGCCCGCCATGGCGATAACCATAAGGCTCAATCCGGCGTTTCTGAATGGGACTGCATAAATTTCTTTCCAACCGGGCTTCTCGCTAAGCCAGGAGATCACTACATAGGAACCACACAATATCGAAGTTATTGCCGGCCAGATTTCCACCGTTGTATCACCAATCATATTAATCGCGTAGAAATGACCGACGAAGATCACAAACGTCCCTAGATAAGTGAGTAGGGGAGGAAACTTGTACTTCTGAAAAACATCTCGCTCAAACCAAGTGAGCGTCAGAAGCAATACGGCGAGTGCGATGGACAAACCGATGGCCAGGAAATCGCCCAAATAAAGCGCCGCCAGGTAGGCAACAGTCAGATTGAGTGTACTGGCTAGATACACCGGCCATACCCACCTTCCTTTGTTCGCGCGTCGTAACGTAAATCCGCCAATGGCCAGCGCAAATCCGATAAAGGCCAATGAAAGAGTGAGTGCATCTTCCAGCATCGTTGTGCGGACAGGCCCAATAAGCTGCCGAAGTAGAGCCACAACGCCGGCGTTCAGGGCCAGAGTCGCAGGCAATAGCAACCATGGCCAATCAAGCCAAATTGCTGCCAACAGATATAGGACGGCGATTGCCCCCAGGACCACGCTGGCGATGAGCGGATCTCTCCAGGTGAGTACGGGGATTACAATACTCAGGCATGCTGCTGCAGTGAGGAATGGACCGCCAAGTGCGATTCGCCTTTGTCCCAGCACAAAACCCAATGCAAGGTATGCCATACCGAGTACACCCATCATCAGCCCTTGCTTCGCGGTATCCGATTCAAACATGGAGATGTACAAATATACGGGGACCATGAGCAGCCAGGCTGCACCATACACCCAGTAGTAATTACGATGAATCACTGCTGACACCACCAGTAAGACCACGTCACCGAGTAGGACCAGGGCAAGATCCCCCTTATCCGTGACTGCTTGTGATGTGACCAGCAACGCTACGATATATGCCGTTATATAGAAAGGCCAACTTCCACCCTTGCTCCCTTCACGCTGTTCCAACTGATAGCCCAAACCCAAGTACACTATCGCCAGTGCAATCAGCACACCTCCCATCACACCGCGTTCCACCGACAATTCGACCATACTCATCCCGAATACGAACACTATTAGTACTGCCGTCACCCATCTGACTGCTTTCCATCGATAGGCGATGTCCGTAATCACGTAGAAAAGTACACCGATTCCCAAAGTCAAAATCGCCAACCACGGGCTGCCCATACCGCATTCTTTGCAACCATGCTCGATGGTCCATCCAAGCAGGGCGGCCAAAATGATTATCGGCATGGCGACATGCGATGTAATTTTTAGAGCTTGGCATGTGAAGTCTGCCAATGATGTCTCCTCAAGCGACCATGCAAGGCCAAGCACTGCACAAGATAACAACGCATAAACAACCAAGAACATGAATTCCTCAGCAGAAACCAAGACCAAGCCTGCAGTCGTTGCGCTGGCTAACGCGGCGAGGCTTATGTAGGTGAACGCGTCACTTCGTGTCCAATATCCCATCACGGCGTAGATCAGCAAGCAAGCGACCGACGCGATCAACCACATCACGTCGTTGCTCAAACCACTTGGACCCAGTACGTATATTTGGAGAATTGCGAAATCAAGGGCTAAAAACCCGCAGGCAATACAGAGGAGCGCATTTCCCCCTAGACGATAGGCTCGGCGCTTGAATAGATGGTAGCCTCCCAGGAACGTCAACCCTGTGACCATCGACATGACGGCAAACTTTCCAGGGCCAGGGATGCGAGTCCAACTCACGCCGATAAATATCAGTCCTGCAAGAAGCAACAACAGCCCACCCGAATAGAGGGCAATCTTGATATTTCGATCACTTAAGAGCCATTGATCAAATGGTACCCGCTCGCGTTCTCGTCGTTGCCTTGAAACCAGGCGGTCCACCTCATCAGGGCTTGTTTCCGGTCTGCTGCGGTCCTGGACGGGCTCCGCAATTTCCATAGCTGCCTTCTTGATATCCTGTGCCTCCACCTCCTGCTTCCCCCGAGACAACCTGGCCTGCAGCTCCAGAAAGCGGTCTTCATAAGGTGATCGCAACTCTTCCGGAACACCCCAGCCAGCCGTAGTTCTGAGGAGGAACTGCAAGTTACGTAACTCCAATATGTCTTGGCTTGCATATGCCTCACCGCAATTTCGGCAGACCTTGACGCGCGCCTCTTCCGGCGCGCCACAACTTGGGCATGTCATTTTCGCCTCCGATCTTACAAGGGTTCCACCATTCCGCGCTTCTCGAGCTCCTTAAGCGCATCTGCACGCTCACGCGGATTTCGACTATGACGGATAACCTCTATCAACTCCTCTGGATCAAGTTCTCTTGTTGAAAGGGACTCATCCGGGTCCAAGCTCATTTGGCCAATCTCTGATCTCCCAAACAAACGCATGGTGGTGCATGTTCCCCTTCCAGCTTCCGACTGCCCCCACCAAGTGCCAAAAAACCAGAGTCCAACGAGGACGGGAACAGTAAGGACCATTCTTTCAGATGGTCCCCAGATCAATCCAGTGAGGAGCGGTGTCGCCACCCTACTGGCGGCCAGAACTAAAGCTTGCAGACCGTGCCATCGGACGAAAGAACGCCTATCCACCGCTGGAATTATGAGGATCAGATGCCAGAGTGAAGATCCAAAGACAGCGGCCAAGATAGCCTCTCTACCAATCAAATCAAAACCAACACCACCCGAAAAACTGTAGGTGCTTAAGCGCATGATCAAAAAGTAGAGGAGGATCACAGTGAAAGTGGGGACTGTTAGCATAGGTGATAGCCACAACCAGAAGTACCAGTTTCGGGCTGCGTGCCTATCCTCTATAGGAATCTGTGAAGGATGATTAAGTTCTATAACCTTCATAATACGTCCTTCCTTAAAAAACGTGATTCTTCTTATGAAATCTCCATCACGGTAACAGAGGGGCGTTATGTCGATGTAGACTGGAACGTTAATAAGGTAATTGGAGAGTGGAGATTAGTGATTATAGATTGGAGATTAGGAACCAGGAATCAGTTAATCGGAGATCTGATATCTGGCTACTGATAACTGATCCCTGATCTCTTCTTACCTTTTCGACTTCTTGACATCTAGACTTATTGACGGATCAACTGATTTCTGGTCCCTGATATCTGACTACTGTCTACTGAAACCCACACCCGCATCTGCCCTGGCTCTCGATTCCCCCAAGCATAGTAAGGAACAGCAGTAACAGGCACGGAACGAATGGAGTTATTCTTTCCCGGCGGAGAGATCCCATAATAAAGTTCGTCCTTCCATCTCCCACCCTGCTCTCCCAAACCACCCTCTGTCTGCAGCACAACCACACCTCCGAGAAAATCAGATCGAGAGTAAGTTTCGAAAGAAGCGTCTTCAGGCAGGATAAGGTCCCTTAGATCAATCCCTGGATGATCGACCCCTTCAACACAGTAGAGGATCGGCCCGCGCATTATGGCAACCTTCCCGGAGTTCTCAAGAACATAGGGATGGCTCTCCATCATTCGCACCGGCATGGGTAGTTCAAGCTGGACGACATCGCCCTTTTTCCAGTCCCTCGTGATCTGCGCATACCTACCAGCTGCGGTGTCTTCGAGCACATCATCACCATTAACTTCCAAGGTCACATTCCCCTGACTCCACCTTGGGATCCTCATGAACAAACTGAATGAGCCCTCGCCCTGAACTTCTAGTGTGATCCTTCCGTCCCATGGGTAGCGGGTGTGAACTTGCAATGGGATGGTTCGGCCGTCCAGCAACTGTAGGCTGGATTTACACTTGGCATATAGGTGAACCCATATGCCCTCGTTAGAAATGCTGAAGATGTACCCGGGAAGACTCCCTAGCATCCGGGGGATATTCGTAGGGCAACATGCACAGCTAAACCAGGGCTGTCGTTGAAAGTCTCCTTGGGCCGCTAGTGGATTGTGGTATGAGTAGGATTTGCCATCGAGCCCGAGCCCAACCAGGAATGCGTTGTACAGTGTATTCTCTAACACATCGCTGAAGCGAGCTTGACCATCCGTTGTGAGCATGCGCCAATTCCACATTACACTCGCAATCGCTGCACAGGTCTCGGCGTACGCACGCTCGTTAGGAAGCTCGTAATCCTCTCCAAAGGCTTCCCCGCGGTGCCGTGAGCCGAGCCCGCCGCTAATATAAGATCGGCGAAAGACCATGTTCTCCCACATACGCTCAAGCGCTTCCATAATGGCACGCTCTCCGGTCTCAGAGTAGAGGTCGGTCCCGCCTGCGTTGAGGTATACCGCCCTGACGGCATGACCTTCCACTTGGTCCAATTCACGGAATGGACGATGGTCTTGATGATAAGGCTGCCCCCCTATCAAGCCCTGCCCGCGCACATCGAGAAAGAATTGTGCTTTCTCCAAATAGATGTCATTGCCGGTCGTTCGGGCAAGCTCGACCAGTGCCATCTCAATCTCAGGATGTCCTCCAGTTCCTACTCGTTTGCCATCACCAAGACCGAATACTTCGCTAATTAGATAAGCATTCCTGACTGCGATGTTAAGCAAGCGGTCGCTTCCTGTTGACCGGTAATGGGCGATCGCAGCCTGGATCAGGTGTCCGGCACAATACAGCTCGTGCATATTCTCTAGATCGCGCCAGCGCTCTGCTTTTCGTTCAAATGTGAAATAGGAGTTCAGGTAGCCATTTGCCTCTTGGGCTCCTTCAATGGCAGCAATGACGTTTTCAAGCATCGCCTCCAATTTTGGATCAGAGCCACCTGCTAAAGACCATGCCACAGCTTCGACCCACTTATACACATCAGAATCGTTGAAGAAAAAACCCTGGAATTCGGCATCGACAATACCTGCAGCTCTGCGGAAGTTGTCGATACGCCCGGTCTCCTCGAGAAGTTGATACTGGGTTGGTAACGTAGTCTCCCGGAGCAATTCCAATCGCGGCGCCCAAAAGGAATCCTCTAACGACACCGAGGTCAAAGGTACGGATTTCAGCCTTGCGAATTGTGAGCGGGAGGTGTCAATAACAACGGGTATGTCAGGCTGGGAATTAAACATGCATCATTCCCCCTTCAAGATGAATTGCTATTCAACATGCTTCGTCCATTCTGCCCCTCACAAACATACACCCATCACAGGGGGAGATTCAAGTACATAAGTCAATGAGTTGATAAGTCAAGAGGTCAAGAAATGATCAGATATCAGTAGCCAGTAGTCAGTAGCCAGATAACAGTAATCTGTGACCAGGAATCAGTTAATCAGTCAATACGTAAAGATGTTAGTGTGTTGATAAGTCATAGGTCAAGAAGTAATCTCTAGTCTCCAGTCTCCAATCTCTATTCTCTATTCTCAGCTTCGCATCATTCCTCAAGGTCACCTACAATAGTGATAATGACCAGGACTCATCTGTAGGAGGTGCCGCTTGAAACTCCCATCCACCGCTCAAGACCTGTATGAAGAGATTTCCGAACTCGACTGCGTCGATGCCCACGAGCATCTTCCGCCAGAAGCGGAGTACCTATCAAACAATTACTCCGGTCCCAACATGTTTGCTGGCGGATACATATGGCGTGATTTGAAATCTGCCGGTCTTGATACGGACTTCGCGGACGCCCTGCGCGACGGCGGTCACCGACCTGTGGAAACCTGGTGGCCACGTATCAAGCCATATTGGGACTATGTCAAACACACCTCATTTACGCGTGCACTTCTCATAACGATCCGTGATCTTTATGGCATTGAGGAAGTTAACGATTCGACCATCCATTCACTGGCAGAACGCGTGATCGCTGACAACGAACCCGGCCTCTACCAACGGATCCTTTACGATCGATGCCGAATCCAAAAGATCATTACTTGCATCACTTACGTTGGATATCCAGATGACCCTAGAATCCTTGGTCTCTCGATACGGCTTGGTGAAGCGCTGAGAAGCCCTCTGAACAGCGATTCGCCCGAATCTCTTTCCATGATATCCAATCAACAGATTCGCACGCTGGAGGACGCTGTGGAGGCCCTCCAGGGGGTCATGCGAGAGGATTTGGCAAAAGGCGCAGTTGGATTCAAGATCGCGGTCTCAGATCACATATCTCCAGACCGAGAGGCTGCGGAGTCCGCATTCCAGGAGGCGCTCCGTAAGGGAACCCCCGTGAACGAACATCCACCCCTTCGTGATTTCCTTTTCGACAAAGGCCTGGATGTGGCAGCCGAGGCAGGTGTTCCAGTTGCGGTACACACTGGCTACCTGGATGACTTCCGCCAGCTCGATCCAAAACTCCTACTTGGATTCGCTTTTGAACGACCGGACATCCATTTCGACCTTTTTCACCTCGGCGTCCCCATGATCCGCGACGCAATCCTCATCGGTAAGAATCTCCCCAACGTCTCTCTCAACCTCACCTGGTGCGCAATCATTTCTCAGGTACAGACCGTTCGTGCACTGGACGAGATCTTGGATCTGGTGCCGACCAACAAGGTGATCGCTTTCGGCGCAGATTACAAAGTTGCTGTTCAAAAGGTCTGGGGTCACCTAGTCATGGCCCGTGAGTGCGTCGCATTAGCACTGACCAATCGGATCAACGCAGGCCTCATGAACAGGGACGAGGCGCTTATGATCACAAAAGAGTGGTTCCTAGATAACCCGATCAAAATTTACAGGCTATGAGTGATCAGGGATTAGGGATCAGGAATCAGAAAATCAGGGACCGGTTGGTAAGTGAAAAAGTCAATAGGTCAAAATGTAATTCTTCCTTACTTGTTGACTGATTCACTGATTCCTGATCCCTGAACTCCAGTCTCCAATCTCTAGTCCCTAATCTCTATTTTACAAAACAAGAGCGTCTTGTCGATGGAATGACCACAGACGCTCCGATTCCTAGCCGATATGTGGGGATTTCAGTAGTAAATTGAGCTGACACGCCCCTAAGTTGATCTACGCAGGCCATATTCTTCGGCCACCACCGGGCGGCGTGATTGAGTTCAGCTCATACAGGTCCTCAGCTGTTAGTGGCAGTAGCTTCGCCGAGGAGATATTCTCCTCGGCCTGCTCAGTCGTCTTCGCCCCTGGTATGGCCGTAGTTACAGCCGGATGGGCCATCACAAATTGCAGTGCCAATTGTGTGAGGCTCCTTCCGTCCGTCATCGACCGCAGTTGTTCCACTTTCTCCAAGTCCTGAAGGAAGATTTCTTTCTCTTCTGGGTTGTCAATCCAGCGGCGGCGCCAATCAAATTCATCGAATTTTGTCTTCGGTGTAAACTTTCCTGTGAGGATGCCCATTGCAAGTGGACCGCGCACGATCACCCCAACGTTGTTCTCTTGGCAATAGTTAAAAATCTCGTTTTCAGGTGAGCGGTTCAGGATGCTGTAGTCTATCTGTAGAGTGGCGCAACCACCATCTGCGTTGAAGGTCTTCAGATACTCAAAATCACTCGTGCTGACGCCATACGCACGGACTTTCCCATCTTTCTGGAGTCGCTGGAATCCCTCCAGGAAAACATCCATGGTTGGATCGCGAAAGTTAATGTGGCTCTGGATGACATCCAAATAATCTGTCTGGAGTCTCTTCAAGCTGCTTTCAATCCCCGTGATTAATTTTTCTACGCTGTCGTATGCAGTACGCCCGAGTTCACCATCGAAATTTTGCCAACCGATCTTCGTGGCGACCACAAATCGATTCCGGCGGCCCCTCAGGGCTTCTCCGAGGAGTTCCTCGCTGTGGCCAGAACCATAGACATCAGCGGTGTCGAAGAAATTCACTCCAGCATCCATCGCCGTGTTGATTGTTGCTAGCGAGATCGCGTCCTCGGTATGACCCCACGAGTCACCACCAATGGCCCAGAGGCCAAGGCCGACCTCCGTGACTGAAATACCGCTCTTCCCCAACCTTCGCATCGGGATATCCTTTTCTGGCATGAGACCCTCCATCAGGAAAATAATAATTCAATTTTCAAAACTATTCGCGCCATTTCATATGGAAGAAGGTAATTTTCCAAAGACGAGTGCTAATTCAAGAGACAAATGAGCACTTGGGAAGATCAGCCATCTCACCTTCAATCGAAGAGAGGCCTGAGCTCGGATCTCCTTTCGATGAGCGCCTCTTGCTGGGATTCCTCAATGGTTTCATCACGGCTCATCGCACACTGACAACACACTTCTGGCTTCACGTCATGATCTGACCATCGACGAGATGTAGAATCTCGTCCACGTACTCTTCCACAAGAGCATCGTGTGAAGCTATCAGGACTGTGATCTCATCCTCCGCTACGATCTTTTGAAAGAGTTCCAAAATATCACGCGCGGTGACTGTATCCAGCTCGCCGGTGGGCTCATCGGCTAGGATGAGCTTAGGGCGATTTACGAGCGCTCTTGCGATCGCCACACGCTGCTGCTGACCGCCGGAAAGCTCATCCGGTCGGTGATGAATCCACTTCTTAAGGCCCACTAAATCAAGGCAATACACCGTCCGTTCGCGACGTTCCTTTCCTCCGACACCAGCAATTCGAGACATAAGCTCCACATTCTCATACGCAGAAAATGTGGGGGTCAAACCAAATGACTGAAATACAAAGCCCACCTGATCCCGACGCCAGCGCGTGATTTCCTTTTCGTTCAGGTTGGAGAGATCACGTCCGTATACGCGCACTACACCGGATGTCGGTCGGTCCAATCCGCCGATGCAGTTAAGCAATGTGGTCTTCCCGCTCCCCGAGCGACCTTGCAGAACGACGAAGCATCCCTCTTCGACTTGCAGGTTGACGCCTCTCAGTGCATCAACTTGCTGCTTCGACCCGCTTCTGTAAGTACGCCACAAATCTTTGGTCTCAACAACGATCTCGTTCTGCCCGACCACAAGATCCCCTTCCACTACTCGTTCTGCCTCCGGCCTATTCGCTTGGCCCACCAATTCCGGAGGGCGCTCACCAATCCTTTTTTCTCACGTTCGGCGACAAGATCATTCACAATGGATTCTGTGGTTTGGGCCTTTTCGCCATGGTGTGCTGGTTGTATCAGAATGGCATCCTCCAGCAGTTCCACTCGTACCCTACCCTTTATTTCTAGTTGTTCCAGGTACTCCTTTGGCAACTGAAGGCGACCAGCTGAATCCAACACTGTCAGTTCCTCAAAGGCCGGCTCCTTGCTGACCTCAGATTCATCATGTTCAATTGCCTGTTGCCGTACGGTCTCTGTGGCCGTTTTGCCATCACGAATGGCCACAACCCGGTCCACGTGATGCGTCAGTTTAAGGTCGTGACTGACGATCAGGGTCGTCAATCCATATTCAAGATTGAGGTTTCGAAAGGTTTCGTAGATGGTCAGCGCCGTCGCCTCATCCACCTCCCCAGTTGGTTCGTCTGCAAGAAGCAGCTGGGGTTTATTTGCCAGTGAGACGGCAATTGCAACTCGCTGCTGTTCTCCACCTGAGAGTTCCGACAGACGGTGACCCCCTCGATCACCCAAACCCACAGCCTCCAACAATCCTGTGGAGTGCTGTTTCACCTGTCTCCCACCCTGACCAGCCAGTACCATTGGAAGTTCAACGTTCTCCTGAGCAGTAAGGTAAGGGACTAAATTGCGTGCGCTCTGTTGCCAGACAAATCCGACCTTTGTGCGGCGATAGCGATCCAACGCAGTTGAGGACATCTTCAGCAGATCCTCACCTCCGACCCATACCCGACCGGCAGAGGGACGATCAAGCCCTCCCAAGATGTTCATCAACGTTGTCTTACCGCTTCCGCTTGCTCCCACAATCCCTAGAAGCTCACCTCGCTCAACAACCAAGTCAAGTCCCTGTAAAGCCACCACCTCAAGGTCCGCGACCTTGTAGATCTTCACAAGATTGTCGCAGACAATCAGAGTAGAGTCGGGAGAGGAGAGAGTAGAGTCTGAAGTACTACGATCAGTTACCATAAACTTATACTTTTCATCGATAAGTAGTCTGTAGACAGATAACAGAAATCAGAAATCAGTGAATCAGTCAATAGGTTGATAAGTCAATAAGTCATGAGGTCAAGAAGAGATCAGGTATTAGTGAATCAGGGATCAGGGAGCAGATATCAGCAGTCAGTAGCCAGATAAAAGTACTTCCCATTACGCGTCAACTTTTCGACCCATCGACCTGTTATCTGTTTTCTGATTCACTGATTCCTGATCACCAATCTCTATTCTCTAATCTCCAATCTCCAGTCTCCTACGATTTGGCGAAGCCAAAGCGCCTAGTCTCCAGTCTCCCCATCACACCGTTTCCCCTAGCTTAATAGCTTCATAAATCCTCATGCGCCTGAGGAGCATGACCAAGGTAATCAGCGTCACGACGAAGAGAATCGCGAAGAGACCGTAGATCCGGAAAATCGTTGGCCATGCGATCTCCACCTGGTATGGTGGAATACGCGCCACAGCTTCTACACCGATTTGTAGGTATGGAATGAAGAGATTGCTGAACCACAACCCGAGCACTGTTCCGAAACCAGCACCGATCAATATCAGGAAGATTAATTCCCAAGCGAGGAAGACCGTCATCTGTCCTGCCGATAATCCACTCGCGCGCATGACCCCCAACTCAATGAAGCGGCGCCGGTATGAGAAAAGCACGTAGAGCAGGATCCCAACCACTGTCAAAACAGCTGCGCTCGCAAACCCCACCGACAACAAACCGAATAATCCCTGCCTCTCGGGGCGCCCCTTCTCCTCAGAAATAACGAGAGGCGCGGAGTCCCAATCCAAGATGCGCACATTCAAGTCTGGCAAGATATTGCCTTCGATCTGGTGAGGATCAAAACCAGGTTCTGTCCTCAGCCAAACCCCGTATGGAAAAGTCCCACCAACCTGCTCGAATAGGTTCTCCAAGTTTCCTACAAAAAGAAGACCCTCTTGCGGATACCATGTAGGAAACAAATCAAAAGTTCCAACAATCACCGTGTCAAGATCGACCCGCTGACCATAGATGGTTAGCTCCAGTTGAAGTGAATCTCCCACGGCAAGAGAATTACCGTGCATGAACCCGCGCGGGACCAAAACACCATTCGGTGTCATCGCCATTTGGTTCATTAGTGCACCGAGGCTTTCCTGGGCGAAATCATTGCGCCAGAAGCTAACTTGTGGGAAATCAACGCGGTCGATACCGAGGAATTCACCGGTTCCCACTCCAGATAAGTTTGGCCTGACCGGATAGCGACCGACGCGGGTAACAGCACTTACTCCCTGAACCCTAAGATACTCTGAAACCGGAAAGAAAAGCCACCTTTGTTCTTCGCCGGGACTGCTGACAACACCTCCAGGGCTAAATCCACTTTGCCCCGTTGTCTCGCCCGTCTCCAGAAAGTTCATGTCCGCGCCGACCTGGTAATACTGCTGATCCCGTAGATGATTATCCAATGTATATGCAAATGAGGCCGTGAATGCAGAAAGGCTGATTGTCAAAACCAGCAAGATTAGTGGCGTACTATAAGCACCAGGAGTGCGCGCGAAATGTCGAGCTGCCAGCGTCAAGCCCACGCTCTTTGAATTGGAGGCTGCCCAGGCGACTCCCGCCATGAGCAGCGGTAGCAGCCGTAAAAACAGCAGCGTCAACGCGAGTATCCCCAATGCTGGGACCAGGAATAGCAACGGATTTTGGAATGGATCACCGCGGCTCGCCGAATCAAGTTCTACGATTGTGCCTTGTTCTCGCAGTAGATACGCGCCGTAGATCGCGGGTATAAGCAGAAGTACATCTAGCCAGGCGCGCTTCCAAAATGGAGGCCGCTGAGCTCGGGCCTGTTCCTGCTTGTATGTAACAATCGTCTGGCGAGATGCGTTGACGGCAGGTAGCACCTGAGCGAGGATCGCCAGCGTAACAGCGATAAGTCCAGCCTGTATCGTTGTTGTTGTTACTCTGATCTGCAAGTCTGATTGGGTGGTGAATTCTAGAAAGCTGGTAGCTTGTCCTATGAAACCAGCAATTGCAATGCCAACTAAAGGACTAATAAGCAGCGCGATGAAACCCAGAAACAGGCTCTCCAAAAAGACGATTCCTATGATCTGCAAGGTCGAACCACCTCTACTGCGCATGACGGCAATCTCGTTTCGACGACCATCAATCGTCAATCCTGCAACCATACTGATGAAGACCAGTATTAGACCGATAATGGGGACAACAAACGCGAAAAGAAGGATCGTGAGCAGCCTGGTCGTTCGTTGATACTCCTCCAGCGCATCCTCCATTGTGCTTACCAAGGCAATGTCTGGAAGGAGCGTCGCTGCACGCTGCTTTAGGGCACCTATGCGGCGTAGGAGCAATGCTGCATCACTCGAGCGGATCTCCGAACCATCTGTAGCAATGTACCAATAACTTGTGTAAATCTCATCGACAAGGTTGGAACTGAGCCAACCCCGGAAAGTACCCTCCGGTATGATCAGTAGTTCTGTCAGGCGCGAGGGGCTGATGAACCAGTAATCCTCTTCCGAGTCGATGGGAGACCACACCCCCGAAATTCGAAGGGGAACTTGTATGGACACCTCTTCACCGGTCTGTGTCTGATCTCGGACGTAGGCGATGTACGCTTCACCAACCTGCAATCCGAGCTCCTCAGCAAGCACCTCGCTTACTAAAACCTCCAGTTCGCTGTCATCCTGATGCAAACTAGCGTTAGGGAATCTACCTTCCTGCATAATGATGTGATCTTCAAGATCAGAGAAAAAGCCAAGGCTGGCCCAAATGAGAGCAGCGTTTGTATCTGTGAATACTGTTTGGTCCTCAGGGAACAGCGGGAAAGGCTCCGTTTTAAAATGGCGTACGATAAACCTCTCGGGGAGACCTAAGGTGGATGTCGATTTTTCGATGAGATATTCATCAACCGCCTCAATATCCTCCCACTGCTTTTCACCATGCCAACCCCCGAAGTATCTGAACAAAAATGTAAATGGCGGACGAGGGTCGATGCCCTCCACAGTGCTGGATAGATTTTCAAGGAAGACTCGATGATAGACCGAATCAGCATAGAGTGGGATGCTCATGATGAGCGCAATGGCGATGATCAATCCAAACATCGCTGCGAGGATTAGGCCTCGTTGCGAGAATATATGTTTTGCAACGACGATAAAAATTGCCCGCACTCTCAAAATGATACGCATGTTACAGATAGCCCTAAGGTCCGATCACAACCTGCCCCTCTGTCAGGCCTTCCAAGATCTCGACGCGATCATCACCCCTGATGCCGAGCGAGACATCCACCCGTCGTTGAACGTCCCCTTCCTGAATCAAGACAAAGGTTCGTCCCTCGAAAGTCCGGATCGCTTGTGGGGGAAGCCAAAGGGCGTCCTCTTTCTTCTCCAGTTCTACAGTTATCCGAACCAAATCCCCTAATTCGAAATCAACCTCGTCAGAAGAGGCAAGCACCGCAACGCGTGTTGTTTCGTCGGCATCCTCCGCGGCGTCACCTCCACCTTGATACGGAAGCCGGCGAATTTGGCCTGGCACTTGCTCACCAGGCCGGCTGACAAAGGCTATAGTCGCAGGCATTCCTACTTCAAGTTGTCCTACTTCTGAACTTCCCAACTTCGCGCGCGCTTCCAAACTTGAAATATCACCAATGACCATGACGGGGTTGTAAGCCTCTACGACTCGGCCCTCGGAGAGCACCTCAGAAAGGATTTGGCCATCGAATGGCGCCACAATCTGAGCATCTGCTATGGCTGCCTCTAGATCCTCTACGTTCAATGAAGCCTCCTCCAACCCGATCCTAGCAAGCTCGACGTCATTTTCCCGGATCGCGATTTCATATTCCTTAGTCGATGACCAGGGCTGTGCTTTGGCCATCTCCAAGCGTAGCTCAGCGGTTTCCAGGTTCACCTCTGCCCTTTGCAGCGCCAGTTGATCTGCAGCCAATTGTCTCTCTAAATTAGCAGTGACCTCTAACTCCGCGAGCAGATCGCCCAAATTAACAAACTCCTCGCGCTGAGCATAGACGGCTTCCACTCGTCCAGCACGGCGAAAGAACAACTCCTCCTCTACGACGGGGCCGATTCGACCGGTGAACTGCAGTCGATCTACAACCTCCCCACGCTGGACCTCATAGGTGGGTTTGATAGGCACGATAGGGGTGGGATATGGCGTTGGCGTTGGAGACTCCTGCGCGTCTGATGAGGAACAGCCTTCCACCAATAACGCCAGGAGGAGGATCAATAACAAGCTCGCCAAGTTGGTTCTCATCCTCAAACACATGTTTTGTGATTCCTCTCTCAATTGAGGCGAATGGATGGTGAATCAGCTAAAGAAATACGATGCTAAAGATGGAATAATACCGTCGTGCAATTCTGGTGGTTCTATGTGGTGGTTGCCCTTATTCGTATGCGAGCTTCCCGAAACTTTCGGGGTAAATTGTACAGCAAAAAGACACATACGATGCACTCCGAAGATCGATAACATTTCACCAGATACTTCACTTCCTTCTCCCAAGGCACCGGAATCGCGTACAATGGACATAAGCGATACACGAATTTGATTCATTATGAACCAACAACGTTGTGGATTATGTGGTGCTCGATCTCGCTTGATTGCCTCCTCACTCGGCGTATGTCTCGAATGTATTCGCCGTAGTCCTGAAGAGGCGCTTCCGATCACGGCCGCAGCCCATGATCGCGCCCGCGATTTATTCAACCTGCCAAGTGAGGCACCTCGCGCTGAGGATGGCGTCCAATGTGTGCTGTGTTTCCGAGAGTGCAGGATTCCCGAGGGTGGGCGCGGCTTTTGTGGGATGCGGACAGTACGCAATAGGCGCATAATCCACATGGCCGGCACACCTAACAGGGGTCTTCTTCATTGGTATCGCGATCCGCTCCCAACAAATTGTGTGGCCGACTGGGTTTGTTCAGGCCACCAACGCTACGGAAGCCACAACCTCGCCGTCTTCTATGCCAGCTGCACTTTAGATTGCCTCTTCTGCCAGAACTGGCATTATCGAGAAACTGATCCTACCCTGGAACTGCAGGGATCCATCCAAGCCATCAGCTCGTTGGATTTGGCCAATACGGCCAACCGGCGCACGTACTGCGTTTGTTTTTTCGGCGGCGATCCCGCCAGCCAAATGCCTCACGCGCTTGCAACTGGAAAGTACCTCAAGGAGCGCGACATCTTGGTCTGCTGGGAGACCGCCGGGACGATGCATCCACGCCTGTTGAGGCGTGCCCTAAAGCTCTCGTTGGAAAGCGGAGGGTGTATCAAGTTCGACTTGAAAGCATTCGATGAAAAGCTGCACATCGCACTGACGAATGGCTCCAACCAACGGACTCTGCAGAACTTCGCAGAGGCTGCATCCAATTTCTCAGTTCGTCCGTCCCCTCCGCTGGTAATCGCCAGCACGCTGCTCGTGCCCGGGTATGTTGATGCCAAAGAGGTGAGTAAAATCGCTGGTTTCATCGCCCAATTCGACCCAGATATTCCATACGCTCTTTTGGCTTTCCACCCACACTTTGTGATGCATGACCTACCTCGCACCTCGAAGGATCATGCCTATGAGGCGCTTGAAGCCGCACAATCCGAAGGTTTGCGCAACGTCCACCTCGGAAACGTCCAGCTATTGTCTTTGGATTACTGAGAATGGAGATTGGAGACTTGGGACGAAGGATGGGTGACGGAGGACGAAGGACGAGTGACGAAGGACGAAAGATCTGGTTATCGAATTGGATGCATCCATCCATTTGCAGAGCTATTCGCTGACCGCGGGTCGTTGGTCATTCGTCATTGGTCCTTGATCCCTTTCAGTTAATAGCTCATATCCCAAATTGCCACCCTATGCTATGATCATAAACCTCACGGGTATGAAACCCACATAGATATAGCTCCTCGAAAGTGCTCTAAACCCCACAAGGGAACCTCCCCTCCTGCTCACACGTCTCAATGGTATACGTCTCTTGAAGGAGTTTGTCATGTCCACAAAAACCATGGTGGTCGTCCTGGGGAGCCTGGTCCTTATAGTATGTTTGATAGGCCTCGGCTTTGCCATCGTGCACTTTATGACGCTTCCCAACCGAATCAATGATATGGAAACCTTGGTGCTTGGTCAGACGCGTTATGTCCCAGGCAGTCACGCCGCGCTAAGAGTCGTCGTTCGAAATATAAAGGATCAAATGCCCATCACAGAGGCTGATGTGAGTGTTTCACTGGAACCCATCGATGGTGGTAGTGCGATCACACTCTATGAGGGATCGACCGATTCCAGTGGTGTGGCGAACGTTTCATTCCACGTTCCCGAGGACATTGACCCCTCTCAGCAGCTTATTGTGGAAACTTCATCATCACTTGGAGAAGACAAACTCGAACGGGGAATCACCATCGATCGCGATTTCAAGATTCTTGTAGCGACTGACAAACCGCTTTACCAACCCGGCCAGGTGATCCATCTGCGGGCATTGGCGTTGAGTACATTCGACCTGGTACCTGCTGCGGGAGAAGGAATCGAATTCGTGATCGCTGACGGAAAGGGGAATAAGGTCTTTCGCGAATCAGTAGAAACCTCAGATTTCGGCGTGGCCTCTGTCGACTTCCAACTCGCCTCCGAGGTCAACACCGGACCTTACAAAATCAGTGCAATCATGGGGAACACGAGCTCAGAGAAAACCATCACAGTGGAGCGTTATGTGCTCCCGAAGTTCAAATTAACATGGACGACCGACCAAAGCTTCTACGCACCTGGCGAGCATGCATCAGGTGTGCTAAGTGCTGAGTACTTCTTCGGTAAAGTTGTCGCCGTCGGCGAGGTACTCATTGAAGGGTTCACATTCGACTTCGAACGTCAAGATGTATTCTCAATTCAGGGCACCACAGATGAAAACGGCGAGTACGAATTCGACTTTGACATCCCCGACTACCTGATAGCCAGCGGTCTCGATGGGGGCATTGGACGCTTCTACCTGGAAGCATCCGTCACTGACCTTGCGGAGCATACCGAGCAATCCAGCTTCTCACTCCCTGTCGCCCAGAGCCAGATCGTCATCGAAGCGATCCCAGAAAGCGGCACCTTTCGTCCCAATATTGACAACATCCTCTACATCCTCACCTCCTATCCCGACGGTACACCCGCCCAAACTTCGCTGAAGGTCTGGGTGGATGGAAAGTACTTCACACAAGAGACCGGTCCATACGGGCTCGCCGAGATCAATTTCACCCCACTAAGCGCGTGGCAAGAGGTCAGGATCGAGGCCCACGACTCCAGCGGCGCTTGGGCGGAACGGTACATTTACTTCGAGGGCGCTTGGCAGAAGTCCTCGGTCCTTCTGCGCCCTGATCGAGCCGTATATCAGATCGGCGAGACCATGCAATTGGATGTGCTCAGTTCAACTTCATCCGGCCGCGTTTATGTGGACATCATCCGAGAGGGTCAGACGGTGAACACCCGGACGGTGGAGATAACCAGGAGGAAAGGTTCGGTAGCTGTCGACCTGAGTGCTGACCTCATCGGAACTTTGGAGTTGCATGCTTACAAGATCCTTCCCAGTGGCGAAATTGTGCGTGACACTCGCATTGTGGTCGTCGATGCGCCCACGGATCTGACATTGGCCATTGAAACGGATCAAGGTGAATATCTCCCCGGCCAGACTGCGAATGTCAACTTCCAGGTCGCCGCTGCGAATGGACCCGGTGTCCAGGCAGCACTCGGATTGGCCATCGTGGACGAGTCGCTTTTCGCATTGGCTGAGCAGGACCCGGGATTTGCCAAACTTTACTTCATGCTGGAAGCCGAGTTGCTGCAGCCGAAATACGACATCCACGGCTTCAGCGTACCCGCCCTTCTACAAGATGTTCCACAAGATCCCACCTTGCAGTCGGCGCTAGAAGGAGCGGCGCAAGCTTCATTGGCGTCTGCGGCGCAATCTGCATCTCCACTCTCTCTAACGCTCAATTCCCACGAAGAAAAGATTCAGGCAGCTCACGCCCGTCAGGTGGCATTCTTCAATGGTCTCACAAATACTCTCTTTGCTATCGACATTCTATTCCCGCTTGCTATTATCACTCTCAGTTTCGTCGCCATCGCACTGCAACGCGCGTTGTCATCAAGCCTCGCACTCATGATCGGCTTGTTGGTCGGCCTGATCCTTGTCTACCTGTTGATACCCACACCCGACTGGGTCGGTAACCAGCCGCTAGATAAGTTAGGCTACCTACTGGATTCTCTCCCACAAAACGAGGGGGCTATCCAAGTCATCGTGCTCCTTGGATTGCTCTCTTTCATCGCGCTGAGCATCTACGCACTAATGAAGCGCGAATGGACTCTGGTCATTGCATTGCTTCTAACCGTGTTGTTCATACCATTCCAGGTCTTGTTGCTTATTTCTGCCTCAGGAAGTGACCTGGCTACATCCGAATCTCTCTTAATCTTGGTGATTCTCCTGTTCTTGCTGATCCCATTAGCCTACATATTAAGGTCCATGGCCTTCGCCGTCCGCCGTCAAATTGGCTGGGCCGTGCCGGCATTTCTCGTTGGATTAGCTGCATTATTCATCCCATTGGCAGTCATCGGCATAACCTACTACAGTGGAGGTGTGGTTGCTCTTGGAATGGGAATGGATAGAGGACCCGTTATGCAGGTAGTCTCTGGAGGCGAAATCGCGCTCATCGAAGAGGGAGAGATGATGTTTGACGCCCCAGCCGCAGAACCGGCAGATGTAGCTTCCGCAACAGCTGGAGAACCACCTCGATTACGCCAGTATTTCCCAGAAACCATGTACTGGAACCCCGAGGCGATCACCGACAAGGATGGCCAACTGAACCTGGAGATCCCCATAGCGGACAGCATCACCACCTGGCGCCTCACAGCCCTGGCCTCAACCCAAGACGGGCGTATTGGCGCCACTACAGCCGGCATCCGGGTCTTCCAAGACTTCTTCATTGACCTCGACCTTCCATTGGCGCTAACCCAGGGTGACGAGATCAGTGTCCCAGTAGGAGTGTTCAACTACCTCCCCGAAGCGCAGAATGTGCGCCTCGTGATTGAAGAAGCGAGTTGGTTCGAACTACTAGATGATGCCGAAAAAGTGATCAGCATCGCTGAAAACGACATCAATGTGGTCTACTTCCGCATCAAAGCCAACGATTTTGGCCGCAAAGCACTTAAAGTCACCGCATACGGTTCCCGACTATCCGACGCCATTCAGAGGGAGGTTAACGTCCATCCGGATGGCAAGCTGATCACATATGCGATTTCAGATCGCCTCTCCTCTGAAGGTGTCACGCAGGCCATTGATATTCCTACGACCGCCATTCCAGGAACACAGAAGCTCGTAGTCAAGATCTATCCAGGTGTCGTGAGCCAGGTAGTTGAGGGATTGGACAGCATTTTGCGCATGCCTTTTGGCTGCTTCGAGCAAACCAGCTCCACGACCTACCCCAATGTTTTAGTGCTTGATTACCTGGAGACCACCAACCAAGCCTCGCCCGAGGTGCAGTTTAAGGCCGAGGAATACATCAACTTGGGCTACCAACGTCTGACCACCTTCGAGGTCCCCGGCGGCGGCTTTAGCCTCTTCGGCGATCCTCCTGCTGACCGCATGCTCACTGCATACGGTTTGCAGGAGTTCAGCGACATGAGCCGCGTGCATAGCGTTGATAGTGATCTCATCAAACGTGCGGCTGAGTGGCTCTTGGATCAGCAGAGTAGCGATGGATCTTGGGAATCAGACAGGGGCCTTGTCCACGAAAATACCTGGGCTAGATTGCAAAACAAGCACCTCCCGGTCACAGCCTATGTCGTTTGGAGCCTGATCGAGGCTGGCTACGGTGACGACGCTAGAACCGATAAAGGTCTGGATTATATTCGGGAGCATTCCTCTCAGATGGACGATCCCTACGTCGTTGCACTGGTCGCCAACGCTCTGGTCGCAGCAGATCGTGCAGAGGGCCGAATAAGCAGCTACACGGAAAAGGTGCTGGATCAGCTTGCTGGGATGGCCCAGATCGATGCTGATAAAGCGTACTGGACCAGTAACGTGGCGACCTTCATGGGAAGCGAAGGCCAAACGGGCAGCATCGAGACCACTGCACTGGCGGCGTACGCATTCTTGAGGGCGGACAGTCACCCGGAGCTATCCAATGGTGCTATCACATTCCTGGTTCAGCAAAAGGACAGCTTTGGCACCTGGTACAGCACCCAGGCCACTGTTCTCTCTCTTAAAGCTCTCATCGAAACAGTACGCTTCGGCGCTGAGGATGTGGACGCCCAGGTGACGGCGAAGCTTAACGGCGGCGAAACTCACACTGTTTACGTCACGCCCGAGACCTTCGACGTAGTTCAGCAATTTAACTTCGAAGACATCAACCCTGGTCGTCAGAATGTTGTAACCATCGAGGTAGAGGGCGAAGGTGATTTGATGTACCAGATCAGCGGCTCCTACTACCTGCCATGGTCGGGAGTTGCCTCTCTGAAAGAAACCCTCGAGCCCGAAATGGTGACCATCGAAGTTCTTTACGATCGAACGGAACTTAAGGTTGATGACACCGTGCAGGTGGACGTGACGGTTACGCTCAATGAGCCCGGTCGTGCTGAATGGGTCTTGATCGATCTGGGCATCCCGCCTGGGTTCATTGTGAAGACCGAGGATCTGAATGCTCTTGTCAACCGCTTTGAGGACGTACCTGAGGATTATGCCTTTCCAACGGTCGAGCGTTACGAGCTTACCGGTCGGCAAATCCTGGTCTACATTGGCGGATTGAGCTCTGAACATCCACTCAGCTTCAGCTATCGGCTGCAGGCCAAGTACCCTCTGATCGCCCAAACGCCCGCCAGCATCGCTTATGACTATTACAACCCTGACGTCAACGGTGAGCAGACACCGATAGAAATTGTGGTCATCGCGAAGGAATAGGCGCTTTGGCTTCGCCAAATCGTAGGAGACTAGAGACTGGAGATTAGAGATTGGTGATCAGGAATCAGCGAATAGGGCAACAGGTCAAGAAGTGAATGTGTTGATAAGTCAAGAAGGATTACGATTTGCCCCATTGACCTATTCACTTATCAGCCGATCCCTGATTGTCTGATTCCTGATCCCTGATCCCTGATCCCAAGTCACTAGCTGACCAAGTCACTAGCTGACTTATTGACTTCCAATCACATAAACCCCGTACATCCCATCCTCATAGACCTCAACCATACCTTCACACGCTAATCCGCGCTGATCCGGTCCAAGGACCACGTGGGTGACACTGTAATCCTCGACAGCTTCATACAGTAACGCGCAATCGACGTACTCCGGTTGATCCCGGTAAAACCACTGAAGATGGCGGACCCTCTCATACCACTCCAGAACCTCGCTCCCCTTGTATGGAATAGACTTCAAATCCGCAACGATGGGAGCTCCAGTTTCCAGGCGGAAATCCTGCATCTTTGGGGGGACCATATACTGATCACCTTCAGAGACATTCGCACTCACAAAGGCATACATGGATTGCTCTAAAGATGTTCGCTTTTCCTCCAGTCGAATCCAAAATACCACCAAGCCGGTGATGACAGTCAGGCCGATCAGGAGGAGGCTCAACGATGGAACCCAGCTCGGATGTCGTGAAGTCCAGCCGTGAACGCGGCTGACGATGATGGAAACCAATTGGGCTGCAAGGATCGCAGATCCTAGTGGAACCAGGTATGTAGAAATCCTCCAAGGAAAGAGCAGCGCCAATCCATCATCGCCCAGAATGATCTGGAGAAATGTGAGCGCAACAGCTAACGCGGCTGAAATAAGCATGATCACGAAGAGCCTTGAATCTCGAACCAGGATCATCGCCAAGAGAATGATAATTCCCTTGACAATCACAGTGAGGTCGAACCATTGGGATGGGATGGCATGAACAGGAATGCGGAAGTTTACAAGAATTTCCTGCGCTGCCGGGGATGTCGGCAAGAAAGAGCGAAAAATATAGGCCAGGATGGGCAGTATCAAGACCATCGCCAAAGCGCCGATGCTCAACGTATCTTTAAAAATTCCTTTCTCCCGGAAGGTGATCACCATGTATGAGAAGGTGAGGACAGCAGCGCTCAAAAGGTACGTTGGATGCATTGTCGCAGCTAGGCACGCTGCTAGGACGGCCTGGTATGGTTTTCCACGTAAGAACCGCTCGATGGAGAGCAGGAGGAACACTCCAAAGGTACTTGGTTGTAAAACGGGCCCTAGAAGCCTCTGTCCTGCAACACCTGCATCGAAAATATACTCCCACGGTCTCGAAATCACATGTGCGAGGATGCTGCGTAGAAGTGCAGAGTGAAGGATGAAAATCAGGGTCAGAAAGAGCAAACTTTTAACCGGTGAACTCTTTAGATCGTAGATGCGGTCAGTGATACTCCATAGGCTGTAAATATGGACCGAAAAGAGCAGGAGAAAGAATAGATAAAAAAGCCTCTCATCAAGGAACTGCGTTGTAATGTGTACCAACATGCTGAAGACTGGTGTTGGGTCAATCGTATTGGCCAGCCAATCATCACTCATGAAGCCAAACCCGCTGTCCGCAATCCCGTGAAGGAAATATTGATTCTGGTTGGAGGTGTAGAGCGGTGATTGGGAATATGCAATGCCCAGCAGCATACCCCAGAGAAGTATTTGGAGCACTGAATGCAGGTTCCCCCGCCGCTTCTTGTCAGGAAACTCCATGCCGCGAACTATGATACGACTCGACGTGGAACGCAAGGGTTTCGGGCGAATTGGAGGATAGAGACTGGTGAAAAGACTAGGACGAATGTCATCGATCGCTACCAGCCTACGCATATAGCTGACAGGTAACTCCAAATAGCTTCTTCTGTTTTGCCTTTCCAGGTGAAGGGCGTACAATCCAACATTGGTATGTGAGGAGAAAGCTAGAGACAATGATCGCCGCAATATTCGACCTCGATGGCACACTCTATACTGGTCATATCTGGAGGGGCATTACGGAACATCATCGAACCTTCCGCACGAAACGTTTTCTTCTCTACACTTACACCATCTCTCACATTCCATTCTGGTGGATGCAAAAGGCCGGCTTGATATCGGAGGAGGCAGGCCGAGCAATCTGGGCGCGCGATTTGGCGTGGACGATCCGCGGTTGGACTGTTGAAGAAGGGGCAGAAGCATTCAAATGGATCACGTCGGAATATGTCATGCCCCGAGTACGCCCGAATATTATGGCCCGGTTGAGGAACCATCAACAGTTCGGCCATCGTGTGATCTTGGTCTCGGGCACAATGTCTCCAATGCTGGAGGAGATCGGGCATCAGATGGGGATCGATGAGACGGTAGGGACACCTCCGAAAACGCGGAGAGGGCGGTACACAGGCGCAGTTGAACTCCCGGTGTGCCAGGGTACGAAAAAGGTCCTGCGCTTGAAAATGCACCTGGAAGGAACAGATGGGGTCGATTGGGCCGATAGTTGGTCCTATGCAGACAGCAACACCGATCTTAAATTTTTGGAAATCGCCGGGAATCCCGTCGCCGTTTACCCGGATCCTATTCTGAAGGAACATGCCAGGGATAATGGCTGGGAGATCATCGATGATGCAGAAGAGGAGGCTGATTCCACCTAAGCCACGGCAGCTTTGCAAACACATTTTCTTCGAATCCCAGTCCTCGTGACTCGACCAGACTCCTAGCCATCCTTCCGAGAATCTTCGACGGATTTTCTACCTACGGAGACCTGAGCATGTCGAAAGCCAATGTTGCCATCGCCACAGATAGCACGTCGAATATCCCAGACGATCTGGCTGCCAGATACAACATTCACATCATCCCCCAAATCTTGAATTGGGAAGGGGAAAGCCTCCTAGACGGCGTCGACATCACTACGGATGAGTTTTACGCCCGCTTGGCAATAAGCAAAGAGATTCCCACAACTTCTCAGGCTTCCTCCGGTGCGTTTAAGGACTTTTTCACGAGGATTGCCAAGTCATCGGAGAGCATCGTCGGAATCTTCGTATCGGGAGCACTGAGCGGGACTTTAGATTCAGCCAGAAATGGTGCGGAGCTGGCGGAAGATGTCCCCATCGAGATCATCGATTCGCGCTCAGCCTCCATGGGGCTTGGCTTCATTGCCATTGCTGCAGCCAGGGCAGCTGAAGCGGGTCTCGGTCCTTTCGAAGTCGCCCAAGTTGCCGAGGACCTGATCCCACGCATGCGACTGATGTTTGTTTTGGATACCTTGGAGTTCATTCACCGTGGTGGTCGGATCGGTGGCGCACAAAGGTTTGTTGGTACGGTCCTCTCCATCAAACCTCTTCTACACCTCTACGATGGCAAAGTGGAGCCTCTCGAATCTATTCGGACCAAGAAAAAAGCGATTGAACGCATGTTGAGTCTGGCCGAGGAGGACACCCGCTGTTCTTCTGCTGTGCATGCCGCCGTACTAGACGCTGCCATTTCCACAGAGGCCGCCGAAATTCACGATCAGGTGGTCGCTCGCCTCAAGCCCGATGAGTTGATCCAGGCTGACCTAAGTCCCGTAGTTGGCGCCCATACCGGACCAGGGACCGTTGGGCTGGTGTACTACTGTGAGGAGTAACTCATTCGTGATGGAATGGTTTAAGTATTTGACACTCATGAAGCCCACCTTGATTTTAGTCTCGGGTGCGTGACGACTCTGCCTTTCCTTGGTCATCCCTGTAGGATGCTGTCATAATTGGAAATGAAAGCGCGAGGTGAAAGCTTGGGAAACATTGCCATCATCACTGATTCAAACGCATGCATACCTGATGAGACCGCCGAAGAATACGGGGTCGGTATCGTCCCTGTTCCGGTGATCTTCGGCGACGAGGTGCTACTCGATGGTCAGGATATTTCGACGAGCGAATTCTATCGACGGCTGAAGTCCGCGGATCCACTGCCCACCACATCCGCTCCTTCGGTGGGTCAGTACCAACAGGCTTTTGAGAGTGCAAGAGAATCGGGAGCAGAGGGGATTCTTGCAGTTGCGCTTTCAAGTAAACTAAGTATGGCGTACAACGCTGCCTCTACGGCAGCACAAGGTATGAGCGATTTCCCTATTAACGTGCTTGACAGTCGCCTCGCCACGGCTGCACAAGGATTTGTCGCAATAGCTGCGGCAATAGCGTCAGCACGTGGGTTTAACCTTGATCAGGTAACGGCTGTAGCAGCACGGACAGTTGATCAATGCGGATTCGTGGCAGCGTTGGACACAATCGAGCATTTGTACCGCGGTGGTCGCGTCCCAGCTATCGCCACACTTATCGGTTCATCCCTTAAAATGAAACCCATCCTTGGCAACCGCCGTGATGGCACGGTAAGTTTGATCACCGCTGTTAGGGGGAGGAACACCGCTGCAGAACGAATCCTAAACATCGTTGAACGGCGAGCCGAGGGCAGTGACTATGCGTACATTGCCGTAATGCACTCTGATGCTTTGGAGCGGGCGGAAGACATGATGGAAATCGTAGCAGCACGGTTCCGAATTAGAAACAGTTACATCGTGGAGTTCAGCCCGGTGATGGGCGCCCATGCAGGACCCGGTGTCATCGGCCTGGCATATCAAATTGAGGAAGATACGCTTAATGGGGGAATTTACGAATGACTATCTTGCTCTCTATTTTCGTGGTTGTGTTTGGATACCTCATCGGCTCCATTCCCACCGCATATCTCGCGGGTCGCTGGATAAAAAAGATCGACCTGCGCGAGTACGGTAGCGGGACCATCAGCGGATCGATGGTGTGGGAACACGTGGGCAAATGGCCGCTATTTCCAGTTGGTATATTCGATGTCCTCAAGGGCACCTTTCCAACCTGGCTTGCCCTTTACCTTGGGCTAGATGACGTCGTCGCCGCCATGGCAGGTGTGGCCGCAGTGGTCGGGCACAACTGGCCAATTTATCTCAAATTCACAGGCGGGCGGGGCTTGAGTCCCATGCTTGGAACGTGGCTGGTTCTCTGGTGGCCGGCGACGCTATGGATGCTGATCCCCATCGCCATTGGCTGGGCATTGGGAGACTCAGCTCCTTGGGCATTGGGCACTTTGCTCACGCTGCCCATCTTCTCATACTTCGCAGGCGGCCCAACTGTGGTCACGCCAACAGCCCTTGCCTTTACGGCTATAACCTTGGTTAAACGTCTGGAGGCCAACAGACGGCCGCTTCCTCAACCCGGTCCGGAGCGCAGGAAGGTCATCCTCCGTCGCCTTATTTTCGATCGCGACATTCCACATCATCGCACATGGCTCGATCGTACGCCGGATGACGACGAAGGTTGAAAAGTCAAGAAAGTCAAGAGGTCAAGAAGTCAATAAGTATGGCTCATTGAATTACCAACACATTGACTTGTTAACTTTTCAACGTTTTGACCCATTCACTTTTCAACTGATTAACTGATTTCTGGTCCCTGATACTGAGCTCCCGGAGAAGAATTATGGATCCAACTGGCATCGTACTGCTCATCCTGGGAATCCTTTTTCTTGTGGCATTCCTTACATTCACCATCGTATCAATCCGGGAGGGAGAGCGGCGTGCAGCTCGAATAGGTGTTGTTCTTTCATTGGCGGTTTCATTCCCTCTTCTCGCAGCAATCACGTTGCCCATCGAAATCCAGCTAGCGGCTCTGGGTCTGATTGCAGTCTTATTTCTCATCGCTTTGGTTCTCTTCATCCTCCCCGTTGGACAGGTCGATCAAGGAAAGGATATCCCCGAGATCCGTTTCGATGAACGCGACATCGTCTTCGCGCGTGCCAGGCTCATACACGGAAGCCCTGAGTTCGAAAGCTACTACGCAATGCGACCTGAGAATTTGCCAATTGATGAGAAGTTCCGCTCTTTGCCCGGGCTACTCTCACCCGATTCACTTAAGGCCAATCCATCAGCCTTCGCCTCAGCGAGGGCCAGTTTCAAATTAACCCACGCGATGCGGGAGGAAGTTGATGGTTCAGTAGCACCAGCCCAAAGTAACCTAACGCCGAATCACACTACAGTTCTCATTAAAAAATTATCGCTTTATTTTGGTGCGGTATCGGTAGGGATCACAGAGTTGAAGCCATATCACATCTACACCCATATTGGCCGCGGCAGTGGAAAATACGGCGATCCGATCACCCTCAATCACCGCTACGCTATCGCTTTCACCGTTGAGATGGACCACCGAATGATGATGAGCGCTCCGGAGGGGCCAATCGTGATGGAATCGGCTCGCCAGTATGTCGAGTCGGCGAAGGTTGCTGTGCAGTTGGGATACCTCATCCGCTCCATGGGCTATCCGGCACGCGCTCACATCGACGGCAACTACCGCGTGATCGCCCCTTTGGTTGCGCGTGATGCAGGGCTTGGCGAGATCGGACGCATGGGCATCTTAATGACACCGAACTTAGGGCCGCGCGTTCGGCTTGGCGTCGTTACGACTGACCTTCCACTTCGACCCGATGTGCGCAAATTTTACACATCGATGATAGATTACTGCACCTTTTGTAAGAAGTGCGCTGAGAATTGCCCGAGCCGGTCTATCCCTTCGGGTGATCGCGATGAGATTGACGGCGCATTGCGTTGGCGTATCGATCCCGATACCTGCTTCCGCTACTGGAATGCCGTAGGTACCGACTGCGGTATCTGTGTGGCTGTCTGCCCATACTCCCATCCCGATAACTTCGTCCACAATGCTGTCAGATGGGGGATCGAACGCTCTGGCATGGCCAGACGAGCATCACTTTGGTTGGATGATGTTTTCTATGGAAGAACACACATTGCTGAACCAATTCAGGAGTGGTTGCAAACATAAGACTAGAGACTGGACTGGAGACTGGGGACGAATGACAATGACCAACGACGAAAGACTTGGAAGCGGAATTAGGAACTGGGTAATCTGTGTTGATACAACCACGTAATCGATAAGTTGTTCGCAAAATACAGGTCATTGGTCGTTGGTCATTGGTCATTCGTCAATAATTGTTTGTCGTTCGTTATTGATCCTTTATCTCTTACATCTGATCCCTGATTATCCGATTCCCGATTAACTGATCCCTATTCCCTAATCACACCTTGATTTGTGACCTATCAACTCATCCGCTTGACGCGTCGTTGATGGATCAGGGTAGCCACAGCCGCATTACGCCCTCTTCAGTGCCCACTCCTAGGGCAAGGGTTCCTCCAGGTAAAGAGGCTGATGCAATATTGGTGCTCAGTTTACCTTCTAGCGAAAGTCTCCATGAAACCAGAGCATCGTCCCCAATACGACGTATTGCTCCAATGCTGCGTAAATCGTGTTCAGGAATCAGCAACTCTACATTCCCATCCCCGTCGAAATCCCCCGCCACAGCCATGTCCAGGTTGCGTGATCCCAACTTATGGGAACTGAAACCCCCTATGCTCGCAGTTCTGCGTAAGGTTTCATCTTTCAACTGATAGAACTCGACAACACCACCGATATGTGGTGTTCGGACAACGACCAGTTCGAATTCGCCATCCGGACCGAATGGTGCCACGGCTAATTGATGCAGCCATCGATAGCCGCTCCCAATAGGCTCGTTCGATGCAACCTTGTTCCCCTGACCATCATAGGCCACCAACCTGGCACCATGGTCTTGGTCGCTGAGCGTGACGATGATCTCTCGTTGACCATCTCCGTTGAGGTCTGCCCAAATGGGAGCGATGCCTTCTATCACTACTGGATCAGAAATATCAATTGTCAAATGAACTTCGGGCGCTGGAATAACACTGACCCACGTTAGGGACGTAGCCTCGAGCTTATCGCCCAAGACCCCATGACCATATCGGTCGGATTTCCCAGTGAGGAGTATGATTCCATCATCTCCATCAGAAATGAGTCTGGCGTCCGGCAGTGCAGCGAGCGGCAGGTGCTCTTCCACGTCATCCATCCTGAATACCAGGTCGCCCTCTTCACGGATATACACCATCGTCCCATTTGCTAGAAGTATGGGATGCGTGAGCGTGGCTGCATCCTCCTCGGACGCAGTCAATAATGAGACATGTTGATCCTGAACCGCGAGCAGCGGAGGCATTCCTGGAGGAATCAACCCAGGCACGATTTCAATGGATTGAGCCACCCTGTCGACGATGTGATAGGCCTCCACTCTTCCATTCTCAAGAACCACAATCCACAAGCTTCCTCCCATAAATGGCGCACCCAAGACCCAGCTTGGGGTACCGGATAACTCGATATCTAATGGAGTGCTTTGATGAATTGCACCTCTTCCCACGACATATCGATTGCCATCGGGATTATGGTAAGTGTAAGTGAATGAAGTTAGTACACTTGCTGTTTCAAGATTTTCCAAAATTCGCGTTGGTTCAGACGCGGGCTCAGTCGAACGCTCTGGTGTAGATTGTGGCGAAAGTTCCATACCCTTTGATGCTTGTACGGTACACGCCCCCAGGAAGATAATCGCCCCAACCGACAACCATACTGATTTTCCAATGATCGTTGTCAAGGACGCTCGTTTCAGAATCGAACCTACATTGCTCCGCATTCCATCCATCTGTGCAGAAATTACTCCGAATAGCATTAAGAAACCAACCAAATTGTGAATGCACCTTCAGGATCATCGGTCTCCAGAAGATCTCAAGAAAACTCCCTTATTTTGACGTCATTGAAAAGGAAAATCCTCCCCAATCTTTTCCAGCGGATTTGTCGAGTGCAGAGAGTGACGACTTTCGATTAGCTATGATCTTGATACCAATCCCATTCTCGAATTCCAATGATTCACGCAAAGAGACGCCTTGCGCGGCGTCTCTACGGGGATTGTTGTGCGGGCTTATCCGTTAACGAACAACCAACTAGCCATCAACTGATCGACTTATTTCTCAAATACGCCTCTCAAGGCAACAGGCACACACGGCATTGCGCCCAGTCAACCTTGTTCCACTTACTGGATGGGGAGAGTTAGCAAGGTATAAATGCCATAAATGAGCATGATGGAGCCCAGCCCCAAGAGCGCCCATCGGATCGGCTGCCATTCGAACTGGGTAGCAATCCCTGCAAAGAAGAGGACCGTAGCCAGTAGCACGGAATTGAAGACATACTCATCACTGGTCTGATTCGCATCTTTGCCTTCTTCAAAAAGTTGGGCGGCTTCCTCCTCCAAAGCGATGGCTTTTTCCATCTCACTCAACTTATACTCCGGCATCGAGAATGGCTCAGGAGGAGCGTCGGGGTTGTTTCTAGGATCAGTAGCAATCCATGCTTCGTAGGCTGGTACAAACTCCTCCCTAAATCGATCCTCATAAAATTGAGCTAGTTCCTCATTCCCTTCTGCAAAGGCGTTAACAAAACCAGAAAATAGCATAACGTCCACCGTAGCCATCTGCCCTGCCAAGGTTGAGGAGCGTGTGGATTCAACCCGCCGTGAGGAAGCCTCACTGAATCTCAGCGACTGAAATCCACCCCATCGTGCTGCCTGATATCCGCTCCATGCTGTCCCCACCGCTACGGCGGCTAGCATGAATGCCGAAAGAATTTGGCTCCACCGTTCACTTAACGTCCGGCGAATGATTTCAATCTCTGTTTCATCTGCTGCATTTTGTAGTTGTTCCTCCGAATTTCCTGCCTCTGACATACTAATTATTCCTGAGTTGTATCGGATCCGGAACGCATAAATCTAATCCTACCATCTCCAGCATCATTTGATAACAAGTAGAGTGTGATTCACAACAAGGTACAAGAGTACGATTTACCGCATCGAGGTTGTGCACTATTCTCAAGAAGAAAGCCGGAGATCTTCACCATCGTTGCTCGCGGAAGTGTCCATCCGCTCCAAGTCTAAAGGTTTACAGGTATCAAGATCCTATGCACCGTAGGGTTCGTCTTTTCATCTCTCTTGGACTCATCCTCGCACTCGGACATGCAACCGATGCGGGGTTAACACATGCTTCCCAAACAAGTCCTACTTCGTCGAGCGTGCTTGACTCACCATCCCACTACTTGCTCTACTTTCCCATCGCCATGAAGGAGACTGTACCTCCTGTCCAGGCGCCAGTCCTCAAATGGCAGCATGCAGGTTGCTACAGTTCATGGTGCGAGACCGGCTGGTATGCATCACCCGCTGTCGCGGACATCGACGAGGATGGTTCCATGGAGGTGATCGGTGCCACCTACTCGCTCTTCATCCTTGACGGCGCCACTGGCGTCGTGGAAGAACTCATCGATCCACCCGGCAACCGCGAATGGCCTGGCGTCGTCGTCGCCGACCTGGACGACGATGGCGATCTGGAGATCGTCACAGCACACGGTGGCGGCTATGTGAACGTCTACGACCACAACGGAATCTCCGTTTGGTCACTCCAGCCGACTCCTGGGAATGAGCTTCGCTCGTTGGCTGTCCACGATCTGGAGGGCGACGGTGATCTCGAGATCATGGTCGCCTCCACTCGCTCCGATTACCAGTGGTTCGTCTATGAGCACAACAGCTCGCTGCGATCCGGGTCATGGCCCCAGCACGGCCCCGACTCGGACAGCAATGGTTACACCGCCGGTTGCTACAATGAGAACCTGGCTGCAGGCGATATCGACGGCGATGGCCGTGCTGAGATCCTCGGGCCCAATGACACCCACTACATCGCCGCTTTTCAGGACGATGGCAGTCAGATCCTCGCCCATTCCATGTACGGAAGTAATAAAGTTTGGAGTCGAGTTGGCGTCCATGTAGACCATGCGGTCGATTTGCGCGGTTACGCACATTGCGGCTCGGAGCACCGTCCCAACTTCGCCGGATCCGCCCCCATCATCGTTGATGTCAATGGCGACAGTGTGAACGAAACAGTCGTGGTGGGTAACGTCTACAACTGCGGCACCAGCCCTTATACGAGCCTCTACGAGATCCCATACATCTTCAACGCCGACCGCACCCGTTGGATCGGGAGCGGCTTCGATTGGACCGTCCTGCCGACGCCAGATGACAGCGCAGAGCCTTTGAGCGAGGATTGGAATGTCATTGAGAACAACCAGCCAAATCCTGTAGCTGTTGATCTAGATGGAAACGGAAACCTCGAGATCCTCTATCCCTCCTACGACGGTCGCATGCACGCTTATTGGTTGGACAAGACCGAGCATGGGAATTGGCCGTACTCCATCTACAATCCGGTTGAGGATGATGATCGTTTCGCCTCCGAGCCTGTCGTTGCTGATTTGAACAATGATGGACTAGCAGAGGTCATATTCGCATCATGGGTGGAAAAGCACACAAACAAGACAGGTAAGCTGCACATCCTGGATTACTTGGGGAACCCCATTCATGAGGTAGATCTTCCACTTGCCTATAAAGGAACCTGGGACTGGAACGGGGCTCTGGCTGCCCCCACCCTAGCGAACATCGACAGCGATCCTGATCTTGAGGTCGTACTCACAACGGCGCATTCCGGATTTGTCGCGTATGATCTCCCAGGCACCGCCGGCGCTCGCATTCTTTGGGGTACTGGCAGAGGGAGTTATCTACGGGCCGGGCACCCCTGATAACAGCCACGTGCCTTTCGTTTAAGTGGACTACTTTCAGAGGAGGAACCTCAATCTGACATTATGAGACCCAAGGTAAAATCGATCGCCATAAATAAAGACCACTCACAGGAATTTAAGCTCGCTAAGAGAAGGTTCTTGCCGTGGTTTCTGATCCTTCTGATCATGCTTTTCGCTGGCCTGTATCCAACAGAGGCTGCACCCATCCTCAACATCATTCCAGGTGCCGTGCAAGCAGATGCTACATTCAACCATATCGGGGTCGTTTGGTGGATCGAGGGTGACGAGGATCTGGACAGCCAGCTCTCACTCGAATTCCGGTTGACCGGTCAGCTCGAGTGGAAACCAGGGGCGCCTGCCATGCGCGCCTATCCAACCATCATTGTAGATGGCTCACCATTGGGACTCAATTACTGGGCTACTAGCGCACTCTTCCTCGATCCTGGTGAAACCTATGATCTTCGCCTCACCCTGACCGATCCCGATGGAGGGGGAACCACTCAAACGATCACCACATCCACACGATCTTTGCCGAGCCCTGATCCCACCGGTCGTCAACTATACGTGATTCCGGGATCGGGTGGTGGTGATGGCAGCCAGGGAAATCCGTTTCGTGGACTTCAAGTAGCTGCCAATGCTGCACAACCCGGCGATCGCTTCTCCATCTCAGCCGGAACGTACTCTCAATTCCAACTACTCACAAGCGGGCTTCCCGGTCAACCTATCGTTTTTCAAGGTACTCCTGATGGCTCAGCGATCATTGATGGCTCTGGCACAGACCGGGGTGTCATCACCCTCGGTGAGTGGGATCAGACCATCAGCCACATCGCCATCCAGAGCCTTACGATCCAAAATGGAAAATGGGGAATCGACGCACAACACAGTCAGGAATTGTACATTCATCACAACACCATCCAAGATGTGGACTTCGGCATCTATAATCGGCGCGGGGACGGTCTGGAATCTAATCAAACCGTCTGCGACAACGTCATCACCGGGCGCACAACTTGGCCTGGAAGTGGGATCCCCTCCGAGCGCGGCATTGACCTGCGAGGTACCGGTAACGTCGTCTGCCATAACACCGTGACCTATTTCGGCGACTGCATATCCATTCAACCTTTCACCAGTTCCTCTTACGGGAACGATGTATTCGGCAACGATGTCGCATACTGCGTTGATGACGGCATCGAGATCGACTACAACCAGTCCAATATTCGAGTCTGGCGTAACCGTGTAACAAACGCTCGCATGGGTGTCAGCGTTCAACCCATCCGGGGCGGCCCTGCATATATCTTTCGAAATGAGTTCTTCAACCTGGAGAGCGTCCCCATCAAAATGCACAATCAGACCACAGGGTTCTTTGTCATCCACAACTCAGGGGCTAAGCATGGGGACGGACATGGTGACAATGGCGCCATGTGGCGCAATGCTGTCTTCCGGAATAATCTCTTCCTGGGAACTCGCTACGCTTTCGAGTTTGTCACCATCCCTGATGAGGGGTTCCGCGATTTTGATTACAACGCATGGGGAACCACGCGCGAAATTGGGCCGGGTGGACCCCATTTTAAGTGGAACAACGTCCGATACGACAACATTACCGAACTTTACGCCAATACCGGCGCTGAAGAGCACGGCTTGGAGGCTCTTTTTTCACAACTTACCAACGCTACACTGCCACCGAGCTGGGACACGGCTGCCATCCCTGGTAGCAGAGACCTCCGTCTTGTCCCCGGATCTGCACCCATCAATGCAGGCACGACGCTCCCCAACCTTAATGACATCTTCGTATTCGACGGATCCCCGGACATGGGCGCCTTTGAGTTGGGCCAGCCCCTTCCCCTCTATGGCCCACGGGCTCTACTCGATCAGATCATTTATTTCCCCATCATATGCAATGCCTCTCCTTGATTGCAAAGCATGTCAGTTATCTGTTCACAGAGTGATTGTTTTCTTTCAAGCAATAGAAGGTCTCGTTATCAAGGGTTGTCCATCCTTCTCAAGCACAGGGTTCAGGTAGATGTTCTTACGTTACAGTAGATCATTCGCTCGGTGTTGCCTTTCCCCATTGAGCTAATCAGCGAGTTTTTCCGATCTCACGTCTGGGTCTCAGAATAGCTCTTGACTTCTTTCCGCAATCATCCTACCATTAGGAACGTGAATAATTTTCATTCATAGTATGAATAAAAATTATTCATACTATGAATACCTTTTTGAGGTTTGCCGATGGGTGACATGCCAAAACCAAAGCTATATATTCCCCGCTGGATGACTCAGAATCTTCAAGACGCAATTAAGGATCACCCCATCATTGTGCTTACCGGAGCCAGGCAGGTCGGTAAGAGCACCCTTCTCTCGATGGCTGAACCTTTCAATGAATGGCGCTACCACACTCTTGACGACTTCGATACATTGCGCCTATCCATGGATTATCCTGAGGATCTTTGGGCTGGCACAGACAGGATCGCCATCGATGAGGTGCAGAAGATGCCTCAGATCCTTTCAGCTGTTAAAGTCGCTGTCGATCGTCAACCGTACGCAATGAGGTTTGCACTCTCGGGTTCAGCAAACCTTCTACTCATGAAAGAGGTTAGCGAAAGCCTTGCGGGTCGAGCCATTTACTTCATCTTGCGACCTTTAACCCTAGGCGAAATTCATCGCTCTCAACCACCCAATGTGATTGAGCAACTCATTCAGGGAAACTTTCCTGACGATGGCCTTGTAACGAAAGAGATCCCCGATCCAATCAATCTTCTTCTTCGAGGTTTCATGCCTCCCTTGATAACACTGAAGAGACATTCATCTTGGGTTCGTTGGTGGGATGGATATGTTTCTACATATCTAGAGAGAGATCTGCGACAGCTATCCCAAATCGATAACTTACCCGACTTTCGACGCCTAATGGAGCTAACGGCATTGCGGAGTGGGCAACTTCTGAATCAATCCCAACTAGCGCGAGATGCATCACTCACCCAGCCCACTACTCACCGATACCTCAATCTGATGGAGGTTTCTTACCTTTTCGAGCGCCTTCCACAATACACGAAAAGTCGATCGTCTCGATTGATCAAGGCACCAAAATCCTATTGGACGGATCCAGCATTAGCAATTTTTCTTTCTGGATACCACAATCCGTCAGACCTCCGGAGTGCACGTGAACTTGGAGGATACTTCGAGAATTTCATTTTGCATCATCTAAAAGTCACCGCCAGCCTAATGACACCACGCGGGAAGATTTTCTGTTGGAGGACGCGCGGTAAAGAAGAAGTGGACTTTGTATTCGAACACGGCCGCAATTCCCTCGCGATTGAGGTTAAACTTTCCACCCATGTCAGTTATGGTGATGCCAACAACTTACGCATCTTCCTAGAAAGACATCCGGATGCTACTGCCGGACTGCTATTGTACAGTGGCTCCAAAATCCACCGTCTAGGAGAAAAGATTGTCGCTGTTCCATGGTCAATATTAACAGGGTAAAGATGGTCCCTCAATTCCTATCCAACAGTAAATTACGTCCCGCCAGAAGAGCTCCAGAAACAATCAACCCGCAGGCTACCCATATCCTCCAACCGGCTTCTGCACCTCCAAATAAGACCAGCAACGCCGTCGATAACAGAGGAATTAAATATGCTGCAACGCCCAGTAATCGTATGTTCCCTCTTTTTACACCGTAATCCCAAAGATAAAATGCAGAGCCCACCGGTCCCAGACCCATTACAATCAAGATCAACCACTGCGTTCCATAAGGCCGCACCATCTCTTCGAAAATGAGGTGACAGAGGAGCGCCAGGACCGACGTCGCTCCACAATACAGTGCTACCATTTCTGTAGGTACCTCCGAAAACCTCCGGCTAAGCACAGAGTAACTGGCCCAGATCACCGCAGCTCCTATTGCCGCCGCGTATCCTGTCAAGTATCCCTCTTCAATAGTAAATCCATCACCCCCAGTGAGTAATACAAAAGCACCTACAAACCCTAGGATCGCACCGACGATGTGCCACCATTGCAGACGCTCTCCTGGAAGCAATGCAGAAAACAATACAATAAGCAACGGCCAAAGATAATTGAGTAAATTGACCTCAACAGCCGGCGCCAGTCTGAAAGCTAGGAAGTACAGAAAGTGATAGCCAAACAAACCGCCTATGCCTATGGCCCAAATATTGATCGGTTGTCTCACGAGCGACTTGACAGAAATTCCTCTTAGCCATAGGTAAATGAGCCCGATACCAAACGCAACTGCAAATGCAGTCGCCACCATGATGAATGGTGGTACCTGTCCGCTCAACATCGTCAGGAAGGCCAGTGTCGACCAGATAAAAATCGACGACCCTCCAATCAGGGTCGCCCTGGTCCTCTCACGCTCATTCACGTGAATACGACCTCAACGGTGGACCTCATCCATCAACTCGAACCTCACATTTGCCAGGTCTCCAAGTATTCCAGTCAGCACTCTTTCAATCGTGCTCTTGAGCCGATCGTTCAACCACTCCCTAGCGTAATCATTTGCAGCACAAAAGATGAATGTTCCATCCTCGTATCCTACGATCTCGACATCCCTGACCCATGTGTCATAGGTCGTTTTTGGCAACTCCAACTGCAGTTGACCTTTTGCAATTTGCCAAACCCGGTCTGCGGTCAGTCCATCGGTTCGGTTTGGAATCTCCAAAGATCTTCGTTCCCTCGGCTGTCCCTCTACTTCACTACCCTCTCCGACTACAACTCGCCTTCCCACTTCCCGATTATGAACTTGTGGATTGAGTGCCCCAATCTCAAACAATTTATCTTTCGCTCTCTGCTTCCTCAAATCAACGATGGCTTTCTCGAACTCTACTGGAGTTTCACTTTCAACATCGGTCAACCATTCGAGCAGCTTTACAATGGGCATCCTTGCCAGCTGAATGAATGCCTCTGGTGGTAGATTCTCACGCTGTCGTTTGCATGCAAATAGCACTGGATAGTTGATCCTAGGGACCGTAAGTGCAAAGAGTATCCAGCCTATAAAAGCTTGCTGTTTTGTAATGGATGCTTCGATGATCTCATGACGGAGCTCCTTTCCGACACCAGAACGAGTGAGAATCTCATCAATTTGCCATTGTGAATTGGGATCAACAACAACCTGCTTGGCTTCATCACGGTGGTAGGAATCTTGTTGTTTATCAAATTGATTAAGTATTGAAGATGAGGTCTTTAAGGGACTTAACGCGTTCAGTTTTGTCCCTTGTTTGTTCAATAATGTCTCACTGCTTGTTAAATCTTGGGCACCCGCTGGTAAGTCCTGTCCAGGCGTAGTTAAGTTCTTTCCATCATGTGTGGATGGTTCTCCACAGCTAGTTAAGGATTGTCCCGGAATGGGTATCTGTCTTGTTAAATCTTGACCATCAAGGACGAGGGGGCTTGTTAAGGATTGTCCCTCGAGAAGACTTTCGTACTCAGCCTGATCTGAGGGATGAATGGGTTCAGAAAGGCGGATAACAAGTAGAAGGCTGCGTCGATCCGTGGGGTCTTTTACATCAGCGCGACGCTGAAAGAAAAGCTTGGCTTCGGGAGATGCGACCCAGCGAGATAAGCTCTTGCGTGAAACGCCGAGATCAGCCGCTAGCTTGCTCCACCCAAAAGGAAGCCAAATCTGGCCGACCTGTTCATCGCCTTGCTGGTATACGCGGCTGCGTAGCAATTGAATCAACCACCCAAGTCCAGGTGAAAGGTATGGGAGCCAGCGCACCATGAAGTAGTGTGAAGACAGGCTGACACGATCGGGCTGAACCCACCGTGCGTGTAGCTCTGTGCAGGCTTGATCGAGGCTCGGGGGGAGAGGTGTGTCGTCATTGCGTTGAGCGTAGACCAATTGCTGGATGGTGAGAGAGATAGACGGGAGTATGTGATTATCGGTGAGTTCGAGGTCACGGGCTTTAATGGCCTCCTCGATGGCGATAAGCCATTCGTTATCATCCGTCGGATCGCGCTCTTTCAACCAGAGCGCCAATCGCGCTTGGTCCCGAGGTGTAAGTGGAATATCAGAGCGTACCATGTAGGTTGAGGGATTAGATCGTGGGCTCTTGTGGTCAGAAAGCTCACCATGGGGATTGCGCACGAACCAGGTCAGGTGATCAGGTGTCTTGAGGATTTGTTGAACGCGAACGTGGGTCAAGCCACACCAACGGCCCAATTTACGCAGTGTGGTGCGGACCGGTACCTCATCAGCGCCAGAGCGGGAAACAAAAGCAACTTGGCGGAAAGCGAGTGTCAACCAGGCTCTGCTTGTGCCCAGCAGGGGAAGCCAGCGTTCCAGGAAATAGCGTGGGATTGGAAGGATTGCATTCGGACGGACGATAGAATCGTAGGCACGCTGCGCCTCCGGTGCCAGCTGTACGACCTCGTCAGGAGAGAATCCATGACCTTCTGGAGGGATCACGCCATTTTCTTTATGCAACTAATCCTCCCCAGTAAAGGGGCTTCTAAAAGTCAATACATACTCATAAGGATCTGTTAGAACAGGCCCGTACCTATGGGAACGCTTGAAAGAACCTCACCCCGACTCAAAAAGTTGATATCAAAAAATAAAATATTAAATGATATCTTTTAATTTTCTCCAACCATCCGACTTACCAGTTCACTTAGCGTGTGACTCTCATCTTCAGATGTGACATAAGGCAGGCGCGCGCTGCAAATTCGGGCCAAAATACCGGCAGTTTCCCCAAGTGAGACCTTTCGGCCAAGGAGCGGCGAGAGGCGTTCCTTCCATGCATCGATCTCCCTCCGCTCGCCCTCCGTCAAATGGACGACAGTGGCTTTACGTGGAGTCATACGAGGAGGTCGACCGCGTGGACGGGTTCTAACTGGCGCTGTAGGACGGCGTGCTTCATAAAGCTGTACCCATGGGGGCTTGCTTACAGGGAATTGTTCCGAGCTCATGAGAACGTCATAACCTCCTGAGCGATATCTGCGGTGATGATGTGCTCATCCGTTTCAAGGAGACGATCCGTGGCCAGGGCACACAATCGGACGATCTCGCGCGGAACCCCCTGCGATTTCTCATAGAGCAATTCAAAAGCGTCATCTGCGATGAGAGGTTCGCTGCGACCAGCGACTTGAAGGCGGAAAAGGATCATTTGAAGTGCACTGGGAAGTGCAAGGGGTGGAAGCGCCATGCGCACGAAGACGCGCGCGTTCACCGCCTTATCTGCTTGGAACAGATCGGTCAATTCCTGCTGCCCAAATGCCAGGATTTGAATAACTTTTGCGTCGTAATCAAAGTTGTATAATCGATGGATCACTTCAAGCGCCTCACGAACCATCAGTTGAGCGTCGTCAAGGAGGAGAACCACGTTCTCACCAGATCGGTAGGATTCGGCCATGGCGAGTTCGAGCACCTCCATTTGGCGCTGAAGGCTGCGTTGTGCGGGAAGCCCCATTGTGTCAGAGATCTGTCGGGAAGCGTCCATAGCGGATCTGAATGCAGCGGTGTGGATATAGTGGATGGACACTGCCTCATCCGGAGCGTATAGGTCATAAAGCCTTCTGGCAAGACTACTCTTACCCATGCCCATATCGCCGGTGACTAGGGCGAGCCCGCGACGGCGGGCGATCACACCTTGAACCTGGCGGTATACGGCGAAATGTTCAGGACCGAGATAGAGATATCGGGGATCGGCGGAGAGTGTGAATGGATCTTCTTTCAGTCCTAAGCTCTCCAGTCGAACTAAGCGCCATTCTTCATCGCGCAGCGATGTCGTCATTGGTTGTTTCTCCTGCCGAGCGGGCATATTATCGCATAAATAGCGTGAAGAATCAATAGAAATCCTATAATTCCATGAAAATTTTAAGGAAATTGCACTAAAAATAGTTGAACAAGGGATAATGCTGTGCTATGATAGCATCATCCGGCGGAGTATTTCCATGGCAATTGTGATAACTATAGCAAACCAAAAGGGAGGCGTGGGTAAGACGACCACTGCCGTAAACCTGGCGGCTGGTTTGGCCATCCGGCTGAGGCACGAACAGTTGTACCACCGGAGGGTGCTACTCGTCGATATCGATCCCCAGGGGCATGGACTCATGGCAGTGGGTTTCGGAAAACACGTTGCGCGACAGGAGGAATCCCTGGCAGCGCTGCTCACTGAGACTCCCCCACCCTCCATTCAGAGAATGCTGCGTCAGGGTGTGCACCAGTCAAACTTGCATTTTGTGCCTGGAAATACGCAGGCTATGGTCGCTGCACGAACGATGCTGCCTTCATTGATGGCGCGTGAAACGCGTCTTGCAAAGGCAATCGCCCCGATTCTGGACCTTTATGCATATGTAATTATTGATACTCCACCTACGTTGGATGATTTGATGATTAACGCTCTGGTGGCAGCTTCACACGTGATTATTCCTGTGGAGCCATCTTACCTGGGTCTTTCAGGCCTTATCGACCTACAGAATGCGATAGATCAAGTTAAGTTGCATTTGAACCGCAATGATTTGCAGATCCTGGGTTACCTCCCCACTCGCTGTGTCAAACAGAGGGTAGAAGTTCGTGAGATCATTGAGTATTTGAATGCGAACTACCCGGAGAAAACCCTTTTGCCCATACACGAGACCACGGATCTGACATATGCGCATTCGGCACATATGGACGTCTTCACCTATCGTCCTCCACGATCGAGGCAGGATGGACGTCTGGAATCGAGCTCAAGGGCGACTCAGGAGTACGCTCAATTGGTGAACGATGTGGTCAGGAGGACTTCAGGGAACAGCTGACCGGCAGTTGCCGGTTACGAACCGCGGTTCGTATTTGGAATGTGAGGCATGAATGAGCAAACGAAAGCGATTTAACCCATTGGAAGAGACTGGCCGGGAATTGGAGGCCAGCGTCACTCATCCAGTCACGACGATGGGTGGAATCCCTAGTGTAGAGGTGGATCTGGAGAGCGTGGAGCGAATTGAGCGATTAAGGCCCAGCGAGATGGTGCCCGATCGATTTCAGCCGAGAAGGCTCCTTCCAGGAGAAATACGCCGACGTTTTTTTGCGCAGGAGATAGACTGCTATCAGGCGGCGCGCGAGTGGTTGAAGCTCGCAAAAACTGACACAGGATGGAAGAAGCGTGTGGAGGAGTTGCTGGATATGGGGAACTCCTTCGAGGAACAAGGACAAATTAAACCCATCACGGGGACATGGATTCCCAGCGAGGATGGGGGTTTTATCTTCCGCATAGAAACTGGCGAAAGGCGCTTTTGGGCCGCTTGCCTGCGAAAGGTGAAGAGCGGTAAAAAGAAGGAACCTGAACTGCGCGTCGAGGTGGTGTCTCAGCCGACTCGTCAACGACAGGTTATTGAAAACCGCCATGCACAAGATCCTTCTGCGGTTGCGAGGGCATGCGAAGTTGCGGTGTTAATGTTGGAGGAGTTGGAGATCAAACCGGATCCTGAAGTCGAGGATGAATACGAATACTTTCGAAAGGCGCTGGGGAAGCGAGCACCACGTGGTATGTGGTCAAAGTTGGAACCCATCATGCAACATTCAACACGCAGAATGCAACAATTGCTCGCGATCCTGCAGCTACCCAGTCCATTATTGGAATTAGCCGATAGGAATCGCATTCCAGAGAGGGTGCTTCGTGAGGTACTTGCCTTGCCCGATGAGCAATGGGAAGAGTCCTTGAATACGGTGTTACGCGAGGGGATGACTGCCGAAGACGTGGCTCGAATGGGCGAAAAGGCCCGAGAGCGCAGCGGGAAGGACGACGCCAGACGCTCGCCGGATCGCATCGCCTATCAAGGAATACGGCGCTATGCACGAGCTATCATAAACGCCGAGTCTAAGGAGAGGCCTTGGATCATGGACTCGGTGGCAGATGAGGCAGTGGTTGAGGGGTTAGGAGAGGCTCTGATCCCGCTTCTTACGGGGCTTCAAGAGCGGATTGAAATACGCTTGAAAGCGATGAAGCATTAAGCGGACCGCGGTCCGTCTCCCGCTACTATTGGGATATTTATTCAGCAACTATATGATTTGAAAATTATTGGGGGTGTCACTGTGACCACGAAGATTGGACTCACGCGCCACCTTTTAGAAGATGCATTCCAGGTCATGATGGCGCATTTCGAGCAGATCACACTGGAGGAGGCTCTCTTTGTACCTAATGGGGGATACCGATCTACTTTAGGAACGCTGAAGCATGCAGCTGGGTGGAGCCACGTCTATCGATCTTTCGCATTTGACCCAGAGCCGAAGCATTGGAATGAGATCGAGTGGCCCCACGGACTCAGGGAAACGGTTATTAAGTCAGAGTCCTACCTTGATGATGTGATCGCATGGTTTGTGCTCTCGCATCAGCAATGGATGGATTCGCTCGCAAGTATCACAGTTGAGCAGTTGGACGAACTTAGACCACTTCATTGGGGTGAGAAGGCAGCGCTTTTTAACATTATCGTTATGGTGGCGGGACATAACACGTATCATGCTGGTGAGCTCAATCAGACGTTGTCAATCTACCGTGGCGAGGCATGGGAGGAAGGTGAGGAGGTGGAAGAGAACAACATCTCCACTGAGGGCCATCGTGTGATCCCACCGTGGAAGCAGGGGGATTAAATGGATCGCGAAAATGGAATGTGGTTGAGCAAGTGAATGTCACGGAAAATTGTCTCCTCGAAGGGAATTATTCAAATACGGCGGGCGACGCAGGATGATGCTGAATGCCTGCGGAAGCTCCGGCTCGAAGCTTTAGAAAGACACCCTGAATCCTTCACCGCGGATTATGATGCAACCGCAGCTCAAACGGCGGAAGAGTGGGCAGTGCGCCTGCGCGATAATACAGACGCAGGACAGGAGGTGATATGCCTGGCTGTTTCCTCCGATGAACTCATTGGAATGGCTGGTTTGTTTCGTGGGCGATGGCCCAAGACGAAGCATCAAGGAACGATCTGGGGGATGTATGTCAAAGAGGAATGGAGAGGCTACGGAATTGCGGGAGCATTGATCGAGGGATGTGTTGATTGGGCCAAGGATCAAGGAATGGTGATCATTCGCATAGGAGCGGTATCAAACAACCTTCCCGCAATTCGATGCTATTTAAAGAGCGGGTTTTCTGAATACGGACTTGAGACGAAGGTAATCTGTATTGATGGAAATTACTTCGATGAGATCCTCTTTTCACGTGACATTTAAAAGTTGAAGGTTTGGATTCTTCCTGTAACAAAGGCCTAACAGATGCTTACACCGTGAGAACGTATGGTGCGTTACAGGTGCTCTTCTATAAAACGCCGTACGATCGCTAGATAGTGCTCGTTCTCCTCGACGAGGGTCATATGGCCGGACTGCTCGAAGATAACGAGCTTAGCGTTCGGAATGCCCTCGGCCATGGCCTCTGCGGCGGGTACAGAACAGACACGATCATGACGACCACCCAACACAAGGACGGGTTGCGTGATATCACTCAGTCGGTCCTCGACCTCGATGCCGCCGTATTCTTGGACCGCGAAATGACGCAGCACAGCAGGTGAGTACCTGGTGCCAGAACATCGGTGTTCGTAGTCCTCAATTTGAGGGTCAAGCGGATCGGCAAAATGGAACGGCATCTGGTCATGGAGCAGCGAGGCGACGTCCTCTTCCGTCTCAGCTGAGGCTTCGCGTTCCCATGATGAGGCCACCTGCGCGCGCAGCGATTCGGGTTCGAAGGTCTCTAGGTTATGCTGAACATGATACAGATAGCGAGTGGAGGGGAATCCGCTAGAGATGATGGTCATGGAAGCATCGCCAGGGGAATCGACGGCGTGCTGCAGCGCTACAAGCGCACCGTATGAATGCCCGAGTAGTGCGTAGTGCTTGATGTTCAATGAGTTGGCGAGTGATGAGACATCAGCAGCCATTTGCTCCAAGGTCCAGGTGCTTTCGGGTGTAGGGTCGGATAATCCCTGGCTACGTTGATCGACAAAGATCAAGCGGAATTGATCAGAGAGGGGATCGAGATAGTCACCGAATACATGATGATCGAGGCCGGGCCCTCCGTGCAGGATGAAGAGCGGGAATCCCTCGCCGCGCTCGACAATATAGAGCCGAGTATCATCGATGGTGACGTATCGTCCGGGGGCTTGAGGATCAAGAGGCGCATTCATGGGTATGACCTCCGGAAGGTGGTGTTGCATGAAATTGTAGCACCCTCGTTGGTAAAACTCTGCATATGCGTCCTGTTTATGTCTGCCCTGGGTGATTTAAGCGGTAATGCCGTAGGCTCAGCCAGCCGGTTGAGGATACCATATGTCCGCGGAAGATTAAACACGTGAGTATGAAAGCTTTAGAATGCTTTACGAACCGCGGTACGTTAACAAAAGTATTATGAAAACTGGGCATGAAGAGGCGAGGGTGGGGAGAAGCGGCAGAGTATACTCATGACAACGATTTAAATTATGCGATCGTGTTCCATGTATTGATTGTTAAACCTCAACCCGTTAGCGATAGAAATCACTAATAGATATGGAGAATATGGGCTGATTTGCAGGGCTGAGTATCGGGTCGTGCAGATTGTTAACTCGAAACTAAGCCATGTCAGTGAACATGCCCATACGGATGTGGGTATAAAAGGAAGCATCGTAAATCCTCATGGATGGACATTGTTTGGGAATGAGTTGACAACCGCATCGACATCCTTAAAATCCATTCAAAACCAAAGGCGAGGTGTACATTCATCCTGCTCATAAAAAGACCTATCCGTGCGGATAGGTCTGTCGCTATCCCATAGGATGTTCTTCTGGCCATGGCTTTCGGTTTTACTTGACTTGGACACGGGATTTTCTCAAGGTATCTGTCCGTCTTAATCTACTAGGTGTTCATAACCGCTAACATGCGATCCGGGGACCTAAGCTCATCCGACGAAAAGCATTATGAAGATTGTATTGTGCTGGACGAGTACCATAGCGGTCATATGCGGACATACGTTGAAGTTGATCTACTGTACGGATCTTGAATCAAGTAGTGATAAAGTGAATCATATGGGGATAGGGCTGACAATACGTATGAATCAGATAATGATGTGCATTGAATGAAAGAATCAGTGAGTGGCGATACTGCACTACACTTGAATTACGTCCAGCCGGAGATACGGACAAATCGACACGCTCAAATGGATGGGAGGAAGATGATGAGACCACCACCTGGGTCAATGCGTCATCTGAGGGTTATTTTCGCGATGACTTTTCTGATAGCGTTAGGGGTTCCCCAGTGAGCCTTTGCGGGCCAAAATCCGATAAAAGCTCCAGTTGGAGATACAATTGACAACGATCTGATCCTTGGGGTGATGACATTGTTATCGACGATACGGTGATCGGAGATGTGTTTGTGGCCGGTCGGACGATTGAAGTTTCAGGTGACGTTAAAGGAAGCCTCTTTGCAGTTGGAGGTAGGGTTGATTTGACGGGCAATATCAATGGCGGTGCCTATATTGCGGCGAGGGATATCGAAATGGCTCCAGACTCCGCTGTAGGAAGGAATTTCTACTTCATCACAGCGCGGATCAACACGCAAAAGGAATCGACCATTGGACGCGATCTTGTGGGCGTAAGCCTATCGGGGAGGCTATCGGGAGAGGTCTCCCGTGATGTGATTGTGATAATCGGGTTGCTGCAGATGTTTGGCAGATTCAGGGAAGAAGCGCTGGAGAGTTACGCTCCACTGTCCGACGTTGAAGTGGCCTGTGATAGCGTCAGAGGTGCCCCGTTGGGTAGCCTGTTGCCGATGATGAAGGAAGCAGCGCGAAAAGCACCTCAATTGTCATCCATGTTTAGGGATGTCTTCAATGTACCACAATTTCAACGAGGGAATGGCCTCGAGATCGACCGAGACGAAGCCATCGAGTGGGTTGTAGATCGGCTGGGCACATTCTTTGCGCTACTCGTCTTGGGTGCAGTGGGTTTCTGGCTGATACCCGGCGAAGTGGAAGATTGGGCCGAAAGCATTCAAGCGTCGCCGCTACTGGCACTGGGGTATGGATTTCTTGGCATCATTGTGGCAGCAAACCTGTTCGTGTTGTTTTGGGTAATCGTATTGCTGATCATCGGAATAGGCATTGGGCTGGGTCTCCTAACGCTCTGGGAGGTGGCCTTTATCTTCTGGGGCGTTGTGCTGTCCTCTCTTATCTTGGCTCTTTCGCTTATGGCGCTATTGGTGTTTTACGGGAGTAAAGTGATCGTCAGCTACCTCACAGGTAAGTTGATCATGGAACGGTTGGCGCCGGATATAGTCGACCACCGGGTTTTAACCCTATCGATAGGTTTGATTCTTTACGGGCTTCTAAGTGCAATTCCATATTTTGGACCCATCGTCGGAATTGCTGCTACTGTTTTCGGCGTTGGCGACGTATGGTTGGTCGCCCGTGATCGACGGGCAGCGAAGAAAGGGAAATAGGACAGGCTCCCATTGGGTGGTAAGTAATGATGAAAATAGCGTCGTGGAATGGCGTCAGATTGCACATAGCGGGTAGATGGGGAGCGGGTAATAGAGAGATCAGTGGAGGTGGCCTATGCGTCAATATTTGGATTTGATGCAGCATGTACTGAATGCCGGTGTCCGTAAAAGCGACAGGACTGGGACCGGCACGATTTCAGTCTTTGGCTACCAAATGCGATTTGACTTAGCCGAGGGATTTCCGATGCTGACTACGAAGAAGCTACATCTGAAGTCCATTATCTATGAGCTGCTCTGGATGCTGGATGGAGATACGAATATCCGCTACCTCAACGATCATGGCGTGAGGATATGGGATGAATGGGCAGATGAGGAGGGAGATTTGGGTCCTGTCTACGGCGCACAATGGCGTTCATGGCGTGGAGCGTGTGATAAGACTACTGACCAGATCTCCCAGGTCGTCGATTCGATCCAACATAATCCGGATTCCAGGCGCCACATTGTCAGCGCATGGAACGTGCCCGAGATCGACAAGATGGCGCTTCCACCTTGCCACACGCTCTTTCAATTTTACGTCGTCGATGGGTTGCTCTCATGTCAACTCTACCAGCGCTCGGCTGACATATTTCTCGGTGTTCCATTCAACATCGCATCCTACGCGCTTCTCACTATGATGATGGCGCAAGTGACGAACCTGCAGCCGGGCGACTTTGTACACACCTTTGGTGACGCCCACATCTACCTCAATCACCTGGAGCAGGTAAGCCTCCAGCTGCAACGTGAACCTCGCGAACTCCCGCGAATGGAGATCAATCCTGAGGTTGAATCCATCTTTGACTTTCAGTACGGGGACTTCACGCTCTTGGATTACAATCCGCACCCACATATCAAAGCCGAGGTTTCAGTGTGATCGTCTCCATCATCGCTGCGATGGCCGAATTGAACCGGGGGATCGGTTATCAAGGAGGTCTCCCCTGGAGGCTTCCTGCAGAAGTCGCTCACTTTAAAGCGATCACCATGGGGCACTGCATAATAATGGGGAGGAAGACCTTCGAATCTATACCAGGTTCACTTCCTGGAAGAAAAGTGATCGTCCTCACGCGGGGTGGTCATGAACTGAAGTGGGCGGAAGGCTTCGAGATTGCAGGTTCCATTGAAGATGCCATTCGACTGGCCAGGGAAGAACACCGGGAAACTGAAGTTTTCATCGCAGGCGGCGAGGAAGTGTATGCTGAGGCACTTTCAAAAGATCTCGTAGATAGGATGTACCTGACGGAAGTTCACGCCGTGGTCGAAGCGGACAGGTTTTTTCCGCTCTTTGATGGAAGCGAATGGGTCATTATGCAAGAAGAGTACTTCCCAGCGGATGAGGACAACCCACATTCATTTACGTGCAGGATGATGGAAAAGAAGCAGTGAGTGATCAGCGACGAATGACCAACGACCAATGACGAATGACCATTTCCAGATCCTTCGTCCTTCATCATCCGTCCTTCGTCCCCAACCTCCAGTCTCTAGTCTCCCGTCTCTAGTCTCCAATCTCTAATCCTCGATCTCTGTTTTTTGTGGTACCAACGTACCCCGTGACAAAGTACCAGGGTAGGATGTTGTTGATGGGCTATGGGTGCTTACAATGATTGCGAGAGGATCTGGGGTGTTAAAAATATCGGTCTTTGGCGCGGGAAACGAAGATCGTAACACCTTGGATAAAGTAAAAAAGAAAGGAATTTTCTGCTCAATTTGTAAGCGGGTCGTAAGCAGAAATCACTGGAAACCGAACCCGCATTCAGTTAAGCTGGTGTTGGATTATTATCTTTTACTCATGGATGGTATTTGAAGATGGAAAACCCGGATAGAAGTAACGGAAGGTCGGCTCCTCACCCTCCCTCAGTTGAAGAAGCACTAGAGTTTGCAATAGAGGCCATCGATCGTGGTGACCTGAAACTAGGGAATCAAGCCCTTGGATGGGTGCTCCAGAAGGAACCAGAGAACCCAGTCGCATGGCTTTGGATGGCCTGTACGGTCAGTGGTGAGGATGAAAAACGGAACTGCTATAACAGGATTTCTGTATAACTAACTACGGAAATGTATTGAATGTAAGGTTTTTGAAAGCGCATAAGTAGTTTGTGGGACATTCCGCGCTCCACCCAAAGAACCCCGGACCCCCCCATGGTCTGGGGTTTGTTTTAACAGCCGCTGTAGAAAAAGGCTCTATGGAAAACACCTGATGCTGTTCAAGGGATTGTGCACCCCGTGGTCATTCAACCTCACGCGCTCTTTCTAGGATCTCAGTGGTGAATGCAGATTCAACGTCCGTGGGAAGCATAGCCTCGGCTTCGACAAGTAAGTCGGCAAGAGACTGCCATTGATCGAGAGTCTGCCAACCGATGCCGTGGACCTCTGTGATCTCGTTTTGAAAGTCCTCGAGCTCTGATTCAAGCATGAAGAGCATGTGATCCGGGTCGGTCTCGGGACCTGTGTAATGGAGGACAATTTCTACAGCTTCCTCGGGGTGATCGGCGGCATACTGGATTCCCTCTAAGGAAGCCCGCAGGAAACGTGTCAAGAGATCTGGACTCTCCGCCAGGATTTCATCGCTAGTAACGTAAGTAAGGCCCAACGTTGGCACGCCGTAATCGGCAGCGTCCCACAATGTGAGATCGTAGCCCCAACTCTTAACCAGGTACGGTTCATTGGATTTGTACACAGGGTAGACATCCACCTGGCCTTCTGTGAGAACGCGGGGATCAAAGCCGACATTCACCAGATCAACAAGATCGGGATCAGCGCCAGCGGCGTCCAGTAACGCGAAGAGGTCAGGTGGAGGGGTTCCCTTAAATCCCACAATGTGGCCCTCCCAGTCCTTTGGTGTCCTCATTCCAGAGGTAGAGAGGGCAGCGAATGCTTGCTGACCGCGCTGTCCGATGAGTGCAATTGAAACCAGCGGGAGACCCGGGTCGGCACGGCGTGTAAGGAGCACGGCTGCATCCTGGGTTGTGACTTGGACTTCGCCAACCGCAAGCAGTTGCAGGTGTTCACCTTTCCCTGGCGAATGTGTGATGGTCACATCCAGCCCCTCACGTTCGAAGAAACCTTTCTCTTGAGCGATATATACGCCGACAAATGGCAGGTTTGCCTGCGGCTTGTAACCAGCCATGAATGTCATAGACAATGGCTCTCTGCTGACATCTGTCGCGGTGGTGTCGGTGGAGAGTGAACAGGCGTTCAGTGAAGCCGAAGTGAGGCCTATGAAGGTCAGGATAAGGATGACTTTGACAGCTCTTACAGGTGTACCTTTCACGGTTTGATTCCCTCCCAGAAGATCACTTTCTTCTCGGTGAATGTTACCAGGCTGTAGAGGCCAATGCCCATAGCTGCCAGTACAAAGACAGCTGCGAAGAGAAATGGCAGGTTCAGGTTGGTGTAAGCCAGCCACATGGTGCGCCCAAGGCCACCAGAGGCGCCGGTCCATTCAGCGACCACTGCACCGATCAGCGCCAGCGGCGCAGCCACCTTCAGCGCGGCGAAGAGGTGGGGCAGTGCGGAGGGAACACGGGCGTTCAGAAAGACTTCCCAGCGGCTGGCGTTCCAGGCGCGAAATGTGTCCAGCACTGCGGTATCCGTGGACCGAAATCCGCTGAGCGTGTTGACTAGAACTGGAAAGAAAGTGAGCAGCGCGGTTATGATGACCTTTGGGAAAACACCAAACCCAAGCCAGATGGTGAGCAGAGGTGCGATTGCAACGAGTGGTGTGGATTTAACCAGGATGGCCAAGGTCATCACGCCTCGCTCCAAACGCGGCCAGAGTCCGAGAAGAGCAGCAGTGCCGACACCGGCGATCAGGCCGAGCAGCAAGCCGGCGAGAGCTTCTCCTAGCGTTACCAGGCTAGCACTGGCATAAGTCTCAGCGTTCTCTGCAAGGGTATTTAGAACTTGGAGCGGTGCAGGGAGGAGGTAGGGAGGAATCTGCAGTAGCCTCACAGCGATTTCCCATAACATGATGACTGGGAGTACGATGACGAGCGCAATCCAGAGGTCGGTAGCGGGTGGTTTCATAATGTCACCGCCAAGTCTTCCCTGAGTGCGCGGACGATGTGCTGGAATGAGACGTCTGTGTCGTCGCGCGGTCGAGGGAGTGGGATCGAATGCTGGGCGTGGATCTGGCCAGGGCGGGGGGACATGACCAGCACGCGGTCGGCGAGGCGCACTGCCTCGTGAATGCTGTGTGTCACCCATAGCACGGTCGGCCGGAACCGCTGCCAGAGACGGAGGACTTCCCAGGTGAGGCTCTCCCGAGTCAACTCATCGAGAGCAGTGAATGGTTCATCCATTAGCCAGATATTGGCCCCCGAGGCTAATGCTCGTGCTAATGCAGCCCTCTGCTGCATGCCTCCTGACAACGCGAATGGGTGGTAGGAGGCAAAATCACCAAGCCGCACCAGGTCGAGCAGTTCCTGTGGTGACAGAAGTTCCCGGCTATTCTTGGGATTAATTTTCTGGGCAAGGGCTACATTGGCGATCACAGTTCGCCAGGGGAGAAGAGCCGGCTTCTGAGCCATCCATGCAATATGTTTTTCACTTCTCGCTTTCTCTGGAGGTATGCCTCCGAGCAGCACCTCGCCATAGGTTGGATGCAGCAAGCCTGCGAGGATGCGTAACAAGGTGGACTTACCGCAGCCGCTGGGTCCGATCAAGACGGAGAACTCACCGCTCTGGATCTCGATGTGAATATCTTTTAGGGCGAGGAGCGGGTCCCTATTCGTTTGCGAGAAAGTGTGACAAAGTGAAGTGACCTGAATGTTCATGATTCTTTTATCCTCAAACCACGCCAGCCGCGGATCTGTTCAGGGTGGATGATGAATGCGCGCCACGGTCGTGCGGCTAACTCGGGGCTCAGAGTCTGGCCCAGGAATCTTGTGCTGAGCCGTTCCAGAATGGAAAAGGTACCTCCTGGGATGGCGTCCTCCTCCAGTGGTTGGGCAGTTCCTTTCGCTAAGACGCGCCTTAATGGTGGCCAGGGCTCGTCCACAGTGAGTGATACTCGCGGATCCGCCATGACATAATCAGCCCAGCGCGATCCAATCCACGCGGCTACATGAAATGCGAGGCCGTCCCATTCATGCCAGACAGGCACGACGTGGGGTGTGCCGTCCGGGCGTAGACAAGCGAGGCTGGCGACCCATGGCCCTTTAAGGAATGCAGTGATCTCCTGCTCTGATAACGGGGAGGTGGGTTCGATGTTTGAGAGCGCGGGGCCCTTGAATGGAGCGTAGACGGGCGCGCCCAACCGGTATGAGAGGCGCGCTGCCATTTCGCGTAACGCTGTGAGGTGGGTGAGTAAATCCTCACGAGAGCTGCGGAAGATAGGGGCGCTGATGAGTAGAGCAGCGCTGGGATGGTTACCATCCTCGCAGATAGGAAAAGCGAGTTCCACCGTGCCGGCACGTTCTTCGAGGTAGTAGCCCAAGTTCTGGAGCTCATCGGAGGGAGGTGTCTCGAATAATGGACCGGCAGCGATCTCATCATGTGCAAGCCGTTGCCCAGAGTTGAAGCCGGTGCGCACGCGATGGGAGCTTTCACGCTGTGCAAGGATGAGGAGGGTGGGCGCGCTGGGCACGACCAGGGCAATGGTTTCATCAATAGGAGGAGCCGTTGTCTCCTGGTAGAAGGCTGAAATCAGGTCCTGAGGGTCAACCCTGCCTGTTCTGCGCCAGGCAAGGAGACGTGGCCCCGCACGGTAGTACCCGCGTACTTTTGTCTGCTCGACATAGCCCAGTGTTTTGAGCGTCTGAAGCAGAGAAAAGAGTGTGCTGCGTGAAATATCGAGCCGCTTTGAACAATCCCTCGCAGTAACACCTTGAGGATTGACGAGGAGCAGTTCCAATAGTCGCAGGGTGCGCTCCGCGGCAGGCACCGATAGGTCGGACATGGTATAAAATGAAAGTCCAGATTACGGGATATAGGTCCATTATAGTGGACTATTGTGTTAAGTCAAGAAGTGAACGAGTAAAGAAGCCGAAAAGTAAGAAGGGATCAGGGAGCAGATATCAGTAGCCAGTAGTCAGTAGCCAGACAACAGTAATCAGAGACGAGGAATCGGTTAATCAGTCAATACGTCAAGATGTCAATGTGTTGATAAGTCATAGGGCAAGAAGTAATCTCTAATCTCCAATCTCCAGTCTCTAGTCTCTAATCTCTGGTATCTTGCTGCCGAAAGCTGAAAGCTTATAGCTAACCGCTAACAGCTTCTAACCGTCAGGATATCTTCAGGAAGCAGGTGGTGGTTCGCAGTAGGATGGACCTAGCTATTGAAGCGGCAGGGTGATGATCCTTCCAAAAAACGGTAGAGTTGACCCGCGATTGTGTATAATGTGATTGCCTGGCGTGATGATTTACGGTGGACTTTTACGCCCGTGAAAGTCCCCAATGGTTGTCCTCGATGGGCATCTAACTGCTGCGGAGGAGAAAGGCGATGGGCAGCGTTGGTGCGGTCATCTCGGCATACAACGAGGGGCAGAACGTTCACCGCGTTCTAAATACGTTGCACAAAATCCGGTGGATCGACAGGATCATCGTTGTCGACGATGGATCGACGGATGATACCTATGATGTCGTGTGCCAGTACGGCAAGGTGGATCCACGTATTTGCGCTATCCGACTTTCGGAAAACTCTGGCAAGTCAGAGGCTATGTGGGTTGGCGCAGGAGCACTCGATTGCGATGTGGTGCTTTTTCTCGATGCTGACCTCATCGGTTTGAAGGAAAGACACGCGAAGGCACTTTGCACACCGGTGCTCCATGGTGAAGCTGATATGGTCGTGGGTAGCTTCCATCCAGTAAAGAAGATTTCCAGCCAATCCATTTTCATCAACGAACGTTTCGCAAACCCATTCAGCGGTCAGCGGTGCCTGCGCACAGAGGATGCGCGTGAGTTGTTGAGTTCTTTGCGAGAATCTGGTTTTGGGGTAGAGGCGGGGTTGACGCTCCACGCCCGGCGTCGAGGTTGGCGTGTGGATTACATTCCCTGGAATGACATGATGCATACGCGGAAAGAGCAGAAGCGTGGGTTGATCGCCGGCTTGAAAACGCGCTTCTCCATGTACAGTCAGGTGGCGGCGACCATTATTGAGTTTCCGCGGTATCTCCTATAGCAAGGGGCGAACGTTTCAGAATAACGTTCGTTAGTTCAAAACCAGCGGCCTAGTCGCAATCAGCGATCAGGCCGCTTTTCGATGTGCAAGATCAGGGAAAGAGGAGTTATTGGGACTGCATGATGTTAATGTGAAAGATCCTCAATCTTTGATGCCAGCTAAGTCCTTTGCGATCTGCTTCTTGGACTCAAGGTCGTAATTCTTCAACAGCGTGATGGTCTCCATGACGGGTGAGCCGCCACCGTGCAATCCCGCAATCAGGTTTACGCCGCCGATTGCTGAGCACACGACATCGCTGATGAGGCGGAAGCAGCGATGCTGGTTTTCGGCGGTGATCTCAGGATTTCGCATCATGTACTTCGCCAGAAGCGGCCCTGTCTCCTCACTGATGAAGTCGCCTTCTAGAGGCAGCGTGGCCGCCAAACCTCCGGCGAGGTCAGCGACGATCTCATATTCATGGAAGATGTTCTCCCCAGCATGGCGGCGTCCTACATTGGCGAAGACTACATCGGGGATGAAGGTTCCAGATGCCATTTTCTGGCTCCGAACTGCGGCGGCGATTCCTGCGGCATAGACCAATTCTGCGACGCTGATCATGTCGGCAAGTTTGTACTGGACGTGCTTGGCACTCTCGATTCCGTTGTATTCCGCGACCAGAGCGGCCATCCCCATCAAGACATCCGAGGTGGCTGGCTTACAACCTGTGTAGCTGTGCCGGTGGAAGAGTGCAAAAAGCAGTGCTAACCAACCACCAAACTCCCGCTCTCCGCACAGGAAGACGCGCTCCCAGGGCACGAAGACATCGTCGAAGATTGTCAGGGATTCGACGTCTCCGAACTCTGCAACGGGCGCTTCGAGGAGTTTGCGAGGCCTAAATGCTGTGGGGCGGCTGATGAGCTTAACCCCCTCGGTATCGGCGGGAATGGCGAATGCAACGGCCCAATCCCCTTCCTCCTCCGTGAGAAACCGGGTGGGGGTGACGATGATTTCATCGGCGTATGGGGCGATGGTGTTGTGGGCTTTAGCACCTCTCACGACGATGCCGTCTTTCTTTCGTTCGACCAAGCGCAAGTACAGATCGGGATCGACTTGCTCATGTGGCCGTTTTGTGCGATCGCCTTTGACGTCCGTCTGGGCGCAATTGGCGCAGAGGTCGTTCTCCTGGAAGTACTTCAAGTACTCAAGGAATCGCTGGTTGTATTCGGTGTCGTGCACCTGATCGACCTCGTGGGTGATCACGGAGAGCGCATTCATGGCGTCGATGCCCATACAACGCTGGATGCATCCGCCGGATTTCTGGCAGTACAGCCGCGTCATTTCCTGTTTCTTCATCAAGTCGTCCGAGGACTGATGAATGTGACAAAAGCGGTTGATCTTTTCACCTGAGATGTGTGAGGTGGCGGTGAATGTGCCCTCATATTCGGCCTCGTGTGCCAGATCGTAGGTGAGTGCAATGACGTTCATCCCGGGGACAATGCGTGGATCATCGCGAGGGACCAATTCGCCGTCGATGTACACATTCGGCTGCATGGCCGTGATTCTCTCTCGATATTCCTGTGATGTGATCATTCCGTCTCCTCCGGTTCTCGAGATTAAAATGCCTCAACATGAATGGTTCGGGTTGTCTATGTAGTATAGACGTGCTTTTTACGAATGCATAATGGCAACGTAGATCCATGAATAATTTAAAGACCTGATGTATCATGGCAATGTGCTGTTGAAGAGAACAATGCACCTCGCCTAGTAGGGAGGTGCGATTTTCAAAGCGAGGTGGGTAATGGTCACGACGGTCACTGACGAACCGAAGTACGACATCAAGGAGCCATCGAACCTTTCGTCACGCATCCAGCTGCTGCGGGATTTCTATTTCCAAGGTGTAGATCGAAACTGGAACAACGAGTTCAATTCATGGACGACGGGCGTTCCATGGGATTTTCAGTTCGAAGAGCTTAGCTTCTACATCGTCCCTGAAACCTATGCCTTTCACCAAACCTTTAAGTCCTCATTGAAACAGACGGCAAGAGCGGTTGTGCTCCCGGAGGGATTCTGGGAGCTGAGTTTACCGGAGAGGAGAGCATGGTTTGTAAAAGAGATGATGGTTAATTCCTTGCCTCACGAAATATTACCAGTCGATCTGCTCGCCGGTGCTCGCTTCAATGTGATGACGTCCACATGCCTCAATCGACGCGAGGCCAAGGACTACGAGAAAAGGATTATGGGGAATGGTGGCGCACGTCAGGCGATGAAATGGTTCCACGATCATGGGTATGGCAACGCGGGTGCTACGAGCGGACACTTGATCCCAGATTATGCCAGGGTGCTTCAAGAGGGTTGGAGAGGGATCCATGAGGACCTGGCCTCGCGCTTCGAGGCGCTGACAGAAAGTGAAAAGAATGGTGAAGCTGGTGCGCAGCTCCGGGCGATGATCAGCGCTTCGACCATGGCGCGCGAAGTAGCACGAGCATACGGTGAATTGTGTTCTGAGCTGGCTGACGCGGAGGAGGATCCGGGGAGGCAGGATGAGTTGCGCCAGATGGCGGCGATGTTGATGCGCATACCTTGGGTACCGGCGGAAACATTTTGGGAGGCGGTGCAGTCGCTGTGGCTTACTCACATGCTGGTCATGAGCGAAGAGAACTATCCGGGACCGGGGACCTCATTCGGCAGGATCGACCAGTATCTCTATCCGTTCTGGATGAAATCCATTGGTGAGGGGATGGATCGGGAGTTTGGCAAGGAAATCTTGAAGTGTTTCTGGATCCACTGCAACACGGCTTACGACGCGCTAATCCGGGTAGGTGGGAACCAGGGAATCACCTCAGGTTATGGACAACTGATCACGCTCTCTGGGATGGGGGCTGATGGGATTGATATGACCAATGACCTGACTTACGCCATCCTGGAGGTCATCGACGAGATGTCACCAATCCTAGAGCCCAAGCCCAACGTGCGCCTGCATCGAGGTACTTCGGATCAACTCTTAGATAGAGTCGTGGATATGATCGCCTCAAGCCAGGGATCTCCATTCTTGCTTAACTTCGATGAACGATCGATGGCGGGAATGCTGCTGCAGGCGCGTAAATCAGGCGTTGAGCATTTAATCCATGAAGGCAACGTCCACGAATATGCACCCGTGGGTTGCCTAGAGAACACCATGGTGGGCAACGACCGCTCGGGCACTGTTGATTGCAACCTCAACCTGTTGAAGGCGGTCGAACTCGCATTGACAGGCGGTTATGATCTGGTTCCATTCACAGATCCGATGACAGGGAAGACCGATCCGCGTAAGCGCTGGGGTGCAAGAACTCCGCATGCGGAGCAATTGTCCACATGGGATGACTTCTGGGATGCTTACGTGAAACAAACTCGATTCATCGTCAAAAAGATCGTCGAGCTCTATGAGAAATCAGAGAGCGTCCGGGCACGTTATTCACCGACCCCTTACCTTTCATGCCTTGTTAGAGGTTGCGCTGAAAGTGGATTAGATGTGACGCAGGGAGGCGCGGAGCTCTCCTATGTCACCATCGAGGCGGTCACATTCGGCACCACAGTCGACTCGCTGCTCGCGATCAAATACCTTGTCTATGATCAACAGGTGTGCACAATGGCGCACTTGATTGCTGCACTGAAAGACAACTGGGAGGGACATGCGGTGCTGCAGGCTACGGCTTTGAACAAGGCGCCAAAATATGGGAGGGACGATGATGAGGCCGATTCAATGGGACGCCGAGTCATGGAAATCTGGACGGAGGAAACCTGGAAGTATAAGACCCAGTCCACAGATCGCCAGTTTCGTCCCGGGATGTTGAGCTGGAATTACTGGGTCTCGGATGGATTTATCCTGGCTGCAAGCCCCGATGGTAGGCCAAAGGGCCGGTTCCTTTCTAACGCGCTTTGTCCCTCGAACGGTGCTGATATCAACGGACCTACGGCGAACGTGAACTCGGTCGGTAAAGTGTTAGGCGGGAGAGGAGAAATGGGCGCCTGGGAGGATTACGTCAACGTTCTGCCAAATGGTGGCAGCCATACTATCTCATTCAGCCCTTCCATGATCCGAGATCGGGAGCACATGGAGAAGTTTAAGGCTTTCCTGCGCGGTTACATGGAGAACGGAGGCACGGCGCTGCAGGTCAACATGATCGACGCTGACATGTTGCGCGATGCACAGGAACATCCGGAGAGCTACCGGCACCTGCTGGTCCGCATCACCGGGTACAACGCCTACTTCACCAGTATCGGGAGGGAACTACAGGACGAGATCATTGCCCGTGAGAGCCATCGGATGTAAGTTTCACAGAGTAGAGAATAGAGAGTAGAGAGGATTTTGAGGGATTGATGGGAGAAGAGCGGGAGGGCTTGATACTTCATTTACAGCGGTTCTCGACGGAGGACGGTCCTGGGATCCGCACCACTGTTTTCTTCAAAGGATGCTCGCTGCAGTGTTGGTGGTGCCATAATCCAGAGAGCTTGTCCTCCAAACCCCAGGTGCACTGGCTTGAAGACCGTTGCATCAGCTGTGAGACCTGTGTTGGTCTCTGTCCTAATGGGTGTCTGTCGATGACGGATCGTGGGTTACTGAGGGATCGCGAGTTGTGTGAAGTTTGTTTGAGGTGTGTGGAGGCCTGTCCGGCGAACGCTATGCAGCGCTTGGGTAGATGGGTTGGCGTCGAGGAGGTACTGCATGAACTTCTGAAGGACCGGGCATTTTACGAGAGTTCGGGCGGTGGCATCACCTTGTCGGGAGGGGAACCGGCGTTGCAGCCGGTCTTCGTCGTTACCCTTTTAAGAGAACTCAAGGAAGCTGGCGTTCAGACCGCTCTCGATACTTGCGGGATGTGCTCGACGGAGAGTTTGGAGAGGATTCTTCCCAATACGGACCTCCTCCTTTTCGATCTGAAGGAAATGGACTCCGAGAAACACCGCGAGTTCACAGGCCAGGGTAACCAGAGGATCTTGGAGAACTTGTTATTCGCGCGCGACTTTGTGTCACGCTATCCGAATAAGAAGGTGTGGGTACGGACTCCCATAATCCCGGGAGCGACGGCGTCGAGTGAGAATGTTATGGCGATCGGCCGTTTCATCGCCGATAACATGAATGGCATTGTCGAGCGTTGGGAATTATGCGCATTCAACAATCTGTGCGCGGATAAATACCGTCGTCTGGATATGCACTGGCGGTATGACGAAACCCCACTCCTAACTGAAGAGGAGCTTCAACGTTGGGAAAATTTCGCAAAGAGCGCGGGTGTCGATCCCGCAATTGTGATCGCGACGGGAGCGACGCAGGTTTTATCTTTATGAGGACGGTGATTCAGAAAGGATCACGTGGTAAAGGATGTCATGATGAAGGATGAGCGAAAGATCCATACCACTTTTTCAGATGAGGACATTGAGGGCACCAACGCTGAGTTGAAAGTGGGGATTTTAGGGACCGTCAACCCGGAGGGTCTACCCCATCTCACCATGATTTCAACCCTCCAGGTGGGGTCGCCGACTGAGGTGATCTGGGGACAGTTTACAGAGGGCACGAGTAAACAACACATTCGTGACAATCCCAAAGCTGGTTTTCTGATCATGAGCTTGGAGAGGGAGTTCTGGAGGGGGAAGGCGACCTGGAACAGGATCGAGCGGAGCGGTGAATCCTTCGATATGTACAACAACCAGGCGATGTTCCGTTACAACGCCTACTTCGGAGTGCACTCTGTTTACTTCATGGACCTCGTTGAACATTACGGCCGTGAGGTACTCCCCATGGGCGCAGTAGTTGGGGCATCTGTCATGACCATGCTTGCGGCGAAATTATCTGGTAGACGCGAACCAGAGCAAGTGATGAATCCCTGGACCCGTGGCTTACTGGATAAAGTAGGAGACTTGAAGTTTCTGGGTTTCATCGGTGAGGATGGGTACCCGCAATTGATCCCCGTCATTCAGGCAGCGACTCTTGATCCGGAGCACGTAATCTTCTCCACTGGTGCGTTCACTGCAGAACTCGACGCAATTCCTGAGGGACCAGCGGCGATCTTTGGGATGTCATTGGACATGGAGGATGTCCTTGTGCGGGGTGAGTTTGAGGGCATTCGAAATGTGTTGGGCGTGCGATGTGGCGTTTTGAAAGTCAACTGGGTTTACAATCCCATGCCACCAACACCGCGGCAAATTTATCCTGAAGTCGAGATCGAGGCGGTCAGATTTCAGTAGGCAGTCGAAAGTAGCAAGAAACCAGATATCAGGGATCAGGTACAAGCGAGGAAGGATCAAAGGCTAACGATTAACGACGAAGGACGAATGGCGAAGGACTTGGAAATGGAATTAGGAATCAGGAACCAGGTAGTCAATGTTGTGCAAAAAGGGTCCCGCATATTGGAAATTGATAACTAGGAGTCCTTGGTCATTCGTCACTGATCGTTCGTCCTCTATCCTTTGCCCCCAGTCTCTAGTCTCCAATCTCTAATCTCTATTATCTAATCTCTACTCTCTGATTACTGACTACTGACTACTGTCGTCTTATGATAGGCGACAATTGGAAGATAGAGTACAACGCTGAGCGGGGTAATGAGGTCAGGAGCCTTGGATTCCTGAGCCAGGTTGAGGCAATCTCTACAGAGGGTATTCCACATTGTGAGTGCTTCTAATGGTATGACTTCCTTCTCGCTCGACCCATCTGCAGAAAGTGTGATCCTCAATCCAGCTTGCAGTGTGAGAAGGTCTCCATTAACTGGTTTGATTTCACATTCACCTTCAAGACAATCCACAATCGCGATCCTTGGTCCAGCCTCGGCAGCCAGCACACCACGACCGCTTCCTATCAGTGAGGCGGAGCCACCGGGCAGCTCGACCTGGTAAACTCTAGTTCCACCCTCACGATTGATGACTAGCATTCCACTTTCCAATGCAAGTGTTGTCTGATTGTCATGTGCACCCATTGTGTCAGACCCATCATCGACGAAGAGAAGTTTCACCCTGCTCCCGGGCGATAGGAAGAAAGAAACCGTGGATAACTCGCCCGCCGCATCTTGAGTACTTCCCAGCGTTAACTTCGATGGTTCTTCAATCATGATCCATGATAATGGCGGGATCGCTTCCAGCCTTCTGACGGATTTTGGTGCATCCCCATTGATCTCGTTGAGCGCTGCGCCATCCACAAGTACAGCGTAGCCGTAATCGGTCACTTGTGGTGAAGGCGTCGAGTGCGGTTGTGGCGCCGATTTTGGCCAAAAGAGCCATGCAACGCTCGAGATGATCAGTAAACCAAGGATGAGGGCTCCAATTATCCATGCACGACCAGCCGTAATGGTTTTACCAGGCAACTGGATAATGGCTACGGTAACGTTGTCGTCAACATCACGGCCCATGGCAAGGCTGACTAGGTGGCGGGACGCGTCTGAAGGGGAGTTGCCACTCACATGCTCAGCGATTTCTTCCATGGAGACATAAGGTTTTCCGTCATCAGAACTCGCTCGAGTTACTCCATCGGTGGCTAGCAGAATGCTGTCTCCCGGCATGAGGTCGACGCCTTGAGAGCTGCCGCTCTGGATGATCGCTTTGCTACCGCCCAGGTAAAAGGTATTCGCACGCGTCAGAGAGGTGCATCTTCCCTCGCGAACCAGCACCGCAGAAGTGCTTCCGCTGTGGGCAGAATAAAGCTTGTTTCGATGGAGGAGGATAGCTGTCGTTGATACCTGAGAGTCAAACTGTTTAGGAATTGAATGCGCGGTTTCCAGCGCAGAAATCAGTGCAGCGCTCAGATTGTCTCCCCTGTGTTCCTCCATGTGACTGAAGATATGGTCAATGACAGATTCAGCCGCTAAGCCGGCCTGCGGGTTCTCATCCCCATCGGCAATAACAGCTAGCAAGAACCGTTCCCCCTGGGCAGTGTAGGCTTCATCGATACACACCCGGTCCTGCTGGAGGTCATGAGGGGTGGTAGCACCAACTTGTTGTTCCCAGCTGAATGAATAGCCTTGAGCACGGGATAGGGTCACGTATCACTCCTTAGCCTGTTATCAGCCGCCATTGGTTGCCGTCGCCTCGGGCGTGTTCGTGGGTGCATCTGTTGGTGTGTTGGTTGGCTCATCTGTCTCGGTAGGCTTATCTGTCCTTGTGGGTTTCGGTGTTTTTGTTGGAGTGTGAGTCTCCGTTGGGGTATCAGTCTCTGTCGGGGTCGACGTGTTCGTCTGCGTGATGGTGGGAGTGAAGGTTTGAGTGTGGGTTGGGGTAGGAGGTTTCACACTGGGCTTTGGTGTGGCGGATGCGGTTGGTGGAACGAAGAGCGGTTCAAGTGTATCTGTTGGTAGGTCTGGACGGCTGGTGGGTTCCATCACAGTGGATGTTGGTTCGGGACTTTCCGCTAAGTCACCCGAGAAAGCATACAGCGCAAATCGTACTTGCTCAATGGGGCTCATTTCACCGATGTCATTCATCCAAAGGTATTGCCCCTCCGAGAGTGAGACTCGTCCTAAGCCCTCTACGACACAGGTCCCTTCGAAACAGTCAACATGCAGTCGCGCCTCCATTGGATCGAGGAGGACACCCATCAGTGAACTAGAGACAGTGGCAGTGATCCCGATGGGTGAGGCAACGGCGAAGGTGCGGTCGCCGCCCTCGCCACTGGAGACAAGGACGATGCCATGTTCGAGAATGATAAAGGTCTCGGAGGATGTATCATCCGCGATGAATCGGAATTCGATTTGCGTCTCCGGACCCATATACAGGAATGATCCATCAGCCATATCTAGCCGAAGTGCGGACTCCTCTCCTAACGTACGAATATGGACACCCTGACCCGAGGGGATGATGTCTTCCACTTCGACGAAGTGAAATTCTCCTCCAGAGGTCTGCAACTCGGCCATACCTTCCAATTGGGAAAGGAATGCGAATCCAACCGGAAGGGGCGGCAGCTCGGGCTGTACTTGTGTGACTTCATCGATAGGTGTCGGCGGTTTCCGAAAGGCAAGCCAGGCGCCAATGGCAATGAGTACAATCGCAACGGCGACGATCAGTGGAATGGCGAGTGGGAGCTTGCGGAGTTTTCCTGAAGGAATTTCCATGACCACTGCGGAGACATTATCGTCAACCTCTCGCGACCGGGCGCACTGGATGATTTCCTGTACGGCTTTCTCCGGTTCTCTACCGCGCGTGAGCTCTGAAAGCTCTTCCACCTCGACGTAGTGGGCGGCGGGATTGTTATGACGTGATTTCGTCACACCGTCTGAGCAGATCAACACGCGATCACCGGGTTGCAGCTCCAATCCTTGTGCGGACCTGGCTGCGGCGTCGCCTTCCTCACCGCCTTGGAGCCAGATTCCGAGGTCTACATCGACACGAGCCTCGCTGCCGATAGAGCGGACAATTTCTTCGCGGCGGGGATGTTTGTTCGCGTCTTCGGGTGAGAGTTTGCCAGAACGAACTACTTCGTTGGCCCAGGTATGATCGATGGTGAGCTGGGTTGCCTCACCGTCCCGTAAAAGGTAGATCCGGCTGTCGCCCACGTTAGCCAGATAGAGGCAGCTATCAACGATGGCTGCAACAGCGGCTGTGGACCCCATGTTCATTTTCCGTCGGCTTCGTCTGGCTTCAGCGTGGACACGCTCGTTGGCTTTTTCAAGTGCCGATTTCAGCACCGCTGGGATGTCCTGGGAGGTTGTACTTTCACAATAGTCGAAGACGGTGGTGACCGTGAGTTCGGCGGCGCGCTCTCCGGCGTTTTCTCCTCCAACGCCGTCAGCAACTACGCCAAGTGTCATACTGGTGCCACCTGCGGTATTGATCTGACCCACGCGTGCGCGATCCTCGAGGAGAGTGCGATTTGGCGACGCCCCAATGTGAGAGAGGGCCGCGCTGCGAACCTCACCAGTCATAGGGCCCTTTTTGCCATTCCCATCGGATGCCGAACTCATATCAACCTCGTTCCTACCGCCAGAATCTAAAGAGGCGCCGCTTACGCCGCAATGCGCGTTTCATACGCCAATCATGGGTATAACTACCGATGAACTCATGGAACTCCTGCATGCTCACCCGCTCCTCGGGCCTTTTTGCAAGGCAGCCCTCGATCACGAATTTGTCCATCTCCTCAGGGACATCACTGCGTTTGCTCCGGATTGACTCGGGGCTAGCACGTCGAATCGCCGTGGTGATACTTCGATCCGTGACACCGAGAAATGGCTCTCGCCCAGCAAGCATGCGGTAGAGCAGTACACCCATGCTCCAAACATCTGCCTTCATGAGGACCTGTTCATCGAGCATGGCGTGTTCGCCGAGTTCACGGATCTCCTGCAAACGCTCCGGCGACATGTAAACGACGGAACCGTCGGGTTGGTGTTTCACCAACTTCACTGCCACGCCGAAATCGATCAGTACAGGCTCCAAACGTTTTCCGGGTTGAAGCATGTGGCGAAAGAGCACATTCTCGGGCTTTAGATCGTTGTGGCTGAAACCCTCGACGTGAATATAGACCAGTGCGGCGCTAACCTGAAAGCATATGGCCGCAGTTTCTTCCATCGTCAGAGGACCGAATCGGTCGATATAGTTATCTAGAGAACCTCCATGCAAGTATTCCATCCCAAAGAACCAGGGACTACCAATGATTTCAACGGCCCTCTCCTTATATGGATTCTTTCCCTGCGATACAGGCACAAGGCGGACCACACCTGGGTGATTGAGCTTCTGCAGAATCTCCACTTCCTTTTGTAGCGCTGCGAAGAAATATTCCTGTTTGTCCCCAGTGCGGCTGATTTTGAGCGCGACCTCTACTTGCTTGCCACTCAATGGGATCGCCTTAACAACTTGCGACATACCACCACGACCATCTTCACAAAGTTCAATAACTTTGAATGATCCAATCTGGAAGCCGGGTTTAATGTCTGTGAGTGGGTACAGTTTCACGATTTTTGCGCCTTTGATGATTGGTTATCGATTATCGATTGGCCCCTGATTCAATCTGTTGCCGTGGGCGGGTTTCGCGGCCCTCCCCTTCCGGCTGAGGGATATTTCCCTCGGCATCAGCAAGTTGGAATAGGAACCGCAATCCGCCGCGCTCGATCGGAGCGATGTCGATGGTATCTCCATCGAGAAGTTGGGCAGGCTCGAGAGGCACTAGTTTCTCTTCATTGACGTAGGTTCCATTGCTGCTGTCCTCATCGCGAATGGCAAAGTGATCATCTTCGTCCAGGATCGTGCAGTGCAGGCGGCTGATGGGGCTGTCCTCCTCATTAATGTGGAAGAGCAGATCGGCATGTCGGCGTGAACGGCCGATGGCTGTCGTTCCATAAATCTCGTAGGGTTTAGGCGATCGGCCTTCAAAGCCCTCCAGCGGAACGAGGAACGCCCTGGCGACCAGCGCTGTGCGTTTTCCCGTCACCCGGTCCACAAAGTCTACGAAGCCCTCGCGCGCATTTTGTAAGGCTGGTCCTACACGAGATCGACCGAAGAAGAGTGAGAGCGCAAGCCCAAGGGAGAGAAGCGCCACACCACCAAATGCGTAAAGGAGAACGTCTCTGGACACAGGCAGGGGGAACGCCTCCTCCACTGGAGCAACGACCTCCCCCTCGACAGGCATATAGCGTATGGAATAGGTGCGCGGTGGAGATTTCACCCGAAAGCCAAACTCATCCACAACCTCTACCTCCACGCTGACCAGGGTCCAACTCTCGTTGCTGTATGTGCGGATATCCCAGGGGAACTCGAGTTGATTTCCGACGGACTGTGTCTGACCTATCGCGACCCCGTCGACCAACAAGCGAGCCTGTGAGATCTTTCGCGGTGTGCCGTCCGGCCAACTCACCTGAGCTTCAACGGTGATGAAAGCCGGCTCCGCGTCCGCTGCGCTGTCATGCTCGCTCGATGCTTGTCGTGTGATCGCCTCCTCTTCAGGTGATAAGATCACAACCTCAGGCGCATGAAGCTCGACGCTGTAACTTGCACTGTCTGAGACGCCACTACTCGCTCTGAGGATGACTTCCCTCGGGTCCGAAGTGGCGAGCGTCGTCTCATAGTTGACAATGTGCTGAATTCTTTGAGAGGCCAGAAGTTCGAAGAGGTCTTCGGGATCATCGCGTCTATAGGTTGCGAGAAACTCGCCTCCAGTGACCCGAGCAAGGGGTCTGAGTGCTTCCGCCCAATACTCCATGGCCATTGGACGGGTTAGGATGATGTGAATGGGTATGCCCAGAGAAATAGCTTCCTCAGCAACGTCGGTAAGATCGGCCCGCATCCCAGGTGTATACAGGATGATGGCTTCGAATCGATCCGCGTAACCCGGCCGCATAATACTCAACTCTTTCAATGCGGCAAGCAATGCTGCCCGGGTGTAATAACCAAGTTGAGGGGGTTCACTCGCTGCACCAACGGGAGGAATGTACCTTTCCAGGGTTCCGAGGAGTTCCGATGGGTCGGAAGTGGGTTCGAGGACTATGTTGGTTTCCTCGCCCTCTTGTACGATGACCATGACCTCGTCCGAACCAGCCTCCATCCACGGTCGTCCCACGGCGAAGATCTCCATGTCATTCAGAACCCTGGCGTGGAGGTCCGTCAGTGTTACGCCTGTTTGGAATGATCCGTCACCCGGATCGATGACGACGGCAATCCTAACGCCAGCGTCGAATGGTTCTACGGAGGTAATGTTTTGTTCCTCGTCGTTCTCATAGACGGTTAGATCGTCGCTGGTTAGTGTGTCAACCGGTGTTCCGGAAGCATCGCGTGCCAACACTTGGAGACTGATCTTGGGATAGTCAGTCGCATCCGTCTTGGTGATGACTAGCGATTCGATTACGGACTGGGACCATGCCAACGAGGGCACGGACAGCGCAACTACGATGAGAATGAAGATGATGCAGGCTTTCCAGTGCGGTATCAGCGTTCTGTTATGAGACAGAATTCGCCTCATGGCCTATCTCCTGTCCAGGGCTAGGTTCCCACATCCGGGCTGTAGTATTCGGACGTACTAGGGGCTGGTAGCGTTCCAGGGTTCTAGGGAATCTGCCCCCGAATAGGATGTGCATGCTTAATGACATCGGCTGCATTGTGCCCTTGTGAAGTACCCGATGAATCACAGGCGGCCGCTGCTCCCATCCTAGATGTCCACGGCCCCCACCTCAATAGGACAATATGGCAGGGGTTACCTCACCCTTACCAAATAACCCGGTGCATCCCACACGCTGGTGAGTGCCAGGGCCCTCATTGAGGGAAGACATTGTACACCACGAAGGATGTGGTTGTGAAACGAACCGATTAAGGGATCCTCCGGCTAGTGAGAACCCAATGTGCTCGCGTTAAGAACCTCCGATAACGAATCGGAGTTGAATTGATTTACCAAGCCCGATCAGCGCACCCGACTCCAATTCGATGTCTCCTTGCCCGGTGATGTTTTCGCCATCGACTGTGGTTCCATTGGCGCTATTATCATCGCGCAGAAGGAAGGTATCGTCTTCAAAGTTGATCTCAGCATGGTTGCGTGAGATGGTGGGGAAATCGAGTTCAAGGTCTGCACCGACCCTTCCGATGGTATACGGAACCTTGTCGACTGTGAAACTTGGACCATCTTCAGACATTTCGGGTGATTCTTCAACAACCAAAGTGCAGTAAGGAAGCTCGAGGGATTGAGGTGGGGTGATACGCTCACTCACTGGTTCCTCGGATTCAAGTCTTTCGCTGATTTCCAACTGGGTGTCAAATTCTGTCGGTTGGGGTTCGGCCTCACCATCGCGTTGAGAACGACGAACCTGTTCCCTCATTTCTTTTTTATGAAGTCGTACAGCATCGTCACTCCAATCATCTACTGATTCAAGGCTGCCCTCGGTCCCCAGTGCAGTGACTTCCAGAAGTACAGAGGTTCGTTTTTCTTTTCTGGGGTCGAGGTAGTACTTCTTAACGAGAAATGCAGCGGAACCGATGAAGAGTACGAGGAAGAAGAGTGGGATCACGATGTTGTCATTGATGAAGCCGACTACTCTGGCGATGAAACCCACATGATAAAGGGCTTTCTCATAGAGCGTCTCTGCGAGGACTTGGCCTTCTGCGTTCACAGCGGACAGAGCTATAGAGTAGGAGCCATTGGAAACATCGTCAAGCGGTATATGGACCACCGTCGTTGGCTCGGTGGTTTGCCTGCTACCGGGAACGACAGTGTTTCCCTCCTCATCGATCAACCAGACCTCGTATGCGGTCGCTTCTTCGAGATACTGCGACCGGACGTTGATGATGAATTCGGGAACCTCCATATCCAATTCGACCGATGGGATGCTCAGTACTGGTTCGACAATGGCAGGATCGTAGCGAAACTCGTAAAGGGTCTGGAGGAGCAGATTCCCGATGGCATCAGTGCCCCGGATGATCAATCGGTATTCGTTTCCGCTCTCGAAGTTTGAAGCGTCGATCTCGAGCTCATCCGTGACTTCTTCCGTGAATGGCGGCGCAAGGGTGTTGTTCTTGATGTCATAGACCTGGATTTCAAAGCGCTCGAGCTCTGATTCGTTCGTAAGGTCCAATCCAAGGATGAGGTCGCCCTGGTTTGTGTAATCCAGAGTGTTCACTGCGGCCAGAGGTGGCGGATCGAAATCTCTGGAGGAAGTGATGGTCACTGGCTCAGATTGGATCTGGATACCACCAGGAAGCGTAACCAGGAGTGAGAAGGAGTTTTCACCTTCATCTGGGTAAACGTTCGCCTGGGCTAGCCACTGGTGGCTGAGGCTGTTAACGATCTTGGTGAACAGCAGCGAGAGGCTTCCCTGTTCACCAAATTCCGCAAAGCCGCCCGTCGACGTGGATAGGTCTCTCAGTAAAGCTTCGTTGAGAGCGCTGGAAGCGGTTGTAGAAAGTCCTATGGTGTGGACTGGGACCCAGGAGTCCTGGCGTGTCGCCAAGCTGAGCACATCCTCATAGGTATGTTGACTACAGGGTACACCCGCGGTCATTTCATCCCTTCCATCGGTCAGGAGGATGACAGCGCGCCGTCCACGCGGGGCTCCCTTGGTCAATTCCAGGGCGCGGTACGCAGCATCGTATAGACACGTACCGCTACCTGGTACGGCAGCCAGGGTCTCAATTTCCTCCGCGATCTGCTCACGGTCCTTGCTAAAATCCTGCACAAGACTAATGTTGTTATTGAATTGGATGACGGCGAATGCCGCTTCCTCCGGAGCGTTACCGATTGCCTGTATCGCTGCCTGCAGAGTCTGTGGCATGGCCAGGGCCATGCTTCCGCTTGTGTCCAGGACGAGAACGACGAATGCATCGGATTGGGGCTTTCCGAATGAGGTGCCGTATATTGTGCCGTCTCCTTGGAGGATTGAGACGGATTCGATCTCCGCATCGGTGACAATTTGACCTGTGTTGTCGAGTATTGTGAAGTAAAGTCCTAAGGTCATTGAGCCCGGACCTTCAGAAACCTCAGGATAATTGATAACGACCTGATAGGTCCCCTGAGCAAACGCAGCACCGGAGGGGTGCCCAAAAATCCATCCCAGAAAAAGTGCAATAAGGAGGTACGTACTTAGCCAACGAATTCGCATGGCTTGTCCTAGTCGTATCTTGGGAAGCATTGCCCATTGAGTGGATTGCATCCGAAAGGTTTCTCTTCGAATTTCAGTCAAATGGCGCTGCTCCGTAGAACGTATTATAGGCCAGAATTCTAGGGATTTATCTCCCTACTTTAGTTTCATTCATTGGGGTGTGACTTTACACAGTCAACAACGTAACCCAACTACACCAATAAAACTCCAAGCCCCGAGCACGACCTGGATTCTTATATTTCTAAGGAGTTTTTAATGGCGAAAATCATTCAGGTGGAATACGAGAGCCTGCAGAGGTTGAAGCCAATGAGTGGGAATTGATAGTCCGATTAGGTCTCGGCCATTCAAGGAACCTTTGCATCGGCCCGGAGGTCTGGTTAGCAAGGTATCAATGGGTCAAGGTTTCACCAAAGGTGGTCATCGAGTATCCGAATTGCCCGTATGCGCGGAACGATCCAAATGCAGAAGTGTTTCAAATTTGTAACAAAGTGTGATGAAAATAGTACCGCGGTCCTATACCTGTGTAACTTTCAAAGGCTAGATTATATATTACCCGTTGAGGGGACTTGAGTCGGTATGAGTGTCAGCCGGAGGGAGATGCATAATCCGCAACGGGCACCCAGCCCGGTACGTATCTCCTAACATCGTCGGTAGTTATCACAAGTTAATACTGGAATACGCCGGTTGCCTTTTAGGCAATTTCATCAGCCTCTCGAATTAATGAGGTGGCTTAATGAATGGGCTCATGATATCGGCAGCCGGCAGGTGTGATTTTGATAGCTCAGGGAGCTGTCGAGGCGTCGTGAGCACCTCGTTCTCAAGGTGTTCATCGGTTCCTTCACCGTTCCCTATGATGAGGGAGAGATGGCTGAGGAGATCCAGGCTAGGTACGAAGAGCTTGATCGACTTGCCTCGCAGGTCTATCGCCAGTCTGACCGCGCAAGAAGCCTACTTCAAAGGGTTCGATCTCAGATCGAGGTTGTTAGTCGCAGTTGGACGGGACAGGGTTCGGAGGTCTTCCAGCGAGAAATGGAAGAACAACTTCTTCCGGGACTCAAAAGCCTCGCAACCTCGTTAGAGGTTACTGGGGTCACCATCCATCACGCCATGCGTACATTCCAAGAGGCGGAAGAAGAAGCTATCCGCTGCTTGGGAGACGAAGAACACATCCGCTTTTCCCCCGATCTTCAGGAAGAATTCGGCATCAAGGATTACGACCTAAAAGAGGGTTGGGGGAAGGGCGGTTTTGGCATTAAACAGAAAATCGTCGACGGGGAATATTACGACTTCGACAATGTTAAAAATGACATTCGTGTCGCTGGGGCGGACATAGGGGATTACACCTACGACGCCAAAGTGGGGACAGGCGAGGCGGGCGTTGGCATTGAGACAGATGAAGATGGCGATTTAGCCGTTGGAGGTTATTTCAAGGCCAGTGCCGGGGAAGTCAGCGCGGATGCGGTCCTGGGAGGCGAAAGCTTTGGCGGGACTGCAAGTGGGAAGATCGAGGGCCCTGTCGTAGAGGGGTTCATTGGATTGAAGGATGGCAGTGTTGGTGGCGAGGTTGGCGGCACAATCGTCTCCGCCGAGGCGAGCGCGGGCGTTAATGTCGCTGGCGTCAACGTCGGTGTCACTGGCGGTGTGATGCTTGGCGCGAAGTTCGGTTTTCGGATTGGAAGGAAAACCGTGGTCAAGCTAGGCGTTTTCAAAGTTGGTTTGATCCTTGGAAAGTCAAAGGTCATTCAGCCTGGTCAGATCTAGTTCGGGGACTGGGCGCATAGGTCTATGGAGGAGAGTCCATGACCCACTCAGAGGAAAAACCTCAAGAGGCCGTCATCCTATCACGTGCGGAGCTGAGTTATTTGATGGATATGCTCGATGCGCATTACATGGTCGGCCTTGATGGGCTGGGAGATGACCCCCCGTACTTTTATGCCGGGAACCGAGAGAGCATCATCCAAGAGGGTCGGACCTCGTTGATCCAACGTGGGCTGGTCCTGCCCGGCGAGAACGGATCGAGTGACAGAGCCGAAGGTTTGCTCATGAAGTGCGTCATAACCAGTTTCTTTCCAGATTCAACCTTGCTGGTGGTTCGCAACATTCCGCAACTGGGAGAACAGGTGTTGATCTTCTTCCGCCGCGAGAACTACATCCTCCTGCATACTTTTCCAGAGGAATTCACCCATCGAATGGAACCATTTGACCATCCGAATCAGGTGCTGGACATTCTCCTCGATTGGTTTCCGCTTCATCAATACCCGAAGGGCGAAACCCATCTCCGCATGCCGGTGGGCCGCTTCGAGGTCATGCAAGGTCTTGCGGAAAGAGGTGAGGAGGATGCAGCTGTTGGTGCGCTAAGGGACCAGCCATTGTCTGACGACGAAAAGCTAGCATTGGTCCGGGCGATCGAGAATCGCGCCATCAGCGGCTCTTTTGCTGTCCTTTACATTCGGGGCGAGGAAATCAATGACGCATTCTCCATGGCGGTGTTGGCTGATTCGAGGACGGCCTGGGTGCTTGGGCAGCCCGACGACGATCCGGAAGGCCTATGGATTTCTGTCATAAGGGTTGGGTCGGATTTTGCCATGGTTATGCGCGGTTTGATAAGGAAATGGCTGGAGGAGGCTCCAGGTTAGCTATATTGTTCCGTGGGTCCCTTGGGTGGGGATTCGGATAGGTGTTGGAAGGGGTGATCCCTTTCCAACACCTCGAATCAGAATGGATGAGTATGACCGAGATTATTCAAGCTCAATACGATACGCTCGAGCAATTGGCCATGCAGATTTACCGGCAGGCAGATCAGACTCGCATCCTGCTTCGTAAGATCGAATCTCAGGTCGATACGCTCGCAAAAAGCTGGGAGGGCAGCGGTGCGGATGCGTTTCAGCGTGAGATCGATGAGGATATCTTGCCTGCCCTTAAGAAGCTCGCCTCCGCCTTTGAGATTGCGGGCCTCAATGTGCGAAACATCACCACCACTTTCCAAGAGGCGGAAGAGGAGGCGGTGGCCTGCTTCCCAGAGGGAGAAGAGGCTTCTCGCAGCAACCTCATGGAGTGGGTGCACGGCATTCTGGACGGGGTTGGTTTCATACCCGGCATTGGAGAGATCGCCGATGGAACAAACGCCGTTATTTACCTTGTTGAAGGCCGATACTGGGAAGCGGGCATTTCCGCAGCCGCGATGCTGCCCGTCATAGGGGATGTAGGGAAAGCGGGTAAGTGGAGCCTCAAAGCGGGCAGGGAAATGGCGGAAGCTGCAGCTGAACGCAGCCTGCGAGAAACCGTTCAGCGGCGCATCGTGACGGAGGCGGAGATGATCCGCGAGATCTACCAGGCCAGGAGGGTGCCGTTGGGCAGAATACCTGCGGATGAACTTCCCTCAGCAGCCTGGGGGACGACGAAGTATGGCGACGCAATGCATCATGAGATTCTGCCAGACAGAATCCGTGAGGCATTCCCGGATGCAAATTTCAGGGTCACAGGTCGCGGCGTAGAAGGGCCCGACATGATTGTCAGGGGCGGGGATCCAGGTTTTGATTGGATCGAGATCAAACCGGATACGGAGTCCGGGGTGGGCACTTTCGTGCGGAAAGAGTGGGAAAAGTCGGAAGTGTGGGGCGGCCGAGGTCGCCTGGTTGTTTATGACAAGGACGGCAATATTCGGTTGATTGATTTTCACATAGGCGAATAGTGACGAGAACATCAAGGATGAGGCGGTAGGAACATGGCTGAAAAGATCCAGGTTCAGTACGAAGAACTCGACCAACTGGCCACGCGAGTCCATGCGGAGGGGGATCGAGTTGAAGTCCTCTTTCGCAGGATCCGCGTCAAAACGGAACAGTTGGCCAGCAGTTGGTTGGGAGAAGGTTCGGTGGTCTTCCAGCGTGAGATGGGAGAGGAGATCCTGCCAGGATTAAGGCGCCTGGCAGCTGCACTTGAAGTCGCTGGCACGGTCATGGCGGAGATCCAGCGGATTTTCCGTGAGGCGGAGGAGCAGGCTGTTGCCCAATTCCCGGGTGGAGAAGGGGGAGCTGTTGGGGAAGGCGCTCCTGCGGCATCATGGCAAGGAAACGAGTACCTAGTGCGTGACCCCCACAACCTATTCACGGACGAGTATATGCATACCCTGATCGGCTCCCGATTCCAGGGTGCTGGGCCTGAGTTGCGGCGTGCGATGTATGACCTGATGAAAAATCCTTCCGGGGAGGAACTCAACCGAACATTGGAGCGCATCGCTGAATTGCGCGGCCGGCCGATTTCAGAGATTCAAGCCGAGTACGACAAGTACATATTGCTTCGCGCCCAGCGTGACGCTTCAGGCGCCACTCCCATTCCCGATCTGAACACCACCACTCATCCATTTTTCATGGGCTCCAATACGCAACTTCGATATGGCGATGTCGTCGGGGAGGCCTTTGGCGTCGATCCAGTTTTCGGCGCCATGCTCAACCCAACCGGGGGACTGGTGGGACCGGGCAACTTCGCCATCGATTGCGATGATACAGCCGTCGGCTATCACGGCGTCGTTCACGATGCCGGAGGTTATCTGTATACATACCACGGTCATGCAGGGCCGGGCTACGATTACCTCGGCCTGGAGGGCCGTGACACATCCAGTCCATTCTCGGGACAACGCGAGGGCATCGCCTATTGGCGCAGGACAGTGGGCGATGACCCCATCAGCTACAGATCAGAAGAATTCATGCGTGATTTTGTCGGAACGATCGACGTTGGCAGTTGGGTATTTGAACAAGCAAGGAGCATATTCTAAAGGACGAGACCCATGTACGGAGCTGAGTTGAAAACACCAGAGTTTGCATACCTTCTTGCAGCAGTTAACGCGCAGACTGTTGTTGGTGTCGATGACCCCGAGCTCTTTCCAGCGGATTCATCCACCAGCGACGCTGTGTTGAGCGCAGGTCGTGAAGGCCTCGAAGTGCACGGATGGCTGAAGCCGGTGGAACACTCCCCAAATGAGTTTCAATTAGATTCGCTTCTTTTTGAAGCGGCGACCATTGTTGCAGCGCCAGATTTCATCATTGCCACAACCCACGATTCCGAAGAGGGGGAACGCCAACTCTTGCTGCACTATTTGTCTGGCGGTGAAATTGTCGAACTCTCTGCAACTGCTGAGCGGACTTACCGCATCGGAGTTTTATTGGACGAAGATGCCTTACATGAACGCATTGCGCACATGCTGCGGGTGACTCCATCGGCGTTACAAGGACAGTTCAGGCTGAGCGAATCGAACTTCACGTCCATTCTGACGATGTCCCATAACGGAGTGGGCGAGGATGCTGTGGAGATCCTCAAATCTGCGGGCGTGGACAGCATAGCAGGGGCATCTTTTGTAGCGGCTCTCGGCTCACCTGTTTCCGGGCAGATCGTCATTATCAGTCAAAGATACGGTGAAATCGAGGCCGGACGGCGCGCGTTGGTGTTTGGCGAAGGAGATGGAGCTTGGATGCTCAAGCGGGTGGGAGCAGCTTCCGAGGACTATGAGGTTGAGAATTGTGATGCTGATACGATCCAAGCTCTTGTAACCAAGTGGAAAAAGGAGCTTGTGGCCACGATTGGATGACCAGGGAACTTCGAGTGATAACCCCAATTATTTTTGGAAAACGCTCGAGGTGATTGGATAACGGAATCAGGGGAAACGATGACGGATACGATACAAGTCCAATACGAAGCGATCGAGCAGCTTGCTGCGCAGATCCATCAACAGGCTGAGCAGACCGGGACCGTTCTTCAAAAGGTGCGTTCCCAGACGGAAAGCCTCGCGGATAGTTGGGTAGGCGAGGGCGCGACTGCATTCCAGCATGAGATGGAAGAGGATGTCCTGCCTGGTTTAAAACGCCTAACGGCCTCGCTTGAGGTTGGCGGCGCAGTCATCAAACGGATAGCCGAGATCTTTCGTGAGGCAGAGGAGGAAGCTGCGAATCAGTTCCCTGATGGAGAAGGAGAGCCTGCTGGATCTGCGGTAGGTGCTGGTGCGGGCCACGGGGGACCTAGCGGAGGCTCACCACGACCGTCGCTCTCGGGTGGGGGAGGCGGTGGATCCAGGTCCCCGGTAGGGCGAGTCAGTGAGCCGCTGCGAATGGATCAAGGGATGATCGCTCAGAGTTCGCTGGTGGATATGCGGCGGACTAACCCTGCGGAGGCCAATCGCATCTATGAACAGATCGTAGCGATGGACACTCAGGGAGGATTTCAGGTTGGTGTCAAAATCGGAGATTTGGAACTCAAGGTGGACATAGGCTCAGGCGTCCATGCCACGATCGAGGGTATGGATGGGGAATTCAGTAGTGGAACGCTCGACAATCTTTGGAACACACTTGTCGACGATCGACACGTAACTGTCACGGTTCCCAGTTTGTCGAGTGAAGCAGAGGACCAACTTGAGAGGTTAGTGGGATTAGCGAGGGAGAAGATCGATCCAGATGTCTTTATTGTCGTTCGAGAGACGCTACCCAGTTGACCTTGAAAATGTTGGGCAAGTTCTCGATGAAGGAGGTGGCAATCGAAGGAAGTTACTAAGTATCCGAGGTAGGTTCGTCTGACCTTGAATCAAACTGCCCTATGAGAAAGGATGGATGAAATGGCAGAAATCATTCAGGTGAAATACGACGAAATCGGTCAGCTGGCGAGCATGTTGAACCAGCAGGCCGACGAAATGCAGGCGTTGTACCAGAAGATCGCTTCAAAGACGGAAGATTTGTCTTCCAGCTGGATCGGTCGAGGTGCGGACGCGTTCCAGCAGGAGATGCACGAGATCGTCCTCCCTGCGCTCAAACGCCTCTATGAAAGCCTTGGCCAAGCCAGCAGCGCGATGGGGGCGCTCTCCTCGCACTGGCAAAGTATTGAGGATGAAGCGACAACGTACTTTCCAACTGAGTAGTCCCAGATCGATGCCCGCCTACCAGGCGTGATCGCATCGGCTTTGGAATTCTCAGTGGTACGTAAACCTGAAAGGAGCACATGATGTCTATAGACTTCCGTGCGGATTATAACGAGCTGGAAGAGATGAAGCAGATTTTCGCCGACAGTGCGCGGCAACTTGAGGATCTGAACTCTCAGGTGAAGCAATGGGCGACGCTGTTGCATGATGGCGCTCTGTTAGGCGATGCAGGCGAGGCGCTCGCCGATGCCTTTGGAAGCCGGTTGAGCTCCAAGGTTATGTTGTTGAGCGAGAGGCTCGCGGACTGCGGAAACGAAATTGGGAAAGTCATCGCTATCTACCGAGATGGTGAGCGCGATGTCGCTAGCCGATTCGGATAGACCAAAATATTGGAGGGTGAATCATGTTTCGACTCGTTCGTGCAGCGGTTGCCCAGGTAATGGGAACCATCATGCAGCAGGTCAACCTCATCGAGGAGATCCTCAGCGAGGTTTCAGGATACGGTTCCGTACTCGAAGGCTCGTGGATTGGCGATGACGCTGACGCATTTGTTTCGGAGATCAACTCCCGTCTGATCCCGCAAGTCAGGGGTGCCATTGCTTCCGTCGGTGGAATGCACGTTGGCATCGCCAGGGCGGTAGAGGTCATCATCGCAGCAGACCGGAAAGCTCGCGGGATGGTCCGTGATCTTGAAGATGTCTTTGACGGGATTTTCTAAGCGTGCTTAAGGTTTCAAGTTCGAGATCTTTAGGCAGCTTAACCAGAAACAGACTCAACGGAGGGTAACGCAATGCAAGTTACCGGAATGGATTATGACGTCGTCGGCAAGTACGCTGATAACTTCGCTAGGCTGAGTGAAACATTTAAACGTGTGAGCAAGGTTCTACAAGCAGCGATTGCGATTCTGCGCGCTTCGGCTTTTATGGGTTCATTTGGATCGGCCGCATTAGCCAGGTATTTGTCCGGTATTAAGCCGCATATCGACCGTTTGGCTGCAACATGCGCCGAATTCGAAAGCGATCTGAGGGTGGCTATTAGGACTCACCAGGAAGCCGATGCCGCCGCAGCAGGAGAAGTTCGCTAGAAAGGACTGCTGTTGGAGGGATCGAGAAAGTTGGGAACTTTGTTGTGGTGCATTTTATCTCTCGTATGGAGGTGGCGATCCCACCTCGAGGCGTGGTGTGATTTCTGCGTCATCACGCAGCAAGTCACACCAGCCACCGAGAGGTTGACGCGCAAGAGGTCGTCAAGCCAAAAGTGGGGTGGTGGAGAAACTATCCCAATAGGGCAATCAGTAGGACGACAAAGGAGACGATGGCAACCAGGATAACAAGTCCAACAGCAATGCGTTGAAAAGCGGTGCGTCGCTTTTTCTCGGCTGGGACTACTCCGAAGTAGGCTTGTAAGTCCTCGATGAATGCGGGAACGTCCTGATAACGTTCCTCGGAGGGTTTACTGATAGTGCGCTCGACAATCTTGTGGATAGCTTCAGGGAGGTCTGTGCGTGCCAGACCTGAGGGCCTGTGGTGAAGGACCGACTCGCGAACCTGATCTTGGCGCTTCCTGTGGTACTCATGGACCGGATACCCGGCAAGCATTTCATATAGCAGGGTACCGATGCCGTAAACGTCGGAGGCCGGGGTTGCGGGTTGGCACGCATCCATGTCCTCCGGTGAGATGTAGGTGAGTTCGGGAGCAGTATAGGCTGGATACCAATGGTAGTGAAGCCACTGCAGATGCTCCGGCTCGGTCTGCTGGATCATCATGCCGAGGTCGAGCAGCACCGGCCGGGGGATACCCTCGTCATCGGTGCGCACCAGGATCATATCTGGACTGAGCGCCAGGTGGAGACGCTTTGCCTTGATGTGGAGTGAAGCAATCGCGTCTGCGATGCTCATAGTCAACCAAGCTGCATGCTCATACCATGGCTGTGGGTTTTCGATCAGCATATCGCGCAGGAAATCCCCCTCAATATGCTGGAAGACCTCGTAGAACCGCTCCTCATCAGCGACGATGGCTCTTCCGAATGGATGCTTCGCCGTGGTCGACTGCCCGTATGCGGGTAACAGAGTGGGCAGCACCGGATGATGCTGTGTGAACAGCGAGGATTGGTGCTGGCGTAGGATTTCGGCTTCTCGCTTGAGCTGGTTATCCGCACCGGGATGTGCGACTTTGAGCAAGACGGGCATATCTGCTCGATCCGCTTTGTAGAAAGCTGCTGTCCGTGTGACGCGCAACATTCGATCGATCTTGACATCTCCAAGAAATTGGCCATAGTTGAAGATAGTGGGCTTTTCCTCTGCCGGACAGTCGAACTCCTGGCACCATAGGTTGCCATCAGAGGACATTCGTCCACAAAGGAGACAAACCTGCTTCACAATCATCCGCCTTTAGAACATGGTTTTTCAAGATTACTTTCGGTCAGGTGCGCTGTCAAGCGGTTGAAGACGGGTACTAAAGATCTACTTTGAAAATTGGTCTTGGGTGTGTCATTCTGGGTAGGTGTTCAATGTTATAAAACGAGGGAGCCGTGAATCGGCGACCGAGGGATCCAATTGATGAATCTTTGGCTTCGTGTCATCTCAGGGATTCACTCGTCGCACATTTGATTTGATCATGTCGCTCCTCAGGTGATGAATAAGAAGTGCGCCTTGTTCATCGGGGTCGTAGAAGTTTCATTGAGCCAAATTTAAATCTGGAGATAGTATCGTGAGCGTAGAATATCTTGACCGGCCTCCCCGAATCTTACCTGAGTTGCCGCAGGGCAGCGTTGAAATTCCAAATCCGCCCGAAAAGGCGGGCAGAGGGCAGACCCTGCAGCATCTCATTCTGCCATTCATCAGCATTTTTGGGTATATCCTAATTTCATTCACTGGACAGGGGCGGAATCCGCTCCTACTCATTCCCATGGGGATGGCGGCCGTTGCCTCCTCGATTTTTGCTTTTTTTTCCATTCGGAGGGAAAGAAAAGAGCGAAAAGAACTTGAGGCTGCGTACGAACAACGTCTTTCCGACCTTCGTCGCGACATGGAAGATTCTCACCACGTGCAGCGTACCTATTATTGGTACAACTATCCGGAAGTGCCGCGGGTCTTGGAATTTGCATCGGGAGTAGAGGAAAGTCGCTCTGGATCCCGCCTGTGGGAACGGCGCCCGACGGACATTGACTTTGGTGCGATTCGGCTCGGCGTAGGCACATTACCATCGACCGTCACTTACAGAGTAGCCAAGGCTGAGAACAAAGAAGATCCTCAGATGAAGGATGCAGAGAAAATCGCTGAGGATTCGCTTTACGTCTCCGATGTCCCCATCACGATCCCTCTAAGGCGGCCGGTGGGTCAGAAAGCGGATGATGACGAAAAAAGCGAAGGGCAGCAACCTCGCCATTCTATCGGAATCGTTGGCCAGAATATCGCTAAAACTTCGGACATCGTCCGTTCAATCGCAATGCATTACACCGCGTTCCACTCTCCATTGGATACACGCCTCTTCGTCGTCGGCACGCCCGAGGCGCAGAAGCGGTGGGAATGGGCTGTGTGGCTTCCCCACACGAACTCGCGCAGCGAAAGCTATCTCGGAGATCAAATGGTCTTTGACCAGGAGGTTATCCCTGCGTTCTGGGACGCGATTGCAGAGGAATTGGATAAGCGTCAACTGCGGCTTCAGGATAAGGATAGCGGGGATGTCACGCTACCATTTATGCTCGTCGTCGTCGATAAACAAGACCCGTTGCATGAGCATTCGCCGCTGAGAGAAGTGGATTCTGAAGCAGCTGTCTCAATGATCATGCAGCGTGGCCCAGAATTGGGCGCAGCCATCCTGTTCTTGGTTTCTGAAGCTCCTAAGATTCCCAGCGATTGCCAGGGAGTCATCGAGGTTGAACCAGTGGGCAGTGAGGTGGTCTTCCGTTATGCCGAGGTCGGTCTTAACACGCCGCGCTACATCGGCAAGGCGGATACCCTGGATCCTGTACGAGCTGAGAACGACTTCGCCCAGCTGATCAAAGATTACACTGTTCGCAGGAGTTTCGGTGAGGACATCACAACCTATGTGGATCTGCTGGAACTGCTGGGTGTCGGCAGGTTGGAGGAGATCCCGGTCGCCGACAACTGGGCGTCCTCACGCTCGCCTGAGGGCGCTGAATGGTTGAGCGTCCCACTGGGATTAATGGGAGCCAACAAGATCCGAGGTCTGACCTTTCATGCCGATGCAGATGGCGTACACGGGATGATCGCCGGCACGACTGGCTCTGGTAAATCGGAGTTGCTTCTCACGCTGATCGCCGGTATGGCGATCCGATACGATCCAAGCGTGCTTAACTTTGTCCTTGTGGACTATAAGGGAGGCTCTGCTTTTGAGCCGTTTCGAGAGCTGCCGCACTGTGTCGATATCGCCACCAACCTCGAGGGCAATGCCGTAGAGCGTATGTTCATCGCTATCAAGGCCGAACTGGACCGCCGCGGAAAGATCCTCAAGGATTACAACGTTAAGCACTGCGTCGAGTACAGAGAAAAGGGCTACCATCTTGAAGATCCATTTCCGCACCTCTTCATCATTGTGGACGAGTTTGCCGAGATGGTCGCGGAGAATGCGGAGTACAAAGCTCGTTTCGACAGCATCACCAGGTTGGGCCGTGCAATTGGTGTAAGCCTCATCCTCGCCACACAGCGGCCTACGGGCGCTGTCACGGATCAGATGCGAGCCAATATGAAGTTCCGCATCTGTCTACGGGTCGAGACCACAGAGGACAGCCGCGAGCTCCTAAAACGCTCAGATGCGGCATTCCTGCCGAGCAATATTCCAGGACGTGCATATGTCCAGGTTGGGAGTGATCAACTCAGCTTGATGCAGGTGGCGCGCGCTGGTGGATCCTACAATGTAGATAAGCCAGTGATCCTCGAGGATTTCATATGGCTGGACGTGGAGGAGGATGTAGCACTTAGTGGAGGCGGAAGTGACACGGTTGCGGATGGGGACACAATTAGTGACTCCCCAGATTTTGACGTTCATGAGATCACCGACATGCTGGATGGCCAGATTCCGGAAACGCTTGTTGACTGGGTCGTTGGATACACGGCCCTTATGTCTCAAAAGGAAAACGTCCCATCCCAGTCAAAACCCTGGCCGGATCCGTTACCAGTGCAACTTCCACTCAATTTACCCATCAATGCCACTTACATCAACACGGCCAGGAGCAACGATGGGACGTTAGTGATCTGCCCGGCGGTTGAGGCCTGGCTGGAAGGGGAGGGGGAATGGGAGGCTGTGAATTGGCGAGGGACCCCGCTACGCGTCGATATTGGCATCGTCGATAACCCATACAATTCGGAGCAGCGCATCCTGAGCATTGACCTGGCTCGAGGTCCACTGGTGCTATTTGGCGCTTCGGGATGGGGAAAATCGACATTCTTACGGACTCTCATGCTGGCCCTGGCAGCTACCCACAGTCCAGGTGATCTGCAGATGTATGCCTTGGATTTCGGCAAGGGCGGGCTTAATGCCGTCAAGGCCCTGCCGCACCTTGGCGCATCCATCGATTCCACCGAAGAGGCCCGCGTTGAACGGCTGCTGAGGATGCTCGCCAACATCCTTGAGACCAGGCGGCATAAGGTGATGCAGTACGGCTCACTGGCTGCTTATAATGCCGAAAATCCAGAGGACGTCATGCCTGCGGTCCTGGTGATCGTGGATAACTTTGCCGAGTTTAAAGAGAACTACGAACATCATATACCCATGCTTTTATCGCTGGTCAGAGATGGGCGCGCCTTTGGCTTGTATTTCGCGGTGACGGCCAGCCAGGTGGGCGATCTTCCTGGTAAGCTCTATAACCTGTTCACGGAACGAATGTCGCTCAAACTGCCTGATACCACGGAGTACATCGGTATCGTCGGGAGAGGAGCCCCCAATTTCAATGACGTCGCAGGACGGGGTGTTGTCAATGTCAACCGGACCCCACTCGAGTTCCAGACAGCGGTTCCAACGCAAGAACTTGCGGAAGATGAAGATCTCTTGCTGGATGAGGGAGGGCTTTACGAAGACATTGCCCAGGCGATGTCAGCTGCCTGGACGGGCGATCTCCCAGAGCCCGTGGAGATTCTGCCGGAAGTTATCATGCTCGAAGATATCCTCGCGCTGCAGGAGGACAAACCGAAGAGCCTGCAAGCTGTGGTTGGCCTGAATGACTTGGACCGGAAACCTACCTCGATCGACTTTGAAAAGCTTGGCCCTCACTTCCTGATTGTCGGTCCACCACTCTGTGGTAAGACCACGACGCTGCGGACATGGATTCTTTCTCTGGCCGATCTCTATCCGCCAGAGGAACTGGGGATGGTGATCGTTGATCCAAAGAAGACGCTATTCCAGTATGGTGGCGACCATAGCCTGGCGGACTTGCCGCATGTCTTAGGTGCTATCTCTGAACCGGAGGACGCTGAACTGCTGCTAAAGCGATTAAAGTCGGAGTACGACGAAGCTTTTATTGAGGATCTCACGAGTTGGTCTGGAGATCCCTATCTGGATCGTGATCACCGCGTGGTCGTGATCGTGGATAACTATGATGAGATCAGCAGCATTGCAAGCCCCATGGTGGTGGAGACGCTGGCTGAGTTCGGTCGCAAGTACGGCAGTGAGGGATTGCATTTTGTAATTGGCGGCTCGCTCGGCATCCTGCGTGCACGCGATGACCTTGTCAAGCAAGTAGAATCCCCGCGCTACAGCCTGGTCTTGCAAGACGCCGAGGCGGTCCGCTCGTTGGGTGGTAAGCTGCCATATGGCAGTGTCAACGCCGAGTATCCTCCAGGGCGAGGGTTCGTCGTTAAATCTGTTCGTGTGCAACTCTCTCAGATGGCGATCCCGTACAACGAGATTGACGGGAACGTCGAATCCGTCCTGGATGCCTGGGTTAACCGTATCCTCGAAAAGTACTCCGGGCAGAGGGCGATGTGGCGTTATCAGGGGCCGGTTGAGCTGCTGGACGGGAAGGCAGCGGCCAAGGAGACGGAGTTGCTTCCGGGTACGGAATCGATCATTGAGGAAATGGACATGGATCCGGAAGTGCAGGAGGAGTTTTACCGCCAACTAGAAGAGATGGGCATTAAACCCCCGGATCAGTCCTAGTGGAAAACGTGAAAGGCCGTAGTGGGTGAGACCCATTGTGTAATCGATTGTGATGAGGCATGGTTGCGGACCGAGTGATCCTTAAGATCCATATGATTGATGGCGAGACCAAGCGCGTTAACGCTCGGCAAAACGTCTCGGTTCAGTCATTAATCGATGAGATCCGAAGCAAGTTGGGAATCCTGGAGGGCGAATATTCGCTGTATCTCAGGGGTGAAGATGAGCCAATGGATCCTGGGAGAACCCTCGCGCAGTATGGTCTCAAGGACGAAGACGAGCTCATCTTCAAGGAAGGAGTCCCACGAGGACGGTCGCGCACGCTGGCAATGATCGAGAGCAACACGCGAGAGCGCATAAAGGGCAACTACCAGGCCTATCTGGAGGAGGAGCGGCAAGGTCAGATCTTCGAAATTCAATGGCAGCCTGCTATCATTGGCCGACTGTATCAGATGAATCCATCAAAGAATAGATTATTGGCAGTCGATCTTGAGGGCATCCGCGATCATGAATATGTCTCGAGGCATCATGCTTGTATCACCGAAAGATCCGGCCAGTTCTCCATTGAGAGTCTCAACGCACGTAACCCGACCTTTGTGAACGATCGAGAGGTAGCGTTCGGGAAAAATCATATTCTTCAACCCGGAGACCGGATCAGGGTGGGGAAGATTGTGTTGGTGTTCAATTTGAGGTGAACTACATAGAGATTAGAGATTGGAGAGTGGAGACTGGAGACTGGGGACGAATGACCAATGACGAAGGACCAACGACGAAGGACGAAAGATTTGGATATTTAATTCGATACAACCTTACAGTCTAAGAACTATTCGCTAGCTGCAGGTCATTGGCCGTTCATCGTTGGTCTTTCGTCCTGATTGCTGATTTCTGACTACTGTCCGGTATCCTCCTCTTCGTAGAGCGTGCCGTCCAGGCCGGCGTGTTTCTTAGAAGCCTCCGTCGCTGTGAATTTCAGTTTGACACCCCGGACGGCAAGATCGCCCAGTTCAATTTCATCACCATCGCCCAATGGATAAGGCTGGCCGGGCTCGATGAGTGTGCCATTCACAAGGGTCCCATTCATTGAGTGATTGTCGATGAGATAGAACTTCCCTGAATAGAGTTGCAATGTGCAGTGCCTGCCGCTGATGGAAGTGTCTCCCTCATGGTAGAAGCTGATGTTCGATTTCCCTGGATCGCGGCCCAGTATCGTTGTGTAATCGCGAATCATGAGGTCGACTCCGCGCATACTAATCGGACCTTCGAGCACCTTCAGCTTGGCAAGAACTTCGCCCCTATCCTCTACCTCCCTGACCGGGGCCATGACTGTATGCCTGGGGACATCTTCAGTGGTTGGAGTAGCGGGAGCAACTCTCGCGCTGCGGCTTCTGAGAACGATAAATAGTGCGACGACGGCGGCCGCCGCGACGGTCAACAAGAGTAGCGGAGGCAGGAGGAATGCCGCCATACAAGGTGGTGTGAGCGGATCGGCCAGACAGGCCTCCAGGAAATTTTCTTCGATTATGAGGGGTTCGAAGTGAACTGAAACGGGTTCGCTTTCGGCTTCGATCCCCAACTCGTCAACCACACGCACCTTGAATGACGTTGTCGTCACGCCTTCGCTATCAAGATCCTCAATATTCCATGTGAATGTGAATTGCGTGTCATCAGGTTCGGTCTCGACGCTTGAGGTGACGTCTCCTCCTGCGATAAGTTTAGCTTGCTGGACGTAACGCGGGTAGCCATCCGGCCATTCCGTGAGATTGGCTGTGATGGTCAGCGTATCGGGGCTGTAGCTCGTCACACCGTCGCTATCTGTCGTCAGCTCAACCGTGATCATTGAGTCGTCCTCGGGGGACTCGATCTCCAAGGTTGGTGGAAGAAGATCGACGCCAAATAGTGCAATGGTCGTGGTCCCTTCTGCGGATATGCCTGCCGGACCAATCGCGATCTTGCGTACCTCTGATGACCCGTTTGAACTGCGGTATGTGAGAGCGTAATATGTGCGTTGTGATGCGATTTCCTCGTATGTGAGGTCCAATTCCGCGCGTTGGTCCTCATCGCGCAGCAATCGGAGGTATGCGCCTCCGGTCTCTTGTGCCAGTGTGACCAGCGATTCGGAATCGTCACCCCCGATGCGAGTCTGGAATGTGTAGACGGGTATGAGTTTTTCTCTCGCCGTATTAGCGATCCGCTCTGCGAAGGCCGTGGCCTGTGCATCCGGAAGCGTATCGATAACATGGGTGATGAAGATGATGGAGGTCGATGCCTCACCAAGGCTGTCCATGTCGACCATTTCTCCAAGCGCATCTTCAACACCCTGGAGCCCCTGGGATGGTCCATCGCTTGGATTCAAGCTCATGGAGTTCACGAAATCAATGAACTCGCCACCGTCTTGCGATGGACCGAAGAGAACGATGGTCTGGGCGAGCTGGCCATCGCTGACTCGACCGAGGAGCACGACGGTGTCCCGGCCGTCATGAAAGTGCCCACCGATGACGGAATGAGTCATAGCTCGGCGGACATGCTCCAGGCCAAATCCGGTGTAGTTCGAGTCCTGTCCCAGGTCGACGACAAAGATCAGGTTAATCGGCCCATCATAGTACTCGTTGACGTCGAAATCGGTAATTGGCAGATCATCCTCGTAGAGTGAGAGATCCAGATTCGAAATATCGTTGACGGCTTTGCCGTTCTCATCCAATATCCGCAGGTTCAGCTGAACATCCGGGAAGCTCTCGGTGTTTACGTTGGTTATAAGGAAAATCGAAGCCTCGCCAGCGGGGGCTTGCGTGAAAGGAAGCAACAGGAGAAGGATGGATAGAATGGCGAGGTTGGTCAATTTATCGGGCATGCGGCCTCACGGTGTGGCAGGTGGATCTGGTCCAAGATCACCTCAGTTACGATTTCACCTGGTCCATTAAACCGTTACTTCCACCGATATACAAGCGGTGCGGATGGGCATGACTGGGTGTTGTATCAAGGAACATGGAGGAATTAGGACAAATGGATGATGGGGAAAAATCACGTCCCGGGTTAGTCGCCCGAGAACAATTCGCAGATCAGCGGTGTCCCCTCATCAGGCGGGAGTGAGGCACATTGTCTGGAGATTGTGGGCACGCAACTATTGATTGCCAACGCAAAGAGCAGGATGCTCCCTATCATGCCAATGATGAGTGGAATCCTTGCCAGTCGAGGTCGGTAGACAACGCCCCTTTTTCTCTTCTTTGGCTTCGGTTCGGGGGGCGTCTCTGGTATTTGCTGGACCAACTTGCGCCGGCGCCATAGCGTGAAGGCCAGTGCGGCACCTGCGAGCAGCAGCCCACCTGCTCCCCAGGCCAGGCCCTTGCCAAGTCCAGAGCCGAGGAGTTCCTCCCATCCACCCTCGCCCGCGATCACATCCGCTGCCAGTCCAGCGTAGTAGAGCCAACTAATGATGCAGGTGATTGTCAAGCAAGCAGTTAGGATGCCCAGGAGTGTCATCCACTGACGTCTGCCAAATTCAATTGTAGAGGGTTTCATTTCACCAAGCAGGAGCGCATCGACGTCATTGGCCAGTGAAGCGCCATCCTGGTAGCGCGCATCGCGGTCCTTGGCTAAAGCCCGTATGATGATGGCTTCCGCCTCCTTTGGAACCAATGGATTGACTTTGCGGAGGTTGGGTACGGGGTCCATCACATGCTTCATCATCAGCCTGACGGGGGTATCGGCATGGTATGGCACCTGTCCGGTGAGCATCTCGAAGAGCAGTATCCCCAGAGCGTACATGTCGCTGCGGTTGTCCAGCTCCACATCACCATGCACCTGTTCCGGGCTCATGTATGCCGGCGTGCCGACGAACGCCTTCTCTCCGGTCACTTTGGATGAGGATTCGGCAAGTTGAACGATGCCGAAATCCGCCAGATAGGTATCGCCAAATCGATCGAAGAGGATGTTCCCGGGCTTCAAGTCGCGGTGAACGATCCCCTGCTGGTGAGCATAGTCCAGTGCGGAGCCGATTCGTCGCGTGATCGCGGCGACCTCCTCCATCGATAGTGGCCCCATTTGGAGTCGATCTGTAAGCGAGCCGCCTGCCATGAAACGCATGACGATAAATGGTTGGCCCTCATCCTCGCCGAAGTCGTAGATGGGAACGATGGCTGGGTGTTCCAGTGCCGCGATGGTGCGCGCCTCGCGCTCGAAACGTTCCCGAAAATTGGGATCATGGAGGAATTCCGGTGGCAGCACTTTGAGAGCCACGTCACGATCCGTGCGCGGATCGTGGGCGTGGTAGACGATAGACATACCACCACGCCCGATTTCAGATTTGATCATGTATCGATCAAATTTGCGGCTCGTCAAGCTACTCCCTCGCAGGATAGGAGAACATTCCACATCCCAGCAATCGAAAAAAATGGCTGATCCAGGATGCGCGCATTCTGTGGCTTAAGGATCTGTGTTGAGAGCGGCTCCTAAAGGAAAGCCGCCATTTCACAAGATCGTCCTATTATAACCCTGCCTGTATTGCGGGCTTCCTAGTGGTTTGACTATTGCTTTTGAGTGACTATGTGGGGTTTAACCAGTGGAGCCACAATTCCAGACCAGACTCGGCTAGATCCCGCTGAAGTACCTGTTGATCCTCCGGTGGCAGCGGGACGAGGGGAGGGCGGAGGTTCCATCCAGTTGTTCCGTATCGAATTGCAAGGAGGTGTTTGACCGTAGCGGGGAATGGCGTGAACTTCTCGAAGATGACACGGGCGGCCGTCAGTGACTCCTGAAGTTCCTCTGCGAACTCCTGCTTTTTAAAGGCACTGAATACAGCGAGGTTCAGCGGAGCCAGTATGTTGGAGGGAGCGGTGATGCACCCTGCTGCACCGTGACGCAAGCCGCTTAGCAGGAGATGATCGGTGCCCGCGAAGATACTCAGATCAGGAAATCGGCTGCAAAGCGTTTTCAGATGTTCAAAATCTCCGCTGCTATCCTTCACGCCGGCGATACGGTCAGGATGTGCATCAAGCAGGCCTTCAAGCAGTTCCAGGGTAATAGGGACCTTTGTAACTTGTGGGATGTGGTAGAGCATAAGTGTGCCATCATCGGGAACGGCTTCGGCCAACAAGCGCAGGTAATATTCGAGGAGACCGCCAGTGGTGATTTTCTTGTAATAGAAGGGCGGCACAACGACGACCGCGTCAACACCGAGTTCAAATGCTCGCTCTGTGAGTGCTTTTGTGTCCTCCAGACTTGCGCATCCAGTGTTGACCAGGACAACTTTGTCCACAGCAGCTTCGACTCCAGCCTCGATGACGGTCAGACGCTCATCGATGCTGAGCGATGGCCCCTCGCCTGTGGTTCCAAGGAGGAGGATTCCATGGCAGCCCTCATCGAGCACAGTTCGGATATGCAATTGGAGGTTGTCGATATGAAGCTGGTTGTCCTCCGTCAGTGGAGTGACGACTGCGGGGATGATGCCTTCGAGTTCGGTCTTCGATTGCATTGTGGAATCCCTCTTCTCATGCTTTGTGTCATAAGTAGTTAGTAGACAGATATCAGGTATCAGTGAATCAGTTAATCGGGAATCGGTTGATAAGTGAAAAGGTCAATAAGTTAAGAAGTTATCACCAATCTCTAATCTCTATTCTCTAATCTCCGATCCCTGATTTCTATTTACTGGCTACTGTCTACTAACTACTGATTACCGGCCAGTATCTTCATCTGTCTCATCCTCTTCCTCTTCATCCTCCTCGGGCTCTTCCTCCTCTTCATGATCGTCACTCGAATCATCGTCCTCGCTGCTGTCTTCGCCAGCGTCATTCTCTTCATCGTCGGTGTCATCACCAATGTCTTCGTCATCGCCCTGCTCTTCACCAGGATGGTTTTCACCCTCTTCATGACCATCCAACAGTTCGATCTCGCGCGCGGTAAGTGAACCATCCTCGTTGAGAATAGCGTGGACCTTCACGGAGTCGCCTATCTGGGGAATCTCTTCGATCTCGGTGTCCGGAGTAACCTTAATGGAAAGGCCTCCGATACGCCAGGTCTGCCCGGAAATCCATTCAATCTGTCCTGTGAATTCGATCTCCTCTTGGAGTGATTGGGTTTCGGTTGGCTCGGACGGCTTTTCTTGGTTGGATTCGAAGATCAGATCATCTACCCGCAGTATTGCCAATGCTATGTAGCTGCCCTCATCGTCCACTTGCACCAGAACTAATGCATGTTCCCCGATTCTGATGCCGTTATCGATCAATGTGAGTTCATTAAGGAGGATGGACATTCCTGAGATCGTCCATGAGCTTGGCGTGATGGCTTCAATGGGGCCAGATAGTCGGAAGGTCCGGAGACGGATCGTGTCCGCAGCGATAGAGCCAGTGGCCAGGACTTCCCCGGAGACATCGACACCCATGCCAACCTCGATCCGGCCAATGATATTCGTGTCAGGGGTAAGTTCGACCCGGATGTCGTCGACGATCCATGAGCCATTCGTCTGAGTGTTGACAACACCCTCGAAGGTGACCGGCTCATTGCGTCCGACAAGGAGGAGCGCTTTGGTTTCATCCGTGCGCCGTTTTGCGTAACTTTTCTGAAGGGAGCGTTTTAGGCTCTGACTGGGTGCCACACTCAGACTCACCTGCTCGGCAGTGCGTTTGAGGGGATAGAGTCTATCGCCGGGTATAGCTTGGGCAGAGGCGGTGAGCAGGGTGGCCGCACTCAGGATGACCAGGGCAAACGCGATCAAGCTGCCAGTGACCAGTCGTGGTAACCCAAACCAAGAAAATGAATTGCCTTTGCCTCGCATTTGGGCTGCATAACCAAGCACGTGAGTTCTGCTGCGGGAGATGGATTCTGTTGGAACATCTGCATTTGAATATGCGTGCGCAGCTATGGCACCCTCTAAAGCTGGACGGAGCTCTTGTTGAATGTCCGGATAAAGCGTCAAAACTTTGTCCAATTCGACACCTGTATCCAGTGCTTCCAGACAGACCTCTAATGCGGCGTATATGCGATCGCTCATGAAAAGTCATCTCCTAAGTGTCGTCTGAGGGCATTCAGGGCACGGAATTGCAGCGCCTTGATTGCATTGGGTGCTTTGTTCATCACCGCTGCTGTTTCCTTCAACGACAATGCGCTGCCAAAGCGCAGAGCAAGCACATGTTGTTGTTCCGGAGTGAGTTGGGAAGATGCTGCCACTACGGTTTGGAAGCGGTCGTTTTGTTCCGTTAAAACTTCAGGATTTCCGTCATTTGATGGATATTCATCGGAAACGTGCACAGGCGACTTGTTGTAAATGTGTCGAAAATTGTCATGAATGAGGTTTGATGCAGTTCCAAACAGCCAACCACGTACACTGGTCTTTGGCCCACGTCCTGCGTGGACTGCCTCCAGGAGGCGTACAAAAACCTCACTCGCGACGTCTTCGGCTACCATTGGATTTCCGAGACGGTAGTTGGCATAGCGATAGATCTCCGGAAAGTACAAGTTATGGATCATGGAGATGGTCTCCGGGTCAAGCTCGCGTATGCCATATAGTTCACGATGACTTTCAGCCACGATACTGTATCTTCCCCAGCACTCAGAATCAACGCCTTATCTTACCAATAAACTCCGAATTGGACAGGGTAACAAGGGAATAACGTCTTCCACATACCAAAATCAGTATGTGGAAGATCATGCGCTGGGTTGAATACGTTAATCGTCATCCTCGTCGTCTTCATCCTCCTCGTGCTCATCGCTGTGGTCATCGTCTTCATCCTCTTCGTGTTGACCGCTGTGATCGTCACCTTCGTCTTCTTCGTGCTCGTCATCGTCGGTGTCATCCACGTCATCGTCTTCATGGTCATCTATATCATCAGAGTCATCCATGTCATCTTCAGCGAACTCGATTTCCTTTGCGATCAGTCCGTCTTCATCTTCGAAAGCCTCAACCTTGACAAGGTCTCCCAGTTTGATTTCATCCTTGATTTCCGTCCACTCGGTGATTGAAACTATTCGTCCGGCGATGGTCCAACTGCTTTCGCCCATGGCGTCAACCAATCCTGTGAATTCAACTTCGTCTTGGTGAACTTCATTCTCCCGTTCATCATCGCTTGGCAGCTCGATCTCTCGTGCCGTAAGCGAGCCATCATCGCTGATGAAAGCGTGGACCTTGACCAAGTCGTCAACTAGGATGGAACCTTTAATCTCGGTTTGAGCCGTTATGCGTACCTTCTGCCCATCGACGACCCAAGCTGTGAGGGAGATTTCTTGGACGATGCCGTAGAATTCAATCTCACCTCCACTACTGGACATACTGGTCTGCGCAGTCTCGATGTGCAGCGCCTGCAAGGTACCGTCATCGGCTACGAATCCTTCAACATTCACCTCATCCCCGACTTTGATTTCTCCGTTCACAAGCGTGTCGCCGTTAACCTTGACAATCTTGCCACTGACAGTCCATTCATCAGCCGCAATCCCCTCAACCCTGCCGGTCAGTGTGCTGTCGGCTTCGGTCTTCGTCAATCCACGGATTGTATCCTCGCTGGCAGTGATGGACTCGGCGCATGCGCTGAGCATAATCCCAGCAAGGACCAGCAGCGATAGGGCCATAAAGTTTTTTGCGAGTTTCATAAGTATTTCCTCCTTTGGACAAGTTTCACTTAAATTGTCGTATTTATGCGTAAAAGGTTACGGGTTACTGTTCGAAGGGAAATAGGGATTGGAAAACCGTCTAGGAGGGGGTGCACAAAGTCAATACGTTAATAAGTCAAGAAGAGATAAGGTATCAGTGAATCAGTTAATCGGTCAACAAGTAAAGAAGTGAATGAGTTGATATGTCAAGAAGGAACACTTTCTAACCTATTGACATCTTCACTTATCAACCGATCCCTGATTATCTGATCCCCGATTAACTGATTCCTGATGCCTAATCTCCAATCTCTAATATCTAATCTCCAACGCTTTGGCGTAGCCAAAGCGCCTAGTCTCCAATGATTTCACGTCACATAAACTTCTAGACCTATAGTATCTTTCCCATCGTAGCAGCGTAAACGGCAAATTCCTCTTCGCCATCAACTTCCAGGGCCGCATCCATTTTGGCCTGGTCGTAACCGCCAATTGCACATGCGCCGGCGCCAATGGACTCGCAGGCCAGATAGAGGTTTTGACAAACGTGGCCTACATCCAGGGCGATGAGCTTCGGTGTGATGATTGTATAGCGCCATTCGGTTCGGTATGGAATGGAAGTCCAGATGAATGTGACGGCGCTGTCTTCAACGTACTGTTCATAACAGGCTTGGTGTACGTCATCGAAAATCGTGGCATTCCCATTGACCAGGTAGATCTTGTGGTCGAGTGGTAGGTACCTGTACAAACCTGGCTCAAGGTTTTCTACATTGTTAACCAGCAGATAAGTCTCAAATGGATGCCTTGCGCCGGCGGAGGGGACAGTCCGCAGCGCGACGCCCCGCTTACTAGAAAATTGGGTGACACCTTGCGTAGCCCAAAGCAGGAATGAGAGCTCTTCGAAGGTGAGAGCTGCATCACCATACTCTCTGTGACTGCGCCTGCGCTTCATGGCTTCGATCAGTGACATTTGACCGACGTTGATCTCGTCGATGGGAAGAAGGTCGATCAAGTCAACGCCCTCAGGCGGAGGTTTTTGTTGAGCCGGTAGAGGGACGCCCCTTTTTTGGTCGGATTCGAGATTGTCCCACTCATCCCATAGATCAGATTTTAGGAAGTCAAGGGAAACCTTTGGTGTTGTCATGGAGGTCATCCTTTCGCGTTTGGTATCGGTCATTTGGGAGTGGGGCATTCCCATTTCCGCATGGCCCAGAGGTGGATTGTACTCCTAAATACGTATGGAAATGTGAGTTTATGTTATTGTTTGATAACAAGCACATGGCCTACGCCGGAATGGATAAAGTCGGCACCATACTCGGCGTTGAACATGGCAATGGCCTGCTCTCCTGTGCAGTGACTCGGGGCAACCTTTTGGACACCAAGGCGCCTGAAGTCGGCGATGATGTCCTCCAACGCGCTGGTCGACTTGTTGCCTAGGTGGAAGCCTCCCATAACCAGGTACACATGCCCTCCTATCAGCTCGAGAGCGTGCTCGATGATCCTCACGATACCCGGATGTGCACATCCTGTTATGACTACCAGACCTTGTGGGGTATCGACGATGAGGGCTTGTTCGGGCATCTCGAAGTCAATTTCTCCGGTCGTGTAGAAGCATTCGTGGATCAATAGGCCAGGTTCGGCCTCGATGACGGTCAAATCCGGATTCATCCCACGGGTGAATGCAGCGGGGAATGAATGTGGGATATAGATGGTCGGTTGGATTCCGGTCTCGAGGAGGGGATAGAGCCCGTTAGTGTGATCGCCGTGGATGTGGGACAGGAGGATGGTCTCGATGGCGTCGGGATCCACGCCCAACTCTCCCATGTTGTTCAGCAGGATCACTCCGTCTTCTCCGGTGTCAAAAAGCAGCGTATGGTCGTCGCTCTCGACGAGGGCGGCGAATCCCCATGAAGTCTGCAAGGAAGGATCGGAGTGGATGTTATCGAAGAGTACGGTGATGGTGAACGCAGCATCAGGTATGGGAGTTCGTGAGCGGACGACTGCCTCGCTGGTTTGTATTTGGGTGAAAGCAAGCGGTGTAGGGGTATCAGGATCCGCGACGATAACCCCGGTAGTCGCAATTTCCTTGGTAGTCGAAGTGGGTTGACAGGCAAAGAGCAGACATAGAGCCAAGAGGTATAGAAGTTTTCGCATCATGCTTCCTATTAGTGTCGGTCTAAATTCGCTCATTGCTGATGTGCTAAGATGTTGAATGGCCTTCAGTGGAATTACTGCTCAGCACCAGAAAAAGTTCTATACGAAAGAGGGTCATTACCTCTGCTTATAGTTGGTGGATCAAGCTATCTGCGTTTCGCTCGAGGAAGTTGATGGTTACCAAAGGGCCCAGCTAAAAAAATGAAGGGACACAACGCATTTGTGCCCCTACATGCTTTTAAATCACTTCTTTCCTAATCGAGATTCCCCGTCGATTGCTCGGATTGAATTTTGTATTGGGCGTTGTGAGCGTGAGCGGCCTCGGACATAACGCTTGATGGAGAAGCTTTTTGCAGGAACCTGCGGATCTCCGGCATTATTGCTTCCGCCGCCCCTTCTCCAGCGGCGATCAATTCCGATACCCTGTTGTAACCGACCAGCACATTGATTCCTGGAGGCAGGGATGGACGGATGATCACGTCGGGTGGATACTGCCTCAACTTTGCTTCCTTGAGAACCCTGATCATCAATCTGGTTGCCTCGTCAATCACAACAACGGTTCGAGCGAGGCCATTTGGTAGCCAGCGGTAACCCTCCTCCAGGTTGTAAAGTGGTTCATTTGGATCAGGTTCGACATCCACCGCGATGACGAAGTCAGCGCCCATCTTTCGGGGGACGTCGACAGGCAGGTTGTTGAGTACACCTCCGTCTACCAACCGCATACCATCTATCTCCACGGGGGCGAAAAGACCTGGAACTGCGGTGGTGGCGCGCATGGCAAGGGCAATGGGGCCCTCAGTAATGATCACTTCTTGTCCAGTGTTGAGATCCACCGAAACCAGCGATAGAGTGCGCTGCAGGTCGGCGAAGGTTCGATTTCCCAGGCGAGTCTCGAAATAGTCGTGCAGCCTCTGCCCGCGCATTAAACCGGCGTTAGGAAGACCGGGATCGACGATGCTCAGCAAGCGGCGCAGCCGCGCGAGTTTATTCGCCTCTCGCTCGAGTTCATCGGGGCTCAACCCGGCTGCGTAACCGGCCGCGACAACCCCTCCCATGCTTGTGCCGACAAGGATGTCAATCGGGATGTGCTCACGTTCCAGTGCTTTGATCACACCGATGTGAGCGATCCCTCGAGCGCCTCCACCACTGAGGGCAAGGCCAATGCGTGGATACCTGTTGAGACGTTTGTAATTTACCTGGGCCATACTTTTCTCTTTCTCTCGCCCTGGCTCCTCAATACCAACAGTGATCTCTCTATGATTTCAGTCCTGGTCTCAGTTAGGGCAGAGTGCTATCCCGATTGTGCCAGGGCCTGCGTGAGTGGCGATGACGGGACTCAACTCCGCTACGTACAATTCCTGGCAATCGAACTGATCTGAGACCGTGGATTTTAGTGCTTCGGCTTCATCCGGCGTGCTTGCATGGATCACGGAGGCGCACACAGGCTTGTCACCGGCGTATTCCGATGCCAGTTCAAGCATGCGAGCGACAGCCTTCTTCTTGGTGCGGACTCTTTCAAGCGCATCGACGCGGCCCTCATTGAGGTGTAGCAGGGGTTTAATGCCCAATGCTGTACCGAAGAGGCGGGAAGCACCACCGATCCTTCCGCCGCGGTGAAGATATTCGAGCGTATCCACGACGAACAAGACTCTAACTTTAGCGGCGATATCAGCGGCTTTACGCTCAACCTCGTCGATCGACCCGCCTGCAGCAGCGCAGCGGGAAGCCTCGAGCACTGCCAAACCCAGCCCCATGGATGTCGAGCGCGTATCGATAACGCGGACCGGGATCTCATCGAATTCCGCGGCGGCAGTACGGGCTGAGCTCACAGTTCCACTCAGTTCAGAAGAGATCAGTACAGCGACGATGCCGTCGTGATCACCCGCCAATTCCTTATATACGGCGAGGAAATCTTCCGGGTTGGGCTGTGTAGTTGTCGGGTGAACCGAATCATTCCGAAGTCGATCGTAAAACTCATCGGTGGTGATTTCGACGTTGTCGAGGTAGGCGTCGGATCCCCAGATCACCGTCAATGGCACCACGCGGATGCCGTACTGCTGGATGACGTCATCGGGTAAAAAGGCAGAGCTATCGGTTACAACTGCTATCTTGGTCATATCTGATCCTCCGAATTAGTGATCTTCCGAATAAAACGAAAAAAATGGGCGGAAAGAATAGACGGTCAGCCCCCAACGATCTCGACAATCTCACGAGTGAACTCTGCCAATCGGCGACGTGTTTCGACGCTCAACTGAGAGAGATAAGTTTGGTATTTTGTGGTCTGGGCGAGCAGCACTTTCGACACCTGCTTGTTGAATCGATCAGCCAGTGAGAGCCCCGCGCTTAGGCCTGGGATTGCATTCAGATCCAATTCGCCAGGCAGCCCGATCTTGCTCAAAACGCTCTGCAGCCTGCGTGCTTCGGCATACTCCTGTAAGGTGTGCAGTCCGAGGACGACGGCTGTCACCATTTCAGCGACGTACTCGACTGGCGAGTGGATGTGAGGGAGGCGGTTTGTGAGGTCTTTCAGGAGTTCCTCATAATCGCGCGCTTGAGCCTTATGTAGCTTCTCCAATATCTGGGATTGGACCTTGGCCCATTCTTCGCTGATCCGAACTGATCCGTTATGCTCGACAATGGAGCGGGCGGCATTCTGCGTTGGGATGAATGCTACGGGCGAGCGGCCTGGGCCGCGATCTTCCTCGCTGCGCTGGAACTCCCTGCGGACCAATCCTTGATCCTCGAGCAGGCGCAGCATCTCATAGGCGGTTACATTTGCAACGCGAAGGTGCTCCGCGACGAGTGTATAATGGACCGCCTCGCCCTTTTGACGGTGCAGCTCGAGGAGTGCACTGAGGAATTCCTGTTGCCTGCGGGTCAGACTGCTCATAATCCTAATTTCCGAAAGAACCGAAAATATTATAAGCGGAATGAAGTATATGTCAATTAGATAAAAGCCTTAAGTGATCAGGGATCAGGGATCAGTTAATCAGTTGATAGGTGAATGGGTCAATACGTTGAAAAGTCTACTAGTCAAGACGAATGACCAACGACCAATGACCAATGACGAAGGACCAATGACGAACGACGAATGACCAAGGACTTTTAGTTATCAATTTCCAAGATGCGGGACCCCTTTTGCATAACATTGACTACCTGGTTCTTGATACCTAATCTCTTTTCCAAGTCTTTCGTCCTTCGTCATTGGTCATTCGTCCCCAATCTCCAGTCTCAGATTACTGGTTCTTGACTTTAATGAGAACCCTCTTCCATACTGATGAGTAAGTTTGATGGGGAGCGTATGCGATGACCGATATGTATGAGGATAAGGCCTATTGGCTTCGAGCCTACGGTCCGTATGTTCCCGATCCACCATTGGAGGGGGAGGTGGAAGCGGATGTGGCCGTGATTGGGGGCGGCTTTACTGGATTATCCACGGCGCACAACCTGATGCTAGACGAGCCTACCATGCGGGTGGTGGTGCTCGAGGCGAATGTGGTGGGTTATGGAGCTAGCGGGCGGAACGGCGGCTTCAGTATGACACTCTTTGGGCTGGAACCTGCTGTGACCAAGATGCTTTTCGGACAGGAACGGACGGTAGAGGCACACCGCTACATGGAGCGGTCCGTTGATTACGTCCATGACCTTGTACAAGCGTATGACATAAAGTCTGATTATGAGCACACAGGCTTTTTACGTGTGGCGACATCGCCGGGATATTTGAAACGCATTCAACACGATATGGAGATCCTCGCCCAGATGGGGATTACGGGAATCGAGTGGTGGGAGGCGGATCGCCTTCGGGAAGAGGTTGACTCTCCACTCTTCCTGGGTGCCTGGTGGGAACCGCGCTGCGGATTGCTGGATCCTGCCAAGCACGTGCGTGAACTCAAGCGTATCGCCAAGGAAGCAGGAGCAGTGGTCTATGAGGAGACGCCATTGTTGGAGGTCGAAAAGGGGGATCCATTTACCCTTCGTTCACCGGATGGCATTGTGCGGGCTAAGAAGGTCATCTTCGCCACGAACGCATGGTCCCACCTCGTCCCGCAGCTGCGGCGAAAGCAGATCCCAGCATTCACACACATGGTGGTCACGGAACCTTTGAGCGATGAGCAGCTTTCGACCATCGGTTGGCGTAACCGACAAGGAATCGAGGATGCTAGGAACCTTGTCCATTATTTTCGCCTCACCGCCGACAACCGCATCGCCATGGGCGGCAGCGATGTGAGCATTGCATTTGCAGGCGACATGGAGTGCGATGACAACGCGCGCATTTTCAATGACTTAGAGCGGGATGTGGTGCGTATTTTCCCTGGCCTTAGAGGCATTCGTTTCGAGGATCGATGGGGCGGGCCGGTGAGCGTCACACTTGACATGGCTCCTGCAATTGGTTTCGTAGGCGACCGACGGGCGGTGTACTCATTGGGTTATGTTGGTCACGGCGTATCCACGGCACAGTTCAACGGCCGTACTATCGCTGATCTGATCTTGGAGAAAGATACAGATCTGACGCAGGTGTGGTTTGTTGGGCGCCGTACCATTCCTTGGCCGCCGGAACCGCTGCGATTCATCGCCAGTCATGCCATACGGGGCTACCTGCGAGTGGAGGATGTCTTTCTCGAGCGAGGTATGGCCATTTAAGGGTGTATAAATGAAGATCGGTTACTGGAACCAAGCTTGTATTCTCTGGTATAGTTAGGGCGATAGCCGGTGGGGGGCGGGTTGTAGTAACCACCCCAATTGTTTCGTGATAAGTGAAACATTTCATAATCCGTACGTTGGCATCTGACTTCAGTTGAGATAGCATATCGATTCTATGAGGAGGAAAATGATGAAGATGAACTGGAAGTTGTTGCCCCGTGTTCTCATTGCTGTCCTACTTTTTGGCGTAATGGCCTTTGGGCTAACAGGCTCGGCAATGGCTGCGGATTTCCGCGCGGGGAACATTGTCATCATCGAGGAAGACGAGGTGATCGATGACGACCTCTTTGTGACCGGAAACCGGGTTGAGGTCCACGGGACTGTAAAAGGTGACCTCATCGCCACGGGCACTGAGGTGCTTGTCGACGGGAAAGTCGAAGGCAGCCTGGCGATTTCGGGTTACTCGTTGGTGGTGGACGGGACGGTGGAAGGCAGCCTGTATGGGGCGGGATTTGGGCTGGCCATCGAACGTGAGGGGAGAATCGGCAGGAATGTCTACTTCGCCGGATTCAGCCTCATCACCGACGCTGGAAGCACAATCGGTCGAAGCACGTATGTCACTGGCTATCAAGCAGTTCTTGATGGGGATGTTGCAGACGACATCTCAGCCAGCGTCGGCGCACTCGTGGTCAATGGCACTGTAGGCGGTGATGTCACCGGTACGGTGACGGAGGGTGAGGGGGCGCCGGATATCGATTTTGTACCCGGGATCCCAGGAATCGCTGCATTCGAAGTTCCGGGCTTTCGTGTGGGCGATGATGCTGAGATCGCCGGGGATGTTCGCGTCGAGGTGGTACAGATTGAACAGCCTGAAGCCCCAACTCTGCCCAGTCCAGGAAACATTGTCGCTGGTCTTCTGGGGCGAGCCGTGGTTAAACGCGTCGGCGAATTCCTGGCTCTTTTGATTGTGGGTGCCCTTCTGCTGCTGGCGTGGCCGAAACTCTTCCGCCGTGTTGGGAACAATGTTCAAGCTCAACCACTTCCCAGTGCCGGGTGGGGCTGTGTGACACTTGTCGTTTTCGTCATAGGGGTGCCAGTGGTCGCCGGGTTGATCATCCTCTTGGCCATCATTGGCGGAGCGCTCACATTCGGTGAGCTTTTAGGCGACATACTCGGCATAGGCTTTGCCGCGCTCGCACTCATCATAGCTGTGTTCTCATTCACAGTTACCTTGGTCACTAAAGCGGTCGTGTCGCAGCGCGGTGGAGATTTAATCCTCGGCCGATTGTCAGAGGATCGGACCGTAGGGTTCTGGCCTGCATTTGGTGCGCTGGCTTTGGGGGCTTTCCTTTATGAGATTTTGCGCGCCATTCCATTTGTAGGGTGGATCGTAGCAGCTATCGTGATCCTCGTTGGTCTGGGTGCGATCTTCCTGGTGGCACGTGAGGAGGTAGCGCCACCGGCACCGAAGGAAAAGCCGGAAGAGGAACCCTCAGAGTAAGATAACGACGGGGCGGCCTTGAAGTCGCCCCGTCACTTTTCAATCATTGAGTAAACTGGAAGTATCAAATTCCCTTTGTGCGCAGGTCAACTCGAGCGCTGCTCGCGGGGGATTGTTAATTTCGCGTCAATGAATTGCTTATGAGTGAGCAACAAGCTGGAGGCAATCCCGCGAATGGTTTCCGTTTCTTCGAATGTGACCATGCCGTCACAGGCTGCAACAGCGAAGAGGGCTTCTAGGAACTGAACGCGTTCTTCCTCCGTCGTGCATTCGAAGAATTCTCTAGAGAGACGGAAGTAGTCCATATTGGCAGCAAGTGTGGAGATGGCCACATCGACGACGATCTCAGCCGCCTCACGACTGAGCTGCCAGTGCTCGATCAGGGCGTCCTCCATGAATGAGCTTTCGTCCTTTGTTACCTCTCGGTCCTCATAGACCACGCGAGCCAACAAGCCACCAGCGAGGCTAAGCTTCCAGAGTTCGGCATCATTGATATCGATCTCGGTTCCACTCTCGTCTAGCCGCAGACGCACATCATAATAGACGCGATTTTTGATGAAGTCGTCGAGGTGGTCCTCGCGGTTAGGAGCATTTACTACAGCCTGCGAGCGGCGTTGGATCGGACCGCGAAGCATTCGTCCAAGACCTCCGATGACTCCTACGCTGGCTGATTGGATCTCCGCCTTCATTTCTTCCACTACAACCAGTTCATCTTCAGTGACCTCGCCATCCGCGTTCACCAACTCGTCCAGCGCACTTAGTGCTAATTCTTTATCCTCCTGCGATGACAATGCATCCTTCAGATCTTCGACGAGTCTCTCGCGTTCACCAGGGCCAACATGCGATTCGATGTAAATCTCCAACGAAGCCCAGTCATTGGCTGTAAGATTTGGAAGTCTGAAGAGGAGGTCTTTCAGGCTGTAAATCTCCTCAGCGGATACATTTCCATCTGCCCACGCAGCTGCGATGATCACTTTGCCCAGTGTCATTATGAGTTCCGAATCAGACACGCATAATTCTCCATTTCTTTTTTCGTGGTCCCGGGATCGTATGCCGTCATGATGGATAGGCCGCCCGCAGTCGGGACCTTATGTGAATTGTAACGCCAATTATGCCGACCTGGCGATTAACCTTCGGAGCTGGAGGGCGGACACAGCGTAATGGGCTGACCGTTCTCATTATTAAATTTGAGCTGGCTCAGCCAAGGAATTCTAATTAGCAGCTACCGCCGTTGTCAGCTCTGTGGTCCGGTCTCGCTCGGCGGTACTCCGGTAGAGCAATAGGGTTCCAGCCACCCCAGCCAGGAGAGATCCGGCGAGAATTCCAATCTTTGCGGCGGAGAGCAGTGGACCAGTGTTGAATGCCGAACCGGCGATAAACAAAGACATCGTGAAGCCAATGCCGGCCAGACTTGCGGAGCTGATCAACTGAGCCCATGTGACGCGCGTCGGCATCTCTGCGATTCCTGACCTCACCGCAATCCACGCGAATATGCTCAAGCCGATTGGTTTACCGACGAACAAGCCGAGGATGATCCCCAGCGCGACTGGACTTGTGAGCGTCTGCAGAGGATCCCCACTCAATATAACGCCCGCATTTGCTAATGCAAACAGCGGCAGAATGAGATAAGTGGCCCATGGTGTGAGATCATGCTCGAGACGCTGGGCGGGGGTTTGCATTCTCTCCGCCATGGTCTCCAGCGTTTGTGCAGCAGCCTGCTGCCTGTTGCTGACGGCTCTCTCATCTTCGCGCGCGTTGGTAGGTTCGACACCTCCGAGGACCGATATGCATTGCGCAAGGAATGCTTCACTACTGGCTTTACTGCGGGCCGGGATGGTGAATGCGAGGAGCACACCTGCAATGGTGGGGTGGACGCCTGATTCGAGGAAAGCCAGCCATAGTCCGATGCCTAGGACGACATAAGGCATGGTGCGACGAACCCCTAGCCAGTTGATGGCAAGGAGGACCAGGAAGATCAGACCGCCGATTGCCAGGCTGATCCAGACGATTTCTTCTGTATAGAAAAGGGCAATGACGATCACGGCCCCCAAGTCGTCTGCAATGGCAAGAGCAGTGAAAAACACCTTGAGCGCAAGTGGAACACGGCTTCCAAGAAGCAAGAGAATACCCAATGTGAAAGCAATGTCAGTTGCAGTAGGAATGGCCCAACCGTTTTGAGCCTCTGTCCCGAAGTTGAATATAGTGTAGATGATCGCCGGCATCAGCATTCCGCCGATGGCGGCCATGATTGGCAAAGCAGCACGGCGGGGCGAGGCCAGCTCTCCGATGGTCACCTCGCGTTTGATCTCGAGACCAACGACGAAGAAATAGATGACCATCAGACCGTCGTTGATCCAATGCAGAAGGCTCTCCGATAACTCCAGGTTTCCGATGGCGATTCCCGCCTCCATTTCCCAGAAGCTGAAATAGGACTCCGATAAAGCGGAATTTGCGAGCAGCAAAGCCAAGATCGTCGTGATCACGAGCAGGATGCCGCCGGAAGCCTGCCAACGAGTGAATTGTGAGAACAGATTGCGGACTTGTACGCCAAGTGGTTTTTCAATTTCTTCCTTCAGCGATTCGATATCCCACACACCATCATAACGGAGCCCGTTGATAAAGAAGGTGGGAGTTCCGTTGACACCGCTGCGTACGCCGCTGAGGAAGTCCTCCTTGACACGTTCGGCGAAGGTATGCTCCTGAAGATCTTTTTGGAATCGCTCCGTATCAAGACCCAGTTCTGCCGCATATTGGATGAGATGTTCTTCATCGAGTGCTCCCTGGTTCTCAAATAGGGCAGTATGCATCTCCCAAAACTTGCCTTGTGCAGCGGCTGCTTCAGCCGCTTCGGCCGCCAGTTGTGCGTGGGGGTGTACCGAGGTGATTGGAAAGTTGCGGAATGTGTATCGGAAGCGGTCGCCCAGGCGCTCCTGGAGTTCAATGACGATGGCGTGAGCCTGGCGACAGTGAGGGCACTCATAATCACCGTATTCGACGAAGTCCACCGTGGCTTCGGTGGGTCCCTTGATGTGGTCTTGAACGCTGACTGGAGGGGTAAGTTTCGCAGTAATCGTTGTGGTCATGGGCAGTTCCCTCTTTGGTTATAAAGCCTTGAGCGCGGCAAGTATTCCATTCGCGCCCGGATTCACATTAATTGGCGAGAGGTAGCTCCAGGTAATGATACCCTGGGGATTAATGACAAAGAGCGCTCGCTCGCTGACGCCCTCTTTTGCGCGATATGCGCCGTATGTGCGGGAGACGGCCCCTTTGGGTTCAAAGTCGGCGAGCAATGGAAATTGTAGGTTTCGATCCATAGCAAATGCTCGATGACTCGAGACACCGTCAACTGAAATACCGACCAGGTGTGCACCATATTCCTGGAAAAAAGGCAGAACTTCGTTGTAGAGCACCAACTGGTCTCCGCAAACAGAGCTCCAGTCAGCTGGGTAGAATACCAGTATGACGGGCTTTCCTAAGTGATCGCTCAACGTGAAAGTGTCACCTGGCACGCTTGGGAGTGTGAAATCGGGCGCAGAGGTTCCAGGTAGGAGAATGGATGGGGTTGCCGAATACTGGGCAGGATTGGGGTTGTTCTTTTCTTCCAATGCATATCCTCCTGAAGATTCTTGTACGGCACTCAAGGTTTAGTCGTGGTTTATCTTAGAGTCTCGAAGTGTGCGTGTGCCCACCTCACTCATTTAACCACAAACGGGTGGATAAGCGGAAGCGGTTGATCGGGAATCGGATCGAAGTGATGATGGACCAACGAAGAATGACGAATGACCAACGACCAAGGACCAATGACCAACGGCCAGCTCTAAGTCTTTAGCCCCTCGTCTCCATCCTTCATTCCCAGTCTCCAGTCTTTGGCGTCATTGAAGGTACGATTGAACTGGAGTAGACTCGACGAGCGCGTTGAGTGTGAGGACTTCCATTGACCATGGTTGCTACATTTCGTTTCTACGCTGAATTGAACGATTTTCTGCCTCCAAGCCGGCGTTTTGTCAGCTTTAAACATACATTCCGGGGAAACCCATCGGTTAAAGACACCATCGAAGCTCTAGGGGTCCCCCATACGGAAATCGATTTGATCTTGGTGAATGGGGAGTCAGTGGATTTCACATTCAAGCTTCATGATGGTGATCGCGTGAGCGTGTATCCGATTTTTGAATCTATCGACATTACACCCCTGGTGCGAGTCCGACCGGAGCCACTGCGAGAGATCCGCTTTGTTCTGGATACGCACCTGGGCAGGTTGGCGAGCTACCTTCGTATGCTGGGATTCGATACCCTCTACAACAATGAATGTGATGACGAGAGCCTCGCCCGAATCGCGAGTGAGGAAATGCGCATCCTCCTGACCAAGGATCGCGGTTTGTTGAAACGGAACATGGTGACCCACGGGTACTGTGTGCGTGGGAAACATCCTAGGGAAAAATTGGTTGAGGTCATTCGCCGCTTTGACCTCGGTGAACTTGCGCAGCCATTCCACCGTTGCATACGCTGCAATGGACTGATGGAGGACGCGACCAAGGACGAAGTCTTGGACAGCTTACCGCCCAGGGTTGCCGAAGCCCATAACGAGTTCCGTCGCTGCGGCAGCTGTTATCAGGTGTACTGGAAGGGGTCGCATTATGACCGCATGCAGCAGTTCTTGGATCACGTGCTTAGGGAGGGGCGATCCGCTAGTTATCCTCGCCTCAATTCGTCAACCTTCTAAGGAGTAGGACGGCAAGCTCCTACATGACGAATCCTTGACTCCATGGGTTCGGAAAAGAGGGTTGGTGTTGATATTTTTGAACGACATCTCGGTCTTCGAAGGAGAGAACAATGCAGAGATTTTCGCGAGAGCATGGGATGAGCACAATCGTTAACCAAGCTTGCGAGCGCACAGATCCTTTAAACGCTCATATTATGCCCATCTACCAGACATCGTTGTTTCGATTCCCCGATTTTGCCAGCGCTGAGGCGATCTATAGCGGCGATCAGGATGGTTTTACCTATACACGAACGGATAATCCGAATGTAAAGCAGTTGGGTGACAAGTACGCTCTGCTGGAAGGGTTGGACTTATTGCGGGCTGCACCAGATGAACGACCGGAGGATGTCATTGCTGGGTTGGTGTTCGCTTCCGGCATGGCGGCAATCACTTCTGGGATCCTTGCGCGGGTGCATGAGGGCGAGTCCATCTTAGCGCAGCGATCTCTGTACAGCGGCACATTTGGATTTTTTGATGAGATCGCGCCTCGGTTGGGAATCAGGGTGATATGGGTGGATGAGACCTCATCGGCGGGATGGGAAGCTGCATTGGCAGAGCGTAGCGATGTACGCCTGGTTTACGTCGAGACACCCGCGAATCCCGTGATGGATATTGTTGACATTGAGATTGTCGCCGATTTAGCACATCAGCATGGATGCTGGCTGGCAGTGGATAATACCTTTGCCACTCCTTATGCTCAACGTCCGTTGACTCTTGGGGCTGATGTTGTGTTCCATTCGACCACGAAATACCTCTCCGGGCATGGAGTGATCATTGGCGGAGTGGTTGTCAGCCGGCACACAGACTTTGTGAACGAGGAGTTGCTTCTGATGCGCAAGCGTTTTGGTGGAGCAGCCAGCCCATTTGACGCATGGCTTGCCAATCTAGGGCTGAGAACCCTAGAGTTGCGCATGGAGAAGCACTGTTCGAATGCGCAGGCTATCGCAAACTTTTTGGTCTCTCATCCAAAGGTTGAAGTGGTTCATTATCCAGGTTTGGAAACACACCCAGGTTATGAAATCGCCAGGAAGCAGATGCATGCTTTCGGTGGGATGATCTCATTCGAGTTGAAGGGGGGCTTTGAAGCAGCCCAGAAGATGCTCGATGCTGTGCAGGTTATGACGCTGGGCGTCAGCCTTGGAAATGTAGATACGTTGATCCAACACCCGGCTGGCATGACCCATGTTCAAGTGCCACCGGAAGCGCGCCGAGAGATGGGTATTAGCGATAGCATGGTGCGATTGTCGGTGGGAGTTGAAAATGTCGAGGACCTGATTACCGATCTGGGGCAGGCATTAGAGGTGGTTTGAGCGATACGTCAATAAGTCAATGGGTCAATGTGTGAATATGTCAATGAGTTGATAGGTCAAGAAGAGATCAGGTATCAGTGAATCAGGGACGAAGGACCGATGACGAATGGCCAACGACGAACGACCAATGAGCAACGCCCAATGACGAATGACCAATGACCAATGACGGACGACCAAGGACGAATGACCAAGGACCATTTCCAGATCTTTCGTCCACAGTCTCCAGTCTCTAGTCTCTATTAAAGATGAGCTTCGAGAAAGTCCACGATTGCGGGGTAGGCGATCAGCTTATTCTTCAACCTGACTAGGCCGTGGCCTTCGTCATCGAAAACCAAGAATCGAACTGGTACTCCCTGTTTTTCTAATGCTGAAACAAGTTGTTCGGCCTCACTTAGGGGAACACGCGGATCGTTGGCGCCGTGTATTACCATCAATGGTGCCTTAATTTTTTCCACGTGGTTAATGGGTGCGATGCTTTCGAGGAATTCACGGTCGCGTTCCAGGCTGCCGTACTCAGCTTCGCGGTGGCCACGTCGGTATTCGCTGGTGTTCTCGAGGAATGTGACCAGGTTGCTTATCCCAACGATGTCAACTCCTGCTGCCCACAGATCCGGGAAATAGGCCAGTGAAGCAAGGACCATGAAACCACCGTAGCTGCCACCGTACACAACCAAGCGGGAGCCGTCCAGTCCCGGTTGTTCCCCGAGCCACATAGCCGCGTAAGCAAGGTCGGTTACTGAATCCATGCGCTTTTCTACGTCGTCAAGGTGGCTATAAACCTTGCCATGGCCAGTGGAACCGCGCACATTCGGAGCAAACACAGCATAACCCTGGTCAAGGAAGTATTGAATGAAGAAATGGAAATACGGCCTGAATTGGGATTCCGGACCTCCATGGACGAAGACAATAACGGGCACCTGCTCGTCGGTTGTGGATGGATGGAAGAGCCAGGCGGGGATTTTCTGGTCGTCGAAGGTAGGATAATGGACAAGTTCTGGCGCGAAGAATGCATCTCGTGGAATGCCACCGTGAGAGGAACGAGTTAGGGCTTGCAGTCGGTTGGACGCCAGGTCCCAGATGTAAATATCTGAGGTGCGGGTGGCTGTGGTGAATGAGAAAGCAAGGCGGTCCGATTCGGGGGAGAAAGCCATTTGCAAATCCCACATTGCTACTACACCCGGATCATCCTGCGGGAGTGAGGTGCTACGCTGTTCACCTGAGGTAATGTCAAGTACATGAACCTCGGAGCCGCCGTTCACATTAACGGTGTGTGCAAGGTGTTCGCCGTCAGGCGATAGGGTGATGAAGTGGGTATCCCAATCGAGTGAGACCATCGGTTCGAAATCCAACGTACCCAAGTTTAACCGGGAGATGTACAGGAAGTCGGACCCCAAGTCTGTATTGACGTAGAGTTCTTTTCCGTTGGATGCGAAGATGGCAAAGTATCGGGCGATTTCGCCAGGAGGGTTGAGTTGACATGCTTCGCCTGCGTCCAGATTTACCAGGAATAGATCATGCTCAAATGAGCTGGACATGCGAGTGAGTACAGCATGCTCACCATCTGGGGAGAGTGACATTGCATAGAGATAACCGGGAACATCATTTTTCCAGATCATTCGAGCTTCGCCATTCAGTGGTTGCAGGTAGAGATCGAAAAGGCCAGGATGTCGGCGGTTTGCGGCAAAGATGATCCCGTCGCCATCTGCCAACCACTCACCGAAGATGTGCATTGAGCCTTCATGTCCGATAGTCAGAGGGATCTCCTGCGAGGCATCCTCCGTGAGTAAAAATAGTTGCGCATTCTCGTCTCCACCCACGTCACGAGAAATGATCATTCGTCCATCGCCTGGAGCAGGGGAAAATGCAAGGGCCATGACGCGATCGGTTTCGAAGGTGAGTTGGTCCGGCCATGGGGGTTGATCTAAATCGGGGTTGAGAGACACCTGCCAAGCCTGGGGAATGCCGGTGATATCGCTGATGAATGCCAAGCGTTGGCCGTCAGAGGAGAAGCTTGGGTAGTAGGCCTTGGTGGTATTGAGGTAGCGAGAAATTGGGTAGGTCATGACTGGTTTCCTCATGAATGGATGCTGATAAGGATACATGAGGATGTCACAGAGGGCACGAGTGCGGGAGTTTAAGTTAATAAGTGAATAAGGGGATAAGTCAAGAAGTCAAGATGAATGACCAACGACGAATGACCAATGACCAACGACGAACGACCAATGACTGGTGATTAACAACAAATGGCTAATCGCAGGTCGCTCATCCCCAGGTTCTAGTCTCCAGTCTCTAATCTCCAATCCCGAATTTCGTGCCTTCTACCCAAGTGATATAATCGCTCCATTGCTGCGCGAGCGTTACTGGAAGGATCCATGCTTAAGAGATTACGGCGGCTATTCTTCCGTGGTTACCCGGGAGAATCTCCCACAGAGCCGATCCCAGAGGGCTTAGCGAATCAGGTGAGCCCTTATTCTCCCGTTCCTGTTCAGGAGGAAGTTTCTTCGCCCGAGCAGGCGCAAGCTTACCTGGAAAAGGTCCAAGCGAAGATTAACAAGCTTGCCGAGGAGTTTGCCGCTGGCGAGATCAACCGCGTCCAATTTCAGGAATTGTATGATCATTACCGGCGCGAGCAGCAAACGGTGAAGCGTTGGATTGAGATCGAACCCGAGTCGGAGGCATGGAAGGATGCGACGACGGAGGGTAAGAGCGTAATCATCCGCGCAGATCATACGGCCAGAGTGCTCGGGCATGCCATCTATGAGAACGAATCAGGTATGCCATTGAGCACCATCGGGCAATTCGAAGTTGAGCCGGAACTCTTTGTTCCCATGCTCTCATCCTACCGAGCGGCGACCAAGGAGATCTTCGGTGCTGGGATGCGTTCATCGGAAATTGAGGGTGGGCGTTGGCTCTGTTTTGTACCGGGGGAGTTCACCACGTTAATGGCCCTGTTCTCAATGAACCCATCCTCCCGTCAGTTGGAAACATTGGAAGAGCTTCACCGACTTTTCGAGAAGGCCAATAGGACGCTTTTAACCAAAGATTTGATCGATTCGGAGGAACTTGTCTTTCCGCATTCACATTTCCTCGGCCGTGTGGAATAGGATGATGTGGAAGGTTTTATGACGAACACACCCTTGCTGAAGGTCGTTGTGGCTGGTGATGGAGCAGTTGGGAAGACCTCCCTGATCCGTCGATATTGCGAGGGTAAGTTTGAAGAAACCAGAATCCAGACCATTGGCGTTGATTTCCAAACTAAGACGGTTGAGCTCTCCACTGGCACTGTGAAACTTTCCATTTGGGATATGGCTGGTCAGGATAGATTTGAGGTGGTTCGTGCCGGCTTCTATCGAGGAAGCCGTGCAGCCGCCCTGGTATATGATGTCACTCATCCGGACTCGCTGGTTAGTTTATCTCGTTGGCGGGAGGAAGTTTTGCGAGTGGTTCCAGGTCAATCCTTTCTGGTCGTTGGGAATAAGATCGATCTTGAACGCTCCGTCGCGATGGAAGAGGCGCAAGCTTATGCGGTTTCTATAGAGGCACCTTACTTGGAAACCAGCGCCCTGACTGGCAACGGTGTAGGAAACCTTTTTGAGGGTTTGGCGCGGCTGGCTTGGGGAAGGTAATAACACCAGTAGACAGTAGTCAGACAACAGAGATCAGATTCATGCCATAAGTGATCAACGCCCCACGATTAATGACGAACGACGAATGACGAACGACCAATGACCAACGACGAATGACGAATGACCAATGACGAATGATGAACGACCAATGACCAACTCTAAGTGTTTCGATCCTCGTCATCCATTCTTCATCCCCGGTCTCCAGTCTCTAGTCTCCAGTCTCTAATCTCCAGTCTCTAGTCTCCACTCTTCAACACCCCAAGCTAAAAGCCGTGATCTACGAGCTTTTTTCCAAGAACACGCTGAATAGACGGTGTGATCCATGCTGAGGTGACATGCATCCCCTATGCTGACGTCAGATCAGTAAAACATTTTGATCAGGGAAGGAAAAAGATTGTGGAGAAGTCACTATCGAAGGATCGCTTTTCAGAGAATAACAGCAAGTTGTCTGACTTGGAGACGCAAGAAAGGCGAGATAAGAGGTCAGAAAATATCCAAGCTTCAGCCTCTGGATCGGCATCAAGAGATACTCTCCTCGTCACACAACCTTCTCGGGAAACAGTCCAGCGATTGATTGACTGGTTCACCTACGAAGCCTAGCAAGAAACGGCTATTAAAGGAGGATGACATGTTAAACCCGTATGCAGCGTACTTGATCGGCAAGGAAAGACAAGCGGATCTGCAGAAAGAAGCAGAGATAGAGCGCTTGTACCAAGAACACAAGCCGAAATCCGCGACAAAGGCACGACCAAGGCTGGTAGCAGTCTTGGCAAGCGTCGTGACCCTCGCGCTGGCATCCATCATCATCTTCTAGATGGGTCAAATCTCCCCATCCAATTAGGATGAGGGTGAAGTTGAGCGTCTGGCGGGCTGATCCTTAATAAACATCTTGTTCAAATCAGCTTTGATCTACAGGGCATCACAGCAAAAGGAGGCTGACATGATTGAGACTCGTCGCAAAACCCAGATGGATCAGGGCACTTGGCTGGTTGGTGAAGCTCCCGTTGAAACTCGGAACAGCAATCTTGCAATTGCGAGCTTCATCGCAGGCTTTTCCGCCTGGACCATTCTGCCATTGCTCGGCGTCATCATCACACTGCTGAGTGGCTCCATTCAGGCAATCTTTTCCCCATTCGCCTGGCCATTCTTGAGCGCGTTCCTTGCCATCCTCCTTGGCCACATGGGAAAGGCAGAGGCCGAGGTGAGGATGATGGACGGAAAGAGCCTTGCTACAGCCGGGATGGTGATGGGGTACTTGTTCTTCGGCGTATCCGCTTTGAGCGGGCTGGCGATTGCGCTCATCCAACGCATATAAGCTCGTACTGCCCACACACAGGTATGATCCGTCTGTAGAGAACAATGCTACCGCATGCATAATTTCAGGGGGAGAGATTGCTTTGCCGACGGTGGCAGGGCGGGCTCTCTCCCATTGTGATCTGGCTCTTGAGCTTAACCCATATCTCCAAACCTGTTGAGTTGACTTACAGGCACCCTTCGTGGTGTAGGTGGCTGCCATGTGAAGATCCCCCCTGTGACCAATGTACCCAAGACCGTTCCAATAAATGTGTACTGAGATGCTCCACAACTGTTAAGGCTCTGTTAGGTAATTTGAGTGCCTACGGTGCTAGAGTGCTGGTAAAGCTCTGGAGTACTAGTTGGAAGACGGTATGTTTGAGAAGGTAGATCTTTCATTTTTCGAAAAAGGTTTGATGGTGGCATCTGTTGTGGCACAAGCTGTCGTTGTGGTTGTGTGGTTGGTAGAGCTAGGATTGCGCTAAACCACAGGGTTGACAGAGGTTGATCAATCCATTCTCACCTAAATATCAAGGCGGAAGTGCGGGATCCAAAGACAATAATACCGAGGCGGTTTCAGGTTTGTAACACCGAATTTAGATTTCGACATGCCATTGTTAATACCAAGTAACTTGCAATCTTTAGATTGAGAAACAACTCAGGAGTGGTTCGGTCAGGACGAAAGTGCTAGAGCCAGGTGGAAAAGGCTTAACTGGAGGAAGTCGGAAGGGGGTCGGATTTCAGGGGACCTCTGAACGACAGAGTGGAACCGGCCCGAGGGTCGGTTTTTTTCTTACTCAGGAGAACGAATTCTATGGGAACAGCACGAAGGCAAGCGTTTCGTAGTGAACGTAAGCGCTTGTGGACCCTACTGTTAGCTGGGGTCGTGACGTTATCGGCATTGTTGGCAGCGCCTGTCGGAGCTACAAACCTGCGGGGCAAAGGGGAGGTGAATGTCGGCGATGTGCACATGAATTCGTCAACGCTTGCTGAAGATCCATTACCAGTGGAAATAACATCGGTCGAGGACGCGACTGAGGAGCGAATAACAACAGTTGGTGAGAATGTGACCTTAGTGGTCTCCTCAGAGGATGTAGTGAGCGACTTTCTAGCTTCCACCACACTTTGGGACACGGATGTTCTGTTGGGGATGTACACCTCCGCCTCCCTCCAGGTGACGGCCCATGAAATTGCGCAAATTGATGGGTGGCTTGTAGCAAACAATCTGGACACCCGGGTGGCAATAGCAGGGACTTTTATGGATGTCGAGTTTCCGAATCCCGATTGGAACGTTTGGGCGGACTTGAATGCGGCTTGGGATCAAGGTGCGATTCCGTTCGTAAATCTGGCGGTCGGCACAACGGATAATGGACCCCGCAGCGCCTCTGATGTCGCCGATGGCGTAATTGACGACGTCTTGCGAGCGTGGGCGTCGATCTTTGCACAGTGGACAAACAATGGCGAGCGGAAAGCGTTCATTGCACCGCTGCAGGAGATGAACTCTGATTGGGTCACCTACGGCCTCGACCCGGATAGTTACAAGGCGGCCTTCGCCCGTTTCCAAAGGATTTTCGCTGAAGAGGGAGTGCCGGAGGAGGCCGTTTTGTGGGTCTTCGCTCCTAATGGCTGGAGCATGCCTGGTCATGAGTTCGAGGGGTATTATCCTGGCGATGATATCGTTGATGTTGTCGGATTCAGCGCATTTAATTTTGGTGCTTGTGTTGCAGACGGACATGGGTGGGATCCATACAACGTGGTAATCGAACCATACTTAGATCGAATGAGACTCATGGCGCCTGACAAGCCCGTCTTCCTCGCTCAAACTGGGACGGTGGAACAGGGCGGGGATAAGGGTGAGTGGCTCAAGGATAGTTTTTCCGAGCTGGCCACCGTTCAGCAGTTCAGGGCCGTGATCTATTTCAATGTTTCCAAGACGGAGGCGGGCGCACCTTTTTGCAACCCAGTGGATTGGCGTGTTTACCGACCGGACGACGGCACCGGTGATGACGCATTTGTCGAGGCCGTTCGCATTTTGGAAGGGGGAGACCCAGTTGGTGAGCCTCCGGTGCTGAACAATCACATCTTCATTCCGCTTCTATCGAACTGAACTCCATAAGTATTCAACTGGCATGCGTGTTCCACGGTTATCGCTTTCAATGACTCTGGAGACTTGATATTGGGGACGAATGACGAACGACCAACGACGAAGGACGAAAGACTTGGAAAAGGATTTAGGAAGAAAGATCTTATTTCGAACTGTAGGTCATTAATCGTTGGTCATTGGTCCTTCGTCGTTCGTCATTGATCCTTTATTGAATAGATCTGATCTTAATATCTGCTACTGACAACTGGCTGCTGATACCTGGTCATGGAATTCCTCGGCGTTGGTGCGCCTCGTGTTGCCATGGTTGGGTTTATAAATCTATGAGGGCTTTCATACTAATTGAGGATCTTGATGTAGACTGTCCTTGTCGAGGAATTCCCAAAGGAGCACGAGCATGGATGAGAACGAGCGTAAAGCGATGCTAACTGCGATGGTTCAACCCTGGCATGATGCCGTTGAGGATCCGGAGGGTACCCAAGAGCAAGTTCTGCAGAATTTACTTGCTGATTACGCCAACACTGGATATGGGAAAGAGCACAATGTTGAAAAGGTTTCATCGGTCGAGGACTTCCGCCGCGCGTTCCCCATCGCGACCTATGAGGACTATAAGCCGCTCATTCAAAGTGTGATGGCCGGGGAGGTGGACCTTCTCCTGGCGGAAGATCCCATCGGTTGGGCGATCACGCGCGGCACGACGGGCGACGAGTCTAAATTCATTCCCATGACACCCACCGATATGCGCCTGCGCCTCAGCGCTGGTCGCGCCATGATGAACTTCGTCCTAGCTTCAGGGCGCTACGACATCTTCGATGGGGTAAACCTGAATCTGAATTTCCCCTCCAATGTGGGAACGGTTAAGGTGGGTGATCGGGAGCTAAGCTACGGCTATAGTTCGGGTATTTATACGAAATATGTCTCGGCATTCACGCCTATCAGTTCTGCTCCAACACAGGATGAGATCGATGCCCTGGGCGGAGGGAAGACCGAGAGCGATTGGGAAGCACGGTTTGAGCTGGCTTATGAGAAGTGCAAAGATCAAAGAGTGACCCTTGTAGGTGGTGTGGCTCCAACGGCTGTGCGCTTTGGGCACTACCTGCGCCGCACTCATGGCGTCTATCCGAAGGACTTGTGGAACATCCTCGTGATGACACTGGGGAGTGTGCCCGGTATCAACACACACCACAGACCCGTTTTGCGCGGGCTCTACGGACCGACGGCGATCCGGGAAATCTATGGTGCGACGGAGGGCATGTTCGGGCAGCAGCGTGATGAAAAGCGTGCCTGGGTCCCAAACTATGATCTGTTCTTCTTTGAGGTGCTCAATCGGTCTGGGGTGAAAATGCTACATGAAATGCGACCGGGAGAGAGAGGCAGTCTTGTTGTTTCGACTCCCGTCTTCCCCCGGTATAAAATCGGCGATCTGATCCTCGCAAAAGAAAGCCCGTATTTTCGATGCATCGGGCGCGAGGAACTCTGGACACCGCTCCAATATGCCTGGAACGAACTGATGTCCTTTAATCTAGGACGCATATAGCATCCATGTTTGACAGGTAATGGGTAGCCGGTGTGGGGCGTTCCTGCCTCACCTCCGGCGGAAAATGCCCGTTAGTAGCAATCCAACCCCGATGGCGAGGACGATAAAGGCTCCGATAATCTCCCAGCCTATGAGCTCGCCCAGGCCAACCCCGAGCAGAATAGCGCCAAACACAAAGGTGCCGGTTACATTCCTGCGGTATTCGGGGATGAGGGCCCTCACCAGCCCGGAAATCAACACGATGATGCCAGCGCCGGTGAAGATGATGGACCAGACCTCCATGTCTTGCAAGACCTGGATATCATCGAAAATATCGAGATTATCCAGCAGGAGTGCGACGCCTGCCCAGATTAGAATCAGAGCCCAGGTGAAGGCGTTGATCGGGTCGCGGACCCATTTTTCTTCCCAGCTCTTTTCCCGCTGTTTCTCGTCGCCCTTCTCGTCTTTCTCCCCTCGATACCGAAGGCTTTCGGGTTCTCTGGTCACTTCGGGTCCTGGTTCTTCAGTCATAGCAGAATTCTCCTTCGAGGCTTGCCTCCAAACTCCGGGTGTGACTATTTCAAGGCGGATCAAGTGCATAAACATGGCACATGGATCCACTGGAGCATACCAACAACGAAATGAATACCTGCGGTAACTATATTGTGAAAATAATCACTTATCTTGTCGTCTGAGGATTTTCAACCATCTCGATCTACCAACAAAGCTGTGGCGACCCCCATAGAGATAGTATCCTAAAATGCTCAAAAACCCAAGAACCACTTCGGCTTTTCACCTATGATAAGCCAATGATAGAGTAGTTCCTCATTCAGCGGCCGATATAGTGGGGTGGACGGTCCTCTAGGAAACTCACCACCGCCTCGCGTAAATCCGGGCTGTCCATGATCTCGGCTTGGACCTCGATCTCGAGATCTTGGCTCTCACGCAGTTGGAGGTGGAATCCAGCATCGATGATGTACTTGGCAGCGCCGACAGTCCGAGGGGGAATGGCCAGGAACTGGTTTGCAAATCTTGCGGTTGCCTCCTCGAGAGCATCAGGTGGCACGACTTTATGCACTAATCCGAAACCTTCCGCCGCGGAGGCCTGGTAATTTCGCCCCAACAGCACCATCTCTTTGGTCTTGTGGGGTCCGACGATGCGCGTAAGCCGTTGGGTTCCCATGATGACAGGAATCCCACGCTTAACTTCGGGCAGCCCAAAGACTGTTCGTTCACTTGCGATGCGGAAATCGCAGCATAGGGCAAGGATAAGTCCACCTCCAAGGCAGAAGCCATGGAGCTTGGCGATGGTTGGTTTTCTCAAGGCTTCAAAGGTATCCAGGCATTTTTGCATCTCGAGAAGGGATTCGCGGAATGTAGAATCATCCAGATCGAGCATTTGGTGGATAACTTCGATGTCGACGCCGATGGAAAAATGATCTCCTTCGCCTTGCAGGATGACGACCCAGATGTCATTGTCCCCGGCGAGATGCTCTGTAATCTGACCCAACTCAAAAAAAGTCTCTGGAACCAGCCTATTGGTTTGGTCGGGTCTATTCAGAGTGATGGTTGCGATATGTTCTTGAACATCGAAGCGCCAGTGATTATGCTCAGGCATTATTCTTCTCCTTCTTCTCAAAAGGTTTTCCAGCCGCGACAAGAGTCTCCATCACATGTAATGTCATCAAGCCGGAGAACTCAAAGCCGCTATGATGCAGCTTGTCGGGTGTGTCGTGAGGGGTGTGGATCCTGCGGGAGTCCCTCCCCGAGATGGCGAGCGAGAGGGCAGCCCATCCCCGTTGAGCAAATGGGATGTGGTCCATCATAGCGCCTATTAGCCGGAGTGGGCTTAGCGGAATTTTCAAATCCTGGGAGGCTGCATTGAGCAGATTATGGAGATGGGTTGAGTGATGTTTGCGAGAGCCGCTTCCATGAACTGTGCGCAAGTTGCCTTCCATGCCAATGCCGTCGAAGTTCAAGACATAAAGTTCATTGGCTTCAGCGGAGGGCTGCAGGTCGGTTTCGTGCCCCAGGACATAGGCGTAGGCGCCCATGAGACCCTGTTCTTCGGCACCACTGAAGAGAAGGGTAACCCGTAGGTTATCGGTAATGTCCGGACGTCCGGCGAGGACCTCTGCAATGTGGATGAGGAGGCCGGTGCCGGAGGCGTTGTCGATGGCGCCTGGAGAATGGTTTTCCGTAGTTTGAAAGAAAAGGGGCAGGCCAAGGATCATTATCGACACGGCGGTGTACGTGGCAATGGGGGAGACCGCCGGGATCGCCAGGGCGAGTAGGTTTAGCACAATGAAGATTACGGATCCAATGATGATTAGCGCGAAAGAGATCATGCGGAGCGGGAGCGGGATCCGCTGGCTCTTGGAGTCGTAATGAGCTACAAGGATGAGATGTGGTCCTGAAGTTCTTTGGCTTGGATAACGGGCGATGACATTCCCAGAGGCCACTTCGGGGCCTAGTCTGGCGCAAATCGACGAGGGTCGAATTTCACCGCAGCCTTCGATATATGAGAAGGAATTCTCCAGGACCGCACGGTGAATACGAGTTGAGAGGAGCAGGAGAAGTGCCAATAGGATCACAGGGAGCACAGAAGCCCATGGTGATATACTCCGCAATCCAATGGTTCCCAGTATAAGTAGGTAGCCGATCGCAAGTTCCAGAATGATGGCGTTGTTGAGTGAGGCATAAAACTGAAACTTCTGCTCGTTGACAAGATATCCCAGCGATGCCAGGCGCGTCGTGATCTCCGCGGCAACAACCGCATCTTCACCTGAACCCGTCAAGCGGGGCCTGGAGAGTGAGCGAGCATGTTTAAGGGCATCATTTGGATGGAACTCCATAGTGAATCCTCAATGATCCCAGTCTACGCCGGAAGCACATCAGCGTCAAAAGCTGTGCTGTTTTTTAGGCTAGTTGCTGTTCCGACTTTGAGTGGTATCGCCTATATAATTCCACCATTAGATTCAATTATGATCGCCCACGATAGGCACTCGATGCATAGGAGACACTTAAGTTAGGAGTTGAATGGTGACTGAGATAACCCTCCCCGAACGTAGTGATGTCCAGACGCAGTACACGTGGAACGCGCCCAGTGTCTTCGCGTCAGATGAAGCTTGGGAGCAGGCATATGAAGCCCTCTTGGAGCGGCTACCGGAGATCGAAGCTTATAAAGGACATCTCGGGGACAGCTCGTCCACGCTGGCGGATGCGCTGGAAACCTTCAACGACTTTACGGCTCAGGTTGGAAAAGTCCAGGTCTACGCGACTATGTCTCATTCGGTGGACACGACGAACCAGGAAGCGGCCGGTCGGTACAGTCAGGCCCAAGGGCTGTACAGCCGGGCGCTAGCGGCGATGTCTTTTCTCGACCCGGAACTGCTCACGATCGGTCAAGAGACTCTCAAGCAGTGGCTGGAGGATGAGCCGCGCCTCGCCATCTATAAGCATTATGTGGAGAACCTGCTGCGCAAGCGGGAACATGTGAGATCTCCGGATGTAGAGGAACTGCTCGGTATGTTGGTAGATCCATTCCGAGGGGTTTCCGGAACAGCTGGAATGTTGACTAATGCCGATTTTAAGTTTAAGCCCGCAGTCACCAGCGAGGACGTTGAGTTGCCGGTGTCATCGGGAACTGTGGCGAAGATCTTGAGCAGTTCAGATCGTGAGGCAAGGCGCACGGCCTCAGAGTCATACACGGACGAGTATCTGGCTCATAAGAACACCCTGGCAAACAATCTAGCCACCTCCATCAAACAAAGCGTCTTCAAGATGCGCGCTCGCCGCCATAGCTCCACGCTGGAGGCCGCGCTCTATGACTACAACATCCCTATTGAGGTTTTCCATAACCTGATCGCCACTTTCAAGAAGAATCTGCCGACCTGGCACCGTTATTGGGCGATCCGGAAAAAGGCACTTGGCGTGGAGGAGCTCTATCTCTACGATGTTTGGGCGCCGCTCACTGAAAAGCCCCCATCGATACCCTATGAACAAGCTGTGGATTGGATCTGCGAAGGTTTAGCCCCCATGGGGGAGGAATATGTCGGAATGGTGCGGAATGGGTGTCTCCGTGACCGATGGATCGACGTTTACCCTAACGAGGGCAAACGTGCGGGAGCCTTCTCATTAAGGTCCTCCGACACGTTTCCGTTCATTTTGATGAGCTACAGCGATAACATGCTCGGGTTGAGCACTCTTGCCCATGAACTTGGGCACTCCATGCACGCTTTACTTGCATGGGAGAATCAACCCGCTCTCTATATGAATTACTCCTCATTTGTCGCGGAAGTGGCCTCCAATTTCCACCAGGCGATGGTGCGTGCGTATTTACTCGAAACCAACCCTGATCCTAATTTTCAAATAAGCGTGATCGAGGAGGCTATGGCCAATTTCCACCGCTACTTCCTCATCATGCCGACCCTGGCACGTTTTGAACTGGAGATGCATGAAGCCGTTGAGCGCGGTGAAGGGCTTACAGCCGATGGTATGACTGAGCGCCTGGCCGATCTCTTCACCGAGGCCTATGGACCTGAGATGCAAATTGACCGTGATCGAGTTGGGATTCGGTGGGCGACCTTTGGACATCTCTACATCGACTACTATGTTTTCCAGTACGCTACGGGCCTCTCCGGTGCGCACGCGCTGGCCAAACGAATCTTGGATGGCGAAGAAGGTGCCGTAGATGACCACATCAATTTCCTGAAGGTTGGTGGATCGGTCTATCCGCTCGATGCGCTCATAGCGGCCGGTGTCGACCTGACGAAGCCAGATGCAGTCGTGGAGACCTTTGACGTTCTGGCGGGGATGGTGGATCGATTGGAGGAGTTGCTTACTTGAGTCTGATGATGCAAGAGGATGTTCTTGGGAGTTGTTGAGCGGGCTCGCACGAAATGGCATCTACATCTCACTACTATTTGTCATTCCAAGGCGCGGTAGCGCCGAGGAATCCCTATGATGAAGCGTGTCATTCGAATCGACTAAGGGATTCCTCTCTCGCCGCTCTGCGGCTTGCTCAGAATGACATATAGAAGCTAAATATCATTCAGAGGAAAGGAAAACCGCCTTTATAATTGCAAAATTGAATCACACTGTGGGTGATCATTTGGTGGTCCCATGCAACAAGAATCCAGCGATTAAGGAGTAGAGAAGTGAGTGAAATAACCCTCCCAGAACGAAGTGAAATCCCGACGAAATATACTTGGAACGCACCTAGCGTTTTCGAGTCCAACGATGCTTGGGAGGGAGCATGCGAAACGCTCTCGAATCGGCTCACGGAAGTAGAAGCTTACAAGGGGCACATCGGTGACGGACCGTCCACACTGGTGGAGGCGCTCGAGTCCTTCGACGATGTGGTGATCCAAGTTGGTAAGATATTTGTCTACGCAGGCTTTTCACACTCCGTGGATACGAGAGACCAAGAGGCAGCCGGACGTTTCAGCAAGGCCCAAGGGTTGTACGGCCGAGCGCTCGCGGCGATGTCATTCCTCGACCCTGAACTGATCGCCATTGGGGAGCAGACACTTAAGCAGTGGTTGAAGGAAGAACCTCGCCTCACCATCTATGAGCACTATTTGGACAATCTTTTCCGCAAACAGGCCCACGTACGTTCTCCGGAAGTAGAAGAATTGCTGGGCATGTTGGTCGATCCATTCAGAGGAGTTTCCGGCACAGCGGGGATGTTAGCTAATGCCGATTTTAAGTTTAAGCCCGCCGTCACCAGCGAGGGCACCGAGTTGCCGGTTTCTCAAGGAACGGTAACAAAGATCCGATCGTATCCGGATCGAGAGGCAAGGCGCACGGCCTATGAGTCTTACGCGGACCAATACTTGGCCTATAAAAACACATTTGCGAACAGCCTGGTCACCTCCATCAAACAAAATGTCTTCAAGATGCGTGCACGTCACCATAAATCCACTCTTGAGGCAGCGTTACATGAACATAACATTCCGGTGGAGGTTTTCCATAATCTGATCGACACATTTAAGAAGAATCTGCCTACCTGGCATCGCTATTGGGCAATCCGGAAGAAAGCGCTCGGCTTGGAAGATCTCTATCCCTATGATATTTGGGCGCCGCTCACAGAGGAGCGCCCATCGGTCGCCTATGAGCAGGCGGTGGATTGGATCTGCGAGGGTCTTGCCCCAATGGGAGAGGACTACATCGAGGTATTACGGAATGGGTGCCTTCGTGACCGGTGGGTCGACGTTTACCCCAATCAGGGGAAGCGAGCAGGGGCCTTCTCTGCTGGCTCGCCTGGAACGCACCCTTTCATTATGATGAGCTATGGCGACACCATGTTCAGTCTGAGCACCTTGGCACATGAACTTGGGCACTCCATGCACTCATACCTCACCTGGAAGAATCAACCCACGGTTTATGGTGATTACTCCCTCTTCGTTGCGGAGGTGGCATCCAATTTCCACCAGGCGATGGTGCGTGCATATTTACTCGAATCCAACTCCGATACTGCTTTTCAGGTCAGCGTGATCGAGGAAGCCATGGCCAATTTCCACCGCTACTTCCTCATCATGCCGACCTTGGCGCGTTTCGAACTGGAGACGCATGAAGCCGTCGAGCGCGGCGAAGGGCTCACAGCCGATGGTATGATCGATCTTCTTGCGGACCTTTTTACTGAGGCTTACGGCGAGGAGATGACGATCGAGCGCGACCGAATGGGGATCCAATGGGCGACCTTCGGGCACCTCTACGTCGATTACTATGTTTTCCAGTATGCGACCGGCCTCTCGGGCGCGCATGCACTGGCAAACCGGGTTCTGAATGGCGAAGGTGGAGCTGTCGAGGATTACATCGAGTTCCTTAACGCTGGCGGATCAGTCTATCCGCTCGATGTACTCAAAGCGGCTGGTGTCGACTTGACGAAACCAGATGCGGTCGTGGAGACTTTTGACGTTATGGCAAGGATGGTGGATCGACTGGAGGAGTTGCTTGCTTGAGTCTGATGATGCAAGAGGATGTTCTTGGGAGTTGTGGAGCGGGCTCGCTCGGAATGACATACGCTCCCAAGTTGTCATTTTGAGGAGCTGAACGAGCGAAGCAAGAGAAGCGACGAAGAATATCGTTCTTGGTGTGGGGGGAGCAATCCTGGTGAAAAACGAGATTCTTCGGTCGCCTGACGGCTCCCTCAGAATGACGTGATTGGTTGAGGTTCCCACGGACTGACATTGTTCTTTCACTCCATCCGTAAAAGGCGTTAAACTTTTCATGATGACTAGCCGGAAGCCTCCCGAGGAAATCAAACTCGCGGGCCACATCTCGCCTGAGGAGAAGCTCGAAGCCGACTATCGCATGATCCCATTTGACGTTCCTGATGGGATCTGTCGTCTGGACGTGGAATACGCATTCTCCCGGGATGAACCGGGAGGAATACTCAAAGAGGCAGGGAATATCATTGATATCGGCCTGTTTGATTCACGAGGGAGCGAATTCCTCACAGCCAGAGGCTTCAGGGGTTGGAGTGGATCAGCGCGGCGGGCTCTCTTCATCGGCACCAATGATGCGTCTCCAGGCTATATTCCAGGACCTATGCCATCTGGGCGCTGGCACATTATCTTGGGTATGCATAGAGTCCTTCCGGAAGGGTGCGATTTTAAGGTTACCGTCAAGATGCAACCTGGAGTGCCGGAGAGTGATATCTCCACGGAGCTCACTGAGGGCTCCATCGTTGGGGGTGGCCCTGCCTGGTATCGTGGGGATCTACACTGCCATACCCACCACTCGGATGCCCAAGGTTCGTTAGGGGATCTGGTGGCCATGGGGAGGGCACAGGGGCTTGACTTCATCGCAGTAACCGAACACAACACGGTGAGCCACTTGGCGCAATTCGGCAAGTTCGGTGGTGAACATCCTCTTCTCATCCCTGGGGAAGAGATCACTACCGATCATGGGCATGCCAATGTTTGGGGCATACAACGCTGGCAGGAATTCCGCTGTCGGACAAGTGCCCAGATGGCGCAGGTCGCGGATCAAGCGAAAGAACAGGGATGCCTGATTTCCATCAACCATCCGAAGGAGAGCGGACCTCCTTGGACCTTTGGTGATGAATCCCGCTACGATTGCATCGAGGTATGGCAGCTTGCCTGGTTCATGTTCAACAATCAGTCGCTCGCGCTCTGGGACCGGCTCCTTTGTGAGGGTCATCGCATCACGGCCGTCGGAGGTAGCGATTACCACCAGGAGCCATTCACTGGCGAGATCGGCGTCTTGGCATTAGGCACCCCATGTACCTGGGTCTACGCAGAGGAATTATCGGAAAGGGCGATCCTTGAGGGGATCAAGATCGGGCGGGTGTTCATCTCTGAGAGTCCGACTGGGCCTCGCATCTTCCTCGAAGCGGTAGCTGAGGACCAGGAGGCAAAGATAGGAGATGTTCTAACGGTAGCCTCAAGAGAAGATGTTCAGTTTCAATGTCGTGTGGAAGGTGCAACCGGATGCGACCTGTGGATTTGTAGCCACGGAGATGTCAAAGAGTGGGCGATTGAAGGGGATGAATGGACCTGCGATTGGACTACGCAGGTTGTTGGGAATACCTATTTTCGGGCAGAGGTACGTCAGCAATCCCAGCAAGGGGATGCAGTAATGCATGCGATGAGCAATCCCATTTATGTGCAGGTGGAGTCCTGAAGGGCGGATCGCAACCGTCATTCATAGATGGGTCAACACTAAACCAAGGCTTGGAGAGGAACATTCACTTATGAACGAGGTGCAGATCGAATTTACCAGTGAGGGGCAACGTATCTTTGGGATGCTTCATCTACCGGATGGGGATGGCTCACACCCCGCAGTGGCACTCTTTCATGGCTTCACCGGTACACGCGTGGAGTCACACCGTCTCTTTGTGAAGACGGCGCGAGCCCTTGCTCATGCCGGCCTGGCCGCGCTGCGTTTTGATTTCCGCGGTTCAGGCGAGAGCGAAGGTGAATTCGTCGATATGACGGTGCAGGGCGAGATCGCTGATGCGAGCCGGGCATTGGACTTCCTCTCTAATTATCCAGCGCTTGACCTCACGCGATTGGGCATCTTAGGGTTGAGCTTGGGTGGTTTGGTTGGGGCTTGCCTGAGCGGTGATGACCCGCGAGTGAAGGCTTTGGCTCTCTGGTCGACGCCTGACATGAAGAATTTCGGATTTGGTGGACTCCCGGATCCTCACTCCATCGACTGGGACGAAGCAATTGTCGGGGAGTGGTTGGATTGGGGTGGGAATAGAATAGGCCGGGGTTTTTTTAAGGGAATGATGGAGGTAGATCCGCTTGAATCCGTCAGTCGCTTCCGCGGACCAGTATTAGTGGTTCACGGCACCTCTGATGCCATTGTGCCGCTCGAATCGGGCAAGAGTTATGAAGAGGCACTTGCTGGACGAGTGGAAGCTCATTGGATCGAAGACTCGGATCATACCTACTCTAGTCATGAATGGGAGAGCAATGTCATTGGGGTGACTGTGGATTGGTTCCGCAGAAATCTGTAAAACCCTTAAATTCTTTTCCATATCCTTAATCATTTCGAAGTGCGAGAGTGCTGAGGGATCCTTGTGATGAAGCGGATCATGAGTTTCGTCTCAGGGATTCCTCTCTTGTGGCTCGACGGCTCGCTCGGGATGACATACCAAAACTAAATGTCATTCTGAGGAGCGGAGTTTGCGGAGCGAATGGAGCGACGAAGAATCTCGTTTTTGGGAATGGCGGGACGGATCAACGGAAAATGGGATTCTTCGGTCGCCTGACGGCTCCCTCAGAATGACAAGGTTGATAGCGGCTCGCACGGCATGACATAAGGTAATGGCTATTTCACGAAGTTGTATCAACTCTGATACACATTTCATGAAGAGTGTTACACCCATGAAATATGGTGAAACGCGCAATGGGGCAGGATTCTGGTAGGATTAAATCCTATCTGCAAGGAGTTATTGTCATGAAAAACAAACTGGTATTCATACTTGGAGTTTCACTTTTCTTGGCTGGATGCGGTACGCCGACTGTGGATGGGGAAGTGCTTAATCCAACCGAAGCGGTAGAACCCGATATCACCGCAACAGAGGAAATCATTGAGCCACCGGATGAAGAACCTGAAGTTGACGAAGTTCCGGGCCTGCTCCCCGCTCCATTGATCTATTTGAAGGGAGATGATGAGGGGGTGGACCCTGGCAGCCAGAATCTGTGGCGGCTGGAGGCGGATGGTGTTACGGAGACACAGCTCACTGATGAAGAGGTGCCCATCACGGGCTTCGATGTCTCACCCGTGGATGGAGCCATCGTTTATGCAACCTTCTCGGATAACGATCTCTATCGGATTGAGGCTGACGGCAGCCGGCGCACCCTGCTCTTCGACGGTCCGGAAATGTCGATTCCTCCAGAACAGGGTCGAGCCAGGCAATTATCCAATCTAGCATGGTCCCCCGATGGGGAGCAGATTTCATTTGGGTTGGATGGGATTTACATCATTCCTGCCACAGGTGGCGAGCCGCGCCTACTCTTGGCAGACGAAGTATCTGGGGAGGTACTTTCTCAGGCTGATCGTTACTACCGGCTTCTGTCGTGGTCCCCAGATGGAGCACAGATCTTGGCGCTGGAAGGTTTCGGCTATGAGGGGGCTGGCTATGCGGTCGTGAATGTGGATGATGGCCAAGTAATTAGCCTTGGGGGCGCTATTCGCTGCTGCAGCCCCAGTTGGAGCTTGGATGGTGAGAGTTTCTACTTTGGAAGCCAGATTTACGGTCTCATGGAACCCGGGTTGTGGCAAGCTGATGCGGATACGGGCGCGGTCACGACTCTCATCCCGGGTTTTGAAGGCGAAGGGATCCCTGAAAGCTCGAGCGAGCCGATGAATTTGTTCGAATCGGTCCAGCAATTAGGCGATGGGAACTTATATGCATTCGCTGCGCGCGGGCCATACGCAGAACTCTTCGCGCCCAATGAGGAAGGTCAAATTGCTACGATGCTCACGATGTCCAGGATTTCTCCGGATGGAAGTTCGGTTGAACCCATTCGGTCGGATTCGTACATGGTCGCCGAGGCATTGTGGGCGGAGGACGCCAGCGGAGCTGTGATCGTATCACTAGGTAATATGCTCTGGTTGAAAAGCGACGGCTCGGAGCCTGTGGTGCTGGGAGGATTGAGTTTCTTCCCGAAGTGGGGTGCAGGACCTCCGCTCGTTGCTACTGAGGGCCCCGAGCCGAGGTACGGCGTTGAATTATCAAGTACGCTGGCAGGGTTAACCTACAGCGACGAAGAGGGGCTCTGGGTGGTCGAGCCCGACGGTCGCTCGAGGTTCCTCATCGATCAACCTGGAGCGGCAATATCTCCGGATGGAACCAAGGTCTTATATGAGTTTGGTGATGTTTCGGATATCTGGCTTGCAGACTTAGTCACCGGAGAGAAGCGCAATCTCACCAACACATCCGAGCGGCGGGAAGGCGAACCGCAATGGTGGGAGGCGCGACCTGATGTGATCGTCTTCGAATCGAAATCCGTCGAACAGGAGTTATTTGGGTATGGAAACCCCACCATCGTAAACCTGGATGGAAGCGGATATCAGGTTCTCGACGAGGAGAGAGCTGGCCCGGTTGACCCATCTCCGGATGGTCAGAGGTTGGCTTATGGTTGTTGTGGCGAAACAGGCACGATCTATGATCTAGCTGTGGGTCCGTCCACCTTTGATCCTGCGGATTATGGGGCAAACGCTGTGGAAAAAGTATTCATCCCCGCTTGGTCCCCTGGTGGAAGCCAACTTGCATGGAAGGTCAGCGGAAGTCTCGTCCTTGATCAGCCGCAAATAGGGTTCGGCATATTTGATCTCGAGGAGAAGACCTCCGTTCTGCGTCATGTCTATTCCGTCATCGGTGGCGGTACATTTCCGCATTACCTCACCTGGAGTCCAGACGGGGAGTGGTTGGCTATTGTGACCTTTGGCGAGAGGCCGGAGTTGGGCAGACAACCAGCACTGTATGTGTTGCGAGTGGATGGAACAGCCGAGCACTACCTAGGGGTTGGTTTCGATCCAGTGTGGAGCCCCGATGGAAGATGGTTGGCATTCAATAATGCAAAGGAGACCATGGAGAACCTGTGGGATTTCCAGGCTTTCGTGGTGGAGAAGGGTGATTGGGATAACCTCACGCTACTTCCAGTCGATGCAGACGTGGAGGATTGGATCGATCAATAATGGAGTTGGATTCTTGATATGAAGAAGGATCAGAATGAACGATCCGCTCTCGGGCGGGAAAGCACATTCAGGGGTTGATACCTTGGTTCAACTCGTATATACTCGCTAAAATTATCCACTGTACCACCGGATTCTCAATTGACAGTTCAAGCGCTTCCGGTCATTCTTCTGCAAGGTTTTCTCTTTGGTACAACGATGATTGCCTCGCGATTCAGCGTTGGGCAGTTTCATCCGTTGGTCTACGTCGGGCTGCGCTTCCTGCTGGCGAGTGTTGTTTTTATAGGCATCTACATGTTCAGCAGCAGGAAGTGGCCGAGCGACGTGCACCTGTGGAAGCATGCAGTCCTATTGGGCGTGTTGGGGACTGCAGTGCCGATGTTCTCAATGGTCAGTTCGCTCCAATACCAGTCAAGCGGAGTAACCTCTGTCCTCATCACGATCGCTCCTGCGATCACGGTCGTGATGGCTCATTTTGCGCTTCCTGATGAAACGCTCAATTGGCAAAAGGTGCTCGGCGTCGCACTGGCTCTGTCTGGTGGTTTGATCCTGGTGCTTCGTGGTGAGAGTGGCCTCCAGGATGTCGGCCGTGCAAATCCACTGGGTTATCTACTGGTTCTGATTGGCATCCTGTGTGCGAGCGCCTCCACGGTATACGCCCGCAAGTTCATGCGGGATATGGACAGCTTCGACGTCTCTGGTATACGAATGTATACGGCAGCGGTAGTTCTGGTGCCGGTGATGGCTCTCTTTACGGGTGTGGATCTGGAGAACGTCGATGCTAGCGGATATCTCGCGCTCTTATATGCCACCTTTGCTGGCACGATCACAGGCATGTTGGTAAGTTTCGTCGTCATCCAGCGGTATGGGGCGACCGCTTCTGCAATGGTTGCATATGTGATCCCCGTTGTTGCTATGATTGCAGGGGCCTTGATACTGGGAGAACAGATCACCGTCGGCATGATTGTGGGGTTGGTGTTGATTGCTGCCGGGATCACTCAGATCACGCGAAGTACACCACAAGTAATCTATTGATATGGCTAGAAATCAGTTAATCGGGGATTGGATAATCAGGGATCGGATATCAGCATTTAGCTATTAGCTGTTAGCTTTAAGCTTTCAGCTATCAGCGATCAGCTTTCAGTAGCCAGTCGCCAGATATCTGATCTCTGATTAACTGATTCCTGATCACTAATCACTAATCTCTATTCCCAAATCTCTGGTATCTGGCTACTGATATCGGATCCCCACAACCTTCTTTATCAGATTTCCTCCCATCCTTCCAGGCGATGAATTGCAGCATTCCATAATCGTTTCACGCTCATCCAGAAGATCAGTTGACTTCCCATCAATGCAAATGGAACCCACATCTTATCGGAGAAAACCCACTCGACTGCACCATATCCAGATAACGCTTGGAGTGCTTGCACAACATGGCTATCGGGAAATAGACGGACCATGAACCAGACGGAGACGGTGATTATTAGCAATACAAAAATGAAGTTTATACCCATCAGCAGATAACTCGTTAGCGTTGGTATGCGCTGCTTAAGTTCTTCAACCGTGAAGTCAACTCTTAGTCCACCAACTGCCACAGTCATTATCGCAGTGCCGGTAAGCCCCAAGATTGTTATTCCCACAAGAAAACCAATTTGCCATAAAGGGAATTGCAGCCACAATCCGGCAATTAGGAGGATAACTGCCCAGGACAACACCATCGGAACCCATGTGGACCAGAACTTCCCCTTCAACACGGCCGACATCGAAATCGGCAGACTGCGGAGCAATGATACTTTGCGACCTTCTTGAGCAACGGCCATCAAAGACGTGCCCAACGGCATGATGCTCAAAAATACCATTAGAAAAACCACCATGAGCCAGAAGATAAGCGGTCGCAGGGTATCAGCTCCTCTTCCACCACTCAGAAAAGGTATAAGAACTACGGCAACCAATGTGACGGGTTGTGCCAGGGCGATGAGACCACGAGGGTTGCGCCGCAAATCCAACCACTCCTTGATTAGAAAGCAGCGTAAAGGAGCCGACACCGTCCTTAGCAACCGAGGTGCTCCCCGGGCGCGATGTGGGGCCAGGGAAACCGTTTTTCGCCGGGTTGGCACTTCATGGAATCGATTCCAGCCCTCGTGAAAGGATGTGTTAAAGATTCGATATGCAACCAGGCTTGTCACTGTCGCCAGCCCTATAAATACTGTGACTACTTGGCCTAAACGTACTGGATCGAGCAAGGCTTCAGTAAGAAACGTGATCAAGTTCGCATGACTAAGAAGCCTCTGCGTGACCGGCTCTTGGCTCAGTACAAGAACAAACGTCATCAGGGTAACAACAACCGGCATCCACGACCGTATCTTCTGTGCTGGGAGTAGCCGGGCAAGCAATATGACTAAGATCATGATCGCAGCTGTTGCCAGCGTCATCGACGCCAGGGTCAGCAATCCGATAAGGATGTAAAAGCTCATAGCAGCTTCCCGTGCTAGCCCCAACGCTAGCTGGAGTACACCGAAGGAGAGCGCCGGTATGAGAGTTGCACGGCTGCTTTGCAATAACTTCACCAAGAAGATTGTCCGATAAGGAATCGGAGCGACCATCAGCAATTCCAGGTCTGAGGCCAAGTAAAGATGATGTAACACATCACCCACCCCTAGCATGGCGAAAAGCAATATAACGAAGAACCCCAGTGGCAAAGCCAAAGCGATGGCATTCACCGCTTGTTCGGAATTCAGAAGCGCCAGATAGTCATGGATCATGTTGTCGTAGACCCACTGACCGCCGAAGCATACGAGCATGAACAGTCCGAATAAGATGAATCGGTTTGTTGTACGCACCTTGCGGTCGAGCGACCAATAATGGGGACGTAGAATCTTCCAGACCATGCTCTCTCCTTACTAAGCCAACATGCTAGCTACTTCGGCTGCCCTCTCACCACCGGTCAGTTGTAGAAAAAGATCTTCCAGCGTGGTTTCTGAGGTGGATTTGGCACGATCACGCAAATCCTGCATCGTCCCCACGGCGATCAACCGTCCATGATCCAAAATGCCTACCCGGTCACACACGCGTTCTGCAATCTCCAAGATATGGGTTGACAGGAACACGGTGTTCCCTTGACGGCACCAAGCCCGTAGCAGATCTTTGGCTTGTCGGGCACCGTAAGGATCCAAACCCGCCAGAGGTTCGTCAAGCACCAGGACTGTAGGTTCGTGAATCAAGGCGGCGCACAATCCGATCTTGTGACGCATGCCACCAGAGTAACTTTCGATCAATTGATCGGCTTTGTCCGAAAGCTCCATGAGGGACAGAAGGTGCTCCGACCGGGCTTCGATCATTTTGTCACTGATGCCGTGGAGGCCGCCGACATAGCGTAGGAATTCGCGGCCAGACAATCTTTCATACAAAAGTGGAGCCTGAGCCATATGGCCAATGGCCCGCTTGACGGTCAATGGCTCATGTTGCACGTCGTGCCCAGCCACGCTCACGGTACCTGCTGTGGGGCGTAGCAGGCCGATCATCATGCGAATCGTGGTTGTCTTACCTGCGCCATTGGGGCCTAGAAACCCGAATAGCTCACCACGCTCTACCGTCAGATTTAGGTCTTGTACGGCTGCCAGTGAACCGTAGTATCGTGTTAGATTCTTTGATTGGATCACACTCTATCTCCTGTCGTAGGTTTTACAGTCATCGGGCACTCTTGGTCTTGTTGACATAATCACGCTTTCACTTTTTAACCTTGATCCATTGCGCGTTCGAAATCCCGGTACTGCTTTCGATATTTCTTGAAGGCCTTTCTGCCGTCCTTGGTGAGCGAAGCTGAGGTGTGGGGGTATTTCCCCTTGAAGGTTTTTTGGATCTCGACATACCCAGCCTCCTCGAGCTTGCTTAAGTGAGCAGAAAGTGTGCCCTTCGTCAGCCCGGTTGCATCGAGTAAGTATGCGAACTCGGCACTTTCACAGCCGTATAGGACAGCCATGATAGCAAGGCGCGAAGGCTGATGGATCAAGCGGTCGAACTGTGTTGGAAGCGTGTAATCACTCATCGGCGCTGCCCTCCTGGATCTCCTGCAGCGCCTTTGAGAGTGCCCAGCCACCGGAAGTGGTCAGGATGACAGCCCAACCAACGCTGAGCCACAGCCATGTTTGGGAAAAGGAGATTTTTGGAAAAAGGAGTATGAAGGACAGGATCGCCCCTGCCAGTCCTACCCACCGGTAACGACGGATTTCCAACGAAAATCCCATTGCGAAGAAGATGAATGCAGTGCTGAGACTGGCACCAACAGGGATAGCTCTCAGCGCTTCCTCCTGGTTGAGCACTCCTCTGACCATCAACCAGGTGCTCCCAATGATGATCGCCAGGAGGATTAAAGTCGCCAGAAGTGTGATCCACCTGTTCACAGTCCATCGAAGGGGTCGGACAAATCCGCTATCTTTCCATAGCGTGGCGCGGCGGAACCGCGCCATGAGGCGTTCTGCACCAAAGGCCACCAGGATGATCAGCGCGACAAATCCGATAAATCCGACGATAGCAATGGATTGGTCAAGTAGAAGGGTTTTGATAAACAGTCTGAGGACTACGGGTGAGAAAACAGCCCAAACGAGCAAACCATACATCAGGATTAGCGCGGCCATCTGGAAGTCGCGCAGACCGTCTTCGAATTCTTTCCGCCTCGTGCGTCGTGTAAGTTCATCCAGGTCATATGAGGTGTCCATCGGGACCTCCTTCATTTCGTTTTGATGACTGCTTTGACCGAATTATACATAAACTAGTTTACAATGTCAACTAGTTTATCACAAGGTAGATTGATTGGTATACGTAATTGTGATGGTGCATGATGACGAATGGAGCGAACTCCTCACAATGTCATTCTGAGGAGCGGAGTGAGCGAAGCGAAAGAAGCGACGAAGAATCTCGTTTTTGGGATGGATAGGACGAGCCTGTGTAAAACGAGATTCTTCGGTCGCCTGACGGCTCCCTCAGAATGACAGGAGGTGTGGCGGCTCGCTTTGAATGACATATGCAGGTGTGACATCAAGGGAGGCGTCACCCTCGGAGTAAGCACGGACGTGAATGTCCGTGCTACTCAGCATGCGCCAGCTGAAGCCGGTTGTAACCCCCAGTGAAGAGTCTCATGCCCAGGACCGAGAATTCGGGATGATTCGATCGGGAGGATTCTTCGATCGGCTCCGCCTCGCTCAGAATGACATTGGGGACGGCGGCTCACTTGAATTTACATGAAGTAGTGAAAGCTATGACAGCCTCAGTCAAGCATCGGCATCTTGATCCCGTGATGATGCGCCGCGTCAATCGCCAGGTCGTAACCTGCGTCGGCATGCCGCACGATGCCTAAACCCGGATCGGTGGTAAGCACACGCTCAAGGCGGACAGCCGCCTCCAGAGTGCCGTCAGCGACGATCACCTGTCCGGCGTGTTGGCTGAATCCAATCCCCACACCACCGCCATGATGGAATGAGACCCATGTGGCACCACCAACCGCGTTCAGCATGGCGTTAAGCAAAGGCCAATCGCTGATAGCATCGGATCCATCTTTCATGCCCTCCGTCTCGCGGTTGGGCGAAGCGACGGAACCAGAGTCGAGGTGATCGCGACCAATTACGATGGGCGCCATGAGTACACCGTCCGCGACCATCTCATTGAACTTGAGACCCGCCTTCATGCGCTCGCCGTATCCCAACCAGCAGATGCGCGATGGCAGTCCTTGGAAGTGGATTTCCTCACGAGCCATCTTCAACCAACGATGCAGGTGTTCATCCTCGGGGAAGAGCTCCATGACGGCCTCGTCCGTGCGGTAGATATCTTCCGGGTCACCGGAGAGAGCCACCCAGCGGAAGGGTCCTTTCCCCACGCAGAAGAGAGGCCGGATGTAAGCGGGGACGAATCCCGGATAGCTGAAAGCCTCCTCCACACCGGCGTCGAAACCCCGCTGGCGTAAATTGTTGCCATAATCGAACACCTCTGCACCTTGCCGTTGGAAAGCGAGCATGGCTTCCACGTGGCGGGCCATGGACTCCATCGATCTTCGGGCGTACTCCTCTGGATTGGTATCTCGCAGGACTTTAGCGTCTTCCACGTTCAGGTCGTAGGGGATATAGGCCAGCACATCATGAGAGGGAGTTTGATCAGTAACGACATCGGGGGTTACGCCCCGAAGAGCGAGCTCAGGGTAAATGTCAGCCGCATTCCCGATGAGACCGATGGATCTTGGTTGTTGAGTATCGAGGGCTTCCTGAACCAGAGTCATCGCCTCCTCGAGTTCGTCGACGACGGTCTCTATGTAGCCGTGCTCAAGGCGGCGTTCGGCGCGCGCCGGATCCACTTCGACGATCAATCCTACGCCCTCATTCATGGTGATGGCCAGAGGTTGCGCACCCCCCATGCCCCCGAGACCTGCGGAGAGGACGAACTTGCCTTTTAACGATCGCCAGCCGCGCTGCTGGGCAAGTGACCCAAGGGTCTCATAAGTTCCTTGAAGGATGCCCTGTGTGCCGATGTAGATCCAGGAACCGGCCGTCATCTGTCCGTACATGATCAGGCCGCGCAAGGCGAGCTCATCGAAGTGCTCTTGGGTCGCCCAATACGGCACCAAGTTTGAGTTCGCGATGAGTACGCGCGGCGCGTCAGCATGGGTGTTGAATACAGCCACAGGCTTACCTGATTGCACAAGCAAGGTTTCGTCATCCTCGAGTTCCGTCAGAGTTTTAAGGATGGCGTCGAAGCTTTCCCAATTTCTTGCTGCTTTGCCCCGCCCACCGTACACGACGAGGTCGTCCGGTCGTTCAGCGACTTCGGGGTCGAGGTTGTTCTGGAGCATGCGGAATGCTGCTTCGGTAAGCCAGGATTTGCATGTCAATTCGGTGCCGCGTGGAGCACGGACGGTTGTGTGGGTTTCATTCATGTTGGACATAAAACGCCTCTCTTTGCGGGGGGAGGTATATGTCGTATAGTGTGTTCTTTGGCGGATCTTGGCTCGTTGCAGTTTTGCATTCCACCAGCACACGCAACCAGGTAGCGTCGGTCGATAGCATCCGAAGTCAGCAAGACCTGCCTTTAAGTTAAGCGAACGTGTTTTGCGCCTCCCCTAGCATACAACAGGAGAGCCCGTTTCGGGCGATGAAATCTCGGCTTCACGGTTGGTTTCTGCAACCGCCGTTGACTTGAGCGGAACGTCGAGGGTTTCTCAATTTGCCAGTTGGGAGCTGACAAACATTGTCATTGAAGGAGGTCATGTGGTGAAATAGAGGTTAGATCCACATTCTATGCTGGAGGAATATGACCAATCAGGTGATGAAGTTCACTCTCAGGACCACATCCTGGGCAGCTCTTATGTTCGCCATGTTGGTGCTTGGCGGGGGGTGGATCTGGCAGTCACGAGTGCCGGATTCAGCCACAACAGGAGGCGCTATTCCCAGCCCTCGGGAGGGTTTTTCCGCGCCTGATTTTACGCTGGAGTTGTTGGACGGAGGCGAGGTAACCTTATCCGACTTGCGCGGCAAAGTTGTGGTTATCAATTTATGGGCTTCGTGGTGCCCTCCATGCAAGGCTGAGATGCCAGCGCTCCAGCAGGTGTATGAGCAGAATCAAGAACGCGGGCTTGAGGTGCTAGCGATCAACACCACCTATCAAGATAGCGAGGGGGATGCATCCTCCTTTGTCGAGGAGTTTGGTCTGACATTCCCGATTCCGCTGGATCGTAGTGGTCAGGTTGCGCGGCAGTATCAGCTTCGAGCGTTACCCTCGACATTCTTCGTTGACCGCATAGGTGTGATTCGACAAGTGATTATTGGTGGACCGATGAGTGAAGCTACCATTCAGACGGCGGTCGAGGAATTACTACGGGAGGAGCCCTGATGTTCCCCATCTTGAATCTGGGTCCACTGGCGATCCAGGTGCCGGGACTGATCCTTCTAGCGGGGATCTGGCTGGCACTGACCTTGATTGAGAAGGAAGCTCCCCGCAGAAATCTCGAGACATCTGATCTCAACAATTTGATTTTGTTGGGATTGGTCGCAGGTATCGTCGGTGCACGTTTATGGTACGCGGTTCGCTTCCTGGATGTTTATTTGGATAACCCGCTGAGCCTCTTTTCTTTGAATCCATCAACACTAGCTCTATGGGAGGGGATTCTCACTGGAATCATTGCGGCAATGATCTATGGGCAGCGAAAAGGGCTTCCATTGTGGCCAACTCTCGACGCAGTCGCACCCGGTCTTGCCGTATTTGCCGTCGCTCTTGGTTTCTCCCACCTCGCGAGCGGGGATGCATTCGGGGCCGCCTCCTCGCTGCCATGGTCAATAGAACTATGGGGCGAACGGCGTCACCCGTCACAGGTTTATGAAATCCTCGCCGCGGTTCTGGTCCTGGTAGTAACCCTGAGGATACGGAAGTGGAAAACGTACCCGGGATTCACATTCCTGGCTTGGGTCGCGCTCACATCACTTAGCGTGCTGATCCTTGGAGCCTTTCGCGGGGATAGCGTGATCGTCTTTGAGACGTTGCGGAGAGACCAGGTAATCGCCCTTGCCGTCCTTATGGCGGCGTTGCTAGGAATGCATTTATTGGCCAGGCGGGAGGCGTCTGAGGATGAGAAGGTAGCAGCCTGAGCCTTGGCCTGGATGGAAGATCATGGTTCGTATAGGACAGGCAGTCCTCCGAGGATTGCCTGTCCTTTTTCATTAAGTTTGTTTTGCCGTGCGCCTTGGGCAGGTTAGATAGCGGTTTGGTAAGCTAGCCGGACACCCTCCAGTCTTACGTTCAGGATTGAGAGTCTTTCAGGTTCAACTGGAAGAACTCGAGCACCCGTTGAATAAAGAGGTTATAGTCCTCTCCTGAGAAGGAGTGTGGTTGGTCTGGGTAGTCAAAGCATTCAACGTTTTTATTCAGGTCTGTCAACTCGCTACACAGCTCTGATGACCACTCTCGTGGGACCACGGCGTCTTCTCCGCCGTGATGGATACTCACGGCAGCTCGGATGTGCTCCAGGTGGTAGACAGGGGATATGCGCTGAAAGTCTTCCTCAGGGGTCTCCAACTCCTCCTGACCAACTCTGCCGTCGGACCATTGAAGGATCTTCTCATAATTTTTCTGTTCATCCGCACTCATCGCGCCGTAAAGGACGGCAGCTTTCACCTCAGGGTTGATCGTGATCGCTCGTATCGCGATTCCGCCGCCCATGCTGTGGCCAAATAATCCGACCGCGAGGGGATTAGCGGCTTCCAATGGACCAGGTTGTCCACCTTGTTCTTGGACTAGGTGTATCAGGTTGAGAACGTCAATGGTATATCCAACGCGGAATGGATTATCGCCTTCTTCAGAGGGAGGGTGGTTGCGATAATTTGGATGCAAAACAAGAAAACCAGCTCGGGCGATGGCGTCGGCGTAAGGACGAGTGTAAGCCAGAGTTTGATAGTTTGCCGGGGTGACGTATCCGTGAAGGACAAGGACAACGGGAAACGGCCCCTCACCATGCGGCACGTTCATGAAGCCATAAATCTGCAATTCGTCACTGGGGTAACTGAAGAGTACGCGGGTGAACTCGGTGTTAACGCTAAGGGTTTCTTCGATACTTAATTGACCTCCGCCGTAGCTACGCTTCGCCAGATCTTCGATCGTAAGGCCGCTGAATGGATCTGGGGTAGGGCTGATCGTCACCGTGGGTGTAGGTGAGGGAATTGGCGTGATAGTGGGCGTTGGTGAGGATGTAATGGAAGGAGAATGGGATGGGGTTACTTTGGTGGGGACTTCATTAGGCAAAGTCTGATCGCCTTGTGATAGGCATCCAGGAAGGAAAAGAGATACGATGAGGACGCCGGTGGAGAACTTGAGACCTCGAAGTCTACGAGAAGACTTGGGCCTGGAGTGTGAATATGGATTTGGAGTCATGTTCTCCTAATTGTAGCTCAGCGTATGTTGCTTTGGTGGTGAACCAATTTCGCATGCGAGCCTTCCCGGCTTGTCCCAAATTGGCCTCCATTCGACAATATCCACGGAAGGTGATCCATGTCGCAAAGCACAAGAATTGCAGCGGTCCAGATGAAATGCACGACGGGAGATGTGGACTGGAATCTCGAACGTTCCATTGAGCTGATCCATGAAGCAGCGAGGGGAGGGGTGGATGTCGTTTGCTTCCCGGAGAGCGTGTTGGATGGCTATGCCTGTGCTGATGATGATCTCCCCGAATTCGCTCGTCCGGTTCCGGGACCGGAGACTGAGGCGATCGCTGCGCTCGCGCGCGACCTTGAGATTTGGATTCTGTGGAGTATGGCCGAGTTGGTGGGCGATGGAGTCGCCAACACTGCGCTGCTTTTTGATCGCCAGGGCACGATGCGGATACATTACCGCAAGGTTCACTTGTGCCGCGAACAGAAGGAAGATATCGCTTATGTGCCGGGAAACGCGTTCTATGTCACCCCTTCCGAAGGCCTCACACTTGGCGTGATGGTTTGTTTCGACCGGCATTTTCCGGAGGTGGCCCGAGCCTTGCGCTTGCGAGGGGCAGAACTAATTCTTCATCCCAGCGCCACAGTCTGGTTCACGCCGGACTCCAAGAGCTTGAACACGGCGATGATGCGCACGCGCGCGTATGAAAACCAGTGCTTCATCCTGAGCGTGAATCAGGCGAATTACGGCGGTGGTAGCGCGCTTTTTGGGCCATGGGGCGAGGTCATGGCGGTCGCCGGGAGTGAGGAGGAAATCCTCTACTTGGAGCTGAATTCAGAACTCCTCTCTACTCCTCCCGAAACCCACTTCGACCTACTGAGTCAACGTCGGGCAGAGATCTACAAGGTAGTGAATAGGTAAACGAGTGAATGAGTTGAAAAGTCATGAGGAGATCAGGGATCGGTTAATCTGGGATCAGTGAATCAATTGATAGGTGAATGAGTGAATGAGTGGAGAAGTGAAGAAGGTAAACGCATTGACTTCTTGACTTGTTGACGTCTTGACGTATCAACTAGTTGACGCATTGACTTCTTGACCTGTTGACGTCTTGACCTATCAACTTGTTGACTTAGGACCGCAGGAAGCGCAGCGTTCTGGCGATTTCCCACTCTCGCGTGTCCTGAGTCCAGCTCAATGCGTCCCCAAGGACCTTCGACAACTCCGTGAGAAGCTCGGGCGTCAACTCGCCCAACTTTGCGAGACTGGAGCGTCGGAATACCAGATCGTCGAGATGAAGGACCTTCTCTTCTTCCACGAGGAAAAGAACCTCGCGGCGACTGAAATCGGGATGATGCCGTAGCGGTGCATCATCCACCTCGGAGATGAATGCGGCAACCTCCGCTGAGCGGGTTCCGTAACGGTCAAAGAGCGCTTTCGACTGTTCGCGCGAAGTGCCAAACTTCTCCTGGAGTGCGTCCAACCATTCTTCTTCGCGTCCTTTTTCCGGATAGCCTCTACCACCACCTATGGGAAGATCTTCTGTGCTGTTTCTTCGGTTCAACCCCAGATGTGCCAGGACACGATCCGTAACCTGCTCGGAAAAGTAGCGGTAAGTGGTCCATTTTCCGCCCACCAGACAGAAGATGGGAAACTCCAGATCTTCACCGTCTTCAACCACCCGAATACTGTGATCTCGGCTGATCTGGCCTGTATGAGAGGCTTCGCTGGAATGCAGAGGCCGGACACCCGAGAACACGTGAACAATATGTGATCGGTTGACCTCAATGGTTGGGAAGACCTTATGGATCATCACCAGGAAGTAGTCGACCTCTTCCTCCGTACAGCGAGCCTGATCTGGGTCCTCGATGCGAATGTCCGATGTCCCCACGAGCACTTTTCCCAGCAGTGGATAAATCAAGACGATTCGTCCATCCTCATTCTCGAAGAAAAACTCATGATCGCGAATTGCCTCATATAGGTGTGGATGATGGAGGACCAGATGTGATCCCTTGGTTCCTCCGATGAAGCGCGTCTCTTGCCCCAAGGCTTTATTTGTGATGTCGATCCATGGACCTGCAGCGTTGATCACTAACTTGGGCTTAACGTTGAAGGATTCACTGGTGAGTTCATCGCGCAGCGCGATGGCGTCGCCGCTGGCCCCTACTGCCTGAACGTAATTAATAGCTTTCGCCTCTGAAGAGTCTGCCTCAGCATCAAGGATGAGATCTATGCAGATGCGTTCGGGCATGCTCATTGCAGCATCATAATAGGTTGCTGTACAAATGATCTCGGGATTGAGTTGAGGGAACTGCTCGAGGGATTTCTGGCGGAGCTTCATCTGATGCTTCGGAACGGTTCCTTGAGAGCGCGTATAGGAGTCATAGAGCTGCAGGCCAATTTTAATGACTAATGCACCCCGTTCGGAGGGGTGATCGCGGATCCCGAGGAACTTCATCGGAGCGTTGAACAGTCCTGAAAACCATTTGAAGATGGGGATGGTTGTCTTGAGTGGCTTCACATAGTGGGGTGCGTTCTGGATCAGATGATTGCGTTCTCTCACCGCCTCACGCACGAGACGGAATTCCCCGTTCTCGAGGTAGCGAATCCCACCGTGGACCATGTGCGAGGAAGCCGCGCTGGCGCCAGAGCAGAAATCCCTGCGGTCAACCAGGAGGACATCAACACCCTGCAATGCCAGGTCACGAAAGGTGCCGATCCCGTTGATGCCCGCCCCAATGATGAGGACGGAAACCTCTGGATTGGCACGAAGTGCGTTGAAAATTTCTGATCGGTCACCCATGGTTCATTCGACCCAATGGAAGCTTCGCTCGACAGCCTTGCTCCATCCGTCATATAGTGCATCACGTTCATGCGCGCTCATCTGAGGTTCCCATCTTTTATCGATACCCCAGTTCTCTCGTAATTCATCCTCGCCGCTCCAGAAACCGACAGCTAGTCCGGCGGCATAAGCCGCCCCAAGCGACGTAGTTTCGCTTACTTTGGGTCGAAGGACAGGAACACCCAGGAGATCCGCCTGGAATTGCATCAACAGCTCGTTGACCACCATCCCTCCGTCCACTTTGAGAGCTGTTAACTCGACACCCGAATCTACTCGCATCGCTTCCAGCACCTCACGTGTTTGGTATGCGGTTGCCTCCAGCGCGGCGCGGGCGAAATGCCCTTTGTTAATGAAACGGGTTAAACCTACAATCACTCCCCTGGCGTCGCTGCGCCAGTGCGGGGCGAAGAGGCCCGAGAAGGCCGGCACAAAGTAAATACCACCGTTATCATCGACAGTAGCGGCTAGGGATTCAACATCGGAGGACTTCTCGATGATGCCCAGATTGTCCCTCAACCACTGCACCAACGCCCCCGTAATCGCGATGGATCCCTCGAGGGCATAAACAGCTTCGCCATTGCCGATCTGGTAAGCGACCGTGGTCAGCAATCCGCTCTTGGAGGGTACGACGTTCGGTCCCGTGTTCAACAGCATGAAGCAGCCGGTGCCGTAGGTGTTTTTGGCCTCGCCAGCGCTGAAGCAGGTCTGACCGTAGAGGGCGGCCTGTTGGTCGCCCAGGTCTCCGCATACCGGGACGGCTGAGCCATCAATGAGGAATTCGCCGTAGAGATCCGGGTCGCTAGATGGTCGAATTTCTGGGAGCATCTGGTGTGGGATATCCATGGTCCCAAGGATCTGCTCGTCCCAGTCCAAGGTGGCTAAGTTCATGAGCATGGTGCGGCTGGCGTTGGTGACATCGGTAATGTGGACGCCTCCATTGGGACCGCCAGTCAAGTTCCAGATTAACCAGCTGTCGATGTTGCCGAAGAGCGCATCTCCCCGTTCGGCATCAGTGCGTAGTCCATCAATGTTGTCAAGAAGCCACCGGATCTTTGGGCCCGAAAAATAGGTGGCGAGCGGGAGCCCTACCGCGTCGCGGAACCGGTCTTGACCTCCCTCCTGGGCGAGGTTGTTACATATCTGGTCAGTTCGTATGTCTTGCCAAACGACGGCGTTGTGATAAGGCTCAGCAGTGGATTTATTCCAGATGACGGTGGTCTCCCGCTGGTTTGTGATGCCTATGGCTATGAGATCATGGGCAGATACTTTACCCTTTTGCATCGCGCCCTCTATGACCTTGCAGGTGTTCTCCCAAATCTCCTTAGGATCATGTTCGACCCAACCTGGGGCGGGATAAATCTGTTCGTGCTCAAGCTGGTGGGAGGAAACAATTTCTCCATGGTGGTTGAAGATCATGAAACGAGTACTGGTTGTGCCCTGGTCAATGGCGGCTGAATATGGTGGCATAGCGCGCTCCTCTGAATGTACATGTGTGCGCCCCGGGATTTTACTGAAAAGGAGTGACCAACACAAAGGATGTTTCTCGATGTTAATTTACATTGTGGACATCTCATTCGACCTTTCTGGAAGCAAGCGGTATACTTCTGCTTTAAGTTAGGGTAGGAGTTGGGATAGGATGTCGAATCCCAAAGTGCTTATCATCGAGGATGAGCCGGGCACAGCGGAAATGTATCGCATTGTTCTCGAGGTGGAGGGATATGAGGTACATATCGCTCATACCTCCTCATCTGCCCTTAAGTTTCTAGATCAGATGAAGCCGGATCTGATCCTCTTAGATGTGGTCTTGCGCAGCTCATCGGGCCTTGACCTTTGTCGTACCATCCGCGATGACCTTGGATACAATGAATTGCCCATCGTCATCGTCTCTGTCCGGGGGAGCCCAAGTGATGTAGAGGCAGGATTTGCTGCTGGAGCGAATGACTACCTGCGAAAACCAGTTACTCAGGATGAACTCTTGGAGGCAGTGCGAAAGGGATTGGAGGAGGTGGATTAACCAAGATATGGATTTCGGGAGCTGCTAGCTCCCGGAAATGAGTTTCGCCAATGGATCCATACAGGATCCTTTTATTTTTACCTACGTCATCGTCGTCGGAGAATTCGCCCTCTAAGGGCTAGGAACGGACTGAGGGCAACAACTCCCTCAGCGCTCCAAGCAGTGTGGTTACATTTTCCCGCTTGGACGAATGTCCCATCAAACCAACTCGAACAACGTGCCCTTTAAGCATGCCCAATCCCCCACCGATTTCGATGTTGTATTCATTCAACAAGCGTGTGCGTAACTTGGCTTCATCCAGATTATCTGGAACGGTCACGGTGGTTAGGGTTGGTAACCTATGTTCGATGGGCACATGGCATCCGAGGCCCAGTTCATTCAACCCCTCCCACAGTAGTTCCGCATTCATTCTGTGGCGAGCGAATCTGTTATCCAGTCCTTCCTCCAGTGCGATGCGGAGAGCCTCGCGCATTGCATAATTGGTTGAAATGGGTGCAGTGTGGTGATAAGCGCGCTTCTCTCCCCAATATTGCTCCAGCAGACTTAGGTCCAGGTACCAGTTGGCGACTTTAGTCTTTCGATTGTGGAGAGCTTCGACTGCGCGTTCGCCAAAGGTGAGCGGAGCGAGACCGGGCGGCGCTGAAAGCGCCTTTTGGCTTCCGCTGAATACCGCGTCCACATCCCAGGTATCGACGCTGACTGGTAAACCGCCCAGAGATGTAACGCAGTCCACAAGCAGCAATCCACCGTGGTGATGGACAATATCGGCGATTCCCTCTAACGGCTGAAGCGCGCCCGTGGATGTTTCAGCGTGAACCAGAGCGACGAGCTTTGCTGGTTGTGATTTCAGCGCGGTATCGATTTCCTCTGGTGTAAATACCTCTCCCCATCTACGTTCGATCCGTCGGACCTGGGCTCCGTACCGCCCTGCCATCTCCACCATTCGGGTTCCGAAAAAGCCATTGACGCAGATCAGGACGTGGTCGCCTGGCTCTATCAAGTTGCACAGCATCGCCTCCATGCCAGCGCTTCCAGTACCCGCGACGGGGAAGGTGAGCCAGTTCTTCGTTTGGAATACGTGGCGCAGCATCTCCTGAATTTCATTCATCGTATTTAGAAATGCTGGATCCAGGTGTCCTGTCAGTGGGTGTGTCATCACGCGGAGCACGCGCGGATGGACCATGCTAGGTCCAGGACCGAGGAGGAGACGTTCTGGTGTGTCCAAATCTGTAAAAGCATGTATGTCCATTATCATCCCTCTGAGTTCTTCGATTGGGTTCCCACCAATGGCAGCGTACATGAGCATTTATTTTCCAGATGAAAATGTGGGAAGAGCTGATCGGCAATCGTCATTTGTGCTGCATGGTGGATGGTATGTATTGTAACCCTCGCAGACATCAAAACAAGGATAACTGATGAGGTGTTGGTTACTTTTCCTCTGCCAGAATGGATTGTTAATAAATGAATCAGTGGATGGACTGAAATCATCGGACTATTTTCGCCAAACTTGGTAAGGACGGGTGAGGAGGAGTTTTATACTTATGCATTCATTTTCGGTTCATACGAGTGCAGAAATGGTGTCAGATGGATGTCAGCATTCTTGTATGGAGGTTGTAAGGAAAAGATACCCATGAAACGTCTACAATGTAGATAGTAGATTTATTGGGGAAATGAGATGGTGGTTGAAAAGGCACTTTATCTATTTTGGGGCATGGGGCACCGTAAAAAGGAGCCCAAAGCCGTGAGGCCACCCATCAGGAAGTATATTGAGATAAAGGACGGACGTCTGATACCAATTGATCCGGATGGGATGGTCGATGTTGCTGTCCGTGAGCTTGGAGCTCGAGTAGTTGATGTTGATGAGGAGGATGCGGGTTAACAGGTAAAGACGACTGCATCTGTTTGGATTACACATTGTCAAATCCAGAAGGAGGGAGATTGGTTTCCCTCCTTTTTTGTTTTAATCCGAGAATGCCACAGGTATTTTGGTTTGATCACGCAAGAAACAGGGCAACTTTAATGGATTTAGGTCGATGTAGATGAGAAATGCAGATTGGTTCCGCTGATATCAGCAATCTGGGGTCGAGGATTTTAGTGTCACATTTTAAGCGAGTGAAAGTTTGGTCAAGGGAGGGGAGAGGGGGCGTCGAGATGTGCGCCAGATCCTAGTTTTGTAGAAAACCGGTGGAGAAGCCAGGGAAAGATCCCTTTTAAAGGAAGACAAGCAGCTCTAGAGGGCTTATTTTCGGGTGGAAATTGAGTGCAAAGTGAAGAATCTGGGCGGATTCGGGGCTTAGCGGCATAGAATCCATCGAATAAATAGCCTAAGGGCTGGGAATCCAAGGAATAGGTGCATCTAGAGGTACTTGCCCCCATTTTTTTCGACTTGTGCAATTCCGAGCCAGTCAACACCCTCAGACACCGTTTTTGCTTCGCATAGCCGAATAAAGAATTGGTATAGGCGCCGGCGTGAAGCGTCCCAAATTTTGCGCGCGCTAAAGGGGCTTTGGGAAGACAGGTTGGTGGGACAAAATTTAACAACCTGTGTAGACTGGTTCATGCTTGCCAGGAAAGGATCATAGATACGAGAGCGGTCAATGTGGACAATATGTGGATAACCATCAGCCGACATATAAGTAAAACTTATAACTCAAGCCGGAGTGGATGTTCGTAGATGAGTACATCGCCTCGAGTAGATCTATAGGCTTTGCTTATTATTCGTGCGGTGAATGAATTTTCTGCTGGACTGCATATCTTGTGGATAACTCTGGGGATCTTCCCTAATGCAGGTGCTTGAGCAGAGCATGTCGTTGACCTGGAGTATTTTTCCTTTGTCGGGGACAATCGGCGTTTGTGGTCAATTTGTGCGTCCACATCGATTGAAAAATTCGTGGGGCGCCTGGTGGGTGGATGGTGGCTCTTGCGGGATTTCGGCTAATTCGTTGGGGACTCATATGTGGAAGTCGGAAGCTCGGCTCAACTGTTTCATTTCCGACTGTTGTCCCAGAGAATTAAGTGAAAATTTTTAATTTGAGGTGTTATGCACCTCAAACGGAGTGCGCGTTTATTTTAATATATCCTGCACGCTGAAATCAGGCATTTTTGTCCCTCTTGTCAGCGTTTCTCGTGCATGATGGAGAAAATTTAGAGTATTTGCGCGTTAGGTTGACAAATTTTATTCTGAAAGTATAACGATCAATAGTCGTGGCGTTGTTATGTCAAGTGAGGTCCATTTACAGGACTATGGTTGTGATTTTCGGTGAGTGGACCGGGTCAAAGCGAATCGTCCCTTAGAGCGAAAGGACGATGTCCATGAGGTGGCATTCGCTCTTCGAGCCTTATGTTGTTAGACCATATAGTTGTTTCCAGGCCGCCTCTTCTTGATCCGCGATGGAAATGAGTGGATTCGAAATCTCGGACAGCATCAGGGAGGGGTCGTCATGCTCCGAACAGCCTTTGAATGTGGTCGCGATCTCCTGCCAATGATCGCCGATGATGCCAAATTGTGCCCCGATTCCGGCCAGCTCATCCTCGCCAGTGATTGTTGCAGCTTCCTCGAGGAAACGACCATACATATAGCGGAAGATGCCACCTCCCGTGCCGCCTTCCGCATCGATGAAGATGAAGCTGTTGAAGCACGCCCAGCGAAGTTGTTCTTCATCCATCGAGTCCGGCCATTTGCGAATCCGCTCAGCTGCTTTCCGGATTCCACGGACTCCTATGTTTGAAATCGGACCATCAAGCATGTTCGTGCATGATTCGCGGATGGACTTCCATACCTCTTCGGGGCTTGGTTCACGCTTGCCGGTGAAATCGAAGGTGAACCGGGTGTTACGGGGAGGGAAGGGTTTGTACGTCGAGCCGCGCGACTGAGCGAGATCCTCCAACGAGACTGGGTGCAAGGCATCGTCCCGATCGGCTACAAGCACGGTCCCGCTTTCGTGGTCATACCCACCAATGACGACTGCGTGGGCGCCGAAGTGGAAATCCTCTGGGAGATCGGTGAAGTATGGAAGGAAACCCATGTCGACAATGAGCATGACCGGTTCACCAGACTCAAGTTGCTCGAGTAGCGTCTTCTGAGCTACCCTAGAACTGCCGGTGTGGTGACGCTCCACTTCTACACCTGTGCGTCGACCGGCAGTGATCTCCAGGCCTTCCTCACCCGGGCGGGCGACGTTTGCGCGTCCACCGAGCATGGGGGGCATTCCCTTCATGTGCCAGTAAATGAAGCCGACTCCTGAGCCGATCCCAAGGAGCATCTCCTCGCTGATGGGATGGTCGTGAAATGCGTAGATATGGCGCATGGATCCAGTTACGCAGTGATGGGTAATGAGCGATTTGAAACCGGGAAATGGTTGTAGATTCATGTCCTCACTCGATTCGCGCATCCCGAACCGGCTGACGGAGAACCGTACGCATCTTTTCAGGAGCGGTACGCCTGATATCGCTCAGGTAGATCTCATGATGTTTTCCGGAAGATTCGAGTCCATGGGCTTGGATGTACTCATGCATCCGCGCGATGGTCGGTCCCTCTTCATCAAAGGGGCCAATGTGCATGATTTGGGCAGATTTGCCCTCGTGGTATGTCTCGAATCGTACCCTGGAGAGCGCTACTGGATTCTTCTTCTGCCTGGTTTGGTCCGCGGCGACCTGGATCATGACCTCCGTAAGATGGTCTGGTTGACGGATCAGGAGCGTCCAAAGCCAATCCTCTTTATTCTCAACACTAAATGTGGCCATGTCCTCAACCCACCACAGTCCTTCTAACGGCATGACCACGTAGTCGATGTCCAGATCCTTCTTGCTCATGAACTTGGCTGTGTAGGAGACGGAATACAGTGCCTCGACGCAGTCTTGGAAGTCTTGTGAGGTGTTGGGATCACCAGTGCCGTCCACCATTAGGAAGTTCATGGGGGGCACCTCAACGATCTCGAAATCCGATTTCGATGGATTATAGAGCTGCTTTTCTTGCTTCTTGAGGTCAATCTTTGCCATAGCTTTGCTCCTCGCGCAGTTCGAGTTGGTGGATGAATCCGGTCACCCAACTCAACTCGGCGTCGATCATGGTCATACTGAAGTCGAAGAGGGCGTTCACATTGAAAGGCAGGTGATCTTCGATGGCTTCCCAGCGCGATCGCAAGTTCTCAGCTCTCTCCACCATGCTTATGCGGTATTGTCGCAGCGCAAAGAGAGCGTCTTCGGCGGGGATTCCGGTGAGATTGGAAAGCCCCAATAGGAATGAGGAGTGGGGGGTGATGGGGGTCGAAAGGGCTTGCATCGTCGCCTCGCGCCAGGCTTGAAATCCTGGGGGTGTGATGTAGTAAACCTTTCGAGCCGGGCCCTGTCCAGTGGACCGCTCGATCTGGCCTCGAATGTGGCCTTTCCCCTCCAGTTTCTTGAGGATGTAATAAATGGAGGAGAATCCAACCTCGGTCCAGTTTCGCATTTCGCGCTCCTCGATCACCTGCTCGATTTGATATCCATGGAGTGGCTTCTCGACGAGGAGGCTAAGTATGGCCAGCTCGGCATTAGTCATCATTAATGATCCACTTTGATTATTCTAGTATTAGAATATACTATGACTAGAATAATATATTCGGGCGGGTTTGTCAAGCCCGACTTTGAGTTGGGGCGTCCAGGGCAGTGAAAACGCCTGGAGATTTGCTTGGAGGGACGTAGTCCGGTCTTGTGGGAAAACAACCCCATAATTCCTTTGTGCGTGAAGGCAGGATCCGCTCAATGAGTGGTAGGTACTGAAATGGGTGCTGGGTGGTGGCGCTGTCGACACCTCGAGGAATTTAGAATGAGCGTGGTTTACGATCAGGGTCGAAGACTCAGGGCAGCTTCGAAGTCATCCGGGTAGGGTGGCTCGTAATGAACGGGTTCTTCTGTGTGGGGGTGCTGGAGCGAGAGGGAACTAGCGTGTAAACCCAATCGTGGAAGAGCATGGTGAGCGGGGTGCGAAGGATCGCCGTAGAGAGGGTCGGCGATGACAGGGAAGCCTTCGGCAGATAGGTGGGCACGTACCTGGTGAGTACGGCCTGTTCTAGGAGTAGCTTCCAGCAATGTGTATGTGTTATATCGATGGAGGACGCGCAGCTCAGTTTGCGCTGGTTTGCCACCCGCTGGGTCGATCACAGTACGGTGCTTACGATCCCCATCAGGGCGCAGGGGGAGATCAATGATCTTGTCCTCCCAGGGTGGACGTCCTGCAACCAAGGCGTGGTACAGCTTCAATACGGTGTGCTCTTGGAACTGGGTGTTGAGGTGTTGATGGGCGGATGGATCTCGGGCGAGAATCACGACACCACTGGTCCACCGATCGAGGCGGTGAACGATCCATAAGCGTCCGAAGTGGGGCTCGAGAATGCTCTGCAAGTGAGGTAAAGAGGGATCATAGCCATCGGGAATGCTGAGCAGCCCAGGGGGTTTATTCACCACCAGGATGTGGGGATCTGACCATAAGACGAGTGTCTCAGGTATCGGGTCCATATGGTTCGATTCTAGCTCAATTTGTGAAATTTCCGACGATTGAAGATCGAAGTCGAGATTGATTCGGCTGCATTCGGAGCCACTCTCATTATGAAGAGAGCATCGAAATAAAGTATCTATGTGCAAAAAATCCCTCCAAAAGCCCAAATTTAATGCGCATAGACATAGAATTACTTGAGTAGACCAATTTTGGTTAACGAGTAATCTGGGGTTTGGAATCAGATATCAGGAATCAGTCAATGGGTTGATACGTCAAAAAGTCAAGAAGTTATAAGGATACAGATAATCGGGGATCATGTATCAATTGTTCAGTGAACAGGTTGATAAGTCAAGTAGTGAAAAAGTAATCAGTAATCAGCGATCAGATGTAAGCGACAAAGGATCTATGACGAACGACCAATGACCAAAGACCAACGACAAACGACCAAGGACCAATGACGAACGACCAGTGACGAACGGACAATGACCTGCAGTAAGCAAATATCTTCATTACTAAATCCAATTCCGCGTTCGTCCTTCGTCGTTGGTTCTCTGTCATCCGTCTTTCGTCCCCAGTCTCCAATCTCTAGTCTCTAGTCTCTGATGTCTGACTACTGTCTACTGACTACTACTTCGTCTTGCAATTGGACTTGTGCGTGCGCCGGCTAGATCCACCAACCGCTCGGCAGTCTTGGCGTAAAGTTGGGTGGTTCGAATGCTGCGGTGGTTGAGAAAACGCTGTACCTGATCGAGTGGCACACCCTCCTGAAGCATCTGTGTGGCACGCCAGTGGCGGAAGTCGTGAGGGTGGATATGCGGAAGGCCCAAGCGACGCGCCGTTAGGTCAATCATGCGCCAGACGGCGTTAGAGGATAGGGGCTTTCCTCTGTACACCGGCCGGGTGCGCGCGTGGCTGACGAAAAGGTCTGTCGTGCCGGGATCTCCCCGGGTTTCGACGTATTCTTGCATTGCATGAAGCGTGGGCTCTGTAAAGCGGAGTTTGACTAACCTTCCGTAACGTCCACGCCCTTTACCTCGGACAGTAACATGCCAGATTCCCTGAGTATTGAGCTTGGCACCACGCACGTCGTCGACCGTGATGCGTAGAATTTCACTCACACGCGCGCCGCTGTCTGCAAGCGCATAAAGCAGGCATCGGTTACGCAACCCTTCCAACCGCCTGCGGTGCTGTTCCTTCGCAGGAAGGTCTTCGTCAATTTCTAAGGTGTCGTATGAATGAATTAGATCCTCTATCCCTTGAGGGGGCTCTGGCGCCCCATCTCTAGCTTCGGTGGCGGGGATGTAGGTCTTCAGGCGGCGATGGGCTTTGCTGATTGCGGCAGAAGCGGGGAAGCGTTCTGGCAAGAGTAATTCATCAGCCATGAATCGGAACCATGTGATCATGGCCTGGCCATAGAGACGAACCGTAGCAGGTTCGAGTCGTGAGGATCTACGTCCGCTTCTCTGTGCACGCGATTGCCTCACTTCCTGCCCGAGGTAGTTGACAAACCAGGTTAGGAGGTTGACATCCTGATGCGCAGAACCCAGTACCGCAAGTGAGCGTTCGGCTGGTGCCGGACCCGAAAGTGAAAGAGGCTCAGCCATGGACGAATGTTCCAGAAAGTCGAAGAAGTGTGCTAATGCATAACTGTACGTCTGGAGCGTCCCAGGGCTGAGGTTACTCTGAGATCGAAAGTAATCGAATGATTCCAGGAGAGTGTAGGATTGACCTGGCATGATTAAGTTCAAAGTCCTTTTTATAGCACTCTAACCGGCCAACGGCGAAGAGCCTTCAAAAAACAACATCAAAGTGAATGATTTAAAATCAAGCAGGATCGCTTTCACGCGGAATTCCTCCAGGGTGAATCTAAAACCTTGACCAGATTCCATCCTGATGTATGCAGGATTTATGCCGCATGATCAGATGTTGGGGATGTTATTCTATGCAGGGGGTCGCGTGGAGTGGGTTATTAACTGAAGGTAGTATATTCGTGCTAGAAGTACCTCGCTAGGGACTGAAAGCCGATCGCTGATAGGTATTTGATAACTATCACTCGTCGAAATTCCAAGGAGGTTTCAATCCGCAGCTTCCTCGATTCTCTCTACGATCTCCTCCGCTTCTTCGGGAGTGAGTTTCCGCAAGCGGAATGCGTCATACATTAACGTCGCGCCGCTCACACCTGCCCACAGACTGGCCACGAACCTCAGACGTGGATCAAGGGATTGCGAAACGAAGACATAAAGGCCGAGGAAAACCTCGAGGGCGCCGAGTGCGTAGCTGGTTAAGGATTGTTCGCATGTGAGTACTTCGCTGGTGCGAAATCCCCTAAAGAGATGCATCAATCCCGTGGTAATAAGGATAAGGGCAAACATATTAACGAGGATCTCTTCAGGCATAGCTTCGTGGTATAAGGATCTCAGCAAGATGATGACGCCGCCGACGACGCCTATGAGCCCAGCGGCAATTAAAAGGCCCCGTTTATTGGTCACAACCCGGGAAGCGCGTAGGCTTAGAAAACCACTAGCAATCCAGTAGATTGACATGAAGTTGAGCATCGTCGACCGGGCACCGGTTGGCTCAAGGGCAATGGCAATACCAAGTCCTATAGCGACAAATCCGCGTATCAGGTTTATCCACCAAAGTTTCACGGCATCACTCCTCACTCTGAGAATGGATTCCCGGCCTGGATTATCGGGGTTTCCAAGTGTAGCTGGATGAATCCAAGCAGCACATAAAATGGAACACCTGGGTCATCCAATGGATACAGAACGCTGAATGGCTGAATCCACGCCTCAACAGTCTATTCCACTTGTTTTTCTAGTTAAGGACTGGCTATTGGGCAGGGTTTGGGATGATTATGGTGCCTGTGTGAATGAATGAGATAAGGGAAGCTCGAGGGGCAAACCACTCCAATCAAGAAGTCTTTTTTTACCCTTGCGAAGGTTTAAGCGAACTGTGGGTTCGCCAACCCCCAGCAAGGGGACATGGCATCACACGCTCGTCGACGCCAGCAGTTCGTCCAACCAGCGAAGGCCTGGAGCGTGCCCCTCCTCCTCGACACGTTTGGCCAGTGAGTAAACCTCGCGGTTCAATGGAACATCAATATCGCCAGCCAGTTCGAGCAAGTAACCGTTGTAGTTGTCGAGTTCGGTCGGGCCATTGGGCAGGTCGCCGGCCATGGAGCAATAGGTGCCGCGTAAGCTCCTCGAGAATGGGATCGCCAATAACCGCGCGACGACGGGAAGATGGAGAAGGCGGTTGACAGTATCGGGATGAAAAGGTCCTATGCGTTCGAGCGGTGCCCTGGTGCCTTTTAAGATCCTGTAATTCTCACGCAGCAAGCCAAAGAACAATCTCCGGGCATTGGCGATGGTTAAGAGCTGACCGTTGTCGAGACCGGCGATGGCGGCGATCGGGCTGATGGCCGCGTTGTACAGGAGCTTTGTGTTCTTGTAGGGAAGGATTTCGGGGACGCGCAGTACGGTGAAGCTCCCATGCTGCTCGAGAGCTTCGACGAGCATCTCGATTCGTGCCGGAAGCGAGCGCCCGTCGGCCATGACGCTGAAACCGATGTGGAGATCACCGGGGCGGGTGATTCGGGTGTGGGTCTTGCCGGGGATGCACTCGGTGACGAAGGAGGCGATCCCTTCCACTTCAACGCGGTCGACGAGCGCGGCATCATATCCGTTCTGAACTGGAATGAGTTCGACCGAGTTCTGGACCCGCTCGAGCACTACACTGTTATCGTAGCATTTGGTGCACAGAAGGACCAGCTCCTCATGAGATGGACTCCACCGATCGAAGGGTACGAACTTTGCTGGATGCGCCGGCTTGTCGTCGACGGCGACGCCGTTTTTACTTCCCCACTCGAGCTTTGTGGCGTCGACCTCAATTAAAGTTACCTCGACGCCACCTGAAAGTAGGGCGTGACCTAGCGCGCAGCCGATCCCACCTGCTCCGACGACCGTCACTCTTGTGGCAGCTTCACTCATGGTCCTCCCATTTATCCTCGGTATAGGTAGTGTAATCAGTATAGATGGTATGGAAGTCTTCTTCAGGTAGGATCATCTTTTTCTCGAAAATCTACTCTACTCGCCAGGCACGATAGCCGCCAATACATTCCTCATGTATCAACGCTTCCTACGAGGCTGGGGAGCCGAACGAGGCCATCTGTCACACGGAGTCTAGAGTTCAAAGGCTATGTCTCAAGCCAGGTCACGTCGCCGTGAAGATCCTCGGGCCAGCCGCGAGCGACGAAGGCCTCAAATGCCGGACGTTCATCGCCGATCTTCCCACTGGGACCGTGGCCTGGGTAGAACTCGGTCTCATCGGGCCAGCGGAAGACAATGTTTTGCATGGTCTCCATGGTGGTTGAGAAATCTTCGGCCGACCATGTTTTACCGGGTCCTCCCACAAAGATGGTATCGCCAACGACGATGCGGTGGTCGATGACGAAGCAGCATTGGCCGAGTGTGTGGCCGGGGGTATGTACAACGCGGATGCGAAGATCTCCGATCTCAAGCAGGTCACCGTCGCTTAGTAGTACATCGTAGTCCAGTTCGAATGTTTCTGCATCAGAGGGATGTAAATGGACGGGCGCGCCAGTGGCGGTTTTGACGATATCGAGTGCGCCGACGTGATCGGGATGACCATGCGTGATCAGGATCTTGTCGATGCGGGCCCCAGCCGCATTTTCCAGGAGGATCTCCGGATCGGCGCCGGGATCGATGATGGCGCATAATCCAGTATTTTCGCATTGGAGGAGATATGTGTTCATCGGCCATGGACCGACTTCGTATTTCAAGAGTTTCGTGGACATGGGTGCTCCTTGGGATTGGACAGTAAACAGTAGCCAGTAGTCAGTAGTCAGATCAAAGTTGCGTGAGCTGTGGCAATGGAATGCCACCCCACGTTATTGCAATAGCCTTTGTCGTAGGGCGGGTTTGGGCTACGCCGTCGGAAATGAATTGTTCTATCTGACTCTCATCGAATTCCGTGGTATGCACCTCCTCAAAGCCCCGAGGGCCACCGAACCATTCTAGGACTGCTGTACGTTCGATTCGTGATGGTCTGTTTGACAGTATTGTTCTATAAGATGAATGTGGCCAGTTGCGAAAATCATCGACAAAACCATGTTTTTGAAGGTTTCGATCGATATATACGACGAGCGAAGTGAAGTACCTATCGTCATTGATCATTTTCCGATGGAAGACCTTCTCAAACAGGCTACCGCTACGATCGTATGCTTTGTTTATTGCTTTTGCATATGTGCTGAATAGGTTGGCAAATGCACGACTTGTCGGATAGGACTGGCAGTCCTTAATCTTCACTAGAAAGTGAAAATGGTTAGGTAGCAAGCAGTAGGCGTAGGTCTTTATGATCGGATAGGCGTACTTAACAGAGAGCTTTAAGAAATAATTGTAGTTCCGTGCTTCCCGGAATAACAGCTCATTATTATTTCCACGATTGTAGATGTGGTAGTACTGATCAATGAGAAGTTGTTTCGAGTCGGACATTTAGAGTCTACTTCAACGCTCCCGCCAACACTTCAATGGGGTGCAGCGGTTTTCTTTCCGTAGTGTGATCAATCTGATCGCGGCAGGAAGTGCCGGATGCACAGATAATGATATCTTCTGGAGCCGCACGAACTGCCGGCGCCAATGACATCTCCACAAGCTGGATCGACAAATCGTAGTGCTCTTTCTCATATCCGAAAGAGCCAGCCATACCGCAGCAGCCAGAGGCAATTTCCTCGACACTGGTATTCGGAATCAAATTCAACATCTTGATCGTGCTCTCCGTGCCGAAAACAGCCTTTTGCTGGCAATGACCATGGTAAAGAACTTGTCGCGGGGCTTCGACGAAGTTCAGGTTCAGGCGTCCTGCTTCGGACTCACTCACCAAGAATTTGTCCAAAGTCATGGTCATCTCGGCGACCGTTTTCGATGTGTCCCCTGGGACCAAGTCGACGTATTCGTCGACAAGCATAGCCACGCAGCTGGGCTCGCAACCGACAATGGGAATACCCTGTTCCGCATATTGGATCAACAAATCCACGTTGTGCCGTGCAAGGTTCTGCGCCTCCTCGAGAAGACCTTTCGAAATGGCCGGACGACCGCAGCATGCCTTTTCTTGCAGCAGTATTGGCTCGTACCCAGCTGCTTCTAGCACTTGGATAGCTGCCTTTCCAATTTGTGGGTTGTTGTGTTCCATGAAAGTATCGTGGAAAAAGACAACTTGATTGGCCTCTGTCACGGCCCCCTCATTTCCATTTGAACCCCGCTTTTGATACCAACTGCTGAATGATTGTGGCGCGAACCGGGGGATGGACCGATTTGGATGGACGCCGATGGATCTAGATAGCCAACTCCCCGGCCATTTCAGGAGTGCGTTCGTGAGAGTGGCGAATGGTTGACCGAAACGGTTGAATTTCGCGATGTTTCCGAAGATCTGCGTACGAAGCGGCGCTCCATGTTCCTGGAAGTACCCGTGTAGGAATTCAGCTTTAAGCTTCGCCATGTCCACCGCGGAGGGGCACTCGGCCCCGCAGGCTTTGCAGGATAGGCACAAGTCGAGTACTTCGTACAATTCTTTCGATGTCATCCCCTCAGATCCCAACAAGCCCATCATGGCCGAGCGCAGAGCGTTGGCGCGCCCGCGCGTACTGTGAGTTTCATCGCGCAACGCTTGAAATGATGGGCACATTACCCCTTCGCCGAGCTTACGGCAGACGCCCGCTCCATTACACATTTCCACGGCACCAGCGAAGCCCCCGTCGAATTTGAAGTTGAGCAAAGTCTGAGCGGGCTCGTAGGGGACTGCGTAGTTAGTTCCAAAGCGTAGAAGTCTTTCATCATCGTGGGGAGGTACGTCTACCACCTTGCCGGGATTCATGATGCATTCGGGATCAAAGGTATCCTTCACTTCATGGAATGCCTGCACCAACTCGGGACCAAAGAGTGCCTCGGAAAACTCACCGCGGGCGAGGCCTTCGCCGTGTTCACCGCTTGTTGTGCCCTGATACTGCACCACGAGTTCTACCGACCTCTCAGCGATTTGCCGAAGCTGACGAACGCCCTGCGCGGTTTTCAGGTTAACCAGTGGGCGGACGTGAATGCATCCGGCGCTTGCGTGGGCGTACATCGCTACGCGCTCAACACCCACGCCGTATGCAAAATCGTAGATCTCGCTGATGTAATCGGCCAGATGTTCGACAGGAACGGCTGCATCCTCAATGAATGGAATGGGTTTGGCATCACCGCGGATGCTCATCAGAATACCTAAACCCACTTTACGCACAAACCATACGTTGGCTTGTTGGATCGGATCGGAGACGATGATGACTGGATTGTGGTGATTGACCCTTGAGAGAGTGTGGTTAAGCCTTTCGATGCCGTGATCGATTTCGCTCTCGGTATTACCGGCAAACTCCACTAGCAACACGATTTCAGGGTCTCCTTCGACGAAGGTGAGTAAGCGTCTGTATTCGATGCGGTCGCGCGTGAGATCCAGCATCATCTTGTCGAGCACCTCTATGGCAGAGGGGGAACACTCGAGAATGCTGGAAACAGCTTCCATGGCGGCGCGCAGTTCGTGGAAGTGCACCATGGCCAGACGTTTTACCTTTGGGATGGGGACCAGGTTGAGTGTGGCCTCTGTGATCACGCCCAGCGTTCCCTCCGAACCGACGATCAACTTGGCCAGATTGGGTGAATCTGTGCCAGCGAGTTGGTTGAGGTTATATCCCGCCACATGGCGGAAGGTTTTTGGGTAGCGGGTGGCAATCTGTCCCTGATAACGGTTGAGAATGTCAGGGATCCCCTGATAAATGGTCCCTTCCAGACCAGGCCTGGAGGTGCGGCTTTCCCAGGTGTCGCTGTTCAGCGCATCGAAGCAGACGTGGCTCCCGTCCGCTAGGACGATGTCTGTGGAGAGAACATGGTCGACGGTCATTCCGTAGACGATGGAGTGGGCACCGGTAGAATTGTTACTGAGGATGCCGCCAATGGTAGCGCGATCGGCGCTCGCAGGATCCGGACCGTATGCGAGACCGTGCTCGCCAAGCTCCTTGTTGAGCAAGCCAAGTGAGATACCAGGCTGGGTCCGCACGGTCCTGGCCTCTGGATCAATTTCCAGAACCTTATCCATGTATCGTGAGAGGTCGAGAATGAGTGCGTGTCCTACGGCCTGTCCTGCGAGACTGCTTCCACCTCCACGCGGCAAGACTGGGACGCCATGTTCCCTTGCGACGCTAATCGCTGCGGAGATCTCCTCGGCATCACGCGGTAACGCCACAGCGATGGGCATCATCTGATAAATACTGGCATCTGTGCTGTAGAGCAACCGAGTCATGCGGTCAGCGCGAACCTCGGGTAGGACATCACGCATGGCTTGGATGAATTCTTGGTTGACTTTTTGGTTCATAGTCTCGCTCATTGATGAAGGTATTTGAATGATTATCAGAGCGGGTACTACATTCGATTTTCGCTAAGGCAGAATCCCACTGAGCACCACAGTGGGGAGTTTAAGTGTGTCACCTCAATATAAAAGTCGGACAGAGGAGTTGCACAATGTACCACTCTCCCTATACGGATCAGTGATTATAAATGTCAATGTAGAAAGGCACACAATGACCACGCTGGTTTACTCAGCGAGGAATTCCTCCTCTGTGATGAATTGGCCTCCCGTTATCTGCTGGTCGAAGAGCCTACGCCTGCTGTCAAAGGTCATTTCAACTTCGATGGGCGTGAAACAACGTTGACTGCCAATAATTCTTTTGCGGGTGAAGTAGACATCGTCCGATTCCTGATCGCCATAACGAATACTGAGATCATTCCGCATGTCGACGTGCGCACGGATCTTCTCACTGCAGCGATCACACTGGACGTAGAAGTAATAGAGGTTTGAGTCGCTTTCTTCTGTGGAGGATCGGGAGAACAGGTTTTTCAGGAAGCTCATGGGTAAGTCCTTTCTCTTGAACCGCTCGAATTTCAGCGTCCAAGCGATCGGGAAGTCAGAAGCCCTGATGGTGGTAAACTACGCACCTTAATCATAGCGTAAAACTCTCAGTAGTCAGTAGACAGATATTAGGGATTGGAGACTGGAGACTGGAGATTGGAGACTGGGGACTAGAGATTGGGAAAGGAGGACGAACGACCAATGACCAACGACGAAAGATCTAGAAATTCAATTTGGAGCTAGGTAATCAATGCTGATGCAACCACGTAGTCAATGAGCTATTCTATATCAACAAGTCATTGGTCCTTTGTCCTTCGTCATTGGTCCTTCGTCTTTAATCGTTGATCCTTTATCGCATTTAGCTGCTCACAGTGAACCGATAAGCATCTTCGTCGATATATGAGGAAAGCCACAAGGTGGTAGCGAATAAAGGTACAATGAGCCTATGTTTCCTCTGCGCGATACCGTGCGGCCCCGTCTATTTCCATTTATAACCTACGGCCTGATCATACTGTGCGTCTTGGCTTTTCTCTTGGAAATGACGTTGGGATTTGAAGAGCTAAGCCAATTCGTAAGTGTCTTTGGAGTGGTTCCGGCCGAGTTGAACTTCCTCCAGCCAGTCACGTTGATCGGCCTCATCACCTCTATCTTCCTCCACGGTAGCTGGATCCATTTAATCAGCAACATGTGGGCGCTCTTTATTTTTGGTGATAATGTTGAAGATCGGATGGGCCACATACGTTATCTGGCATTCTTCTTGATCGGGGGCGTTGTGGCCAGCCTTGTGCATGTGGTAATCAGTAATTACATCTTAGGGCCGGGTTCGGTACAGGCGAGGGTGCCGCTGATCGGCGCCAGCGGATCTATTGCGGCTGTGCTGGGGGCATACTTTTACTTGTACCCGCGCGCCAGAATCGTGACATTCATNNTTTGCGCAGCCTTGGGACAATTGGTGAAGGTGGCGGAGTTGCCTGGTGGGCGCACATTGGAGGATTCATTTTCGGACTGCTAGTGGTACGGGCGTTCTCAAGGCCGAGGAGGCTCATCCGACAGGAAGATGAGGAAGATGATTGGTGGCTCTGAGGGGCAGGAATCCTTCGTGCGATTTAAGAGAACCAGACGGTCCATATCTTTCGCAAGGGTATGAACGCTTCCCTGGACGCTATCAACCTCAATGCATTTCCAAGCATTGACGATTTTACCTGTTGATCAAGTAGCGCATTCCCGAAGCCACATTTTCAACTGGGTGTGTAACTGTGCAGCGCCAATGATTTCATCACTTTCAGACGTCCACTCTGCCGGGTACATCACGAAAGGTGCTGTTTGATCACCTCCCAACCCGCCATGCGAACCGACAAGTTCTTCGAAGGCAGCGACTTCTTCGGCCTCGGGATCGTAGAAACTGTTGATCAAGATGTCAGGGGCGTGTGGGAAACCATCCGTTCGTTTCAAATGATTTGCGGCATTTGGACCAAAAGTGACCAATGGATCGTCGCCCTCGATGTGCCCTTCTGCCAAATAGTGGATACCCGTTGCGCCGATCGCCATGGGTCCTCGTGCCTCTGAATTGACGAGGATGAAACCAGTCCCCTCGTGTTGACTCAGTGCATCGATCAGACTTGGGAATGCATCGTTGATCTTTTCGTAACTGAGGCGTTCGTCCCAGTCTGTAAAGTAAATGAGGCCGAGGTTTCCTGATGCCATCACAACGACATTCGCTGGAGGAGGATCAGAGGAGATACCGTGGCGTTGAAGAAAGTCGCGGTAAGGACCCAAGACTACTTGGTCGAAGACCATGCGGTTTTTGGCAAATCGGCGCAGGAGGCGAGCGGCGAACCTGTTGCTGTCAGGAGCGATTTTCTGCAAAAGGTCCGTGAGAAATACGCTCACGTTAGTCCAAGCGGCATCCTCAGCTTCGATGCTTTCCACTGAGTACTCTGAGGAGACCTGCTCGCGCACAAAGTCTTCCAAGGTCAACCCATATCGCTGTTTGAAGGTCGCCCCTTGGCTCTGCCCGTGATCGGAGAGTACGACGAAATGATAGGGTCGCGGCGTTAATTTGGTGGTGCTTTCAAGTCGTTCGAACTGTTCATCCAGCTTGGACAATACATCGATTGCATCTGGGCGTTCTATTCCGGAGTGGTGGGCGACTTCATCATAGCCTACGAAGGTGGCATAAACGCATGGAACCCCCGCCAGCATGTCTCCGATGAGAACATGGATACTCAATTCACGCATGAGCACCGTGGTAGAGGCGCGTAATAATGGGTAGGTTCCTCCTCGATGAACGCGGGGTAGGATGTTATGGCGGCGTTGGTGCCTGGCCATGCGCAATTCTTGGATGAGATCCAATGAAAACAGCAAAACCAGACGGAAGAAATTGTATGGACCCATAAAGAGAGGATAGAAATCCTGCTGGCTGCTGCGAGTGACGTCTGTGATTGTACTGACGGTGAAGATTGCCTGCGGTGCGTCACCGGAAAACAGATTGCTCCGGCTAGCACCGTTATTGACGAGAAGTCCATCACCAGTTGAGAGCCGCCGCTCCATCTCGGCAGTATCAAGAGGATGATTGGAGACCATACGCTTCTTTCTGTCTTTCTCGTACCAGCGAAAAGCAGGGATGTCGTAATTGCTGCCCAACAGAATCCCCGCCTGGCTGGCTGAGGTCTGCGATGAGAGATCGCATTCCCAGCGCAACAAGCGATGGCTGCCTGTATCCAGCCAACGTTTCATTGTAGGCACTTTGCCGTCACGGATCGCTCGTTGCAGAACTGGTTCGGAAAGTCCGTCGATTTCCAGGAATATCACCCCGGGTTTTTCGCTTTCATGAGGCTTTGCTGCAAGTTGGACGATATGTGAAACGAGGTGGGTGTAATATGAGTCATCATCGTCGATCGCAAGCAAATCGCTGAATGTGATATTGATCGCCGAGACGCCAATGACCGCGATCAGAGGGCTCCAAAATCCAGTTATGGTGAAACCCGAGAGGAATTCACTCCCTAGCCAGAGGAGAAGAGCGTTGATTGCCAGCGTGATGACTCCGAATACGATGAGATTGGGAGTCAATCTCAATACGATCACAGTGGGTCTTATCAGGGCATTCAGCAGTCCAACTATGAGGACTGTTGCGATTGCAAGTTCGAGTCTTTCGAAGGAGATCCCAGGCAACAAAAGAAAGAGGATGACGCAAGCTAGTGAATCGATAGCCCACATCAGCAATATACGCAATCTCCAGGTTGAGTGTCTCAACATATCAAACTGCATCGGTTGAGCCTCCTTTTATAAAGTGCGGGTGATGCTGATTTATTCTTTATCTAACATAGATTGAAGTTCGTTTCGTATCCGGTCTGCTTCTTCTTCCAGTCCTTTTTCATCAGGCAGCCTGCGATGTTGCTTTTTCTTGATGGCGAGTTCTGCGCAAAACTGGTGAATGCGGCGCTCACGCAGGAAACCACGCGGTCCACCTCGCCACAAGGCTTTCAATTTTGCTTCTCGGCGTCCACCCCTTGTGATCAATGTGCGGTAAAGCTCATCGGGGACCTCTCCCACTAACTCAGTTCGGAAGAAATCCCGCTGGCGGGTCATTGTCGTAATGACGATCCCAATCATTGCCAGGAGTCCAAGCCATGTCACAATCCAAGTGATCAGGTTAGGCCCGACTGTAACCCGCATAGCAAGGTCGTGAAGTGCGTGGCAAGCGACCGCGAGACCGAATGCCCCAAGTGGAAAAATAAAACGCTTCCATTTCGAACGTGCTAATCGGGCGTATCCAAGCCCTGCCCCGAAGATGGATGTATAAAAACCATGATTGAGGCCGTACAGAACTCCTTCGATGAAAATGATGGGGCTCAATCCGGCGAACCCTCGAAGTAGAAATGCGCCAACATAACTAATGGTGTTGCCGGTCATTGCGAAGCCGAAACCAACCATCGCTCCGTAGATCATCCCGTCCAATGGGTCATCGAATTCCAGGCGGTAACGCACAGCGATGAAGATGACCACCAATCCCTTTATTGCCTCCTCGATGAGAGGAGCGACTAACCCAATTCGTACGGCCTCTATAGCAGTGGGTCCTAGGAGATCAACAGGTAGCCGGAAAAATATTTGGACCGCGATGGCCACAATGACTGCGGGGATTGACCCCCAGAGGAACGCAGCAGCAAGCAACCGCGCAGGCTCTTTTTCATAGCGATCGGCATGATAGAGCAGCGTGACGTATAGCATCGTTGGGAGTACTCCGGCAATCAAACTAATCCCAAGACCCCTCATCACGTCGGAGACAGGTAAAATTCCGGCAACCCAGATCAGGTCCGGAGTGTCCCAAGTGGCTTCCTCTGCTTCAATACTTGAGGGCTTTATGACCCTGGGTAAACCATCGACGGAAATGTTTGGTGTTGTGCCAGCGCGGAGGGTTAGGGTGGCATGTCCGGATGATCCAGGCGGTACTCCCTCAAAGCGGTAGGATGTAACTGTGAATGTCTCGGGGTCGGGCCACGTCGCAACCAGGTCATAGGGTGTATTTTCAGGAACCACGATCTCTGCAAAGATGGGTTCATCCCAAACGGGATCAGTGTGCATAAGTGATATGCTTGGTAATGATTCGACCGCTGATGCCAAGTTTTCATCGGGAAGTTCGAGAGTTACCTGTGAGCCCTTCGTGCCCTCTCCAATGATCTCCACGCATAGACGATTTCGGTACCAGGCGCCAAAATCGAGAGGTTGTTTCATCCCCCACTCGTGAGGCCGGTCCCATTGATCGCCCTTATCCGCAGGTCCGAGAGGGCCGCTAAAGTCCGACTGCGGGGCAGCCTCACCCCACCGACCCCCGAATGATAACCACTCAAGTCCGGTCCATGTAGCTGGTTCCCATTCAACATCCTCTCGATCTGGTATCAGCACAACCTTTGGGATAACTCTTCCGTAAGTCCCAGTCCGGTCCATGATCTCGACCTGAACATTGCCAATTGTGGTTCCGTTGGGATAGTTCTCATTCCCCCAAAAATAATTGGCATGGGAACCCAGCGCCACATACACTGCTGGATGGGTCTCCATTTCGATTTTCGTTCGGTTCCAAGGACGACGCGTTCCACCGTGATGTTGGCTCAGGACAACCCATTGGGGATCTCCTCCCTTGGTGAGGATAACCTGAACCATCTCCCAGTCGCCTTCATGTTTGTTGAACCAATCGTTGTAGTAATAGAACAACCAATATTGGATCGTGATAACGTAAGGGTTTTCATCTCGTTCCACATGTGCGTAGGCGAGGATCTGAGGTCCTCCCGCCTCTGGACTGAGTATGGATCGATAATAGGCGCGATGAGCGGAGTAATTCTTGTAATCGGAAGACCCCTCGTCGCCTAACCATACATCGAGCGAGAAGTTTGCATCCTTGTAATTGACCAAGTCGGGAATGGATACTTGAGGAAGGATGTTTATGTCGGGCCAAATCGGACGGTACTGTCGTAGCCTGGCAGTTTCCACTATGACGTCTACCGATTGTGGGCGGAAAAGTTCGGCGGGGTGGAAATAAAGCACGGGAGCAAAACGAATCGCGAGTTCAAGATCGTCTTCGGGATTCTGACCCTCTGCTGAGACTGTTCCATCAAAGGGCAAAAAGAGAAGGAGTACAAGGGTCATCAAAGTGAATGTAATGAGCTTCATCCTGACTACGGCAGGCACTTGAATCCTTCCTTGGTCGATCCTTGGTTGGAGAGACTTTGTGGTTTTGCGGCGATGTTTTGTCTTTGGGGTGGGTGGTAAGATGCAGGAGCGGCAGGATCTTCCAATTGGATCGCGATCGTGTGAACCTTCATGCGCAGTTTATTTTTGAAGGTTTAACTTGCCATTGTTGATAATTAGCTTATGGCTACCTCCAAATTTGAACGGCCGACAAAGGAGCACCAAATTCGAATGAAAAGCCCGACCTTGTGGAAAACCGGGCTTGCGTCATTCAATGGATTTGGGTGACCCTTAGATTATTCCTAGACTGTGCTTCATTACTCCCTAAACTCTTGGGAATTTCCTCTTCTTCGATAATCTTACAGGATTAGAGATGGGTGTGTAAAGAGCGATACTTAAAAACGAGATGGTTGATTCCGCTTTAAGTGGAGATAATGCCTGGTAGTGGGATGCAGATCCAACAGCTTTTTTTAAAGTGTTTGAATTTATTTACATTCCATCATGCCATTGCTGAAGCTCAATGATGTTCCCCTCCGGATCCGCTACATAGGCAATGGTGATTTGCCCAGCATCCTCGATCTTAATGGTGACAATTTCACCAATGGCGCGCCCGCCATTCGATAGAACGACTTCAGTAGCCGCTTGGACGTTGTCGACGGAGAATGCGATATGTCCGAATCCTCGCCGGTTTGGATGACTTCCTTCCAGTGGGGTAAGCTCATCATATTGAAAGATCTCCAGCGTGGGTCCATTTTCGCCATGGCCGGGTAGGAGGAGATGAACACCTTCTAAGTGGGCGTTAGGTAAGCCAGTTGCCCGGTCCAACCATTCTCCTGAAAGGTCCCGCTCTGGTGGTATTGGCTTGCATCCGAATAGGTCGATGTAGAACTGGGCAAGCGCCCTCCAGTCTTCGGCGATGAGGTTGGTGTGGACGTATTTTGCTGATAGCGCCATGACTTCACCTTTTCTGCTTCACGCCTGGCTCAAAACTTCGACATAGCCTCCTCAAGCTGATGGCGGGTATCCGAAGAATACCAGCGCTCAATGAATGCCTCTTCGCGAACCAGCAGCGAGGCTTGTATCTCAGCATTGATCGGGCGTATTCGATTGTTCTTGATGAGTGAAAAAGCGGGCAGGGATGCGGATGCAATGGCCTGCACCTTCATCGTCGAGAAACCGATAATCTCATCTGCGGACACGACATGATCCACGAGGCCCAGCTGCAGTGCCTCTGCTGGCTCATAGAACTCACCGGAATCCATGATGTCGCGAGCGATGCGATGGCCCACCAAACGCCTGAGGGTGCAGTCGGCGACGAAAGGCACGGGGACGCCGAGTTTAATCTCATTCAACCCTACGAACTTCCTGCCCGCTGCAACGGACCTGTAATCACAGCACAGCGCCAGAATATACCCTCCGGCGATGGCATGACCCGTGATTGCGGCGACGATGGGCTTGGGGCATGTGAGGATCACGAGGCACAGCTGGTTATAGGATTGGTAGAAGGCCCGGAACGCTTCCTCAGGAAGATCGTACAGGCTAGGGATGTCCAAGCCAATGGAGAAGAACTTCTCGTTGGCGCTCGTCAGCACCATTCCGAGAACGTCGTCATCCCCGGTTAGGTTTTCCAAAGTGGAAGCCAGTTCGTGGACAAGTTCGCTGTTTATGGCATTCGTCACGCCGTGATTCAGCTTGATGACGGCTGCTCCCTCTTGGTGTTCGATGATGAGTAGCTCTGTATTCATAAAACATTCCCCTTCAGGTATGTGCTGAAATGTTGTTCTGGTGATGGACTGGAGAGACGCGACTTCAATGATAACTCAACGGGTGGATTACGATCTAGGGCTCAACGATGGATGTCTTTTAAGGAATTCGCCTCGGTTATCTGGAAGTATCCAGTTTTCTGCGCAGGGCTTTCACGGGAGGTTAGAAATCTCCGAGCGCACATGAATGCCCCGCTTGTCTAATTCCCCAACGAGGTGCGCAAAAGGGATATCGGTGACAGGTGAGAGAATGCCACGCTTGGTGATCTCTCCTGACCCGAGCATTTGGGCGCCTATGCTCGCTGTATAGCCCACGGTGCGGCTCATTGCGCTAAACCCGGTGTCCAGGTCTCGCCTGTCGATCAACTGGTAAACCGAGTGGCTCTCTTTACCGTCTTTTTTCCCTTTTACCACTACACGGAGTATGGCCAGATCACGTTCGTCTGGACCGTACTGGATATGCGGTCCAATGGCCTCGGTAAGATACCGTACTTTATCGACGGCATAACCATCCAGCATCACCGGATCACTATCTAACAGATGGAGATCGACTATCGACTTCCAGAATGCACAGTGGCCCGGCCAACGCATGGTGTAACGTCCCATGGTTCGTACATCCGATGGATCGACCCCTAACAGATCCAGGTAACGGAGTGCGTCACCATTTGGAAATGCTTCGAGTCTGCCAAGCTCCTGGATCTCCACCTCGTGGACGTTCTCTGGAGAGAAGATCTCGCTTTCGGGGATGTTTACGACGGCACCGTTCCGGATCAGGCTTGCAGGTCGGTGGTAGGATCGGAGCACGCCCTCAAAGGTCCATGATACCTTGTATTGGATCGGATTGTTCGCGGCTTCCGCCTCAGGGATCCCAGAGCCATAGAGGGCGATTTCTTCAACGGTTTCTAGGGAACGGACTGCTTCTCCAAAGAGCACGAGATCGATCCCGGGATCCAGGCCGAACTCTGGGAGGATCGAAATGCCTCTCTTCTTCGCATTTTCTGCGAGCTCTTGTACTTCTGGCTGGAGAAATGATGTGTTGACGAGGTGAACCCCGTGGCTCACGGCGACCGCAGCAACGTTGGGTATCAATGGGACGGGCAGCAGATCGATCAGGACGTCCGGATTCCATGCCATAAGCCGGTCCAGGTCGTCGGGACTTGAAGCATCGACAGGTTCACATTTCACTTTGTCGCCGTAATCCCACGTCCCAACATGAGCCTCAAGTGACGCAATATCCAGGTCAGCTGCGAGGATTTCCGATACATATTTGCTGAGAACCAGGTCGTGCAGGGCAGCTTTGCCCTGCATGCCCACCCCCAGGAGCATAATCTTCATTTTATATTCTTCCTCTCGGTCTCAAGTAATCTGGATTTCATCAGCATCGTCCATCAGTTTACTTTCTGAGGATTGGCTGAGCAACTAGGCTCAATAAGTCAACGTGTCAATAAGTTGATCAGGCAACATTGAATCAGGGATCAGTGAGCGGATATCAGTAGCCAGTAGTCAGATTTCAGAGATTGGAGATTAGGCGCTTTGGCTTCGTCAAAGCGTAGGAGACCGAAGAATGGAGACTAGAGATTAGAGATCACTTCTTGCCTTCTTGACTTCTCAACTCATTCACTCGTCTACCTTCCCGTGGAATGTATGGATCCTACTCAATAGCCAGGGCTTTAGGTGGGATCAACCAAACAAGCTCACCGCTCAGGACGCCCGCATCTGTGAGGTCAACGCGCGCCAGACTCCCTTTCTTGCATACGACGGTTCCACCGCCAATGATGCCTTCAATCGTGTAGCTGAAATCGGGTTCATGACCGACAAACATCAAAGCTTCTGCGTAAGTGTGATCCTCGAGGATGGCCAACAGGTCTGCACGACCGAAACCGGGAGAGAGCCTCTCGTCAACCTTCAGCCGATCAAGCAAATTAAGCTGTTCTGCTACAATCTCAGCGGTTTGTAAAGCGCGTTTTAGTGGACTTGTGAGGATCGCATCGAGGGGTAGGTCAAGCTTCGCAATCGTCTCTGCTTCCAGTATCATGCGATCAACCCCATGTTGAGTTAAAGGACGCGCAAAGTCGTCTCCACTCCATGCGCTGCGATCCGCTAAACCGTGGCGTAGGAAAAAAAGTTTCACCGCGCGCAACCTCGCTCCTATCAAAATGTGTTAATTGAGTGTAATAAAGGCTCCCTTAAGTCTCAAGCTTGCCTCAACATGTGATGTGAAAGAGTGCAATTGTCCCCGGGCCTGCATTGTTCCACAAAAGTACGGCCTCTTGTGAAGGGGCGATAAGGACCTCACAATCACGTTCTTGGAGGTATTTCCTGGCCTTGCGCGAAAGTTTGACATTCCCTGATTGACCAGATCCAATCACGATCGAGGAGGCGCCCTTCTCATACACGAATTTCATTTCTTTGCGCGAGAGCTTGTGAGAAGTTCCGTATTTTTCTTTTGAGAGTTTCTTTTTTCGCTTTTGGACGGATCCATCCAGTCGGATAATAATGTCATATGTATACTTCTTCCCGTCGACCTGGATGGAACCAAATTTAAATTTTGTGATCTGTGGCTTCGCATTAGTTTGCTCAGTGGATGTTTTCGAAGCTTCTCCCCGAAGCCGCTTTACGGTTTTGATGAGTCTTTCGCTCACCTCATCGATACCTCCAACACCATCCACTTCGTGAAGGAGAGTTGCTGCTTGATAATACGCGATGAGCGGGGCGGTTTGTTTGTGAAAGACATCGAGACGCGCCTGGATGGTTTCGGGTTTATCGTCATCGCGCTGGTAGAGTTCTCCGCCACAGTTGTCGCAGATACCCTCGACTTTTGGCGGGTTATGTTCGATATGGTACGGTGTCTGACAATTCTTGCATATCCGCCGTCCTGACAAGCGCTGGACGAGAGTCTCATCTGGAACTGCGATGTAGAGTACACCTGTCAGGCTTTTGCCCATATCTGAGAGAATTCTGTCGAGGCCTTCTGCTTGGATCTTCGTGCGTGGGAAGCCATCTAACAGGACGCCCGCTGCACAGTCTGGCCGCGATATTCTCTCCCCGACCATTGCGATGGTGACATCATCTGGGACAAGTTGACCCGCATCCATGAAGCCCTTTGCGAGTTTCCCCAATTCAGTCTCATCCTGAAGATTCTCACGGAAGAGATCGCCACTCGCCACGTGAGGAAGTTTAAATTCAGAACACAGTCGCTCCGCTTGTGTGCCTTTACCGGCACCTGGTGGACCGAGAAGTACAAGGTACATCTCCCCTCCTTCTGAGGATCGCAACTCGTAATGTATCTGTTTATGTGTAATCGCACTGCGAAACGTGAAAGTGCATCACGAGAGATTTAACTGTTCCCAAGGTCATTACCCCGAGATGAAGATCTCGCGCGGCTTCTAGGAATCTCCGCAATGTGAATAACCTTGATATTATTTCTTCTTCTTCCCGTCCTTCTTCTTTTTCTTATCCTTCTTCTTGTCCTTCTTTTTCCCTTTTTTCTTTGCCATGCTCGTTCTCCGTGTTAGAGATTAAAGACTATGGTTGATTGAAACCTTGATTTAATCACCTATGTGGATAAGCGCGACGATGTCTTTTCCTGCCCTTCGCTCCTTGTAAGTTTCAACTGCTTTCTCGGTTTTGTAAGCTAAAACTTCGATACCAGCGTCTTTTAATTTCTTGTAGGCTTGGGGAGTTACAGTGAGGTTGCCGATCGTTCCGAGGCCCAGAATCACGGACTTTGGCTGTTGTTCCAAGATCATCTTAATATCGCGTGGATGGAGTTCATGCTCTTCTTTTCGCTCCCATGCTTCAATGTGACCATCGAGCATAATTGCTACATCGGTTTTGTAGGTCTCGCCGTCGATGACAATTTTCTCATACTCAAACTCTTGGATCATCGGCAGTTCGATCGCTTCTTGGATTGCTTTATCCTCTTCCACCTTCTTCTTTGCTTTTTTCTCCTCTTTCCGCAAGGAAGGCAGCTCTGTAAATGGATCGTAGTCGAGTTCAAGACTGAGTTCTTTAACCAAGGTGTTCAGAACTCTGATGCGGCCATACCATTTGCAATTGCCTTCAATGATCGTCCACGGAGCCGTCAGTGTGCTTGTTTTCAGCAGCATGTCGCTAACAGCTTCTGAATATACGTCCCACTTCTCGCGATTTCGCCAGTCCTCATCGGTCAGTTTCCAGGCCTTCAATTCGTTTTCTTTCCGTGCATCGAACCGTCTCAATTGCTCGTCTTTGCTGATATGGATCCAGAATTTGAAGAGAACAGTGCCGAAATCGACCAGTTGTCGCTCGAAATGGTTGATCTCTCGGTAGGCCCGCTTCCATTCTGCCTCGGCGCAGAAGCCCTCGATGCGTTCGACCATGACCCTCCCATACCAGCTCCGGTCGAAGATCGCGATCTGACCCTTCTCGGGGAGACGGTGCCAGAATCGCCAGAGATAGTGATGCGTTTTATCGTCACCATCTGGTGCTGCGATGGCGTGCACCACATAACCTCGTGGATCGAGGTTCTCCGTTACCCGCTTGATAATGCCCCCCTTACCAGCTGCGTCCCATCCCTCAAAGACCATGATGACAGGCCGTTGTTGAACGTACACCTGGTAGCCCAAAGCGTGCAGAGCCACCTGATAAGGGATTAAGCGCTGGATGTACTCATCTTTTGTGATGTAGATGCTGGGATCAATCGTATCCAACATCGATCCTTGTCCTTTCACTGACTGTGGAGCGAGGTCATCTTCAGATCAGAGAAACCGGAAATGTTTGAATTGAGAGCTGGCCCTTCTCATTCAGGGCTGCTTAATCAGCATCTGTTTCTAGCTCATCTGACGAGTCGGGTGGTATTTTTCCCAACTCTTCCAAGCGCTCGGAGAGAGCAGCGATGATGCTCTTAAAAACCTTGGCACGGCACCACCATCTGTCTGTAGCCTCTACGATTGTCCAAGGGCCCCATTCTGTCTCTGTCCTCTCTAGCGCTTCCTCGACTGCGATTAAATACTTACCGTAGTTCTTGTGGTGATCCCAGTCTTCCTCGGTGACTTGCCACCTTTTTAAGGGGTCCTTTTCCAGTGTATTAAAACGCCGTTTTTGTTCCTTTTTACTAATATGGAGCCAGAACTTGACCAGGACGTATCCATCATCCGTGATGGTTTGCTCAAAGTCGACAATATCTCGGTAAGCCTTCTGCCACTCTTTCTTCGGGGTAAACCGTTCGACTCTCTCAACAAGTACGCGTCCATACCAACTGCGGTCGAAGATCGCCATCTCTCCGTAATTAGGGAGTTTTAGCCAATATCGCCACAGCCAAGGGTGCATCTTTTCATAAGTTCGGGCAGCGCGGATTGGGTAAAGCTTGAATCCGCGTGGATCGAGGCGTTGGGTCAGTGTGTTAATGGTTGTGCCTTTTCCAGCTGCATCCCACCCCTCGAAAAGGATGATGCTTGGAACGCTGGACTTCCAAGCAGCATGTTGCAGGTCATAAAGTCTGCGTTGGAGCTTTGGCATACGTACTTTATATTCTTTCTTCGCGAGTTTCTTGCTCAGATCAATTTTTTCGAGCACCACTCACGCTCCTTCTCATCCAGTTCAGTGTTAGAGGCGTGCGATTGCGAGTGCAAGATGTTTCCGCACCTCGGGGCTATTGTATGATTCCCAGGCCTTTGGAAAGGTCTCGACCAGCTCGAGCAGTTCAACCTGTTTGGCGACGAGGTAATCTGTTACACCGCTAATGTTGATTCTCTCGCGGCGGTCCTCGCTCCGCCAGCGATCAAGGAATCCAATCAGGAGTTGGCACGCAACATCTGCGTCGTTCAAATCGCCAAGATGGTCCTGCAATTTGACCGCGGTCTTGATCACTAATTCGGCTTCTTCCAACACTTCACGGAAGAATTCCAGTGTGTAGCGAAAGCGTTTGATATCGATCCGCAGGGAGTGTAATGTCTCCAACGGGGCATCCTCGAGTACGTCATCGTAGCTGCGCACCACCTGGTCTCGTGCATAGATCATTGCTGGAGCGCATTGAAATACCCTTAGTGGTGTTGGTTTCCCACTTGAGGGTCGGATTCCTCCCGCTCCTTCCGTCTCTAGGAATTCCCCGAAAGACTGGACGAAATTGCGATATCGTTTGCTATCAAGGTATTTGAGCATACCATCTCTTGCTTCCGCGCGCTGTGACTGCCAATTCTCGATTATCAGATCAATAGCAGAAGGATCACTTGAGGAGCCCTCCTCGATATATTTCTGTGCTTTCTGCAGGAAGACATCCAGATCTCGTACCCTGCCAAGCACTCGCCCAGTCCGACGTAGATCATTGAGATATGGGGTTAGCACACCCTTCTTGAAATAGGGTCGGAAAATCCGCATGGCGGAGCGCATTCTCCGGACAGCAACGCGCATGTCGTGAAGCTCTTCGATGTCCTCTCCGAGAACAGTTCCTGGTTCGTGATCCAGCATGCGGTAAAAGTGGAAAGCTAAAACCTTCCGCCCGGCCTCACTCATCCAATCCTCCGGCATTACGCCCGGTGTCTTCCGCCGTTTCACGGGAGGGGTTACAACAGGAGTGGGTTCTGGCACTTCGGCCGGGATTTCCTGCACACCCTCCACAAAGAAGCGAATGGGGACATCGTACAGGGAATCCCAAAGGTCCGCCTTACTTTGCGCTCGCATACCATCCTCGAATGCAAATGGACCTGAAAGGGACACAAGGATTTCTTGATCCATGTGCTTGATTTCACTGATCTTCGTACTCTGGCTTTGGGAGTAATCGAGGCCATCTGCGATCCGAACAATGCCGGCAAGTCCAAGGGCATGCGGCAAGGTTTCATCGGAGAGGCCAACAATTTTCGCCTCCTTCCGTGCGCGTTTTCTTTTGTGTTTTTTTCGGTGAAGTGAGGTTGTGAATGCGAGGATCTTGACCTCGCCTTCGTCAAAGTCGACTAATCGATGCTCAAGCAGGATGTCGCGGCCGAAGATGTTGTGCTTCTCGGGGTAGGCGACAAAACCCACATTGTGGAGAATGGCCGCAGCCGCTGCCAGATAGCGATGCCCTTCGGGCAAACTGTGAACGTTTGAGGTCCTATCAAAAAGTGTAAGCGCGAGGTCCGCCACATGTCTGGCGTGGTCCATATCCACCTTGAACTTCTGACAAAGCTCGCTGACCGTTATTTCAGGTAATTCAACCGGCTCGGGTTCAGCCTCTTCCTGTGGTGGAACTTCAGCTTGCGCATCGGCTTGTTGCTCGGAATCCGGTTCAGTGGGTTCTTCGGGTTTAGCGATGGGTGCTGCCTCCAACGCCAATGCCTCTTCAGGAAATATACCCATCCTTCGTTTCTTGAATTCGCTCACCCAATATCGGACGCGACGAGGAGAGAGACCAACCTCAGGGCTGATTTCAGATGTTGTGCGATCATCGACTTTGAGGAGGATGATGCGGGCACGACGGACCCAGGCCTCATTCTCGCTCGCTACAATCCTCTCGAGTTGTGCTTGTTCTTCATGGGTTACGAAGTTGTCCATATCTTCTCCAATGTCTCAATGAAGGAAATCTTTCTCCCAATGTTCTGTGTATGGCGTGCTTTCACCGCTCAGCAATGCCGCGAATGCCTGTGTCGCTTTCCACGCATCTCCAATCGGATAGTAGAAGGCGTCCCAATTTTCGCTGTCCTCACCATCATGATTTGGGATGATGTGATCAAACTGCCATGCAAGTTGTAACTCGATAAATGCACTCGTAGCTCTGCGCTCAATGTTTTCCAGGTCGAGCTTAGAGAGTAATCCTTTCTGCTTCTGCGTCCTTCGAAGGAGTTTTCGACGCATGACGTCGGATAAAAAGGTTGCTAGATCCACCCGCTTCTCCGGCTTACTAAGATATTGAACTTCAGCGCCTGAGAGGGGTGAGAGGAAAATGCTTAATTTCGGGATATCTCCTAGACCAGGATGTTGAAGAAGCTGAGAAGCGATAAAGGGGTTGCCCTCATAAAAGGGGTCGCAATGATGTTCCAGTAGTTCACGCACAGATTTTAGTTCCAATGCTTGCAGGTCCCCACGAACATCCATAACTATGAAACCTTCTTGATCTCTCATACGCTCCACTTCCGACCGTGGACGGAAGTGATAATGCACATCATCTTTTTCACCAGGGCGGGGGGCTCTGCTGTTGTATAAAACCAGGAGTGATAGCCGTTCGGCGAGCTCAGGATAATGGCTTTCAAGCGAGCGGTGAAGTGGTCCTTTGCCAACACAGGATGGCCCGGAGAGAAGTACGAGGCGATTTTTATGGTTCTGCGCTGTCAGCTGTGTCATTCCTTAACCTGGAATTCGACTGTCCATTCTGTTGCAAGGGGTATCTGGTCTACTAACCGCTGGTTTCTCATGATGCGTTTTTCAAAGCTTCGGTTCGGCAAGCTTGGGGTGACCGAATTCAGAAGCCAATCTCTGGTCGTTTAAGACAGGGCTTCGTAGACGAATTCGTGTGTGATTGCTCTCCAATGTCCCCAACCTGTTCGTGGAGGGGGAACATTGCGAAGATTCTCCGCGACGTCTGAGAGTTCCTCAATCGTCACTTCGTAGAAATCGCTGATGTCCTCGTTTGTATGCTGAATTGATAAGCTCCCCTGCGGATTTTGAATGTGGAAGATATACGAAGTGAAATGAATTGCCTCTGATTGAAAGTATATGAGCGAATCAATGATGCCAAGAAATCGAATATCTCCGTCTTCCAAGCCTGTCTCCTCATCAAGCTCCCGAAAGAGAGCATCCTCCACTGATTCGTCCACGTCAATCCCGCCGGTAGGAAGTCGATATACACCGCGTTCGTACCATCCTTTACGGTGCAGCAGAACGTAGCCATCTGTTGGTTCAATAACCATGACAACTTCCCCGCGCCGGTGGCTGGCGCGGTGGGAGCGAGAGACGAAAAGATACTCGTCTGCTTCAATCGATACTGTCCTTACCTCGGGTTCTCCATATCTCCATGAGAGTTCAGCGAATTCATTCGGAGCGAGGTCGAATTCAAAGCTTGAGGTGTCCACAAGTTGTACGGATAGCCCCCAGTCTTATCGCTAACTAGTGCTCGCGGTCTCTCTTGAAGGTTGTTGCACCGTCTCTTTCGATTTGGCCTCTTTAACCTCGGGTTTCTTCGCTTGGGCTTTCGCCGGCTGTTTCACAGTCTCCTTTTTTTCTTTTACCTCGGTTTTCTTCTCTTGAGCTTTGGCCGGTTCTTGCTCAGTCTCCTTTTTTACTTTAGCGTCAGGTTTCTTCGCCTGAGCTTTTGCTGGTTCTGGTTCGGCCTCCTTCTCTCCTTTTGGCTCCGGCTTCTTCTCGTCTTCTTTCTTCCTCTTGGCCTTTTTCAATGGTTTCATGTCTTTGATGAGTTCCAGTATTTCATTCTTTAGAGCCTTAAACACCTCACGGATGTCTTTGTTGGCATCTATGCGCACAAAATCGAATTCCTCCGCCATGGCATCGAACTGGGCAATTAATCGGGCCTGGTATTCGTTGTAGCTGTCGTAGTAGTCGCGACCCTTGAGGAAGTCCATCCCGGATTCCCAGTACGAGAACCCTCGGGCGTTGAGGACTCTAGGGATGAGATGCGCCAGGTCAGCTTGAAGGTAATAAGTCGCGTCTGGGATGATGGCGAAGCCCAAGACATTTCGTATCCAAGTTGGGTCTGCGCCACGCACTTGGGCCCTGGCGATAATTGAGTAGATATAGCGGTCAAGGAGGACAATAAAGCCCGCTCGCAGGGAGGGAATGATATCCCGCTCAAGGCGATCCGCAAAATCTGTGGCGTAGGAGAGGTTCATTGTGGCATCGCCCAAGGTGTGACCTTCCATAGCCATTTGAATTGCTTTGCCTGCCAGCTTGCCACGCTTTAGGCCGGTTGCCGAGACGCCATAACCTTCCGATTCAAGCCATTCCCGTAGTAAGGCAATCTGCGTAGAGCGGCCCACGCCGTCAGTACCTTCTAAGACAAGCAGTTTGCCAGGGAGCCGTTTTTTCTCAAAATTCGGAATCCGATATTTGTAGAACTTGACCTCGCTCATGTTTCATCTCCACTGAACATGCGCTTAAGGTAGCGCCCCTGCAAAGATTCGGCTGTGAGCACCTCTCTCCAAGCACCTCTTTCTGCTTTTAGGGCGCCCTCGATGTAAGGTTCAACAATCTCCTCTACCATTTCCTGCTGCTCTAACAGTGGTAAGGTGGCATCGATGACCTGAAGCCCAAACTCGTCAATCATCTTGTCGTATTCCTCTAGGATGCGTCCCTGGAAAAGTTCATAGCTCTTGTAAGGATCATCGCTCAGTCCAATATCCATCCCAGCTTCGTAATATTTCAAAGTTGGACGGCCCGAGAGTATACGAATGAGGGATTCTTCGAGTGATACACGGAAGTAAAAGGCCAATGTCGGTTGAACGGCGAATGAATAAACCTCACGTATCCATTCTGGATCAACGCCTCGCGCCACATCGCGCCCGAAGGCTGTGTAAATGTACCGGTCGGCAAGCACAACGGCACCCGCCTTCAACGCTGGAAGCATCTGGCGTTCCATTCGATCCATGAAATCTGCCGCATGGACAAGGCTGAATGAAATGGGTGTCAGGAGTTGTTTATTCTTGCCGCGTTTTGTCATTCGGCGGACGATGGGTGAGGAATTCCATTCGCTAAATGCAACACAATATCCCTGGCTGATCAGCCACTTTCGCAGCATGTCTAATTGGGTGCTTTTTCCTGAACCGTCGATGCCCTCGACAATGATCAACCGCCCGGGAAGCGCCCTTCCATCGGGTAGCATAGCCATGAAAGTCCTCCTTGCATACCTAGCTAACGCACCAGCATTGAAAAGTCGATCCCTGAATACTCATCCATGGGGAGTATCGATGCCGATTTACCTTCTCTCCATATTGGGATCTGCCAATATTTATAACGTCCTCTTGAGCACCAAAGGGAGAAGTGAAGTCCCCCAATATCCTGGACAGCCCATGAGTGAATAAGTGGAATTGATACTATATTACAACAAGTTGGCCGGATTTGATCAAAAGTCAATGGGTAAAGAAGTCGAGAAGTGCTCAGGGGCCAGATAATCAGGGATCGGTTATCAGTGATCAGTGGCCCGTCGACAGATTTTAAAGACTGGAGACTAAAGGCAGATGAATTAGGACTGGGGACGAACGACCAACGACGAAGGACCAAGGACATTCAACAAGTGAATAACTCTTCCTTAATAATTCCACTTTCACTTCTTTCGTCCTTCGTCGTTCGTCGTTCGTTTTCCTGACTAAGTTCTCAAATCATCAACTTGGGTTGACTCTCCTATGCCTCAGCCGGAAGGGAAAGAGTAACCAAAGGACCAATGTTGTGATCCCAAAAATAACGATCAAGATCATCAAGGTCTGTACGCCGTTTTGTTGTAAGGCCTGAACATCCGAGGCGTTCGGGTTGAGCAGGAAATGGTAAAAGCAGAAGAAGACGACCGCAAAAGAGATGAACCATACACTTCTCCTCCATTTCCAAATGTCACCACCCTCCGTAACGTTCAATGGGAACAATTGAAAGAAAACACCTTGCAGGCCAAGCAAGAAAATGGTCAGGAAGACAGGCTCTAGGTCTATGAGTGAGGTAGGGAGGAGTAACGTGCCTAACCAGAAGATGAAAGCGCCTAGAAGTATGGTGAGCAGGACGATGAAAGCTCTCTTGCCAGACCTGGGGGTATCGATTAATTTGGGGATGAGAATAAAGGCGCCTACGATGCCATATAAATAACCGGGCTTGAATTCCAGAGCTCGAGAGAGGAACACGCAAGCAATAGCGATGAATATTCCGATCCATTGAACTTTTCCCTGGATCCTCGCTGCAGGGGTCCAATACCTGCGGGTGAAGAAGTCCGAGGCCAATTCAAACGCGCTAACTATCAACGCGGAAACAAAGATGGTGATCAAAATGCCAAGTCTTTGAGGACTGAGAAGCTCGATCTCGGGATCCAGGAATGACTCAATCAATGAGGTGAGCAGGAGCACAATCAGCCACATCATCGCCAGCCTTCCCCAACTCATAGTGGTAACCCTTCGTTTTGTAAAACTTAGTTTTTCGAAGCCTCCTGCCAGTTGCCGGGGGATAAACCGGTTGTAAGAGCCAGCCATTTCATCTCGATAATCGCGAAGAATTGAGTTGAACAGCGTCGAGGTGAGGCCGAAGAAGAACACGCAAAAGAGAGCCAACACGAGATTTGTAGCCGCGACTTCGGGCTCAAGGGATACCTGCGTTGGAGCAACGACGCCGGGAAGTTCCCTGGTTAACACTGGTGCAGGCGGGGCTTCTGGGGAGGAGAACTGCGACGTGTTTCCCTCTGAGTCCGTAGCAGTCGTCGTGAGATTGGGCCCGGTGAATCTGCCCGCAGGTGGGGCAAAGGAGAAGATTCCAATCTCATCTGTGATGGTGCTTCCTTCGAAGATTCTCCCATCATCCTCTTCGCCGGAGAAAACCTCAACGGTTGTCGACGGCTGTGCGGTGCCTTCTACGAGCCGTGAGCCAACCTGTACGATCACTGGCGGCAGCAGTTCAACGTTGCCGCCACTACTATTCGTGATGCCAACTTCATTGTTGGCGTAAATGCTGTTTTGGGTGATGCGGTTGCCTGTAGTAGCCTGCCCGATAACCGCCACTCCATCGAGGTTAAATGCGACGGTGTTCCCTGGGCCGATGACGTTCGGACCGGCATCGGAATTGACGGATATGCCATGCCCCGCGTTCCCCATTGGTGCCTTACCGCTGGCATCCGTGCCAATATAGTTTCCGCTGACGATGTTGTCTACCGTGCCGCTGTCGCCGATGTACACACCATCGTACTTGTTGCCACTGATTACATTGCGCTCGCCGTCGACATCTCGGCCCAGAATGTTATTTTGCGCACCACGGATGATCACAACACCACCTTCGCCACCGTTTCCGATGGCAGCAGTGCCCGTGATGTCGGTGCCAATATAATTCCCGATGACGGTGTTATTCTGTGTGTCCGCGAATCCTAGCCACACGCCAGCGGTGATATTTCCACTGGTGACGTTGCGATCGGCCTCTGAGCTGCCGCCGACCAAGTTGTTGCGTCCACCACTAATTTCGATGCCCCCCGCACTATTGGCCTGAGCGAAGGTGCCCGTGGGGTCCGTTCCCACGAGGTTGCCGAAGATGACATTGTTGTCGGTATCAGGACCACGAATAGCCACACCTGTGTTGTTGTTGCTCAGGACGTTGTTAGGACCGACCCTGTTTTGGTTAGCCCCATTTTCGATTGAGATGCCGACACCATTGCCCAGGTCATGCAGCCCACGAAACATTTCCCACGTTGCTCCGCCATCAAGGGACCTGGTCATCCCAGCGAGGCTGATCATGAAGATTGTCTTGTCTGAAGAGAAAGTGGGTGAGAAGGCGATACGCGTCCCCTCCCTCTCGAGATGACCTGCCAGCGCGGGATTGATCTGGGTCCAGGTATCGCCGCCATTTTCTGAGCAGAAGATGTATGAGCCGCCCTCGTCGGAGTAGAGGCACAAAGTCCTGTCGGAGGCGAAGTCTGGCGAAATGGCAAGATCGCGCGGGTCGCCGCCGATCGAGCCTGCGCCTATCCAGCTCATGCCACCATCGACTGAGTAGTAGATGGGCCCAGAATGGGTGGTTACATAGATCCTTTGGTCACGTACGTATATGGGCGACAGCGCCAAGTCCCCCACGTCATCTACTGGACCATCTAGTTTTGCCCAGTTTGAGCCACCATCGGTAGACACCTCGATGCCACTGTAAGTTAGCGCGAAGAGGGTGTCCTTCCCGGTGGGATCAGGTGAAGGAACGACAGATCGGACGTTGCTGTCGGACATACCGTTGACCATTCGCGTCCATGTTACGCCGCCGTCGCTTGACTTGAAGACGCCGGGTTCGCCGCCCAATTCCTCTGTGGTCCATCCCTCAGCCGATGTGTATATCGTCTGGTCCGCGCTGTAGTTGGCTGAAAGTGCAATTTTGGGGTAGTCAATTCCTTGTAGCGTTTCGCTAACCAGGCTCCAGGAGGCTGCACCATTAGTGGAGATGAATAAGTGACCCTCAGTCGTCAGAGCATAGAGGGTATTCCCATCCTCCGCATCGGCGGGAATCTCGACCTGGAGTATCTTGGAATGGGTCAGACCGTTATTGGTTTCAGACCAGGTTTCGCCGCAGTCGGTGGACTTATGGATGCCAGTGGTAGTCGTTGCCACGTAGAGGGTGCAATCGTCGCGATAGGTAGGAGAGATGGCCAGATCGGAGGGAAAGGCCTGGCGTGCTCCTTCCACATAGAGCCCGATCCAGTTGCCTCGCACAGTGTTATTCATTGTGCTACCGCCGCTGATGAGCACACCGGCGTTGAGGTTGCCGCTGATCAAATTGCGCTCGCTATCGGAGTCTCCTCCGATGAAGTTGTTCCGAGCGCCTTCAATCATGCCAATTCCCTGGTTTTGGCTCCTCATGCCCACCTTTCCGGTTGCGTCCGAACCAATGTAGTTTCCGCTGACGATGTTGCCCGTTGAGCCTTCACCCTGAATTAGGACTCCAAAATTCTTGTTATTGATGATGTTGCAGTCGCCCGTGCAGGGTCCGCCCGGACTGGCATTGATCCCGCCGATCAGGTTCTCGCTGGACTCGAAAATCAGAATGCCTTGGTCAGGAAAATTGAGGATCCAGAGGCCCTTAATCACATTACCATTCGATTTGATCTCGAGGCCGCTGCCGCCTGGCATTCCGCTGCCATCCAGGATGACGCCAGCGTCAGTGGCGTCGATGGTGAGGTTGACCTGGGTGATGCTGGGAAGCGGATTGTTGGTCAGTGAGATGGTGGCCGGATTCGTCAATGGAAAGATGCTGGGATCGAAGCGGATTGTGTCGCCGCTCACCGCCTCCAGCAGCGCCTGGCGCAGTGTTCCTGGACCTGCATCAGCTGTGCTGGTGACGAGGATGGTTTTTTCTTGAGCGACTGGTGCGCCCGATGCTGTACTGGCCACGAAAAGTGTGGTCAAGCCTGCAATGACTACAAGGAGCACGTATGGGAATTTGGGAAATATATTTGATCTTCTCACATCCTCCTCCTAGCCAGTATCAATTCGTCTTGGTTATCAGATATGTAATGCGCTACCGAGAGTAATCCCGTGAACCCGTGATGTCCTTTTGGCCCTCCATTGAATGTCAGCTTGTGAAGGATATTGATCACTATCGTCTGCAGTTTGGAATTGAGCGAAAACGTGATGATGCGATGGTGCTTCTGTGCTGAACTGTTGCTTCCTGATGTGGGTGTGAGTGTGGAATGGAAGTGATTTTTGCTTGTGTGTGGTGAATCAAGTTTTGATCGTGGAGTAGGGAACTATGACAGCAGTCTGCGTTTTGTATGAACTTATTCTATAACGAAAGCGGGGAACGTGAATAAGTGGAAGGTATTGCCGGTGGTGCCGTGTCCTAAGAGTTGGTGTGCATACGAATATCAAGACGGGCAGGGATTGGAGGTAAATAGAGAGATGAACGCGAATATCGCAAATAGGACTAGCCCTCCGAAGAAGAGGTATTTGCTCAATGCCGCGTAAATTCTTCCCGCACCCATGCTCCAATCGATATCGGAGTCAAGACGGCTATTGATTATGACGGAGACGGTTTGCAGACTAAAGAATAGGGATCCCGCCAGGCAAATCCATGCGAGTAGCAGGATGATGAAATAGGCGGAAACTTCGGTTGTGGTGGCTGCGATGAATGTAGCACTCAATGCAAGTACACCTGAGGATAGCGTGATAAGTTGTTTCATCAACTCGAGCGCGATGGTATGGGCATCGTTTTGTGCCCGATCATGATCCTCGTGTGAGGCGTCTTGACGGTTCATGGCCAAAATCCATTTCCTTTTGTGTACAAGAACATCTGATCCGTCCCCCTCTTGCTCAGCGAGCGGATTCGCTTAAATCCGTGTATTTTGAACATTTTGTGTGTCTTTTCGGTTGGAATCTCTGTGTAGAATGAATGGAATTTCCGGCTTGGCCACATATAGTAACCATCAGATACGCGATACTTGTTCGCAATACCCTTCAGCTGGCCATACCGAGAGGCATAGAAGACGTACGAATCTCGCACGATGGTCCATGGCATTTTTTTGTAGATGTATTTGATCACAGCTTCCCGTTCTTTTTTGATGGGCATGGTTTGAAGGACATAAATCAACAGTGCGGCATCGAATTTTCGAGTGTCCTTGATGAAATCATCCGGCCAGATCAGTGCGGAGAAGTTATGATAATCCCTTGCCTCGGCCAGTGCGATCTGGCACTTTGGCCTCGAGAATCCTTTTTCAAACTCGACAGCGCAGACCTCAAATCCAGCTTCCAAGAGCGGGATGGTGTGTCGCAGAGCTCCTGCTCCGAAATCTAAAATTCGATGCACCTTTTTCCGCTTAAAAAACGGAATGACTTCTTCGAGGAGAACCTTGTTTGGGGGTAGTCCAGGCGAAACGGAGGTTGTGACATCGATATAGATTGTTTTCCGCGAGCGGGTTTTTAGTTCATAGATGGGTTTTGACCAGTATTTGGGCATGTTGTACCCCCAGGGATACGATCAAGCCTATTGGACAATTTGCGTTGTCAAGTTCATATCCTCCTCGATCATACACTTAAATTGCGAATTTGCATGAGAGACAACGTGTCCCCCTCACCATTATTGAAGTTGGGTGGGAGGCAGGTTGGGAGATGAACGCTGAATGTGTTCTATCGATCACAACCTCCTTAATTCCCGGACACGGAGTGCGATCTTTAGGAATGCGTACGCCCAAAGCACCATGATAACTGCGGAGAATACCGTGATCACGGCCCCCAGAGGGGGGTACGCTCCAAGGATCCCCCGGCTGAAGATGATCACCCAAATGGGGAGGAAGAGCACCAAATAACCTAGCAATCGTTGATACTTCTGAACCTTGGATTCGGCATCGGTGTAGATTTCAAGTGAAACACCGCTTTCAAGGGGTCTGCGGAAGTAATGCCATCCTGAACCGCTGCACACATACTCCCATCCGCCATCGTTGAAGATCTGCACGTATTCTTCGAACTCCTCTGTTTTCAAATTGAAGTAATCAAGGCGGTAAACATCGTCGTGCGGCTCCCCACTTGAAAAAGTATAAGTCGTTGGGAACATTGAGATGAGGTGCCAACCCTCCTGAGCCATTTGCCTGAGCCAGGCCTCCTCTTTGTCGTCCTGCCAGGCCCAAAACCATTTAAACTTGCGTAACTCTCTCTGTTTCATCATAACTTCTCCATTGATCTCATCAGCAGAGGTAGCGGATCACCTTCGATCCTTCACGGTTCATGATCTCCAGGCGGCGGATCTGCTCACGCAACACACGCTTCCCTTTATCGGTGAGAGTGTATGATTTTCTACGGTTCTCCTCTCCCACCATGCGGATCAGATCTTCTTTCTGGAGCGTCGAGAAGGCCCCATACAGAGTGCCGGGTCCGATCTCGACCGTGCCATCGCTGATTTCTTTTACCCTTTGCATCACGCCATATCCATGCAGCGGTTCGACCAGCGTGAGTAGTGTGTAGTAGGTTGACTCAGTAAGCGGCAGGTACTTCTTCGTTTCGTTGCCTTCAGCCATCAAAGCCTTCTTTCATGTCGGGTTACGTTATAACGTGTTGCGATATATCGTTAGGCAATATATTAGCACACGATATATCGGTTGTCAATATAGTTGGGTGAATAGTGTAACGGGATTTGGGAAGTTTCAGGGAACAGAAAACAGTTAATCAGTGAATCAGTGATTGGGTTGATAAGTCAAGAAGTCAAGGAGTGATAAGGTATCAGTGAATCGGGGATCAGTTAATCCATCAACACGTCAAGAGGTCAATGAGTTGATAAGTCAAAATGTCAAGAAGTGATCTCTAATCCCCAGTTTCCCACGCTTTGGTGAAGCCAAAGCGCCCAGTCCCCAGTCACCAGTCTCTAGTCTCCAATCTCCAATCTCGCACGCTTTGGCGGAGCCAGGGCGCCTAATCTCTAGTCTCCAGTCTCTAGTCTCTGGTACCTGGCTATTGGCTACTGGATACTGATTACTAATCTCCCTCGTTTTGGTCTTCCAAATTGCCAAGTCTCTGATATTTGGTCTGGTAAAACTCGAGACCTGCTATGTAAAGCTAAAATCTGAAATGTATTTGTTGACGGCGATTGGCCCTTCCTCTAAGTAGGAAATCTTTTCTGTGGAGGATCTTCGGATGCCAAATTGAAAGCCGATGTGCAATATTGTATGATGGTCCTATACATGTAGGAATGTTCACATAGACAGGGGCGGTGAGGTCTATGTCGTCGTTGGCAGACATCAAAAGCGAGCACTGCACCATGAGAGCCCGACGCCAGAATGGCAGGGCTTTTTATTGTCTGTTTCCCCGCAAAGGAGAATCCCCATGAATGTCTTAAGGATGGTAAGGGTACTTGTGCTCCTCATTGCGTTGGCCGGATTGATCATGATCCCTCCTCCTCTCGAGGAGGCCCTTGCAAGCGGTCCGTGGTATGTGGCTGAGGGAGGCGATGACACCAATGACTGTTTGGATCCTTTGTCTGCTTGCGCCACCATCAACGGTGCGATTGGCAAAGCCACTTCAGGCGACACTGTTTATGTGGATAGCGGAACCTACATGAGCGCTAGCGGCTTCGTCGTATCCATTGATAAGGACCTGACTCTTTCCGGAGGTTGGGATTCGAGTTTTTTGTCTCAGACTGGGATGACAACCCTTGACGGTGAAGAGACATACCGCGGTCTGCTCCTCAACTTGAACATGACGGCGACTGTCGAGCGTTTCATCATTCAGAACGGTTATGGTGGCGATGGTGGTGGCATCTGGAATTGGGGCACGTTGACCCTGAATGACAGCATTGTTAGAGACAACAGCGCAAACTGGGGCAGCGGAGGAATTATCAATCACAGGACCATGACGATCAACAACTCAACCATCAGCGGGAATACGGCGGAAGACGCCGGCGGGATCTCTAACGGCGGTGAGGGAATCATGACTATTAACGACAGCATCATCAGCGACAACGTCGTTCAGGACAACGGTGGCGGAATCTCCAATGGCGGCGATTTGACCATAAACAATACTCTCATCACCGGGAATACGGCCAATCGTGGCGGCGGCATCTTCAACGTCGGCATACTGAGCCTCAACAACAGCACCCTTAGTGGAAACACAGCAACTACAGGCGGGGGTCTCCTAAGAGAGAACTGCAGCTGTTATACGGCGGATCTGAACAACAGCACAATAAGTGGTAACAAGGCCGTGGATGGCGGAGGGGTCTACGATTACGGTAGTGGGAGCATCACACTCCGGAACACCATTCTTGCAGGGAATACAGCGACAAACAGCGCCCCCGATTGTTATGACACTGTTTATTCATCTGGGTACAACCTCCTCGGGGACACCTCCGGCTGCACCTTCGCGCCGACAACTGGTGATCTAACCGGTTTAGATCCTCAGCTCGGACCGCTTCAGGACAACGGTGGCCCCACGTCAACCCACGCATTGCTCTATGGAAGTCCGGCATTGGATGCAGGCAATCCTGGCGGGTGCACCGATGAGGAGGGGGGAGCGCTTCCCACTGACCAGCGCGGTTTGCCGCGGGTGGGGCGGTGTGATATGGGCGCTTTCGAAGCCCAGGAATTGGAGATCTCCTTCAAGGCGGTGACTCCTTTTGTATCATCGCCTGGGAACTCGATCACCTACGAGATTGGGCTCAACAACATCGGCGCTTCGACAATCAACAATATCGATATCAGTGACACACTGCCTACCTCTATTACATATATCGATAACTCTCTCACGGCCACTGCCGGTACTTATGGCTTCAGCGGCGGTGTTATCACATGGAATGGAGCGGTGGAGGGGGATAGCACCGTGACGATAACATTTCGAGCTCGGGTCAACCTGGACGCACCTTTGGGCGAATCAATTGACAACACGGCTCTCATCACGTGGAATGGGGACTCGCTTTCAAGAACCGCCTCCTTTTATGTGCATGTCGGGGTTTGCGACCTTACCAAGTTCGCCGGAAACCCCGTTCTATCTCCTGGGACAGGTGGAGCTTGGGATGACAACGGTGTGTTCGATCCGACTGTCCTCAAGGATGGCGGCACCTTAATGATGTGGTACTCGGGTGATGATGGATTGGGATCGTATCAGATTGGGCTCGCGACCTCCTCAGATGGCCTTGGTTGGGCGAAGGAGAGCACCAATCCGGTTAGAGCGCCGAGTGAAACCTGGGAATCTGGGGGGATTCGTGTAGGAAGCGTTATTCAGGATGGCGGCTATTACAAGATGTGGTACACGGGCTATGACCTTTCTGGTGTCGGTCAAATTGGCTACGACTACTCGGTCGATGGGATCAATTGGCTGGGAACCCTGACATCCCCTGTACTCGAAATCGGGGCACCTGATGGGTGGGAGGATAGCGATGTGACAGATCCGAGTGTGATCCTTATCGATGGCACTTATCACATGTGGTACACGGGCTATGACGGCATGACTGCCCGCATCGGTCATGCTATCTCTAGCGACGGCTTGGTTTGGGAGAAAGATCATACGAATCCTATCATGGACTTGGGCGAGCCCAGCAGCTGGGATTGGCTGAACGTCTATGGGCCGGAGGTCGTTCACCACAAAGACACCTATTTGCTTTGGTACTCCGGGGAGACACTGCCGCGGGCGTGGCAAACCGGATACGCCACTTCACTCAACGCCGTAGATTGGACACACCGCGGGATGGTCGTCCCGGAAGGTGGAGAAGGCAGCTTTGACAGCGATGGTGCAGATTATGCTTCAGTCCTCTCTGATGAGGGTGAGTTCGACATTTGGTATGCCGGGCATGATGGTAGCCAATACGCCATCGGGCATGCCACTGCGGATATTTGCGGAGGGGGTGTGCCGGACAATCCAATCTACCTGCCGCTTGTCTTGAAAAATGCCAGCGGTTCGCCTCCTTGCGAGGCTTACTACACGGATGATTTCAACGATCCGAGCAGCGGCTGGCCCGTCTGGGAAGATGGCAACGTGAAATATGGTTATACCGGTGGGGAATACCAGATCTTGGTCAAGAATCCCTCACAAGGTTGGCTAGTCACTCCTGGCGCCAAGGCTTCGCAATACGTCGTATCTGTCAGCGCCAGGCGAGCCAGCGGCACCTATGGGGCTTATGGCATCGTCTTCGCCATCAATGAGGATTGGAGTGAGATTTACCAGGTCCTTGTGGAGGATAGTTATTACAGCATGTGGATCTACCGTTACGGGAGTTGGTCACCCTTCATCAATTGGACCTATTCGGAACACATCAACACAGGCACAGAGTTGAATCGGTTGAAGGTCATCTGGGATGGGGTCGATATCGTCTACTACGTCAACAACCAGCACATGGCGACCTTCAGACACAGCCATTTCCACGGGCTGAAGCGTATTGGCCTTGCGGCCTATTCTCCTTTTGATAGTTCACTGGACGCTCGCTTCGATGATTTCTTCCTTTATCCACTGGAGTGTGGTGCGGGTGCAACCCTGACAGCTGATTTTGAGATGGGAGTCCCGGAGGCCATCGAGGTTCCAGTTCCGCCTGGGATAGAAATGCAATAAGCAGTAGCCAATACTCAGTAGACAGATATAGGGAAACAAGGATTGGGAATCAGAGAATCAGTTAATCAGGGATTAGGTATCAGGATACTAGCTTCTGATCTCCAGTCTCTAGTCTCCAGTCTCTAGTCTCCAGTCTGCCATGCATTGGCGCAGCCAAAGCATCTATCCCCTAGTCAATCTAGAATTGGCAGTTCAACTCATTGGTTCATCATAAGATGATGGTTGACGTATTGTAGACAGTACACGCTTAGGTAGGGTGGTCGGCTATTGTTGGTTTGGTAGTCAGTTGGCAGTGACGTGAATGCTCTTGTTCGTAAGCCAGCAAGTGCGTTTCAAAGTCCAATGCAAGAGTTAAAAGGATTATTGAGTGTGGAAATCGATGAATGCTCTCAAAAGACCGCTGGCTCGAAAGTTATACCCAATCCAGATAATCCTTAGTACTTCTGGTGGAATGAAAACCTCCTCCACTTGGACACCAGACAACACAAAGGATAAGACATTATAGTTGAGATGGATCTGGACCCTGATTTTCTTTTGAAGGTCAAAATTCTGGATGTGGATAAGCGGATTTCCGCAATAGGAATAAACTGAGTCAAGCATACATAATAAAACGGCAGAATCAGCTTTGGTGATCCTGAGAATCATAAACCGCCCGCCGGCTTCATATGTTGGGTCACCGAGGCCCAATATCAAGTTGATATCACAGATGTCATCCTCACCGCAGTCTTCAGTCGCTTCAATTCTATCCATTGAAATAGTGAGGTGAATTTCTTCCTCGGACGTAGGTACGAAATAGACTCCTCCAGTTGAGGGATTTTCCGCTTCAAGATTGATTAAGAGACCCATTGTCTCATCGGCGATGCTGTGGTTATTTGCAAACATTCCCCAAGGACTAAGATCATAACAGTCGGGTCGCTCAAGTCTCCTGGATACATATGCAGTGTGATCGAAAAATCGCCAAATGTCACTGGTTATACAGTCCGTGATTGCATATCGGGCTAGCTCTTGAGTGGCTGTTGGTGTAGGCGTTAGTGTAAATGTGGGTGTTGGTGTCATAGTAACCGTTGGTGTAGGTGTGGAAGTCGGGGTTTGCGAGGGAGTGAACGATGGTGTTGAGGTAGGTGTAATTGGCACTTCCACCACCTCAGTGGGTTGGTCTCCACTGTCGTTCCCTCTGATCATATATGATACGAATACAAGAATGATGGTAATAGCTAACAATCCAAAGCCAAGCCATACAATGGTCAATGCGAGTTTATAAGCTTGGTTCCTTGTCAATTTGACCCTATCTAAAATGTTTAAGAATTTAAGCAGATCCGTCCGCGCTAATATGAATAAGAAAACAACCGCGAGGAAAGCGAGTAAAGTTAATGGGCCGGTGACAAGGGCTATGCCGCTGATTAAATCAGGTGTTCCATCCAGCATATTGATTTTCCTCCCCAATAGTTTGTCCTATTGTTTCACCGGGAAATCCTTGTGTTCCTGTGTGCTTAGCAACTTCAATTAAGGAAATGAATTGTGGCGACTCATATAAATGGCGACACAAGAATTCGATCCTTAGCCATTTGTCAAAGGACCTGAAAAACCGCATCGTCCTGTTCCGCAAAAGACCGAGCATCGGTGAATTCGAGTTCAAAGGCGATGAACGTCTGAATGCCGCAGGTAGCACTTGGCTTTACCTTAGAGGACCTGAAACGATCCGATATGGATTCAAGAGCATAGTTCATCGGGTAGATTTATTCGTCCTGTGGTTATCCGATGGTAGGGGAAATCAAAGATCAATTGAGTGATCTCAATGAGATTAAAATTGATATGTGGTGAGGATAAGAATAGCCCCTTGTTGTGTGATCAAATTTCCCCGCTTGTCTAAACATCATACCAGATGAATTGGTGAACACCAAGAGATATTGAATCACATCCTGCGTAGTTGGATGAGATGTATCGTCAACCTATGTAGAGACTCCTACTTGTAACATTTCAACGCGCGCTATTGATGTGCCGTGGCAAATGTGTGGTTTTTCTTTAAAGAAGTCCGGCATAAAGGATTGGTTACAGGGATATTCTTTGAAATACTTGATGATCGACTTACTCATCTCAAATCGCTCTAATAGTAGTCACGAAGTCAACGGGTTGATAAGGTAAAAAGTAATCAGGGAACAGGAACCAGAGAATCAGTTGATGAGTTAGTAAGTCAAGAAGTCAAGAAAAGGTCTCTAATCTCCAGTCTCTAAACCCCGATCCCTGTTTCCTGGTCTCTTCCCAGTTGTTCGCTCGCATTCCCACCCTGATAGGCCACGAACACTGGAATATATACTGATAAAATATGGACAATATGGTAAAATTATCTCCAGAATTGGCAGTATTGGTTCAATTTCGGTTGGCTCGGTGAAATTTCACGTTCACGAGGTAGAATTGCGGTATGCTTGAACAGGGTTATGTTTTTGTGGGCATGAGATATTAGGCCAAAGGGAGGGAGTTATGAACCTGGTCACAGGTGGGTCAGGGTATATTGGCAGCCATATTGTGAGACGTTTGGTTGAAGAGGGGAAGGATGTTCGCGTCCTGGTGCGCAACCGTGAGCGGGCGGAATGGGAGGGACGCCTCAGTGGTCTGGAGGTTGAATGGGTTCAAGGTGATGTCTTGAAGCCCGATACGCTGGCTCCAGCGATGGAGGGTGTGGATGTTGTTGTTCACACTGTGGCCATTGCCATTGAAAAGGGTGGACGTACCTATGAGGAGGTCAACTATCTAGGTACCGAGTACGTCGTCGAGGCTGCGAAAGCGGCCGGCGTGAAACGTTTCATCAACCTTTCCCAGCTAGGCGCAAATCCAGATTTACCATACCGCTTCCTGGCCTCCAAAGGGAAAGCGCAGGCCTACGTGGCTGAATCCGGACTGGATTGGACCGCATTTAGGCCCTCTGTTGTTTGGGGGCCGGAGGATGAATTCGCCAACACATTTGCTAAGCTCGTACCATTCTCGCCCATCATCTTTCCGATCGTGGGTGACGAGAATGCAAAGTTCCAACCCATTTGGGTGGAGGATCTGGCCACCGCGATCGTGAGGTCCATCGATGATCCCTCGACCATCAGGGAGGAGTACGAGGTAGGTGGGCCGGAGATATTAACGCTCGAGGAGATTGAGCGGAGAACCCTGGTGGCGGTAGGGGCTAGGAGGTTTTTCTTGCGTTTCCCAATGCCGCTGCTGCGGATCCTGGTGTCACTCATGCAGGTGTTCCTGCCGGCTCCGCCGGTCACCCGCAGCTTGCTTGAGCTCCTGGCGGTGAGCAACGTCACACAGGAAAACACCCTGGGGAAATTCGTCGCCGAGCCGCGTCCATTTACGCCAGAAAACGTGGAGTCCTACATGAAAGAGTTCAGGGCCCGAGAGACCCTGGCACAATTCATGGGTAGGTAGAAAAGTTTAAGTTTACGACGACGAAAGTCAAGGCAGTTTCTTTTTTATAAACGTAATAACGACAAATATGGTCTATCAAGTCTACAAATGAATTGGAGTTATCATGTCAGATCGTGAAATATTGGTTGAGAACTTGGTCAAGGAGTATCCCGGCGACATCGTTGCGCTCGATGGCGTTTCATTCCAGGTCAAGGCTGGGGAGATCTTCGGATTTCTGGGTCCTAATGGGGCCGGGAAGAGCACAGCGGTAAAGATCCTCACTACCCTGGGATTGCCTACTGGTGGGAAAGCGGAAGTGGGTGGGTTTGACGTTGTGTCACAACCTTCGGAGGTTAGAAGCATCGCTGGTGTTGCATTGCAAGATATTGGCTTGGACCCGGTGATGAAACCAATGGAAATCCTCACGCTCCAGGGACGGTTGTTCAGCTTCGAACGGGCACGCGCAAGTGAGAGAGCGATTGAACTCCTGGAGCTGGTCGGGCTTACGGAAGCCGTCAATCGACGCGTGGGAACTTTCAGCGGGGGCATGCGGCGGCGTCTCGATTTAGCGCTGGCCCTGGTCCATGAGCCCGAGATCCTCTTCCTAGATGAGCCGACCACGGGTCTAGACCCCGCCAGCCGGCGGGATGTATGGGACGAGGTGCGCCGGCTCAATCGTGAACTGGGGATGACCATTTTCTTGACAACTCAATACCTGGAGGAAGCTGACGAGTTGGCCGGTGTCATCGCCATCCTCGATGATGGCAAGATACGCGTGCAGGGATCACCTGCTGAACTCAAAGCGGGCTTAGGATCTGAGTCGATCAACCTGACCTTTGAAGACCGAGAAACTGCACAACGCGCGATAACGGCTTTGGAGGGGATGGAAAGTCATGCGCAATCGGATCAGGAGGTCGTTCGGTTGTACATGGCTGGGGCGGCAGAGCGTATTCCAGCAGTGGTCAATCGTTTGCAGGAATTTCACGTCAGTCCCATCTCGTTAACGCTCACGCATCCCACTTTGGATGACGTTTTTCTGCAGGTGACCGGGCAGCGATTGGAATCTGAAGAACCCTCAGCAGCAGCGGCGTAACGGTGAATGTGAAGGTTGGAAAGGAAACAGTGATATGAAGATAGAGGCATTGAGAACTGTATCTGAACTGGGAGAAGTGGAGAGCACCGATGGTGTTACTGGTGGAACCAGTCGTGGTATTTCGTTGCCCGTGCAGATCGCACTGGTGACACGGCGAAATTTGCTTTCGATCTTCCGTACGCCGGAGGCGTTACTTCCTCCATTAGCGATCAGCTTGTTTTTTCTCGTGATTTACAATTCAACCTTGGGGAAAGCGTCAGGATTTATCCCTGATCTGGGGAGCAACAGTTATCTCGGCTTCATTCTGCCATTATCCATTGTCAGTTCATCATTGGCTGGCGCAGGTATTACCGCACAAAATCTCGTGAGGGACATTGAAAGCGGCTACTTTGATAAACTCCTTCTCACGCCCATCAGCAGGACAGCACTGCTCCTTGGGCCCATCTTCGCTGGAGCGATCATCCTTGGCATTCAGGCCACCGTTGTTGTCGGCGTTGCGCTGATCTTGGGGCTGGAGCCGGCGACAGGGCTTATGGGGCTGCTTGCCGTAATTGGCTTGGCTGTTCTCTTGGGTACCGGCTTCGCGGGTTTTACCGTATCAGCGGCCTTAGGGAGTGGAAGCGCGGCCGCGACGCAGGGTGCCAGTTTCCTATTCTTCCCGATGACATTCCTGGCGCCGACCTTCGTGCCATTGGATCTTCTGGACGGCTGGTTGGCCACCGCCGCCCGCCTGAATCCGATCACCTACGTCCTGGTGGCCATGCGCGGCCTGATCAATCGCAACTGGGATGTCTCTGACCTGTGGCTGGCCGTCTTGGCCTGTCTGGGGTTAGCCGTCGTGATGTACGCGCTGGCGGTCTTCGCGCTGCGCGTTCGTACGCGCCGGGTGTAGCGCTCACATGAAGCAAGTGGTTGTGATTGGCGCAGGAATAGGTGGGCTCACGACAGCGGCTGCGCTAGCGCGTGCGGGGTTGGAAGTCACTGTTCTGGAAGCGCACATCTACCCAGGAGGCAGTGCTGGCACTTTTTACCATCAGGGCTATCAATTTGACGCTGGCGCGACGCTTGCAGCCGGATTCTACGCTGGCGGCCCGATGGATCGGGTCGCCGATGCAGTAGGCATCGATCGCTGGCCGACGAGACCGGCCAATCCAGCTATGGTGGTACATCTCCCTGACGGTGCTCGCGTGAACCGCTGGACGGATTCGACGCGCTGGGAGGAACGATCTTTGATATTTGGTCCAAGTAGTGAGGCCTTCTGGAGATGGCAGGAATCGACGGCCGATGCGCTTTGGTCATTGGCGCTTCGCGGTCTACCCTGGCCGCCACAAGGTCTCGAGGAGCTGCGGGTTCTCATCGGTGGCGCAGTGGGTTGGCTCTTTGATGATCCCCGGGCCCGCGCAAGAATGGGGTTGATTGCAGATTCGCTCCGGCCCATTTGCTATCAGTTAAGGGGCGCCACTCCTCGAATGCGGCAGTTTATCGATGCACAGTTGCTCATTTCGGCGCAAACCACCAGCAGTGAAGCGAACGCATTATATGCCGCCGCAGCATTGGACATGCCGCGCCGTGGAGTCGTGCATATGGAGGGCGGCATGGGCGCCATCGCAGGTAAGCTGACCCAAGCCGTGGAGCGAAACGGTGGGAGAATCCATTATCGATCGCAAGTGGAAGCTATTCATCGGGAACACGGCAAGATTGTGGCTGTGAGGACGAAGGGAGGAAAGGTTTATCCTGCGGACCTAGTCATCGCGAATATGACGCCGTGGGATATCGCTCGTCTGGAAGGGGTTGATTTTGTGCCGCGTCTGAGGAGGCTGCCGGAACGGCCCGATGATGGTTGGGGGGCCTTTGTGCTTTATGTAGGTGTTGATGCCAGGATCGCAGATCGGGAGGTTCCTCTTCACCATCAGGTCATACTCGGTGAACCGATGGGAGAAGGCAATACGATTTTTCTCTCGATGAGTCCTGAGTGGGATTCCGCCCGCGCGCCCGCCGGGCGTCGAGCGATCACCATCAGCACGCACACGGCTCTCGCCCCGTGGTGGGAGCTCTTTGAAAAAGATAGGGACCAGTACGAAATGCGGAAGGAGATGTACGTTGAGAGGTTGCTTGATGCAGCCGAGCGCGTCTTGCCCGGCTTACGCACTGCAGCGGACCTCATTCTGCCAGGAACGCCTGTCACATTTCAACGATTTACTCGGCGGAGATGGGGGTGGGTTGGTGGTTTTCCACAAACACGCTTGAACCGCACATGGGGTCCTCGTCTGGCGCCTGATTTGTGGATGGCGGGCGATAGCATCTTCCCTGGCCAATCCACCGCAGCGGTGGCCCTCGGCGGCCTTCGTGTGGCAGAGTCCGTCCTTCGCGAAATTAAGCAGGAAGAAGGAATACGGCATAGCTTGAGAGAGGTTGTGTACCCTTAGAAAACAGGAGGCTCATCGACTCCTCCTCAGACGTAGGATTGGATGTCCTCAATGTCATTGGCGGTAATGAAAGGTTGAATGTTAGTGAGCGAATCGTTGAAATCTTTAGGACCAACCATAGGTTTCCCAGTTCAAATCCTTGGTGATCCTAGTTTAAAGTCGCACGATACACGCAGATGGTCGAGCGATCCTCATCTGCGCGTAAGTTTGCAGTATCTTCGTGAGATCTTTCAGTACTTGGATCAGAATGATATCCACATGTACCGGCTATCCTCCAACCTCGCGCCTTATGCCACGCACCCCGATCATCCACAATTCCATCATCAAGTAGAGGAGTGCAGGGATGAGCTCGCCGAGGTAGGCTCGATGGCAAAGGCCCAAGGCTTGCGATTGTCGTTTCATCCGGGCCAATTCATCGTGCTCAATTCTCCGGAGGAGGATCTTGCCAAACGCTCCGTGGCGGACCTCGAGATTCAGGCGTCGATCCTGGACGCCATGGGCCTAGGTGACGATGCCGTGGTTGTATTGCACGTGGGGGGATTATACGGTGATCGCGAGGCGGCTCTCGAACGGTTCGCTCTTCGCTATGACGCGTTACCGTCTTTCGTGCAGCGTCGTTTGGTCCTTGAAAATGACGATGCCCGGTTTAGCGCAACGGACCTGCTGAGGCTGCATGAGATGATCCAGGTCGCGCTTGTTTTCGACCTTCACCATCACCGGTGTTACAATCCAGAAGGACTCTCGGAGGAAGAGGCTGCTTCCGCGTTTCTTGAGACCTGGAGCGAACGACGGTCCCGGCCAAAGCTGCATTTTTCATCTCCACGAACGGATTGGGGATATCGCTATGGCAGCAAAGACGATTCTCGTGCTCCAGTTTGGACATCACACGCTGAGTTTGCTGACCCATTCAGCTTCATTGAGTTCTACCGGAAGATCATGGATCCTGCCCCAGATGTGATGTTAGAGGCGAAGGCAAAGGATCTAGCGGTTCTTCAGCTTCGAAAGGACATCGGTCGCTACGCGCCTGACCTAGATCGTCTTTTTGCCCGACGCGGGCAGCCAGAGTTGGAGATTGCACATCCATGAGGACAACGATCTGGTGGATCCGCCGTGACTTGAGGCTGTCGGATAACCTCGCGCTGCAAGGCGCGCTCTCAAACGCGGATCAGGTGCTACCAGTCTTCGTCCTTGATCCTGTCCTCCTCTCTTCTGCGTATGTTGGTCCGAAACGCCTGGGTTTCCTGTTCGCAGGACTTCGTCAATTGAACGCTGACCTGGAGAACCTTGGTAGCTACATTATCCTCCGCCGGGGTGATCCAGTACAAATCATCCAAGAAATTGTCACAAAACATGGTGTTGAAGGTGTATATGCGGAGGGTGATTTTTCGCCTTATGCCAAGAAACGCGATGCGCGAATGGCCAATCTTGTTCCGATTCAATTTACGCACGGCCTCACGTTGCGGCATCCCGAATCCATCCGAAAGCGAGATGGAACACCTTATACCGTCTTCACCCCGTACAGCCGAGCGTGGAAGGCCATGAGCATTCCAGTTGCGAGTGAATTAATTCCTGCCCCTTCGCATATCGCTACTCCCAAAAATCTTGCGAGCGAACCGATGCCCACGTCTCCAGATGATTCTTTTCAGGAGAAGTTCACTCCGGGAGAGGCTGAAGCTCGATTAAGACTGCAGGCATTCACAAAGAGCCTGGGTACGATTGATCGCTATGGGGAAGATCGCAACCGGATGGACCTTGAGGGGACCTCTCAACTTTCCCCGTACCTCCGATTTGGCATGCTCTCCATTCGGGAGGCTGTCGCGGCAGCGACAGAAGCGATGGATGTTTCACGCGGTGAAGAAGCTCACAACGGTGCGGAGACATGGCTTAACGAACTCATCTGGCGTGAGTTTTACTTCTCCATTCTTTATCACTTCCCCGAGGTGCGAGCTGAGAGCTTCAGGGACAACCTTCGTAACCTCCATTGGATAAATAATGAAAGAGAGTATGAGGCTTGGTGTGAAGGCCGTACGGGATACCCCATCGTGGATGCCGCCATGCGTCAACTAGCTTCGACGGGCTGGATGCATAACCGCGCGCGCATGATTGTGGCCTCATTTCTCGTGAAGGATCTACTCATCGACTGGCGTTGGGGTGAGCGCTGGTTCATGCAGCACCTGATCGACGGCGATCCGGCTGCAAATAACGGAGGATGGCAGTGGGTTGCTGGCACAGGGACTGACGCTGCACCTTATTTCCGGATATTCAATCCTGTGTTGCAGGGTAGGAAGTTCGACCCAAATGGAGATTTCATTCGCAGATGGGTTCCTGAGTTGGAGTCACTTCCGACTAAGTACATTCACGCGCCCTGGGAAATGACGGCGGATGAACAGGACGCCTTCTCATGTATCCTTGGGGAGGATTACGTCCACCCAATTATTGATCACCGCTTCGCCCGCGAGCGAGCCTTGGAAGTTTATCGGATGGCTCGTGAGCAGGAGGAAGCGAAAAGGGATCGAATATGAAAATCGGCATTATTGGAAGTGGTCTGGTGGGCTCAACAACGGCTTATGCACTGGTGATGCGCGGGATCGGACGAGATGTGGTCCTCGTAGACAAGAACATCGCTCGTTCATCCGCCGAAGCGGACGACATTCTGCATGCGGTCCCTTTCGCACATCCATTGCAAATTAGATCGGGTACATATGAGGACCTCGCTGGAAGCCGGGTGGTGGTCCTTTCCGCGGGTGTAAACCAGCTTCCAGGAGAGACCCGCCTGCAGTTGTTGGAGCGGAATGCGGCCATCTTTCGTGAGATTGTCCCGCAGGTTCTTCAACATGCACCGGAGGCTGTGCTTCTGGTTGCGACCAATCCGGTGGATGTGCTTACCCACCTGGCGGCGAAAATTGCAGCAGAGGATGGGGTTCCTAAAAGTCGTGTAATTGGATCGGGGACAACGCTGGACACAGCGCGCTTTCGCACCTTGCTGGGCGGTCGCTTCGGCGTGGACGCGCACCATGTGCACGCATACGTCGTGGGCGAGCATGGCGACAGCGAGGTGCTCACCTGGTCCCTGGTTACCCTGGGTGGGATTCCTCTGGAGGAGTTCTGCAGACAGCGTGGGATTGAGAAGACGGAACAAGATCGTGATGAAATCGAGCGTCGGGTGAAGGGTGCTGCGTACTCCATCATTGAGGGGAAGGGGGCCACGTACTACGGCGTGGCCAGCGCGCTGGCCAGGATTATCCAGGTCATTGCACTGGACCAGCGTTCCATCCTCACGGTCTGCTCTCGTCACGAGGAGGTTGCCGGTGTGCCTGATGTCACGCTCTCGTTGCCCCACCTGATTGGAGGATCGGGTGTGATCGAGACATGGTCGCTGCCGATCGATGAGAATGAGATGGCGGGATTGAACACGAGTGCCAGGACCATTCGCGATGCGATCGATGAACTTGGGAGATAAGCATGATCAATAAGCTGCATTCATTTAGGACACGCTCATGACGGAGAGACCGCTGGTCCTGGTTACGGGCGTTACGGGCTACGTGGGAAGCAGGCTTGTCCCGCGGCTGCTGGAAGCCGGTTACAGGGTTCGAGTCCTTGCCCGAGACCCTGGGCGGCTTCAGGGGCGTCCCTGGCTTCCAGAGGTTGAGGTTGTGGTGGGTGACGTCTTCGTGGAAGAAACCCTCCCCAATGTACTGGGTGATGTGGATGTTGCCTATTATCTTATCCACAGCATGACGCATTCATCGGATTTCGCGGACAGGGATGTCGTTGCGGCGCGGAATTTCGGAAAGGCTGCAATGGAGCATGGTGTTCAGCGCATCATCTATCTGGGAGGGTTGGGTGATCCTGAAGCGAACCTATCCTCGCACCTTCGTTCACGGCAGGACACAGGTGAGACCTTGCGGGATTCGGGTGTTCCTGTGACGGAATTTCGAGCTGCCATCATTGTTGGATCGGGTTCTGTGTCCTTCGAAATGATCCGGTATCTTACGGAACGCCTACCGGTCATGATCTGTCCGCGGTGGGTTTCAACCCGCGTCCAACCCATTGGGATCGATGACATTTTGTCATATTTGGTGACCGCACTGGAAGTGCCGGAGAGTGAGGGTGAGATCATAGAGATCGGCGGCAGGGACATCCTCACCTACGGCGAAATGATGCTCGGCTATGCCGAGGTGCGCGGTTTAAGACGCTATCTTATCTCGGTGCCGGTACTGACACCAAATCTTTCATCCTACTGGATTCATTGGGTCACACCCATCCCGGCAGAGATCGCTCACCCGTTGATCGAGGGTCTCAGGAATGAGGTTATTGTGCGAGGAGACCTTGCTGCTCGGCTGTTCCCCGACATCCATACTATTGGCTACAGAACCGCTGTCCAACGTGCGCTAGCACAACTGGAGGTCGGCGGTGTCGAATCCTCCTGGCGGGATTCACTATCTACGAGTCAGGGAGATGCCTCACCCGTGAGCCTCGCCACCATCGAGGGCATGATCCTCGAGACACGGCAGTTGGAAGTCGATGCAAGCCCTGAGCATGTTTTTACGACATTCACGGCATTGGGAGGCGAACATGGATGGGGCTTCGCCAATTGGGCCTGGAGGATCCGGGGGTGGATCGACCGTCTGGTGGGGGGCGTTGGATTGCGCAGGGGTCGGCGCCATCCACAGGAGGTGCGCGCCGGAGACGCGCTGGATTTCTGGCGTGTGGAGGCGGTACAGCCGAATCGACGGATGCTTTTGAGGGCCGAGATGAAACTGCCCGGTGAAGCCTGGTTGGAATTCTCTGTGCAACCACAAGCTGGAGGTGAATCACTGCTCGTTCAGACAGCCTACTTTGCCCCGCGCGGCCTATTCGGTCACCTGTACTGGTACTTGCTCTATCCATTTCACACGCTCATCTTTTCAGGGTTAATCAGGTATCTCGCCAGGCAGGTGGAGGACAGTAGTCAGTAGACAGTAGCCAGATATCAGAGAATGCGTCAATAGGTTGATACGTCAAAAAGTCAACAAGTATGTCTCATCGATAACTGATTCTCGATTCCAGATCGGCCTGTTCCACGCGAAAGCGGGGTGGGAAAACCACCCCGCTGTTTAAAGAGTGGAAACTATGTAGGTTTAGGCAGGCGGCAGAAGAACTGCGTCGATGACGTGGATCACGCCGTTTGCTGCCTCAACGTCGGTGATGATAATCAACGCCTCGTCGAGCATCACTTTTCCATCTTCCACCATGACGCTAATATCCGCACCCTGAAGCGTCATGATCTCACTCAGTGAAACCACTTCGCTTGCCATTGCCTTTCCTTCAGCAACATGATAGAGAAGGATGTCGGTGAGTGCTGGGATATCCGCTAACAGGGCCTCAACGGTACCTTCCGGCAGTGCAGCAAAGGCATCATCCGTCGGAGCGAAGACGGTCAATAGACCTTCGCCCTTAAGCGCATCCACCAGACCCGCCGCTTGGAGTGCAGCAACCAGCGTCTCAAAGCGGCCGTCTTCAGCTGCAATGTCTACGATGTCGCGGGACTCGGGGAGAATGACGGCATCAATGACGTGGATGACGCCATTGGACGCCTCGATATCCGTGATGATGATCTCCGCATCGTCGACCAAGGCTTTGTCCATCTCTGTCATGAATTCAACATACTGGCCCTGAAGGGTCTGCGCTTGTTCGGATGCTAACACGTCTGCGGCCATGAGTTTTTCACCGAGGGCGTGATAGAGCAGGATGTTAGATAGTGTGGGGATGTCCGCCAGTAAGGCTTCAACGGTGCCTTCCGGCAGCGCTGCAAAGGCGTCATCGGTTGGGGCGAAAACGGTGAAAGGACCTTCGCCCTTGAGTGCCTCTGCGAGTTCAGCCGCCGTCAGTGCTGCGACAAGCGTCTCAAAACGGCCGTCTTCGACAGCGATTTCTACGATGTCACGTGTCTCCGGAAGGATGACGCTATCAATCACGTGAATCACGCCATTAGAAGCTTCAATATCCGCCAGGATGACTTCTGCGTCATCAATCATCACCTTACCATCTTCAGCGGAGATTTCGACGAACTGCCCTTGTAGAGTCTGCGCCTGATCCAGCATGGCCGCGTCCGAGGCCATCACACTGCCCTCGACTACGTGATAGAGAAGGATATTAGTGAGAGCGGGGATATCTTCGAGGAGTGCCTCGACGGTGCCCTCTGGTAAGGCGGCAAAGGCGTCATCGGTGGGAGCGAAGACGGTTAATGGCCCTTCGCCCTTGAGCGCGTCAACGAGTCCTGCTGCCTGTACTGCAGCGACGAGCGTTTCGAATCTGCCATCTGCTGCGGCGATATCGACAATGTCTTGAGGTTCAGGCTCGCTCATCTCAGTGGGTTCCGGCATCGTAGTGGGCTCCGGGGTCGGAGCTTGCGTTGGTTCTGGGGTCGCTGATGCACATGCGGCTAAAACCAAAGAGAACACGACCAACATACTAAAAAGATAACGGTACTTCATCTTACTCCTCCTAATTGGATAGAATTAGTCAAATAATACAATAAAATCAATATATTGTCAAGGTATTTATCATGTATTGCAAATGTGCTTTGAAATGGTCACAAGGTTGATGGGTCAAGAAGTCAAGAAGGGATCAGGGATCAGTCAACAAGTGGAGATGTCAAAGTGTTGATAAGTCAAGAAGACAAGAAGTGATCAGGAATCAGATAATCGGGGATCAGATTTCTTAATACTGAAGACTGGGTACTGGCTTCTGATTTCCAATCTCTAGTCTCCTACGCTTTGGCGGAGCCAAAGCGCCTAGTCTCCAATATCCTACGCTTTGGCGCTCCAAAGCGCCTATTCCCCGAAAGTACATCATTGCCCCATTGTTGCCGATCTGCTGGTGCCTCACGGGACACAGTCGTTCGGCATTTCGAGAAAGTCGAATGGGGCATCGTAGGTTGAATAGAAGCTCCTATCATTGAGTTTTTCGAGATCGTAGCCGAAGTACTGATTCAGGATCACCCTGAACGTGTTGATGGGCGTCATCCAGTCATTGAATTCGTTGTCGTCCATGCCTGGGAGGTAGAGTGCGTTCAAGATCGCAACACGTTCTTCTAGCACAGCTTCATCCGGTCCATGATCTCCTTGAATGATGATGATGGGTGGTATCTTGGAATGGCTGATGATGTCTTTGACGATGTGCACGACGCGATCGTTGATGTAGAGGATCTGATTGCGGTAGCCCACGATGTAGGGGTCTTGATCATCCACTTGGCTTCCGGGGATCAAGTAACCGCTCGTGGAGTCTCCTTCAGGTTGAAAGAGGTAGGGTTTGTGGGGAGACACAATGTGTGCGAAGACGAACTTCGGGCCTGCCATCGTAAGCAGATCATCTAAATCGTCGAGAACATACAAAATCCGTTCCTTATGCTCCTCCAGCGGGTCGGATTCAAGTGTTGAAAAAATAGGCGCTAGAGCAATGCTGGCGTCCGCGAGGATGGACAGGGCTGTGCTTCGGACTAGCAGGGCTTCGAATGCGTTGAGACGAAATCGGAGGTTGCTCGCTTCTGATTCGCTATGTCTGGGACCAGCATAAATGTCGGCATCTTCCCATTCACTCCATGCATATCCGGTTTCGTATGCAATGACCGTGTATCCCAATTCCTCGAGAATTCCTCGAATGGCGTTCCGGCGGATGAGTAAAAATAGCTGTGTCCGATCCTGCTCACCTGGCTTGAATGCCTCACCTAAGTCTTCGAGATACTCGAAATTGAGCGTTGAAGCGAAGGAATGCTCTGTCTGAGAGTAATTGCTCTGACTGCACCCGGCGATGAAGAAGCCAAGTTCCCTCAGCTCATCGAGGAAGGCTGAATTATCCAGCCCAAAATCATCACGCAGCACGTCCTCGCGGGTGTACGCATCCAGGATGATGTAATAAATGTCAGGGAGCTCTTCGATGGAACTGTCTTGAAAATCCTGCCCGCTTCGCTGTGTGACCTGGCTCGGTTCAGGGCTGGTGAGTACCCGAATTTCAAATTGCGCGATTTGGAAAATAGGGATCACGATCACGATCACGCCGACCAGGTTTAGCCAGGTGGTGACGGCGCTTACGGCCGGCTTGCGCAGGATCCATAACAAGACAGCCCCGATGATTGCAATGAATATCGGGATGAGGAAACGGTGCCTCCCGATTGCGATGCCCATGATCTCTACCGGTCGTAAGAACTCATATAGGTGACCGTAAGAGAAAAAAACAAAAAGTAGCAACGAGGTGATAATGGCGGATCGCTCCCAATCCCCCAGTAGAAGGCGGAGCAAGCCCCAGAGGATCACTACCAGGAGAATTGATATGAGGATGGGGCGTATGACAACGGCTTCGTCCACCTGTCCGATGTTGTTGGCCAGTAGCGCCAACACGGGGTAGAGTGCGAATAAGATTGGATGCACCACGATGCGTGAATGTTTGTTTTCTTTATCTTCACCCATTCAAGAAAATTAGCCTCCTGGAAATGCATCACACGCTTCGCGATTAACCTCGTAGATCATAATATCGTTGTAATTCTCGACTTCCATTATGTGCAATAACTTCAAATTATCATCGTTCCATTCTTGAGACCGGCGAATGAGCAGGCTATTGACCATCTTTTCCCAGTCGGCGATGTACTCGATGTCGGCCTCGCAGATGTAAGTGAACATCCTGCTCTCCTCCAGGGCGCGCTTTGCGTTCTGATTAACCTTTCCGTCCAGAGGGATAACAGGCTGCTTACTGTAATAACCCATCAAGCCAGCCGAGAACACGCCGACGCGAGCCTCCGCCGGGAGGTTCTGACCGATGTACTCCGATGCCTGGTAGAAACCATCTTCAGGGACAGCTTCCTCACCCCGCAGTATCCACATGTAGCTACCACGCAATACCAATATTGCAAAACCAAAGGCCACAGCAGAAGCTCCTGCAATCGCCAGCCATTTTCCTGATCGCAGTGAAAGGAGCGGGGGGATGAGGATTGCCAGGATGAGAAAACTGAATGCCATACCAATGGGTGCTGCATAGCGTTGGTGAAACCACGGCACTTGGATGAAGAACATGTAAGCCAGGGTCATCAGCAAGAGGTAGATCAACCATATTCGAAAGGCGCGTTTTACGGCGGCATTCGCTATTCGTGCGCTGAGAGCATAGGTGCCAATCAGGACGAGAATGGCGAGAATGCTTGTGAGCTCTATCGCTTGTTGGTTACTGAAGACAGCGAAGAGCGGGATCGTAAGCGGGAGGAGCAGTGGCACTTGGCGCACCCACGCAGAGGTGAATTCAACTGCGTTCTCGAAGTAGTAAGGGACGAACAACTCCGGTGCTTCCCGAATTGACTCGGGGAAACTGAGCAACGGCATGTGCCGTACCATCAACGTAAGGTTGCGCACAGCTTCCCCGGATTCGGGGATGAGTCCAAGCCCGGTTGATAACCCCAACCAGATCCAAGGCACCATGGCCAGCAGAAATCCGATCCCGAAGAGTGCCAATCGCAGGAAGAATCCCCGAAGTGTTTGAGTGGAAGCCCAGGGTCTGGCTGAAATCGCGATGATGATCATCGCCCCGGCAATGAAAAGAATGAGATCCACTCGCGCCAGGAACGCAAAGCCGCAAGTGAGGCCGAGTATGAAGACCTGGCGCGGAAGCGCTTGGTTAAGCTTGAAGTCCAGGAACATCTCAAGGAGCAGTAGAAGTGCGAAGAATGCGAGCGATGTCTCCATCCCGTTGAGGTTGTGTTTGACAATTTGGGGTGAGAGCAGATACACGCCAAATGCAAAGAGTGCGACAAGCTCATGTTGTGTGATTCGGATCGTCAGATCGAAAATCAGCAGAGCGGTCGCAATACCGATTAGTGCGCCAAGGATCTGAGATATCAAGATCAGGTGAGTTGGAGGTGCGGTGCCCAAGAACCAGCCAGCTGCTGAGAGGATAAAGCCCCAAAGGGGCTGGAATCCGGTGGTCGGGAGGCCGTCGCCGGAAATCACAAAACCCTCGCCGGAGGCTACATTGCGAGCGAGGGTGAAATAATAGAATGCATCATCCGGTAAGGGCATGTTGACCACGGAGGTGGGGGAGGTGTGTAAGATGCCGATGACTCTGAGTGCAATACCCAGCAGGAGCAAAAGCAGGAATGCGACCACACTCCAGCGTGGTGCTAATCTCATGAATAAAGCCAGGCTTTTGTTGTGTTCTTGGACCATATCCTCTGATGATGGACGTATGATGCGATTTGTTGGGAAGGTCTCATTCTACCATGCCGGGCAACTCCCCTGAGAAATATACCCGATTATGACCATTAAGTTGCAGATTTATTAGTCATAACTTAAACGGCGGCAATGAAATGCCGCATTATGTTATCGCAACGGGCTATGGTGTAGGGCGGGTTTCTTAGCCGCCGATTTATAACCGGGTTACGAGATCTTTTAAGTGGCGTAGGGGCGAAGCATTCACTAAGGTGCTGACGAGACACTCGATGGGTTTTCGTGAATGCTTCGCCCGTACGACTTTGACCCTTGCGAAGGTTTAAGCGAACCGCAGGTTCGCCAACCTTCGCAAGGGTTAATTACCGGCAGCAATGAAATGCCGCCCTACGCATTAGGTCGGGGTCCATCGGCTTGCAGTTGGGCACCGGCGAAGCCGTTGGCACTGGGGGGAGTACGATCTCGATCAAGGATCACGGCAACCAAGTACCCAGAAGCTGCGCTTCAGACCAAACCTTGCGAAGGTTGGCGAACCTGCGGTTAACGAACCTTCGGTTAACGAACCTTCGGTTCGCATAAACCTTCGCAAGGCATTTGCTGCGCATAGCCACATTATTTATTTCTGATTATAAGAAGATGAGGTCGAGTTCGTTCAAGATATCCCCAAAAAATGATGCTTGACATATTACTAAGTTAATGGTANNACCACTACAGCGAACTGGAATGAACCGGGCGAAGTGCTCGATCGGAAGTGGCGAATGGGGAACTCAACCGACAAGAATAGGGCGAACAAGAAGTTTAATAAGGAGATAAGGTCAGGCACAGCAGCACTGGCACTTCTAGGGGTATTATCCCAGGCGAAGGAACCAATGTACGGCTACCAGATCGCCAAACTCATTGAGGCAAGTGGTAATGATGCGCCAATGATTAAGCAGGGGGCACTATATCCTGTGTTGAGATCGCTCGAAAGCAGCGGTTTATTAGAGAGCCAGGTCGAGCCCTCAACCACTGGACCACCTCGTCGCTATTACAGAATCACGCAAAGTGGACGCGAAGCTCTAGCAGAATGGACCAAGATATGGGTCCAGACAAAAGATTTTGTGGATGCCGCCCTAAAAGGAGCCCGCAATGATTGAAAGTGTTGATGAGTACCTTGTATTGCTCAGGAAAGAGCTTGGCACAAGCGACCCTGCAACCATTCAGGATGCACTTGCTGATGCTGAGGAGTATCTGAGGACGGCGCTTGAGAAGGAACTTGAACCGAATGCAGGTATTTCAGAGGCTGATGCGCTGCAACAGATCGTGGAAAAATACGGCACACCAGAGGAAATTGCCAGTGCGTATAAGGAAATCGAGACTCTCACACGACCTGTTCTAGCTCAACCTGTGGATGTCGAGAAAAGACCTCTCATTCAGCGCTTCTTTTTTGTGATTTCTGACTCCAGGGCTTGGGGAGCCTTACTTTATATGTTTTTCTCTATCGTCGCGGGGATGATCTATTTCACCTGGGCGATCACGGGGCTATCGCTGTCGCTAAGCATGATGATCCTGATCATTGGGATACCACTATTTATTTTCTTTCTGCTGTCCGTCAGAACGATTGCCCTTGTGGAAGGCCGTATCATCGAAGCATTGCTTGGGGTGAGGATGCCTCGTCGTCCGATTTTTACCCAGCGGGGAGTCGGATGGGGAGGGCAACTCAAGGCTCTTTTCATTGAGAGGCGCACATGGGGTGCCATTGTCTATATGCTGCTGCAACTCCCACTCGGCATCGTCTATTTCACAATATTCATCGTTACGATTGCCTTCTCGCTAGGATTAATTCTATCTCCAGTAACTGAGCTTGTGTTTCATGACCCATTGTTCACATTCGGCGGAACAGACTATTACACACCGGTATGGTTATTGCCGCTGGTTGTCTTCGTGGGCGTCATTCTACTTCTGGCGACTATGCATCTGGCCAAGTTTATCGGCCAAATGCATGGCGTATTGGCAAAATCTTTACTGGTGGGTGTCTAGAGGATCCGTTGCGATCTTTATTACAGAACGTTACAGTTTCAGGCCGAAATCCGCCATTCACCAATCAATTTTCGAAGGAAAAAAACTATGTCAAACGAACTGCAAGAGGAGAATCTGTCATCAAGAAGGAGTCGTGAAGAACCGAGTAGCCGTTCGGAGTGGACCCTGTATATCATTGTAGGGATCATTGTCGTGCTGGTTCTCGCCGGGGTGCTGCTGATGTTTGGGGTTTCTTCCTAGCTTACTCAACCTCTAGGATCAAATTCGAAAGGAAGTATTGCTTCCATATTACATACATACCAAGCTGTGACCTAGAACCTTGAGATTTAATCTTGCCTCTTATATTTCCCCATAAGCTCCCCCTGGGCCAAAATGTGACCTTCCATAGCCTGCTTGATTTCTTCCTTATTTGCACCTGCAGCCAAATCGAGAAGCGTGTCCAGCGCATACAGCCTGAATGAGTAACGCTGCGTGAATGGCGGACAGGGGCCAACGTATCGCAGCCATTCCTCGCTGTTCACCCCATGCAGGCTTCCATCCTCTAGTTCAGGGATTGGCGGCACAGCCTCCGGTAAACTACGCTCTTCGCCTGGAATATTGAAAAGAATCCAATGGACCCAACCTCTTTCCGTCGTTGCGTCTGGGTTATCCAAAATGATGACAAAGCTTTGCGTGCCTGGTGGTGGATCGCCCCAAAAGAATGGTGGCGAGATGTCCTCACCGTCGCAGGTATATTGTTCAGGGATTTCCTTCCCTGAGCTAAACGCGGTGCTCCTAAACTGTATCTTCGGAATGCGCGTGGGGGCAGGTGGAGCAGGTGACGCAGTGGCAGATGGCGTTGGCGCTAGTGATGCGCTGGGTGTAGGTGAGTGTGCTGGTGAAGCAGTTGAGGTCGGGGAGGGCATGGGTGTTGGAGTGGGTGTGGGATTTGGTCCGCAACCACCCAAGAGTATCGCAAGGATTATCACTGTAAGGAACCATGAAGCGGGGTTTTTCACATGTAGCCTCGAGAATCGTAAGTGATGCTGTCTATGATACTAACACGCCATCTTGCGTGGTTCATCGATCCTGAATGAGGGATGAGGTTCGGCGAGCGGTTGGCTATTAAATCAGTTTTTAAACGTAGAACGCTTGAGGTATGAACCTCATACACCAGAGGCATGTATAGATTGGTAGAAAGGTGGGGAATCCAGCTCTTTTGCATATCCCCTTCAGCCCACCTTGCGGCGACTCGGTGAGAACTACTCCAGAAATGGAAGAAGAGATATGGGAACAAAATTAAGACTAGGACTATTGTCATTAACATTCCTCTTAGCAGGATGTGCCGCCGAATCGGCAGTTGCTCCCTCAACCTCGATATCCGTCACTTTAGCACAACCAGAAGACACACCTATCACACAAACCACGGCGCCAACACCTACACCTGCCGAAATCAATGCAGGCAAGATAGTTTATTATTCCGAGCGCGATGGCAATGCTGAGATTTACATCATGAATCCTGACGGCAGCGATCAAGTGAGGTTGACTAATGACCCTTCGGAAGACGTGTGCCCTATAATTTCCCCCGATGGTTCGAAGATCGCATTCCTGACCTCCCGCCATGACCCCACTGGTGTTTTCCCCAACCTGAAGTATGAAGTCTATGTGATGAATATCGACGGCAGTGATCAACGCCAACTAACAGAGATCAGTGGAGTTAAAGAGCATCCAGCGTGGTCGCCTGACGGGACCAGGATCAGCTTCGATGCCGACAGCGACGAAGATGGCTTCATGGAGATCAACGTCATCTCCATTTCGGACGGCGTTGGTGATGATTCCTCCCTGATCCAATTGACGGAGAATGAGGCGAATGATAAGTTCGCAGATTGGTCCCCGGATGGAAAACAAATCGCATTTGCATCTGACCGCAATGGGAATTGGGACATATACATCATGGATGTCGACGGTTCCAACCAGCGTCAGCTGACGGACAATCCTATCTTGGAAATCTTTCCTGCCTGGTCACCTGACGGTGCTCAGATTGCTTTTACAGCATTACAGCCGAACTCACGCAACACGGATGTTTACGTTATGAATGTAGACGGCAGCGGCTTGGTGCAGCTGACTGACGCACCTGGTTACGATGAGGATCCAGCATGGTCACCGGATGGAAGATACATCATCTTCCAGTCTGACCGCGATCGCAATTTCGAGCTTTACACGATGAACCCGGATGGAAGTAACCAGCAAAGGTTAGTGGCTCAACCTGGGAATGAGTATTGGCCATCGTGGGGTGTCGTGTCTTCAGTGGAGAGCCATTCTACCGCTCCCACCAGTGCCAATGGTGGATTGATCGCGTTTGTCTCAACGCGCGCCGGCAATGGTGAGATTTACGTGATGAACGCTGACGGAAGCGATCCGCGACGCCTGACGACATGGCGGATGTGGGATGGATTTCCCGGTTGGTCACCTGACGGCGAGAAGATCGCATACTATAGTTATCTCGATGACAAGGATTGGGTAATCAAGGTCATGGATGCAGATGGAGGCAATCCCCGCCAACTTACGGACAACGGCATCTGTGACGGTGCGCCCCACTGGTCACCCGATGGAAACTCTATTGCTTACACGTCGGCCGACGATTGCAGCGCCGATCACCGCGAGATCTTTGTGATGAACGCTGACGGCAGTAACCAGCGGAACATTACCCAACATGACGCCGACGATTTCGGCTCCTCATGGTCGCCGGACAGCCAACAAATCGTCTTTGCTTCGAACCGGGATGGTGATGATGAGATCTATGTCATGAACGCCGATGGCAGCAACGTGCGCCAACTCACTGAAAATGATGCCAACGAAATGATGGCCGATTGGTCGCCCAGTGGGGAGCAGATCGCCTTTGTCTCAAACCGTGACGGCAACGATGAGATTTATGTGATGGATGTGGATGGTAGCAATGTGCGACGGTTGACGGATCATCCTGCCTCGGATTGGTTCCCATTCTGGTCGCCGGATGGGAGGCTGCTCCTGTTCAACTCCAGGCGTGATGGAAATCTTGAGGTTTACGTGATGGATACAGAGGGCGACAACATCATAAGGCTTACGGACAACCCAGCTGAAGATTTTAACGCTGTATGGCAGCCTCTGCAGGTTGAATAAACCTCGCGTCCATGAGCATCGAGAAACTAATGAGGTCAGCCTGTTCCATTACCATTTAGTTTCTCCTTGAGAAATCGCTTCACCTCATGAATCGGTACCGCTAGGCCCACGTTCGGACCAGCCATGATGGTGTTTATGCCAACCAGTTTCCCGCTGGAATCCACAAGCGGTCCTCCCGAATGGCCGGGACGATAATGCAGGTTCACCGCCAACCAATCTCTCCCAAAACGCGGTCGTTCCGGAAGTTGATCACCTTGTCCTATGATGATTCCGGCCGTTGCCGCGCCGTGTACACCCCAGGGATGACCAAATGCAAGGACCCACTCGCCGGGCCGCAGTGATTTGGAGTTCCCTAATTCAATCGTGGGGAGATCTTCCTGATCTATGGAGAGCGCGGCCAGGTCGAGTTTGCGATCTTTCGCTAAGAGGCGTGCGGTCAACTCCGTTCCATCTGGCAGGGTTACCTTGACCTTTCTACCCCGAAGAACATGTGCGTTCGTGATAACCAACCCATCGGGGTGCCAAATCGTGCCTGCGCCGGCACCTATTCTTCCATCACCAACTCGCACAAGGCTACCCTGTACTCGTGCAGACAATTCGGCGAATTCAGCGTTCAGACTTTGTAGTACATTGTCCATATGGACCTCCCCGACTTACTTCTCCCCAATCGTGACATCAAGGTCTTTTACTTCGTTGCTGCGAAGGATTCGCAGGGTTGAGGTCATGCCAGCCGATTCGGGCCCCAGCTTGGTCAGCAGTTCATCCATGTGGCGGATTGGCTCGCCGTTCAACGCTAGGATTGTGTCACCCATCGTGACCCCAGCAGTTTCAGCTGGACTTCCGGCTTCAAGGGAGACCACCATTAGCCCGGTCTCTTGGTCGATATCCTCTGCAATCGCCTCGGGAATGCGAACCGGTTGGATTCCAACCCCCAGATAACCCCTACGAACGCGCCCGTGGGCGATGAGCGATTCCACCACGGATTTAATAGTAGGCGTGGGAATGGCAATGCTCGTCCCTCGAAATACCGAGGTGTTGAGCCCAAGCACACCGCCGCTCATACTTACGAGCGGACCTCCAGAAAATCCAGGGTACATGACGACATCGGTCTGCAAGTAGTTATCGACGTGCCCGCCTGCAGGAGTGCGCCAGCTACCGCCAAGAGCACTGACGATTCCCAATGTGGACTGCACGGATTGTCCGGGTCTGCCCAGGGCGAGGACGAGATGGCCGACATTGAGTGTATCCGGTTCTTCCCACCTCGGCTGTTGCAGTTCGGCGCCCTTGATGCGTAATGCCGCCAGGTCCGTCGAGGAATCGCGTCCCACCAATTCCGCCGGAACCTTCTCACCATTGGGGAGTCCAACATGAATACCTTCATCGCGTTCTAATATGTGATGCGCGGTTACGATCACACCATCCTGCGACCAAACAATTCCTGTCCCCGGTAGACGCCGCCTTCCTTCTACACGAAGGACCATTTCATCCGAGGACTGGACGACGGCCGCCAAACCCTCGGACACCTCTTGAATTAATCCTGACATCATACCCTCCATGTGAAGATGCCCTTGAAGAGGACATCAAATGTCATTCGGTAACTTAAGCATATCCACCCAGAGAATATTCCACATCCGTAGTTCGGTGGGGGCCGACCTATACTTTCGGTTAGGAATTCAGGGGCACAGGCTTTTTTCATGGAACGCAGAGATGAACTCGTCCTCGCGGTTTTACTGAGGATGTTTAAAGGAGAATGAGACCTAGACGGGATGCACGAACGACAGCGTCTGTACGGCTTTGCGCGCCAAGTTTACGCAAGATCGAGTTCACGTGGAATTTGATGGTATGTTCGCTCACGTTGAGGTGGAGTGCGATAGTCTTGTTGGGGAGACCTTCTGCCAGCAGCTGCAGCACCTCCATCTCGCGGTCTGTGAGTGTCTCAATGGGGGAAGCTTCCAATCCTGCGGCGGATGGTATGAGGCGGGTCGTGAACTCGTGTTTTAGGACATTTAATCCATTAACGACTGCTTGCAGCGCGGCGATTAACTCAGTTTCATCAGTGTCACGGGAAAGCAGCCCCTGCGCGCCTGCCGTCCAGGCATCGAAGGCCTGGGTTTCATCGGATAGCAAAGCCAAAATGGGTATTTCATATTCCAGGTTATCCAGCCACTCGAACCCTTTTCTTCGCTCGGTTGAATCCGACGGTTCTGTCTCCCAACCGACATCCCACAGGAGGACATCAGGGCGAAATACGTCCATCATTCCACTTGCCATCTCCTCGGGGTTCAATGAGCCGACAATGGCGATTTCGCTGTGATCCTCCAGAAGGGCAGTGAGCCCTGTCCTTGCCAGTGGGTCATCTGCGATAATGAGCACTCGAATGGGGGATTGTGTCATCCAGAGTTTCCGTCTCTTTCGTGTTTCCATAAAGCATTAAGATTTGAACAGGACTCTCGTATAGGAAGGTTTTACCAGGTTATGGATGTGCTTAATTCTTCGCGTTGAGTGTATGAACTGAATAAGAATCTTGGAAGAGGATGATATGAAATGGAGTACATGGGAAATAAATCCCATATCTTTGTGGAAGGTTTTATCCTCATAGTAGAGGGGGCTGGTTCTACGATTCTTTTAATAAACTTCGGTATTTGGCAGACCTCCCTGCGGTAATAAGTTGTCGAGCATGGATCGGTAAAACGACTTTGGATGACAAATTGCTAATCAAGCGGCTTCGGGGGAACATCCCTCCTGAAGCCGAAGAGAAATCCCCCCATCATCAACTGCGTGAAATTACGCGATGGTTGCTCACGATTCCATTGATCGTGATCATTCTATTTGGATGTTCTCAACTGTCGTTGCTCACTTCGGCGGGCGTGGAATCGGCAGAGACCAAATCAAAACTCTCAGCGGAATATGATCCATGGATATCCATTCCCATTGCTGGATTTCGAAAGGGGCTTATTGATGAAATCCGAATGAGTAGTGAAGCCATTGAGCGTGGAATTAATATCTACGATGACCCTGTCGAAGAATCATCGACATGGATTGATGTAGAGCCATCACCGGATGATGTCGTGGCACTTCCGCCAGAGAATGATCCCGATCCCACGGAGCTGTCAGGCACTGAACCTCCTTATAGTGGAGACGTTCCTCCACCTACTGAAACCCAGATGGGTGAAGTGGAACCATCTCCCACAATCAATACAGGTTCGACGAATACACCGACTCCTACTAACCAGCCTGCATCGACCCGTGATCCTGGTGCCACGGTGACATTCACGCCAACACCATCGAGTACACCAACTCCAACCCTCACGGCAACGTCCACATCGTCATCAACGCCAACACCAACACTGACTCATACTCAACATGCGCTGACGAACACGCCAACCCTACCACCCCCGACATCCCCCCCGGATTATTGTGCGAACATCCGATTCAATAAGGTCAGCGTGAACAGACAGTCATCGAGCCCTGACAGGCTCTGGAAGTTCTACCTCAATATCTACAACGATAACGCTATCTCCGTGTACCTGACCTACTATCAGGTGAGCTGGTCCAATGACGCGGACATTCACCTGAACCGTGCGAAGGCTATTCCAAATCCTGACACCGGCGATCGTGCTACGATGAGCATGGGGAGCAGATCCTCTCCAGACAGTAGCTGCCTGGATTGCCCGATTGAATTCGCTGCAAGACCCGCATCTTATGACGCGGAAATCTACAACATGTACTGCAATGACTATCCATGCACTGAAGAGAATCCCCAGAATGATATCCCCGCGGGAACCTATAACTTCACTGCGACGGGCGTGTTTACCTTTTATACATCTGACGGCAACTCCGTGAGCTGTCAATTCTCCGAGTCAGCCAGTATGACGCAACCTTAGCTTCGTTTAGATGGTGAGGATTGTGAGAACCAAGTTGATGTGTACAACGATCCTATCGACGTCATATTGGCATCGGTTGTCGACATCATTCCATAGGTAGACTGGGTTCCAAATCTATCCTCTGCTGCTTGAATAAGCGGTACAGTTCAATGGCACGCTGAGTAATCCATTTTCTAACCGGTAGTATGAGTTCTATGTCCTCGAATGAGAGATCCTCCAAGCTGAACCAACGATAACTGCTGCCTTCCATGTCACCGCCAGGTTGTATCTCTCCGCCTTCATAGGCCATCAGATAACTAATGCTCAGCGTGAATCTCACGTCCTCATCATAGTGGAATGTAAATGCGTGAACGGTGCCGAGTGGGCGCACGCGGATGGATGAACCCGCTTCTTCTCTTGTCTCCCGCAGCGCACCCTCCAGGAGCGTTTCATTTGATTCAAGCCCTCCACTAACGACTTCCCACTTGCCTCCGCGCTCGGGGTGTGATAGAAGAAGAAATTCCTCTTGTTCATTGATGATAAATACCAAAATGGCAACGGGGAAACAAGTGAATGAGCGTTTTCCGTCTACAGTTTGCACTTGTGGCTGTGGATTGGTCATGGGAAATCCTCTTTTATGCAGGTGAGAAATTTATCAAAGAAGTTACGGCGCGAACGCATGGCCCCTATCGCAGGTTCTGTTTCCATGGTGTTATCGAAGAGCAGGGGAGAACGCTGTGTTTGATTTGTTGTACTTACCTACGTCTTTAAACGCAAAGGAGCTATCCTACGGCCCCAAGCTCATAACGGGGTCGACCCATGTCTTGACTTTCAAAGTGCAATAACCTATCCACGGGCCTTGTTCTTTTAATTTCTTCTTAAACTTATGCTTTCCATCTTCCTCGAAAACTGTCCAATCAGTGCCGTCATGGTATGCTAGTTTCAGGTTATCAATACCTCCAGCGCTGTCCAGATCAGATTGTAGGAAGTAGACCCGCATTTTGAAGCCATCGCCAAAATGCTTCATCTCTTTTTTCTCAGGGTCATTTTTGTCATAAAGCTTGACCTCAATGATGTAACGATTTGGTGAAAATTTAATCGTAGCATCAGGTTTGGTAATAGGCTCTATTCTCTCAACTTCAACATTTGAAAGATCATCGGGGAAAGTAAAGATCACACCTTCAACAAATTCTTTATCCCTTGGATTCGCCATGATCATCTCCTCCATTACTATGGGCCGTCTACCCAGCCCTCCGGTCCCACATCTCGCTGATCAAACGATGCTCGGGTACGTTCGTTAAATACCAATTGCACCATTCTGCATTGCCTATGTTGTCCGCCCTGGCCATGAGTTCACGGTAGCCCGCCTCGATGACTGTTCGAGATTCTTCACTTTCTCCAAGTGCATCGAAAACATTCGCGCAGGTCACGTAGGCGCTCATGGGTAACTCCATGCCCAGAGCTCCATGCTCTTCCAGATGATCCCAGAGTTCGCTCGCGTGCTGCAGCGCCTCTTCATTCAGGCCCAGGGCTAGACTGCAGCGCGCCATGCCGGCTAGAGAGTCGCGGGCAAAAGCATGAAGGCTCGAATCATCAAGAGCCACCTTCGCTGCCTCGAAGGATCTCATCGCGTCGCTCAGATCTCCAAGTTGCTCTTGGGACAGAGCCAAATAGGATTGCCTAATAGCCAAACCGAATGTTTCGCCAATAGCTTCCAGAATGGGATAGGCCTGTTCCAACATTTGTTGAGCTTTGCGAGCATCGCCAATGCGCCAGTGGACCAAGGCAAGGTTGAGAAGGTTGTAAACGGAAGAGCGGCGCGCTCCCAGGGCTTCATTCAACCGCAGCGCTTTCTCCATGGTGTCCCGACCCTTCTCAAACATGCCCATCTGCGTGTAGATATAGCCCAGATTTCCCTGACCGACTGCTTCATTTGCTTTATCGCCCAAACGGTTAAAGACTTCGATTTGCCTTTCATACAGGCTGGCTGCTTTGGCGATATCGCCGGTAGCCTGGAAGTAGCCAGCCACGTTATTCAAGACCCGGGCGAGCGCAGCATCGTCCTCCAACCGCTCCGCGAGCGAGAGCGCCTCCTCTGTGGCGGTTGCGGCCGTCTCCAGCTCGCCCAATCGTGTTTTGCCGAGCACGATCAAAGCAAGCACCAGTGCTTCAAGGCTTTGGTCTTTTGTTTCACGCGCCAGCCCTAATGCGGTTTCGAGTGGACCTAAAGCACTTTGTACATCACCAACGTTTTCGAAGAACACGCCCTGGCGATAATAGGCATTGGCCAATCGATTTTGGTCATCAAATTCATTGGCTAATTTCAGCAGTGTGGAGATCCCCGTGCTTCGCGGTTCAATTTCGCCGAGACGGCTAAGTGCCTCATCGCGATCCAACAACACATGCCACCGGCGCTCCTGATCGGTCGGGGGTAATAACGCAAGCGTGCGATTGAAAAAATCGCGCGCCTCTATAACCGCTCCTTGTGACCGAGCGCGCTTCCCAGCGTGGTGGTACCAATCTGCTGCAGCGTCTGAATCCCCGGCCAACTCGGCGTGCCCACCGATACGTCCTGCGAATTCATCCAGGCGTCCCGCCCTGCGCGCCTGGGTCTCCAGCCACGCACCCGCCGTATGGTGTAGATCGTGACGACTGCGTTTCAGGATGCTCTCGTAGGCGACGTCGCGCATCAGGCTGTGATGAAAGCTCCACTCGCGTTCATCCACGAAGGCTGAAATCGGCTGTTCCTTGATAAAACCGCGCTGTTCGAGATCCCCAATCATTTCATCATGCGGGTGTATGTCCAACGCGATAAGGCCGCCTTCCCAGAAGTCGTGTCCGAATATTGAGCCGCGTTGCAGGATCTCTTGCTGTGTGTAGCTCAGTGAGCTCAGTCGAGTAAACAGCAGGTGATGTAGCGTCTCAGGGAGGGGCGTTTCTTCGAAGCGATCGGGAATGAAGCGCCAAGGCTCAAAGCGCCGGTTGATGACCCCGCGGTCCAGAAGCCAGTTCACCATCTCCTCGGCGAAATAGGGCACGCCTTCGGAGCGCTCGACGATCAATGAGATGACGTCATCCGGTACTCGCTCGACATGCTGGAGCAATTCGCTCACCAGATCACGACTCGCCGAATCAGAGAGTGGTGAAAGATCGATCTGGACATACCCCGGATGAGCCACGAGCGATGCGCTTGGATCCCACTCGGGACGGGCTGTAGCGAGGATGAAGAGGCCGTTGGGCACATCTTCTCCCGCTTCATCCAACAAAACCTCTGTGATGTATTCCCAGGAAGAATGATCCGCCCAGTGCAAGTCTTCGATCAGAATGACGAGCGGTCTCTTCCCCCTCATCAATGCGAGGAGTTCGCGGCTCACTGCGAAGGCTCGCCCCTTAACCTGTATGGGGTCATCCCGCATGGCGCCGAGGGCAGGGCTATCTGCAAAGGGTAGCCCCACGAGCAGCCCTAGTGCGTGCGCGGCTTCCACAGCATCCTGGCCTTGAAGCCTCTGAAATCCTTCAATCCAGTGGGTTTCCGCTTCCGAGATGGGAAGGTCCTCGGCGATTTGGAAATGGTCGAACCACATGCGTCGAACAAGTGCAAAAGGTTGTTTAACATCATCCTCAAAGGCGCATGCTCTGAGCCAGTGCAAGTTCTCAGGCGCTAACTCCAAGGCTTCCGCCATATCCGTGAGCATGCGGGTTTTGCCCACGCCCGGCTCGCCGGTCAATTGCGCCCACAAGACGCTGCCTTTGGTCAATGCTTCGAGATACATTTTCTCCAATTGACTTTGTTCGGTGTCACGTCCTACGGTGTGTGTTTCAACACCTCTCACTCCACGTGTGACCACCCGGTAAGGACGCGCTTTGGCGCGGAGCACAAGATAGGTCTGCACCGGCTCGGCGATCCCCTTCGCTTTAAACGGCGGTTGCGCTTCTACGTCAAAGATGCCGCGCACATGACGATAAGTTTGCCTTGATATGAGGATGCCACCGGGCGGTGAGGCTGATTGCAGACGAGACGCTAGATTCATTGATACTCCGGTTGCTGTATATTCCCGTTTGGCTTCGGAGCCCATATCGCCCGTGACCACGAGCCCGGTATGAATTCCCACTCTGAGTTGAATGGGCAGGTTAGTTTGGATTGAAGCGATACTTTCTTGGATGTCTAGGGCGGCACGGATGGAACGTTCTGGATCCCTCTCGCTAGGGTTCTGCGCGCCGAATAAAGCGAGCAATCCGTCACCCAGGTACTGGATGACGATGCCTCCATGGTCTCGAATCGTGCTTCCCGCCGTGGTGTGTACGGCCGCGACGGTCTCGCGCCAATCCTCTGGATCGAGCTTTTCTGCGAGTTGGGTCGAATCCACGATGTCGTTGTAGAAGATGGTGACGATGCGGCGGTCTTCGGGTTGATCAGATTCCCCCGCCTGACGGGCTTCCAGGGCTGCGATCTGGGTCCGGAGCAGGCCAATGGCCGGGTCAACGGCGTCGTCGCCGAGAATGACGCGCTGTGATTCCAGTGCCGCCATTGAATGTCGTAGTCTTTCGAGTTGAGATTGCAGGGAATCAGTCAACCAGGATCTCCATCAACATCGTTCAAGGGGCCGGATTGTCAACGTGTAGATGGTTATTAAACTGAGCAACGTTTAGGTACGGTAATCAACCAGCTCGAAGGATGCGAAAAGAAAGATCGCATTCCAGGCAGTCCTACCGACGAGATTAACGATACTGATGTGAGAATGATTGGGTGTTGATGGTAAAGCGTGAACAGTTGCGGGGAGTATCATCGGTGCTGATTCAATGGAATGAGTTCTGTTAGCCCAAGCTCGTACCAAAAAGTTTGTGTGATTCGTTGTGACCGTCTCCTATAAGCATATCGCATTTTGCATACCTGTTCAATTGGATGGAGGCAGCCAGAGATGGACATTCAGCAAGCTCCGCTTGCTTTCTCGCAGATAAAACTTCATCCAATGTCGATCAGCGGGTCGATCAGGAGCAGTCCAGTTCGTTGCGCAGGCTAAGCAGGCTTTGAAAGCGGTCATATAGGATTGGCCCAGCGGACCAGGTCATTCTCCACACGGTCGAGGTCCAAAAGGATCATCCCCGAGGCGTTCCAGTTGCTCCCCGAAAGTCCATTGGCGTCCATCTCTCGAGCGAATCGTTCCGCTGGCTTGGTCCAGCCATTACGGGCGAATCCAAGGTAGAAAACGGTCCATTTTCCCCCATCGGGCACGATGGACGATGTCTTTCCAACCAGATCGTTGAGTGCGCCTCGTCCGACGGGTTTCTCGCTCCATTTGCACTCACCCAGGACCAACGTCTTCTTCCTGGTGTGTATTCCGGCGACGTCGATCTGCAAGTCATGGCTCCAGATACTGCCCACTCGGTCGGGTATGACCTGTAGAGCACCGAGGTCGCCGGCGCGCAGCAACCATTCCCGGCATAGCTCTTCCCAGGTGTGAGATCCAATGAAACCCGGTAGATTCTGTTCAATCTGACTTAATGCCCGTTCCTGTACTCCCATGGCCAGTTGGGATTGGCGGGTTGAGAGAAATCGATAATAAAAACGCAGGTAAGGATCTGTGATGTAGTAACGGCCTTTGCGGGATCGTTCGCTTTCGGTGATTGGGACGCGTCTTTCAACATAACCAACTTCTCGTAGCACGCTCAGATATTTGGACACGTGTCCCTGTGCCAGACCGGTAACCGTAGATATCTCTTTCTGGGTGCGTGCATCGCCCGCGATAGCTCGGAGGATGGCCACGTAGTTGTGAGGATCGGTCACGAAATCCTGCAGTAGTAGGCGCGGCTCGTCCTGCATCAGTGTATTGGGAGTGAGCAACTGGCGGCGGATGTTTTCAGATAAGAGCAGCGAGGGGTCCAAGCGTTCCCAGTAGGCAGGAATACCTCCAAAAATGGCGTAGATTACAACGCGCTCTTCAGGTGTGTAACCGGGGAAGAATGCTTGGGACACTCCGAATGGTAGGGGGTTGAGGAGCAATTGGGCTGAGGCGCGACCATAGAGAGGTGCCTGGTAGGAGAGCACCTGACGCTGCATCATGCCCATGTGTGATCCCGTGAGCACAAGCAAGAGGTTGCTCTGACTGAGGAGATGATCCCATGAATTCTGTAAGATCCCGGCGATACCGGGCATGGTTTCCAAGAGATAAGTAAATTCATCCACGAACACAGTCAGGCGATTCTTTTGTGCGAGGTTGGCGATCTCGCGCAGCGCTTGTTCCCAATTTGCATAGGTGAATTCGGGGGGTGAGGGAACATCAGGGTTGGCGAAGCGGTAGATCGCGTGTGAAAGTGATCGCAGTTGATCGTGCGAAGATGTGGGATCCGCAACCCAATAGAGGCAGCGATTTTGCGTTTGCTCAATCCAGTGGGTGATGAGGCGCGTCTTTCCGACCCTGCGCCGTCCGTACAGGATGAGGAGTTCTGCACTGGATGATGCCCAGAGGTCATCCAGGAGCTTCAACTCCGAATTTCGACCAACGAATGGTGCCCTCGCCATAATATACGTCTCAAGTATGATACCTTGCACGTATAATATCTTTAAATTGAGGCTTTGTCAAGGGGTGTTTATAGGTGGGCGGCGTGTAGTTTTGAGTAGATGGAGGTGTTTATGGGGTCAATGAGCGTCGATTTTCTCGTTTTAATCCCGTTTTATACAATCCTCTGGTTCCTGGATGATCTGGGGTGGAGAAAATAATGCGCATAGCCACATAAATATCTTAATTCGCAAGCTAGAGCATAGTCGTTCAAAGAATCTATTTACACAAGTGGATGTGTCTGGGTGTTCCATAAACTTGTCTTTGGGGCGGGATTGTAGTTATAAGGGGATGAAAATGTGCGGAAAATACGTCCGAAATGACCCTGGATGGATCAAGTTATGGGATTATTTGGCAAACATACACTTATGGATCCCTGAGAGCAATGTCAATTACATGCCGCAAGGCGAAAAAACACTTTACTCTAGCATTTCCGCCTCATTGGAGACCTTGTCGTAAATCCCCAATATGAATGACCATGTAAGTAAGGATTCTCTAACGAAACGAACGCCTCGTGTCAGGTAAATGGCTGTGAGGCTTTTGCCTCTCTCGGGAAGGATTCCAAGGTGATTCACCGCTAAACCATCCACCTCAATTCCATCTCGTTCACACATAAGCATGGCTCGTGGCAAATGATATCCCTGGGTTATCAATAACCCTTCTTGTCCTATTTGCCCAAAGTGCCGGCAGGTATCGTGCGTGTCTATCCCTAATCCATCTACGAGAGTGTCATCATTCGGTACACCGCGTGATTCCGCATATTCCGCGAGCACACTTGCTTGTCTATTGCTGCGGTTAGTCCCGGAAATAAACAGCTTCTGGACCTTTCCCTTCTGATATAGGAGCACCGCCGCCTCGATCCTCTCCAGCGCAGCGTCGCTCAACGACTGATCTTCCCCAACATAAGCACCAAAGACCACGCCGTATTCCTTGGCAGGGAGGTCATCGATATCACTATAGATATCGGCGTTGAAATGTCTGATGAGGATCAGTTGTGGTGCTACCAGGACTAGACCTAGGAGAACAAGTGCGATGACTAGAAATTGGGCTTTACGTCTCATGGCTACTTACTATTCTTCCATCAAACCGGGAATGCTGGACGCCAGATTCAGCGTGGAGAATGGCACCGACAAACTCGCATGATACATTTTCGTATGTCCAGGGAACATTGTACATTTCATTCGCTGGCTATGTTCCCATAGTACCAGCATATCCTTGAATCCATTTCCTAATTGTTGTACATTATCGCTGGCGCAGGACCTCGGTTGGTAGGGGTTTACATTCGCGCTTATTTCAAAGCTGAAAAGCCCGACCTCATCCGAGGTTGGGCTTTTTTTCATCCCTATCAAGAGGAGTAGATCCATGAAACACAAAGACATAATTGTAACCGCAATGGCATTGGTTGCACTGTTGATAAGTATGTCGACGATTCGAGGTCCGGAGAGTGCGGCTGCAGACAGCTTACCATCTGCAGCCGCTGCGCCATTGTTTTCCCCAATGGGGACCGGTTTCAGCTATCAGGGACAGCTACGTGATAGCGGAGGTAGTTCGATTACGGATACGTGTGATTTCAGATTCACACTTTGGGATAGCGTCAGCGATGGGACTCAAATTGGGAGCGAAAGCACCGCAATCGGTGTTGGTGTGGTTGACGGGTACTTTAACGCATTAGTGAATGATGGAGGTGAGTTCGGGGCTGGGGCATTCAATGGGGAGGGGCGCTGGTTGGAGATTGACGTTAAGTGCACCGGCGATCCGGACTGGACGGCCCTAAGTCCCCGCCAGTCGCTCACTCCGACCCCTTATGCCATCTATGCGGCATCGATCGGGCCGCACGATCATTGGGGTGAGGT
>JABAOH010045529.1_pt1 | contig 223611 bp, 195 predicted proteins | sample 7062181 | NCBI WGS metagenome assembly JABAOH01 (sample SAMN14538630, study PRJNA623070) | marine sediment metagenome | biome: marine biome [ENVO:00000428]; feature: marine pelagic biome [ENVO:01000023]; material: deep marine sediment [ENVO:00002113]; isolation source: pool of 5 deep marine...
AGATGTAAAGGTTCTCCACATCCACGCCGCATCGCTCGGCGTAATCAGGGTCCAGCGCATGTTCCATGTCGATGAATGCGCAGACCCCGCCGCCGCGCTGACCCTCAGCCACGATGTGCTGGGCCAACGTCGTCTTTCCCGAGGCCTCCGGACCATAGATCTCAGTCACTCGCCCTCGTGGGATGCCTCCAACACCCAGTGCAAGGTCCAGCGCAAGCGATCCTGTCGGGATCGCCTCCACCTTGAGATGCGCCGCTTCACCCAGCCGCATGACGGCACCGTCACCGAATCGCTTGATGATATCCCTGACTGCGCTCTCCAGGACCTCATCTCGTTCGGCCCCAAGATCGACCACCGTCGTAATCTTCTCATTCTTGTTCTTAGCCATGTTTCCACTCCGTCCAGTTTTTCAAACAAATGTTCTATGATCCCTTAAAGTATAGCACGTTTGTTCTATTCGTCAAGTAGTTGGAATGACCGAATTCACTCTTAGAAGAATGTAACAGGGCCCATAGGGGTAGGATTACAATGTTACACTTGTCCACTACCCTATGTGACAATTATCACTATAGCTCGTCCGCACTCCTTGTTACACTTTTCACAATAACTTATACGCATATGCGAATATGTGTGATAACGAATGAATCGACCGAACGTGCAATGAACGAATACATCAAAGCCATCTTGGAGTCAATATGAACCCCTCACTTGAAAACGAAATCAATTTGCTTCACTCCCAGATCTGTGGTGCTTTGGCGGATCCGAAACGGATCCTCATTCTCTACACCTTATCCGAGCAATCGATGAGCGTGACAGAGATCAGTCAGAGACTCCAGATCCCCCAGCCCACCGTCTCACGTCACTTGAAAACACTGCGGGAGCGCGGGCTCGTAAATGCTATTCGGGACGGACAATCGGTCTACTACAGCCTTGCCGACCGACGTGTCATCGATGCTCTCGATACCCTCAGGGAGGTGCTCGCTGACCTACTTGAAAGCCAACGCTCACTCGCCGACTCTTTCTCGCCAAGCATTGCAAACGAATCAGAATCACAGGAAGGAATCGAATGAAAACACTGCTCATCCTCGGCGCCGGAACAGGCGGAACCATGGTGGCCAATAAAATGGCCGAAATACTCGATCCGGATGAATGGAAGGTCATCATCGTTGATCAGGATGAAACCCACTACTACCAACCCGGCTTTCTGTTCATCCCATTCGGGATCTATTCGCCAGCGGATGTCATCAAGCAAAAACGTGACTTCATCCCACAAAACATCGAGTTCATCCTTTCCCCCATTGAGATCATCGAACCCGATGAGAATCGTGTGCGCCTGCTCAAGGATGACCGAGTCATCAATTATGATTATCTCGTTGTAGCTACCGGGAGCCGAATCAAACCCTCAGAAACAGAAGGACTCAAGGACAAGGGCTGGCATGAGGACATCTACGACTTCTATACTGTTGAGGGTGCAACAGCGCTATCTCGTTACTTCAAATTCTGGAAGGGTGGTCGGCTAGTCCTCAACATCGTAGAGATGCCCATAAAATGCCCCGTGGCGCCACTCGAGTTCCTATTCCTAGCGGATTGGTTCTTCCATGAGCGAGGTATACGAGACAATGTCGATCTCACCCTGGTCACACCTCTCTCAGGCGCATTCACGAGGCCGCGCGCTTCTGCACTTTTAGGTGACATCATGGAGCGGAAGAACATCAACTCGGTCCCTGACTTCACCATTATGGAGGTGGATAACGACAATAAGCTGATTCGCTCATACGATGAAATCGAAGTGCCATTTGATGTGCTCGTTACCATCCCCACCAACATGGGAGCAGAGGTTATCGCTCGATCTGGAATGGGCGATGAACTCGCATTCATCCCCACGGACAAACACACGCTTCAATCCAAGAAGTGGGAGAACGTCTGGGTGATCGGTGATGCCGCCAACGTGCCCACTTCAAAAGCTGGATCTGTAGCTCACTTCATGCTGGACGTACTCGTCGAAAACCTCCAGCGGCACATGGAGGGGCTCGAACCCCAACCAAAGTTTGATGGTCACGCGAACTGCTTCATCGAGTCCGGCTTCGAAAAAGGCATCCTTATCGACTTCAACTATGACGTCGAACCGCTCCCCGGGAAATATCCGCTTCCAGGCTTTGGACCATTCTCGTTACTCAAAGAATCGGCAGCCAATCACTGGGGAAAGATGATGTTCCGCTGGATGTATTGGAACATACTTCTGAAGGGTGGCGAGTTGCCTTTCGAATCCCAAATGACCATGGCTGGGAAGTGGCAGTAGAGGTGTCATGATGGATAACGACCTAGCACTTCTCCACCAAAAAATCGATTACTTGACTGAACAAGTCGAGGAGCAAAAGCGGCGCCAGCAGGAATTCGACGAGCTCAAACAAGACCTCATCCCGCTAGCCAATCACATGGTGAAGCTTTCCATCGATGAGTTGGCCGAAATTGGCCGCGATTTCCAACTCGAGGACTTACTCTTTTTGCTGAAGCGTTTGTTGCGCAATACACATACAATGCTCGACTTACTTGACCGCTTGGAGTCCATCACAGGCCTGGCCGATGATGCAAATCGCATCGGAAAAGAGGCATTCGCCTATACCGTGGAAACTTTGGACAGGCTTGAGCGTGAAGGCTACTTCGACTTCCTAAGGGAAGGCACATACATCGTCGAACGAATCGTCGATGAATTCACCGTCGAGGATGTGAGAGCACTCGGCGACAATGTCGTGACCATTCTCAAAACGGTCCGCAACATGACTCAACCTGAGGTGCTGGCATTGGCCAATAATGCGATTATCACAATCAGCACAGATGATACTCAGGATGACAAGGCGCCCTCGACCTTGTCCTTATTACGTGAATTATCGGATCCCCAAGTTCGGAAGGGGATGTCGCGCATGCTTAATGTTGTGAAGGCACTGGCAGATCAACCACCTGCAAATTCTCACAAAAACTAAACGTAAGCCATAGAACACTCTAAGATAGGAGTAAAAAAATGACAGAAGTAACCACAAATGCCGTACTCGTTGGTGTCGATTTTGATGATGAGGGCTACATGACAGACCCCAATGGTTGGAACGAAGAAATCGCTGTGATGATCGCCGAGCAAGAGGGCGTTCTCCTCACAGATGCCCATTGGGAAGTGATTGAGTTCTGCCGAAAGAGTGCAACAGAATCAGGCAGCGCTCCTACGCTTCGACAGATTACAGCCGGGTCGGGAGTATCAACCAAAGAACTCTTTGCCCTCTTCCCGAAAGGTCCTGCCAAGAAAGTGGCAAAGATCTCTGGATTGGGAAAGCCCGAAGGTTGTGTCTAGACAGGTTACCTAAAGTACATTCTCGAAAAAAAAGGAGTTATCCGAATGACAGAAGAAGCACGCAAGATGGCATTCATTTGCTCAAAAGGCAATTTGGATATGGCTTATCCAGCCCTAGTCATGGGTTGGGCAGCCCTGGGCAACGGCATCGATGTCACACTGTTTTTTACATTTTGGGGATTGGATCTCATCCGCGAAACACGCGTCGATAACCTCGAGATCGCACCAGTGGCGAACACCAGTATGAAGATGACGATGATGGGAGTTCCAGGAGATAACATGGGGATTCCCAATATCATGGGTGCTCTTCCCGGTATGACCGCCTTTGCCACATCCTTAATGAAGAAGAAGATGGACGATCTAGAAGTACCCCCAATACGTGAGTATCTGCAAATGATGATTGACGGGGGCGCCAATTTGTATGGATGCAAGATGTCAGTCGATATGTTTGACCTAACCATGGATGATTTCATCCCAGGCGTGAAAGACATTGTGACCGCCAGCGATTTCATGGACATCACCGAGGGTGCGCAGATCATTTTCATATAAGATAAGCAATATCCACCCAACAAAAAATGGGCTCACCGTGTGGTGGGCCCTTATTTAGAATTACCAAAGTCGTCACTACAATCTCTTCACTCCCGTAGTGGCGACTTTAGTCGCTATTAGGGGCTGCACTTTTTGGACAGCCCCTTTAGCTTATGAAACCAATTCCACTATTAAAACTATCATTTTTCAATAATCAAGGTTCTTTGTCCTGCACTGCCAAGTGATGAGTACTAGGTAATTCACCTTCCTCAAAGCCAGAAAGTACAAAGATCGCATTGGTCACATTCGGACCAGGGTTACGCCAGCGATGCTTCAGCTGTGAACAAAAGAGGAGGCTATCACCCGGCTCAAGAAGGAATACTCCACCCTCCACCTGGTATTCCAATTCACCTCTTAAGCAAAAGACGAATTCATGGCCTGTATGCGTAATAGGGTATGGACCGCTTGATGCTCCACTTTCGAGGGTCAACGCAAATGGCTCGACGCGGCCGATGAAGAGTTCCCCACCAAGTCCCTCCCACAATCCCCTCTGGAAAGGAACTCTTGTCCTTTCCATAGATTTTAGGAATACAATTTCCTCCCGATCCACGTCCGATTTAAAAAATTCGGTAATTGGGATCTTGAGTGCATCCGCGATTTTATAAAGCGTACTGACAGAGGGCGAACTCCGACTACGCTCGATCATACTGATCGCATTTGCCGATATCCCGCATTCCCTGGCAAGAGCCCGAATCGATAAATTCCTTTCCTCCCGAAGAGCGCGAAGTCTAAAACCTACATTTACAGAAATGGCATCCCTCTCGGTCAGATCCATACGAGTTCCCTCCTAACGATGATCCCCTAACAAAGTTTATGATGTTCCTTTGCCGTTCTCATCTCAAGGATACACCCTGGAATTGTTGGCTCCAAGCTAGTAGGATAAATTCTTAGAAGTAATTGAACCCTGATCAAGCAGAACCGCGTTACAATCCTTGGAGCCAAAAACTCGATCTTATAGCATGCTGCAGAAATCAGCTAACTGGGAATGCCTCCTTCATAGGTGGCCTCTTTATCCATCGTGTAAACATCATTCTCAGGAAGAAGTTCCAATACGAGCTCATTATTTGGGTCGTGAACGAATTCCCAAAAAGCGATCTGCGCTTGGGTAGCTGCTTGATTGAGATTTCGACCGATCCAGATTTCCTGGAGCAGTTCCAAACCCTTAACCCTAACACGCATTAACTCCCCACGCTTGATGAGTGCTTCGACAACCAGTCGTGATAGGAATGATACCCCGATTCCCTCTGCGACAGCCAAACCAATAGCTTCTGAGTTTTCTAGGATCATAATTATCTGTAACTGATCCTCGCTCAATCCTACTTCAGGCAGAGCATGAAACACCACCTGTCGGATCCCCGAGTGCTCCTCACGCATGATGAACTCACCCTCGAGTAAATCAAGAGGCTCAATTTCTCCCCTCTCTGCCCATGAATGATAAGGAGGGACGATCAGATACACAGGATCGTCCATGAATTTTCGGAATTCGACATCGCGAACGGTCAAACGCTCGTGAGATAGTGCAATGTGTACCTCTCCCTCCATGAGCATCTCGAGCGCCGTCTGACTGTCCTTCACATGACAGGTAATTTTCACATTCGGATATTGCTTCCGAAATCCGGCAAGAAGTTTCGGAAGGATGTATTTCCCAGCATTCGTACTGCAGCCGAAGTGTAGATGACCATACACGTCACCGTGAAGAGATGCCATGGTTTCCTCGATCTGAATGGATTGCATAACCATCTCACGGGCTAAAGGCAGCAAGGCCTCCCCAGCCTCTGTGAGCGATAGATGACGACCTGAACGATGAAAAAGAAGTACGCCCAGACGCTGTTCTAAGGATTGGATGTGCTGACTAACACTGGGTTGCGTCATGTGAAGACGACGGGCGGCTTCAGAGAAGTTCAGTGTCTGCGCGGCGACGTAAAAAATGTTCAACTGATGGGCATCAAGCATGTTCGACTCCTTATTGTGAAGAATCCAACAAGTAGAATGAATTTTCCTTATTGCTTCCACGTACTCGGAATTATAAGGTTTTCCTATCTATTCTATTATCTTCTCTCCATATTTTATTATACATCTAGCAAAGTCATTTGCAATCAATCATCGAAGTAGACAGACGTACCATGAGCCCCAAAAAATGCCGTGACCGTTGACATTATGTCGATATTGATCGCCGCGCAACCATGGTCATGACGATCCTTTGGACCTATGTTTACAACGATGTCCGCAGTCTTAAAGATGGTTTCGGCGGTTGGGTTGATGCAGGTTCCCCCACCGTTGAGGTTGAAGCGGCAAATTAGCCAGTTCATCTTACTTTGCCACTTGAAACGATCCTCTCCTAGTGGAGAGGATCGTTCTGTCTTTAAATAATGGTCCGAACTAATGCCAACAACACAATCGCTAAACAATTACTCCGATGGTAGCTTTTGAATATCCTCCCATGCAATGACACGCAAACGGCGCCATAAACATTCCTCAATGACGCAATTGGCGAAATCAAGCCAAGATCGCTCCAACTGCCTCCATCTCGTATGGGACACCATTAGCCAGAGGTGCAAATCACGATGTTGTTTATCAGCCAGGGCAGCTCCGACTAACAAGGTACGTGCAAGCTGGTAATGTCGGTTGCATAAAGGTGAAGGATCTCCAGCTTGCGGACGTGAGCCGAAATTGAGAAGTGTACGGAATTCTTGATCTCCCGGCTCCCAATAACGACAAACTCTTGAGGGATCCTCATCATTGTTATGAATCTCTGGACACCGCTCTTTGCTAAATCGTGAACATCGACCAAACCCGCTTAGGTGTTTCCCCTCCACAAGGAGCAGATTCGAATTCCCCAGGAGGAATAAATCCACCTCCGTCTGAGGTCCATCACCATCAATGTTGTTTAGAACCTTTTCCAATCCCGTCAATTTCTGCCCATCGATATTGAATCCCCAAAAATAAGGTTCAAGGTCATCATCTGGGAGGTCTAATTCCGCAGTGCCCCACAATGGAGGAATAGAATATAGAGTGTTCAAAGAGATGAATGGCTTCGTCAATGGATAGATGAGGTTCCAGAGTAGCGCATTCTCCGAGGCTGAGGTATAGAGGTTTGCTAGGACGCGTTCGGGAAGAACGGAAAAGATCGGCTCCTCAACTCCATACAGAATCCTTGGTCTTGGACGGGAACGCTTCTCACCGTCAATCATACGGATGCTTCTTCCAATTCCTCCAAGGTTCGCTTCAGAACAGGTAGAAGGATTGATATCTCCTCAGAAAAACGAGGAGCGAAAGCCATGGATAACTGGTCATCTGATCGATCCATCAGGCGCTTTTCTATTGAATCAACAGTAGACATTGCCTCAATGTATCCGATCATTCCGATCATCTCGGCAGCCGCCACGCGCAAAGGGATGTCGTTGTTGTGGTTCGCTAAAATCTCGAGCAGTATATCGCCGCTTAGTGAACATTGATCGAGGATGATGCAAACCGGTTCCTTAAGTAAGTCTGACCTTATAATGAGCCGAAGAAGTGAACGTACTTCCCCTTCTCCCATCTCACTTAGCACACTACGCACTATTATCTGCACGCTCTCTGGAGGCCGCACATCCTCCCGAGAGGCTCCCAGACAATCGGCTAAACACTCAACAATGCGCGCCCGTAAGTGAAGATCAGGTTCTTTTACACGGAGAGCTAGGAGACCTGATGCAAGAGGCGATCTCCGATGGGCATCCATTTCCATGATCCGGCTAAATGAGTCAACACGCATATGGACATCTACAGCCATGAGGCCTTCAAGAGCCAACATGAGTTCCCCCCTTCTCCGCGAAGGGAGTTCCTTGAGCCTCCGAACTTCGAACATGTCCTTCTGAATATTCATAATGAGCTCCAAGGGTCGCCACCCATGCACATATCAGCAGGCTAGAGAATAATTGGCAACAACTAGCTCTTTGATACGCTGCAATCTTGCAGTGCCAATTGGAAATTCACTGAATTACTGTGCTTTGGCTTTGCCCAATTCGACTCCTCAAGTGTAGACTGGATTCCAGGTTAGCCTTAGTTACGACCTTTTTTGAGTAAGCACAGTGGTTACTTGATTAGTGACAGTTGCTCGCAGGTTTTCATAGGATTTAGCAAACTTCGCTACTCCCTCCAGCTCGAGTTGATCTGTCACTTCACTCATCGAAATACCCAAATTCTCGATCTGACTGATTACCTCTCGGGCTTTATCAATATCCTTCTCCAGAGTGAGTCCCACGACGCCGTGGTCACGGAATGCTTCGAGTGTATCCGGTGGAATAGTATTTACTGTATGGGGTCCGATAAGATTATCAACATAGTATGTGTCGGGGTATGCAGGGTTTTTCGTGCTCGTTGAAGCCCACAATGGACGTTGAAGCCGGGCTCCCTGATCCCTCAAGCGTGCAAACCGTTCCGAGTTGAAGAAAGCCTCAAACTGCTCGTAAGCTAATTTAGCGTTTGCGATGGCGGCCTTTCCCATTAAATTTGAAGCTTCTGCTGCTCTTCGAGATTCTCCACCACTGATTGACTCAAGAAGTACATCCATTGCAGAGTCCACACGTGAGACGAAGAAGGATGCCACCGATGCGACAGTGTCGATCTTCTCACCCTTGTCGACACGACTTACGAGACCAGCAAGGTAGGCTTCCATCACATCACCGTAGCGCTCCAATGAAAATATCAATGTGACATTGACGTTGATCCCATCATTGATCGCTTGCTGAATGGCATGAATCCCAGCTCGGGTTGCAGGAATTTTAATCATCACATTCTTGCGGTCCGCCGACTTCCAAAGCCTATGCACCTCGTCCAGGGTCCCATGAGTGTCATCGGCCAATTCAGGATTGACCTCAACAGATACATATCCGTCAGCGCCATTCGTTTTCTCGTAAAGCGGTAGGAATGCATCCGCTGCTGCACGAATATCTGTAATGATGAGATCGTCAAGAATCTTGTCCGATGACCAGCCTTCCTCCGCTTGCGCCCTTAGTTGCTCAGAGTACTGGTCCGTTCCGGCGATCGCAGCCTCGAAGATGGTCGGATTAGACGTCACTCCCCGCACTTCATCTTGCTCGATCAATTGGGATAACTCGCCCGTTTCGATGAGCTCCCGGCTAATAAAGTCTAACCAAACTGATTGACCTAATTCATGAAGGCGGCGGATTGTGCTCATTCTTCCTCCAATATCGATTCGCATTGCTCTAAAGCAAGCACCTTGTTGAGGCGTCGTTGATGACGCTCTTCTCCGCTGAACTCCGCGCCAAGAAAAGCTTGAACGATTTCGGCGGCAAGATCAGGTCCGATGATGCGCGCACCGATTGCCAGGACGTTTGTATCGTCATGTTCAACGGATTGGTGAGCGGAATAAGTGTCGTGGCAAAGACCCGCCCGTATCCCACGCATCTTATTTGCAGCGACCGCAGCCCCAACCCCAGAACCACAGATCAGAATCCCCCGCTCGACTTTTCCTTCCTGAATTGCACGACCAACCTTTTCCGCGTAGTCCGGATAATCTACTGAATCGGTTGAGTGAGTCCCCAGATCGAATGCCTCATGGCCCATCTTTTGGACGATTTCGATAACTAGATCTTTAAGAGGGTATCCTGCATGATCTGCGGCAACTGCAACTTTCATTTCTCTCACCCCCTCTTGCGGGTTCTCTCGAGCGTTTTTTGTGATGCATCAATGATTCTCTCTACCGTGAGACCATACTGTTGATACAACTCCTTGTACGGCGCTGAAGCGCCAAATCGCTCGATGCCAATAACTTCACCGAAATCACCGACCCATTGCCTCCATCCAAGCGGAACACCCGCTTCGATCGCGACCCTTGCCTGAATGGACGACGGGCAAATTTCATCCCGGTAATCTTGACCTTGCATCGCATAAAGCTCCCATGAAGGGAAAGATACAACCCGGGTCGACAATCCCTTAGCTGCCAGCTTCTCACTCGCCTGAACTACTAAATCCACCTCTGATCCGGATGCCATGAGAATAATTTCGGGAGGTCCATCACCGAGATCCTTCAGGATGTACGCACCTCGACTCAAACCATTTGCGGGTGCATAGTGTTCGCGGTCTAAAGTTGGGATTGCCTGACGGGTAAGGGCTAACACTGTTGGACCATCATCCCGCGCTAACGCAACTCGCCAAGCCTCGGCTGTTTCATTGGCATCTGCAGGGCGTATGACTACGAGGTTGGGTATCGATCGGAGTGCAGCCAACTGTTCGATAGGTTGGTGGGTAGGACCGTCTTCGCCCAGACCGATTGAATCGTGGGTGAGCACGTAGATCACACGCTGTTCCATGAGGGCGGCGAGCCGGATGGAAGGACGCATGTAGTCTGAAAAAACCAAAAAAGTACCCCCATAGGGTATCAAGCCCCCGTGAAGTGCAATTCCGTTAAGGATCGAGCCCATACCGTGTTCTCTGACGCCGAAGTAGAGATACCGGCCAGCTCGATTCTCGGCGCTGAAATGTTCTTCCCCTTTGATATCGGTCTTATTCGACCCAGTGAGATCGGCAGATCCGCCGATGAGTTCAGGCAGCGCAGCACCTATCTCATTGAGCACTTTTCCAGAAGAAACTCTCGTAGCCATTCCTTGCTCGTCAGCTTCGAAAGTAGGAATGGTCAGGTCAACGGGGAGCACACCTTCTTGGGTACGCTCAAATTCCTTGACTTCTTCGGGGTAAGAAGCTTTGTACTTCTTAAACATCTCTTCCCACGCCTCTCGGGCTGCTGCACCCTTCTGCACAGGTACGCTGAAGTGCTCTTTTACCTCTTCTGGTATCAGGAATCGCGGTTCTTGCGGCCAACCAAGTTTGTCCTTCGCGCCTGCAAGCTCTTCCTCACCCGGCGGTTGGCCGTGAGCAGCAGCCGTATCCTGGCGGGTTGGCATTCCATAACCTATATGAGTCCGGCACAGGATGATGCTCGGGCGTGGATCGGCTTTAGCTGCGGAGATGGCTTCATCAATGGCTTCTACATCATTGCCGTCTTCGACAAAGGATGTGTGCCAACCGTAAGCTTCAAACCGTTTTGCGCGATCTTCGGTGAATGTTAGATCCGTACTACCGTCGATAGTGATCCGATTATCGTCATAGAGATATACTAGACGACCGAGTTTCAGGTGTCCTGCCAAGGAAGCAGCCTCCGAAGCTACCCCTTCCATCAAGTCGCCATCGGAAACAATGGCATATATCCGATGATCGACGATGGGATACCCAGGCTTATTATATTTGGCCGCAAGGTGTTCTGCAGCGATGGCCATCCCGACGCCATTTCCGAAACCCTGCCCCAAAGGACCCGTAGTTGTCTCAACTCCATGTGTGAGATCGTATTCCGGGTGGCCTGGTGTGATACTGCCCCACTGCCGAAAATGCTTGATATCATCAATGGTCATCTCATAACCGGTGAGATGTAGCAGCGCGTATAGAAGCATCGATCCGTGCCCCGCAGAGAGCACAAATCGATCGCGATCAGGCCAATCTGGTGATGCAGGATCGAATTTCAAATGCCTCGTCCAGATGACGTAAGCCAATGCTGCAGTCCCCATTGGCAAACCTGGGTGTCCAGAATTCGCATTTTGGACTGCGTCCGCAGCAAGAAATCGGATGGTGTTGATCGCGCGCGCTCCGATATTTTCATTGTACATGGGCTTCTCCGAAAGCTTGTAGTCACTCAGTTGTAACTAAAATTGAGGTTACGCGAAGAGAAGGTTGGAGCTCTATATCTTCATGTAAAAAACTATCTTATCACGATCTCCAGTTTTCCCAAATTCTTCAATCAAAGAATCCTATGCTTCATTAAAACAACTGCCATTGACCTAATGATTACTGAATGAAGCTTAAACAATCCTGAGGTCAGAAACGAAAATCCAACCAAAGGGTATTCTCGCGTCTGAAAGTACAGATCGCATTACCTCAAAATTCCTGACGCCTTATTGACACTGTTAATTACACAAGATTCTTCGTGATCATGCTGTGGGATTGTTTCATTCGATTAATACAAGCCCAGTGAGGCTTCCTGGTTTACTGCCATCACAAGCCGTGCTCAATTCCTTCAATTGTAAAATCACTATGAGTGCATCGATTTGGAGTTCGTCTCAGTCAAGGTTCTTCTGAAACCACTTTCTTAATCCCCGCATACACTCCAACCCCAGTTTGTGACCTACTTCGGTTTCACAAAAATGTAGTTCGATTCCCATTCCCCACAATCTTTCCGCGTCAAGTCTTGCCCTTGAAATAGGCACTTGATCATCAAGTGTTCCATGTCCCCAGAAGACCCGTAATCCCTCCAGATTATTCAGTTCTCCACGAGGAAGAAATCCTGCCGCTGCAACCACTGCAGCAGGTCGTATGGCCGATTCTGAGGCAGCCGCGAAAGCGAGAGCAGCACCCTGGCTGAAACCCATATAAACCAGGCGTTCACGGTTGAATCCGTCCACCGTATTCAGCCCAATGACGAAGTCCTCCAGTTCTTTGATGGACGAGTGAAAATCATCCAAATCTGGCCAACTATCGATGTCAGGATCCACCCAGCTGTATCCCCCGACATCCAATTCATGAAGCCCCCTAGGTGCCGCAATAAAGCTCCCAGCAGGAATAGCGTGCTCCAAAACCCACATCGACCTCTCATCGCCACCTAGGCCATGCAACAATATGAATGACGTAGCATGAGGATCCATCGACTCGCGCAATAAGGCCGTCAGCCCACGATTGTGCCTAAACTCGTGAATTTCACTCATCCCGCAATTTCCTTGATGCCCAATCCATCAATTGCAGACCTAGTACGATCAATAGAAGAGGGGCAAGTCCTATGAGTGTACAAATCAACGCCAGACCCCCAGCCTCACCCCCGTAGAGCAGGAATATTAGCCCATCACCCACGATAAAGAGCAAGAGGATGACACCGATGACGAGGCGTCGGTTCGTTGTCCGGGCATATTTTCGCAAATCCCGCTCTTCCCTCATCGAGATTCCTTCATCCAGACTTTCCCAGATAAGATCGCCTCAATAATCGTGCGCGCATCTTCCAGCGGATCTTCTGTGTGCGGAAGCTGATGGGATGGTGTCACATGTACGGTGAGCCTTTGGGATGCCTGTCGCAGTTCCTCAGGGATCTCCTGCAGGTCAACAAACCATGAAAGAAGATGTAGAGCGTTATCTGTGAGCTGGGTTTCGCCGCACTGTTCCCGGTAATAACCAATTGCCAGACCTGCGGCACGGCGGGCGCAAACCCTTGCTCGACCCTCGTTCCCACTGGATCGTGATTCTAGGGCATCCGCCATCTCTGCATCGATCGATCCTTGAATTTTCTCAATTTCCATGTCACTCACCGTGTCAGTGAAATCACCTAGGTTGCCCACCAAGGCTTGGCGCTAGATTCCACGAATTAATCCACCACACCGGCCCAGTCAGATGATATCCATAAGGGAATGGTAAGATGGTCATTGGTTATTGGTCTCGTAGGTAGAACTATAATTCATAACATCCATTTGATAAATCCCAGTTTTGAACATGAATACTCCTTGGAGGCAAGAATGAGGTTTAAGGACAAAGTCGCGCTGGTCACAGGATCTGGCAGGGGGATCGGGAGAGCCATTGCATTGGGCTTCGCACAGGAGGGCGCCGATCTAGTCATCAACTACTTCCGAAATCGGGGACCTGCTGAAAATACTGCAGAATATATACGAAGCTTAGGTAGGAATGCCATTGTCGTTAAAGCCAACGTCGGGGACATTCAGGGAATCGATACATTGTTCCACGCCGTGGAAGAAACGTATGGTTACCTCGATATCTTTGTGAGCAATGCAGCTTTTGGCTACAACCGGCCAGCACTTAAGCAGAGACCTAAGGGTTGGGATTGGACGATGAATATCAATGCTCGGTCTTTACTCTTTTGCGCCCAAAAAGCTGTTCCACTCATGAAAGGAAGGGGTGGAGGATATATTGTCAGCATATCCAGCGCCGGATCATTCCGTGTCTTGCCAGATTACGTTGTAGTAGGCGCCAGCAAAGCCGCTCTTGAGACAATCACCAGATATCTTGCCGTGGAACTGGGACCTCTGGGAATTTCAGTGAATGCTGTCTCGCCTGGGATCGTTGAAACTGAGGCACTCCAGCATTTCGATATCATGAAAGACCAAACAATCATCCCCCAGGTCATTGCCAATACGCCCGCATGTCGTATTGCCACTCCTGAAGATGTAGCCAATGTAGTTACTTTTCTATGTACGTCAGAGGCTGAAATGATCCGTAGGCAGACCATTATCGCAGATGGAGGTTATACACTCCCTATCCAAGGAGTCATCACCTGAGTTTGCACTTATTAAAAGCTCATCGCTACAGAACAGCACGGAACCTACTTGAACTTTCTGCCATAAGTACGACTGTCATATCATGCTTGAATGAATTTAGATACTTACGGGTGTATCACCTCTTTCAAGGTGCCACATTAACTCCGAGCGAGTTATCTCATTTTTCCTGAATACCCCGGTCATGGAACTGGTAACCATGCGAGCATTCGCCTTCTTAACTCCGCGGATCTTCGAACAGAGATGCATCCCCTCCACAATGACTGCCACCCCTTGAGGATGAATTGCGGCCTCTAGAAAATCAGATATCTGGTTCGTCATACGCTCTTGAACTTGAAGTCGCCGAGCAAAGAGATCGACGATCCTTGGAATCTTCGACAAACCAATGACTTTGCCACTTGGTATGTACGCCACATGAGCTTGACCCAAGAATGGAAGAAGGTGATGCTCACACATACTGTGGAATTCAATATCCCTCACAACCACCATGTCATCATAACCGACCTCGAAAACAGCTTCATTGATCAATGCAAATGGATCAACCCGATATCCAGCCAGGAGCTCGTCGTACATCCTTGCAACTCTTTCAGGTGTCCTCTCTAGTCCTTCGCGATTCACGTCCTCGCCAAAGGCTTCTAGCAAATTGCTGACCGCGCTTTCAATCTCTGGCTTGGCAACACCGACGCCACCGAACAACTCTGCTGCTGCTTCTATCTCATGCATAGGTTCCTCCGAGCAATGATAATGTCTGCATCAATGGTACTACCAATTCAATGTCAGACACAAATACTCATTTCTCCTTACAGGCAGGAAGCTTCACGTGAAATTCAGTCCTACATGAAAGACCTGCGTATTTTCAGATTATGTGTACAATGATTGTATGGACACCGAACAACAGTTGAACGGAAAGAGTGCAATCGTCACAGGCGCAGGCGTTCGGCTTGGCCGTGCCTTTGCTCTTGGGCTTGCAAAAGCAGGTGCGAATGTAGCCGTTCATTATGGAAGATCCGCAGATGAAGCCCAGGAAACTGCTGAATTAGCGCGTTCTTTTGGAGTCCGAGCCGTAGCTTTGCAGGCAGATCTCTCTCAAGCGGAAGATGCTACAAATCTGGTCAACCAATGCAAGGAAGCCATCGGCGACTTACAAATCCTGGTCAACAGCGCATCAATTTTCGAACCTGTTGATATTTTTCAGACTGACATTGAAAGCTGGAACCGTCATCTTGCGGTAAACCTGACAGCACCGTTCCTCATCTCCAAGTCTTTCGCCGAGAACCTGGGTGAAGCCATTGGAACCATTGTCAACATTCTCGATTGGAGGGCTCTCAGGCCAGGCACACATAACTTCCCATACACGATAGCAAAGTCTGGATTGGCTGCGATGACAAAGAGTATGGCGCAGGCATTCGCACCCAATATTCGCGTGAATGGATTAGCTTTGGGGGCAATCCTACCTCCGTCATCCGGTGAGACTGATGACCCTCTGGAAGGTGTTCCACTGGAAAGGTGGGGGACTGTGGACGAAGCTGTAGATGGAATGCTATTCCTGCTCGCAGGTTCAGAGTATGTAACCGGAGCGATCCTCCACATCGACGGCGGACGTCACCTATCATAAGGACAACACACATGAAGAAGGATACGATTGAGATCCGTGATCTTCTTTTACGCGGCATTATCGGAATTAATGACTGGGAGCGAGAAAAGAAGCAGGACATTCTTATCAACATCACTATTACCTCTGACCTCAGAGAAGCAGGATACTCTGATGATATCGACGATAGCGTGAACTATCGCACGATCACTAAACGAATCATCAAGCACGTGGAGAAAAGTCGCAGGTATACGGTGGAAGCTCTTGCCGCAGATATCGCAAAGATTTGTCTGGAAGAACGCGGAGTTCGATCAGCTCGCGTTCGCGTCGAGAAACCCGGTGCTCTTCGTTATGCAAAGTCTGTCGGTGTCGAGATCGAACGCACGGCCGATGACTTCGATTAATCCCGCATTCATATCCATTGGTTCCAATATCCAACCTGAATGGTATCTGCCGCTTGCGGTGGAACGTATGCATGAAATTGGGGAAATGGTGGCTGTTTCAAAAGTCTATCAAAATCCGGCAATCGGACGAAGAAGACAGCCTGATTTTCTTAATTGCGCTGTCCTTGTCGGTGTTGAGCTCTCTGCCATGGATATCCGGCATCGCCTGCGGGAAATGGAGGCCGATCTCGATCGCATCCGCACAGAGGACAAGTACGCCCCTAGGACGATTGATCTTGATTTATCAATTCTGGGTGATCTGGTATTAGAGACACCGGAGATGGTACTGCCTGACCCAGATATCCTCAGAAGAGCCTACATGGCTGTCACCCTTGCGGAGCTTGATCCCACATTCCCTCACCCAATCACGAGTGAACCACTTCAAGATATCGCAGATAGATTACGATCAACGGCTATCTTGAAAGCTCGGGAAGACGTAGCTAAAATGATCCAAAAATCTGTAAGGGGTGAATCGAGCTAACGTTACCTCAAGGTACTTATGTTAGCAGCCAGTTAGACTCCTGCGAGGAGGGCACGTGCGGGTGCCCCATCACATCCAATTATCTTTAAAGGCAAACAGTAAAGTGTGTATCGACCCTTTCGGACACCGCTTAGGTTAATGCCCTCTAGGATTACCATTCCTGCGCCCAACAATAGCCGATGCGGTTTGGCGCCTTCCTTGAATGATCCTACTGAGAGGTAATCGACGCCTACAAGTTGGAATCCTTTTCGAACAAGCCATTCAGCTCCACTTGCATCTACAGCTACATAATCCTCTATGAATTCATTCTCACCCTCTGCCCAGAGTGAGGAATTCTTGGTCTTGAAAAGCACGCGTCGTGTGCGCGGAGGAATTCCTGCCTCCTCCAAAGTTGCTGCATCAAGAACTGTCGCCTTTGGTAGATCCACTACATAGGCTCTACCAATGAGAATGTTCAATGGGAGAGAGTCCACGCCGCTCCCATCTTTGACAAAGTGAATCGGTGCGTCTACGTGTGTCCCTGTGTGGACCGAGCAGGTGAGGCGGGATGAGTTAGAACTTGAGCCCGATCCCATTTTCCTGAATTTCTCCACTTCTATTGGAGGATCCCCAGGCCAAGTCGGTAACTGTGGAGAAATGGCTAATGAAATATCGTAGAAACGCATCCTTTTACCTCCAAAGCAATGGATTATAGAATCGATCTAATCTTGGGGCCATAGGTTTCCTGGTTGAATAATGCAGGACTATAATCCCTAGACCGTATGGAGGAATGAAGCATGTCGAATATGAAGAGAGTCGATGATGTGATTAAAGAGCGGCTCGACCAGAGCATCGAGGAGTTGATCCATCTTTGTGCCCAACCAAGTATCTCAGCACATGACGAGGGAATGGAAGAATGTGTTGATCTCGTCGCCCGAATGCTTCAAAAAAGAGGTTTCCAAACGCAGATACTGCCCTCAAAAGGATTCCCCGTGGTCGTCGCAGAAAGGGGTGGCCGATCCGAACGCACGCTAATTTGTTATAACCATTATGATGTCCAGCCTCCAGATCCACTCGAGTTATGGGAATCGCCACCATTCGAACCATCCCTGCGAGATGGAAAACTATATGCTCGTGGTGTAAGTGATGATAAAGGGCATATCCTCTGTCGATTGGCTGCGATCGACGCATTGCTTGATGTATTTGGAGAGCTGCCTTGCAACATGAAATTCGTTATCGAAGGAGAAGAAGAGATTGGAAGCGTGAACCTGCCGGAATTTCTGCTTGATAACCGGAATCTCCTCGCAGCTGATGCATGCCTCTGGGAATTTGGCGGTGTCAACCATGAGGGAAAACCAGTCCAATCCGCTGGGATGCGTGGGATATGTTATGTAGAGTTGAGCATCACGACTGCATCGCGTGATTCTCACTCCGGCCTAGGTGGATCCATATTCCCGAACGCCGCCTGGAGGTTGATCTGGGCATTAAGTACCTTAAAGAGCTGGGACGAACGAATCCACTTACCCGGCTTCTATGAAAAAGTTATCCCTCCCACCGAACGCGATCTCGAGTTGCTCTCACTGCTACCTGACAATACTGACCATCTGAGAAAAACCTACGAATTGAACGGTTTCTTGAAGGATCTTCAAGGGGGTGTGGAGTTGAGAAGGGAAGCTGTTTTCGAACCCACTTGCACAATCTGCGGTCTCACTTCCGGCTATCAAGGACCAGGAAGCAAAACCGTGCTCCCAGCAAAGGCCAGTGCAAAGGTCGATTTCAGGTTGGTGCCAGACCAGATGCCCGAAGAGGTGCTTGAACAGCTGAGAGCTCACCTTGATGCCAACGGATTCGGCGATATCCAGATAACCTATATCGGGGGTGAACCGCCTGCTAGGACGGATCCCGATGATCCATTTCTCCAGTTGGTCATCAACTGCGCAGAAGAAGTTTACGGAGTTCCACAGCTCATTTCCCCCATGATTGGGGGGTCGGGGCCAAATCACGCATTCATCCACACCCTTAAAGTGCCTATCGCAACCGCTGGTGTCGGTTATCCTGGATCTCAATCACATGCACCCAATGAGAATCTGGACCTCGAGCACTTCATCAATGGCGTAATGCACACCAGCCGGATTATGGCTTATTTTGGAGCGAATGCGGACTGAAGCTTAAGGAATGGATGTCGGAATCCGAATATCACAAACGTGTTTCGACCGCTGATCGACATTAAATCTTGTCGGTTTATGGGCCGTGGGCTATAATCACTCACGACGTCGGGGCGTAGCGCAGCCCGGTTAGCGCACCTGCATGGGGTGTAGGGGGTCGGCGGTTCAAATCCGCCCGCCCCGACCAAAGGTCGCTGCACAAGGCAGCGACCTTATTGCATCTCATGTTATTCGCGGATGGTTTTCTTGATGTTCCGCTCAATCTCCACCTGATTGAAACCGGTTCTTCTGAACCGATCCCGGTCAAGGTTCCTCTCGTCCCTCCATCAAATCAGTTCCAGATAAAGCCTCAATGACGCCGATTACGGCCGAGTTATCCAACTCAGCCATGTCCATCCGAAGCATAGCCTCATAAAGCTGCATATTCACCGCGGTTTCAAATAACGGGACACCATAGGTTCTAGCTGTATCCATCACGATCCCTAGGTCCTTGTGCATCATGTATGCCTTAAACCCTGGCTCTCGGTCTCCATTGAACAATCTCTGTGGTTTGACATCCAACGACCAGCATTGCGCCGCTCCTCCTCGAATAGCATCGATCACGTTCTCCGGATCAACACCGCTTTTCTTAGCCAGGATGAGTAATTCACCCATCGCAACCATTTGTGCTGCGACCATGATTTGGTTGCATGCCTTTGCCACCTGACCAGCACCGCTCTCCCCAACATAGGTAATAGTCTTCCCCATCGCATTGAAGATAGGGAGTACTTCGTCAAAAACCTTTTCAGGTCCCCCAACCATGATCGCAAGTGTTCCGGCCTTTGCTCCCACGTCGCCTCCAGATACCGGAGCATCCAACGCTTCAACCCCAACCTCTGAGAGTGCGGAAGCGATCCTTCGAGCGGTCTCTGGTTTGATCGTGCTGTTGTCAATGTAAACCATTCCCTCGCTGCAGCCCTCGATCACACCCTCCTCACCCAACACAACAGCTTCAACATCAGGAGAATCCGGAAGGTTTGTAAAGACCACGTCGCTGGCCTCGGCCACTTCTTTCGGAGTGCGCGCCTCGCTCGCTCCCTCAGCTACTAGCTCATCAACGGCTGGTCGACTGCGATTGTGAACTGTTAGGGAATAACCGGCTTTCATAAGATTTCGGGCGATTGGTTTTCCCATCAAACCGAGACCGATGTAACCTATGCGTTTTTGCATAAAAGCTCCTTTTCTTTCTTCTAGAACCTTGCTGTAGAACCTACATGAAATGCTTGAATCATCCCATTCACCCCTACGCGATGAAGATGAATAGTACCCAATTCCAAATACATTCAGGCATGAATACTAATTGAATGAAACAATAGGATGTAGACTCGATTTTGGATTGTGCTTAGATGTCTTCCTGTTCGGAGACATCACTATCCTCAGCCATATCCTTTGTTAGCTGCTGATGTGTTTTCTCCAATTCTTCATTTAGTTTCTTCAGCAGACTCGCAAGATCACTACGAACCTTCGTCTCGACTTCGCCAGTTTGCAATCGTTCTCCAAAATCCTTGACATCTTTTTGAATTTGTTGACTTGTTGGACTCTCAGCAATTTCCGTCGATAGATCACTGAGAGACTTGCCAAGCTGGTCAAGACCACTCTGGATTTCTTCGCGGAATTCTTGGCTTTGTGGATGATTCCAGATTGCCTCGATATTCTGCTTCAAGTTTTCACCCATCTTTCGAAATTGATCGGCTAGATCGCCATTCGACTCTGGTTGCTCAGTCATTGGGTCCTCCTATACTTTCTGGATCGGTGCTTCCTGCACGATCCTCCATGCCTGCTATATATTCTTAATGAGACCCGTCCCCTGGTCAAGTTTTTAGAGAAAATTGGGCATTACTTTTCAAGTTATGAAACATTATGCATTAAAACTCAGAGTGAGTAGACTTCTAAATGGTTCATCATTTCCTTTAGCCACACCTCGGTACTCCGTTAACAAACATACGGAACATCCATGACAGAATTCGTGGGAGCTCGGAAACAATGCTTTCGCTTTAGCTTTGGCTTCCACTTCATGTCCTATCAAGATTCACCAGATTTATGAAGAAAAGGAGTAACACCTTGTGAACTCGCTTGCTGAAAAGTTTCTGCTTGACCCTGATGTTACCTTTCTTAATCATGGATCATTTGGAGCTACACCAAAGCCGGTCTTTGAATGCTACCAGCAACTTCAGCTTGAATTGGAGCGCCAACCGATGAAATTCTTAGGGCGTGAATACAGCGGTCGCATGGCCGAAGCGAGGAAAGCACTTGCAGAAACTGTTGGGACAGAGCCTGACAATATTGTATACGTCACCAATGCAACGACGGCTGTCAACATCGTCGCTAGGAGCCTTTCACTCGATCCCGGAGATCGCGTTCTCTCTACGGATCATGAATACGGCGCATTGGATCGCACCTGGCAGTACTTGAGCGAAAGGAGAGGTTTTACATATTCCCGCCATCCAATCCCATTACCAGCTAAGTCTGACATGGAGATTGTTGAAACTCTTTGGAGTGGGGTAACGTCGAACACACGGGTGATTTTCCTCAGCCACATCACCTCACCCACTGCAATCACCTTTCCTGTTGATGAAATCTGTAGACTGGCTCGACAGCAAGGGATCATAACAATTATTGACGGGGCTCATGCACCAGGCCAGATCCCCCTCTCATTGGATGAACTGGGGGCCGATTACTATGCCGCTAATCTACATAAGTGGCTGTGCGCGCCTAAGGGTGCCGCGTTCCTCTATGCCCGTCCTGAACGACAAGCTATTCTCGAACCGTTGATCGTTAGTTGGGGTTGGCGCAGCGAAAAGCCTGGTCCTTCAGCCTTTGTCGATCTTTACGAATGGGTAGGCACAAAAGATCCTTCAGCTTTCCTTTCGGTGCCGGAGGCGATTCGATTTCAGCAAGAGAATAACTGGGAAGAGGTCCGCAAGAAATGTCACGAACTGGCTGTTAAAACCCAGAACCGACTCGTCGATCTCACGGGTCTTCATCCGCTCACAAGCCCAAGTCAATACGTTCAAATGGTGAGCGCATTACTGCCACCTATTAATCCTGAGCATCTCCAGAAATCTTTACATGAGAAGTACCAGATTGAAGTGATCGTTGATTCCTGGAATGCGCAACCTTACATCAGAGTTTCGATCCAGGGGTATAACGGCGAAGAGGATATTGATCGTCTGTTAGAAGCCCTCCGAGAGCTTCAAATTGGTAATTGAGCTCATTCTGGGTTAGGCTGCCAAACGACAGAAAGGATTCTCCTCCAGTAAATCGCAAATAGTTGATGTGGGATTACGCGTTCACATCAAAACCTTATCATGATGTGATATAGTTATTTTAGATTCCACAATTATTCACAGAATCATCTGTTTTTATGCCCACGAGTATTATCCCACCTCAATCCGATAATCGCCGTCATTACGTACGTCACTACATACTGCCATTGATCATTTGACTTTGGATGAGCATGACTAAGAGAAGGATGAAACCCATCAATATTGCAGAATTAACCAACCACTATTGGGAAACCTAATCCCGATACCATCCATAATCAAAAGACCGTCCTAGGAGGAGGATGCAATGAATATTGAAAAAATCGAAGGCATCGGCCCTTACTACGCCAAAAAACTCATCAAGGTAGAAGTGAAGACTACAAATGACCTCCTAATGATGGGAGCATCAAAGGGTGGACGTCAAGAATTACCGGAGATAACTGATATTCCTGAAAAACTAATCCTGGAGTGGGTTAATCTCGCCGACCTCATGCGGATAAAGGGTGTGGGGGAAGAATACAGTGATCTCCTTGAAGAGGCTGGGGTAGATTCGGTGATAGAACTTCGACATCGACGTCCCGATAACCTGCATGCGAAGATCTTGGAAGTTAATGAGGAAAAACGTCTTGTAAGGCGTCCACCATCATTAAGCATGGTCGAAAGCTGGGTTATGCAGGCTGAGAAACTCAAACCTATTGTGTCCCATTAAGCTTATTCAGTATCTCTGTATATGAGACCGATCAAGTTGAGTATTTCTGATAAAGCACGAAAGGAAGAACGGCATGACCAACCAAGAATTTGATGAAATGCGTGAGCGACAAAGGAGAGCAAGAGCTGCCCAGGAACCAAAACGAGCGGTTAAGGCTGAGCACACTATCGAATCAGGAGACACGCTTAGTGGAATCGCCCTTAAGTATTACGGAAATGCTTCTGAAAAGTATTACATGGAGATCTACGAATTCAACAAAGATACGATCGGCGATGACCCGAATTTCATCGTTGTTGGCACAGTTCTAAGAATTCCAGAACTTCCAGAGGGTTTCTGAGCTTAGCAGGCAGTCGATTGGCAAGCTTACATATCGATACATATGTGAAGAATTGATATTTTACCTGAATGAAAACATAGTTCCCGATTTCAGGAATAATCGGGAACACGTTTTTATTCATTCTATGCCACGTAATGTTCTTTCCTCAACTCACCAGGCATAGGCTTCTGGTGCAGCGCCACCGGGCCCGGGCCAGATCTCATCCAAACGCTCCAATTCATTATCTGAGAGTTCAAACTCGAATGCACGCATGCTTTCTTCGAGTTGAGTCAAGGTTCGTGGACCAATAATGGGCGCAGTTACCACAGGATTGTGCAGTAACCAGGCAAGCGCGACGTCAGTTGGTGAATGACCAATCCCATTGCAAAAAGCCTCATACTCCTGCAGTTGGGCATGATGCTCCTTGCCTGCATCTTGGACGTGATCCCGTGAGCGCCTTCCCTCCTTAGCATCTTCAAGAGATCCTGCCAACATCCCGCCAGCAAGCGGACTCCATGGGATCATTGCCAGGCCATAGTGCTCACAAACAGGGATGACTTCGAGTTCAATCATCCGCGCATTCAAATTGTAAAGACTCTGCTCAGACACCAGACCCATGAAATTTCGCTTACTGGCCTCGGCTTGAGCTTGTGCAATGTGCCATCCGGCGAAGTTACTACTTCCCACATAGAGTACCTTCCCCTCTCGCACCAGCTGCTCCATCGCTTGCCAAATCTCTTCCCAAGGAGACTCGCGATCGACATGATGCATTTGATAAAGGTCGATGTGGTCTGTCTGCATTCTTTTCAGGCTCTCCTCACAGGCTCGCTTTATGTGGTAAGCCGATAATCGCTGATCGTTTGGCCCCTCGCCCATCTTCCCATAGACTTTCGTAGCCAGGACAATCTTTTCACGCCGCACTCCTCCTTGAGAAAGCCAGCGCCCAATGATATTTTCCGTAATACCTTCACCTGTCTTCCAGCCATAAACATTTGCCGTATCAAAGAAATTAATTCCCAGATCGAGCGCTTTATCCATGATTGGAAAGCTGTCTTCCTCGGTTGTGATCGGTCCGAAATTCATCGTGCCCAAACACAGGCGGCTCACTTTCAAACCTGTACGGCCCAAGTTCACATACTCCATAGTTTCCTCCTTGTGTGACACTGTAAGTTTGAACGACTAGTTCACCCGATCATTCTGAAAGCATCGATTTCAATTATGACATCAGAAGTAAGACAAAAAAGTAGACAAGAAATTTAACTATCAATAAATACATCACTTGCGTTCTCAATGCTGATTGGGAGACGGATAGCCACTTATGGTCTTGTCCTTAGGTCTGATCCTCAACCTCCGATATTGGAGAGAGTTTCTTCACCAAATCCATAACATACATACTCGATTCCTTTCGTGTATAACCCTCAGATGATATTGCAATGACCTCATTGTTGTCTGCCCGAAGGCGCCAGCGAAATTCGCCCTTTCCATCTTCATAGACCTGGAACTTCGCCAAGGAAACCCTCCACAATGTCATCAATTCAGAAGTAGTGTACATAATGAATCTGAGATTACCAACCTACAACCGTCATCCTTCGATATTCCATCCACCATGTCATGCAAGAGCGACAAATGGCTCACCTTATGTGGAAATTCGTTCCTAGCCAATTTGATATAAGTCAATTTATCATCAAGTAGGATATCCCTTTCATTCCCCCTTGATGGATTGGTTTACCCATTATGCCGGAATGAACATGTAATATTAGAGAACACGAGAGAACCTTTTACATTCGAAGATAGTATTTTATAGGAGCTTGTGATCATTGAAGTTTGTCATTCCGGGCTCGCATAACTTCTTCTACCCTCGTTATGTTCCAAGGCACCGAGTATTGGCCTTGATTAAGATTCGATGAGAGCGATTCCCATGCTTGGGAAACACGTCCTCAATCAATTAGAATACGTTTCTTAGTGACACTTACCCGAAGAGCTGGAGTAATGCCTTGTGCTTCAATTCTTAAGTCGTCGAATCTCATTCATCGCGTTTGTATGTTTGCTCATTCTCTTTTTTACGCACTTCGGCATGAGCATGGTTCGGAATTCAGAACTTTCCGAACCCAATTTCGACGTCGTTGAAATAGGCCAGGCTGCGTGGCAAGGGACAAGAACTTTCATCGAACAAGCAGTGAATGGTGAATTGGGTACTGTCAGAGTCGACTACGGGACTGTATCAATCAACGAAATCCTTTGGCAGGCCTATCGAAACAGCATGGGGCTACTCCTGATCGCATTAGTGGTGGCCAGTGTGGCAGGATTGGTCACCGGAATTATCGCCGCTGTAACAAAAAATCGAAAACTTGTCTTACCTCTGCTCAGCCTGACTCTCATCGGCATTTCAGTACCCGCATTCTTCGCCGCACTCCTATTGCAGGTTAGTGAGATTTATTATTATCGCACCTTCGGTCGTAGGCTCGTCCTGCTAGCAGGTTACGGTTGGGATTTCAAGCATCTTCTCCTTCCGGTGCTCGTACTAGCAGCGAGGCCCCTGGCGTACATTACTCGCGCTGCATACCTCTCGCTGGATCGCATTATGGAAGAAGACTTCATCCGCACCGCATTTTCCAAGGGACTCACTTTAACGCGCACGGTTAACGTCCATGGACTTCGAAATATTGTCATACCGATACTGACCGCTATCGGTGTCTCACTCCGCTTTTCATTGGGCATTCTACCCATCGTTGAGATCTTCTTCCAGTGGCCAGGTATGGGGTATTACCTCCTTGGTGCCATAAACGCACGACAGACACGCCTGGTCGTTGTTCTTGCCCTGGCGCTTGGCCTAACTTTTCTCGTGGCGAATCTATTGCTTGACCTAACATACCGCCTTGTAGATCCAAGGTTGAGGGAGGCAGAATGAACTCGCTGATGAAGTTCATTGGTCGCTTGCTCAACCCCAGATCAAACCTGGATGATCTCCCCAGCATTGTCGATCCAGGCGGAACTGGTTCGGATAGCGAGACCGCAATAAAGCCGGCAGCTCGGGTACACTTTCGCGATGTCATCTCAAATATCCCTCTAATGGTGGGGGGGATCATTGTCCTGGGCCTATTCATCATGGTTCTGTTCGGACCACTTTGGGCGCCAGAAAATCCTTACCTTGCTGGTCAACACGTTAAATCTGATTTTGAAGATGAGGCTGATCTTTACAGCTTCCCCCCCTACCCACCCTCTGATCGATTTCCACTAGGGACAGACCAATGGGGAAACGACCTTCTCAGTCTATTGCTCTACGGCGCAAGAAATACCCTCGTAGCGTGTGCATTCATCACGATGGTCCGGGTCATTCTTGGCCTGATCCTTGGCGGCATCGCTGGATGGAACGCTGGGAAAGGTTCTGACCAGATCATCATGGGCATCACTGGCGTGATCACCTCCATTCCAATCCTCATAAGCAGCATCATTTTGATCCTAGCGCTCGATATCCGTGGAGGACTTGTCGTCTTCATTGTTGCTCTATCGATCATCGGGTGGACTGAGATCGCCCAATACATCCGCAGCGAATTCATCGTCCTGAAGAAAATGCCTTTCATCGAAAGTGCACACTCGGTGGGATCCACCGGCAATGCAACCGCGATCCGACATATACTACCCAACGTCTTGCCTCAACTCCTCATCATTACATTCCTCGAAATGGGCGCTGTCATGATGCTCCTTGGTGAGTTGGGATTCACAGGAATTTTCATTGGTGGCGGAAGTCGCATCCAAATTGTTTTTGACGACGTCAATATCCAGACCACAAGGTTGGCAGAGATCCCAGAGTGGGGTGCGATGCTCGCAGGAGGTTTCCGATACCTGCGCTCACAGCCTTATGTTGTATTTCCTGCTGCAGTCGCATTCTTCGTGGCCGTGTTCGGCTTCAATACATTCGGTGAAGGGTTGAGGAGGTTGGTCGAACAATCCGCATTCAACACTTCATTCCTGATGCGCAAGCGGATGATCTTTGTCTTCGGTGGACTCACGTTGGCGACAGTTTTCATCATCAACCGAACAGGTCCTGGACCTTGGTTTGCCCAATTGGCAGAAGCTTTCAATGGCGATTTGGCGTACGAGCATGTCGCTACATTGTCCGAAATGGAAGGTCGTGGTCTTGGTCAGGAGGGTGGTTTCGATTCGGCGAACTACATCACTGAGAAATTCGAGGAATACGGTCTCCGCCCGGGTTGGCGGAATGACACCTATACATATTTATTGCCCGGTTATTCTGTCCTACCCATCGAGCAGCCATACCTTGCCATCCTCAATGAAGATGGAAGCAACCTGGAGTTTCGTCACCAGTTGGACTTTGGGTTTATTACTCATGGCCATGGCGGAAGTGGCAGCGTCCAAGCTCCAGTAACCTTTATTGGATTCGACTCATCAACCACAACACGCCGTGAATCTTTCATCGGATTGGATCTGCGCGACCAGATCATCCTCCTCCTTGAGGAAAACGCACCTCCGGAATTTGCAACTGAGGCCCTCATACGGGGCGCACGCGGGGTTCTATGGATCACAGGCGATAAACATCAGGATGTGCGTTCCGAAACCGTCATAGTCGATCCAGAGATGGATATGACACGGACACCAACTATTCCAATTTTTCGTATTCGCTCCTCAATCGCCAGACAAATCATGGCGGAAAGCGCCCTCTCACTCTCAAGCCTCTTCGATCCAATGGGCGTAAATGATCAAGAAGGTCCCGGATGGTTCGCGAGGGAGATGAATGTCATTATTGAAATGTCATTGAAACTCAGTGAAAAAGAAGCCGTGGAAATACCCCAAGTCCTTGGCTTCCTGCCGGGCTCGGATCTTGATATCGCTGATGAAATGGTCGTACTCATTGCTAATTATGATGGTTTAGGGATCGAGCCCGATGGCACCATTTTCCAAGCCGCCAACCATGATGCTTCTGGAATAGGAATATTGCTGGAAGTGGCTCGTCTCTGGAATGAGCAGAAGTTGGGTCCCAGGAGATCCGTACTCTTTGTAGCCTGGGGCGGCGAGATATCAGGTGAATATGGAGCCAGCGCATTTCTCGAAGATCGAAGAAACTTCCGTCTTCTGCCGACTCGTAATCCTACCTCCAACCTCGGAGCGCGAGCTATCTTCCATCTGGATAATGTCGGCGCAGGCGGAGAAACCGCTTTTATCCACCCAGACAGCAGCACTGCACTTATCGAACTTATTTTGGATACCAGTGCGGAAGTCGGTGTCCCAATCCAAATCGCCGATGAGGATACCGGTTTAGATGAGCCGATGATCAACACGCGAATCCCTGCGATCCAAGTACGGTGGGTGGATTCATCCTACATGCCAGATTTGGATCAGATCAAGAACATCGATGCCCAAAAATTACAAGATCTGGGAGAGGTGATCGCATTGGCATTGACTACGGTGAGCCGGCAGACGACATACTAGGTAAGGCACGAGATGAAACTACCCAAGACAGCCCTGACTCTTCTTTGGTTGGCAACAGGTGTCATCATTGTCGCTCTCACTGTAGCAACGATCCAGACTGCTATTAGGGCAATTGAGGGCGCCGAAGTCGGCACAACCGCCTACTTGGTGAGCCGGACTCAGTTGGTTCACCTCCACGCTAAACCAAGCGCATACTCAGAAACAATAGCAATCCTTGAACAAGATCTTCCTGTCGAGATTCTCAGAACAGAAAAAGAGGGCGGTCGGAGGTGGTATTACATTCGCTTGGATGAAACCGAAGGATGGGTTGACGCAGTTCGAATAAGCTTCACCCCTCCATAGGATCTGGGAAGTTAGATTTGTGTTTATGGATTTGAGATGATGGAAGGATTCATGGATCATCGTCGATGCAAATGGTTCAGGAGATCGTATGTCTGAGAAGCCATCGGCTGGGGCAGCAGTGAAATCAACTGCTCCTACGAAATCCCGGATCACGACCATCGATATCATTCGAGGCTTTGCCATTTTCGGCATCCTCGTCTTCAACGTGTCTAGCTTTAGTGGTCAACCGCGAACTTTGGACTCGTGGCAAGAACCACTGGACAGGGCTATTTTCCTTGCAACTCGATTCTTCGTCGAAGCTAAGTTTTATTCAATGTTTTCATTCTTGTTCGGCTGGGGAATTGCCGTTCAGTACGCTCGTGCTAAGGAACGAGGGATGAAATTCACCTCATTCTTCGTCCGGCGTATGTCCATCTTGCTTCTCTTTGGCCTCCTCCACGGCATCTTTATTTGGTCAGGTGATATCCTGGCAACCTACGCAGCGTTTGGTTTCCTACTGCTGCTTTTCTTTTCCCGATCGAATAGAACACTCCTAATTGGTACTGCACTTTTCCTGCTCTTATCCATCATCCTGGTCTTGCCTGGAGAACTAATGGATACATTCCGCAACTGGTATTTCGAGTTGACGGATTTTTTGCGGTCGGACACCTACTCGCGGGATCTATATGCTACTGGAGCTTATTGGGAGATCACCAAACTTCGCTTCCAAGAAATCCGAAACGGCAATAGCCAATTCATCTACCATTTTGGGAACATCTTCAGTATGTTCCTCTTGGGAATGTACGTTGCAAGACGTAAGATCCTCCATAATGTCGAGCAGAACAAATCATTACTCCAAAAAGTGATGTGGATCGGACTCGTAATCGGCATCATCTTCAACACGATATTCACATTGACCTTTGCGCTCCCACAAGGATTTTTCCAGGGATACCACCGTTTTGTCCTAGTATCTTCCAGAACGATCGGAGCGCCTGCATTGATGCTTTTTTACGTCTCTTCGATCGTCCTGCTGCTTCAGAAAAAATCCTGGCAATTGCGTCTTAGTCCTCTCACTCCCATCGGTCGTATGTCACTTAGCAACTACATCTTTCAATCCATCGTTGGAACTTTAATTTTCTACAGCTACGGATTAGGTTTGTATGGTCAGGTAGATCTCACAACTCTTCTGATTCTCACCATTCTCATGTTCCTCCTCCAAATTCGGCTGAGTGATGCATGGTCCGATCGATATCAGTTTGGACCATTGGAATGGCTTTGGCGCACCCTTACTTACGGTAAACGTCAGCCTATTCACATTGGCCAAAGCCCAGAGGACGTAAGGCCTGTCTCACTCTACCAGCGGATTCAAGAGCGCGTCCGAAGGATCAATCCGATCTATACTCTCGCAATTGCATGGGCAATCATCATCCCATGGGCGATACTTCTCATCCTATGGAACAATCACCTAGCGAACAGAATTCCATCATCCTCGCAAGAGGAGGTTCAACCTACTGACCAGACCGCTTTGACGCTCCCTGAAGGTAGCCTTGAACAGAGTCAGAGCGCACCTGATGATCAACCTTCTATCATCGCTACCCCCGTGGTGCAGGCAGTGGAACTCGATCCCAGTACCATCGTCGCCTCCGGGGACCTCCACTCTCTGGCATCAGCCTACGACGTTGCGGAATCTTTATCACAAATTGAAAGCCTGACAGGTCCTCCGTACAATGGACGCCTCGCCGGCTCTCCACAGGGTTACGCAGCAGGAAATTATATCGCCCGCCAGTTTGAGAGATTTGGTTTGCAGCCTGCTGGTGATGATGGAACCTTCTTCCAGACCTTTGGAATCGATCATATCGCTTATGAAGGATCTCCTACGCTAACCATCGAAACACCTGATGGCAATATCCTTGATTACTATGTAATGAGTCGGGACTTCACCCCTCTTGTCAGACGTTACGTTGGAAAGGGTCAAGGAAGTGGAGAAGTTATTTGGATGAGTAATTGCGAGCACGACGACTTTGGTGATATCGATGTTGTCGGAAAGGTTGTCTTATGTCGATACAATCAGCAGAGCGACGCAATGCGTCAGGCTTTGGAACACGGCGCTAGCGGATTACTGCTGCTCATAGATCAGGAATCCATGACCATAGACTTTGCAATTCCTCGCTATGAAGCATGGGTCCCTGAGCCGCTTCCCACTTATTGGATATCACCCGCGGTTGCAGAAGATCTGTTAATTGGTCGAGATGAAATGGTTGAAGATCTATCCCTCATTTTCACCCCATTTCCCCTTGAAACCAAAGTTGATATGAGTGTGGATTTCGCAGGTCCAGAGGCTTGCGGGAACGCTGGATGCGTTGGTCGAAACGTGCTAGGTGTGCTTCCAGGTCGCGATCCGGAATATGCAGATGAAGTGGTTATCGTAGGCGGCCATTACGATCACATGGGCGAGACCCCAGGAGGAATTGTTTGGGCAGGAGCCAACGATGATGCATCAGGAATTGCCGTATTCCTTGAGATCGCCCGATCTTGGCATGAACAAGGCTTTGTCCCCAGACGAACAGTCCTTTTCGCCGCATGGGATGCAGAGGAAATTGGTCTTTTAGGTGCTACCCACTACGTACACAATCCTCGATATTCATTGGACAACACGATTGCCATGATCCAACTAGACATGGTTGGTGCAGGGCTGGAAATTCTCGAGGTCGATGGAGATACTCCACTGGGAGAACAAATCCAACATCTTGCTGAGTCGATGGACTTGGAAGTTGCATTTACAAATCATGGTCGCAGCGACCATGGCCCATTCCTCATGGCTGGCGTACAGGCGAATATGCTTGGTTGGGGGCACGATCCTGAGGCTCCCCTAACCTATCATCGGCCCGTGGACACTCCAGATGCGATTGATCTAGAAAGGCTCGAATCCATTGGGTACATCACCGGACTGACAATCCTTGGATTGGTGGAAGGTGAGCCTGCGATCAACGACCTGCTCGCTCAGAGGGCCGAAGCTGTTGTTCAAAACGACGTAAACCAATTCCTCGCCACTTCAACAACTAGCCAGGTTGACTTTGATCGATATTGGTTCAATGAGGTGACGACCTTCTCACCAACAGATTTCGAGATGTACACAGACACTGTAAATTTCACCGAAAACGGTGCCAGTGCATTTGTGCAAATGGACTTGACCTACCCTGGCTCTGATACCGACGAATCGGCCAGGACCACAACTTCATCGTTGCAAACAAGGTTCGAGCTGAGCCAAAGTGGTTGGAAGTGGGCCGGTCCGGATCTTGTGGAAGTTGAGCCTGTCCAAGAGGACGATCCTGAGATCATCGACAACGATGGCCAATTCATCATCATGGCTCCTGAAGAGGAAATAGAGGATCTGGGGGATCTCTCACAACGAACAGCTGAACTTTATGGAGAGATCTCAGAGCGTTTGAACCTCTCAGCGGATGGGAATGCCTCGATACTCCTCCTGCCAAGCCATGAAGCACTTCGAGCAAGTACGGCCCTCAGCCTCACTAGAAGTTTGGAGAGTTGGGTTGATCAAAACACTATCAAAATAACCTATGAAGATAACATCGATGATAGTCGTTCCTTAATCGAAGCTCTGATCCAATTCCGCCTAGCACAATCCGGTATTTCTGAAACCTCCGCTCCTTGGCTCTGGAATGGGTTGCCTTTGGTCCTTGGTGACGAATTGGATGTAGAGAACGGTGACGAGTATCTGCCGCGATTGTCACAGTCTTACTCAGATGATCAACGCCCAATAGGTCCTGTTGCGGATTGGGCTGCAGTCGCATATCTACGAAATCAAATTGGATGGGATGGACTTGGGCAGATGCTCACTGAGATCCAACACGCTTGCATCGATAGAAGTTGTGATGAACCGATCGAGTTTGAACTCGCATTACGACGCCACCTAAACCAGGACTCGACATCATTCAATCTCGCATGGGAATCTTACTGGGAAGAAAGACTATCATCGATACATTCTGCGTTGGAGTCCGTTCTTTCAACTCGTGAACAAGCGATCATAAGTCGTGACCTCACAACTTTCTTGGAGACCGTTGACACAAACGTCCATTCCCTTCTTGAAGAACAAGAATATTGGTTCTCGGACCTTGACGGTTACTCGATCGAGATGTTTTCTTACAATGCTGAACCACTAATCGAACTCCAAGACGAAGCACTCCTCACTGAGGTTACCTTTAATTTCCGTATGATTAACGAAGAGGAAGAAATCTTGCAGGGTTCCTCAACTCAGGAAATCGTCCTGATTAAAGATGGTGATGCATATCTGTGGGCTGGAACCCTTTCAACCGAAATTTCAGGGGATTCTATTACCATCCATGCTCCCTCAGGATTTGAGGCTATTGCTGCGGATATCCTCATTGAAGCCGAAGCCATCCTCGAAGAGATTACTGAGCTTCTACAATTCTCTGACCATGGACCTGTCCATATCAAGCTCTACGGTTCCTCCGAAAGATTTAGAAATTCAATTTCTCCCGTTTACCCCGCATTTCGGGAGATTGAAGCCTGGTGTGAAGAGGGCTCGTCACTCAAAATACGGCTCCAATCAGATTTAGAGGCTGAAGGCTATGTTCCATTACTAGCTGAATACCTTACGCGCCATCTACTTACGGAATCCGGTGTCGAATCCGAATGGTTCTTGGAAGGCGTGAGTACGTATATCGCGCGCAACTTCGATAAAGGTACCATTGATAGGACAATTTCAACGCATATCATTGATGCATTCAGGAACATTTCCGATAATCTTCCTTTCACTCTCAGTGATTTTCCTACACAAGAGACACTTGATTTGGATCTATCAGGTGAAGCAGCATTCATCGCCCTGGACTCTGTGAATTATTTCATTGATGTTTATGGTTGGGAGGCACTCCTGAACTCAATTCAGGAGCAGGGTCGTAACCAAAGCATAGACGACGCGCTACAACTCACGGCAGGTGTGTCTTTGGATGATCTTGAGAGCGATTGGTTGGAATCCTTTTCAACAGGCCACATGAATCCCGAGTGGGTTGAAGTGGCATATCGTTTCGACTCAGAACAAGTCTCCACTCATATCACCGCACTCACCGATCCAGCATTATATGGTCGACAGCCGGGATCCGAAGGTGCCATCATGGCGGCGGATTACGTCAGGGATAAATTCCAAGAATACGGTTTGTTACCCATTGTCATTCCATTTGATACCAAAATTGCGGACGAGGAAGCGCCCGTCGATTCACAAGATGAGATCTCTCCTGAAGTTGGTGTGGAGGGTGAACAGGATGTTAATGAGGTAGCACCAAGTTACTACCAGGATTTCCCGATCCAATACGCAACAGTCTTGTCCACGCCACGTTTGAGTTTACAAAAAGAGGGCGATCCCTATACAAGAGTTCTCCAATACCGTGAGGACTTCCTAACCGTCCCTGCCGTTCTCAGGAAGGGTGGTAAGGTCGAAGGGGAGCTTGTTTGGGTACAGAACTTGAACTATCACGACTTCAATCTGGAAGGGAAGATCGTCGTCCTCGATCCTCCAGAGAACCTTGCCGATGATGTAATGTTTGTGGAGGAAAGAGGAGCGAACGGCTTAATCCTGGTAGGTACAAGAAATAAATCCGTGGAACTTCTCTCAAAAGATCCATACCCAGTGCAGTTCCCCCATGATTTCTCAATACCAGTCCTCGAGTTCACTGAGGATGGTTTCACACATCTGCTTTCGATGATAGGACTTAATAGAATTGAACTGAGAGCGATGCCAGCCAGGCCACTCGGAATTCGTGCGCAGATGGAAATCCCACTTAGTGCACTTTCAGAGTCATTTTCATCGAACGTGCTTGGTTTTCTCCCAGGAACGGATCCCAACTTAAGTCAATATGTTGTCATTCTAAGCGCGCCGTATGACCATGTGGGTGATGACCCCGGCAGCTTGATTTGTGGCGGAAGACCCGAAAGGACTCATGGACTCACTGAAGATATTATGTGCGAGCGAGAAGGAGATCTATCGTATCCTGGCTTAAATGACTCAACCAGTGGTATCGCTGTCCTCCTTGAAATCGCCCGTATCTTACATGAGGCAGGATATCAGCCAAAGCACAGCATTCTCTTTGCAGCATGGGGTGCCCATCATTCAGATTCAGCAGGCGCTAGATACTATGTTGGTTCTCCCGTTATTCCACTTGATGACACCTTGGCCATGATACATCTTGGTCCACTCGCAAGTGGTCTCGGCTATTATCTTGAGGGTTACTACGATTGGGAACGTGAATCAAAAATCATATTCAACCTCATGATGTCCGAGGAACTTGTAGAAGGATATCTTAAACGAACGACCGATGAAGTCTCCGGAGATCATTCACCCTTCAGAAATGCTGATGTCCCAGCAGTTTTCTTGAAGTGGGAGGGCGCATCTAACAGGATACTCCCTGCAGTCTACGAAGATGAAATAGATTTCGATCGATTGGGAATTACTGGTCGAATGGTAGCACTTACAATGATGGCATTGGCGAGATAATCCTGAAGAAGAAATAATATAACAAGAGCCCATACAGGATTGATGGGCTCTTTTTCACCCCTAATCCTATTGATTTCACATGAATGGTTATTAGCCTCACACATCATGTATCAATTTAAATCGAGAAACTTCTTGCTAAATAGTCAGTTCCTCCATGGGCCGAAGGATCTTTACTCGCACTTCAGGTGTCATTCGCCTAGTGAAAGTCGCAAATCTACGCGGAAGCTCTACCGATAGCGCAGGCTTCAACCAGTTGATGCCAAAAGGATAAAAGGTTCCCCAGTGGATTGGTACCGCTATACGTGGACGGAGGTAGGTTAATGCCTGTGCTGCCTTGAGTGGATCCATGTGACCTTTTCCCAAATTAGGTCCCCAACCCCAGATCGGGACCAGGCCAATATCCAAATGACCAGAGAGTTCTTCCATTTCCGGGAATAGATCCGTATCACCAGCGAAATAAACCTGGGCCTGGCCTCGCAGAACGAAACCAATACTGTCAGCTCGATGGCTAATTCCGAGCCTTCGTCCATGGTGATCTGCACGGAAGGCCTCTACTTCGACTTCCCCAACTCGCAAAGTTTCCCCCTCTACGACCTCTTCAACTCGCTTAAATCCTTGACGACGGATCAATCCTGCCGAACCTCGAGGAACGATGAACCTGGTGTCACATTCAAGTTTGCGCAATGATGGCGGATCCAAATGGTCATAATGCATATGTGAAATCAACACCGCACTGAGATTCGAATAGGCAATCGGAGGAATCGATGCTGAACAGCGCTTAAGATGCAAGATCCGGTCTCGTAACAGCGGATCTGTCAGGATTCGCATCCCCTCCATCTCGATGAGGAGAGTCGCATGTCCAAGCCAGGTTACTCGTCCTGAAGATGACATTTGGATGCCTTCCAGCGATTAATTCCTCAACATCTCCACCTAATCATCAATCAGCACGATGGAAAGTAGGAATGACGTAATACTGACGATAAGCGCTCCCCAGAAAGCATCCCAAAAACCTTCCACATAGAAAGGAATGCCAAGTTCGCCAGCCAACCAGCCGGCAAATAAGAACGAGAGTGCATTTACGATCAACATGAATAAGCCCATGGTGATGATAATGCAGCCACAAGACAGGAAGGCCAGGATCGGTCGGATAATTGCGTTGACCAATCCCAAGATGACAGCCATGACGGCGATCACCAACCAACCTCTCTCGCTCTCGATGGTAATGCCAGGAACAAGCAGAGTCGCTACGACAAGTGAAACTGCAATGATAAACCAGCGTAGGAATAGTTTCATGGGATTCATCCAGCCCTCATATGCTATCAATCATATTCGTTCCCATTCCTCATGAAGATCTGAAACAGAGGAAATAAGGTACGTCATTCAAGTCGGTACTCTCGATAGGGCTAACAATCTATACGAGGAGGTATTGTCCTCCACTCCGGAACGTGATCATACACCTTTTCCGGGGTAGGCCAAATCGAATTAGATATCCTACGGATTACCCCTGTAATCCATAATGACCTGTCATTCGACAGGTCAACCATTGGGGATTTATTGGTTGATTCACTGCTTGACTAATGTTCCAATCTGATGGCGACGACTGGACTCGAACCAGTGACCAAGGGCTTATGAGTCCCCTGCTCTGCCATCTGAGCTACGTCGCCATGAACATGGTGATTATAGTCGAATGCTCTGGGTCATTCAAGACTAAGGGGTAAAAAAATCCCATTATTCACTATATGATCCGATCTACATCCTCGGTGATTTCCATCAAGGAATTGTAGATGGAATATGCTCCGCTGAAGTCCCCATACCTATTCTCACCGTTGGTCACTACGACGCAATGCATGCCGGCCGCGAGCGCAGACTCTAATCCCACGGAGCTGTCTTCAATTGCGAGACACATTGCTGGTTCAATTTCTAAACATCTTGCCGCAGCGAGATAAAGGTCCGGCGCAGGTTTTCCATTATCGACTTGGTCGGAGGAGATCACACAATTAAAGGTCTCACCAAGACCAATCGTGTCCAAAGTGTAATGGACATACGTTGATCGGCTATTAGAGGCTACACCCGTTAAAAGCTTACGAGAATGGAATGCAGCGAGGAGATCAAAAAGCCCTTCGATTGGCTCCGCTTCATCCTTGATAATGTCCATCCGTAATTGCTCATGCTGATTAATGATGTCCTCAACAGTCAGTCCAACATTCATTTTTCCTTGGATAAAGCGGGCCGCTGTATCAGCATCATGGCCTATCAAGAGTTGGTAATCATCTTCAGTGAGACTTCTTCCATATGGTGAGAGCAACTCCTGCCATGCTCGTAGGCTTATCGGTTCACTGTCAATCATCACACCATCCAGATCAAGTATGGATGCGCGAATTTTATTCATTGGCAATAGTTCCATTCACGATGATCTAAGATTGAAATTCTACCATTTCTCCAAGCCATGAGTGCGTCCGTAATGGCATTTTTCATTGCCAAGGGATCTATCCACCATGTCATCTTGTGGGAACCTCCATTCTAAGTGTCATTTTGATGGAACCGATAGGTGACCGAAGAATCTCGTTTTCCTCGAGCAAGGTCCCACCGATAAATAGAACGAGACCCTTCGCTAACGCTCAGGGTGACATACTTGCGTATGTCATTCCGAGCGAGCCGCAGAACGGCGAGAGAGGAATCCCTGAGACGTTTCGAATCATTCGCTTCATCATAGGGATTCCTCGGCGCCTCCGCGCCTCGGAATGACAGATTGTGGGGATATATCATTCTAACCGATGTAGTGCCGAACGAAGAAGCCTCACAAGTTGAATCGGTCAATCAGTGAATGAGTTGAAAAGTCAAAAAGGTATACGTATTGACATCTTGACGTGTTGACTTCTGTACCTGTTGGTGTATTGTCAGGAAGTGACACATCGTGTACATTTTCAAGACAGCATTCAACCATTATCCAGTGATGAATGTCCCCTAATGTATGAGTCTTTTTTATTGACCAATCTGATTTCCAGAAGTAAAGTATATGAGACTATCCGGAATACATATCAACATCGCGAGGATGAGCATAATGACTGACACAATTCAGGAACTCTTCGACAGCATCCTAGGGGGGAACGCAGATCTCGCCAAGCAGAAAGCTCAAGAAGCCCTTGATAATGGAAGCGATCCTGCAGATATCCTCAACAAAGGGATGATAGCCGCAATGGCGGAAGTGGGTGATCGCTTCGAGCGCGGGGAATATTACGTTCCCGAAATGTTAATTTCCGCTCGGGCGATGCAGCAGAGCCTCGCAATTCTAAAACCACACCTCCAGCAAGCAGAGATTATCTCCGAGGGGAAAGTGGTTCTCGGTACAGTGCAAGGTGATTTGCACGATATCGGAAAGAACCTCGTCGGCATGATGCTGGAAGGAGCAGGTTTCGAAATAAACGACCTCGGAACAGACGTATCGCCGGATTCATTCGTGGATGCCGTTCGTGATTCTGGAGCCGATATTGTAGCCATGTCAGCGCTGCTCACCACGACAATGCCCAACATGAAAAACGTCATCGAGGCGCTGGAAGAAGCAAAACTTCGTAATGATGTAAAGGTCATTATCGGCGGAGCGCCAGTGACGGATGCATACGCAGAACAGATCGGCGCCGATGGCTACGCAGCTGATGCTAGTCGTGCGGTAAAGATGACGAAATCATTGCTAAACTAGTCATCCAAGCACACATTGAAGTAACAAGATGATAAGTAAAATAAGGGCGGTCGCTGACCGCCCTGTATTATTTACCTCCTCTGGAGTTATGCATCCTCAAGTGTGATTATGCTTGCTCCTTCGCTTGCGACACAACGATATACCCTTGCTGATAAACCAGTTCTTTGCTTATAGCTTCGGGCGACCTGCTTTGAAAATCTAACAACTTCACCACTTTGAACTAAAGCTACTGCGCATCCTCCGAAGCCGGCACCTGTCATTCGTGCACCAAAGCAACCATGCTGAGCTCTTGCCAGGTCTACCATGATGTCCAATTCCTCACTTGAAACTTCAAAGTCTTCTCGCAGACTCTCATGGCTGGCATTCATCAATTCTCCAAAGGACAAAGTATCACCAATCCGTAAGGCTTCTGCAGCCTGCAAGGTCCGTTCATTCTCAGATACTACATGGCGTGCGCGCTTTCTGGTGAGCTCATCCAATTCCATTGCCTTGGATTCGAACATGTCCATATCCACATCCCGCAATGCTGGGACATTAAGCGTGAGAGCTGCATCATTGCACTGTGCGCGACGCTCGTTATAAGCCGAATCGACAAGGCCACGTCGAGTGCTCGTATCCAAGACAATGACATCCGCGTCCTCCGGCATTAGGATGGCCTCAATCTCAAGGGTTCTGCAGTCGATCAACAATGCGTGCCCCGCCTTCCCGCTTGTAGAAACGAGTTGATCCATGATGCCGCTACTCACACCCACCCACTCATTCTCGACTCGCTGCCCCAACTTTGCCATCTCCTTGGGGTCCCAAACAAAATCCGAGATCGCACTAAACGCCCTTAATACAGCGATCTCCAAAGCCGCTGATGAGGACAGACCAGCGTCGATGGGAACATTCCCCATGACGATCCCCTCCCATCCTCGCAAAGGATATCCAACATCCTCCAGAACCCAGGCAACTCCTTTCAAGTACTCTACCCAACCGCTCCCTTCAGCTTTGAGCTCTCCGATTTCAAACTCCTGATACTCTCTGAAATCACTCGAAAAACACCGAATCAGATTGTCCATTCGGTCGCGCAACGCGATCCAAATCCAACGGTCAATGGCCATGGGCAGCACAAAGCCATCGTTGTAATCCGTATGTTCCCCGATCAGGTTGACCCGACCTGGAGCCCTAACGATGAGCTCCGGTTCCCCATGAAATTGACGATCAAATTCCTGCGTGATGCTTTGAACCTGGTTCACAATGTATCCTCGGTGCGAATTATACCCACGCATCCTTTCATTCAGCCCAATAAGAGAAGGTGCAAATTGCAGAATTCGTTCCGCAATTTACACCAACCATTACCTAAGTGAAATGATAAACCCAATCTCAGGCCCAGAACACTATCCCAGCCTCTTCGAAAATCGAGGCTTCCTGTAGCAGCGCCACTCCCTTTGCCAGACCCTCATCCGTAGACATCAGCGCATCCTCATGCTCAATGGAGATGACATAATCATATCCCACCTGCCGGAGCGCGCTTATGATGTCCTTCCAAGCCTTTGCATCGTGCCCGTAGCCGATGCTACGGAATGTCCACGAGCGCCTTGGGATCTCGAGGTAAGATTTATGATCATTGCAGCCATTCACCAGGATGTTGTATTTGTCCACATAAACATCCTTCCCGTGAACGTGAAAAATGGAATCACCCAATTCTCGAATAGCAAGCACGGGATCTACTCCGTTCCACCAAAGATGACTGGGATCGAAATTGCAACCAAGTACTGGACCTACTGCATCACGCAGACGAAGCAAGGTTTCAACGTTGTAAACGAGCATCCCTGGATGCATCTCAAAAGCCACCTTAACACCGTGATCTTCGGCGAACTTACCTGCCTCCTTCCAATAGGGAATTGCAACCTGATTCCACTGGTAATCCAGGATCTCCAGGAAATGGAGTGGCCAAGGACATGTAACCCAGTTTGGCATGTTATCGCTCTCCGCTCCAGCAGGCAGACCAGAAAAGGTGTTAATATTCGGAACCTCGAGCAAACCAGCCAACTCGATCGCATTACAAAATACCTTATCTGCTTCAGTTGCGATTTTCTTATCGGGATGAATCGGATTATTATGAATGCTCAACGCACTGAGGATGAGACCCCTGCTGCTTATGGCCTCCATGTACTCGTTGCGTTTTTCCTTGCTCTTAATTAGCTCAGCCACTGGACAATGGGGATCCCCTGGATAACCGCCTGCCCCAATCTCCACAGCTGTAACACCCGCCGATACGGCCTTGTCCAATGCCTCTTCAAAGGAAAGGGTTCCCCAAAGAGCTGTGAATACTCCAATACGCATGTCCAAATGTCCTTTCTGTTGAGTGTAAAGGAATGAGGATGGTTGTTATTCCTTTCGGTCGATATCCAAGCAGATGGTTCTTACCCTAATCTCACTAGCCTGCGGAAGAAATCCCAGAATCACAAAGCATCTTGCTGCCGCCGCAGCCTCACGACGGTACTGGTTTCATCGAGTTCGACATGGTCCCATGTGATGATTTCATCAGCAGCGACACTCCTTACAATTCTTGCTCCCGGTGCAAGTCCTACCGGAAGAGCATTTTCATTTCGCGCTTCCTCCACCCTGTCCATAAGCCCGTAGAATGTAAAGCCCCCAAATTCATCCAGTATCTCATCTGGCTTAAGATCGCGCTTAGCAATGGTCATCGCCTCAGCAACGGGCACGTCCAAAGGCACGAGTGTTGGTTCGCGGTACAGGTAGGCGCGAGCAATCGAAATCGGTGCCTCCAGGAACCATAGATGATAAGGTCTGAAGAATGTGAAGTACTTTCCCTTGCCCACTTTCAAGTACTCCAAATCCGTCTGGATCCTCTCATCCTCGATGCGTACAGTTGTAAAAACCCCTCCAGCCATCGAAGTGCCCTGGACAAAATCTACGGTCATTGGTGACCTTGTGATTCCTCCATCCTCCTCGAGTGCGAAGATTTCAGAAACATTTTCGAGTGTAGCCTCTGGTCCTGTCATGCCGCGCTTCATGGGCCGGCACCCTGTTGCATTGGCAGCGCAGGTCATTTCGAACATGGTCTTCGTCCCATCGACATAGGACGCCACTTGAAATGGATCCTTATCCGCCTTTCTTGCCGATTCAGCTACGGTTTCAGGCGTTGCCGCAGGATTGAGCGGGTTGTTTTTCCCTTTACCAATAACGATCACATCATAACCCAGACATGTGACGAAGTTATAAAGCTCCATCAGGCATCCAGGCTCATCCCCGGAAGACACCGTATAAAGCACACCAGCATCTCTTGCTAATCTACTGAGTATCCTACCGACAGTGACATCGGCCTCGATATTCACAAGGACAACATCTTTCCCATTTTGAATAGCAGAATATGCCGTCTCCGCACCAATGGCGGGTGACCATGTGACATCCACAACAATATCCACATCCTCTAACTGCGCTGGCAGCGAATAATCTGGCGTTATGACACGCTTTCCCGAACGCAGCACATCCATGGCTGGTCCGAGGGCATCAGCTTCCACAATGTCATCAACGGGGACACCGACGTTAATGAAAGCATCCCGCGCTTCAGCAGGATCCTCGTTTGCGAGCACAGGAATTTTCATCCCGGCAACATGGGCAACTGCAGTCAGAAATCCACTGCCCATCCACCCCATCGCACTCACCCCCAACCGGATGGGATTGCCCTCAGCCTCTAATTTCGCTAAATCTTGCGTGATCATTCAAACACTCACTCTAAATGTGTTCCTTTGTCGATCTGTCGGTTGGATCCATTCGATCGTGCTCTACCTTACTTTGTTTCGAGGACCTCACGGGAAGCTTTGAAGATATCGGTTGCCGTCATCCCGTACTTCCCCAACAAGTCATAAGGATCCCCTGAATCCGTATAGGTGTTCTTCAACCCGACAAAACGCATAGGAACCGGATGGTTCTCTGCGACGATACGGGCAACATTAGCGCCCATTCCGCCATATAGAAGATGCTCCTCAGCGGTGACAATGGCACCTGTTTCCCTGGCGGCTGTAGAGATGGCTTCGACATCGAGAGGTCTCAATGTATGCAGGTCAAGCACCCTCGCTTCGATCCCCTCCCTCTCCAGAAGTGCTGCTGCATCAAGCGCAATTGCAACCATCAATCCGCAGGCAATAATCGTCAGATCTTGGCCTTCGCGTACAGTGTTCGCCACCCCGATCTCAAATGGGCAATCTTCCATTGAATAGATGTGAGGCGCAGCCAAACGACTCGACCTCAGGTAAACAGGACCCACAGTCTCGGCCGTGGCATTGACGGCGCGATGCATCGAAGCTGGATCTGAGGGGACGAGAATGGTGAATGTTGGTAGGCCGCCCACTAATGAGAAATCTTCGATCCCCATTGCCGTCGGGCCATCTTTACCTAGCGTAATCCCACCATGGCTGCCGACGACTTTGGCATTGATGCCTGCGATTGCGATGGAAATCCGTAGTTGGTCGTATGCATTGCTTAGAAGGAAAGCCGACATGCTTGTGATGAATGGTATGAACCCACAGCTGGCCAAGCCAGCGCCGATGCTCACAAGGTTGCTTTCAGCAAGCCCAATATTGTAGAAACGCTCTGGAAAGGTCTCACGAATAGCCAGGGTTTTGGTTGTGTTGCTCAGGTCACCATCAAGCACGATGATCTTTTCATTGTTCCGGCAGAGTTCCAGAAGCGCATCACCAAAAACATCTCTCAGGGGCTTGGCAGGTTCTAGACCTGCGATCTCTCCTATTCGCATAGGATTTCCTCCCGTGCCTTCTCAGCCTGTTCGGGCTTTAACGCTCGACCATGAAAAGTGTAATCCGCTTCAACGAATGAGACACCTTTGCCCTTGACGGTATGTGCGAGAATTACCTTTGGTTTTCCCTCAATACTCTGGATGTGATTAAACATTTCGATGATGGCAGCGATGTCATGTCCATCCACTTCTTCAGCATGCCATCCGAAAGCTCTCCACTTTTCCAAGAAAGGCTCTAAGGCCATTTCTCGGCTGATGGGTCCTGTCTCCTGGAATTTGTTGTAATCCACGATGGCGATGAGGTTATCAGCCTTAAAATGAGCAGCTGCAATCGCAGCCTCCCAAATCTGACCTTCTTCACATTCACCATCACCCAGGAGGACATAAACTCGATAATTCCGCTTGTTATGGCGTCCAGCTAGGACATGGCCTATTCCAACCGAAATCCCTTTCCCGAGAGACCCCGAAGTGGTTTCAATTCCCGGCAACTTATCCTCTACTGGATGTCCCTCCAATAAACTATCAACCTGCCTTAATGTCCATAGCAAGTCACGATCAAAGTACCCGGCATGTGCGAGGGTCGCATAGAGCAACGGCGCAGCGTGCCCTTTACTGAGCAAGAATCGATCACGATCTGGCCAATGAGGATCATCGCTCCGGTAACGCAAGATCCCGCCAAAGTAAAGGGCTGTGAGGATCTCCACCGCCGAGAATGAACTGGATGGATGTCCTGAAGCTGCTTTTGTGGTCATATCCAATATGTCGAGACGAAGGTCGCGCGCTTTCTTTTTCAGAGCATCGAGGTCAAGAGCTTTCGTTGCTGGATCTTTCATATTCATCCCTATTGGCCTTGGTAGGCAGCAAGGAACTTATCGACCTGGTCGGCAGTGGGCAGTGCAGGAATGACGCCCAATGTCAGTGCCGTGATCGCGCCGACGGCATTGGCATATCGCAGGATTTTGAATAATCGATCTCGCTCCATTTTGTCCTGCCATTCCCCATCGGAGATCAGTTTGACCAGGAGGCCAGCCACGAAGGCATCCCCACAGCCTGTTGCGTCAACGGTATCCACCCGAAATGGTGACACATACTCCCCAACTGAAGCAATCTGGAAATAGCTGCCCTCTGGTCCGAGGGTTACCACACAGAGTTCTGGTCCCTCATCCAACAGCCTATTGCTCCCTGCCTCAAGATCATCGGTTCCAGTCAGCAGCTTCAACTCCACATCGTTCACTTTCACAAGATGAACCAATGGGAGCGTAGCCTTGATTCTCTCTATAGCTTGGTCCGGTCCTGGCCACAACATTGGTCGATAATTCACATCGAATGAGATCAATGCACCAGCTTCCCGTGCTGTGTCGAGTGCATCAAGCGTGGCGCTCCGGCTCGGCTCGTCAATAAGGCTAATGGAGCCGAAGTGAAAAGACCTCGCTGACACTAAAAGAGAGCGGTCTAGTTCTTCAGGTTTCAGACGCATGTCCGCACCTGGATTCCGGTAAAAGACAAACTCAGCTGTGTTCGCATCCGGCAGAGCAATAAAGGCCATCGAGGTTCGGGCATACTGATCAAAACAAATTCCCTTGACCTCAACTCCCTCTCGCTTCAAAGTATCTGCCAGATGATGGCCAAATGGATCGTCCCCCACCTTACCGATGAATGCGCTTTGAGCCTCCAGGCGGCTGGCTGCTACAGCGACATTGGCAGGTGCTCCGCCCGGCTTTGGTTGAAAGGCGGAAACTTCCACCAGGGTTCGTCCGACCTCGGCTGGGAACATATCAACCAGAAGTTCACCTAAACAGACAATGTCCATCACTCTCCACCTAACATCCTGCGCATTAATTGTGAGATCTTGATGGCATCGGAGGTAGTGAAACACTCCTTGAGTTCTTCCCTTGGAACCCGATCGATCAGATCATAACCAAACTTGAGGTTGCGAATGCTCTCGTCTACAGCCAACTCGGGAGGCTCACGGTATGGGAATAGGTCAAGACCAAACCAACCATCGTAGCCCCATTCATCCAACCAGAAAAGGGCTTCAAGCGTCTCCCAAAGGTTAACAGTGCCGACAATAACGTCATCGTCAAAGAGCTTCCAATTGTCGTTCCAATGGGTATGGAAAAGTTTGCCGTACCGACAACACAGAGCGATAGATTCAGCCAAGTTTTCCTTCATGATAAATGCATGACCCATATCGATGTTGATGCCGAGATTGGGCCGGTTAATTTCATTGATGACGGTCATACAATGACCGATCGTCGGTAACAGGATGTGGGTCCTGGGCTCGAAGGCCTTGTACTCGACCACAATCTTCTGTTCCGGATTGTGATCCGCCCATTCCGCAAGCCCCTCAACCAGATCATCCAGACGCTTACGATGATCAATTTGGAATGGATAATCATAACCATCCTGAGCCGGCCAGTAGACCATGATTTCTGCTTCCATGTAACTTGCAAGGTCAGTTGTCCTCTTCGCAAGATCTATAGCCTCTCGACGGAGCTTTGAATCGGGATTTGTGAATTGCCCGAATTTCCACTTTGGATCCACCCAGAGATGGGGGCATAACTGAACAATCACCATTCCCAGATCATCAGCTAGCGTCTTGAGATCCTCATGGTTGTCATCCGTCACCTCGGTCGGGTAATGCATCTCCAGCCCGCCAACACCCTCAATAGAAGCAGCCAGTTTAAAACGTTCCTCCATATTCCGATCAGGTCGGTAGCCCTCTTTCACAAAACGATCGCTTGTAGCTCCTAGATACCAAACTCCTACTGCGACTTTAAGATCACGCATTCGTTCCTCCCTGCCATCGGATGGCTCAACTAGATCCCGAACCTGTGGGACCAACCTAGTTACTTGATTGAACCAATACCACTGTAATGACTATTACTCATGAAGTTCGCTATACAATGAGTACCGATCTGCTCGATAATGGATTCGCAAGAATTCCACAGGTATGCGTTGGTGTGAATAGGTCACCCTCTCGATAAAAAGGAGTGGAGAACCAGTTTGTACCGAGAGCAACTCGGCGACCTCCTTGGATGCCGAGACTGCTCGTATCACCTGATTGGCGCTAACAAGGCGAATCCCATAATCTCTTTCGAGCGCTCTCCGAAGAGGTTCTTCAGCATAATCACCTTTCAAGATGCCAGGGCAATAGCGATGAACGAGGTTGGATTGCTCAAGGCTCATCGGCTCGCCGTCTGCGAGGCGAAGTCTCTCCAACCGAGCGAGTTCCTCTCCAGGAGAAATTTCCAATTTTGCCGCGATATCGTCAGGCGCTGGGATAATTCCTGAGAAGCAAATCTTCGTGCCGGGTTGATACCCCCGTTGCTGCATATCCTCCGTAAAGCTGATGATCCGGGTGAGGCCTTGCTTCATGGTGGGATGAGCGATGAACGTACCACGCCCACGTTGCCGATAAATGAGGTCTTCATTAACGAGCATATCAAGCACTTGCCGCACGGTGGCCCGACTTACCTCGTATTGTTCAATTAATTCTGATTCGGGCGGGATCATATCCCCCGAGGTCCACTCCCCTCTTGAAATTTTCCCGCGGAGTATTTCATACAACTGCTGGTAAAGGGGCACCTTACTCATTCTGTCGATTCGATCCAGCGGTAGAATCACTTTACCTCCTGTTCCTGCATCCGTCTTTTCAATACCATCCTAATAGGTTTCCACATGACCATCGTCCTGCTCCCGCCGGTTTCTCTTATTCATGAGAATAGCTTAGAGAATCAGCTTGAGCCGAGATCTGACTGGCAGCATAAGCTACAAGCAATAATGCTAAATCGTGTTATCAAAGGAGACAACCAACCAGATCACACCCTCCCTTTCCTGCCATAATCGGGAGGTCAGAATAGGAAAAGTGACTCTACGGGTCAACGATGGCTGGCCACCCCCCACCTGTAACAAACCGTATATTCTACTAACATTATAATATTATATTCTCTTCGGGAGTCAAGCGGAATTTACTCACGCAATCGTTATGACATGGATTGAGCGACCATTCATTCTGGATGGGATGTGAGTGAACCGACCACCTCTATTCCGTGATGAAGACTTTCCAAATCTGCCAAAGAATGCGAAGGATTTGTACTTTGTTGCCGAAAAGCAATAATATTGACTATCCGACAATGCAATGCTAACAACCATTCATGTCCCCGATTCGATCGAGTTGAAATCGCTTTATGGTTAATGGAACTTCGGTGCTTTTCTTCAAATCGGTGATGTTCATGCACACTCAAGTCATTCATCTCAAGTGAGAGGACGAAGATGCATGTCCAATGAAATCCTAGATAGACTCACTGCGAATCCCAGCGGGGTAGCCCTCTGTTGGCTGGGGAACTTAAGCTGGCTCATCCACTGCGATGACATGCTTGTAGGCATCGATCTGGACCTGGATTTGGAACTCCGGATCGATCCCTCGCCAATCCCGGCTGATATCATCGCCCCAATCCTCAAGATTCACCTCATTACACATGGACATGGAGATCATTTCAATGATGTCACCTCCCAAACCCTGACACAAAACGGAGAATGCCTGTTTGTGCTACCTGCAAACTGCATGCAGAAAGCTAAAGAAATTGGCATCCCCGCACAACGGATCCACATTGCGAGACCCGGTGACCTTTTTCATTTATTGGGAGTGCAGATTGAGCCACTGCACGCCATACATGGCCACAAGGATTTCTCCATATTCAAGGGTGCGAACTTCGACGATTGTGGATACGTACTGACGATTGGCGGTTTGAGAATACTGCAGCCAGGTGACAGCGTCTTACTTGAAGAGCATCTTGAATTGCAGAGGGTTGACATCCTCTTCATATCCCCAACAATACATAACATGTTCACTGACCGTTCTGCAATTCTCATTAATACACTCCAACCTAACTACATATTTCCACAGCATTATGGGACCTACCTTAAGAACGATGAGAATGCTTTCTGGACGGTGGGCTTTCCCGACGAGTTGTACGCCGATCTGCCTAAAACCATGCAAAATCGTTTCCATAAATTGAAGCAGGGGGAATTTTTCCATATCGAGTGACTTTATCGAAAGGGGAAAATGAATGATGGCTACGCCGACTGAGGATCCAGGAAGAGCATTTCATCATTTCAGTGATAAAAAACCATTTTCATATATCAACTCAGCCCTGCGCTCCCTCACCCTGCCGCTTGGAGGCGTTGGAACGGGTAGCATTGCTCTGGCTGGAGATGGCGGCTTGCGTCAATGGCAGATTGTCAACAATGTCAATCACGATGCGCATGTCCCTTACAGCTTCTTCGCTCTTTGCGCTGGCGGTTGGCCTATCGGACATCATGCGGTCATCCTTCAAAGTGATAAATTCTACGAAGACGATTCCTTCCGACCGGCGCCTTCTATCTCCGATCACTTGATTCCCGAGTACTCGCGAAGATTACTGCAAGAATTCCCAGGAGTAGATGAGCTCGAGATCACGGCCCGTTACCCTATCGTTGAGGTTTTCTATCAGGTCCCCTCCATTCCTGTTGATGTAAAACTACGCGCGCTCAACCCATTTATTCCTCTAAATAGTTGGGATTCAGGGATACCTGCGATCCTCTTCACATTCACTGTTACTAATACCAGCGATGTAGTTGTTGATGGGACCCTTATGGCTGCTCAGCAAAACATCGTTGGATGGGACGGCAGATCAACCATTGATGGCATTGCGAATCTCGGTTATGGCGGTAATGTTAACCATCTGATTTCAACCCATTCCATCGCAGCCATCGATATGCGGAATTCTCGTCTGGATTTAAATCATCCTCAATACGGAAACCTCCTCCTTGGCGTGTATAAAGAACCAGATATTGAAGTCAGCACACTGCTCCAATGGAGAAACGTCCGAGAGGTCTGGGAACCATTTAGTCGATTCCGCGGGCGACTACCAGGCCTTGGAGGAGAGGGCAGCAGTTCTTCTGGAGAGACCTGGAATGGATCCATTGCAGCCCATTTCAAACTTCGACCTGGCGATTATAGGAACATCACGTTCATACTATGCTGGCACTTCCCTAATCGATACGTCACCTGGGACCAGCGACCAATGGGTGTCAAAGATCAGAAAAGTTCATTTTGGATTGGTAATCATTACAGCAAGCTTTTCGGTGATGCTATCGAGGTGGCAGAGTATGTGCGCACAAACTTTGATAGGCTCGTTAATCAAACTCTCCACTTCCGAGATGCATTCTTCACAAGCAGCCTGACCGACGAAATCCTTAATTCCGTTGCCGGACCCATCTCCACCATCCGCTCGCCCACCTGCTTTTGGATAGCAGATGGACGCTTCTACGGCTTCGAGGGCTGTCAAGGCGCCAGCACGCCACATGGCTCCCCTGAAGGATGTTGTCCACTTAACTGTACTCATGTTTGGAACTACGAGATGGCTCTTTCTCGACTCTTCCCAGACCTCGAGCAGACTATGCGGTGGACCGATCTCATGGATCAGATGAGTCCAGCGGGGGAAATCCCGCACCGGACCCCCCTTCCCCTTTATCTTCCGCGACCATTACAGATCGACATCGGCGGTCCACAAAATCCCGCCGTGGATGGTGAACTCGGGTCCGTACTCAAAACATATCGCGAAGTATTACACGGCGCTGACCGCTCCTGGTTCGATAAGGTTTGGCCCAGGATAAAAATCCTCATGGATCACATCATGGAGGATCACGACGCGGAGGGCGATGGAATCATCCGCGGTGAACAACCTAACACCTATGACATCTCGATCTATGGACCAAACACTTTCATAGGCAGTTTGTATTTGGCTGCATTGCGCGCCGCGGAGGAGATGGCCCTACTGCAGGATGAAATAGATCTCGCAAAGAAGTTTCGTTCGCGTTTCGAGACCGGCTCGGATAAGTTGGATGAGTTGTGCTGGAACGGTGAATATTACATTCAAGTTGTCGATCTGGGGGAGCACAGTGAATACCAATATGGTCAAGGGTGTCATATAGACCAATTATTAGGTCAGTGGTGGGCTCACATCCTTGATCTCGGTAGACTCCTTCCCGAGGAACACATCCGGTGGGCTATTAGAAGCATCGTTAAGTACAATCATCGTGAGGGTTTCGCGCTCGATGAACAGAAACCCCGGATCTACCTGGATGAATCTGATAGTGGTCTGTTCAACTGTACCTGGCCCAATGGAGGTATGCCCGAGGTACCGATAAATTACGCCCATGAAGTCTGGAGTGGAACCGAGCACGTAATCGCAGGCTTGATGTTCTTTGAAGGCATGATCGAGGAGGGGATGAGTATCGTCAGTGATATCCGCAAACGCCATGACGGGACCAGGCGAAGTCCCTGGAACGAAGTGGAATGCGGTGACCACTACGTTCGTGCAATGTCCAGCTGGGCGTATCTTGAAGCCCTCTCAGGGATACATTACAACGCCCCAATACAAAGACTTCGAATCCATCCAATGATAGATGATAAGGATTTCCGCTTCTTCTTCATCACAGGAACCGGTTGGGGAAATGTTAGCTACGAAAACGACACCGTCGTGATCAAGCTGACCTATGGTGAACTTAAGATATCCAAGATCTTCCTGAAGAGTGATGAACGGGAAGTTGTAGTTCACAAGGGTGGAAAGAAGCTTGATCTAGATAGCAGCATCGAAGAATCTTTCTTAAAAATTCACTTCTCAGAAACAACCACAATATCTAAAGGTGAGGAGCTTGTCATTTCACCAGTTTAAGCTTACAGCTTAGAGCTTAATGCTTAAAGCTGTTCATCATTTACTTCTGAACCCCGGTATTTCCCATATTCCTCAGCGATTTCGACACTTAACCGGACGTCCCCTACCCGCGCATCCTCAGGGATCGCATCGCTGTTAGCGAAAATGTAACCACCACCTTCAGCAGCTTCATCAATGCATCTCATCGCTTCGGAACGGATGTCTTCCTTTGTTCCAAGGGTGTAGAAATGTGGATCATAGCCTCCCATCAAACAAACTTGATCGCCAAACTCACGCTTAGCCTCTCTCAATGAAATATCTCCACCAAAACGGGGGCTCTCAAACCTGAGCACAAAATGGGGTTCGGCCTCCATCATGATGGGAAGAATCTCACGCATTTTGCCTGTCGTGTGGAAGCCGATGAATTTACCCTCAGCAGCATTGGCTACTAGCCATTTCAATTCTGGAAGGATCCATCGCCGGAAGAGATCAGGACCGATAATGCTGGTAGAAGCACCTGAGACATTGGTGATCATTACTTCACATGTAGATTCATTAAATGCGTTCAGTATCTTCTCATTGATAAGTTGTGACCTTTTCAACAGTCGTTCCATCGCCTCTGGCATGTCGTTGAAATCAAGAAGGTAATCCTGTACACGCCGCATCACCCAGTAGAATTGATAGAAGGTATGAACGATCCACCACACCCATACGCCGGAGTCGTCAATCTCTTCCTGCATTAGGTGTACTTCTTGCGGCTTGAATGGCTGGGCGACTTCAGCCCATTCACCGACATAGGCCTCATAGATTTCGTAATCCGCACGCGTCTTGATTAGCGGCTCCAAAGTCTGCCCCATGTGATACTCGAGATAATCGATTCTCTCTTGAGATCTCAAGTCACCAAGTGGAGTTTTAATGAACCTTGTCTTCAGGACGTAATCCCTCTCGCCATGGACGATCTCTTCCTTGTGAGTTTCATTCCACCCAGATCTCCATTTGGTCTTAAAACAGACACTTTCTTCATGGCCGTACGTTGGTATCGAGCCAATCAAATGATGCGCCTCGACGATGGAACGCCAATCAGAATCCCCAATCCATTTCTCAGCGTTCGTCGGACCAACAGCTAGGCTGACTGGAACTTTGTCCGCCATCTCACCGCGGAGCGCTGTCATGAATCGGGTTTTAGGTAACATATGAATTCCTGTTCTCGGTTATCGAGAACTAGCCACCAATGACAATGAAACCTTGATAATCTTATGTACTGCACAAATGCTTACAAACAAGATAACCGAGTTTATATCTCCAATTTAAGCAACCGTACGGCATTCCCACCAAATATCAGTTGAATATCCTCTTCCCTTACACCTAAATACCTACAATCCCTTAATTGGTCCAAGAGATATCGATTGACAAAACCTAATGGGAACCAGCTCGAATCGGTGCCGAAGATGAGCCTCTCCGGGCCGATTGTCTCCAGATATTTTCGAAAGAGGTCTTTTTGGGTCAGGTCGCCAGGCATCCACCTGGTCCACTGCTGCGAAGAGGAGGTATCGATATAAACATTACCAACACCCCAACAAAGATGGAGCGTCTCCCTTACATATCCACATCCGAAATGCGGGACAACGAAGTTGACATCTGGAAATGATTTTGCCACATCATGGAGAGTGAGCGGATTAATGTTCTCATGATACATGGTCCCCCCACCTGCACCCATTGGACCGAAGTGAATGAGAGCTGGAATTTCAAGTTCCGCACACATCTCCCAAAGTGGCCACCCCGCCCGATCTGCTATGGATCGATCGAGCCCAGGCGCCAGGGTTTTATACCCACGAAAATTGTACTCCTCAACACACCGACGAAGTTCCTCAGCAGCTCCTTCCTCGAATGGATCGTGGTGAGCAAAACCAATAAAGCGGTCGGGGTACATGGCAACAATTTTACCCAGGGTATCGTTCCCACCACCCGTCACCCAGACAACTTTATCGATGCCATAAGCGTCCAATTCCTCCACCCAACGTCGCGCTTGCTCTTCGGCTGGAGGACTCTCCTCCTCGGGGGCAGGAAAGCACCATGCACTTCGCCAATCTTCATGTAACGATTGGGCATGTTCCTTCAACATTGCAGCACGTCGCTCGCCAATATCATCTACAATTTTCTGCCAGCGTGCTTCCCAGGCTGGTTCTGGAACTGGGAAATGAACGTGGAAATCAATGATTGGAAAATCGTGTTCGTACATATGATCTCCTCCAGCAAGATTCTAAAAAAGTTGACAAGTCAAGAAGGCAAGACGTCAATAAGTAATAAATCATTGGTCATTGGTCATTCGTCTTTGGTCCTTAGTCTTTAGTCCTCGGTCCTTGGTCACTGATTTCCAGATCCCCAACCACCTATCAACCCTGTGTCTCATCGACTTCTTGACCTATCAACTTGTAATTGTCTCCCCCGCTTGTTCCAGAAAAGCTTCCACTGTAGCAGCTGCATTTTCTATGGGTGTCTCGGGTTGAATAGCTTTCGCTGGTGCAAGGATATAGCCGCCCCCTCTTCCCATTTCGGAGCAAAGTCGCTCAACCTCAACACGTATCTCCTTAGGAGTACCCAGCGGTAATATGGATTGTGACCCTAATCCTCCCCAAAATGTGAGATCACCACCAAACTTCTGCTTCAGTTCATATGGATTGTTATTTCTTGCCTCAGGCTGCACACTTTCATAGACATCGAGCCCAATTTCAATCACATCGGGAATGATTTCGGCGATGCTTCCACAACAATGAGTCAGAACATACTTGCCAGCATCATGAACGCGCTGGTACATCATCGCAACGCGCGGTTTGATCATCTCGCGCCATCGTTCAGGTCCGATGAGAATCCCGTCTTGATATCCCCAATCATCACTAAAATATATTCCATCTACATCGAATGTGACCAACCTGTCTATAATCTGAAGCTGGTGTTCAGTAATGCGATCGAGCAGTTCCTCATAGAATGTTCTATTAATAATGACATCCATGAGGACGTTATTGAATCCGCGTAATGCCCACGAGCGCTCGAAGAGCCCAAATCCAAACCGGAGAAGCAGAAAATAATCCTTTTCCTCGGAAATTAGCTTACGCACTTGTTCTTCCCAACCATTCTCAAAACACTCTTCCATTGTAGGAAATTGATATCCTTCCAACGAAGGTTCACGAAGCGTAGGGGAGCTCAAGTGAAATGGACGAACATCACAACGCCAAGTACTGCCGTATAGATCGGTCCAGGACGCTTTTCCTCCAAGTTCGATAACCAACTCCTCAGAAGGCATGGGAAGCACATGGATGGCATTATCCAGCTGAAGACGCCATTCCTCCGTTCCAAAGTAGGCATCCAGCTTGATTTCAATTTCGCTCTCATCATCAAAAATGAGGTAGTAGGGTAAAAAATCAGTCTCATGATGTTCGATTTGGGCGATGACGCGCTCTTTCGGATTCATTTGGTTCTACCCTTCTACCCCGCTCCATCTACGTCTTTCGGTATTTCTCATCCAACTCCACAATCTTGGCCACCTTTGGAGCAGAACGACCCCCACCAAACTCTGAATCAAGCCAATGGTCAACTAAGACTCGTGCGAGGGTGGGCGCAACGATTTGTGCCCCCATGGTTATGATTTGAGCATTGTTGCTCTTCCTTGCTCGTTCAGCTGAGTAAGGATCATGGCAGCATGCAGCTCTTACACCGGGAACCTTGTTTGCCACCATCGCCATTCCGATTCCTGTACCGCAGATCAATATCCCACGGTCGTATTCGCCATTAGCGATAGTTATTGCCAGTTCCTCGGCCACATCCGGATAATCAACCGGTACTTCGGCGCTTTCACAACCGAGATCCACTAGTTCATGTCCCAGTTGGTCTAAGTAGCTGATGATGTCTTCTTTCAATCTATAACCATAATGATCACTGGCGATAACGATTTTCATGATTCACCTCACATAATTCTGCTGCTTTACGAAGGATTGCAAACGTATTCCCTTCATTGTCAGATTGACATCCTCAATTTTCACCATGCCGGAATCATTCAATTGGAGTCCCTTGACTCTTGTTCTCTCTCCCGAATCCCGAAGACGGTAACACGGTCGTTCACGGCTGTGCATCCGATCACAGCAATCAAACCTTGTACACCGAGCATGAGAGGAACAATGGTGATGAAACAGGGGATAAGGATGAGTATGATCGCTATATAAATGACTAGGGAGAAGAAGGGTGATGCGAGAATAGTTAAAAAGGCATTCTTCCAGGCCATTCTCAACGACTTCGTCTCCTGGAGCATGAAATAGGGTAGCGCATAGAATTGAACCGCGATCCATAGGATGCCAATCAATCCGACAACTCCTTGTAGGATCGCTGCCAAATCCTGCTCAAATCCGCCGTAGAACTGGAAATTAACCACAACCAGAAAAACCACAACCACGTTTACAAGCATCCACACCCAGCTTTTTATGAAATATCTCCTACCACCTTCGAGCATTCCCCTAAAACCAAGAGATCTCCCTTGTATCAATTCCTCTGCTACGTAATAAATGCCAAATGTCGCCGGAGGAGCCAGTACGATGGTTATCCACGAAACCATCCATGCAAAACCGATCAAAACCCAATTGGTCCAATCATCCCACCAGGTCACAGCAGCTTCTTTTATTACCTTAAATGGATTGGAGTTCCGTCCATTCATTTCAGTGCATTCCATTCATCGATATACTTTATTGTTCACTTCTAACATCATCCCTATTCACAGCTCAAGGTATAGACAAGGATTACACCACTATTGGATATCGCCCGATCCTCTTTACAGCTTCACGCATGGCCAGGATGTTCTCTGGTTTAAGATAACCTGCGAGACTGTTCCCGCTGCTGAGGATGTAGCCACCTCCGGGCGCAAGGTCCCGGATCAATGCTTGTACCTCGGCCTCTACCTCGCTTGGTGATGCATCACATAAAAGGTTTAGATCGACATTTCCCATCAAGCACAGTCGATCCCCATACATTTGTTTCATCAACCGGATATCCATTGCGCCTTGTTCGCACGGATGAAAACCAGCAATGTTTAAGGATAATAGATCATCCATGAAGGGCATCATGTTCCCGTCGCTGTGAATAAGCCAGGGAAGTGATATTTTCTTCCGAACGCGTTGATACCTCGGCAATACAAGATCGTGGAAGACTTCTGGCGAGAAGAATGTCGTGGTCTTAAAGGCCAAGTCATCGGTGGAAACAAAGACATCAAAACCCAGATCACACACATTCTCGGCAACAACACAAATCCAATCACAATAGATATCCAGAACGTCCTCCACGAAATCTGGTTGATCGATCAGGTTGATTGCAAAACGTTCAAGTCCAATGCTCAGCATAGTGGAAAAGATGCCGATCCGTGTCATAAACCAGGCGGAAAAATCCCCTTTTTGTTCGGTGAACTCAGCAGCTTCAGCGTACAATTCTTGGTTGGTCGGATCTGGCAGATTGATTAACTGCATATCTTCTGGAGTTCGTATAAAACCTTCTCGATAGAACAATCGACCATCTTTCCCCATTTCCTTATTAGCGTACACCTCAGCCCGAAGGACGTAAGTGATGTTGTCTATATTTAACTTGGATGCAATTGATCTCGCTTGAGTTGGTGTGTATTGCTGTTTTTCGAGGTTGAACGTTTGATCTTCGGTTGCTCCCCATTCCATCAATTGGTCAGCCAAAAATGGATCCACCTGGAGTTCACACCACGGGACATGATCGGGTTCTTCGCAGCGCAGTGCTGCTGTCACTCTTTCGCGGGAATTCATCGTTTCCTCAATGAGGTATTTCCAAAGGAAATGGCTAGATACTCAACCCTCGATGACCTTCACTCGGATTTCACGTTCTTTAGGTCCATCCATCTCTAGGAGAAGGATATTCTGGTATGTCCCCAAGTCTAACTTACCATCGATGATTGCAATGGCGACACTTGTCCCTCCTAGTGCGCTAAGGATGTGAGCCTCCGCATTTGGATTGTTCCGTTTTATGTGGGTAAATGGACGGCATGCGGCGAGTAAGTTCTCAGCAACACGGACGATGTCATTTCGTAACTCATCATCATCTTCAGACAAAATGAGGCTTGCAGTAGTGTGCGGCGTGTACACAATGGCTACGCCATCTTGAATCACGGAGATAAAATCCGCAACCAACGGTGTGACGTCTTGTACCTCAGTTTTCCTTTGGGTCTGAACCACAGCTCTTTTGATCATGCAGGCTCACTCCAGAAGTTTAAAGGAGTCTTCAAGATAATCCTTAACCTTTCCAAGGAATTCTGCGCCAAGAATTCCATCGAGGATGCGATGATCGATGGAAAGCGTGAGGGTGCAGTATGGACGGATCACAGGCTGATCCCCCATGGGAACCACTCTATCAGTCACGCGTCCCACTGACAGGATCATCGGATCCGGGATATCAATGATGGCAATGAATGCGTCCACACCAAACATCCCCAAATTCGTCACGACCATGCTCTTTGCGGAAAGATCTGATTCCCGCAACCTGCCTTGCCGTGCCCGTTCTCCCATGGCACGAAGCTCTTGAGAAGTCATTCTCAGGTCTTTACGATCTGCATCTGGCAGAACCGGCACAATCAAGCCCTCTTTCACACCAACAGCGATACCGACATCCACCGAATCCCGTTGGATCTTTCCTACCTGATTGTAGATCACATTGACAGAAGGCATGTCCACTAATGAAAGCGCACAAGCACGTACCATGATATCGGTGTATGTTGGTGGTCGATCCCATCCAAGTTGTTTAATACAATGAGCACGTAACTTCTCCGCCTCGCTCATGTCAACATCAATCATCAGATAGAAATGAGGGACTTCTCCCTTGCTCTTCTGCATGCGGCTGGCGATTGTTGCACGCTGTTTGCTAAATGGGATAGGCCGGTCCTTTTGCACCGCCGATTCGACGTCCGTCACGGTGATTAATCCTCCCTCTCCTGTTCCAATGATACCTTCCAGATCGACACCCAGTTCCCTAGCAAGCTTCCTGGCTTTTGGCGAGGCGGCTACCCTGGTCGCTTTTTGGAATTCAACACCAGCTACAAGATCTTCTTCATGTGCCGAGGCATATTGACGTACATCATCCGCAGAAATTCGCCCTCCAGGACCACTGCCGATGACCATCTCAAGGTCTACTCCTAACTCCTTTGCGAGCCGCTCCGCAACTGGGGAGATCTGAATTTGTTCACTAGCGCGAGCTTCCGGCTCAACATCTAGTGCTATCTCCACTTCGGGCAGCCTCTCCACATCTTCGCCTTCAGCAGCCAAAATTCCAACCACTTGCTGAGGCATTACAGGACTTCCAGCTGCGACCAATATTTGAAACAGCATACCTGCGGTAAATGCCTCAACTTCAACGACAGCCTTATCCGTATCGACTAAGAAAAGTGGGTCGCCCTTTTCGACGCGATCGCCCTCCTCCTTCAACCATTCGATAAGCGTTACTTCAGCGACCGCCTCTCCAACCTGTGGAACTACAATTTCAACTGTCATTGGACACCTTACTATTGACCTAAGATTTCATAGATCGCCACTCGGATATCCTCTTCCGAAGGAACGACGAAGGATTCCAGGGTAGGCGAGAATGGAATGGGAACATTGGGGGTTGCTAGACGCTTGATAGGGGCATCCAGAAAGCCGATGGCATGTTCAGCAACGACTGCTGCGACGTAGGTTCCCCAACCACCACGCTCATTAGTCTCTTCGACAATAAGCAAACGACCGGTTTTTTCTACCGATGAGAGAATGGTCTCCGTATCCATCGGTACCAGGCAGCGTGGGTCTATCACCTCGACATCGATGCCCTCCGATGCCAGCTGCTCGGCCACATTCATCGCACGATGGAGCATAAGCAAATTCGCTACGATTGTGAGATCCGCTCCCTCGCGCCTCAACTCCGCCTTGCCAAGTGGTATGGTGTACTCCTCTTCAGGTACGTAACCCATACTCACACTGCTCTGCACCAATTGACGCCCTTTACTGCCATATAAGTGTTTATGTACGCAGAACAGGACGACGCTATCATCTCGTACGGCAGATTTTAGCAACCCTTTCGCATCATAGGGCGTTGCTGGCGTCACGATCTTGATCCCAGGGACGTTGAAGAAGAAACCCTCGACCGAATTGGCATGCTGCGCTCCGCGCCCAGATGCTCCTGTCGGGAGTTGAATGGTGAGAGGCACTTTTACCTGGCCACCCGACATATATCTGAGCTTTGAAGCTTGCTGGACAATTTGATCCATGGCGCAGAACAGAAAATCTCCATATTGAAAGTCGACAACAGGACGCATTCCTTGGATCGCAGCACCAATTGCCAAACCCACGAATCCGGCTTCAGAAATCGGCGTATTGATCACTCGTTCCTCACCAAATTCATCCAATAGACCTAATGTGAAGAGGAAAGAACCACCAATCCGAATATCCTCACCGATCACAAAGACATCATCATCGCGATGCATTTCTTCTCGAATGGCTTCCCGCATTGCTTGGACGATGGTCAGGTTTCGCTCTACAGTTTCAGTCTTGGTCACTTTAGGTTTATCCATAAACATGCTCCAATGCTGACGATGTGGGAGGTGTGTCACTGGACAATGCGAATTCAACCGCTTCTTCTAAGGCTTTGATGATATCCCCTTCCATACTTTCAAGTGCCTCATCATCGATGCGCTCTTCGGACAACAATCGAGTGCGGAAGAGCGGGATTGGATCCTGTGCAAACCACGCTTCCACCTCATCCTTGGGCCGATATGTGGCAGGATCATCACGCTTATGACCACCGCGCCGATAAGTCAGGCATTCGATCAACGTTGGCCCACCACCGCTTCGGGCTTTTTCTGCTGCTTGCAGGACCTCGTCATACACCGTGATGGGATCATTTCCGTAAATGGTTATCCCCTGGATCCCATATGCAGCCGCCCTGTCCGACACTCTCTCCAATAGCATGACATCCGTGATGTGGGTGGTTACACCGTAGAGGTTGTTCTCACAAAGGAAAATCACTGGCAGTTTCCAAATCGCTGCCAGATTGAGCGCTTCATGCCAATCCCCTTTGTTTGCCGTCCCCTCACCAAAGAAATTACATACGATTCGATTGGTTCCCTTCCTCTTGAATGCGAAAGCCATCCCTGCAGCAATTGGGGAGGAAGCACCGACGATGGCGATGGCTGGTAAGGCACCAACCGAAATATCTCCGATATGCAATGAACCGCCCTTTCCTCGACAACACCCTGTAACCTTCCCAAAAAGCTCCGCCATTAATACTGAAGATGACACACCCTTGGCGAGTGCTTGACCATGACCACGGTGGGTAAGGGTAATGACATCATCTTCCTGAATAGCCAAGCATGTTCCGACTGCTGTTCCTTCTTGACCATGCGAAAGGTGAATCGTCCCCGGCATCATCCCTCTCAGGAAGAGATCATTCACAGAGAGCTCGAACTGCCTGATGAGGTACATTCTGCGGTACATCTCTCTCAAGAGTTCATCGGAATAGTCGGATAACGCTTTAGGTTCAGGCGGATCAGGTGTTTTTATTCGCATGCGTCACTCCATTATGCTCTACTCGTGATTCAAGTGAATTTCATTCTCAAACTCACGAATACCCACTAACTTGTTTTCAGATTCCTTTGCTACTCTCTATCTTTTCCAAAGGCCTCTGTCAACTCATGATGGAAAGGAGTTAAAACCTTCGTAATTCGCTGATATTTGGAAAACAACTCAGCATAAATATCAACGGCTTGCTGTCGTGGAATGATGGTGTCAATTGGTTTTATGCCGTACTCACATACATTTTCCATATCACTATAGACCCCTATGGCGACACCCGCTAGTAGTGCAGCACCATAAGCTGTCGCATTTTCAGGAAATCTAGGTAGTGATCTATTGAAGACATCAGCGACGATCTGACTCCAAACGCGGCTTCTAGAACCACCGCCCAAGAGTCGAAAATCCTTAACATCAAGAGCCATCTTTTCGAAGCTATCCATCACATCCCGCAACGAGAACGCGACCCCCTCATATACAGCCCGTGCTGCATGCGCACGTCGATGTCGGATGGTGAGACCGACAAAATCGCCGCGTAGGCGAGGATCCCAATAAGGTGCTCTCTCACCCTCAAGATATGGATGGAAAAGAAGTCCTTCGCTCCCCGGTGTCACACCTTCAACCAGCTGCTCCATGAGTGAAAAGCCTTCATTCGGATCATCGCTTATCCCGAAAGCTTCCAGGAACCAAAGCGCGGTAGCCGCGCCTGAATTGGTGGCGCAAATGCTGTACCAGCGACCAGGCATCAGATGCGGATATGTCATCTTATTCGGGTGTGGTTTTGGCTCCTTAGTGGCTACGTTAACCGCTCCAGAGGAGGCTAATTTGATAATTCCCTGACCGGGATGTATCACGCCCATACCTAATGCCTCGACAACTGAGTCTCCGCTGCCTACAGCGACAGGCGTCCCTACTCCAAGACCAGTCTCCGCGGCTGCTTCAGGCGTCACTTCTCCCCTGACCTCATTCGCCCCATGCACAGGTGGTAGTACCGAGATTGGTAGTTCAATAAGATCACCCATCCCTTGCGACCACGTCAACGATCGTCCATCCATAAGTTGTGTCCCCATGGCGTCATAGGGATCCGTCATCCAAGAACCCGTGAGCCTGAATGATATGTAATCCTTCTGGATCATGATCCGTTGCAGCCTTCCCCACACCTCCGGTTCCTGTTGGCGTACCCAGAGCAGCTGTGGCAACGTCCAACTAGGGTTAATAGGCTGATATGTCGTCTCAAAGACTATTTCTCTGTGGTTCTCTTCAATCCATTGAGCCTGCTCGATGCAACGCCGATCCGACCAATGAATGGTGGGCCTTAAAACCCGGTCGTCAGAATCCAATAAAACCGCGTTGTGCGCAGGGCCAGTAATGCTAACGGCTGACACTTGTTCAGCGTTGATGTTAGCATCACGCAGGCATTGTCGAGTTGAATAACAAAATGCCTCATACCAATCTACCGGATTTTGTTCTGCCCAACCTGGATGTGGATGTGCTGTATCATAGGTTGCACTACTGTATGCTAGAATCTCCCCTCCTTGGGTAATGAGGACTATCTTGCAACTGCTGCTGCCAATATCGGCGCCCATGAGGATCGGATCCTGTGAAGTCAACGAAAATTGCCTCCCATTAATTCTCCGCGCCGCTCATCCCATACCTTATTAACTGCCTTATCATGCCACTCCTCGACCATTTCGATATCATCAGGGAATAGGCATGGAAGCTCCTTGACAGATTGCTCGACCTCCTCAAATGAGATTCCAGGGTCATCAAACTTGGAGATGCGAATTCGTAATTCTTGTAAATACTGAATGCACCGTTCGATGTGTTCCCTTGCTTCTGCAGCCTCGAGGACCGGACCATGCCCAGGAACGAGCCAATTGAAATCCATCTCGAGGATCTCACGATAACTCTCCAGGGCATCTTCACTTTCCCCGTCCTGGATCACGGGTGGAAAGCAAGTCATCACGGCATCCCCAGCGAAGATCACGCCATCCGGTTCGAGGAATACGCTCATATGTGTGGGTGAATGGCCTGGTGTTGGGAATAAGCGCAGTAACCGATGGGTTAGATTCAACACTGCGGAACCATCAATCTCAAAAGTCGGTAACGTAACAGTGAACATCTTCAGATCCGGGTGTTCTGGTGGATCTAGCTCCAGGTAGTCCTGAGCATGCTTTGACAACATCCACTCGCCTACCCCACGCTGAGCGATCCGTTCAGCTTCTGCAAGTAACTGGCTGCCAGCAGAATGGTCGAAATGACCATCGGTTAAAATTAACCTTCGAATAGGCTGTCCAAGCTCGTCAGCCTTATCGATCATCATCTTCGTCTCAGCGAGAGAAACCGAGGTGTCAATCATTACTGAACCCGTCGCATCTATGATTAGGCTCCTCTTCGAATGCACGAAAGGGCTGTTGAGTATGAATAGATTGGGCATCAATTCTTTGAGCGATGCGTTCTCAATCATCCATGCTCTCCAAATCTGCTGGATATACTCGTTTCCCAGTCTTAAAGGATAGATATGTCGCCTGGACAGCTGCGAGGGGCTTACGCTCCTCACGGCCGCTTGTGATAGGTTCTGCTCCGCTGTCCAGGCAATCCAAGAAATGCTCCATCTCGGCCAGGAATGTATCCTGAGGTGAGACCTTGATTTCCTCAACAGCCTCAGTCATCCCATCTTCAGGAGCTTTGTAGATGCGGATGAGATCTCGATAAAACCATAAACTCCCATCTGATCCGTGCACTGAAGCTTTTACATGTGGCTCGGGTGTTCGAATCGAAAAGCTCTCGACAATGACAGCTGAAACCCCACTCACAAGTTGGACCAATGCGACGCTTGTATCATCGGCTTTCATTTCAGGAATGGCCTTTGGCGCTACCAAACCATAAACATGCTCTATTTCTCCTCCTAACATCCTCAGAAGCTCAAAATCATGAATGCCGCCAGAGACCATGATGCCTGCTGACTCTTGCTCGAGGAACCAGGGACGCGAACGTAAGTATTCGTGCATTTGATGTTCCCGGGAGATTCGGATTAGGAAGATATCCCCGACTACTCCCTCTTTTAGCATTTCAGAAACCCGTTGGTTTGTGGCATCAAAGCGAACGTTCTCCGCAACCATGAGTTGCACACCGACCGCTTCAGCTGCAGTAATCATGGCGTCCGCCTCGACGATGTTATTTGCTAGCGGCTTTTCAACAAGAACATGCAATCCAGCAAGGGCAGCTGAAACAGCAGCGGGCGCATGAAGATCATGGGGTAGGCAGATGCTAACGGCGTCTACTCCTCCATTGGAGATCAAATCAATGTAATCCTCCGACCAGAAGGGAGCACCCCATTCCCGCGCACTCGCTTCTGCTAGCGCCGTGTCAATATCGGCTACTGCAGTGATCTCTGCCCTATCGGGCATCTTCTGCAGTGCTTCCCCATGTTTCTGACCTGCCCACCCAGACCCGATAATGCCAATTCGCCATCGATTCACTTAATGCTCCTTCTCAAGATGTTCTTTATCCGAGTCATACCGAGGAACCCAACAACAAGGAATCCTTGCTGCGTAGCTACTGGTAAGCAACAACTCAGGATTTCCAGAATTCGCATCGATTCCCGTAAGCCTCGATTCAGTTCGCCAGAGCTTCATGTCATATTTCCGCTAGCTTCCAGGGATTCCTCGGTCGCCGCTACGCAGCTCTCTCGGAATGACACACACATACACTTTTCATTCCGAGGAGCGTAGCGACGAGGAATCCCTACGATGTTGCTACGGACAGTTAGAAGCTCAGGAACAAAATAATTATGCCTTAGGTTCACAGCGTTACTTTGATCCAATGCCCCTATTCACAGACACAGCATCGAACTTATGTATCCTCTACTTCTTCAAACCAACCCTCGCTCAAATCAAGCCATGTAGGATTCACTGATTCAATTAACGTGAGTTTCTTCTCCCGTCGCCAACCCTTAATTTGTTTCTCACGCGATAGAGCCTCGTATACATCACTCGTACCCTCGAAATACACTAACCGACAAATGTCATACTTACTCGTAAAACCTTTAACCAACTTGTGTTTATGTGCATATACACGTTTTTCTAAGTCGCCCGTCACTCCTGTGTAAAGTGTCCCTTTTTTGCTGCACATGATATAGACAAAGTAAGACTTCCTCCTAGTCATTCCTTCTTATCTTTCCCCCTAAGCTTTCGTTCTTGTCCCAAAGATCCTTTCGTTCATTCGTATCTCATTAGGGATTCCTCGATCGCCGCTACGCGGCTCTCTCGGAATGACACACAATTACAACTGTCCGATCCCCTTCTCGAGACTCGAAAATTAACCTCCCAATTTGAAATCAAAGGGCGTCGGAACCACACCCTGCTTCACTGCTTCATAAGCGTATACATACATTCCCGCTGACCAGGCGTTCCCTATTGCGCCCAAAGGCCTTCCAGTTTGACCGTGCAGGAATTCATTGAACTCCCACTCCTGGTTTAACCCTTGACGATTGGCTTCCGCTAATGCTACCAACTGCTCCTCCGCTTCTGCTTGTCTTCCTGCTTTCACTAACGCCGCCACATAAAACCCACCATTCATAGGCCAAATGCCACCGTTGTGGTATTGATGAGGCAAGTTTAAATTCCGATTGCGGTAGTAATCACGCCAGTGACGATGTCCAGGTTGAACAACAGGGTATGTGGCTTTGCATGGATAAGGCAGATTCACACCCGCACGAAAGACGTAATCCAGGATTTGATTACCCTTATCTTCATCTGCTAATCCCGTCAGAATCGCTAGGGAATTGCCCACGGTGTCGAAGTAATCCCCATAATCACGGTAGGTCACATAATGCAGATAGAATGGACGCTCCCAAAGCACTCCCAACATAGGTTCGGCCACCCAGTGCCATTCTTGATGGGAGGCAGTAATGGCCTCCAACCTCTCGGCGACCGAGGGATTACGCCAATCCGTACCACCACGTGTAATCCAAAGAAGAAGATCGATTTTCTCGCGAATGAACTCGCCTAACCCTATGTAGGCCGAATCATCCATTCCCAGAACCCGGGCTAATTCCACCATAACGTCCGCAGTGAATGCATAGAGCACATTGTCATATAGCACATTCCCTCGGATGTGGAAGAGATCTTGCCAATCACCACCCTCATGGACCTCGATCAATCCACAATCGTTGAAATCCTGGTAACACAGCCAGAGAAAGGCCTTCTTGATACGTTCCCAGTTCTCACTCAGGAATTCTTTGTCGCCATTGTGGCGGAAATAGTTGTAGTGGCCCAAGATGAACCAGATGTTACTGTCCACCGACCCGTGCGCGTTGCAGTCCTTCTGCATGGTATCCAGATGGATCGCACGGTGGATGTAGCCGAGTTCCGTTTGGAGAGAGCCCAGGGTCTCGAGGCTCTTCTTATATCCACCCATGAACTCCTCCCCAGGCACCAACGCTGCACCCAGGGCGGTAATCATGCTGTCGCGCGCGTACACCAGTGGGTACCCAGCGCGTCCGACGGAGGCTTTGATGCCAACGTCGGTGATACAACGCTGTAAAACTTCAATTGCTCGTTCGTATGCCTCTTGTATAAGCTCCGTCATCTCACCCCTCCAAGAACTCAGAAATGGTCAAATTGATCTCCTAATGCCAATTCCTGATTTCTGATCCCTGATCCCAACCTGCTCTAATACTCAATCCTCTTAGCTAACACACGCAATTGGATCAAAGAAAGGGACACCATCAATACCAACATCACGACTGTCATTGCTGCAGCATATCCAAATTCATAGCGTTTAAAACCATAGTCGTAGATGTGCAGCACCAATGTCCTCGTGGCATCGAGTGGCCCCCCCAATTGGGAGCTTGACGGAGAGAAAAGAAACACGAGGGTAAAGGTCTGTAGCGCTCCGATGGTCAATGTAATCGCGAGAAACACGATAGACGTGTTTATCAACGGAATCGTGACATGCCGCAAGATCTGCCAGGCGTTTGCTCCGTCCAATTCAGCAGCCTCATAATAGACCTTGGGGATCTGGTTCAATCCAGCTAGCATGATCACGACAGCGAAGCCGATGCTCTGCCAAATGATCACAGCGATTACACTGTACAAAGCTTGCTCGGTACTTAGCAAAAAAGGCTGCTCAGGAAGGCCTAGAGATCGAAGGATCGTATTGAACGTGCCAATTTGGGGCACATAGGCCCAACGCCATACACGGGCCACCGCAGGCGTGACAGTCATGAATGGGATGAAGTAGATCAGCCGAAAGAGACCCCGGAACTTCACTATCCGGTTCAACAACAATGCGATCCCAAGGCTGAGAAATATCTGTATCGGAACTGCGATCAACGCAATGGTGAAATTGTTGCCCAGTGACTTCCAAAAACGTACATCTCCTGCCAGCTGTATGAAATTATCCAATCCAACCCAGGTTTTCTGAGGATTAAGAATCGACCACTCACGGAAGCTCATGTTGAGCGAGAGGAAGGTTGGGATAAAACGCACAACGACCAAATAACCGAATGGGATCAACAAGAATACATATCCCCAGAGCATACGCCGCTGCCCAAGTGACAACTTGATCGGTATATTTAGACCTAATCCATTTTCACGTGCAGTTTGCGAAGAACTCGTCGTTTTCGTATCTGCCAAGTTAAACCTTTCTTATTCAAGATAGTGAAACCATTGCTTTTACTTTCGTTACCAGTGTGTTTTGAGGATTCACCATCACAATTTCGAAGTTCTAGAATTCAACTCTTCGACTCAACACCCGGATTTGAATAACTGTCAAGATCATCATGATGAGCAACATCACAACCGTCATTGCAGCGGCATATCCCATCTCATATCGCCTAAAACCATATTCATAGACATGAATCACCAATGTACGAGTCGCATCGAGAGGACCACCCAAGTGACTGCTGTAATCCGCAAAGAGAAAAATGAGAGTAAAAGTCTGCAATGCACTGATCGTTAAGGTGATCGTCAAGAACACGATGGAAGTATTCAAAAGTGGAATAGTGATATTCCACAGGCGCTGCCATGGACTTGCGCCGTCTAATTCTGCTGCTTCGTAGTACACCTTAGGAATCTGATTCAATCCAGCCAGCATGATCACGACTGCAAATCCAATGCTCTGCCAGATGATTACGAGAATCACGGAGGGTAGAGCCTGGTCTACACTTTGCAGAAATGGCTGTTCCGGGAGACCGAGACTCTGCAGGATGAGATTGAAAGTGCCGATCTCAGGAACGTAAGCCCACTTCCAAACCCTACCGACTGCTGGTAGTACTGTCATAAATGGGATGAAGTAGATCAGTCTGAAGATGCCACGGGCTTTGGTTATGCGATTCAACAAAATTGCGATGAAGAGTGCCAATGTAATCTGAACTGGAACCGCAACGAGTGCGATCTTGAAGTTATTCCCCAAGGATTTCCAGAAACGTGCATCCTCAATCAACCTTGCGAAGTTGTCGAATCCGACCCAAATTTTATCGGGATTCAGAATGGACCACTCGCGCAGGCTCATGTTGAGCGACATGAAGGTCGGAATAAATCGAACTGCCGCCAGGTAAGCGAATGGAATGAATAAAAACACATATCCCCACAACATTCGGCGAGTGTTCAATGAAAGCTTCATCGGAGATCTAATTGAGAACCTCCCACTTTTACTCACTTCCCAAGCTCCAAGCATCTGTGTACTTCAAATACTTCATCCCTCGAAGTGTCGATCTCTGGTCCCAGATCCCTGATCCCTTCCCCCTAATACTCAACCCTCCGGCTTAATACCCGGATTTGGAATATGGCAAGCCCTATCATCAACAGGAGCATCACCACCGTAATCGCCGCTGCATACCCGAACTCATATCGTTTAAATCCATGGTCATAAATGTGGATGACGAGGGTACGGGTCGAATTCAGCGGTCCTCCCAGGTCATGACCTCCAGCTTCAGCCATAATGAAGACCAATGTGAATGTCTGTAGAGCTCCAATGGTGAGAGTGATGGTGAGGAACACAATGGCCGTGTTCATCAACGGAATTGTGACGTGCCTGAGGCGTTGCCAGAAATTTGCTCCGTCGAGCTCTGCAGCTTCGTAATAAACCCTTGGGATTTGATTCAGACCTGCCAACATGATTACGACAGCGAAGCCGATACTCTGCCAGATGACCACAGCGATGATCGAGTAAAGGGCCTGGTCCGGACTCGTCAGGAATGGCTGTGTTGGTAGTCCTAAGGATTGTAGGATAGTGTTAAATGTGCCGATCTGCGGCGCATAGGCCCATCGCCAAACCCTGGCGATGGCTGGAATAACTGTCATAAATGGGACGAAGTAAATGAGGCGGAAAATACCACGAAAACGGACGATCCTATGAAGCAAGATGGCAATTGCAAGACTGAAGACAACCTGGAGTGGAACTGCAATCAAGGCAATTGTGAAGTTATTCCTGAGCGCGATCCAAAAGCGCTCATCCGCAACGAGCCGCACAAAATTGTCAATTCCTACCCACGTCTTCACCGGTGAGAGGATTGACCATTCCCTGAAGCTCATATTCAGCGATAAGAATGTCGGTATGAAACGGACGATGGTCAAGTAAGCAAATGGAATGAAGAGGAATACGTATCCCCAAAGCATTCTCCGGGTTCCAAGCGACAGCTTGAATGGCGATTTCCGTTGGGACCGTTCTCCTTCATCCCTTTCTGGCTTATCCATCACACCTGTGGTCATCGGAAGCTACCCCCTTAAACCTGTGAGCGCAATGCCTTCGATGATTTGTCGTTGGAATATGATGAAGATGATGAGCACCGGAATGGATGCAATCGTTGCCGCAGCCATTTGCAGGTTCCAATCCTGCGCGAGCTCAGCGGTGTATGAACCAATACCCATTGCCACAGTCCACATGTCAATCTGCGTGGTTACAATCACGGGCCACAGGAAATCATTCCAGACACCTAGAAAAGTGAGGATCCCGAGTGCGGCCAGCGCAGGTCGAACCAATGGCAGCACAACTCTGGTAAAAATCCCAAACTCTGACATTCCGTCTACACGTGCAGCGTCTAAAAGATCTTCCGGAACCCCATCGATGAACTGCTTCATCAGGAAGATGCCAAAGCCGTGAATCAAGTGCGGCCACATCAAGCCCTGGAATGAATTCACCCACCCCAGATCCACCATGAGTTGGAACCAGGGTAGGATGAGCATCTCTGTTGGAATCATCAAGGTGCTCAAGACCAATATGAATAAGATTCCCCACCCAGGAAATCGATATCGGGAGAAAGCATACCCACCAAGGCTGCAGAAGAAGACCGCACTCAATACAGTCACTCCCGTTACGATGAGGCTGTTCACGTACCATCTGGGGAATTTGCTCTGGATTCGCTCGCCGGACCATGCCTCAACATAAGCTTCCAATGAAGGATTCTCCGGAAACAAGTTGGCTTTGTAAGCTTCTTCCGCCGGTTTCAGTGAAGTAGCAATCATCCACACAAATGGTAGCAACATGGCCGCAGATCCAAGAATCAAAACAACATAGGTAAGCGTGTTTCCCAGTCGTTGCCTCATTGCATGACCTGATGGACGTCGATGGACTTCCTTCTGATCCATCGAGAGTGGACTTTGGATAATCTCTTCCGTCATATACCCCTCCAGATCTTCCAGCATGCAGATAGAAAGCCGCTGCGAACCGGGATGTTGGCTCGCAGCGACAAGCTCCGGATCACACACCACTTTTCAATAAGTTTTGGTCGTTATGTCAACAACTCATAGTCTCGAAAAAATGACCTCCGTAGCTAAGAAATACAATCTTGTCTTACTTAAGCAGCCACGCCAATAGTAAGAATGACGCAATTCGGCGCGGGAGTCCAACCTAGTTGCGCCATACGACTAGAGATTATTTTTTGATGAGTGCTTGTGTATATAGCTTGGTAGATGGATCGCGCACGATCAACCATTGGGAACCCCCAGATGAATTCATGCCAGAGAAGGAGGTCGCTTTAAACAAGTATCGTTCGCAGCGACCTCCTCATGTTCAAGCTGGAAGTAGTTTATTCGAGGTTCAGCGCATCCAGCTTGGCCCAGAAATCATCGAGGATTTGCTGAGCGTTGGGTTCGCCCTCAAGGAGTGCCGCTTCCGGATCAGCACCTTCCAAGACGACTTTATCCCACGCCTGGTCGTAGCCAATACGTACCTCTGAAGCAGCGGGATCAAAGATGAACACCGCATTCGGTAGGGCTTCGACGAAGCCGCCATAATCGGAGTTGATGAACTCATCCTCTGCAGCGACATCAAGTAGTGCAGGGACGTCAAATGTGATGCGAGCCCAGGTGCGGTTTGCTTCGGGACTTGACACGTATTGCAGGAATTTCACGGCAGCATCAAACTTCTCACCTTTAGCCTGCTGTGTGATGACCATCGGCCAGAAGTTTCCAATGGAATCGTTATTGTCCGATCCATATGCCAACGGCGCCACGGCCCATGGGGTTTCCATGTCAGCAAATGCACCGAGCACACCACTTGGCGCGAAGAAGCCAGCCATGACGCCCTCAGCCTGAGCAGTGGCCCAGTCATTGTAAAACCCGTCCACAAAGATTTCGTACTCAGTCATCTTTGATGTCTGGAAAATGAATGCCTCGATGCAGGCAGGATCATCCCAGGTCATTTCCCTCAGATCGTTACTGATGTAAGAGCCACCGGCCTGGTGGCACCTACCCTGCCAGAGCGTGTACTGCTCCCATTTAGGATAAATGCCCTCACCCGCCACTGTCATGTTGCCCTCGTTATCGAACTCCGTGAGCGCTTCGGCAACCGCGATCTCCTCATCCCAGGTCGTAGGAGGTACCTGACCTCCAGCCTCGAAGATGTCGGGATTATAGACATAGCCGAATGTACGCACACCCATGGGTACAGCCCACAGCTTTCCGGCAACTCGGAATTGTCCTACCATAGGAGCCATTGCATCCCAATCAAACTCACCCTCTGGGACAGGCTGTAGCACACCCTCCGCGATGTACTTGGGCGTAAAGGCAGTGTATGAATGGAAAACATCGGGACCAGTGTCCGTTGCAACGGCGACTGCGATCTTGTCCCAATAGTTAGCCCATTCGAAAACCTCGACATTTACCTTAACCTCATCCTGCATCGCATTGAAGTCATCTGCCATGGCATTGAGTCCATCCACAAATGGTTGGTATGTGAATGTCCAGGCAGTGATCTCAACCGGCTCACCTGCGGGTTCTTCGGGCTCCTCAACCTCCGGTTCTTCAGGAGCCTCTGTGCCCCCTCCGCACGCACCAAGTACAAGAGCAAGTGCAACGAAGAGCAAGAGTAGGATGTAAAATGGATTACTCTTCTTCATTCTCGTTTCCTCCAATTGGGTTTATTAACATGGATCTCAGTCGACCTCGGGTCTTTGTGTTCGTTGATCTAGGTACAGAGCCTAAAATGCCTCATACGGAGTCATTTACTTTGACCCGATGTCAAATTCGAATCGGCAAACTGTTACGCGTTACCACCTCCTTCCAGCCACTTATGCGACTTCCATTCCATCTGCAATGGTTAATTGGCTCGCCTGACTATCGGAATAATTTAATGACAATCTGAATCGATCCCCACGATAAATCGAATGAGTGAACCGTGTTGGTTCACCTTTATCATCATACGCGACGCCTTCCAACTCGAGGACCGGGCATCCTTCAGGACACCCCAACAGTAAGCTGTCTTCTAAAGAAACTTGTGCAGCCTGGACCGTGTCCCGCGAGAATGTGACATGGACGCCACACTCCTCCTCAATGACACGGAGGAGTGATTCGGTGCTCAAATCTGCATCCAGGACCGGCGCATAAATGCGGTAATCAAGATATGAAGTGTGAATGGCTACTGGTTCACCTCCAACATGCCTCAACCTTCGAATAATGATGACCTCATCATCGGGGTTAAGCTTCAGTCGTTCCTGAACATCTGGAGGGCAAGGAATGACGTCTTGTCGCAGGATTTTCGTGTCCACAGTGTAGCCACGAGCCTGGAGCGTCCGGCTGAAGCTTAGCATTGTCGAGAAGCCGTATGCAACGACTTCCTCTGCGACAAAGGTCCCCTTTCCCTGCTGTCGGAAGAGGAGACCTTTCGCGACCATTCTCTCGATGGCTTTGCGAGCCGTCATGCGGCTTACGTCATAAAAGGTGGCAAGTTCTTGCTCGGAAGGGATTTGATCTCCTGGAGCAAGCTCACCGGAACGTATCCGCGTCTCCAGAGCTTTCTGGATTTGCGCGTAGAGCGGCTCAAAAGAATTCTTATCAACCATGAAGGTCTATGTGAGTGAATTTGGGCAAAGTTGTATAAGTGTATATACAAGTATAGACGTGTATAGTCATACCCAGTATATAGTAGTTCTGGGAAAAGTCAAATCAAATTTTATCGTGGATCTCTGGACCCAATATACTTAGTGAGATCCCTTTTCGACCCAACATCGAATCCATTCATTCTAACTTTGTTCAAAGGACTACAATTCTGGATTTCTTTTTGGATTCCTGCAGCTGTCAGAATCTAATTCAATATGTTGAAAAAGTAAAATTATGCATACGCTTATTATCAAATGCTCGTACGCCCACACTCAGTACTCAATCCTCCGCCGCATGATTCGAAGTTGGACCAACGAAATAGTCATCATGATGACTAACATGCAGACTGTAATAGCTGACGCGTACCCCATCTTCATTTTCCGGAAACCTGTCACATATACTTGGATCATCAGTGTCAGAAGGGAATTCAAAGGTCCCCCAATGGCGCTGCCCGGTGTGATTACGTAAGGGATCGTAAACTCACGCAGTGCACGAAGAGTTGTAATAATTGTGACAAACACCAACGCAGGATTGATGAGTGGAAGTGTGATGTGACGAAAGAGCTGCCAGCCATTCGCACCGTCGATCCTTGCAGCTTCGTAATAGGTTGCAGGAATCTGGATGATACCCGCAACCAGAATGACCGTTGAAAATCCAATCCCGGACCATACGATTACCCCAATGAGCAAGTACAGTGCCTGATCCGGGCTCGTAAGAAAAGGCTGCTGCTCTAATCCTAGTTCTTGAAGTACTAAATTAATCGGCCCTCGCTGGACGGCAAGGATGTACTTCCATACTTTCCCTACAACCGGAGCTATCGTCATGAATGGGATGAAATAAATCAGGCGATAGATCCCACGTCCCTTTGGAATGCGAACCAGGAGGACCGAGATCGTCAGGGCCACAATGATCTGAAGCGGAACCATAATGAGCACAATTGTGGCAGTGTTGGTGGCAGCCTTGATTAGTTTTGGATCTTCGAACATGCGCACATAATTAGCGAACCCAACCCATTCCTTCTCAGGCATGAGGAGCGACCAATCCCGCAGGCTCATATTTATGGTCGAGAGTGTTGGTACAAAGCGCACGAACAGAAAATACGCCATCGGAATGATGAGAAAAATGTACGGCCAAAGGGACAACTGTTGATTCCAACTTAATCTTAGGAATTTCGGCAACCTCAACTTGGATTCCTCAGCCTGTGCGAGCTCTTTTGTCATAACTGATCTCCCGGCGTTAGCCCTTTATCCCCGTCAAAGCAATACCTTCAATGATCCTGCTTTGGAAGAATAGGAAGATAGTAATCAGGGGAAGCGAAGCAATTGTAGCGGCAGCCATTTGAAGGTTATATTCAACCATGGCATCGGCTTCGTAAGATCCAATGCCCATCGCAAGGGTCCACATGTCGATCTTGTTCGTCACAATGATCGGCCACAGGAATTCATTCCAGACACCCAAGAACGTGAAGATGCTCAGCGCAGCAATGGCAGGTTTTACGAGCGGTACGACGACATTAACAAGGATACCCGGCTCAGACATGCCATCCACACGTGCTGCGTCGATCAGGTCATCAGGCACCCCCTCCGCAAACTGACGCATCAGGAAGATTCCAAAACCGCCGATCATGATGGGGAACAACAATCCCTGATAAGTATTTTGCCAACCCAAATCGACAATCCTCTGATACCAGGGCAAGATCAGCATTTCGCCTGGTACCATGATCGTCGCAAGCACGAGGGCAAATAGAACACCTTTCCAGCGAAATCGATACTTTGCGAATGCATATCCCGCCATCGTGCAAAAAATCGCATGGCTTAAAACAGCGATGCCAGTTACTAACAAGCTGTTCAGGTACCAACGCCCGAACATACTTTGGATACGTTCTCCAGACCAGGCATCAAAATATGCCTGCAAAGTGAATTGTTCAGGGATAAAGTTCATCCGGTAACTGTCTTCAAGGGTTTTAAAGGAGGTCAAGATCATCCACAGAAATGGAGCGATCATCACAACGGCACCCAACGTCAAGAGCAAATAAGCCGTAATTGTGCCAAATGGAATGGGCTTTCGGCGACGTTTCTGAGGGACACTTTCATCCTCAGTTCGTGTATCTTGTGCCACTAACTCCATATTTTCGCTCCAATCGATTGAATTATTTATATGTTAATGAGTTCTATCCAACAATCAACAACTGAAATTGAATAAAGTTGTACTGGGAGCCAGGAGCCTAGCTCCCAGTAACAACCACCTGCAACGAATCACTGCAGATCACTCGAGGTCCAGCGATTCAAAATTTGCCCAGAATTCGTCTAGGCTCATCTGCGATTCAACCATGGATTCTTGCAGGGCTTGAGCAATGTCCATTCCTTCAAGTCTGATCTTGTCCAGTGCCTCGAAGAACAAAACCTGATTATTGATGGAATCCGGATCGAAGATGATGCGCGCGTCGGCGAGCATATCGATGAAAGCACCATAGGAGCCTTCTGAGAACTCATCCTCTTGTGCTACTTCGAGGATTGCAGGAATGTCTCCGGTCTTCCGGCACCAGATACGATTCCCCTCAGGGCTTGTAATGAACTGCAGAAATGCGAGCGCTGCGTCGAGTTTCTCGCCCTGAGCTTGTGCTGTAATTGCCGGTGCCCAGAATGTGGCCAGTGTATCGCCGTTATCCGCACCTGCAGAAATCGGAGCTACATCCCAAGGTGTGTCCATGCCCACAAGTGTGCCCACAAGGCTGCTTGGAGCCTGCATAAAGCCAATGGCGCTTTCAGCATAAGCGGATTGCCAAGTATCATACACGCCGTCAACCCAGAGCGTCTCATCTGTGATCATTGGGATGTAATGATCCATCCAGGCCATACAACCTGGATCGTCCCAGGTCACTGTCCGTTGATCCTCACTGATGTGGGAACCACCAGCCTGATGACAGCGGATCTTGAAGTGATTGTATCCTTGCCATGTAGGCTGATACCAATGGCCAAAGACCTCAAAGTTGCCATCCTCGTCGAGGCCAGTTAACGCCCTGGCGGCTTCCAGATCCTCGTCCCATGTGGTTGGAGGGTTCAGGCCTGCTGCATCGAAGTAATCTGGATTGTAGTAATAAGCATCTGGACGCACTCCCGCCGGAGCAACCCAGTACTTCCCTCCAAATTTCGTGTCGTGGACCATGGGTGCCATATCTTCAAAGTTGAACATTTCCTCGGGCAACGGCTGATAAACGCCCTGACTCGCGTACAGGAGATAACTTCCCGAGTAAGCCCACTGAACATCTGGACCCGTACCGGTTGCAACCCCTGTAGCCAACTTGTCCCAGTATTGAGCCCAATCATAGGGTTCCAGACTTACACGGTAATCATCCTGCGAAGCATGAAAGCCTTCAATTAGCGCATTAATGGCGTCTACGTAGGTCTGATAGGTAAAGACCCAAGCGACGATTTCGACGGGTTCAGCAGAAGGTTCTTCAGCTTCCTCCTCCTCTTCGGCTTCCTCTTCCTCTTCAACTTCTTCCATCTCTGGCTCAGTTGGGGTATCCGTGGCTCCTCCATCGCAAGCGCCCAACACCATTGATGCAGCTATGAAGAGCAAAAGCAGGATATACAATGGATGTCTCTTCTTCATTCTGGCTTTCTCCAATCGGTTTGTATGCTTTGGTCAAGGCTCGACCACGATCAGTCCATTCGGCTGGCAAATTCAAGCGCCTGATTGATCTCGTAGAGAAGCAATAATCTGACCAAAAGCAATCGATGTAGACAGATAATCGCGCAATACCACCCCCTTTCATAATCTCAAGCGGCTTCCATGCCATCTGCAATGGTTAGCGTGCTTGCTTGACTATCAGAATAATTCAGTGAAAGCCTGAACCGATCGCCGCGGTACACCGAGTGCGTAAATCGCGCTGGTTCCCCCCTTTCGTCATACGCCACACCCTTCAATTCAAGGATCGGGCATCCCTCCGGACACTCCAACAACAAACTGTCCTCCGGTGAGACCTCTATCGCCTGGATGGTATCCCTGGAGAAGACAATGTTGACACCGCATTCCTCTTCAATGAACTTCAGCAGCGACACTTGGCTCAGGTCCGCCTTAAGGACCTGTGCATAGAACCTATGATCAAGGTAGGAGGTATGGATGGCGACTGGCTCCCCGGCAACGTACCGCAGTCTTCGTATGATGACGACTTCGGATCCGGGATTGAGATTCAGTCTTTCCTGAACCTCTAAGGGACACAGAATAACGTCTCTCCTCAGGACTTTGGTCTTCACAGAATAGCCGCGAGATTTCAACGTGCGGCTAAAGCTGAGCATCGTAGAGAAACCATAGGAGACCATTTCCTCAGCAACAAAGGTCCCCTTCCCCTGCTGCCGAAAAAGGAGTCCTTTGGCAACCATTCTCTCGATGGCTTTGCGTGCCGTCATCCGGCTGACATCATATTTAGCTGCGAGGTCTTTCTCAGAGGGGATCTGATCACCAGGAGTAAGTTCACCCGATCGTATGCGCGCCTCCAGAGTCTTTTGGATTTGCGCATAGAGGGGTTCGAAGGAGCTCTTGTCGACCATTTGGTCAATTTGGGGTTAATCAGGACTGATCGTATATACAGGTATATACGTGTATAGTCGTACCTAGTATATAGCAGTTCAGAGAAAAGTCAAATGATTAGAGGAATCGGCATGGAGTGGATACAAAGCCAATCCCCCTAATCCATCCATTCAAGATTTGCCAATCCGATAGAAGGAACTTTTTGAACAAAGTTGGCAAATGGAGCCTAACTTGAAGATAGCTCGGCCTACAATTTCAGGTTCTTGAATTGGGGTAAATGCTCGCGATGTTGGTGGAATAACTCCTTCACCATATCCTTGATCTCCTGGAGCGAGAGAACAGCCGCTGTCAGTGGATCATAGGCGATTGATTGGACGATCAACTCAGGATCGCCTCGCAAGGCTCCCTCAACAGCCATCTCATCGGCCATAGCGTTGATGTGATTCAGGGGGAGAACCTGATGGGGCAACGCACCGACCTGGATCGGATGAAAACCCTTACGGTCAGCTAGCACCGGCACCTCAACACAAACTTCATCCGGGAGGTTCTTGATGAGATCGTTATTCGCGACATTGCCGTTGAATTCGAAAGGTTCCCCGCCCATCAATGCATTAATGATGTACGCCGCATATTCATTCCCCCGTCCTAAATCCATAACCGAGACTTCTTCAAGCCATGATTCAGCGTTCTTACGCCATGTGCTCTCCTCACGCTGGTACTCATTCAAGATATATGCATGTTCGCCCGGATTCCAGCCTGTACCATGGGTACAATATTTTTCGATCAGGTCCGGTCTCTTACGAAACCACCAGTTATACTCCGAGCTATGACCACTGGATTCCGTGACATAGTAGCCCATGTGAATGAACATCTCGTTGCGGACGATCTCCTCATTGTAAATCTCTGGTTTCATCACCGCCTTGCGAATCAACGGGTAGACGTCCTCTCCACTCCACTCTAATTTAAGAAACCACGCTTGATGGTTGATCCCTGCGCAAAGATACTCGATCTCATCAGATGTTCGGTCTATCCAACGCGCCAGCATCTCGGCCGTGGATTGAACACTGTGGCAAAGGCCAACAGTCTGAATGAAAGATTCCCTCTGTATCGCTCTGCAGAGCATACTCATGGGGTTTGTGTAATTAAGCAGATAGGCCTCTGGGCAATATCGCTCCATGTCCTTTACGATATCAAGCATAACCGGGAGTGTGCGAAGCGCTCTGAAAACCCCGGCCGGGCCCCTGGTATCGCCGATATTGATGTCGACACCGTATTTCATAGGGATCTCGATATCATGCTTCCAAACCTCCGTGCTGTCAGCCAGGATCGTGCAGATCACCGCATCCGCTTCTTTCAACGCCCCAACACGGTCCATCGTGGTCTCGATCTTCGCTGGATATTCACCCAATTCGATGATACGCCGGACTGCCTTCTGGGCATAATCTAGCCGTTCTGGATTCACATCCATAAGAGTTATGGTCGAATCACGAAGTATTGGAAAGGTGAGGATGTCACGCACCAACTCCCTCGTAAACCGCAAACTGCCTGCCCCAATAAACACAATCCTTGTCATGACAATCCTCCACTTGAGCGGCGAACGCATCTTTCATTAAAATGATCAAAATCCTATGCGACCAGTACCAATAATTCTATATAGGCATTCGACGAACTCAAAACCAATGTCTACACCAGCTTTCAAGAACAGTTTCAACATACATACGTCGCCGTTTGAGCTATGACTGAATAGATATACAATCAATACTCTGGCAAACAGTAACTTCATGGTTGGAATCTCCTGAATTCCCTGGAGGAACGCAATATGACAAAAAGACCAAACATTCTATTCATCATGGTCGATCAAATGAGAGCAGACTGCCTCTCATGCGAAGGACATCCAGTCATCAAGACACCCAATCTTGATGCCCTTGCGCTCAGGGGCGTACGCTTTTCTCATGCTTTTGTGCAAAGTGCGGTATGTGTGCCGAGTCGGATGAGCTTCTACACAGGAAGATACCTTCACTCGCACCGCAGTTCCTGGAACAACGTTCCACTCTCCTCGAGCGAGAAGACCATGGGCCATTACGTGAGTGATGCTGGCTACCGGGCTGCCCAATGTGGAAGGGCTCATTACTATGCCGACACAGACGATGTTTGGATAAGCGATCCGAGGAAAGTGGAACAACTCAGCGCTACCCTCCCAGGATTGGAAGAATGGCTCAGTCACGAAACTTATACCAGTGAAGCTTATAGAGCCCACCTCACTGCCAAAGGGTATCCCGAGGATGTCTGTCGATACCCTACCGTACCTCGCATGGTGTCCGGTCACAATCTTGATAGTGACCCTTCTGCGATACCGGTCGACGTTCGTGAGGAGGACAGCGATACCGCTTTCGTAACGGACAAAGCAATCGAATTCCTGAACCAGCCCCATGAACACCCATGGTTTCTCTTTCTCTCATATTGGAAACCTCACCCTCCATTTTTCGCTCCCTCGCCATACCATAAGCTCTATGATCTAGACAGCATTCCCGAGCCCAATCGAATCGATAGTGAGCTTGAAAATCCTCATCCGTTGATAAACGAATATAGGCATGAGTTTAACGGGGAGCGGTTCGATGATGAGAAGAATTGGCGGCAGGTGAGAGCAACTTATTACGGTCTGATTACTGAGATCGACTACCACATCGGTCGTGTTATTGATTCTTTACGAGCAACAGGGCAAGAGGAGAATACGGTCATTTTTTTCACCTCCGATCACGGTGAATACTTAGGAGATCATTGGCTGCATAACAAGGAAATGTTCTATGATACAGCGTACCGTGTGCCATGGATCTGGTTTGATCCTCGACCCGAGGCAGATAGCACTCGCGGCATGATCTGCGATGCTTTCGTCGAGTGCATCGATGCGCTCCCAACCATGTTGGAAACTGTCGGCGTATCACCCACACCTGCAATCCAAGGTAGAAGTCTTCTCCCATGGATTTTCGGGGACAAACCTGACCGATGGAGGACCGCGGTCTACGCGGATTGGGACTTTCGGTGCTACCAAATGGGAGCGAATTTGAACTTAAATCCTGATCAATGCCGAGGGTGGATGGTGCGTGATCGCAATATTAAATACTGGCATCTCAACGGCTTGCCTGACGTCTTGTTCGATTTACAAAATGATCCTCTGGAATTACATAATCGAGCCGACGATCCAGAGTATGAAGATGTCGTGCAGAAATACCTGCTCAAGCTTATCGATTGGAGGATGTCAACAGAGGACCCTTCTCGAATTTCATGGACGTACCGGATGACCGAGCATCGACGAAGTCCGGATAGGCNNCCAGATGTATAGTTAAGAAATGAACTTCTACGGATAACCACAATACTAAGGGACATGCATGCTAGACCTCCAAAACTGGCCTTGGAAAATTGAACCCGACTACACTCGCCTATTGAATGCAATCAATCGAGAGGGCGACACATCATACGTCCCATTCCTGGAAATATTCGCCGATCCGGAATTCATCGCCGCAGCACTTGAGGAACCAGTTGTGCTCCATAAACTGGAAGACGGCACTCGAGAAGAAAAGGAGGCGATGCTCGATCAGAAGCTCCGCTTCTGGCATCGTTTGGGCTACGATGCATTTTGGGAGGGAGCTGAATTGACATTACCAGAACTACTTCAACTCTCTTCAAATGACACCGCGAACTACTCCCGTGGGACACGGAAGTGGGCCGACGAGCGAGCAGGGGCTATCACGAACTGGGAGGAATTTGAGCGTTATCCATGGCCATCTGCAATGGACGCCGATTACCACCTCATGGAATACATGGGCTCTCAGCTTCCGGAAGGCATGGGCCTCCTCGCAAGGATTGGTGGCATGATGGAGCCGCTGATGTTCCTCATGGGCCTCGAAACCCTCTCCTATATGATCTACGATGATCCCGAACTCATACAGGCCATCTGCGACAAACTCACTGAAATCCATATTCCCATTGCGAGCTCTCTGGTGCAGATGGAGGGTGTTGTCAGCCTGATGATGGGTGATGACATGGGTTACAAGACAGGCACATTCCTCGCCCCAGAACACCTTCGAACCTTCGTGTTCCCCTATCAACAACAGATGGCCGAGATTGCTCATAATCAGGGCATTCCATTTATCTTACACTCTTGTGGACTCCTGGAAGCCGTGATGGACGACCTCATTGAAGATGTCAAGATCGACGCCAAGCATTCCTTTGAGGATGTGATCGAACCCGTTGAATCATTCGTTGCTCGATGCACAGACCGCATCAGCGCCATAGGGGGTGTCGATGTTGATCTCCTAGTCCGAGGGAGTGAAAAAGGGGTTCGTGCTCGCACGCGAGAGATTCTACATGCCTGCGCGCCAAGTAAATCCTATGTCCTTGGAAGCGGCAATAGCATCACGAATTACATCCCGGTTCAAAACTTTCTTGCAATGGTTGATGAAGGCCGACGGTATAATGCGGGGCGATGATGCGCCGATCCGGCTGTGATACGCTTTATCATGAGTAAACATTACCTATCTGAGTTCGATAAATTCCCCATTGTCGATGCCCACGTTCATGTCCACCCACTTTTATGCCGTGAATTGAAATCCATCATGGAGCGAACAAGCCTGGCATATGTTGTGAATCAAGGAGTTCTCGAACTCTTTGATCTTCCATTTGAAGAAGGTATGCGGGAATTCCGAGAGTCCTTTGGTGATCACTTGATTTATTTCACAACACCTGATTTCAGTGATACTTCAACGGGCTTCGGTGAGCGTATGGCGAAAAACCTGGAGAAGAAAATCCTGAATGGAGCGCATGGCCTAAAGATCTTTAAAGAACTTGGGCTTCGACACCTAGATTCTTCAAGAAATCTCATCGCTATTGATGACGCTCGGTTGGATCCATTATGGGAGAAGGCCGGAGAACTTCAGGTTCCAGTATTGATCCATTCTGCTGATCCAGTAGCTTTCTTTGAACCGTTGAATGAGAATAACGAGCGCTGGGAAGAACTCCAAGAACACCCGGAATGGCATTTCGGCGGGTCAGAATTTCCCAGCCATGATGCTCTTCTAGAACAGAGAAATCGAGTCATTGAACGTCATCCAAGCACAACCTTCATCGGCGCTCACCTGGGGAATTACCCCGAAAACCTCAATTATGTGGATCATTGCCTCGATCGGTTCCCAAATTTCAACGTCGACACCTCTGCCAGGATCGGGGAAATTGGCCGCCATCCAGCGGAGGATGTGCGCGCATTCTTCTTGAAGCACCAGGATCGCATTCTCTTCGGTACAGACCTGATCATGGGATGGGCTGAAAATCCTGAGGATGTTACGGTCGGCTCAACTTTGGAGGAACACGAGAGATTCTATCGACGTCATTGGCAGTTCTTTGAGACCAATGATCCCCAAATTGAGCATCCATTCCCTATTCAGGGCCAATGGAAAGTTAATGCCATTGGTTTACCTCACGAAGTGCTCAAGAAGCTTTATTTCCACAATGCTCAGCGGATTATTCCAGGAATCGAATAAAAAGTTGAGAAGTCAATAAGTCAAGATGATGATGAGTCAACATGCTCTCAAAGGATGCACTGCTTTTCATCAAATAACGTGTTGACTTTTCGACTTATCAACTTCTTGACCTTATAACTACGTAGTAGACGCTTCTAACCGCTCCAACCAATCCATGATCCGTAGTGCATCCTCATACCTGGCACCAAAAGGAACCTGCGCCTCTCCGCGGACGACACGGCAGAAGTGACGTAATTCTTCTGCAAGCCAACCACTTGGTGAATCCGGGTCCGCGTAAATATCCAATCCCAGCGGCCACTCTGCTCGATCGGTCCATATTTCCAGTGGCTGCGGAACCAACTCCAGGCGTGCAGCCCATCCCTGGCCATAAACCTCGATGCGATCGTAGCCTTCGTGGCCCATCCCCGGCGGTGTGATGAAAGAAGCTGTAAATGAACCCCAAAGGTCATTCTCCCAGGCTAGATCGACCAACGCCAGATCCGAACCACCACCCTTCCTGGGGTGGATTCGAGCGGAGAATTGGATGGGCTCTTCCCCTTCCACAATGACATACGCGAGGTAGAGGTCGTGAACCATTAATTCACGAAGGGGTGTGCTTCTCTCTGGATGCCAGAGCGAGGCAGGACGATGACGGAATGAATGGAAATAGATCACCTCTCCTCGCTCGCGGATCTCAGTTAATAACTGCTTGATCTCAGCCACGAATAGCAGTGTATGACTAAGCATGACGTCTTCGGATCCTTGATCGATGAAGTCCAGCAGTTCCTCAGCCTCTGCATAGCTTTGAGCGAGTGGCTTTTCGATGAGGACTTTGCACCCAGCGGACAATGTCTGAGTCGATAGTGGAATATGAGTCGCGGGTCGTGTGGCGATCACCCAAGCTTCAGCTTCAGACTCTCCCAATGCTGTCGCTAAATCCTCCCAAACCGGAATCCCCGGAAGTTCCTTCTGAATACTTTGTCTGGCCTCTTCATCGGTATCGACGATGGCGACCAATTCTGCTTCACTCAATCCAGCCAAAGTCAGCGCATGTAAACGTCCAAAGCGCCCTACTCCAACAACTCCTATGCGGACCTGTTTCAATTCGTTCACTTCAACACCCCCCACCACTGTGCATAGAGTGTTGCGATCTTTTCGAGTTCAGATATCTCCACCCACTCAACCGCTCCATGGGCTTGATCGATGGAGCCTGGACCGATCACAACACATTCGCGATATATGCCTGCATAAACCCAAGCATTGGTTCCAAAGGGGACGACGGTCGGTTGAGACCCCGACCAGGAAGCAAAGTTTTGAACTAGTTGAGTCTCGGAAGACTCTAGGAATGCCACGCGTGATTTTATTTCCTCCATTTCAACGGGCTGAGGACTTACATTCTGGGCGAGTCTCAGCAATCGGTCCATTTCCTCCTCAGGATCTTCACCATCAACAAGTCGTCGATCAATAGAGATAGTGCAGGAATCAGGTACTACGTTCAATCCTCGTCCACCCTGGATAATTGAGACTGTGAGCGCGCCTACACCCAATTTCCTTTCAGCCACCTCAAATTGCAGACGACGATCTTCTTTCTCAAAAGCCTGGACAATGTGCGCTGCAGCCGTGATGGCATTTTCCCCCAGTTGAGGTTGGGAAGTATGGGTGGAAACTCCATGTACATGGAAATGCAGCCGTAGGACACCCTTGTGACCATAGACTGGAGTGCACATCGTCGGCTCAGCAACGACAAGCTGATCTAATCGAATCTCTTGGTCACGGATCCACTCTACAAAGGCTTCTGCACCAAGTGATTTCTCTTCCTCATCCATTGTCCCCAGAATCAGGAGATTCGGTTCTAACGATATTCCTTGCTCCTGAATACTCTCCAGGATCGCAAGGATCACGCCCATAGATGCCTTAGTGTCCACCGATCCTCTACCATAAACTCTGCCACCTTTTATCTCCCCACTAAAAGGATTACCCTCCATCTGCTCAACACCGACAGTATCGAGATGGACGTCGATTGCGATCCACTTATCCGTACTCCCCCTCCAAATACCGATTACATCCGGTCGATCTGGAAGAACCTCCAACAAAGAAGTCTCTGCACCTAAATCGGAGAACCAAACGGCGAGAGAACGTGCAAGCTGCCCTTCCCCTGGAATCTCGACTCGAGGACCTTTCTGTTCCGGATTTACACTTGGGATTCGAACAAGCCGGCTCACCCATATGGCCAGCCGATCAGCTTCAATCTCGAAAGTTTCATCGTAGGGCACAGTAACTAGTCCCTCCCTTCTAAACAAGTCCTGAAATTCATACTATCGATTCAGGACACCTTAGTTGGTCAATTACAGCACAAGCATCTTCAATATGCCTCTTACCGTCATTCAGAGAAAAGCAAAGATGTCCAGGCAACAGAGCCTCAAAGGACAACGCTGCCAGTTTACGAATGGAATCAATGGTTTCAGGGACATTACAATCATACGAATCCTGGAGGATGATTTTCCCTCCATAGAAAACCGCGTCACCGCTGATCAGATACCTCTTTTCAAATCCGGAGACGAGGAAACAAGTATGGTCATAGCTATGCCCGGGCGTTGCGATCGCCTCAATCACTAATCGACCAATTTCAACCTTCTCACCATGATCGACGGTATGATCAACATCGTAATTGCGATATACATAATTTGCAGGATAGACACCAGCCCGAATGGCGTCTGGAAGACTTATCTTTTCCGCACCATCCCTTACTGCTGCAGCTGTCCCACTCGAAGCATAAGTCGTGAGTGGGGTGAGTTCACTTAATATTTTTGATCCACCAGAGTGATCCGCGTGTCCGTGGGTCAGAAATAAGTGCCTGATATCATCCACTTCCAAGCCATCCTGGTTCAACACGCGCAGGATACGGTTAATGTCGATTCCGGCCCCCGCATCGAAGAGTAGAAAGCCATTGCCAGAATCAAATAGGTACATATTGCAATCATATGGGTCCGTGAGATCGAATCCAACGGAACCACTACCAATAAGGAATAAGCCCGGTTCGATCTGCATCTCAGCCCTCCCTCTGAATTCCGATTTAAGCTCACCTGAACCTTAAAGGCAACTCAGATATTGGAAGTTCTTCCCTCTCCCTGAAAGGGTGAGGGTCAAAGACGCAATCCATCGCGTTTGATCACAGCAGTAAATGTTGTACCTGTAAATCCTCAGCAGTATAGTATGAAGATACCAAAATAGGATTCCTTCAAATTGGATGCAATGATGACAAATAAACAAAACGACCCAAAGACGAAACCAAATTGGTTGAAATGGCCCATCGGCTTGATTGGTTTCGTCCCCCCTTACACTCCTATCACCACCGAATTACTTTCCAAGAAGGTCGATGAAGCGCTCAATGTCGGTGCGGATTCACTCGCGTTCCCATGCGAGGTCGAGGGCTATGCGTTATGGCCAACTAAGGTCATACCACCTGCTCCCAACGCCGCTATCCCCGACGTCCTCGGCTCGCTCATTGAGATAGCGCACAAAAATGGATTGAAGGTCATAGGACATTGGATGGGTGTACATTGTCAATCCAGCTTCTGGAATTCCCATCCTGAATGGCTTCAACGCAAATATGATGGCGAGTTGATCGAAGCCGTGCCGGGAGGAACACCTTGGCCCGCAATGTGTCTGAACTCGCCTTTTGGAGACAACCTACTGAACCAGGTGGACGAAGTACTCCGGCTATACCCAATCGATGGGATCTACTGTGATGGCCTCTACCAGAGGTTCACAGGTTGTTACTGCGAATACTGCCAAAAGAAATTCAGCATCAATAGACGTGATCCAATGCCTGAGGATACATTGGGTCCAACGATGATGCGGTTTCGAGAAGAAACTGTCTGCGATTTCCTCTCAAAGTTTCGAGATATCATCGATCGTGCTTCTCCGGAAACCCCTTTCATCTTGGATACTGTGGGCCCTACACTGGGTTGGCTGCGAGGTGAGGACATCCCAAGGATGCGTCAGTATGTCGATATCTTCCTCCTCGAAAGCTATTGGGAAGTGCGACGACAACTTATTTGGACCGATGGGATGGAGGCAAGGTTGACTCGCGCGCTCTCCGGCCTCGACGTCTGGTCCCCGAAATGGCTCGCACGTAGCCCGGATCATGAGCACGTAGCAGTTCCTGAAGATTCCGTCAGAACTTGGATGGGGCAGAGCATTGCGAACGCGTGCCCTCCGTTCCCACTTGAGCAGAACCTCTTTCAAGTTGATGCGTCGCTTATGCCTGTGCTTGCGGAGGTCAATGAGCACAGCCGGATCGTCGGTGAGTACCTTGCGGATGCACAACCATTAGTGAATATAGCGCTTCTTTATCCATACCAATCCCTTCGCGCAGTGGACATGAAGGACCGTGAAATTATTCTGGAGCACTTTCAGGGTGCATACCAAGCATTGTCCGAACACCACATACCATTTGAGCCGATCACGGAGGAGCAGATCATCTCGGGTGTGTTGGCAGGGATGGACCTTTGCCTGATACCAAATGCCAAGTGTCTCTCCGATAAAACGGTTGAAATGCTGAGCAGCTACGCTCATGAGGGTGGGAACCTCATCCTTTGCTTCGAGACTGGCATGAAAGATGATGCTGGTGAGATTCGGGAGGATCCAGCTTTATGGGACCTGGCTGGTGTCAAGGCAATTGGTAAATTCGACGCTTTCGGACCCAGGGGAATCGCCGGCTACGGTGGGGGGAGTCCAACCCTCTACTGTCGCATCAATTACAGTCATCCTATAACAGAAGGGCTGGAAAACCGGCTCACTTCATTCTCTGGATCGACACTGCTTCTCGAGATCGAGGATAATGTGGAGACAGTAGCGCAAGTCTTGGATTATGATCCTGAGGTATTGAAAAGAGACGGTTTCTTCACCTGGTATCCGGGTGAGGTCCTCAGCCCTCTAATAACTGCCCGTGAGACGGAATGGGGTTCTCGGATTGTATTCATCGCTGGAGATTTAACCAGATCGTACTGGCTCCATGGCTGGCCGGAGTTGTCCCAATTGTTAGCACAAAGTGTCTCCTGGGCTACTGGAACTCGCCCTCCATATAAGATCATAAGCAACCACCCGCTGGTTGAGGTTAGGGGTTATGTACGCAATGAAGAGGGTGAATTGATCCTCATCCTGAGCAACCTAGCATCCAATCAAATGGCGACTGTGAGGGGTGGTGGGTTCCCCGCTGATCCTCGCAACCTCATCCGAAATCACCATGTCACACACATTGTCCCGCAGGCGAATATCAAGATCCTCTTGCATGGTGAACTCGGCCAAGGGAAAAATGTTCACGCTTTGCTATCATCAGAGATTTCTTCTGAAATACAAGGTGATTCGTTGGAGATCTTGATTCCAAGGCTTGGACCTTACGAAGTGGTGTTAATTGAATGAGATAGATGCCGGCGGTATGTCATTTTGAGCGAGCCGTTTTCTATATGTCATTTTGAGTGAACGCAAGGCGATCGGAGAATCTCATTTTCCGCTGTTATGGTCCAACCAAACCAATAAACGAGATCCTTCGCTGACGCTCAGGATGACATACATGCGTCTGTCATTCCGAGCGAGCAGTTGAGCGGCGAGAGAGGAATCCCTGAGACAATACTCATACAAATTATCATCATAGGGATTCCTCGGCACTGTCGCGCCTCGGAATGACAGATTGTTGGGAAACAAGATCCCTTCCATACAAGGTACGACTGAACATCCGAAGGAATCTATTTGAACGCTGAAAAGAAATGGTCGAAGAAGCGTTCACTATCGACCGAAAGTGCAACCTCGTGATCCGACTCTGGGCCATCCGGATCCCAATGCATAAATCCTAAGAGTCTCTCACTCTGCAATTCCACATCTACGGTTCCACGCTCAAATGTGCATATCCCATCGTCAAAAATTGTCGAAGCTGCCAATGGATCGTGAAACACAATCCTGTCTTGTCGTTCGAACCACACCTCGGCAAAATCTAACACCGGCTGCAGCAGATCACTCCTAAATCGCTGCCTTACTTCTTCTGCTGACATCCTGACTTGAAGCGTCACATCGATGCCGACTGAACGATGGATCTTAACTGGAGTCCTATACACGATGGCCGTCGCATGGGCATCCCCTTTGGCGTTCCACTCTAAATGACTGGCACCATACCCCGACAACTGATTGGTGAATGAGCCACACATCATCACGAGCGCCTTTAAGAGGCTGGGCGCCTCCGGGTCTTCCCTGAATAACAAACCAATGTTCGTCAGTGGACCGATAGTCAACAGTACCACCTCACCTGGATTTGCGCGGATGGTTCTTCTCAGGAAATCCACAGCTTCCCCTGTAGGGAAATCAACATCATGATCCCAATTATCAAGTGCGACAGCCTGATGAGCGATTTCCTGTCGTTGAGGAATGAGTAATGGTGACTCAGCACCTGGGTAAATGGGAACATCCCTCCCCGCAACTTTACAAAGCGCACTTGCAAGCATAGCCCGCTTAACCGGCTCACCTGTCACAGTCGTAATCCCCAACAGATCACACTCGGGTTGGGCGAGGAGGTATGCCAGACAAACGGCATCATCGATATCGGAGCCGATATCAGTATCCAATAGAACTTTTTCCATTAGATTCACACTCCAAGTAACTGGTCAAGCAATATTAGCTTGAGACTATTATCCATTCGCTTTCTTAACTCGACGTTCAATCGCTTCGATAGCCTCATGGAATGGACGCTCGAGGTAAGCAAGATGATCTTCCTCACCATGGTGGTGCGTGACTGTACCCGACGGAAACTGACGAGTTCGGTCACGTATATAATCAATCCCACCATGCAGCAGAGTGAGCATGTAATGCGCTGTTTCTTCGCTATACATTCCCCATTCCCCACTAACGGCAATGTAGATGGGTGATGTGTGCGCCATGATGCCCCTGCCCCATTCATCGAAGTGAGGTTTTGCATCATAATAATCCAGTGCGCCTACCCTTGCAGCGAACCACGTGTTGTGATCCACCTCTACTTTGGCGCGTAACTGCAGCCGCCTCGCACCGTTGGGTTCACTGGTGTTTGCAACAACGCGCCCCTCCTGGACAATCTCCAGGATTTGGATCGGTAGGATGCTCTCTACAGAGGCCTCGATCTCGACAGTTCCACCTTTCCCCGATAATGAAACTGTATCGCCAACCTGAGCCCCGTTAATGGAGAATCTCAAGATTGGCCCACCACTGAGAAAAGTACGGCCCAAGCGAAGATGTTTGCACCAATTGTCATAGGTGAAGGCTTCATCCGACGGAATATTTACGTAGGTCCGATACAGGCCGATTGGCACTGATGCCGTCATTTTGTCTGTTCCACCGACGAGCGGCAATCGATAACCGCCATTCAGATATCGATAGTATTCAAGGTGGTTATATTTGTTGTGCACGAGCATTTCAACAGCGTCCGCCCTACCCGTTGCAATCAGAGCCGGTGGCTCACAATTCGGGTTAGGAAAATGCGGGATGATGACAGTACCGCCCTGCTCATGGCAAGCATCCGCCCAATGAGACAATGTTGTCTCCATCGTACCACCCAACTCTGCCTCCCCGGGTCCATCCGAACACCACGGCATTACAGGACTCTTCAGGCCAAGCAAGATAAGATGTCCCAAAAGATGTTGGCGATTCTCTTGGCTTGTATAGACGATCGTTGATCCATCAATAGAAGTCATTGGACGACCAATGAAGTCTTCGGTGTTTGTGAAGAGATTTCCCCATTGTGATTGAAGGAGATTGACAACGTTCAACCCTTCACACTGTGCTTCAAGGTTCGCCCCGATGGTCGAGAGGAAATGAACATGTGAATCCCCACTGAACCAGCCTTCAGAATTCATGTCGATCCAACGCTTCAACTTGATCTCCAGTTCCCTCTGTCCGGGCTTGATCTCCACTTCACGCTTCAATGGTTCATACTCGAATCCTCGCGCGACTTCCACGAGCACTTTCCCCCTTGGAAGCCAGCCCTGACAAGATCCGTCGATGTAGGCATATGTAGTGTGGCCAAGCCTCACATCACCACCCACATCGATATGCCACGTCCCCATGTCGGAAAGCAAATGGTTGTGATGTCCATGAGGTTGGTACGGAATACCCTCCGGCGATTGGAAATGAATGCGACAAGGAAGTAACTCTCCTGTCCCCTCATCCACCACTTTCACATGGACCCAATTCTTTCCACCATCAAGCACCTTCACGTAGACGACGTCGTTTTCGATTCCACTATGTTCCAGAACTTCACCCCAGTTCAGATCAGCAATGAGGTCTTCCTCTTGCTTGATCTTGAGTGTTGCAGAAGGTTGGGCTGCAATCTCGGCGTACGCGGGGCTGCTCACCTCGCGCTTGGGTTTTCCAAATCCAGTGAGACCCGACTCCTCATCTTCCTGCAGACTCTCCGTTGAAAGCGGATATGGGAATGTCACCACCCCGCGGTCTACTTCCAAAGACAGGGAGAACGGCAACTCAGCCTTTTCCTCTTCCTTGAGTGTTATGACCACTGGCAGTAGTGATTCACGCCCGAATGGATTCTCTTCATAGGTACTCAGTGTGATCGCACCAATGATGAAGCGCTGCTCCTGTGGCTCGATCCGTATGGAATTTAACTCCCGTTCAGGATATGGATTCTTCCAAGCCCAGAGCACAAAGTGCTGCGGCCAAGCCATGCGTACATCCATTTGACGCTGACCCGTTTCTTCCCACCTTCCCACTTCCCGATTAGGTAGATAATCCTGTCCATCCGGAACACATAGCATGGCGAATCGTCCCCATTCCGGTGGAACAGCACTAATCTCGAAACGCTCACGGATGGGCACTTCGACTGCCTCATTATCCGAAAAAATAAACCCATATTTGGCCACAAGCCTTCCCACGGGTTCACCTTCAAGGATCTCAGAATCGAGTAAACGATGAGCAAAGATGACCCAATGAACGCACTGAGCTAGTGGGATTTCAACGGATTCCGTGTAGGCTCCAGAGCCAAAGCCAATAAAAGTAGGTTCCCCGGAATCCGCTGATGTAATAAAGAAAGGAATTCCTCGGAGAGTTTGATGCCCTTCAGGAATTTGTGCTCCTTCTTCAATCCAATCAGGCTGCACATTACACAAATTCGAGAGATCAACAGGCTTGTAATCGCTCATTTCAGGGATCCTCCTTCCAACACTTCCAAACCCGTGAAGCATTTCATCAGCATGTTCATTTATGAATTCCCCTTGGTTGAATAAGTAATTTCTTTATGCTTGAGATGACCGTGTGGATTTCATTCCATCAAATACTCATGCGCCAGGATGAGGAAAACGCTTGCTGTCCAAGTGTAAGCCTGGTCTCGAAGCCCCTCACCCGTCAGTGCATTGAAATTCTCTGCCATCCCGCTCTTCAAAGCCATGTCACAAAATCGTCGGCTGATTTCCTTCGCCAAATCCGGCTCACCGCATGCCGCAAGGGCATCGACCAATAACATTGTTGAAGGCGCCCAAATTGGCCCTCGCCAATAACCATCAGGTTCATAGTACGGGCTCTTTGGACTCTCACTAGCGAGCCCAAACTCTGTGATGAATCTTCCCTCTTGGGTCAAGCCTTCAATCAGCTTTTCTTGGTATCTCGCCGGGAGGCGCTCCCCAAGCAACAACGGGATGAAGAGCAGGAGGCTCTCCGAATCGATCACAGTATGATCGCCCGATCGCAACGCAACAAACCGATCATACTTCCATGAATGAGAAAGGAATAAGTGGGAGAGCACCTGTGCCCTCCCTTTCCATCCCCGTGCCTCGTTCTCCTTCCCCAATAATTCTGCAACCTTGGAAATCACCTCCATCTGAATGATGATGTACGTGGTTAAATCCGGCGACTCGATTGGGGGCTGAACTGTAAAAACGGTCGAGTTGTCCCATCCCGAGTCATTCCCATGGTTGTATTGGGGAATACCATCCCCATCGTCATCTCGGAACTTGAACCACCATTGGTTCCAACGTTTGAGCGGCTCATAAACTTCATTCAGCCGATCAATATGAATAGCGCCAAAGTTTTGCAGCATTTTGTCCAAGGCCCAACCGTGAATCGGGGGTTTACAGAATGTCCAAAATTCAAGTCGATCACTGATGGAATCTGGGAATACGCCCGATTCATCCTGGTGATCAATGAGAATCATGAACTGATCCCAGGCCATTTCAGGTTTCTTGTACGATAATGCAATGGCATTGAAGCAGTTATCCCAACTCCAAAGGCTCGTCATCCAATTCTTCGACATCAACATCGCTGGTCGCTGCAGTAAACCTGATGGCTCGACCACGCAAGACCATGTTATATATGCGGCCAATTCTCCAGCTTCCCTGTAAACCTCGGGCACCTCCGGCATCTTCTTCAACCAATCCGAGAATTCAGCTTCCACGAGTCCCACGGCCTCATCAAAAGTCTCAATGGTCTCCCGCTCACGCCAGACAGGCATGAACTCCTCGATGGTACATTCGCCAATTCCACTCTCAGAATCGGGCACGATGTCGAAGGTTATGAATTCCGTCCGATCAACATTCCAGGGTGCCTCTACCACCAACTCACCCATATGAGGGGTAAGCATATACTTCGTTTGAAGCCGATGACTGGTCACTTCCCACCTATCCCCTAATCGAGGAATTGCGTTATCAAACATCGTTGTCTGTGCATGGAAACGAATTGTGACTCCCTGGCAACGGATGCGCACCAACTTTGGTTCCTGGATACAGATTTCAGCATATCCACTCTCACACTCCAACCTTAGAAGAGATGGAGAGGCAACTTCATTAAAAGCTACTGCTTGCATATCTTCCATCAGATCAACTCGGAACAACTCTTGTAGGTTGTCTGGATGATGGTGTGTACCGTGAATACTCCTCATATAGAGCGCGTTGTCCCTAGTAGATGTTCGCTCAAGGTGGGAGAAGGCGATGTAGGAACCAAACCGGCTAAATGGGACTGTACGGAGATCGAAATTCATAGGTTCCTTTTCCAATCTTCACAGGTTGATGTTTCTTGGCGGCTAAGATGAACTATGGAAGATAACCATCTATCTCGTGATCGTGATTTTCTGAAGGCCGCGCGGGGCGTCTGGATCAAGACCCTTCGCTTTAGCCAGGTGATAAACAAGCAGTTGACCAGGGAGGATGTTTTCCAATGGTGAGAGCCACTCCTCTCCACCTGCAGGCATCTGCAGAGGCCATTGAGCCAATTCAAGAGCCTCGCGCTCCGCTGAGATTGAAATGAGTGAAACTTTCTTCTCATCGCGAAGAAACTGGCTTAAATTGACCATCTCATCGAACACCAATCCCTGAGGTGCTATGAGAATGACTGGAAAACCCTCCTCAATCATCGCAATAGGGCCATGCATAAGATCTGCTGGCGAATACGGCTCAGCAACAAGGTAAGCTAGTTCTTTTAATTTGAGTGATATCTCAAACACCGAGGCGTAGTTATAGCCCCGCCCAATGACAATGCAGAGTGATTCTCCAAGCAGAGGCTGCACAGCATCTACACATGCAGATTCAACGTTCTTCAATATCTCCCTCATACGGCCCGGGATTTCGAAAAGCCGCCTTCGATCCAATTCGCTACCGGAAGATGCAATTGCCATCAAAGCTATGGCTGCAAGCTGTGAAGTATAAGTCTTCGTTGCTGCAATGCTCCGTTCAACGTCGGTGTGAGTGTCAATGACATGGGCTGCATGTGAAGCCAAAGGTGAATCAGGCGAATTGGTGATGGCTACTGTTAATGCACCCTGTCCTCTTGCCTCCTTCATAACGGCAACAATGTCTTCAGATTGGCCAGATTGAGAAATCCCAATGACTAAGGAATCCTGAAGATCTGGGGGGCTCTGATAACTGGTGAAGAGAGAGGGAGTAGCCAGTGCAACCGGCCATCGGTTTTTCGCCCCGAAGAGATACTTTGCGTATCGTGCGGCGTTATCCGAGCTTCCACGCGCTACCAATGTGACATAACTGAAGCCGACAGACTCGAGCTCCTCGACAATCTGAATGACATTGGTGTGCTCTGTGGTCAGGAAACCTTCGATGACATCAGGCTGCTCGTGAATCTCTTGATAGTAGATAGACACTGAAAAACAATCTCCTCACTTGAATTGTGATGACAGCGGAAGATACCTCGCCACAACCTTATTCCCATCCTTCGCTCAATCCCACCACTGGAGACCTTTAGGTGATGACAACGCACAACAACAATTGATGACTCTCGATCCAGTTCGAGCTTAGGCTGGTGAAGAGATTTTGCAAAAGAAATAATTCAGTTGCGGTTGAATTCTTCCTTCCTACTCGAGGATAGGCTTTTGGGACTAATATCTGCAAGAGCTGCATAGCCTCATTTGGATTACCAGTTTTCCAATGCTGCTGATATGTCCTGCCACCTTACACCCTCCAGATCAGGAAAAATGACATGCGCTTGACCAACGCGCTCTTCGGGTCCAAGACCTATGGCCCAAAATCCCCCCGCCAGCGCAGCCGCAACTCCTGCAGCAGCGTCCTCGGCAACAGCAGTTTCACACGCTTCAACACCGAGTTGACCAGCACAGTGAATGAATAAATCTGGGGCCGGCTTTTGTCTAGTAACGCTATTGCCATCTGACACAGCATCGAGGTAGTCCCAAAGCTCCAATTTCTCGAGGACGGTTCGTGCGTTCTTACTGGCAGAACCGACACCGGCCTTGATTCCCATTTGTTGTAATTCCTGGAGCAGTCCTAGCGCGCCCGGCAGGAGGTCAGTAGGCGTCATCTGTTGGATAGACTCGACATAGTAATCATTCTTCCGAGCCATCCATTCCTCTATCTGTGCTTCTGAAGTCTCCATGCCGTCTAATAGCAATTCGAGCGAACGGCGACGTGGGACTCCACGTAATGCCTCGTTACGTTGTCGGTCAAAAGGTACTCCCAACTCATCTGCCAATCGCTTCCAAGCCCTGTAGTGGTATTCAGATGTGTTTGTCAACACTCCATCTAGGTCGAAGATGATGGCGTTAATCTCTGCCACGGTGCTAACCAGCTTCTTCCCATTTTCCGCGATTTGCAGGACCTACCCAAAAACCATTCTTTTGTGTCCAACCATCTGCCTCGATCTCGAGTTCTCTTGTCTTCCAGCCACGATTTATCCGATTTGTAAGATCGTCAAATCCTTTGTTCCAACTCAGACCATCTGGCACCGTAACGTTCATGCTCCCTGCAGCATTTCCATATCGCAAAGACGATTCAATCGTATAGCCCCAAACGAATGCCGAGAGGAAACCAGCAATCGCAGAATCTCCCGATCCGAGCGCACCAACAAACTTTTCTTCTTCATACACCGGGAACCACAACTCGCGATGGCTCCAGTTGTCAATATCGGCGGGCTTGACGGCACCGAACTTCTCGAGTCGATCCGCTCCTGCAGTTCTGATGTACAACCCAAGATGCCCACACTTGACCATTGCCACGCCTGTTCCCATTTCAAGCATCTGCTCCCCAAGAGACGCGATTTCGTCCACCTCCATATAGTCTAGGATAGAACCATTCGGCCCGGCTTTTTCGTTCCTTTCGAGAAACTCCTCCCTTTCCAGGAAGAAAAAAATCTCCTCTGCGCTGGGCATCATGATGTCCGTAAGAGGAATCCAGTTTTCGAGGATTGCCTTCCAGTCAGACTGACCTGCTTCGGATTCGACATCCGGAATGGAGAGATCCAATGCGGTCGTGGTTCCACTCTCCTTGACTCCTTTGAGGATTCTGGTCAATTCTGCCCCAGTGTCTTGATACAGGTTGCACATCCAAGGTGGGTAACCACAGAGAAAGAGTTTGCTCCTGGCTACAATGTTAAAGTCAATATCATCCAATCCAAAGGTATCGTTAGCCCCACAATGGTGCAGGTAGAACCGGTCTATGCCAGGTAAGCATATGGCAATCGTATAGGAGGTTGATTCACCCGGAACCATTTTCAACCCTTCAAAATGGCCCTCATTCTTTTCATACCAACGAAAAACTTCCTTCCCGAATTCGTCATCTCCGACTTTTCCAATAAGCTCGACTTTCGGTCCTAACCTGCTGATGGACACTCCAGCATTGGTGACAGGCCCACCCGCTGCGACGACACACTTCCCCATATTAATCATCTTGCCAGGGACAAGCACCGACGTGATATTTTCGACCTCATCCTCAATCGTAAATGCTGGAATGAGATCCAGACATAGATGGCCGGCGATGACGATATCAATATCTCTTTCAGATGCATTACCCATGACGGTATGATTATCCTTATCTTTGATTTCAGGTGCTACTTACAACATTCAAGATTCTTGCTTCTCAGTGTCAGAATTGACTCGATCAAGTTGCGACTTGGGATTCTAAAAACTCCAAGAAACTGGTTACGCCTCCACCGACATGGTGCACAATCTCCGGCAGCTCCAAGGGTTCTTCTGAGACGTCGAAGAAGTCTGCATCGCGGGACTTCGCGGTGATCATTTCAGCGTCACTTCCTCTGACTCCGGGTCCCAAGTATGTGAGTTCGTCACCCCAAAAACAACAGTTCTCAATAGGGATTCCGCGCTCGAAGACGACATTTTCAAGTAGGTAGTCGACGTTATCAGCCTTTGTGGTCATCCCGACTTCCAGAAATTTGGCATCGGTCGTAGCCTTGACCTCGATGCCAAGCTCTCGTCCCATTTCTATTGTTTCTTCGATCAACTTCGTGATACCACCCTCATATCCGCAATTGTTCAGGTTCTGATTGAGCAGATCCAACTCGCCAGGCTGTAGGAATAGCTTTCCCATCCGGTCTAGGTTGACAAGGAGGTCGATCTTACAATAGTTGGGGCGAGTGAACACAACATCCGTATCGTAGCCGTAGTCATTCAAAAGATGCATATGGACCGCGAAAGCTAGTCTGTGGATCCCGATCTTCAAATCCATATCGGGAAGCACTTCATGAAGTGTAATCATGTTCCCATCCACATCGAAACCGTAATCGAACGCCCCTCGGGCCAATCCCAGGTACAGGTTTCGCAGAGCTGCCGCCGAGAAATGCTCATGGAGTTTGCCACCTGCGATGTTATTGTATGTCGTTCCGCTGATTACACAGAGTACTACCACCTTCTCCAACAACGCGGTCATCAAAGGTATCACTTCATCGATGGGTGAATCTCGGGTCACTACAGCTGTTCCATCCCAATCGAAGAATATAGCTTCATACTTCTTTGTGATCATCGGGCCAATGATAAATACAGGATTTGATCCACGACGTATTGTCCCCAGTTATTTGTACTCTACAGTCTTCTCGGTCCTTGCTTCTAAAAGATATTCCCTATCATCCACAATGAAGTAGAAGTCATTATCGGACAAGTTCACCAGAGTGAGTTCATCCTTTGTAACAGTGACCCTCACCCAATTCAGCTTCCAGTGGATCTTGAAACTAATCTTATGGATCTGATCTGGCAGACATGGTTTGAATGTCATGACATCAGCGTTCAATGCGCTCTGTAGCCCACTGAAACCAAATACAACGTCCTGCCACATGCCGCCAACGTTGGCAAAGTGTGGGCCGTCCGATGCTCTAGGGTATTTACCAAAATCGACATCGATGGCTCCCTTCCAGAACCCATAGGCTTGTTCGGGATAGCCAATGTCCGCAGCGACGTGGATATGCTGAACCAATGAGCAGGTCGAATCGTGAATCGTGAAAGGCAGGTAGTAGTCAAATGAAGCTCTCTTTTGTTCTAGTGTGAATGCGCTGGGAAAGACCGAGAAAAGTGCCACTACGTCAGCTTGCTTAGCCGTCTTGGACCGGAATGCCTTCTCCTGGGATATAAACTTGCCAAACAGCTCTGTCCTATCTTTCCAAATCGCACCGACGTCAACGGGCGCGAATGCTGTCTCAAAATGATCGCACTGCCAGACAATGTTCCTTTCTTTATCCATTGGAATAGTTATGCATCCAGCGACCTCTCGGAAGCGATCGATTTCTCCTTCGTCCAGCGATATCTTAGAAGCGAGCTTCTGGTATTTCTCCGGAGCTTGCTCATCCATCATCTCCAACACATTCACAGCTAATTGCAAGTTGAACTTAGCGCCATAGTTCGTGTATGCGTTGTTGTTCACCAGCGGCTTGTATTCGTCCGGCCCAGTGACACCATAGATCTGGAAACCAGGAAGGCCTGGTATTACGTCCACCCGGTCGAGCCAGTAGCGGGCTGTCTCAACGATGACCTCGGCACCATAATCAAACAGAAAGTCAATGTCATCCGTTGCCCGGTAATAGTGCCAAAGGCCAATCACCACGTCACCCACGATGTGGACTTGATGATCCGCGTGCTCCCAGAGCACCACTACTTCCTTACCATCGTATGACGATACCCAGGGGAATTTGGCACCACCGTAGCCATAGTGCCTGGCCAATTTGCGCGCTTCTGGCAAATTCCTATACCTGAACATCGGCGTATTCTTGGCTGCGACGGGATCGGTGTAGATATAGAAAGGATTAATGAAAATCTCCATATCCCAGAAAGCACCACCGTAATACACTTCGCTGAGCATGCCCTTAGGGCAAATCAACCCACGATCTTCATCAGCAGCCTTGCCTCTTAGCAGATGGTAAAGGGCCATCCTCATTGCGTGTTGGCTGTCGTACCCTTCATCATCATCGGCTTCAATGACTACGTCGGCTCTGTTCCAGTACTCGGACCACCTGGCTACGTGGTCCTCATACAATTTTTCGGAGTCTTTCTCGATGTTCCGATCGACGAACTCCTGTGCCGTCTCGACCAGCTTCTCCCTGTCAAAGTATTGATCTGCAACTGCAGCTGAGACTTTCTTGATGAAGACCTCTTCGCCCTCAGCCAGCTCGAATGCGGCGAGCGTTCCAATCCATCGTTCCTTAGACTGGATTTCGTACGCTTCCGTCTTTGAATTCACCATCTTGCACGCAGTGACAATCCGCATATCGTGATTGGTGAAAACGTCTGAGTAGACGACATCGCCTTGGTTCCCTACTCTGTTTTGGGTGAACTTTTCATAGCCGTTTGTTCGCACGTCGTTATCGACGAAACTTGTCACTCGAACAGCTGCCGACCCCGATACCACCTTCAGCCTACATTCCTGGACACAGACGAACCTCTCTTCAGGGTCCATAAAACGCTTGAATGCAACTTCTACATCTTTCCCCGACTTTGTCTGCCAATTCAATGTGCGATACAGTGTAGCCGTCTTCATGTTTAACCAACGGCGGTAGTTCTCGACCGTAGATGCCTCCATGTCCAGCTTCTCTCCGTCCACCTCCGGGACGAAACCAAGAAAGTAAGGTAGATTGACGACGCCAACATTTAAGAAAGGATGCATCGCACCGATCACCGACATGAAGGTTCCCCACCGACTCTTTTGCGCAGGAATCTCCTCCAGCGTTGTGTTCACCATGAAACGATAGTATTCAATTGACTGATCATCGTCATAGAGCCCTTCATCGAGGTTTGCCCTCACCGAGAGGTAGCCTGTTCCTAAACCCAGTATTGACTCGAAGTGCCGGTTTTTGCTGACATCGAATGGCTCCTCGACGACGCACCAATCTTGATCAATGATTAGTTCTTGATCATTCATTCTTTGGCCTCAATCCTATTGCTAAAGATGAGACTACGCGCAAGCATTCTTGAGGTATCACGAGATCCCATAATGGGCATTGATCTCTTCCTGGAACTTGTCAACCTTCCCCGAGAGCACGTCTTTGACTTTCACGCGACATCCGGATGTAGCTGACTCCAAGACCGCGTAACTGCATGCCAGGTCCTTGAGACCTTCTTCACCATCTACCTCAGGGTTGATCCCTGAATCAATCGCCTTCAACCATGCGATTTGCTGTAGCGCGAAGTGATCTTCCGTGATCCCATATGGATAAAACTGCTCACGCTCTTCATCCGCCATATCCCGTTCGAATCGTTCCATAAGTGGGTCACGTGTCCCGTCGTCCCGGATGAGTGTACCATCCTGAATGCATCCCTCACTTCCATAGACCAGGAATGTACCTGGTAGGTAAAATTCGTCTCCGCGCGCAGCAATTGACCACGAAATCTGTCCTATGGCACCATTTTCAAAGCCCAATAGCGCGAAAAAGGTGTCATCCGCTTCACAATTGACTGTAGTGATGATGTTTCCATCTTGATCTCTTCGGTAGCGCGTCTTCTCAAAAACTCTTGTTTCTGCGCTTACCCAATCAACCTCGCCAACAACATAACGCATGAAGTCGAAGAAATGCACACCCCAGTCGATGGAGCAGTGGCCTCCGGCCAGAAGTTTACTGTGCCGCCACGGAGTATCGGCTACTACCTTATCGGGGCTCCATTCTCCATGAACACCAACCGTGACAGCCATGCGCGGCTCGCCGATCAAGCCGCGCTTCACCGCCCAGCCCATCGCACGAGTTATCTTCTCATCACGCAATGACTCAAAAATGCCAAAAGTCACCCCCTGCTTTTTCGCTAGTTCCACAACTTCAACGGCACCGGCAACTGTGAGCGCAGGTGGTTTTTGACTCAACAAATGTTTTCCTGCCTCAAGGCTCGCTTTCCCAATTTCATGATGCATAAAGATGGAGGTAATGTCATTAACTGCGTTAATTTCGCCGTGTTCAAGCATGTCACGATAATCGGTGAACACTTGAACATCCACATCATCCTGAATATCGCTCAGGTACGTATGAGGTGTATTGTAAGAATCGTCCGAATCCTCCGGTACGATTGGCGGCAAAGGTGGTGGCCCCTCCCCTCTTTTTACGTGTCGTAACGCGTTCTCCTCTAAGATGTCCGTCAGCGCTGTGATACAGAAGTTGTCATATCCAGCTTCGCGAATCCCTTTGTAGGCTTGCAAGTGTGCATTTAGGATGCGCCCACATCCAACAATGCCGATCTTGATCATATTACCTCTCCCCTCATGTATGGCATGGGTAGTGGAAGCGATACAGCTTGTCCCGTTTGCGCTGAGATGATCGCTGCTTCCACGATTTCCTGAGCGTCAAGGCTTTGCTCAGGACTGCACATGCCTTCCACTGGCAGCTCTTTTTGGATCCGGCTCAAAAAATACATCGACTCATTCTCAAGATCCCCCGTTGGTACCTGGGGTTCAATTTCGATCCCATGGGGATTCTCACTGTCGGCGATCAGGATTTTTTCCATGAATGGACTGGTGACCAGGGTTGCCTCTGTGCCATAGATAGAGGTGACATAGGAAGTAGCCATCCCCGCCTGCGTCCACGAGCATTCCATAAGCGCCATCGCGCGCGGGTACTGCATCATGAACATGGCGTTGTCGTCCAGTTCCACATAGTCCTTCACCAGATGACCTGCCATCGCCATTACCCGGCTCGGCTGCCCTAATAGGTGACGGGCTAACGTCGCCCCATAGCCACCGTAGTCGATGATCGCTCCACCCCCGCTAAGTTTTTCATTGAACAGCCAATCTGCGAAAAAGCGCGAGTGGCCATACTCGATCGGGCCACCATGCGCACCCCTGAATTTGACACACCAAATCCGCCCTAGATCCCCCGAGAGAGCTATCTGAAGCGAGTGCTGCATCGCCGGCATATCCCAGAAGAATGGCCAGTTCACCATCAATTGCACACCTGCATCTCGCACAGCAGCCAGCATCATTCGGGCATCCTTCACGTTGACCGCCATGGTTTTCTCAGTCATGATGTGCAGTCCACGTTCGGCAGCTTTCACAGCTAATTGCGCTTTGGTCACGTGATCACAGTATATCCATACTGCATCCAATTCTTCTTCTTCAAGCATCCCCTCATAGGTGTCATACACCTTCGGACACTCAAATTCCTTTTGTATTCGGATGCGTAACTCCTCATGAGGCTCCGCGCCCGCGACTAAATCCCCTAGCGGCGACTTGAGAAGGTTGGGTAACCACCACCAAAGGTGATCGTGCGTCATGCCTAACACGCCAACACGCAATTTTTTACTCATCAAATCTCCTTTCAGACGTAACGCCTACCTTAACTCACCGTGCCATGTTTCAACAACATTTCACAGAAGACTGCGAACGATTTAGCTCGAACACGATCTTGTCCACCGAAGGATACTCAGCAATGATGATCGGATCTGGTAATGAGTGTGAGTCATTCGCCAAGTAGACAACCTCTATTCATAGATCGAGAGTAAATTACTGAACATTCCCTACCAGCGATTGGACATTGAGAGGTAATTCGTTGAGATTCTCCACCTTTGAGCCAAATTTACCTAGGGTGTTCTCGACGACTACGAAATCCATGTCCGGTATCACGATATCATCCCATTTATCGCCGACGCCTCGGATCGCCACGTCCAGCATGGTCACGATTTGATGACCCAACGGTTCATCAGAATCAAGTGTGATCGCACCATAGAACTCCTGGCACTCTGTGTAACCTGCATTATGGGTTCCAGTGTAGGGCTTTAGCCTCTCCAACTCAATTCGTCGGCCATACTTTTTCGAGACTTCATCACTATGTGATGCGAAGAAATTAACAAGGGCCTGTTCCTGGAGTTTCGCTGGTAGACCTTCCGAAGCCACCTGACGGTATGCATCTTCACCAACACAGTATGCCTCCACCGTGAAGTCAAACCAATACTGTTGTTCAGGTGTTACCTCGGATGGATTTTCAACGGCGATCATTGAACGCCGCACACAAGCGTTTAGGCCATCGCGTTTCGGGGCAACCCCAAGATGAACGTAGTCTCCAGGTTGAATCTCCCTGTTCAACGCCTTCCCGATCAGGGTTCGATTGGCATCACCAGTAGTGACCATTACGTCCCAACCATTCTCTTCCGAGCCCAGTTCCTTCGCTACCCAATAAGCCCATCCAGCAACTTGTGTTTCAAGCAATCCGGGACGCAAAACCGCAAGCATGGCCCGCATCATTGCATCACCAATACCGCAAGCATCCCGTATCAATTCCATCTCGATATCAGACTTCTCATACTTGATCCGGTAATAGAGGTCCTGGGCATCGACCACATTTTCTCTCCCAACGATCCCCTCCATGTAGCGGACAATGCCATCTGGGATGACCTGGCGAGGTGTGAGGATGCCGATGCGTTTGACACTTTTTCCAGCAACCTCTTCGAGCACCTCCTCGAGCCTCTCTGCTTCGATGGGATACTTTTCATCTGCGAGCTGCAAGAGCTCTACCTTGTGGACCGGGGCTTTCGCCCTTGGTGCAAGTTGCTCAGAGACGTATCCGCCCTCTAATCCGGCGATAATGTGGAATCCTTCAGGCCCAATTGCGCCTGCAACTTGCTCTATGGTGATATTCGTGTTTCCACCAAGGTATGGGACATCGCCATTATAGTGCTCATCAGAGAATACAAAGCCAACATCCAGATCAGCAGCCTCGATTTCATGCCAAGTTGCCTTCTGGCGACGCCTGAACTCCTCCGTCGGAACTGCAAGTTCTTTATCCACAACCCTCGCACTTTCTAACACTTTAATGACCTTCTCGAAGTCCTCCCGTAGCTCTTGGATCCGTTCCTCTTCAATGCCAATCATGGTCCCCTCCTTATGTGTTGCCTTGGACATTTCCTATTGACCATTTGCCTTCCTAATTATGATATGCTTTGCGTTAGGAAACCCTATGAAATCAGAATCTTTCATTTTAACCGAGTTTCTCACGCGACTGCATTAAAAACCAAACTGTTCTGTCCAAATTACAAAGCATTATGCGGTGATTCCATAGAGACGTGCAGCGTTCCCTCCCATAATTTCACGCATTTCTGCGTCCTCAAACCCTAATTTCTCTGTGAGATTGATCGTGTCGCTGAGTGCAAAGTCAGGAAAATCCGAGCCCATCATGACACGATCTAATCCAATTGTTTTCAATGTCCAACGAAGAAAGGGCCACAAGGGGCTGTCAATGAGGTCAAAGAGGATAATGGATAGGTCAACATAGAGGTTGTTTAAAACTCCCATCGCTCTCGATCGGGATAAAGGCAAGAGGTCCATGAACCTCATCCCCCCACAATGTGCCATAATGAATGTAATTTCGGGAAACCCCTTCGCCAGATTCATGATACGGATCGGATCGGCAAATCCCTCCTGCCCGAACCATCCCCAACAGTGCATCAAGACTGGGATATGCACTTCTTCTACTCTCCTGAGGATCGGTTCGAGGAGATCAGCGTCATCCGCTGAGAAGGTCTGCATCGATGGGTGGAGCTTCAAACCATAGACCTGATAGTTTTCCAGACAGTGATCCAAGAGATCCACAGCCTCTTCCCCATCGTTAGGATTCACAGAAGCAAAACCCAGTAATCGATCCGGATGAATGACCGCTTGCTCTAAAATGAAACGACAGTCAACCCGAGGATAGATACCTAGGATTACCGCTTTATCAACCGATAGCTCATCCATCTCTTGAATTAGCATCTCCGCTGTTCCCACCTTATCCACCCCTTCTGGAAAAAGGTGCGTGTGCGCGTCGATGATCATGGTTTACCCTCTCGGTATCTTAGTCCTTAACTTCCTTGCTGTAGTAGACGAAGCGGGTTAATTCCTCGAATCCATGAGATTCGTATATATGTCTGGCGGTTTCACCAACTTCGAGTGTCCAAACCAATAAGATGCGAGCTCCCTGTTCTTCAAGGTAGTCCATCACTTGCTGGACTAATGCCGATCCTATCCCCATGCCTCGGTGATCGGGAGAAACCGCGTTATAGCTAACGATCCCTATTTCAGAAGGTGATGGCTCAGTCTCGATCTGCGCCGCAGCATAGCCAATAACTTCATCATCCACTTCAGCAACAAATGTGGTTACATCATCCCGTTGAATGTGAGTAAGGACGTCATTGGTGATGCGTTCCTGCCAGGGACGACCTTCGATTTGCCCATACCGTTTCTCGAGGAGTTCGCTTGTAGTATAGCCCGGCCATGAAGTTAAATTGATGGCTTCTACTGCGGATATGTCCGACGACTCCATCAGCCGAATCCGGTATCCTGAAGTACTGTTCGACGACAATGGATGTTTTTCTTTCTCGCCCATGCTACACGCTCCTGCCGTACAATCCAAATAACACAGCTTTAATGGATGATCTAGTTAAAAAGTCTACCCTCTAGCTTCGAGACGCTTTCCTCAGGTTTCAGCAGTTAAACCCAATGACACCAACAATCACAGGACCTAAGATCAATACTAGACAGATAATACATTTCCCACATGAATCACATGCTCAAGTTCTCAAGTCACATAGGTCTTCTATCAGAACAGTCATTCTCAATCCGTAATCCATCGAAGGATTTTAACTTCACTTAATTTCGCTCGATTTCTGTCGCAACACGATCAATGCGGAAAGCCCCGTGATGAGAACAATCGTACCGCTGATGAAGAACATCTGATGAATACCAACATGATCATATAGGATTCCGGCGAGTAAGTGACCGATCATCCCGCCCAGTCCCATGTGCGCCACGGAGAGAAGAGACTGGCCGGTTGCACGCCATGCTTTGGGCACCAGCAGATTCACACAGGCAATAGCAGAGACGAGGAATAATGCGAACGCCCCATGAAGAACCTGGCTTGCAACGGCGATCGCGGGATCCGTGATGAAAGCATATAGAAAGGCACGCCCCGAGAAAATTAGGAGAGAGAATACCAGGGCTTGAATGATCCCAATTTTCTTCATGATTGGAGCAGCCAGGATATAGAAAGGTAACTCGCTCAACCCTTGAATCGCGAATGCGAATCCTATCAATTGAGTGGAAGCGCCCAATTCATTCATGTAGATGGGAAAGAATGAGAATGTTGATGCCATCCCAACGGATGCCAGCGTAATCAGGATCAGAAATATAAGAAGCCTTCGATTTCGGAGGACGGGTCTTAGGTTCTGCAGATTTAAGGTGAGGGCATCAGCACCGTCGACAGATTTCGGGGTCCGAAGGACTAGGTACCAAGAAAGGAGAAGCATTCCTGAGCCGAAAAGAAAAATCAGTCGGGTGTCATGATCCTCGATCACAATCCCCACGGCATATGCAAAGACAGCCCAGCCAACAGCACCCCACAACCGTAGCTGTCCGAATGATGACTTCTTATCTCTATCCAAGTAATCGAGAGCCCGACTATCAACGAGAGGCTGCCCCGGACTGAAGACGAAGGCAAATAAGATCAGCCAACCCAGCAGAAACCAGAAATTCGTTCCCAATCCGAAACCAGGGAGCAGCACAGCTGATAGCAACAACATTAGGAGCAATGCACGACGCCTTCCCCAAATATCTGCCCCTATCCCCCACAAGGGTTGGCATAGGATGAGTAAAACTGTGCGGATGCTCGCAAAGGCTCCTATTTGTGTGCCAGTGAAACCGATCTGTTGTAGATAAATGTTGAAGTACGGGAACCAAGAGCCACCGCTCCCATAGAAGCAAAAATAGAGCGCTCTTAGAAGCCCACCCTCAACCTTCAAGGATTTTGATTCCTGCATGAGCTCCGATGAGTTGGCCATTTTGAGGTTATCTTCCTAAACGAAGGGTATCACTGTTGCTATAACACGAGCGTTTGATGCTCTCGGTTTTTATTGAATCAATCATTCAGGTCATTTATAAGATTGAATGATTTAAAAACGACACCCTGCCCTTTTAATTCCATTTAGACCGCCAACTCTTGCCCCAAAGTTACAAACACCATATCTCTCACTGAACTACGAACACCTTCATCGTCAGGCGAATTAATTACAACTGGGCTATGAGCCCTTCGAAATACTCGCGACCTCGCCTGGCCTCCTCCCAAATCTTATCGGGAGGCACACCGCCAAAATCTACATTGGTGTACCCCTCATAACCATGCTCGTGCAGAGTCTTGAATAAGCCTGGAAAATCGATGTTACCCTGTCCTGCAGGTAAATGCCTTGAGATTGTGCCGTCATTATCTGCAAGATGCACATACATCAAACGCTTTCCGAACTTCGGGACCACCAATTGGAAATATTCCTTCGTGGCATGCATGTGCGCCACATCCATTAAGATGCCTCCGTTAGGTTCTCCTGCGTCTTCGACCAACTTGAGGGCTCCATCACTGGTGTTCACGAAATCGCCAACACGATTTTCTATGATCAGCCGCTGGCCATAGCTTGCTGCGATTTTCGCCATTTGACCAAACCTAGCGACTGCATTGTCCCAGAATGAATTCCAATCAAATCCGATGGGCACACGGATTTGTGTTGGTGGACTCCCGGAATAAACTTCCGTTCCTTCGACCATTTCAATGTCTTTAGGCATATAGGCGCAGATGCATACGATCTCGCAACCAACCTGCTCGCAGAATTCAGCAGTCAAGTCAAAGCGACGAATGTGCTCATCTGCAGCCTCTGTGTCGAGTGAAAATGCCTGCTGAACCACCACAATGACGGCTGACAAGTTGAGATCCAATGCCTTCAGTTTGTCCTGCACTTCGCTGACTCGACTGCGGTATTCGTCGAGGTCAATATCGACGTTGATTTCCAGTTCGACATCTTTAAATCCAGCGTCATGCTCCTCCTGCAACGCTTTCAAGTAGTTATCGAAGCTGTATGGAAATCCATATCGCGTAATTGGATAGAGCGCAGCAGCACCAACTTTCATATTCATCTGAGTGTTTGTTTTACCAGTCATGGTTGATCGATCCTCCTGAATGGATATTTTTCTCGTATACTTTCCGCAAGCAGCCGCTGTGGAACTTCACTGCAGGATAAATCCTGTTTCAGATATTTATTGAAATAATTTAGCGTTTCAGACTTCTACACGCGTTGATAAAATCCGCCGCGCTGATCGTGAAGCCATATCTGTTTTCTACAACCCTTAGGGCAAACTTCGTCATGAGTCGTTCCGGTCTTGTGTCTGGAAATTCAACACCATGCGTGCCCTCCCGTATGACCATACAGCGATAGCCCCGCTCCATCATGGGTCCGACTGCACCTTCTGAAGTCAACAAGCAGCCTTGAGCCGTAAAGCCAACGTAGATCAGGTTCACAATCCCTAGCTCACGCAGGATTCGATCGAACTGCAGCGTGGTTTTAATGACATATTCCCCGTCCATAGGTTTGCAGGATTCGGGACGATCCAGGATCTCTCCACCCTCCCAGTCACGATGTCCAGGACCGTGAACCAATTCCGCACGCTCCAGCCACCAACCAGGGATCGGTTCCTCCAAGTCTTCCTCATGTGAACCCCTTGTTTCTTTCACTTGTTGTGCATGCAACCGCTCAGGATCCTCCGTCCACTTCACCATGTGAGCGGGCAAATCTGTAACCTTCCATTGATAGCTGCTTTTTGGATATTTATTAGCGATCCTTTCCAATTCGACATGGCACACCGCCATCCCCACTTCTCGTGCCACCTCAAGACAAGGAACAATGATCTCCTCGACAACCTGGTGCATGATTTCCGTATCTTCTGGTGTGCACATAAAAGGTGCAAAACGATCCGTCGGGTATTCAGGGCCATCCGTGAATCCAACATTCCAGATGTGCAGCGTAACAAATGCTGTCCGATCCAGGTCAAAGGTTCTCTCAACATCCACAGGACCAGAATATTCCTCCGGATTGTAGAGCCTCCAATGCCGGGTAGTTATCGTCAGGTGCCTCACGCTATATTATCCCCTTCAATTTCTCTCCGATACCAAACCTCTGGTTTGGTGCCCAACCTGGATTTTCCAACCGCCGGTAGATGCGTGAAATCAACCAGACCCAGCGCCTATACGCCGGCTCATTGAGGTAGAGAAGCGTCTTCTTTGCTAAATCAAGATCGCTTTGCATAACCTGATCCTTCTCAATCAAGTAAATGAATGTAAAGGCATTCTCCTCACCACCAAGCAGAGGAGCAAGTGCATCTTTCACGAACTTTTCCCAGCTCGCATCGGAGTTATCTGCAAAGTACGACACGCTCAAGTAATTAATCTCATTCGCTACCTCTGATGCAGAAACCTCTCCCCAAATTGAGATCCCTTCCATTCCTAAATCGGCCACAAGCTTCGTCAAGTCACCAAACTCCCTCGCGACCAGCTTGAAACGTGCACCGTCGTACCACTGACTTCCCATCTCAGTCCTTAGGATGGTCCTCTGAGGTGGATATTCTGCAATAAGTTCGACATCCATCTCTTCCTTGACCTTCGGCCAGTATGCGCCAGTGACCGAAAATTGAATGATGGCTTCTTGAGGTAATCGGTTCAAGACTTTCGTCTTCTGAGGATCAAGAAAATAATCGAAGTAGGCGTCACAGATAGGAAGCATTTCTGGATCCACTTTCTGCATGATGTCGATGAGCGGTGGCAGCAGCTCTGCCATGTCTTCGAGTGACCACGCGTTATCGCCAATCTGCAGTACTTTAGGATGTTCGGGGCGATCATCGAATTTCTTGCGACAATCGTCACAGACACAGATGCCATAATCACCAGTTTCGAGGTTGATACCCCCGATATCGAAAGTCTCACATAACCACTGAACGGCATCCTGCATCCATTGCTGGTTCTCAACCTTCGAAGGACAACCGATTCTATGCCACCAGATAAATGGATTATCAACGCGTGGCAATTCCCCAACTAGATGGGGATTCCGTTCGAGCCAGTTGGATAGGTTGAACTCGTGATCTCCCTCCCAATAAACACCACCGTAGGTCAAAACCCCAACCCCAGGTATGATCGGAACTCCTTTTTCCTTACCATAATGGCAAATTTCCTGTGATGCCTCAATGCCACCATGAGTGTCCCGCAAGAACCCATAGATGACGATGCCGTTGTAACCATGCTCCGCACCAAAATCAATGAGCCGTTTATAGTCCTCTACGAATGCATCGGCGTCTTTGTAATAGGGATCACCGCAGCCAAACTCCTGAACACCCTTCGCAAGCGGTATCCAATCCATGCTGTGATCCCATGTCCAGAAGAGACGATGCTGAATTGATGGAGTGCTCATTTAAAATCTCCTTGAACTCCCCCAAAGAGGCATTTCTATAGCTTTTCTTTCTTCAACTATCTATCATCCAAACCAAAGGCTTACGTCCTTGTTCGGCGTCATCCATGATGTCAATATTTCCTAGGCACCTTCCAATTTGCATACCAGACAGAGTCTTCAGACGGTGTGTCCTGATCAGACCAGAGCTCTTGCATCGATTTAAAGTCATTCAAAACAGGTAAGACTACGGTATTCCAGAGACTCTCCACTTGTTCGAAGGTTCGCAAGCGGACTTTCGAATCCTCTCTGTCGAAAGTTTCAATCATCTCCTCAGCTTTCACGCCAAGCCAACGGACCTCGTCCTCCACCATGCGTTCACCGATCATACGGTCCGATTCGAAAGCATCCTCCCCCATTGCGAAGCAGTTTCCCTTTTCATACTCACCAGGCAGTTTAGACATATCAACACACTCAGGCATTACAGCCCACAGGAGGGATGTTTCTACCTTGCCCGCATGATCACCTCCGCTCTCCCCATCGAGGTCGAATCCAGGGATATTGGCTTCGAAATCGGGCAGGGCGTAGAGACGCGCTCCAACCCAAGGCTGTAGAAGTGCTACCAATCTTTTAAGATCCACCCAATTCGGACCATAGTGACCCGTGATAAGGATTACGGCCTTAAACCCTAAATCATCCGCAGCACGAATGTGATAGCAGACATTCCTGAAGTGAATCCACGGTGGGACAGAAGTAAGCCACGGACGTTCCACCTCCCCTACATATTCTTCTGCCCACACAGCATACCCACCCATACCATGAATGTGCCAGAAGTCGGGCGGGGCTACGATCCCTCCATTGGCTTGTGCGGAGTAGCATGCAATGGAATGCGCCTTCAGCGCATCTAAACCAAGTGCGTTCTGAGGACCATGAGGTTCACACATTCCATACGTAAAATAAACGACCGGACATTCATCATAGGCCTGCTCAAGTTCATCTGGGAACATCCGTTCCCATCGTACTTCTCTCCGCTTTGCTATCACGATCACCTCCAAAACATCACATCAAATTTGAACTACAGACACTTCACACCCCATCTAGCCAACCAACGTTCAACGCCGCTGGTCGATCACAACTGCTACTAAGTTGAATGTGTTTCCTATCCGTGGAGGATTGCAGAAAACCATGCATCATTTCCAGAACATGGTAGGCCATCTCGCCTGAAGCCCTATGAGGGCGTCCTTTCTTCATGGAAATTGCCATATCGGCGACACCGATACCGCGCTCATTACCAGTATGCCCATGTGTCAGTGGAATCTCACTCCATTCGTTTTCGCCTGATCGGATCAAATGAACAGGACCGCCAAATGTATTCGGGTCTGGGAGGTTCATTGAGCCTTCAGTACCGTAGATTTCGATATTCGGAAGCTGGTGACCCCAAACATCAAAGCTCGTGATGATGGTCGCGATGACTCCGCTAGCAAACTCCATGGTTCCGGTAATATGTGTAGGAGTATTCACTTCGATCTTTTGACCATATCGCGGCTGGCTAGTGATCATTCGCTCCTCGTATGTAGTTTGAGAAAAACCACTGACCATACGAACGGGTCCTAATAAAGCAACCAGCGTAGTGAGATAGTAAGGTCCCATGTCAAGCATGGGTCCTGCGCCCGGTTGGTAGTAAAAAACGGGATCTGGATGCCATCGCTCATGTCCGGGGCACAGGAAGAAAGCTGTTGCACCAATGGGAGCACCGATGGCACCCTCATCCAGAAGATTCCGGCAAGTCTGCAAACCTCCACCAATGAATGTATCTGGCGCGCAGCCCACACGTACACCTTGCTCACGAGCTTCTTCTAGGATACGAATTCCTTCATCAAGTTGGTTCGCAAGCGGTTTCTCACTGTAAACGGATTTCCCTGCTTCGATCGCGCCTAAATTGATATCTGCGTGAGCTTCTGGATTAGTGAGGTCCACCACAATGTCAATCTCTGCAATGGAGAGCAGCTCATCCGGTGAGGAAACCCATGGGATCCCGTAATGAGCTGACTTCTCCTTTGCTCTATCCTCCAAGAGATCCGCGCAGGCGAGAACATCCAAAAACTTATAGGACTTCAAGTTCTGAAGGTAAACATCGCTGATGTTTCCACAACCAATGACGCCGATTTTCATCTTTCCAACCTGAACTCGACAAGAATCGATTTGATACTGCTAGTTTTCTAAACGCGACTCGCCCAAAGCAATCCACGATGGATGATCTCCCGTACCTCATAGATATCAAATTCCTCTGCCACATGTCCTAGCGAGGAAACGAAAACTCTCCCCTCACCCCAATGGCGTTTCCACACAACCGGTATCTCGTTTCCATCTATCCAGGGAACATAGTCACCGCTAAATCGCGTTGTGGCTAATACCTCATTCGATGGATCAACGTGCAAGTAATACTGCTCCGACCGAATGGAAAAATCACCAATTCCTTCGACAATGGGATCTTCAGGTTTGACAATCTTCACTTCGTAGTCGATGATTCCGCCTGGATGAGAGACGAATTGCCCACCCACCATGAATTGGTATTCCGTGTTATTCCTGAATGAATCGATCACGCCTCCATGCCACCCCGTAAATCCAACGCCGCCTTCAATGGCACTGAGCAGCCCCTTCTCCTGATCCTCTGTCAACGATCCCATGGACCATACCTGGACGATCAAGGACAAAGACGCCAGTTTGTCGGTATCCAGATAGATATTTAGCGAATCACACAGATCGACCTTGAATCCTTCTGCCTCGAGAAGAACGGCAACTCGCTGGGCGCATTGGAATGGCTCATGGCCTTCCCATCCTCCCCACAGAATTAATGCGAGCTTCGGATTTCCCTCCTGGTCAATCATGAGACTTCCACCAAGATGCTGTCGTAGAGATCCAACAATGGCAACTGGATCAAGATTACATCGTCGTTTTGCTGGAAACTCACGTCGGATCCGATGAGGCTCTTGACGGATTTGACCTTCTTGTCAGTCCGCAGAGAGAATTCCAATCCCTTGTGAGGCGTTACGTAACGGACCACCCCAGGATTGACGTCATTTGGACGAATGAGTGGATTCGTCGTCAAGTTCACCAACATCATGTGAAATACGCTTCTTCCTTCATTATGGAACAATCTAACTTCCACCGATCGCGGACAATCGACCGCCTCTAATGGAGGTGGATCCCCTGCCCAGAGAACGGAATGGATCATGAGTTGATCCAATTCTGGCGCATATGCCCTACGCCATTCTGCATCGGCCTGTAGCGCAAAATACGCTGTGCGAGCAGTTGGCAGCTCCTGGATGATTGCCAAAGGCCACCGTGCGGGTCCAGGATAGTGACCACGACGGTTATAGATTGGGTAATTCAATTTAACCTGGTCGATGGCATGAATATCTGCAATCACCTCTGTCCCGTTTAGTGGTGAACAGATTGCAAATCCACCTAGAAAACTAAACAGAGTCTCGTGATCAATCCCTTCTGTAATGGACTTACCTTCTCTGAGGCTTCCGTAGTGGAATATTTCGCCATCGATATCACCTATTCCCAAGATCGGATCCACAGCGATGCCTGTCGGTGTGTTAAATACTGTAATGTCATCCATTTCATACCCATGAAGATCCGCAAAAGCGGGTTGAGGTCGCCTCTGCCCCTTCTCATCGAAGAACCCGGTCATAAAGGTTGTCACAAGTCCCAATCCAACCTCAACAGCTTTTCGTATCTGAGTAACTGTGTCATCCGCCAACACCGGCGCATCCGGGATCACTAAAACCTTATATCGTTCCAATTCGCCACGCTGAATACCGGCCTCATTCACGACCTCGAATGGAACATGGTTCTCGAAGAGCAGCCGATACATGCCATCAAAGGCATCTTCATAACGAAATCGATCAAACTCGTGAGAGTGCATGGAGTGAAGCAAAGCTGCATAATAAACGGGTTCGGTTTCAGCCTGGATGGACAGCATATCCTTCATGTGATCAAAGGTTTCTGCCAGGTCTTCTAATCCAGTTTCATCATAATCAATAGCGCAAAGATCCAGCATAAGGGGCGCAGCATGGTTGGCGATACAATCGACTAGTAGCATCTTGGTCCCACGAACCGGGAAGTGCCTCGCATCATGTCTTACACCATGACGTACGTTTCCCCAGATAGGTCCGTGATCGAAGTAGGTTTTCGTTAATCGATGCCGTATTCCGAGTGGTATGAGGTCTTTCTCCTGATAGAACTCGGGCAGCACAACGTCCGCAAGTCCCCTGACCAATTGCGCCTGATAGCTGGGAACCCAGTTCTGCGCATAGCAGACATCAGGTTTGGTTTGATCGAGGATCTCCCTAATCCCTGCGCAAAAGCTCTTCACGCTGTCATCACGAAATTCACGCAATACCGGCGGCAATCCAGCAGGGGTGATATACACGAGGAATTCATCGGTCTGGATGGGCATATGTTGATCATAGCGTTTTTCAAATTTCGCCTTGCACCATGGGCAATAACAACTAATGGGGAGTTGATCGAAATAGATGCCATCAACTTCATACCCCGTCACCACCTCTCGAACCTCTTCATAAATTAGTTCACGATAAGGGGAGTTGTAACAAACATAGTTATATTTTTCACCGGGCATCCCATTCTTTGGCGGCCCAACTTCCTGCCAACTGGGATGTTCCTCAAGCACTCTGCGAACTCCTCCAGTCGCCGTAGCCAACCACCAAGGAATAAAACGAAGTCCATTCTTTTTGCATTGCCGCGCCACCTCCCCAATCAGGTCCATCTCTCCCATTAAAGGATACCTGGGGGTGACGGTACTTTCCCACAAGGCATACCCGCCAACCACTGCACAGAAAGCAACTGAATCTGCATGCACCTTCAGTGCTTTCTCAATGATCCATCGGGCATATTCTTCGTCTAGATCAATTCCATAGTTGACCCAATCAAAGAAAATCCGTGGGTTTTCATACCATTTCATGAAAATTCTCTCCTTCGGAAGTCTGCAATGGATTTCCATCGATGAATGATTTCAAGGAGAATGAAAACTTTTATCCTCGAATATCCGAGACGCCGACAGTACATTGTCGTTCAAGCCAATGATCGTACTCCTTATCCGGATTTTGATCAAAAACGCCAATTGTGAGACATAATCCTTCATGGGGCAGATTCTGAATACACCAATCCGCCGTGTTGAAATCGAGGGCACAAAGCATGAGTGGTTTCTCCTCAAGAATCCTAAGGACCTTGGGGATAACAACTTCGAGAGGCGGACCCCCAAGAGTATGTTCCAGCGTCAGTTCAAAAGCTGTTAGCTCTTCAATCTTCAGAAACACTTCCACCTGATGGTGCTCTGTGCTGTGCATGTGAAAGCAATGGAACGGAAATTCCTGCATGATCTTTCGATCGTATGGTAATGCCAGGTCCTCATACATAATTGGCGATACGAGCGTTGAAACGTCATTCTGAGGGGTTATTGCTCGGCCAGGCGCCCACATGTTCATGCGGGTGCAGTAGCCTCCATGGAAAGGCGGGATTACGTCCAGAATTGTTTGAGCGATTCCGATCCACAAGTCAGTCAACTCACCAAGGATCCTATCAACTTCGTCGGGAGATTCAATAAGGTCTTCACACATGCGTTCCGGCGTTCTCATTGCGGCTAATGTATCCAACGGACCCCGCATTTGAGGCAAAGCAACTGGAAAACGTCCACTCGCATGTTTGACCATAGCTTGTGTAAATTCAACCAGCTTTCTAAGCCACGGGTCCATTGGGTCAAACCTAATACTTGACCGCTCATGCAAAGTATCAAGGAATGGTTCCGCCCAGATTGAACCTGGTGCGGTGATTAATGGACAACCAGCCATCGCCTCTACCCAAGGTATCCCAAAAGCTGGCGAGTACGATTGAATAACATCGCTGGTCCATTCGGAATCCCTCTGATGCCAAGCATCAAGGTACGGAAGAAACAGCCCAGGTTCGATCTGATCAGGTGATAGAACGACACCATCCCCCATCATCTCAAGGAATTCAGGGAGCGGAGGGATATCCGGTTCCCAAATAAGTCCGATCAAGGGCCGATCAACTGGCGCTCTTTTCAACCACATTTGATATCGCTGAATACGATCTCTCAGATCAATTCCCATTTTTGTTTTCTCATCACCCTGTCCCGTTAGACACACCTCAGAGCAGGTTAGCAACACCATGCGTCAACGAAAAGTTACAAAATCCACGGCTACTTCTTCGCGGCTTTGTATGTAAAGACCACACCCAGGGTTTTGGAACCTTGGTTCGATAGCAAATCAAAGGCTTCAGGAGCGTCATTAAAACCAAATTCGTGTGTGATCATAGTCTCGACCTCTAAACTGCCACTGTTGATCAACCGTGCACACTCAGCGAGGTTCCTTCTTCCTGTCCAGCGCACATATGCAGGCGGATAATCGACGCCAAGAAATTCATACTCATGATCGTACCTTCCCGGACCTGTTGATCTTGAGACGATAAAGTTCAACTCCTTTCGGAACAGCGGCGCTCGCGGAAGGTCGATTGGTACACCTCCCACCAGGACTACGGTTCCCTTTTCGCGCACCATCTCCAGAGCCTGGACGATGGAGATGTTGTCATCCGTTTTTCCGCAATGAAGAACCGCATCAGCGCCAAATCCATCAGTAACACCATTGACCAGTTCAATCGGATCAACTTCGGAACTTAAGGCCACTCTCTCTGCACCTAGTTGATGGGCGATGTCCAGCCTCATTTTATTGCGATAACCGATCACAATGGTCCGAGCGCCCGAGAGCCGGCTCAGCGCCGCAGCAAATTGCCCAATGATACCCGTTCCGATGACCACGGTGACCTCACCTATACCCAAGTGAGCTAGTCGAACTGATTGAAGACTGATGGCAGCAATGGTGCTGAATGACGTAGTTTTCAAGTTGCTGCCGGAAGGGAGGACGACGCAATAGTTCTTCGGCACAGAGACGACCTCTGCATGAAATGAGATATTCCATCCGCCACATGCAACGAGGTCACCTTTTCGAATATCCTCCACTCCATCCCCCACTTGGATCACCACTCCCGTCAGGCTGTAGCCCAGTGGAATATCATCTCCTCCTGGATTTGCCCTACGGTGATCGATCTCGGCGACCTCTGTCCCGGTACTTATAGCTGAGTAGTGGACCTGCACCAATACCCGGCCTTTCCCTACCTTTGGTTCAGAGACTTTACGCAATATCACGTCTCCACTATCAGCGATAAAGACCTGTTTCACATCATTCTCCAATCTTTATGCTCTACCTGTTTTCCTAACTTTTTCTTCAACTTCCCGGTATCGTTTGTGCTGAGTTTGTGCAATCTTCAGGTATTCCTGGGCATATTCCTCCAGCTTTACAAATGTGTTCAGGTCTTCACCTCGAGGACGTATCGGTGTTTCTAGATCTTCGACGGTGTATAGACGGGGAGCATCCAGATCGATTATCGCAGTCGCCAAGCCGGGCCTATGTCCGGTATCCGCGAGTGTGACACCCAAATCATCAATGATACATGCTCGGGATGGTAGGACACGTCCCGCGTGGGGAGCATAGGGCTGTGGGATGCCAAAGTTCGACATGGCGAGATGTACAGCGTAGTCGCTCGCCCGTACGCTGAGTTGCTCGTATACAACTCGAGGATTCGGTGTGATATTTCCAGTGGAGAGAAATACGATCTCAGCCCCTTTGAATGAGTAGATCCGAACCATTTCAGGAAAGAAAATGTCGTAACAGATAAGGATGGCGATGCGACCGAAATCCAACTCGAAAACAGGAAGCTCTGTGCCTGGCGATACCCCCCAGTGTTCCATTTCATAATCTGTTGGATTGAACTTATCGTAGAAACCCACAATCTCGCCAGAACGGTCAAAAATTGTGGCTCGGTTGAGAAGGCGGCCTTCCTCACGAGTCAATAAGTTTGTGATGAGATACATCTCATATTTTTTCGCTCTCTTGGCAAGTGAAAGCAATAGTGAACCCGGAAAATCCTCTACGCCTGCTAGGATTGCATCTGGATCGCCAATGCCTGAATCGAACATAGCTGGCGTTCCCACCACATCGAAGGCCTCCGGCAGACATAAAATGTCACAGCCCTCACCGCCTGCAGCATCGATCCATTCATGAGCTTGTGAAATATTCTCCGCACGTGTTGTGGGCTCTTCCCAACCTTTTAGACTCCTCTTGAAAGAAATCACGCCTACTTTTACGTTTCGCATAAGAACCTCATTCAATTTGGATAGATTCTTCAACTACATCGAGAACTATGACCAATCTGCAGTGATCTTCATAATTGGATCCACTCTGCTTCTGGATGGTCTGTGTCCACCACCGCAAAGCCCCACTCTCCTGGATGAATCATATTGCCGCGACTCAGGAGAAACACTGTGCCGTTGACAGGTGACACAAGGGTTTCGAGAACCTCAAAGGTGTGCGGACTTATCACACGACCAACGGTTTCCCCTGCAACAACCTCTCGGATCAGAGGGTTCGGATCAACTGCGGGTTCGAAATAGCCACCGTGGGATGCCGCCACCCGCACCATTGCCGCACTTGAATATTCCAAAACTCGTTCCGGAAGCTCAAGATCCCCTTCCAACATACCCAGCGTGATGAGAACATTTCGTACAATCTGGACACCACGTTCGGTCCACCCTTCCTCCAGATCTTGGGCATAACCGAGCCCACCGATCTCGACCATGATCGATGGAATATTGAGAGCACCTACAGCATATCCAAAGCAGTTTCTGGGCGAGGGTAAGCTTGGAGTAATCTTTGCATTATGGAGCATTCTCATCCCTGAACCTCGCGCCATCTCATAACATTTAGCGTTTACGCCCTCATCAGGATGGTCGTTGTAATAATTCAACTGCTCAACATTACTGCCCCACCAGCGTCCGTGGAGATCGATTAAATAATCTGATTCCTTAAGAACCTCATCCGTCAGCGGACGCGCCATTAGTTGCGTAAACCATCCAGGACCTCCTGGGAAGACTTGATTCAGATCCGGCGCATCAGGAGAACCTCGCGTGGTCCGAATCCGATTCGCCAACGCGATGGGATTTGCCACCGGAACAGCGAGTAGTGTTCCACTGAGCTCATCAACGGATAAACTATCCACAAGCCGGCGGACAATTTCCATGGTCTGCCATTCATCTCCATGGAGCAGCGACATGAGCGTCAGCACCGGGCCAGGTTTTTTCCCGACAACTACGTGCACCGCAATTGAAAGGTCGGCACCTTCCATTAGATGTGCGACTGGAAGCTGGATCACCTTCTTTTCACCCGGTTTGGATACTTGATTATGTATTTCAATGGACATAACATTTTCCTCCAGGATGAATTTAGCGGTATTTGACTGTTATCATGTCATAAAGATCGAGGACAGGCAGCTCTATGGAAAGAATGCCGTCCTCAATAGTGGATTGCACATCGCCTATGAAGCTTTTCACATCGGTCACATCTCGATCCAACGGTATCGATAACTGAAGCGATCGTTGAGGTGTTATGGATTGGAAAGCCCCCGGACCGCGCCCGACATCGATCGGCGGATTCGTTGTTAAGTTAACTAATAGTATGACGTCTTGATGGTTCTTTGGATTATGGAACTGGCGAACATCTACTGACCAGGGGATATTCTCTGTTATGAAAGGCAGCGGACCACCTGCCCATAGGATTGACGCTTCAAAAAGCCTGGTTAATTCGGGTGCATGAGCTCTGCGCCATTCTGCTTCAATCTGAGGTGAGTAGTAGACGGCTCGACCCAATGCCTGTTTACTCGCAACAGCCAACGGCCATCTTGGGGCTCCAGGGTAAATGCCCCTGCGATTGTAATCTTTAGCATTCATCCTCATATGATCATGAGAGTGAACGTACGCCAAAACATGCGCGTCGTCCATGGCAGAGCCTCGGACGTATCCACCGAGAAATCCAAAAAGTGCTTCATGGGAAAGATCCATTGTAACTTGTGGGTCGCTGCTCAAACTCCCATAGTGCCATATGAAAGTATGAGAATGCAGATCGGCAATGTTTAGGAGCGGATCCCTGCTGAAACCTTCTTCGGTATCCGTGGCAACAATGTCTTCATATTGAAATCTAAATAAATCCGAAAAAGCTGGATTCTCAAGTGTGCACCCTTCCTCATCCGTCCATGCAGTCATGTGGGTCGCGACGATACCAAGACCACCACTCACCGCATCACACATGATCTTGATGGTTCCATCGAGAAGTGCGACGGCATCCGGAACTACTAGCACTTTGTAGCGATCCAATTCACCCCTTGCGATACCAACTTCGTTAACGATTTCCAATGGGATGTGGGCTTTGACAAGCAGGTTGTAAACACCTTCAAAAGCTTCTTCATAGCGCTGACCGAAGAGACGCTGAGTTGACCCAGAATGGAAAAGGGCCGCATAGGTCACTGGTTCTGCCGCCTCGAGATGATCCTGCACATGCTCGATGTACTCAAAGGTCTCTCGCAGCTCCTCCATGCCTGCACTATCAAAATCCATGGAATCTTGTTCAGACAATAGAGGCGAGGCTAGATTTGAAAGGCAGTTGGCTAGCAGTAACTGCGTGCTCTGAATGGGATGGTGTCTCGCATCATGATCCACGGCGTGGCGGACGTTGCTCCAAATCGGACCGCGGTTGAAGTACGCCTTTGTCAACCTACATTTCAGACCCAGCTTTAGTAGGTCGTCCTTCTGGTAGAACTCAGGGAGAATAACGTCAGCAGATCCTAACGCTAATTCCGAATGGAAATCCCAGAGCCAATCTTGAATGTAGCAAGCTCCTGGCCGAACCTCATCAATGATTTTTCGTACACCCATGCAGAAGCTGCGAATACTCTCCTCTCGAAAAATCTGAAGCTCTCTTGGGAGTCCTACTGCAAATCTCAGCAGCATAGGCTCATTCGTGATGATCGGCATGGGGTTGCCATAAAGCCTTTCAAACTTCACATGGCACCAGGGGCAGTAACAGCTGGCGGGAAGCTGGTTGAAGTAAACACCGCTCACATCATACCTTTCGAGAATTTCGCGCACTTCCTCATAAAGCAGTTCACGATACGGAGAGTTATAGCAAACAAACTCGTATCGCTGACCCGGTTGGACATCATTTGGCGGACCAACTTGTTGCCAGCTTGAATGCTCACGCAGGACTCTCGCTACACCCGGAGCAGTACCTAGCCACCATGGGACGAAATGAAGATCATGTTCTTTACAAATCCCGGCCAATTCACCAATGAGGTTAAAACTTCCAAGCTCATCAGCTCGCGGTGTTATTGCACTATCCCAGAGCGCATACCCTCCTGCCTGTACACAAAATGCCAGGGTGTTCGCCCCGAGAGCTAATGTCTTTTGGATGACTTGCTTGGCGTACTCATGCGTCAACGGCTCTCCATACCGAACCCAGCCGAAGTGCACACGGGCTTGTTCATACCAAGGTTTTGACATTACAGCCTCTGATTGTGAACTTATGACCCGCTAAAATACACTCGCGTCAACATCTGTTGAAAAGTGCTTATCAGACCTCAATCGAAGGTTGCGAATCCTACCGATAATTCACAATGATGCTATCGTACAGGTCGAGAAACGGAATGCGAATGAAAAGTTTGTCTTCTTGAACATCGGAAGTGATCTCATTTCCTATCTGACTTTTAACGCTTTCCACCTCTGATGCAAGTGGCAAAACGAGTTCTATACCTTTCTGAGGAGTAACATAGCGAATGACGCTTGGATCCCACCTCTCCAACTCGACCAGTCGATTTGTCGTCAGGTTCACCAGGATGATTTGATGGGCTCCTATGTTTCCATTGAAGAATAATCTAACCTCCACAGAGCGTGGACAATCGGGAGTTTCGATGGGAGGAGGGCCACCCGTCCACAAGATCGACTTGTGAAACAACTCATCGAGTTCAGGAGCATGCGCTCTACGTTTCTCTGATTCGGCTTGAATAGCAATGTAGACTACACGGGCGCGATCAAGTTGATGCGCCGCCCCCAGCGGGAATCTAGCTGATCCAGGGTAATGGAGACGGCGATTATAGGGTCGTCCACTTAACCTTGTTTGATCCAATGAGTGAAGCTCCGCAAATACTTCAACACCATCCTTTATCCGACACACAACGTATCCACCTTGATAGCTGAAATATGCATCTGGTGATATCTCATATGCCAATGGATGTTCGGAATTAGCGCTTCCATAGTGAAAGATCGGTTTATCGATATCAGCCAGACGAAGTAATGGATCGATAAAGATTCCCTCTGGTGTGTCGTAGGCTGTGACGTCCTCAATCTCGATCCCGAATAAATCCGCCAAGGCGGGTTCAACTCTCCTTTGACCCACCTCGTTAAACATTCCGGTCATGTACGTTGCAATGAGACCCATTCCTTCATCCACACGTTTTCGTATCGCCGCAACCGTTTTATTAGACAAGGCAACGGTGTCAGGTAGGATGAGGACCTTGAAACCATCCAGGTCTCCATTCTGAATACCTTCTTCATTTATGATTTCAAAAGGAATATGGAATTCGAAACAAAGCCGATACAATCCTTCGAAGGCTTCATCGAATCGTGCCCCGTAGAGTTCCTGAGTGTCCAACGAATGAAGGATTGCAGCGTATCGGACAGGGTAAGCTTCCTCCTGGAATGCTTGGATATCACGTAGGTGGTTAAGCGTCACACCCAGTTCCTCAACGCCTGTAGGGTCAAAATCCAATGAACATAGATCTAACAAAATGGGTGTTGCATGATTGGCGACACAATCCACCAGAAGCATCTGCGTGCCGCGGACTGGATGGTGCCTTGCATCTGCGAAGACGGAGTGGCGAACGTTTCCCCAGATGGCACCTTGATCAAAATAGGCTTTTGTTAACCGGTGTCGTAAACCCAGAGGAATCAAGTCTTCCTTTTGATAGAACTCGGGCAAGACGGCATCTACCAGTCCGCGAACGAGTCTCGACTGCTGATTCGGGACCCAGTTTTGAACATAGCAAGCTTCAGGTCTGACTTCATTGATCATTTTACGGATTCCGCTGCAGAAGGATTTAACACTCTCATCACGGAATTCTCGGAGAAGTGGCGGGAAACCCGAGGATGATGTGTATATGAGAAATTCATCCGAGACAATTGGCATAGGTTGATTGTACTGCTTCTCAAATTTAGCCTGGCACCATGAGCAATAACAACTGATTGGAAGCTGATCGAGGTAGATCCCATCGATTTCGTAACGCTCTAAAACTTCCCGTAATTCCTCGTAGATTAATTCCCGATACGGTGAGTTGAAGCATATGTATGGATATCGAATCTCCTCACCACCATTCGAAGGTGGACCCATTTGTTGCCAACTCGGGTGCTCCTGCAGCACTCGCGCAACACCACCCATGGCTGTTCCCATCCACCATGGGACGAAACGCAAACCATTTTCACGACATCGCAGCACCAATTCACCAATCAGATCCATTCCATTCAGGTGATGGTACATAGGTGTCACTGCGCTTTCCCATAAGGCGAAACCACCAACTTGAGCACAAAAGGACAATATATCCGCGTTCACCCTCAATGTCTTCTCCACAATCCAATCGGCATATTCTGGAGACAGGTCTTCTCCGAACCTCACCCAATCACACAGGATACGCGCATGCTCAAACCAGGACATTTTCAATCTCCCCATAATCATGCATTAATATCTCGATTGTAGGACATTGTGGAGCATATGCAGTTCATCGCCAGTTAATGCTCGGTCATAGATCAAAACCTCAGCGATATCAAAAGATCCGTAAGTATCAACCCTCCCACGTCCCAACCAACCTTCTTCTTCGGTATGAGATATTCTGGTTTTTTTTTTCAAAATACCGACCTACAAGTTCCCCGTCAACGTATAAGAATTCCTCTGTACTACATTTCATCGCAACTGTGATCGTCATTGATTCACCAACCGATTGAGGGCGTGACCAAGTGTTAATATTTCCTTCCTGACCAGTTCCAAACCGCATCGTCACTCTATGCTGAAAGGGGTTTAGATATACACATCCCCAGACATCAGGTTCTCCAACTTCCTCAAAATGCAACGCTGCATTCACAGTTCCGTGTGATCCACCTTCATCACCCCATTTCACATTTTCCGTATACTTCCAATTCGCACTTACCAATACCAGTGTTATCCTAGATAGACCATTGACCTCGAGTGGAGAAAATGAAAGGAAATCATCGATCCCATCAAAATGGATGACATATTGACCATCTTCCCTCTCTTGATACTTTGGCTGACGTGCTAGATCATCTTGAGTCGCGTTCAAACCGTTTCCTGATTGGTCCCGCCAGGATTGAACCCGCCCATTATTCAGGACCACGCCTTCCATTGCATCCAACCAGAGCCTCAATCCGTTTCGAGGTACTGATTGATCAGAATTGCTCACGGACTAACGACCCTGGGAAGCACCTCTGTTGATTGGTGCAGAATGCCAATCTTTAAATCACCATCCTCCTTTAGTAACCCATCAATCCATGACTGAATTTGATAAGGATCCGTAAGCAAACCGACGCGAAGCTGTTCAGCTTCAAATGGGGTCAAAACCTCCGATACGACCATGATGTCAAAGTTATTGCTCAGTTTGATTTGATAGGTCGCTACAGCTGCGCCGACATTATCCTCAAAATCGCCATTGCGAATCTTCGCCAAAGCATCTTCTAACGGCAATGACGTCACTTGAAGCGCTTCGCGGTGAGTGACAGCCATCCCTTCATAAATTGGACTTATAAGGGTTATCACACCTCCAGGCTTGGTACACACTTCAGCGCTATATAAACCCTTCATCACCTGAAAATAATCGTGATCAATGGGACTCGTACTGGAAATCAGAAGGTCGGCCATGTCAGGGATATCAACCTCGTAGATCGAACGTGCAAAAGCGACACCTTCTCGGTGAGCTCCTATGTAATCACCAGCGAATGCTTTTAGAATATGGCCGTGTTTATCCAATACAACGTTGAAAATGTAATGAAGACCCACCTTGTCCGCGAATAACTCCATCTCCCGCCTAGTTACAGTGTCTATCTGTCCCAGCTGTGTATCCGCATGTGATGCCCCGAGAAGATGGAACTGGGCGACGGTGTTCTCTCCAGCGATCCCTGGTAAGAGCATCTTTGCACCGCCCCCCCAGCCAGCTGGAAAATGAGGGAATATTACACCAATTGTCATACGAAAGTCGGCTTCAATTGCGTCGGTGTTTACGAGAACCTCCGTACCATATTCCGTCGTGCCATAATCTTTGAGCTTCTCCCGATCCAAGTAATCATGATCGATGAATGTGATCCGCTCAATGGTTTCCGCACCAAACTTGTGCCTCTTCTCCTCCTTTGTCATTGGTCGATGTGTACCACCCGCAATAATGACCTTAATATCGTCATCGCGTATCCCTCCACGGTTCAGTTCATCCAGGACATGTGGCAGGATCTTCCAAGTAGGTGTAAGACGCGTATGGTCATCGACGATGATAGCGACGCTTTGTCCCATGGAAACCACTCTCGACAACTCCGCTGAGCCAATGGGATATGCGAGAGCGCGCGTGATCTCTTCCTCTTCCGATGGCTCAATGCCAGCTTCCCTCGGACCGACATTAAAGAGAAGATTTTCCTCTGGTATCTCCAATGTGATCTTTCGATCACCATATCCTACAAAAACATTCATAGCTGCTCCTAACAATCCTTGGAAGTTCAGTTTCCCCAACCTTGTTTATTCAATCCGCACCGTGTTCACGCCACATTTGCAAAACCCAAAAGGGCGCTGTTTTGTCACCTGTGGACTTCATCGCCGTGCGATGAACATGACTTCTCCTATATCGGATTGTTATCCCATCCTCGCACGGACATGAATGTCCGTGCTACAAATCTGCGCCGGCTGAAACCGGCTATCGCTTTTATGGTCAAGAATCCTTCCTACTCAACCAATATCCATCACTCCAAACGATACAGAACACTCCCTCTCACCATCGTCAATTGCACATTGACATCTTCATCGATGATGACGATATCCGCATCCTTGCCTTTCTCAATGCTGCCTTTACGATCTTCAATACCGATGACGGTCGCTGGGGTCAACGTAGCCATCCGGGCCGAATCTTGCAGACTCAATCCCAAACGCTCGATGCCATTACGTACACACACATCCATCGTTGTTACGCTACTCGCATAAGCGGACCAGTCCGGTAACCTTGCGATGCCATCCTCTACGATGGCTTCAACATCACCGACATAGTATCTTCCAGGTGGCATTCCGGCAGCGGCCATCGCGTCTGTCACCCAACAGACTCTGTCGATTCCCTTCGCCTTCACAGCCAATTTCATGAGATTGTCACCCACATGCCATCCATCCCCTATCAACTCAGTTGTGATCCGGTCGTCATATAGGATAGTCTCTGTTGCACCACAAACCCTTTTGAGTTTATCTCGCCGTAGGGTACTCATATTGCAGAAACAGTGCACTGCATGGGTGATCCCAGCGTCGATACCGGGCATGAGAGTTCGGGTGATGCCATCCGAGTGTCCCATTGTCGCTATGACATCTTCTTCTCGAAGCCTCTTAATTAATCCTGGCGCACCTTCCCTCTCGGGCGCTAGGGTCATCATGGTCATCACATCTGAGTATTCAAGATACTGCTCGTAATGCTCTGGTTCGGGTAACACAAGGAGCTCCTCTGGGTGAGCACCCTTTTCAGCAGGATTGAGGAATGGTCCTTCCTGATGGGCACCAATCAATTCAGCTCCTGATAATCCGCCGTTATTGATCACACTGCGAACATTCTCCAAGCCAGCTAAGAGCATCTCTGGGGGTGCCGTGATCATTGTGCCGACAAATGCTGTTACCCCATGAGTTATGAAGAACTGGCTCATCGTCTCTAACGCTTCAGGAGTAGAATCGAGGACATCTGCACCTTTACTTCCATGAACGTGGATATCGATCAATCCGGGTAGGATATACTTTCCGCCAGCATCGATAACTTGCGCATCTGAAGGTTCCTGGACCTCACCGCGCGTTCCAACCTCCATGATTTTGCTTCCTTCAACCACAACAACGCCGTCCATTATCTCCTTTGATGGGGTAAGGACGGTCCCATTGTGGATTATTGTGTATGATTGCATGCTAACCCTCCTAAATTACTTTGTCATTAATAACTGTCATCAATGGACAACCTTAAATTGGATCCGTTATTTCGCCGTACATTTCTGGACGTCGAGTGCGTAACAGCGAGTACCTGGAGTTCCTCGCCTTTTCTTGGGCTTCCAGGTCAACTTCTGTCCTTATCCAAAGATCTTCAAGAGATAATTCTGAACTGGTCAAAAGGTTTCCGTCAGGACCAATAACGTAAGCTCCCCCAGAATGGGTGGTGTGCCCGTTGTATCCTACTTGATTACAGTAGACGACAAAAAGAGCGTTATCCTCCGCATAGATCCCATATCGGCCAGGAAGTTTCTCCAAAATCCCTGAGAGTTGTTCCAATTGCTTATCCTCAGGAATTTCCTCCCCCATCCCAGATCGACCAGCATGCGGCAGGAGCAATAAATCTGCTCCTTTCAAAGCCATCACGCGCCAAGCCTCGAAGAAACTGGCATCAAAACAGATAAGAATGCCGATTTTACAGAAGCCGATATCGATGACTTCAAAGGAACGACCCATGCGGAAGCTGAAGTATTCATCCTGCGATGCATGCACTTTTCGTTGGAGACCTATCAGACCTTCAGGTCCAGTTAAGGCATAGGAGTTGTAGAATGTGCCATGCGCTTTCTCACAGAACCCATATCCAATTCGAACTCCATGCTCTTCTGCCCAAGCGCGCATCGAATCATAGATCCTCCCCCTCTCTGCCTCTTCCGCTAGTTCCGTAACATCGGCGTCACCATAATGTGCGGTGACAGACAGCTCGGGGAAAATTACTAAACTTGCACCAGCGGATGCCGCCTCTTGAGTGATCCGATGATGGACCTCTAGGTTATGATCCAAGTCACCGCGCAATGCATTCATTTGTACGGCTGCAATTGTAAATTTCTCCAAGGATCCCTCCTTTGGGAATGCACGGCTGGATGTTCACCCTAAAAATTATTTAACTTGCTCTAATGCTTGAATAAATTCTGTTGCCGTACTGGAAGATCCTAAATCGGTCTCCATCAGACGCACTGCTGCGCGGTTCATCACTCGCTCTGTATAGGTGTCCTCATACTCATACGCCGTTGTACAATCCTTGAGAACAATACATCGATACCTGTATTTGTTCACCATTTCCCGCATGGCTCCAGGAATGTTCATCAAGCAAAGGTCGGCCATAAAGCCGACATAGATTAAGGTGTCGATATCTTTCCTGCGACACAATCCATTCAGCTGCCAACCATCTAGGACAACATCTTCATTTGGCAATGGACGAACTGATTGAGCGATATCAAATTTTTCAACATGTGTGATCCACACCGGACCTGGGAAATCGGGTCCATATTGGTTCCGAAAGATATCATCGATGGTCCAGGGCCGCACACATCCCTCGAAAGGTTCAGGTTCGATGGTCGGGCGCAGCTCTGGATCTCTCGCGATTTCAAGATAGCGTGGATAGCGCGGTGCATAAACATCTTGCGCCAAGTGGAAGATGGCGACGCCTGCATTCCTCGCAGCGGTTAGCACAGGTTTGATCTTATCTTCGATTACCTCGTGCGCGGTAGGCACCCAATCTGCCACCTCGCCGGGGACGTGGGAATCTGGCTCGATAGGATAAGGCCCATCGGCTTCTCCAAGATTCCAACAGTGGACGGAAACAATTCCGAAATGTCCGACGGGTTTCTCAAGAATTTCCTCGAAATAACCCTCCTCACAGGATGGCGGCATTCCTGGACCATAAAGGCGGCCAATGCGATAAGTACGAATTGGCAGTCTCATGATGGGCGAGTCATTTGAAATCGTTTCTGACATGGAATGCTCCTATACTTGGATTAGACCAACTGGGTGATCCCCTTTTCCAATTTAACCTCGATTGAGGCGAAACCGTACTCATCCGGATCTGAGATCACCACTCCCACCTTGAAATCTATTCCCTTAACATACTCGATTGGGATCCTGAACTTCCAAGTCATATCCCGATCTGTCATCAATGACAACTCGACAAGTTGCCGTCTATTTAGTTTTCCAGAGATGCGCACCATATCCGATCCAAGCAGCCATCGGAATTCAGCGTTCTCGAAAGCATCTGGCACCGCGGGAAAGAGGATTGTCCCATCCTCATCAACTCTAGCAAAAATAGCATGGATTGCATGGATATAAGCTCCTGCTCCGCTGGTGAACCAGGGAAGGTATGGTCCTTGCTCCATGCGGAAATTCTCGTTGGGAGCCATGAATGGACCAACTGTCTCTGGAACAGTCTTCAAAAGGTCATATCCCTCATTACCACGCCCTTGATAAAAGAATGCAGTCGCGACCCGACTCACATGCCAGATCCAATTATCCCCGCCTGTATAGAACTTGACCTCAACGCTTTCCCGCTCAGACTTTCGCTCCATAAATGCACGATATGTCCTTGTAAGTGTATTCCAAGCCCTTTCGCTGGTTATCTCAAAAGCAAATGGATAGACCATCGCATTGTGACTTGCGCTAGGCAGCGTATCTTCAGTATCTGAGTAGCGATAAACTCCCTCCACTTCATCAAATGGCAGGTTTTCCCTCAATTCAGCGGCCAAACAATCCCATTGGCTGCAAGCCTCAGCGTCCACACTCAATAACTGGGCCGCTTTTCGTGCATTATCTAAACAACGGATGGTCGCACATGCTAGAAAGATGCTATTGTAAACAGGATAGATGGTTTCATTAATATCCGTAATGAGACGAGTTTTTAACCTCCCTTCCGAATCACGGGTGAGCACATCATAGATTAACCATTCCGCGCAGCCCTTCAAGACTGGATAATAGCGACGAAGATCTTCAATATCACGGCTGTAGAGGAATACTTGATACGCCTGCTCGGAGAACTGTCCGTGGATGAAGCGCTCATCCGTCCAATGACCGTATGGTGCGCTCTCACTCCCATCCTCCGTCACTTCCCAACCGTAATATGCCCCTCGTCCAGCGCTCCTTTGGGCGGCATGTGGCAGAGTTAACAAGCGATAATCGGGGATACGCTTCGCCAGTTCAAAATGGTTTCCTGATATCAAGCCCATAAAAGGATAAAACTCGTCGTGGAATGTGCGGCCTTCCCAATGTGTGCTCAGATAGCCGGGGGGATTGCTCCAATATGAAGCGTTACAGCGTAATGTGTAGAGCGAACTCTTGTAGATTGCCTCCAGGCTGGGGTGGTCCAGGTGAATCTGGCATCGATCCCAAAATTCCGCCCAATCACGCTCGTGATCACTCAACAATGCCTTAACACGTGAAAAATCTGGGAAATGAGTGTTCGTTAGCCGGTCACTGATAACGACCCAGAACCAAAGTACCTCTTCTTCACCAGGATCCAAACGCAGCTCATGAATGAATTCTCCGCCGTAATCTTTACTGACGATCTTTCCAAGCGGATATCGACCAATATGGACCTCACCTAGATGATCCTGGATTTCGTACATGACTTTCAAGCTTTCAAGCAGGTGGGGTGGACGTCTGTCGATATCGAGTTGATCCGAGCGGATCCCTTCTACATTACCAAATGGCAGATCCTCCGGATGTGGGCGCCGAATATGGATGTATGTCTCCGAAGCCCGCTCGCCATAGGCATCGCCGAACTCGAATTCCAACCTAAAACTCAATGTTTGTTGTTGGTCGCTGAGGTTCTCCAGCTTTGTTTGAAAAACTGCGACGTTAGATTTAAGACACACAAGACTCGTCGTCTGCTCCTTGATTGCGCCGTGGTTCAATGTTGAAATAACCATCCCGCGGTTGTAATCCACGTACTGAGTCCAGTCTTCATCCTGTGTCTCCATACCATCAACCTGGAGCGAGCGTGATAAACGACCGTATCGGACCAGTGGGAACGTGGCTCCGATAAGTTCCTCGGGAGGGACCCGTGGGATTCTAGTTCGTACACCATGCGCATCCCGTAACCGACGACCAGCCCAAAAGAAGCAACGATCGAAGCTTTCTTCCTCCGGACATCGACCGTTATGGTATCCAGTTGGACCGACAGTGGTAACAATTTCACCATTTCCGATCATAGGAGAGTTGTAAATCTCATCAGTGCTTCGAACTGTGAACATAAATTCTCCAATGTTTCTTACCTGACCCTATTGGAACAAGCGGGGTGGCTCATCCGGCGATATCCCATCCACATCATTAATTTCCGAACCAGGAGGAGGAGTGACTGGGCCATTTATAAGTGGATCATGGGTCTCCTCCATCCAGCACTGCAACCGGAATCGAAGATCTTTAAGAATATCAGCATACTCTGGATCATAGACAAGGTTCTGAACCTCATTGGGATCGAAGTGCAAGTCAAATAATTGTTCCTGATCTACTTCTCGCTCTTTGAAACCTTTATCCATCCATACATCTTTACTGGGTCCATCATCAATATTAGGGAGCACCGGAACAGATCGATCATCAAACCTTCGAATGTACTTCCATCGTTGGGTCCTCACTGCTCGCTGCGGTTCATACGCAGCATGGAAAGTTACTTCAGCGAATAATTCTTCCCGGACCTCTTCCACTTCCCCTCGAATGATCGGCAGTAGCGAAATCCCCTGAAGCCATGGTGGTTTCTCAAGGTCCAATAATTCACAAATCGTCGGAAATAGGTCGATCTGCGAAACCATAGCATCAACGACACGTCCACCTGCGAAGTCTTCAGACCCACGCATGATTAGAAAGACTCCGATTCCATGGTCAGTAAGGGTGCATTTCATCCCAGGAAAAGCGATGCCATGATCCGTCGTGCAAATAACCAGTGTCCGCTTCGTCAGACCCTCATCCGTAAGCGTTTGGACGATATCCCCAATGGCGCGATCAAGAATCCTCACCGAAGCCATAAAGCTCGCTATATCAGCCCTGGTCGCAGGGGTATCTGGGAGCACTGAAGGCGGCTTGGAGTACTTTTCATCGTTTTCGGTCTGTGGACGTGGGAATGGACGATGTGTCTCGAAAAATCCCACTGACAGAAAGAATGGCTCAGGTGCATTATGGATGAACGCTTTAGCAGCTTCAACCACAGACCTAGAACCACCGAGGTGTTCTTTGATATCATCATATCCAATCTCCTCGGGATCCTTGGCAACATGCTGATGACCAATAAGCTGTGTGAAGTAACCGGCTTCATTTAGTGTATGTACGATGTGCTGGTTGTAATCATCCAGAGAAAATCCTCGATGCGCTAGCCCCAGCATTCCGCTGCTGTGTGGGTATTGACCAGTCAGTAATGCGGCTCGGCTAGGGGAGCAAGTAGGCGCCGCGGAAAAGCATTTTCGGAAGAGAATGCCTTCCTCTGCTAACTGTTGAAGATTAGGAGTCGAAACCGCATGCACGAATGGTCGAATATTTCGACCGGTGTCATGGGAGTGAATGTAAAGGATGTTAGGACGATCCATCCTGGACCCCTCTCACATGCATTAACCATAACCAGTTCAGTATTGTCCTACTTGAGCTAAACCAACCTCAATGGACAGGTTAGTCTAAGCCGAGCATACAAAGCAAAGAGATAGTTACTGGAATACCAACTTTCACTCAGCTTCCCAGTTGTTTTCTCCTGTAAGGATCTGCCTCAATGAAGGCATTAAACATGACTTCCTTCTTTTCCCGCTCAACACCAATCGCTCTCCCCTCACCATAATCGGTGATGGTAAAACCGCCTTCAGGAGTTGCCCAGTGTTCGACCAACATTCGTGCTTCATCAGCAATTTCTGCATTACTCTTTTTAGGTAAAGTATGTTGGATATCGCATGTTGTTTCAAAGGCAATTCGACCTCGAAAGTTCTTGCCGATTTCCTCAATACCCAAGGTTCGAGGTTGTTGAAGGTTAACGGAATCGAGACCGATCTCGATCAGATCCTCAAGGATTTCATTGATCTTTCCGTCCGTGTGCATCCACGTATGCCATCCCTTGCTTTGCATACCCTCAAAGAGGAATTTATACCTGGGCTTAAAGAAATTCCTCCACAAATCTGGACGTATCATTAACCCTTGTTGTGTTCCCCAATCATCACTGAAATGAACTCCATGGATCTGGCTCGGATATCGAACTGATATGTTCTCCATCCACTGCAGTGCGAATTCGACGATTCTATCCGCCAGCATCTCAAGCCGCTCATCCTCAACCGCCAGGTCGATGAAAAGATTTTCCATGCCCCTGAGCGCCCACATGCGTTCATAAATGAGCATGAAATAACCAATAAGCACGTATTTATCCTGTGAACCAATAAATTGATCGTCCATTCCTTCATAAAAAGCTGGATCGTTTGGATCAGGCCAGTCATAAGTTTCCAGGTTGCTCCAGTCCTCAAGAGGGTGCATCCGAATTTGGCCCATATTGATCTGATCAGTACGTTCCCATAAACATCCCCAATGATCATAGTTGGTATCACTAATCCCTACCCAATCGCCTGGATAGACCTGATTCCAGTTGACGAATTGAAAATCGTTTACTCCCATTGAATCAAACCGCATTGGGATCCGATCGGGTGTCTCAAACTCTATGGCCCTGCGAACCACTTCAAAAGATGTCAACGCCATTGATCCATCCCTTTGCATCGCTCGATGTCTCACTTCAGGCCGAAGATATTACATACAACTAAGATCAAGTCCCCGGTTGAATCGCCAACCCACATCAATCATGGTTAAGAAGTTATCCACGGGAGTGTAGTTGGCAACACCTTTCAAACTACCGCGTAGGTGCACGCGAGATCAATGATCCTTGGGCATCACCTAAAGCGTATGCACTTGACAGTGGAAATTTCATCACTCCAAAATTATTCTTAGGACACCCTCCTAGTCCTCACATGTCGTTCTCAAACTGAGACTCTCATTTTGGAGCTTTCCAGCTTCCATCTTTCCTCTACGTTCAAAGGACCATCCAAGAGGCTTTCAAATGTCCCAGGTATCAGGGGGATCGAAGAATCGAACTGTGGAACAAGGGCTATTTGCGGGTTCCAGAACTACTTGGATCTACCACACGCAACTCTATCCGCTCCTGCACGACCATCCCCATCATTTTTGGTTAACCGTGTATAACGGGAACCTCTTACCACCTGCTGAAACCTACTAACATTATAATATTATAGTCTCTTCGAAAGTCAAGATAAGTCTATCTAGCGATGTGTTTTCGTCGATTCAGTGAAGTAAGCTATTCACTTGCTGAGCAAACCATGTATTTCGGTCGTCGCTCCATTGTGCACACTACACTCATCGCCTTTGTGTGTGGTGTGAAGTTAAAGATTCGATATGTAGAGTATCCGTTCTCGATTCAGGTATCCTGTCAGCGACTTAAACTCTCCCTTGTTTCATCAAGGAGTTCTTGAACCTTCACTGCCAGTCCTGTCTTACTGCTTTCAATTGCCCCAAAAACCATACCCATCGATTGTAGGTTATCCTCCACATTCGTGGCCATGGGCTCACCACCATCGAGCCAATGCACAAACTGTTCTATCAACCAGGTGTTCGTCCATTTCTCTTGGTCAATAAGCGGTATCACTTCACCGCTTCCCTCTCGCTCTTCTACCCATGTTTCCAGTGGATCATAGGGAAAATGTTCGAGGCGACGGTGATCCAGGATCAAGGTCGCATTGTCACACTCGGTCCGAATGTACTCCTGGGACCAGCCATTCAAACCTATGGCATTCGTGTTAGCACCTTCGTAGAATCCTTTTACGCCATTCTCGAAGCGCATCGTGACCAACGCGTGTGAGTCCCCCGCATATTCCCCCCAAGTCGTATTCCAGGTTTGCGCGTAGATCGTGTCGCATTTCGCTCCTGAAAGATCGGCGATGATATCCAGATGGTGCACAGCTCCCTCGATCAACAATGGATGATCCATCTCATGCCGGAAATCTCCCCATGTTCCGTATTTTCGGCAATCACAGGTGAAGCGGGATACGATGTAATTCAAATTGCCATGTGTTCCAGAGCGCAATTCTTCACGAAGAGTCGTCTTGTCCGCATCGAAACGGTGGCTCATCGTGACACCCATCTTCAGGCCTGCTCTTTTCACCTTTTCAGAAATTCTCACTGATGATTCCAGCGAATCGGCGATTGGCTTCTCAGACAGGATGTGCATGTCATGCTCAATGGCCAGATCAACGTAAAACTCATGGGTCGCTGGAGGCGTGACGATGGTGCAAAAGTCAGCAGGGTTTTCTTTAAAAGCCTTTCTGGGATCTGTATAGCAGTGTCCCTCAGGAAGATCCAGGTATTTCTTTGCAACCACCAGTGTATCTTGATCAATATCGACTGCAGCGACAACCTCAATGAGATCATCTTCGATATTCGGTGGTAGGAATTTCTCACACCACCATGTCCCCCACTTACCTGTTCCAACCTGGATCACACGATAGGTCATTGCGCGCTCCTCTATGAACTTAGACTCGATTGGGATCTGGATCAGGTTCGCCGTGGGTGTGTTCCCAGAGGTGCCCTAATCTCTTTTCCCCCTCAAGGGTTGTTTCAAAATAGATGCCTTTAATCCGCTCAAAGATATGCGGTAGATCATGATGATAGCCTTTGCCCGTAGCTACACAATCGCCTGGTCCAATTTCGTACGCCTTTCCTTCCGAGACTGCGATCCCTCGGCCCTCAATTATGATCCAGTACTCGTCACAATCGTGAAAATGTCTATCAAACTTTGTCGTCTTCTCATAATCCACTGGATCACCTTCATAAGGGACAGGTTCATCACCTTGGTATGTGAAAAGGCCATAACCACCGATCTCCTCTCCCCATCGTCCGCACAATCGGACCAACCTCGCCTTCTTCAACACCTCGGTAACTTCAAAATTGCCTGTTGGCGATGTTAGTTCAAAGTCTGCAGCTTCGATTACCAGAAGCTCCTGGTCGTCCCATTGGATCCGACACTCACCCTCGGCTACGAATAAAAGTTCACTCGCCCCAAGACGCTCGAATGAATGTGCTTCGCCTGTATTCAATGAGACGATCTCAAAATATTCCAATTCGCACCAATCAGGTGCGAGGTCAAAGCCACTTCGAAATACAGGCATTCTAGTCTCCTTCTATTCCGACATTCCAAGGCAATCAGATAGGATCACCGATGAATCCATAGAACGGCTCTTTTATCCGTTTCATCATAAGGATTCCTCGTCGCTTCGCTCCTCGGAATGACAAATTGCATAGCATGTCATTCCGAGAGAGCCCGATAGGGCGACCGAGGAATTTCCACGAGACAATCACCCTTACCTAAATTTCACCTCATGGAGATCCTCCACTATCACCCTGGATAACTCACCTGCTAAATCTACATACAAGTAATGATCCTCCCAGATCTACTCCCCAACATCGTCAGGGATTCCATTGCTGAAGATAATATCGCGATAGAGGTAGCCACTATCTTTAACGTATCGCTTCTGTGAGGCGAACTCAGTATATACAAGCCCAAATCGCGGGCGGAAGCCATAAGCCCACTCGAAATTGTCCATCAACGACCATACAAAATAACCTGTGACCGGAATACCCTCCTCAATGGCTCGGTGAACCTGACTGAGATGTGATACTAGATACTTCTGCCTCTTGACATCTCGAATTCTTCCATCTGGATCAAGGACGTCCTGCCATGCAGATCCATTCTCTGTGATCACAATCTCATCTGGTAGATACTCGTCATGCACCCACTTGATGGCCTCATAGAAACCCAATGGCGTGACAGGCCAACCCATTTCAGTGTAGTCGAAGAACTCATAGCGGTGTCCCTCTCTGGGCCAGCCGGGTTTCCCGTCTCGTACTATAGCATCCGCATAATATTGAAGACCGAGAAAATCTAGTCGGTTCGCAACACTCAAGTCCTCCGATCTCACCTCCGGAGCATCATCCTCAAATCGATCGAGGATTAACTGGGGATATGTCCCTTTGACAATCGGATCCAAGAAGATCCGGTTATGTTCCGCGAGTCCTAATTCCACCGCTTCAGCTTCCTTGTCATTGCGATACAGGCTGAATGGGTTGTAACAAACTTTCGTTATGCCAACCTTCACATCTGGAAAGTTGGCTTTAATGGCATCGTAAGCCTTTCCATGAGATAAACAAAGGTGATAAGCCGTCGCAAGAGCTGCTTTTCGATCCTTCATTCCAGGAGGATGAAACCCATCACGGTAACCAGCATAGCTGATGACCACAGGCTCATTAATGGTCATCCAATAGTCGACGCGGTCCCCAAAGTGCTTCGATACTATGTCAGCGTAATGTGCAAAATGCTCTGTGATCTCGCGCCAAGGCCACCCGCCTTCCTCCTCGAGAACCTGGGGTAAATCCCAGTGGTAGAGGGTTACCCACGGCGTGATTCCTGCTCCAAGGAGTGCGTCAATGAGGGCATCATAATAAGCGAGGCCCTTCGGATTAATCTCACCTTTTCCAGATGGAAAAATCCTAGGCCAAGAAATGGAAAATCGATACGCTCCCAATCCCAACTCACTCATGATCCGGATGTCTTCAGGATATCGGTGATACTGGTCGCATGCAATGTCACCAGTCTCACCCCTTTCGATTTTTCCAGGGGTATGCGTGAACCGATCCCAGATGGATTCCCCCTTGCCATCCTCATCCCATGCGCCCTCAACCTGGTAAGCCGCAGTGGCGGTGCCCCAGACAAATCCTTCGGCGAATAACCTCATTTTGACCTCCTATGAGCGTCTGAATAATGTATCGCAAAAGAGATCCCTCAGTCACTTTGAAGTGCAGGGATCAAGCGGATTGCATTCCCACTATAGAACTTATCGAGTAGTTCTTCAGGTAAATCAACTCCATTAACCAGCCAATTACCGAAGACAGGATAACCTGGATGCCGCAAATCCTCCATATCGGTTTCGTAAAAATGACGCATGATGCCGTAGTCATAATCTGTGCGTTTGAATTCCCAAGGCCGCTCATCATCCAATTCATCAAAGGACCCCAGGACAATGTCTGTGCCGAAGAGAATGCGGTCCTGGTGCTTCCTGAAGAAAGCCTGGATCTCCTCCTTTGGATAACGTCCCAACTGGACGATACTGGCGCTTGTATCGACGTAGAAGTTCGGATATCGGTCTAACCACTCATCGACTATGTGTAGTTTTTCGTAATACATGCCCACATGTGCACCGATGAAGACGGTCTTCGGATGGTGTTCGATAACTCGGTTACGCTGTTCCAGCAATTCATCATGATCGGGATACTCGAGACCATAGACGTGCCAATCTGGAAAACGAGTTAGCGCCTCGAATTGTTCGTTATTTTCATCCAGCGGTTGAAAGTGCGCCAAGACATCCGAACTGTGAATTAGAACTGGGACTCCTAATTCTGCAGCCTTTGACCAAAGAGGATCCAAGCGCTGGTCATCAACAGGAATGAGCTTTCCATCCTCATCCTTCACTTGCAAGCCCAATGACTTAAAAATCTTCAAACCTCCGGCACCAGCCTCCACTTTTCGTTCTAAGGTTTCAGCCATTCGTTCACCGAAACCTGGCGAGACATCGTCGAACTCAGGAGCCGGGAAATAAACCATTCGGTCACCCATGACATCTCGTATAGCTTTCATCCCCTCGTCAAATGGAATGTCTGCGGATTCAAGCACACCGAGGTTAACTACCTTGGTGATGTTGCTGGCCTGCATGACTTCCTTCATGTATTCCAGTGACTTGGGCATAACGTGCGTATGCGCGTCGATGAGTTTCCTGGGAGGAAATGTCGTCATCGTTGTCTCCTCTTGAATGCTCAATGAATCATGGACTTATTGAACTTAATGCTTATCGAGCCATCCGACTCTCATCAAAGGAGAAGCATAGCCAATCTCAGGAAACGGAATGTTTACTGCGAGTCTTCTGAAGCTCGTAATCGGGCAGACGTTTATGGATGAGGTCCAGTGAAAGATCGATCACCTCTCTCGCTTCATCTGGCGTCGTTGTACCAATGCTGACCATATCTTGATCGCGGATCGTGTTCCATACATAGGTCAGACCTACAATGGGCATCAAGCGTCCTGCAGCTAATGGCTTGATCGTAATTACTGGCTTCTTGGCATTGTGAATAATCTTCATAACCCAATCGACTTCGATCTGCATTAAGAATCCAGCTGCGTTATATATCTGGATATACGTCTCGACATCAGCCTCCATTTTGTCTGCTAGGATCACTGTCTCCGGCATGTGTGTCGATAAAGCAGGAATCATCCCACGATCTCGGATCATCTCCGTGTACACCCCAATATCCCTGATTTCCTCATACATCCGATCCACCAAAGCGTCTGTCACACACTGGTGAGGCATGCAGAAGGTTGCGCCGAGTTCCTTACATTGATCCAGGGCTCCTTCGGCTTCGAACTCGTGCGGTCCCTCTGGCCGGATGTTGAATATAGGCGTAAGAATGCGTATCATCTCGTGCCCGGTTCGATCTTCCGCCGATCGAATCGCTTCTTCCAATAAGGGTGCGGGCGGCGCCAGCACAGCATTGACTCCCCGCTCCAGGAACACAGCCAGGATTTCCGCGATTCGTTCCCTGGTTTGGTAATCTTTGATGAACTTGTCCTTCGCGTCGCTCGTATGTGAAAATCCCAAAAACCAATTCGCGCCAATGATCAACCGAGGAAGGCTAACGCCCCCGACTAAGGTCCTTGGAAAATCATCCATGCTCATTCACTCCATGAAGATAAAATATTCTATTCCACAAATCCTGTGTTCCAAATCAGAAGCGTGACCCACTCTCACCGCGTGACGAAGTACCTCATGCAAACGACGAAACCACAACCTCCATCTACCTCTCAACTCACTTCGCCCAACTCAATTCCTTGTACAATCTGATTATATTTGCCCATGCCACATCCAGCTGATTACACTCCTCATTGGTTCCTAATCCGCCTCGGAAAGACCAGGTGTAGATCGAGTCACTTCCTACTTCAGCGAGTCGCTTCCTCCCATGGTAAATTTCCTCCTCCAATCCGCTGGAAATGCACCAGCAATTCAGCCAGACCTGAGAACCTTTCCCGCCTGATCACTCAATTGCTTTGCTGCAGTGGCATGTTCGACTTCATCATCAATCGACATGTCGAAATTGAACCGTGAACTGACAAGCTAATAATGAAAATCAAACGATCTCATTCAATCCCACATCAAGATCGCACTCAAACCTTGTGAACCCGTGTTCATCCGCACCTAATGAGACTACCGATCGCTTGAAGTGAATTCCATCGATAAACCTTTCTTGAAGACGGAAGCTCCAAGATAATGCTTTTCGTGAGTGGACTGTAAGTCGAGTCAATAGTCCTTCATTGACTTTACAAGCAAGCTTCACACCATTAGATCCTGCGAGCCATTTAAACTTTGCATTCATCATGTGAGCTGGAATAGCAGGCAACAAAATCGTACCTGCATCATCCACCTGGACGAAGATCGAGTGTACGGCATGTAAATAAGCTCCCGCTCCTGTCGTCAGCCATGGCAGATACGCTATACCATCAGCCAGGTGTTCATTGGGAGCCAAGAATGGTCCCACTGAATTGGTCGCTTCGTGCAGAACCTTGTATCCCTCGTCGCCCCGCAATTGGTAGAAGAGCATCGTCGCTATACGGCTGATGGTCCATAACCAATTGAGTTTAAACTCACCATTCTCGATCCTTTCAACAAGGCGCGTCATCGTCGCTCTGGGGCGTTCACCATGGATATCCGTGGTATAAGGGAAAATCATCGGCAAGTGATGCTGGCTGACGGAAACATTGGAGTTCATTGAATATGCATAAACCTGTCCGCTTTCATCCAATGGCAATATGCCCCTCAATTCTGAGGCCAACTCTCTCCATTTCTTGCCCAGAGCGGCATCCAATCCGAGTATATTGGCTGCGTTGGCCGCGTTCTCCAGGGTTCGAATGGTCGCACAAAGTACCACGATGCCATTCTCCACTGGATAGACTACTTCGTTGGCATCCGTGAGTAATCGTGTTCCAAGCTGACCCTCTGGATCCCTCACCAACACATCGTGGACCAGCCAGCGAGCACACTCGCGCAACAATGGATAATAACGCTCAAGGTCTGATCGGTCACCCGAATGTAAATAAAGCTGCCAGACCTGTTCAGCGATTTCGCCGTGGATGAACCGCTCATCGGTCCAATGACCATAGGGCGCGCTTTCTACTCCATCCTCCGTCACCTCCCAGCCGAAGTACGCACCATGACCGGCACTCCTCCCTTTGGCCTCTGGCAATGTACGTAGTCGGTTCCTTGTAATACATTCAGCCAGGTCCCGATGGTTGCCAGAGATCAGACCCATGAATGGAAAGTACTCATCGTGCAGAGAGCGACCCTCCCATGTAGTGCTCAGGTACCCAGCAGGTATCGTCCATGGAGAGGCGTTGCAACGAAGTGTGTAGAGTGAGCACACCCGTAAGGATTCCAACTTTGGTTCACCGAACTCAACCTGGCTCTTCTCCCAAAACTTTCCCCATGCTTGCTGATGATCAACCACAAACAATTTCATTCGATCAATATCAGGGAAGTGTGTGTATTTCAATCGATCACTCAACACGACCCAGAACCAGAGCTCTTGCGCCTCACCTCCTGCCAACACTATCTCGTGTACAAATTGCCCACCGATGTCACTTTGAACAATTCTCCCTACCGGATATCGGCCTATGTGGACCTCACCCATGTGCCCGTCTACCTCATATTGCACTTTGAGGCTCTCCAAAAGATGAGGTGGGCGGGACGCGATCTCTTGATCATGGGAACGTACTCCCTCGACGTTTCCAAATGCGAGATCCTCGGGATGTGGTCTGCGGATATGCAGATAGCTTCCATCCTTGCGGTATCCTTTGGCATCACCGAATTCGTATTCAAGTATGAAGATCAGTGGTAGAGCATCCTCCCCGTTATTCTTGAGTTTCGTCCGGAAGATCAGAAGATTATTGGTGAGACTGACCAGACTGCGAGTCTGTTCCTCAATCACGTCGTGATCGAGGGTGGAAATTACTTCTCCACGTAATGGATCCAATTGCTGCACCCATTTGTCGTCTGTTGTCCGCTTTCCAAGGGCCTCTAAATGCCTCGTGAGGCGTCCAAAACGAATGAGCGGATAGGTGGCACCAATGGGTTCTTCCGGAGGTACTCGCGGGATTTTTAACTTAACGCCCCTGGAGTCTTTGAATCTCCGTCCAGCCCAAAAAATTGTCCGGTTGTCGACTTCTTCCTCAGGACAATAGCCGTTGTGGTAGCCTGTCGGTCCTACTGTTGTGACGATTTCACCATTACCGATTAGCGGTGAGTTGTAAGCCGGATCAGTGCTTCGCACCGTGAAGTGAGAATGATCGTGAATTATTTCAATAGCCATTGGATGCTTATGATTCCAATCCATCCGAACGATAATGGAATTTCTTCTTCGGACTGGGCGAACCAACCCTTCTTCCTTGTTCTATCATCAACAGCCAAGCAGTACTCAAGTGTAATATTTTCCACTCACCATTTCCGGTAAGCTGGGAACGCCACCTAATTTATCCGATCCTTCGTTATCAATAGACCGTCTTGAGCCGAGTGACCGGGGCTTCCATGGCCACACGCTAACTCCCCAGACCCATCATGCCCATTCACAAGTTAACCCATCAGCACTCTGGTCCGCTACAACGATTTGTGAGGTTGTCGCCGACCAGCAACAACAAGACTCATCTACATACCAACCTTATCTAGTCAGTGCTAGCTTCGAGATTTGTGAGAATATCCTCCAAAATGATCCGGGCGGTTTGAGCCCACAGCTGTTTTCGCTCCTTTCGACTCACGACAACCGCCTCTTCCGCCAGAGCCGCCTCAAATCTATCCATAATCACCCTCAGCATTTGGCCCTCGGTGTCAGCCGCTTTCAGCTTCGATAGGATTCTCCCCTGGAGATCATGATGTCTGTATTCTGAGTTGCCAATTGGATCCAAAATGACCTTCCTTATCTCATTTCCAAGTAATGGGAACCATAATCTGATTTATCTGCCGCCAATACAATGGGATATCAGGAACCTAACAAGATGCTAACCGGACACTTTCTTCGGAATGTTCTTATTCTCCTTGCTGAATAACTTCCTTGATGGCTAACTGAACCGTCAACATACCTATTAAGGATAACCACACCATTAATGCTAGTGCGAGCGGGAAGAGAAGTACGATACTGGCCACGATGAGCACTGCACTGATCACTGAAATTGTGATGACCAACATGGGCATGCGAAGCAACATCACTAGACTATTACGGTACGTGTTGATTAATCGCTGATCGTGCTCCGATAGCCACAACGGCCAATAGAATAGATTCAGGATATACCAGAGTATCCCCATGACAATCCATATACCGCGCAGGCAAAACCAGATTTCACCCTCTTGAAAGATAGATCCTGCGAAGTTCATCACTAAAATTGCGAAAATCAGAATGTTCAGCGCACCCCACTTCCAAGCAGGCAAGAACATACTCTTGAGTGCGAGGAAGAAATCTTTCGGAACAATCAGATCTCTCTCCATAAACTGCACAGTAAGTGCATACATCGCAGCTGTTGCGGGTGGGCCAGTGATGATCAAGAATTGTGCCAAGATCCACAAAGTATTAAAGAAAGTCATGTGGACCAGGTTATCCCACCAAATCCTGAACGCGCTTCTAACAATTCGAAGTGCACTTCTCATTGGCATCCTATATCTTTGTAGTTCGTATCGAAAAAAAAACAACCACCCTGAATGCAGATCCTATCCTCATTCCGAGCTGCCACTCAATTGCATGAGCAATTGACCCTTACGGATGCGAGCAAATGCAACCATCTCATCATCACCGCTTTCCTCCGCCAAATCACTTACGCGATCGTAGGCATCAATAGCCTCCCGTAGTTTTCCGTCCGCTTCTAATGCCACTGCCAAAAGAAGATTGTTAATTACCGAGTCAGGTTGAATGATAAACAGCGTCTCAATATCCGCGAATGCTTTCTCCACCAAACCAATTTTTATATATATGTCTGCGCGAGTCTGAAGAAAAATCTCGCGGCTCTGAAACAATTCTTCCGCAAGAAGAAATGATATGGCAGCAGCCTCCACATCTTCCAAACCCTCATAAACCACACCTTTTAGTGTGACCAGTTCAGGATCCTCTGGTGCAACTTCCAGTGCCATTTCTACAAAGCCCAACGCGTCTTCGAAGTTTCCTTCAGCAACCTGTGAATATGCTTCATCCTGATATCGGAGTTTCGCTTGGACGCTTGGGTCAGGCTCAAGGAACAATTTATAAACTATGCCCAGGACCAGGATGATCCCAACAGCAATTGCCGTAATCCGAAGAAACCGAAGAAGAAACTGCTTACGCCTTTCTTTTGTGATTGTATCTACGAACCACCAACGTTGATCTGATTCTGGTGAGCGGTCAGAGCGGACTTCAGATAGGACTTTTCTGCCCCCAATTTCTCGCAAGAAAACGTCTGCTTTTGATTGAAAAACTGCGATGATTGTTTCAAATTGCCCTTTCTCTTTATCAAGGTCATATCCCTCATAGAGTAATTCGCGCATCGCTGAATCGACCTCATCAAACATTTCCAAGAGACCTAGAACCTCACTCCCCATCCCATAACCTAGCTTTCCAACTTCAGCGTCTAATTCAGTCAAATGTTGGCGTAATTGGTCCGTTCTAGAAGATGGTTTGTATTCAACATAGAAACGTGAAGACATTTTCAAAATCCCATTAAGTTGAATTGTTTGAGATCTTCACTGAGTATTAAACTTGTCCGGACATAATCATCCTAATTCTAATACGATCGAGGTGATGAACAATTGAATGAAATAAACTTCTTCCTTAATAAGTGTGATGCTACGAAACCGTGATATCTAGAAGTCTAGTTTTGCGAGCTCGTTGCCACTTACGCCAGGTATGATACCTTACTTCCATTGCCTGTAAATTTACCAAATTTCGCTTCGTTGGCAGGGATACTACATTGAATGATAACTTCATCAGATACACCCACACCACTCTTCGAGTGAATCATCACCTTCGGATCATTCCGTGGTCCCATCCCACTGAAAAAAAACGCCTGCGTACTATCCGTCGTTGAAGAATGCAACTTCGAGGCAGTGCGGATGGATCAGGGTATTCCAAATGAAATGAAATTCCTACTTTGTGAGTTTGAATACAGCTATCCCTCAAAGGTGGCTTTCACCTTCGCTCAGGACGATATTCCTGCACCCAGCGTCTTCTATGTCTGCAACAGCAACATTGATTTTAACTCTTAAAGACGCAAAGATCTTCATGCGCCACAATACGATCACCAAATCCCAACTTTCACCTCCACGATGATTTGCGGACTGCACGCCGTGAATGTGAGCTCGGGAATTTTGGTTCGTAGCGATTTCAATTCTTCCTTTTGTACTATACCTGTGGAAATATATTCTGGTTTCGTCATGGGAGCGAAAACTTGCTCACAAACTCCCAGAGAGCATTGGTAGCATCGAGGTCTGCGCTGATGAGGCCAACACCGACCTCACGGGCTGCTTCCGCGTAGTCCATATTACCGGGCCAAGTATGACCACCACCCTCGATGGCATATAGAACCACCTCTGCACCCTCCTGGCAATCTCCATAGAACTCTTTCGTGACCTGGGTTCCATCATCAGGGACATCGGGGATATCCTCAACGGTAGGGGACTCTCCGCAAGCATTGATACCCAACCAGAAATCAATCGTATCCGGAATACTCATCAGAGCCCCAGATGCACTGAGACCACCTTGGGACTCTTGATAGAAATACACGCGATCATCCTCGGTTCCATGGATATAAACAATAGGTACAGGTGCAGGCGGTGCACAAGGTTCAGGTAATTCGAGAAGGGCATCCGACATTGTGCCTGCAACGCTGCCAAATGCCGCAATGCGATCTGAGAGTTCACAAGCCAAGCGACTGCTGAAGAAACCACCATTTGAAAAACCCACTGCGTAAATCCGCTTCGGATCAACTGGCAGATCATCCTGGATCTCGTCAATGATCGCATTTACAAACTCAATATCGTCAGTTGCGTATCTGTTAGAGATTGACTCGTCAGATTGCCACATCTCGTGATAGCCCAAGGGATACACAGCCACAAATCCTTGTTCCTCTGCAAGCGCATCATACTCAATCAATTCCCGCATTGGCTCAACTGGATACCGAAAACCATGAAAGAAGAGAAGCACAGGCCAGGGTTCTCTCGGCGCAGTTGTGCTTGGTAAATGTACATAGTATATGCGTTCCACTCCGCCTACTTCGATCATCTCAGAATAATCTTGATCCTTCTCAATAGGTGGCAGTGGAGTTGGCGTTTCTTGTACGCAGCCTACCACTGCGGTCAGGAACACAATGCTCAAGCCTAGAATGCCAATGTGCTTCATTGCCTGGTTGCCTCCCGTCATATCATGCCTTTACACCTGTAAAGACCACACCTTGAATGAGCGTCCTCTGGAACAAGAAGAATACCAACAAACATGGCATCACCATCACCGTGGAGTATGCGAACAACACGCCATTTCCCCAGCCCTGGATTTGAATAAAGCCAAGTTGGATCGTCGAAAGATGAGCTTTCCCTCCTAAATAAATAAAAGGATCCAGGAAATCGTTCCAATGATAGATAAAGGATAATAAATTGCACTACAAGTGCCGGTTTGCATAGCGGTAGCATGATCTGCCACTAAAAGCGAAAGATGCTGCAGCCATCTACATATACTGCATCCTCCAATTCGGTTGAAATCGTTATGAAGTATTGACGCATGAAGAAGATCTGACCGGCGAACCCAAAGAAGGCCGGAACAATAAGTGGCCAGAAGGTGTTGATCAGATTCAGTCTGCTGAAGATCACGAACCTAGGCACAATGAATACAACGGCTGGCATGAAAAGGGCGCCGATGACCGAGTAAAAGATAATGTCGCGGCCACGGAAGCGCAGCCGAGCCAGTGCGTATGCGACGAGCGCCGAGATAGAAACTCCGAAGATCATGTTGGCAATGATGATGATTAACGTGTTGAAGATATACTGCGGAAGACTGAAGCTTACGACAGCTTGTCCGCCTGTCCTTTCAAGTACTCCGCTTGTAAGTGCCACGAGATAGTTATTCAATGTCGCTGGATTTGGGATCCACTGAGGTGGAAATTTGAAGAGGTCCCACTCGAACTTTAGTGAACTCGCAATAAGCCAATAGAGTGGAAGCACCATCACCGAGGCGATAAGGATCAATATCGCATACACAGAGGCTCGCCAAATCCATTTACGAACACTCTGACGTTGCCACCAGATCGGCATTTTAGGTTCGGGTCGAATCAATTTTGACACGATTGTCATCACAGACTAGTTCCCAATTTGGTTTATTCTCATCCGTAACACTTATTTCGATTAAGTCTGAATAGTTTTAGTTCTTTGCGACCGTGAAACTCGTTACTGTCGGTTCAAGTGGTTTTGCAGTAGCCGGAGGAGGTGATGTAGGTGTCGTGAATCCGACAACAACTAACGAGAAACCCACATGCCATATATTGATCCTAGAACAAGTCAAGGTTTACCATGCTCCGTAACATATCGTGAACAATTTCAAGCGGATTTTAGCCTGTTCATTTTCTGGCGACTGAGTAAACTGATGCAAACAGGATGACTTTTGAATTATGCTCTGTCCCTCTGAATTGAGGTCATGTTCAACGTATGTTAAGGAAATTAGAAAGCTCTTTCGAGCTCCAATTAACCTGCGCAAGCGTCAAAGTAAGCTCTGATGAGGCAATTACCTTCAAAAGCGTCCTCATAGCATGCCAACCAGCTATGCCCCTTATTTCCAACATCTCCGATGAACTGAAACAACACCATCGAGCTAACGGTCCAGACCGGTCAAGCCATCAATCCAGCTGTGGGTCTTATTTCAGGTAAGAAATATTTTCCCAATATATTGCTTTAACATTATGAACTCTCCAGCTTACGCGCTTCATCCACAAGAGCAAGGCAATTTTCAAGCGGTGTGTTTTCAAGCACGTCATCGGCCAGACCCACGATGTGGCGGTATCCTTCGGTCTCACACCGCACACGTCGCACTTCAGCCCGAACCTCCTCAACGGTTCCATTCAGCAGGAGGGGGCCCCGGATGTTGCCCTTGGTGGCGATCTCTGGATCTAGTCTCTCCCGAGCCCAGCGTAGGCTTGGCATATCACCTTCAGGTGGCTCCGAAAATGATTCCATGATGTCTGGCTTTATCTCGTTATAGATCCCTTGATCCATCAGGGGTTTTTGGAGTCCGCAGTGATGCCAAAGGACGAAACCGCCTAAATCATTCCAACGTTCAAAAAGCCTTTGTGCGTTCTCAATGACCCATTCGCAGAAGAATCTAGGTGAGAGCCATTCCGTACCACCCACCATGTAAAAGAGATAATCAAATCCAGCTTCACGTAAGGCATCCAATTGTGCGTAATAAAGGTCAAAAGTCGCCCTATGAAGCTTCTTGAATAATTTGGGGTAATCTGCAATGTGGTAATGCCAATCTCTATTGAGCATTAAATGCGCAATGGGGGCATGGAAATAAACACCCAACACACCCGCATCGCCGACTGCTGTACCAATTCTACGCCCCTCCGAAATCAACCACCCTTCATCAAAATCCATAAGTTTCTCTGTGAACCACAGTGCCTTTGGAAAATCACCTTCGTCCATAATCCAGGGCTTGATCACGACGGTCGCAAAAGCTTGGGCTGCGAGCGAAACGGAATCATGCTCCCGCTGCTCTTCTACACAGGTCAGTTCCCCATAGGGCGTAGGAAGTCGATATTCACGGCGCTCCCCTTTGTCGATTTTAGTAGTGAGGACTTCGGGTTCCAGCTTGGGATCGCGTGGCTTGATGTCGGCTTCCGCAAGAAATCCACCATCCCAACCACATACTTCGGCCATCGCCAACTGCTGACTGATGTAGTGATATGGATCACCAGGAGGAAAAGGTTCTGGTTCATCGAATGGCCATTGATAGGGCTCTTGAAGACTCCAATCATCACAGAGCGGACTGACCATGGGCTCGACTTCTTCACCGTCAACAAAACGAAACCACTTCTCACGCTTGGAAAGAACCTCTTTCATAGATACTTCTCCTTTGATTGCTAACCAAGTCCTAATGCCATAACCAGAAGCAGTCCAACAATATGAAAGACGATGATGAAATCATGCGAGTACGCTGCTCTCTGCCATGTGCGGCCTACCTCAAAAACCACCTGCATTATGATCAGACCAAGGTGCAGGTTCCGCTATCGATGATGTGTCCCTGAAATATGATCGCTTTGACTTATTAAGCAGCGTTTCAACTCCTCCCACGCTACCCCTTCACTCCCGTAAAAACCACACCCTGAATCAGCGTCCTCTGGAATAAGAAGAACACCACCAGACATGGAATCACAAGCAATGTGGAGTACGCAAACAAGACTCCAAAGCGCAGCGCCTGTGGATCCATCACCTGGATGANNCGATCCGGTGACACTCCAAGGTAGATCAGTGGATCCAGGAAATCGTTCCAGTGGTACATGAATGTGATAATGAGCTGCACTGCAAGTGCGGCTTTCGCCAATGGCAACATGACCTGCCACCAGAAGCGAAGGGTGCTGCAGCCATCCACATAGGCGGCATCCTCTAGCTCGGTTGGTATCGTCATGAAGTATTGACGCATGAAGAAGATTTGCGTGGCATACCCAAAGAAGCCTGGGATGATCAGTGGCCAGAATGTATTCGTAAGATCCAGCCTGCTGAAGATCACGAAGCGCGGGATGATCATGACAACGCCGGGCAAAAAAAGTGCGCCTATGACCGTGTAGAAGATGAATTCTCGACCTCGGAACCGCAACCTGGCCAGTGCGTAAGCGACGAGCGCCGAGATGGATACCCCGAAGATCATGTTGGCAATGATGATAATCAATGTGTTTTGAACGTATCGGGGAAAACTAAAGCTTTGCTGAGCTTGGCCGGTTACATCTTCAAGCATTTTACCTGTTATCGCCCGATAATAGTTATCCAGTGTCGCAGGGTTCGGTATCCATTGGGGTGGGTAATGAAACAGATCCATCTCGAGTTTCAATGAACTGACGGCAAGCCAAACAAGTGGCAGCACCATCACCAGTGCTACCAGGATCAATATCGCATACACGAAGACTCGCCAAATCCCTTGACGAAAACTTTGGCGTTGCCACCAGATAGGTTTTTCAGGGTTAGATTGAATAGATGTGGAAAAGGATGTCATCACAAACCTATCATCGGCGTAACGTATTGATAGCTTTATAGAGTTTGCCGTTTTTATGGGAAGTTATCCATTTGCTTATAAGAAGATGTACCCAACAAACATCACCCCTTTACGCCCGTGAAAACCACACCCTGAATCAGCGTCCTCTGGAACAAGAAGAACACCACCAGACATGGAATCACAAGTAAGGTGGAGTACGCAAACAAGACTCCAAAGCGCAGCGCCTGTGGATCCATCACCTGGATGATTGCCAGCTGAACCGTCGCACGATCCGGTGACACTCCAAGGTAGATCAGTGGATCCAGGAAATCGTTCCAGTGGTACATGAACGTGATGATGAGCTGCACTGCAAGTGCGGCTTTCGCCAATGGCAACATGACCTGCCACCAAAAGCGAAGGGTGCTGCAGCCATCCACATAGGCGGCATCCTCCAACTCGTTGGAGATCGTCATGAAGTATTGACGCATGAAGAAGATCTGGTTGGCGTACCCAAAGAAGCCTGGGATGATCAGTGGCCAGAACGTATTCGTAAGATCCAGCCTGCTGAAGATCACGAAGCGCGGGATGATCATGACAACGCCGGGCAAAAAAAGTGCGCCTATGACCGTGTAGAAGATGAATTCTCGACCTCGGAACCGCAACCTGGCCAGTGCGTAAGCGACGAGCGCAGAGATGGATACCCCGAAGATCATGTTAGCAATGATGATGGTGAGCGTGTTGCGGATATAGACAGTGACATCAAACATCCTTGCCACGATGCCTTGTTCCTCGAAGAAGCTCCCCGTTATTGCACCATTATAGTTTTCCAGCGTTGCAGGAGTGGGGATGAACTCGGGTGGGTAGTGGAATAGATTCGTCTCGGGTTTGAACGAGCTAACAACCAGCCAATAAAGTGGGAGCACCATGACCAACGCTACGAAGATCAATATTACATACACAAAGGCTTGCCAAATCCATTGACGAACGCTTTGGCGTTGCCACCAAGAAGGACTACCTGTCGATGTCCGAAGTGATCCGGATGCAGTCACCATCAGGCACCCCCCTCTCCTTGCCGGGCTTCATAATAAACATGGGATCGGGAGAATCTGAAGAGAAAGATCGATATCACCGTCAAAATGGCGAAAAGGATCCAGCCCATCGCGGCTGCATACCCCAAATATCCATATTGAAAACCGGACTGGTAAAGGTAAAGATAATAAAAAAGACTGCCATTAGCAGGTCCACCGGTTCCGGAGCTAACAATATAGGCTACTGTAAAGACCTGGAATGACGCAACAACGGTTGTAAGAAGAGTATAGAAAATTACGGGAGACAATTGAGGAATGGTAATAAACCACAGCTTCTGAAGACCATTAGCACCATCGACATCCGCGGCTTCGTAGTATTCGGTTGGAATCCCCTGCAGCCCTGCTAGATACAGCACAACTGTGTATCCTACCATCCAAAGACTCATGATGATAAAGAACCAGAAAACCATATCGCGCGAGGTCAACCAGGGGATACTTTCATTAATTATCCCCAGACTCTTGAGAATAAAATTGAATATTCCAAATTCGGTGTTGAAGAGCCATCGCCAAACGATGGCAATTGCAGGGCCCGAAAGGATAGCTGGCATGTAGTAGATCGTCCTGAAAATGCTAACGCCCCTAATCTTCTGATTGAGGAGGTAAGCCATAGTGAAGCCAAAGATCAACTGCAATGGCACAGAGATTAATGTATAGCGCGTCGTCAACTTTAATGAGTGAAAAAAAAGTGGATCATTAAATAATCGTTGATAATTCAACAACCCCACCCAAGGCGAGACTCCTGTAACTCGCCAATCGGTGAATGAAATGTATGCTGCATAGCCCATCGGGTAGAGGAAGAAGAAAAAGATTCCAATGATCCATGGCAGTGAGAAGAGATAGCCCTCGAGCTCTCTTTTCCGATGCCACGATATCCCACGTTGTTTACGAAGTTCTAATGTCGCAGTTGTCATCTTGTTCCTTTCCATATGACCGGTCTACAGTGCAGGATAAAAACAGGATGACCTTTGGCTTCACCTCCGGTCATCCTGTATGCTCTGATCGAGGCTTAGCCGTATTTCATGGTCGCTTCATTGATAGAATCGATGCTTGTAGCAATTTGGGTCAACGTATCTTCAACGTCATCCCCTTCCCAGAGCCCATCATACGCAGTATTGTAGTTGAATCCTGGCCCCGAAGGGATCCATGGTTCGTACCGAGCATTGTTCAAAGCCCACTCGGGGAACCAATCCTCGGCTCCCTCGGGAACGCCGAAGTTGGGGTTGACGTAGGATTCGGCAGCAGCGGCTGTGTTAACAGAAACTACTTCCACCTGATCCTCGTCGTTGAGCACTTTCTGACCACCTGGACCACCCATATAGTCCTCGAAGCTACTCATCCACTTGGCCAATTCCCAACCTGCCCATGGATTCGCTGCACCAGCAAGGAATGTGAATCCGTCGATGCCACCACGAACTGCATCAGCCTGCTTGTTGGGCATTGGTACGATGCCGTATGGATCCTCCATTGAAAAATCGTACCAACCGACAACCCAATTACCCGAATACTGGTATGCGAGGTTGCCACCCATGAAGTCCGCGCCTTCTGCAGCTTCACCCAGCTTCACCACTCCATCCACAAGGACCAAGTCCTGCAGGAACTGCAAGGTCTCCACGGCTTCAGGTGAGGCCAGCGCGCATTTTCCTGTCGAGTCATAAACGTCCGCATTATTCGACCATAGCATATTGTGAACGTAGCCAACAGTTGCCTGTGCTGCAGAACCGGGCATCACGAATCCCCAATTGTCCGGTGGATTGTTCGAAGCTACGAGGCTTGCACGGAAATCAGCCCAAGTCCAACCGATCCTAGGCTCATCCACGCCACCCTCACTCAAAATGCGCTTGTTGAAGACCATCTGGAATGTTGTGAGGTACACAGGCCAACCATACAAGCCTGGCTTTACCATCACCTGTCCAGGTGGGAAGAAATCCGGGCTGCTATACTGACCGACGGCTGTGGGATCGATCAGGTCAATTTCACCGTGCGGGTAAGCCGTGGCAAGATCATCAATGGCGACGGCTGCACCCGCTTGTACGAATCTCCATAGCCTTTGCCCACTGGCCCACGCCAACTCCGGTGGATCGCCCCCTGCCACTCTTGTTAGGACGGCAGCCTCGAATGCCTCATTCCCAATATCCTCAAACTCGACTGTGATGAGAGGATGCTGCTCACTGAATGCATCCACGTTGTAATACTGCTCGGGGGCTGTTGCGATAAAGCGAATGGTCACAGGTTCTTGAGGTGGGGGTGTGGCTGTTACAACGGTTTCGACTTCCTTTTCGACCTCTTCAACGACCTCGACGGTCTCAACGATCGTCCGTGGGGTCGGCGTCTCCCCTGCGCATGCCGCTATGAGGGCGCTTCCAGCAGCTGCTCCACCAGCCATCTTGAGGAAGTCACGACGGGTGAGTTTCTTGTCTTCCATTCTCTTTCTCCTTCCCTTATACATCGGTCGAAGGGATTAAACGGATCCGTATTGTCGTTCAAGATAGCGCTTCTTTTATTTTGTCAATATCCCCTCCTTATGTGAGCCAATTAGGATGATGGAATCTATCGTTCCTTTCCGAGTGAACATGCCCACTACATAGCTCATTACCCCTATCATTATAATATTCGTACAATTATCCACTATCCTAGCATCAAATGGTGGAAAGTCAAGTGATTTGTAGATTTTTCTAAAGTCCAGAAGACTCACAGGCGAAGTAACCGTAGGCGAGATCCATCCTCAGTTATGCCGAATTCATTGTCAGAATATCCTGCCCACGAAAAAATTCAGGCCTTGACTTTCAACTCGCAAGTGGCTATGATACTTAAAATTGTTCGAATATTATGACAAAAAGACCTTTTGGGACGTTTCATTCAACGACAAATGAAACTGCAATTGGTCTCTTGAAGAAGCACAGTTCTGTGCCATGAAATACGAATGGAACTGAGAACTGGGCTCATCTAAAAACGAAACGGGGACGTACATCAATGTTACATCAGGATATCTTGAAAGACCAAATCGATCGAGAGAGCAAACTGCCTCTTTATCAACAGCTTTATGAACTACTGAGAACCAAGATCCAAAACAAGGAGTGGGGACCTGGCGACATGCTCCCGACTGAAACTGAACTCCTCGAACAATATCAAGTCAGCCGCGCCACCGTTCGACAGGCCCTTGATGAGCTCGTGAATGAGAGCTTGATCTACAGGGAGAGAGGTCGCGGAACTTTCGTCTCCCACCCGACAGTCGATCAGACTTTAGTGCGAATCGTGAGCTTCACAGAGGACATGCGACAGCGCGGCTTTAAACCAGGCACAAGGGTGCTCTTCTTCGGCTTGGTCCCAGCAACACAGGAATTAGCAGAAAAGTTAGAAGTTCCTCTGGGAGAAGAGTTGGTCCGACTCGAAAGGTTGAGATTGGCTGATGGCGAACCGATGAGCATCGAGGAATCCCACCTCATCCATAGCGCGTGTCCCGGTGTTTGCGATTTCGACTACGCACATAACTCTCTTCGAGAGACCCTTGAAAAGGCTTGCGATATCAGACTGACAAGGGCCAATCAAGTCATTCGAGCCATCCCTGCACCCGATCACTTGGTCGATACCCTATCGATTCAGCCCGACACCGCTTTACTCTTCATCGAACGAATAAGCTACTCCCAGCACAACCTCCCCATCGAATTTCTACGACTTTATCATCGGGGAGACCGCTATGTCCTCTATAACGGACTGCGCGGTTGATGAACAAAGTTCCTTGGGAAGAACATCTCTTGCGAATATTTTGCGCCCATCCGATCAACCTAAGGTCTTCCCTTTACGCTAAAATACAGAGCGTTGTGTGGATCATTGCACATGGATTGATGGTGCATTCCCCAACATCACCTAGCACAAATCGAACATCAGATGAAACCATCTCGACTGATTTGAACGTCTTCTCTTCGGGCATTAAGCATAAGACAATCAAAATATTGTGGAGTTGACAGAACAAACCCAAGAGGTGATACACATTATGCCGAGCCGAAAAACCCAACGCGTGGTATTTCAACCGACGACCTATATGGGAATGCAGGAAGGTATCAATCAGATCATCTCGGCAGTTCGACCAACCCTGGGACCGCGCCCAAGATTTACCGCCAATGAACTTAAACGCGGAGGAGACACTATCCTGCCCGAACTCCTTGATGATGGTGGTGTGATCGCACGCCGCATCATCCAACTTCAAGATCGCAATAACGATGTCGGTGCGATGTTCATAAGAAATGTGCTTTGGCGGCTGCATGAGGACGCTGGTGATGGGACGGCGACAGCAGCCGTTCTCTTCCAATCCATTTACGATCGCAGTGTCCGTTATATCGTTGCTGGCGGTAACGCCATGCGAATGCGAGGTTACTTCGAGCACGGCCTGCGGGTGATCCTCGATGAACTGGATAAAATGACCTACAAAATCGAGGGAGGAAAAGAACAGCTTGCGCGAGTTGCCCAGAGCGTCTGCTATGATGAGCAACTTGCAAAACTTTTGGGTGAAATTTTCGACATCATTGGGGAATACGGCCGCCTCGAGATCCGATCGGGACATGGACGAGAGCACAGAAGGGAATATGTCGAAGGGAGCTATTGGGCGGGGGGTATCCTATCGAGACACTTGATCAATGATCCAGCTCGACTGAGAGGTCAATTGGATAACCCCAGAATTTTGATCAGTGACCTCAAAATCGAAGATCCATATGAAATCGCCCATGTCATCGAGGTTGCACGTACCGCAGAGATTCAAAACCTTGTCATCATGGCAGAGAAACTTTCTGACAGCGTACTCGCCACTCTTCTTTCAACTCAGCAGGATTCAGAGGGGATTCGAATCATCGCAGTAAAAACTCCGCAGAGTCCGGCGGATAATGTGCAAACTGGGTTGGAGGATCTTGCAGTCCTCACAGGCGGTCGTCCGTTCATCTCCATTGCAGGAGATACACTCAACAAGGTTAAAGTTGAGGATTTCGGCCTTGCAAGACGGGCCTGGGCAGACAGGAGGAACTTTGGCATCGTCGCTGGTAAAGGCGATCCTCACATACTGCGCGAGCATATCGCGACCCTCCGCACCGCCTACAACAACACTCAGGACCTCAAGATCCGCGAAGAGCTACAAAAGCGGATCGGAAAACTCATGGGTGGCTCTGCCACGCTATGGATTGGCGGTTCGACAGAACCTGAAGTTGAGGAAGGGAAAGAGCTGGCTCGCCGTGGCTCATTCACGATGCGAGGTGCAGTAAGGGATGGCGTACTTCCTGGCGGAGGCTCAGCACTCATGGCATGCCGTCCCGCAGTTCGAAGATTACGTGATGAGAGCCAGGACTTAGATGCCCGCGCTGCCTACGGCATCCTCCTCTCATCGCTCCCAGAACCAATGCGAACCATTATGACCAATGCAGGGTACGACAGCGCAGAATATATGGCGGATATCCGTCGCGGTGAGACTGGCACCGGCTTCGATGCGCTCAACGGTCAGGTTGTTGACATGAATGAAGCCGGCATATTGGATGTTGCTACAACCGTCAAGGCAGCCGTTCGCGCCGCAATCTCAAGTGCAGCCCTCGCTCTTACCGTCGATATTTTGGTTCACCCTAAACATCAAAGGGTCACACCCGTACCTAAATAATGGCATAAGGATAGGCATCCTTTATGGATCAAGCAGAAGAATCAACTCGACCTCAAGACGTTGTGTATGACCTCACCGCCCATCCGCAGTTCTCAAAAAATGGCCTGTGTTTTGCTGCGCGTGGATCGGGATTGTATCAATCCAACGATGGAGGTAGGTCATGGCGCAGCATGTACGAGTCGCTAGACCCGAAAGAACCGATTACAACGACAACCGTCATACTCTCCCCGGATTTCGACGAGGATCATAACATCTTCGCCGGCACAGTCGGGGGCTTTCTAATCTCATCAAACGGTGGAGATGACTGGGAAATCGTTGCGCTCCCCTCCCCACCTCCTGTTGTTTCTAATCTCGTGGTCTCCCCTGATTTCCGGCGGGATGGCGTGGTTCTCGCAGGTACGCTGGAGGACGGAGTCTTTCGCTCAACAGACCGCGCAGGACATTGGGCCTCATGGAATTTCGGACTGTTAGATCTGCGAACCTTGGATATGGCCATTTCGCCAGACTTTGCTCAGGATGAGACACTTTTCGTAGGAACGGAAACCGGTCTTTTTCGGAGCACCAATGGCGGTCGTGCCTGGCGTGAGGTCGAGCTACCCTGCGGATCCCAACCCATCACCAGCATCGCTATCTCTCCCTTATATAATCGTGATCAATCGATTTTCGTGGGAACCGAAACTGGCGAGCTATTCCATTCACAAAACCGCGGCGCTGATTGGTCTGTACTTGCTGAAGACTCTATCACTGGTCCGGTAAACAAAATCCTCCTCTCACCAGGCTTTCCTTCTCAACCGGACATCCTTCTAATTCAAAGCGACCTACTACTCACATCGCGAGATGCTGGCAAATCATGGGAACAGCAGGAACTGGATGAAATACTTCAAGCGGAAGCTACGTGCGTAATCGCGCCAAAGGGATTGAATCCGCAAGCTCCGCTCTTAATCGGCACAGGGGACGGCATGGTAATTCGTATCAATTGATATCCACAACGAAATAAGGAGCCCCAGCAGAAGGTCCTATAGGAATTCTAGAGCTACCGTGCCGGGTTATCCAAACTACAGAATGCAGATCTTGCACCTTCGATAATGACCACATCCTCATCCCCATGCCCAATAGGAGAGAGAAGTATGCAAGAGGTTCCATCTACCGAGTCCGGACTCGATATTCAGGGGCGGGCCGCAGTCATCACGGGTGGCGGAGGGGCGCTCTGCTCTGTCATGGCGAAAGCGCTCGCCGATAATGGTGCCGACATCGCCATACTGGATATTGAGCTTGGTGGCGCTGAGCTTGTTGCACGGGCTATCGATGAACGAGGAGGCCGAGCCGTCGCTGTTCAGTGTGATGTTACGAAACCTGATTCACTATTGGCCGCATCGTCACAGGTTATGGATGCATTCGGTGCTGTGGACATCCTCATCAATGGCGCAGGAGGTAATAACCCGGGCGCTACAACATCTCCTGACCGAACACTCTTCGAGCTTGACTCCAACATGGTAAGTAAAGTTTTCGATTTGAATTTTATGGGGACCTTCCTCACGTGCCAGGAGTTCGGGAAGATCATGGCAGAACAGGAATCAGGCGTCATCATCAACATCGCATCTATGAATGCATTCCGCCCACTCACCCATATCGCTGCATACAGCGCCGCAAAAGCTGCTGTCGCGAACTTCACACAATGGTTAGCAGTTCATATGGCTCAAGAATATTCACCGAGTATTCGAGTAAATGCTATCGCTCCGGGCTTCTTCCTGACACAGCAAAATCGTTTCCTCCTGATAGACGAGGAAACTGGCGAACTAACCCCCAGAGGGAGGCAGATCATTGACCAAACACCCATGGGGAGGTTTGGCACTCCCTCCGATTTGGTGGGCACCGTCCGTTGGTTGCTTGCAGAGAGTGCAAGTTTTGTCACTGGCATCATTGTGCCAGTGGATGGTGGTTACTCCGCTTATGGCGGTGTGTAGCAGGAACGTATCTCTTTCAACATGGAGGTCAACATGCCCGATTACCCTGCAGCAGCTCAACCACTGGTGGATCTCGTACCGGGACATGAATATTTTGTCGGCATCGATTCAGACGGCTGTGCATTCGACACAATGGAGATTAAGCAAAAAGAGTGCTTCATTCCCAACACGGTCAAACACTGGGGCATGCAGCCCGTATCGAAATACACTCGTGAAGTTGAAGAATGGGTGAACCTCTATTCCAAATGGAGAGGCATCAACCGATGGCCAGCACTGGTCATGGTCTTCGATTTGCTGCGCGATAGACCAGAGGTGAAAGCGCGAAATTTCGATCCGCCGCAAGTTTCAGACCTCCGAGCGTTCATCGATGACGATAACTACCCAAAGAGTGATGATGGCTTACGTTCCTACAAAGAAAAAAATCCCTCCATTGATTTGGATACTGCTTTGGCTTGGACGGTCGGGGTTAATGAGACCATCCGGGAAATCGTACGTGACGTGCCGCCATTCCCATTTTTACGTGACAGTTTGGAGTTCCTCTCCGATAAAGCCGACATGATCGTTGTATCCGCAACCCCGGTCGAGGCCCTGACCAGGGAATGGAAAGAACATCGTATCGCCCAATACGTGAAGGTCATTGCAGGACAAGAATTGGGTAAAAAAGCCTTGCACCTCGAATTGGCAACGAAGGGGAAATATAAAGAGGATCACGTCCTGATGATAGGAGACGCTCCAGGCGACATGAAGGCTGCCAGGGCCAACAACGCTCTATTCTATCCAATCTATCCGGGGCGTGAAGAGGAATCATGGCAACGTTTCTACGAGGAAGGACTTCACAGATTCCTAGCTGGTGAGTATGCAGACCAGTACGAGGCCGCACTCATCACTGAATTCGAAACTCTCTTACCTGAGGTACCACCTTGGTTATGATTTTTGTTGATCATCAACAACTAACACTGGGAAAATGGAAGTAAGATAACGTCCACCTGCCGGAGTCTGGAACATAGCTCTCCGTGAATAAGGGCATCGTCCAAGCCAGTTACCATTCCTCAAGGTGGAATGACAATGAACACAAACCCTGCTGCAAAATGAAGCTAGAGTGAGGATTGGATAGTTCGACCATGGTCGGAATGGGATACACTAAGAGAATCCTCTCCGAAAGTGATATCAGACAGCTTTTAGATAAAGCAATTAGCGACATCGATGTCGTTGGCAAGCGAATCCTGATACTCACCCCTGACAATACACGCACTGCACCCATTCCCCTCTTCTTCCGCCAATTCTTTGAGATCCTTTGGGACCACGTGGGAGCATTGGACTACCTGGTAGCATTAGGAACCCATCCACCGCTGAACAATGAGGCACTTAACCAACTTATGGGTATTACGGCCCAGGAACGATCGACTAAGTACAAGGAACTCCAGATCTTAAATCATCAATGGGACCTTCCGGAAACACTCACCACAGTCGGGATCATAACTCACGAAGAAACGGAAGCTATCACAGAGGGCTTGCTCTCGCAGGATGTATACGTCCGTGTCAATAAGCTGATTTTTGATTACGACCTGGTGATTGTGTGCGGTCCAGTGTTCCCGCATGAGGTGGTAGGGTTTTCTGGAGGGAATAAGTACTTCTTCCCTGGTATTTCAGGCCCTGATTTCATCAACTTTACACATTGGTTGGGCGCACTCATCACGAGCACTGAACTCATCGGAATACGTGACACTCCGGTGAGGACGCTCATTGAACGAGCTGTTGCCAAGATCGAGGTACCGGTGCTTTATTGCAATCTAGTGGTGACTCACGATGGCCTCTCAGGTTTGTATCTCGGAGCGGATCAGGAGGCATGGCGTAAGGCAGTTGAACTCTCAGAGCGTCTACATATAAGACGAGTAGAGAAGCCGTTCAATCGTGTCCTATCCATCATCCCTGAGATGTATGATGACATTTGGACGGCCGCTAAAGGCATGTACAAATTGGATCCTGTGATTGCCGATGGCGGCGAGGTCGTGATTTATGCGCCGCATATTACTGAGATTTCTTACACTCACGGGAAGATCCTGGACGAAATTGGATACCACGTGCGCGATTACTTCGTCAAGCAGTGGGCAGAATTCAAGGACTACCCATGGGGAATCATGGCCCATTCTACCCACCTCCGTGGCGTTGGTGAATATGATCTCGAAAGTGGAATGGAACAACCACGGATTGATGTTACGCTGGCGACTGGGATACCACGCGAGCGTTGCGAAGGAGTTAATCTTGGTTATCGTGATCCAACATCGATCAACTTAGGAGAGTGGGAAGATCGGGAACAAGAGGGGATCCTCGTTGTGCAACGTGCTGGTGAGATGCTCTACCGCCTAAAAAAATCAATGATGACTGGAAGGATTGTGTAATGGAAAAGGCAGACATTGGAATGATCGGGCTTGGCGTCATGGGGCGGATGCTTGCATTGAATATGGAACGCAACGGTTACCGTATTGCAGGTTTTGACCTCGATCCGGAAAAGGTTCAAGCATTAACTGCCAATCGTCCCGATAAAAATCTGGTCGGATTCGATTCCTTGGAAGACTTTATTGAAGCACTGGAAAAGCCACGACGCTTAATGATGATGGTCCCAGCAGGTAAACCAGTCGATGCTGTAATCGGAGATCTCAAGCCTATTCTCGATCCAGGTGACCTACTAATCGACGGTGGAAACACTCATTTTACCGACACAGAGCGGCGCGCAGGTGAGCTGGAAGCAGCTGGGGTCATCTACATAGGTGCTGGCATCAGTGGAGGCGAATACGGTGCGCTATGGGGTCCCTCCATCATGCCAGGAGGGCCGCAACAGGCCTGGGAGCTCATTCAGCCAATTTTCGAAACCATATCCGCGAAAGTTAATGGTGAACCGTCCGTAACTCATATCGGTCCAAAAGGATCTGGACATTACGTCAAGATGGTTCACAACGGGATCGAGTATGCCGATATGCAACTCATCGCCGAAACCTACGATCTGCTCCACCGTGGGTTGGGACTCAGCACGCAAGAACTCCATGAGATCTTCTCAGAGTGGAATGAAGGCGAACTCGAATCCTACTTAGTTGAAATCACACGAGATATCTTTGGTAAGGTCGATGAAGATTCCGGTCAACCACTCGTCGACTTGATACTGGATGAAGCAAAACAAAAGGGTACTGGAAAGTGGACTTCGCAGGACGCACTGGATCTGGGTGTAGCCACTCCAACGATTAACGCTGCAGTTGAGGCGCGTATTATCTCTGCATACCGAGAAGAAAGAATAAGAGCTTCAAGAGTCCTAGACGGACCTGAACCCAAATTTGAAGGCGACCTAAAGTTGGCCGTCGATACAGTGCGTGATGCGTTACTCGCTGCGAAGATCTGCGCCTTCGCACAAGGATTCGCGTTGATGCGGACTGCGAGCGAGGAATATGCATACTCACTCAATTTTAGTGAGATTGCTCGGATCTGGCGAGGCGGCTGTATCATACGAGCGCGTCTCCTGGAGGATATTCGAACCGCGTATCAGCGGACTCCTGGGTTAATTAATTTGTTGATGGATCCGGATTTGGGGAAATCCGTGGAATCGCGTCAGGATGCGTTGAGGGATGTCGTCAAGTTCGCAGCGGATAATGGCATTCCAGCTCCGGCTTTCTCCTCTGCGTTGGCGTACTTTGATGCCTACCGAACCGCTCGGCTTCCTGCAAACCTGACCCAGGCTCAACGGGATTACTTTGGTGCACACACATACCAAAGATTGGATAAGGAAGGGACATTCCACACAGACTGGGTCGATATCAGCAAAGAACCAGAAGAATAATCCACCTCGCTTTGAGATCTAAACAGGAAGGGCATGATGAGTAACCCAAGAAACGTCATCGTCGCGCAAAGTGGTGGTCCCACTCCAGTCATTAATTCCTCATTACGGGGCGTCATTGAGGCATGTCGCGAATACCCTGATGCCTTTGGTACTGTTTATGGTGGATTCCATGGCGTTGAAGGAGTTTTAAAGGAGGAATTACTCAACCTCACTGACCAACCCAACGAAGAAATTCAGCTACTGAGCTACACGCCTGCTGCCGGTTCGATTGGAACGTGTCGATACAAGCTCAAAGCCCACCTAAATGAGGATTTCACGCGCATCTTCGACGTGTTCAGGGCACACAAAATTGGATACTTCTTCTACATCGGCGGGAACGATTCGATGGATACGGCAAACAAGATTGCTTTATTGGCCCGTGAACGTGACCTCGAGGTCACCGCGACAGGCATACCGAAAACTATTGATAACGATGTCGGCGACAGCGAATTCAAGCTAATTGACCATACTCCAGGTTATGGAAGCGTGGCACGATATTGGGCACTGAACATCCAGAATGCTAATCAGGAGAACGCCGGTTCATGCCCTTCTGATCCAGTCCTTGTGCTGCAAGCGATGGGTCGCAAGATTGGTTTTATCCCCGCTGCCGCTCGTCTATCAGATCCAAACCGGGAAATGCCTCTTCTGATATTCTTACAGGAATCCGGGCTAAGCATCGAGGACCTTGTCGATCGAGTGAACGACACCCTCAAGCATCATAAACGGGCGCTGGTTGTTGTCAGTGAGGGATTTGATGTTGGTGATATTGGCGAGGTGAGAGATTCATTCGGTCACACGATGTTCAGCTCCAGCAAATTATCCGTCGAGCAGATCATCGTAAATTACCTGAATGACGCTGGACTGGCTACTCGCGGCGCTGCCCGAGGGAACATCCCTGGGACGGACCAGCGTCACAACATGGTTTACGCATCATCCGTTGATCTTGATGAAGCATATGAGTTGGGGAAAAAGGCTGTACAGATTGCAGCCGAAGAGGCTTCAGGCTACATGGCAACCATCTTGCGCGAGCCTGGCCACACCTACCGGGTTAGGTACGATAAGGTACCGCTTGAGGCCGTGGCAAATTCGGAAAGGTCTTTTCCGCAAGATTGGATCGCACCTTCTCGCACCGATGTGACCGATGAATTCATTGATTATGCACGCCCACTGATCGGCGATACCTGGCCGAGCATACCCTTAGTAAACGGTATCCAACGTTTCACCCGGTTTGAGGCTCTTTTCGCCGAGCCGTTATTACCGGAATATACACCTCAGGCATTCCGTGATTCTTGAGATCCCGAACATGGATTATGGAATGTCACCCTGTACCTAAACCGGGCGCCCAATAGCTCCGTTACAAGTTGAAACGATAATCAACGTCCCTTCAGCAGTATTGATGAATGGCCTCCATCGATGCAGAGCACCTGTGCGTTAATGTGAGACGCATCTTCAGAAACCAGAAAACCGGCGAGTTCACCCACCTCCTTGGCATGCCCGGGCCGTTGGTTTGGAACTGCTGCACACTGGGCATAATCCTCAGGTTCTGGAGGGTAGGATTCCCCCAGTGGTAAGGTCCAACCTGGCGCGATCGCGTTCACCGTTATTCCATATTTCCCGAGGTCGACGCCGAATGATTTCGTAAGCATATTCAAGCCCGCTTTGGCAACTCCGTATACCCCCTCCCCTTCAATTGAATTCAATCCAGAAATGGAGCTGATGTTGATTATGCGTCCCCACCTTCGCTTGATCATACTCGGCGCCAGGGTTCGAATTGTGAGAAATGCGCCGCGCAGATCCGTATTAATCATCCGGTCCCACTCATCATCCGTCGTATCAAGGAGCGGCTTCTCGACCCAGTAACCGGCGTTGTTAACGAGAATATCAATCGGACCGAGGATATTCTCAGCCTTATGGCATAATCGAATCGCGCCCTGACGGGTCGATACATCGCCATACACGATCTTGGATTGAAGACCTTTCTCCTGCATTTCTTCTGCGAGGCTTACTGCGCCAGTCTGATCCGATTTGTAGTTTAGCCCCACGACGGCACCCATCTCACCCAATTTCCAAGCTACCGCACGCCCTATTCCTTGGCCGCTGGCACCGGTGACCAACGCCGTTCGATCGACTAAAGCCATTGCTCTACCCTCCTCTGGCTGTCATTCAATGATTAGACACATTGGTATACAACATAATTCCATGTTTTGAAAAACGTTCACGGCCAATGTCATAGGAAATCAAGATACACTGACCCCAACTAAGCGCCGAGGTGGAGTTGCAGTGAGAAGGACCAGCGCCATTGCAACGAAAATGAGAGTGAATAAACCCAATGATATGTCGTAGGCTCCGGTCAGGTCATAGGTAAAACCCATGATGAATGGACCCACACTGCTTCCCACTACCATCGCGGTGATCGCCCCGCCACGAATCTTGCCCAAGTGAGCACGGCCGAAATACCTCACCCAAACTACGCTCACGCCTGCACTCATCAACCCCTGCCCCATTCCAAAGAGGACGGCAGCTATATGAGCCATCGTGGTTGTCTCCATTCGTTGGAGCATGACCACTCCGGCAGCCATCCCAGCGATTCCGGCGGATAAAAGGAATTTCAAAGGAATTCGATCCGCAAGAAAGCCACCTATGAGGACAGCACCGGCTGATGAAAGCATCAGAATGGTAAATGTCCTTACAGCGATGGTTTCACTGAGACCATGACTCTCGAAAAGTGGGATCAGATTGAATGTGATTGCCGTCCCGATCATCGCCCAGCTTGTGGTCATGATAACAAGGATCCAGAATGATCTTGTTCGGAGTGCATCGCTAAGTCCGATTGCAGTTTCAGTGATCTGATCCCCCTCGTTCCATTCATTTGCATCCGCTTGGTCCTTTGCCGCTCCGAAGTTGCTCCCATCAGGAAATTGACCGATATCCTCCGGTCGATTTCTAAAGAATATTGCCAGTACTGACAGCATCAATCCCCAAACGGCTACCCCCAGCAACGCATAGCTCGTTCGCCAACCAATGGTAAGGATCAAGCTCAGGAATGCTGCAGGGATGAGCGAGATCATCCCTGTCATCATCAAGCTCGATATACCTGCCAACCTGCCCAGCTTGCTGTTGAACCACATGGGCATCGTGTTTCCTGCGAGCAATGAGAGTGCACCCTGTCCAAACATTCGCAACAGCAGGAAGGCAATGAAAAGGGTCATCAGATTGGTGACCTGCGAGGTGAAAATGCATGCGAAGCCAAAGAGGATAACAACGATGGTCATCACGCGGCGGATGCCATGTCGATCCATAGCAGCACCAACCAACGACATAGGGATGCTGGCTAACAGGGTTCCCAACATATAGGCGCCAGTAAGCTGACTGAGGCTCAAGTTTAAGTCCTTAAGAAAATATGGATTGAAGACAGATATCCCGTAGGTCTGTCCTGGGCTGGTTGAGATCTGAGCTGTCAATGTTACAAAGAGCATGACATAGCCATAAAAGAAAGGGAATCGATCTGTGATGGGGTCTTTGCGGAGAGTTGGGATTGAGTGGCTGTTACGTGTCGGTAGTGTCATAAACAGAATCACCTATGAAAACAAACAGGTTTAAACGTGCAGTAAAAATTGCCAAGTGAACCTTAATCCATTTTACTGGCAATCCCTTTTCAATGCCCACGAATGCATGCAAATGCGTCCATACGTGATTGATCGAAGTAACACGAAAAAATCCTGTCATTAATTGGATCACTCTATTTAATAGAGAAAACGTTCTTGCGCCTATAATTAGAGCATCGATCCCATTGAACGAGAGAAGAGGTGATCCATGGAGATACAATGTCGCAACAATGAGGCAACATCAAATCGAGCGATTGGGCTATCACCCACACTTCGTTTTTTTTAATCGGTTTTGCCTGCATTGGCATATCCATTTTCCTTCTGCGGGAGTCAAGCTCTTTACTCATATCATTCTTCATTGTCTTAATCATTACAATCGGTGTGACGCCATTGCTCTATAGGTTGCAGCGAAGGGGATTGCCGGGATGGCTAGCTATGCTTATCACCCTCATAGTGGTCGTTATTGTCTTAGTAATATTCATAACTATCCTCGTCGGAGCTATCGCCCGTTTGGCCAATGAGTTGCCATCCTATGCAGATAAATTCGAAAGCGTTAAGGAATCCATCGAAGACTTCCTTTCGTCATTGGAATTAGAATTCGCAAATGTAGACTTGACAGCGGTCACTGATTTCACCGACCCAGGAAAATTAATGAATTTTGTCCTCGATTTCGTCTTGGGAATCGTTGATGCTCTCTCGAATATTTTCATAATTGCCCTGATCTTTATATTTATGCTGGTTGATGCTATGGGAATACCCTCGAAAATGGCCGGGCACCTCAAAGACGAGCACGGCATTGTTCAGCGTTCGCTTGCATATTTTCGAGAAGTCCGCCAGTACTTAGGGATCACGACGATCGTTGGCATTGCTGCCGGCATATTGGATACGATCTTATTCATTCTTCTTGGCGTAGATTTCCCCATCTTGTGGGGCATGTTGGCATTCATGCTCAGCTATATCCCCAGCCTGGGCTTTTGGATTGCGTTGATCCCACCCGTAATCCTGGCCCTACTCAAATCAGGTCCCTTGGTAGCACTCCTGGTATTCATCGGCGTCGTTGTGATTAATGGATTCGCAGAAAACGTGGTTAAACCCAGGTACATGGGGGCAGACCTCAATCTTTCACCTTTCACCATCATCTTCTCTGTGCTCTTCTAGAGCGCCATCTTAGGTTCTTTGGGAGCCATCTTGGCCATCCCACTAACCCTAGCAATTCGAATACTGGTTTTGGAGGGCGACGAGGGTGCTGATTGGATCCTAGATCTCATAAGTAGCACTTCAGGGGAGGAGGAAGCATCAACTGCTGAAACTTAGAACTCATTGCTAATGAGGTCGTAGGGACGCTCCGGTGGGGCGTCCAACATAACGCCACCAATATCTTGTTCCACAGCTCTGCTGTGGAACGTTGATGATTCATGGTTACGGCGCGGAGCCCCGAAACCAGGGAAAAAGCACGGTTGGCTCATAAAGACGTCCCGATGGAGCGTCTTTTTTTCCTTTTCGCGCATGATGCCCTATCCTATCCAGGTGTGATAACCATCACTTGTGATGCGTCATCTCCAAGGTCTATAATCTGACTTGAATAGATGGGGAATGACCGTAGTGCGGCTCAATCCTCCTCATCGCATTCCATACATCAAGACAAGAGAGGGTACTTTTGGACCCAGCACCTTGTCCACAATGGCCAACGACCTAATGATTTCCGGCATAAGGAAAAGGCTTGAATCTTTCGATCACCAAACGAGCTTTGACGATCGTGTATCCTTAAATGAATCAGATCATTAAATAGGCTTTCGATTACTAAGATCCTGAAACGTTTGGATGATAGCGAGCTTTGGTCGCATCAGAAATAAACTGGAGGCGGTCATCCATGGCAAAGAACGCGGCACATCCCAGCGGTGACGACCGGTATAAGGCGGTCGACCTCACCATAAAGCGTTTTCGTTACGAAAAGGACGCTTTACTCGAGGTGCTTAACACCACACAGGAAACATTCGGTTATCTGTCTGAAGACCTCTTGATCTACATCTCCAATAACCTTAACGTCCCGATGAGCCAGATTTACGGGGTAGCGACGTTCTATCATCTATTCACATTTGAACCAAAAGGTGAACACAACTGCGTTATCTGTACAGGCACAGCTTGTCATGTGAAGGGCTCCGCCGGAATTGTCGATGCACTCGCTGCGATGCTTGACATCGCAGCGGGTGATACGACGTCGGATGGATTCTTCAGTTTAACGACAGCACGTTGCTTAGGGAGTTGTGGTCTCGCACCTGTACTGGTCCTAGATGGAAGTGTGAACGGGAAACAGACACCGGAGACAGCGATTGAAGAAGTGCAGGCGATATTCGCTCAACAAAAGGCCAAAAAAGAAACGGAATCGGAGGCAGCATGAAATTCGCTGAGCTGCAGGAAATTGGCAAGAAAGAACTTGAAAGACAACGTGCGATTCCACACCGTGTCTTCTGCTGTACCAGCACCGCGTGTCTTTCAGCTGGAGCCGGGGAGACTTTCGAGTCTCTAGAACAAACTCTTCCTGAAGAAATCAAGGACGCCTCGCAAGCTGAAGTCGTAAAAACAGGATGCATGGGCTTATGCAGTCGAGGCCCTCTTATTCGGGTCGACTCCAAAGATGAAGGGAGTAAACTTTATCAGAATGTCACACCAGAAGTGACATCAAGCATACTGGCAGAGCACATTCCTGCATTTCGCTCAAATGGGGATGACGATTCTGTTGCAGCTGAAGTCGATCTCGAACCGTATGTATTGTCAACAGATATCCCGTTTTTCACCCAGCAGACGCTCATCGTGTTAGAACAGACTGGACAAATAGATCCAGAGAGTCTGAAGGACAATCTGGCGCATGGAGGATATGCTGCACTCGCACATGTGTTGGAGAAAATGACTCCTGAGCAGATTTGCGATGAGATCGAAGCGAGTGGTCTTCGTGGGCGCGGAGGCGCGGGTTTTCCCACAGGTCGGAAGTGGCATTTCGTGCGTGAGGCCTCTGGGGAGCGTAAGTTCATTGTCGTCAACGGAGATGAGGGCGATCCAGGAGCATACATGGATCGCACCGTGATGGAAGACGATCCGCACCGTGTTCTGGAGGGGATGATCATCGCGGCCTATGCAGTGGGCGCTCAATACGGATATTTTTACGTGCGCGGAGAATATCCCATCGCAGTCGATCGGCTTCGTCGCGCTGTACGGGATGCTCGACGCCGCCGAATATTGGGAAAATCTGTTATGGGCACAAACTTTGCCTTTGATGCCGATGTGCGCATTGGCGCTGGCGCATTTGTTTGCGGTGAAGAAACGGCGTTGATCCACTCCATCGAAGGCAAGCGAGGAACGCCGCGAATGCGCCCACCCTATCCATCCACATATGGACTATGGGGTTGCCCCACCGTTATTAACAATGTCGAGACGATGGCCAACGTCCCATCCATTATCAATCATGGCGCTCAGTGGTATGCCGATGTTGGGACAGAAAGCAGCAAAGGATCGAAGGTCTTTGCCCTTGCAGGACAGTTGAATAACACCGGGTTAATAGAAGTGCCCATGGGGATCACACTTCGGGAGATCGTCTACGAGATTGGGGATGGCGTTCCTGAGGGACGCACGTTCAAGGCAGCACAAACAGGTGGCCCAAGCGGAGGATGCATCCCTGATGAATTTCTTGACACGCCAGTGGACTATGAAAGCCTGACCCGGCTTGGTTCGATTATGGGTTCTGGAGGGCTGGTCATCATCGACGACACAACCAGCATGCCCGAATTTGCGCGTTTTTTCATCGACTTTTGTGTGGACGAGAGCTGCGGCAAATGTGTACCATGCCGAGCCGGAACAGTCCAGATCCGCTCATTGCTGGATAAGATCATCCAGGGGGATGGATCAGCTGAGGATATCGAAAAGCTTGAGAGCTTATGTCAGTTCGTGAAGCGCGCCAGCCTATGCGGATTAGGTCAATCAGCACCAAATCCTGTGCTCAGCACCTTGCAATACTTTCGACACGAATACGAAGTCCTACTCCAAGATACACCATCTGATGGGTCCGATGCTTGAGCAGAAGCTGAACGACTTGATGGGAAGCGGAGCGAAGTCATGATCAAACTCACCATTGATGGAATGGCAGTCCAGACAAATCCTGGCTCGACGGTGCTTGAGGTCGCACTCGAGAACGGTATCGATATCCCCAGACTTTGTCACCATCCAGAGCTCAGCGTGTCAGGCGGCTGTCGTTTATGTCTGGTCGAGGTTGATGGTTTCCAAGATCCTAAACCGAGCTGTGGTTTGGCTTGTGAAGATGGCATGTCAATATCCACGCAGAGCGAAGAACTTACCGATCTCCGACGCCAGGTTCTGGATACGTTCCTTTCGGAACATCCATTGGATTGTGTTACCTGTGAGAAGAGCGGTCAATGCCACCTACAGCTTTATGCCTACCAATACGACATCAAGGAGACCTCGCATCAATTTCAATTGTCGCGAACCCTCTACCAGGACGACAATCCTTTCTTTATTCGGGATCATCAGTACTGCATTCTTTGCGGTCGCTGTGTACGGGTTTGCGATGAGATCGTAGGCGTGCATGCGATCGACTTCACAGGACGCGGCTATGAGAGTCACATTGGGACACCCTTTGATGGCCCCATGATAGATAGCACATGCGTCTTCTGCGGGAACTGCGTCCAGGTATGCCCGACAGCGGCTTTGTTGCCTGTCTCGAGATTACACAAAGGACGAGAATGGGAATTCGAGCGTGTGAAGACCATCTGCGGTTACTGCGGTGTCGGTTGCCAGATTGAATACGCGGTAAATGACGGCGCGATTGTTTACGCAGAATCACCTTCGAATGCACCGGTTAATGGAGAGTTTCTCTGCACCAAAGGGCGATATGGGTGGGATTTCACGTCAAATCCCGAGCGTCTTACCAATCCTATGATTCGGCGCGACGTTGCATTCGAACTCGGCATCACTGAGGAGCCCTGGGATCTCCCTACAGAGTCGCCATTAAAAATCGAAAGCCCAAACATCAATGATTACTTCATCCCTGTGGAATGGGAGACCGCGCTCGACCTCGTCTCCTCCAAATTGGAGGACACGGTCCGTGAACACGGTCCCGATTCGGTGATGGGCTTAGCCTCTGCACGCTGTACCAACGAGGAGAACTACCTTTTCCAGAAGTTCATCAGAGCAGGGATCGGAACGAACAACATCGATCACTGCGCCAGGCTTTGACACAGCAGCACAGTAGCAGGCCTCGTGCAGGCCTTCGGCAGCGGCGCAATGACAAACTCGATCCGAGAAATTCGCGATGCGGACTGTATCTTCATCACCGGCTCCAATACAGCCGAGTCTCATCCAGTGATTGGCTATGAGGTGATCCGTGCCGCCCGTAATGGCGCGAACGTGATCATCGTCGATCCCAGGCGCATTCCCCTAGTCGATCACGCTACCCTGTTCCTCCAGGCAAAACCTGGAACGGACATTTACGTCTTTCTAGCGATGATGCACGTCATCATACGTGAAGGCTGGGCTGATGAAGAATTCATCGAAGAGCGCACGGAAAACTATGAGGAGTTCGCAGTTATCCTCGAGGAGTACACCCCTGAACGAGCATCCTTGATGTCCGGCGTCGAATCGGAAAAGATTGTCGAAGCAGCGCGCATTTACGCGCTCGGCGAACGGGTTAGTGGTGATTCAATCTATGGTGACGGGAATGGGCACAGCACGATCTTATACGCCATGGGCATCACACAGCGGAGCAATGGCACTGAGAATGTCATGACATTGGCAAATCTTTCCATGCTCTGTGGACAAGTGGGTAAGCCTTCAACTGGCGTGAATCCGCTCCGCGGACAGTCAAATGTACAAGGCGCGTGCGATGTTGGATGTCTAGTAAATGTGCTTCCGGGATATCAGCAGGTTACAGATGATGAAAAACGCCCCATTGTCGCTGAGAAATGGGGGGTAGAAAGCTTGCCATCTGAGCTGGGCTTGACCATTGTGGAAGCGACCCATGCTGCGTTAGAAGGGAAAATTAAGGCGGTATACATCATGGGCGAGAACCCCATGATGTCCGACCCTAACACGAATCATGTGGAAGAGGCTTTTCGCGGGCTTAACCTGCTTGTGGTACAGGATATATTCCCTAGCGAAACGGCTTTTCTTGCCCACGTTCTACTCCCCGCAGCCTCGTCCTTAGAGAAAGACGGCACTTTCACCAACAGTGAGCGGCGAGTACAGCTCCTCCGACCGGTGGTGCCGGCTCCTGGAGATGCACGCCCTGATTGGTGGATCATTGGTGAAATTGCTGCAAGGTATGATCGCGCCATGGGGCAGGATCGCGACCCCAGTGTTTGGATCTTCGATTCATCGGAAGCTATTATGGAGGAATTGGCTTTCATCACCCCCATCTACGGAGGCATGAAGTACGATCGACTGCAGGGAAATGGACTTCAATGGCCATGTCCAGAAGAGGATCATCCAGGTACGCCGATCCTGCATTCAGGCCAGTTCTCGCGCGGTCGAGGAAAATTCCACGCCATCGCTGCACGTGATCCTGCCGAACAGACCGATGAAGACTACCCTCTAATCCTGACCACCGGTCGCGTACTATATCATTATCACTCCGGAACAATGACACGCCGTAGCGACCCTCTCCATTGGCGTGATCCGGGAGGTTACGCTGAGATCAATCCTGAGGATGCCCAATCTATTGACTTGGTAGACGACGTCGAGGTTGTGATTAAAAGCAGACGCGGAGAGGTCACAGCTCGCGCTAAGATCAGTGATCGTGTTCCTGTAGGAACCATCTTCCTAGCATTCCATTGGAGGGAATCACCGGCTAATGTACTGACCCAAGACTTCGCCCTAGATCCAGTGGCCAAGATTCCTGAGTACAAAGTATGTGCGGTTCGCATCGAGAAGCCGAAAGCAAAGAAGCGAGGAAAAGCAGCTTGAGAACTTGAAAGTAGGGGGAGCATGCAAATCACCAGGGTTGAAGTTACACCTATCGAAATCAAGTTAAGGCAGACAGTTAGAACTGCCAGTCTGCCTCCCATTGATTCGATCCACGCAATTTTCGTCAGATTTATCACTCGCGAGGGCAGTGACGCATGGGGGTGTACCGTTGCTCACCCTGAGCTTACCGGCTCTGAACCAAGTGCAGTCTTGGAGGCCTGCCAGACATGCGCTGACCTTGTGCCGGATTTACACCCCACCAACCTGGAATACTCACTTGCCGAGATAGCTGCCCATACGGAGCAGGCCCCGCCAGCGTTGGTTGCTTTCGATATGGCTTTTCATGACCTCCTCGGCAAGGCGGCCGGCCTTCCATTGTATAAACTCCTGGGCGGATATCGCCTTCGTATCCCAACTTCAGTGACCATACCCATCGCACCCATTGACGAAACCGTAGAGTTGGCGTTGAAGCGAGCGCAGGAGGGATTCAAAATCCTGAAGTTAAAAGGGGGACTTCAACCGGAGGAGGATGTGCAGAAGGTGAAAGCTGTGCACCGAGCACTCCCCAAACACAAATTACGGCTTGATCCGGATGGTGGATACGACATCCGTAGTTCTCTCGATGTTGCGCGCGCGCTGCGTGGAAAAATTGAGATGCTGGAGCAGCCATCTCCAGCAGATGATCTCGATGGTCTGAGTGAAATCACAAACAACAGCTCTGTGCCCATCATCGCTGATCAGAGTGTTTCTGGACTTGACTCCGCTCTCAAGGTTGCCGCTGACCGAATAACGAATGGGTACACCGTCAAGGTCGTATGTTGCGGAGGCATTCGCCCCGCCAGCCAATTGGACACCATCGCCAGGGCGGCCAACCTCAAGACGATGGTCAGCTGCATCATCGAACCGCAATTACTTATCGCCGCTGGCCTTGGTGTAGCATTGAGCAGCCCCAACGTCCAGTACTGCGACCTAGATGGTTATCTAGACCTTGTGAATGATCCATCCAAAGCAGGATTCCGTTTAGATGCTGGTGAACTCATCGCCTCTGAAGAACCCGGTCTTGGTTGCCAAGTGAACTTCCTCTGAAAACTCTTCAAATGATCCTGAAAACGGCATAAGAATGAACGGAAGCGTGACAATTCATGTCTCTTTTCTGCAGGATATTGGTCAACCATGGAAGGTAATTGCATTTTTAAATAAATAAGCTATAATAGGTCTTATTAGGGTTAATTCCTTGGGCTCTTCTATGGAGGTGAGGTATGATCCAGCGAGGATTCCTTGTCATCGCTGATATCACTGGTTACACGGCATTTCTAAGCGGTTCTGAATTGGAGCATGCACAGGATAGTTTGCGGAGCCTGATTGAACTGCTCATCAAACAAACCACACCCCCATTACAAATCTCGCGCCTTGAAGGCGACGCTGTCATCAGCTACGCACCCGAAGGGAGCTTCCTTCAAGGGCAAACTCTACTCGAAAGCCTCGAAGGGACATACATTGCATTTCGCCTCGCCCAACAGCGAATGCAATTAAACACAACCTGTACATGTTTGGCATGTAAAAATATTCCCAATTTGGATCTCAAGTTCTTCGTACATTACGGCGAATACATGGAGCAGAAGCTCGGACCCTATACCGAGCTCATCGGAAATGATGTGAACTTGGTCCATCGGCTCCTCAAGAACCAAGTTACAGAGAAGACTAGGATCAAAGCATATGCCTTGTTCACCCAAGCCGCGATCGATGCATTGAGCATTCCAGAACTCGAAAATAGCCTGACATCGTACTCCGAAGCCGATGAATATATGGGAGAGGTTAAGCTCTATGTGCAGAACCTCCAGGAAGTCTGGGAACGGCAGCGGGATCAAGAAGAGACACTTGTCCCTCTCGATGAAGCCCTCTTCACCATCGAGGAGGATTTCCCTCTAAATCCAGCTCTTTTATGGGATTATCTGACCAAGCCCGAATATCGCGCGATCCTCAACCAATCTGACTACATGGGCCTCGAAAACACAATTGAGGGAAGAACGACCACAGGCAGCGTTTATATTTGCGCGCACGGCGACGCTTCCGTCCAGCAAGCCATCGTTGATTGGCGGCCATTCCAGTACTACACGTACGAATCCGAGGGAGTAGTACCTGGTACGTGCAACTTAGTAACTATCTACCTACAACCCTTTGAAGGTGGAACGCGCATCCTTGGAGCGTGTGGAAAAAGCATTGGGCCCGAATCTGTGAGCGAACAGAACGACGATTTTATCCTCCAGAATGTTCCAGCCGCGGCACAGGATGGCTGTCGAAAGCTTTATGAACGTGTGCGCGTGGATCTGGAACTCGGCATCATCGTACAACCGCATGCGATTGCTGTCTCGTCCGAAGAGGTCGAGGCCGCAGTGGAACTTAGCTTGAATCAATAAATCAAGACCTGAAAGATCACCGAACACCATCCTTCAGATCTTCCTCCTCAAGGGATCAACAATTTAGATGGTGGTTGTTCGATTTAAGTGGTAGAGCAAGAGCCCTACTGGGCGCTTTTTCTAATTTGGATTTAGGCTGGGCATCCTACCCACCATTAATAAATCCCAACCTTAAAAGATGTGCTTTGGGACTACTGAGCAAATCAGCTTCTGGAGCAAAAATCTACATCTGGAAGATGCATTCGATACTATTGCCATTCACTTACCCTGAAGAAACACCAAGCAAAATACCTACTTCTTCTGTTGCGTGCGGAAAAGAGATATGTACCGACTAGCAAAGTCGTCACGGCCTAGAATCAACTCCGCAGCACGGATCGCCAGACCTAACCGGGCAGGATCCGTGATCAGGCAAGTCGCACCAGATTCGATTGCTAATGCAAGAAAGACCTGATTGATGATGTGCCTTTCAGGCATACCAAATGAAATATTGGATGCGCCCAAGTTGATGTTAACGCCCAGACGATCGCGGATCATAGCTATCGCTCGTAACGTGACCATGCCCGTCTTGGTGTCCGCGCCAATTGTCAAGACCAATGGATCAATCACCACGTCTTCGGCTTGGATCCCAATCCGAGCTGCCCTCTCAAGTATTTTCTCAGCGATAGCAAACCGACCTTTAGCATCGTCAGGAATACCGTTATCATCCATCGTCAAACCGATCACTGCTGCACCCCGGTCTTTAACCAACGGAAGCACCTTATCCAAAGATGCCTCCTCGCCATTGACCGAATTGACGAGAGGTTTGCCCGGAGCAACGGGAAGCGCTGCCTCAAGAGCCTCTGGACTAGCGGTATCAATACACAAAGGAAGATCCGTCTCGCCCATGACCAATTGAATGACTTCCGGAAGGAGAGCAACATCATCCAACCCCGGAACACCAACATTCACATCGAGCAGATCTGCTCCTGCAGCCACCTGATTGGCCACAAGTCTTCGAACGACGTCAAAATCTCGGTCCTGCAAAGCTTGAGCCAGCTTTTTACGACCAGTCGGATTGATCTTCTCTCCGATCATTATGACCGGTCCGTCATCGCCGATCACCACTTCTTTTGTTTCACTTTTCAAGGAGGTTCTCATCATGGCAACCTTTCTAAATCAACGTGATCTCATTGAGATATTTTAAATCCCATTATCGGATCGATCCATTCGAAGTCATTTTTACAGATTCAACCATCAATCTCCTTGATGTAATCATCCCCTATGAATAATGATAGATGCTGCCGGTTGTACCTCAATTTCATCCCAAAGGCCTCCGTTCGATCACCGCAAGTAGTGCAGATGACGGCACAAGGCCTGAATTCTGAATCCGAGTATTGCTCTAACTCAGGATAGGCAAAGATGGATTCAATCCTAATTGTTTCACTTGGCGCACCAAGTGTCCACCAATAGAGATATTCCTTATTGTATGAAGCCAGTCGTAATCCAACCTTTTGGCAACCAGATGCATCGATCTCTTCAGCGATGGACGTGATCGGTTCTTGTAAATCGTACCAGTTTGCAAAGAACAAATCCTCTCGTGAGCGGGTGAAAACACTCCCGGTGCTCGTGCATCCAAGTCGACATGGAATTGCTAATGGTTCGGGAAATGGGCGCATACCGATGATGGGCCGGGTCTTATTGAACAAAACCCATGGTAATGAGATGAGCAAGAATCCTATTGCCAAAATGCCAAAAATCCGTTTCCAAAATCCAACGGAAAACACAACGCCGACCAATGGCACTCCGAGCAAGAAGATCGGTAGTTGTAGCCGACCACTGTAGATGTTGAATTGCACCACAATGGAGAACAGGAGAAAGGTTGCAGTGAGGACCAATGCATAGTTGAAGACAATCCTTGATCTCCTCCTCCATCGAAGCAGTATGATGAGAATTGTGATCGTCAAAATCGCGAAATGGAATGGGTTTCCTGCGAGATCTTCATGGTTCCACGACCAAAGTGGCCGGAACTCAACAAATTCTACGCCAAGAAATCTTAAAATGGCCTCTACAGCATTGGAGACATATGCATTTACCGATTCCCATGGGCTGACATAATGCAGCGCTACCTTCTTAAGGATCTCAGAAATCCAAACCTGCGGCACCAATGCAAATCCAACGTGACTATCGATGGCGCCCCTGGGTCCGAGTGGCCCACCGAAGCTGACCAGATTTCGGATCCATAATCCTAGGTTGAGTATCAATGCAACGGCAGCGATAGCTAGGCCATGCAAGAACGTTTTCCAAAATCCATGCGTCCGAAACCGAGGAAGAAAGAACCAAATCAAGATGGGTAGCACGGATGGATAATATGTCGCTTTCGTTAGCAATCCGAGCCCCAAGGCCAATGCAAGTGACAGCCAATCAAGGAATTCTAATTCTCGCTTCTTGCTCAAGACCACGAAATACATGAGACAAACCAACCAGAAGGCCGTTACGAAATCCGTTTGCGTGCTGGTTGCCTGGAGGATTCCCATTGGGATACTGAGAGCAAAGGCCGCACTGAGGAGTTGCCCACGTAATCCAGCACCAAGGAGACCTGTGATCGCAGAAACGCCGATAAGCGACCCTACTAGCGCAAACCATTGACCCATATTTGCAGGCTGATCGCTGCTCCACAAAGTCCAGAGATTGAGGATGGTCATCTCAGAATAATTGGAGGCCCAGAGTTGATGCAAATAAGCCGTGGGGTAATGGTTCAGATTTGACTGCTGGATCCAATGAGCAATGCGGGGCATATGATAAAGAAGCGAGTCAGTTGTATTCGCTGGCGCGATCCAGGCGACGACACCGAGAGCGATGATGATCATTACCATGCCTATGACTACGATCCACTCGATGAGTGTAAGCTGTACCTGAATTTGCTTTATCCTTGAGAAGGATCGTTGAAAATTGCCTTTCATCACGCCATATAAGAATAGTGCGAGAACCACGATCGCCCAGGAGACTCCCACCCAGACCCGTGTGAGACCCGAAACGAGACTCAATCCCTCAGTAATAATGACAACGAGCGCTCCCCAAATGAGAGTACTGGTGAGGAATGCTCGTCTCCAATATGGGGCACTGTCCGGATTAAAACTTTGGTCGCCGAAGAGGATCAAGAAAATTACGATGAATGTCAGGATCGGAAGAAGGATCAACACGATGATGGCCCCGTTCTTTGCCTCAATGGAAATGAAGCTCTTCATCCACATCTATCTAACATCATTATCAGAATCAGTGAAGAGAAGCCAGTGCAATTCTACTTCAACCATGGAAAAAAGTACCTGCAATTGCGCATCCATGAGTCTGGTTTAGTCCGCATGATCAGATCATTGTAGTGAGTTCGGGAGATTCCTTGGAATCCAAATCCTAACAACTCATTGACCGTATCTTTCGAAACATCCAGGACGTTGAAATAGGAAGAGATCATCCATCGATCAATCTGCTAACTGCCCTTTAGCCCATAATTAAACTTGACGGTACAATCCTCGTCAGATATATGATAAATATGATGAAATACTGATAAATTCGTGAGAGTTGACAAATGAAATACGGCACTTCGGGAATTAATATATCTAAATAAGAAGTCCCATGGTTCCTGTTCCTTATTCAGTTAATCCGAAACTATTTAAAGCGACGCGATTCAAAAGAAAAGGAATCAAGGGCTCAATTCCAGGTTGTTGTCGAATGCTGAGTTGTTCCACCAGGATGCCGTAATTGGTGTTGGAGGTTGAGAAGGATATGTTACCAGGTTTCCTTATCGGATTGAGGGAAGGGCTAGAGGCAGCCCTTATCGTAGGTATAACTCTGGGTATATTGACGCAAATGGATCAAAAACGATACCGCAGAGTGGTCTTCGCAGGTGTGATTGCAGCGTTGATTTTGAGTTTGGTGGCTGCGGTGATTTTGCGAGAATTAGGTGCATCACTTGAGGGTGCCGCAGAGGAGATCTTCGAAGGCGCGATGATGTTATTGGCAGCAGGAGTACTCACATGGATGATCCTCTGGATGCAGCGCCAGAGTCGTGAATATCAATCCGGATTGGAAAGCGGCGTCCGACAAGCCTTACTGCGAGGTCAGCTCTGGGCGTTATTTGGGATCGCATTCTTCGCCGTACTGCGTGAAGGGATCGAGACCACCTTATTCCTCACTGCTACGGCTCTTGTGGCTGAAGAGCGAGAGGTCTTCCTTGGAGCATTGCTTGGGTTAATCAGCGCCATTCTAATTGGATGGGCGATTTTCACTGCCACTGTTCAGTTGAACCTACGCAGGTTTTTCCAGGTGACAAGCATCCTGCTGATCTTATTCGCAGCAGGACTTCTCGCTCATGGTGTACACGAGTTTGTAGAGGTCGGCTGGTTGCCCTCGATCATCGATCCGATCTATAACTTGAATTCTATCCTGGATGAAGATTCTCTGATCGGAAGTATGCTCAAGGCGCTCTTCGGTTATAACGGGAATCCTTCCCTGACTGAAAGTCTGGCTTACGTAGGATATCTCGTCGTTATCATTCTAACGCTTCGTTGGACAGCACGACAGAGCATGAAATCATCCAAAGCTGCTTGACCAATACTCAAATTCCTGATCCCATGCAACTATCACATCGGCAAGTTTCAACTCGCTATGCAATCTAGCCCTGAAAGTTGGGTACAAATGAACTGTCAATCTCCACCGGAATTATCAGGATCTTCACCAATTTAACACAAAAAGCGCTCTACCGAGCGCTTTTTATACATTGTTCTCGCCTGGAAACGCCTAGCATGGTAGCCAGGGGTATATCCCATGATACCCATCCTCTGCCTTATGCCCTGACAACGTTCCCCGCTCCTGCTATCCTCGTACGAACGCGAGGATTGCCACTGTATTCGACGATACCAATCCCACTCACAACGGCGTCCAATGCGCCGCTGGCCTGTACCCGCGCTACACTGGATCCGGTGACGCGAACTTCGGTTTGCTTGGTTCTTAACTGTGATGCATTATATTTACCCACGCCACTCAACCTTACCCGCTGAACTTCAGTTTGACCCGCGATCTCTATCATCCCAACACCAGAATGCTTAACTTCAAGATTCTGAGTCTCAAGTGAACTGATGACGAGATTGCCAGCTCCTCTCCAAGTAATGTGCAAAGAATCCGTCTTGACGGATTGCGCGTGCACATTTGCTGCACAGTATAAATCCAAGCCTTGAAGCTCGCGTACCTGTAATACGCACCGTATGTTCGGTCGCATCAGGTCAGAGGTTAGTAGATCACCTAATCTCTCCAGCCAACTCCCACCGAGCCTGATCATCAATTTACGATCTCTAACTCCAGTCTCAATCCTATGGGCAACGGAGGGTTCCGCCCGAATGGTGAGCGACTCGCGATCACCTTGTTCAATGATTAACTCAGCACCGCACAAGGATCCTCGTAAAACCACCTGATTGAAATCATGTACGTCACGGGTTTCCAGATAAGATTCGCCTTGTGACATTTCTTCCCATCCCTTCATACTTCTCGTTTAAAATTTCCGATATCGACCACGATTTCTTCCAGACGTTAATACGCAGTTAGCTCATTTCCGTCTTGTTACCATAAAGTAGTTGATTCCCAAACCAATGAGGCACCACACTCCGAGGACAGCTATTGCCAGCCAGAGATCCTCTCCATACCCTTTAACCAGGGTCCCTCGGACAGCGTCCGCAGCGTACTTCACAGGGAGGACACTGTGCAAATCGGCCAACCAATTGGGAAGGCGTTCTGCAGGAAAGTTGATAGGAGAGAATAGGAACAATCCGAAAATGATGAAGTTCGTGATCAAGTTGACCAGCTCAGGCTTTGGAGAGAGTACGGCGATTGCATATCCAACCGTTGTGGCCGTGAGCACAATCAGCATGAAGACGGGCACCGACAACGGACTGACCTGGAGCGTGAAATCGTACTTCATGGAACCAACAATTAATGCAACGATCAAGCCCGGCATAGTGGCGATCATCCAGATCGTTAAATCTGCAGCCAGATATGCCATCCTCGAAATCGGTAGTGACCACATATATTCCAGTGATCCCTCCGCCTTCCTCGCTGCCACGAGCTGTGGCACTAAGACCAAACCCAGCGTGATCAAGGTTAATGTGGGAGCGCCGGTAACCAAGTAGGTTGCAGAAGCAGTATCGAGCTTGGGGATCAGAAATCCGAAGCCAATTACAGTTCCAATTCCCGTGAAGAACTGGACAATCACCACAAAAGGCATTACTTGTCTGAACCTCAGTCCCTGCCATCGCAGGAGCAATGCATAACTTCCCATCCATTCCATAGCAGCAGTCATCTTAATTCCCATCCTTTCCATTACGTTCAAGCGCATCAGCACGTCCGATCTTCCGCAAGTAGGCATCCTCCAACGTTGCTGGTCCAATGAAGAATTCTTCAACAACCTGCTTGATTCGCAGTTCGCTCGCCCATTCAACTGCTTCATCCACAAAGGTTTCTTCAACTTTGCCGATCAAGCGGCGGCCACCATTAACGGGATTTTCGAAGAACACTGGCGTCAGTGGTGTTACTGCTCCCGGCTCAAGAAGTAGTTCCAGACGCAGGTACCCCATCTCAGCATCCTTCATCGAGCCCGGCGTGCCCTGCCCGATCACTTTACCGCGATCGATAATTGCCAGTCGATCAACGGTGCGTTCAGCTTCGAGGACATTGTGGGTGACGAGCAGAACTGCTGATCCCTGATCCGCCAATTCGCGAACTTGTCCCCAGAGCAGACGTCTCCGCAAAGGATCGACGTCGTTGGTGGGCTCGTCGAGGATGATCAGCTTCCCAGGCACAACCGCAGCCATGCAGAAAGCCACTAAGCGCCTCACTCCACCGGAAAGCGCTTCACCCCGTATATTCGCCCACTCGCCTAGTTCAAGAGCTGCGATGAGCTCGTCAGTTCTCACCTTCACAACCTTCGGCTCTCCCTTTCGCAATCGCCCAACTAACTCGATTGCCTGTCTTGGCGTCAATCCATCAATGGGAACCTGAGTTTGAGGTTGAAAGGAACTCACCTTTCGTGCGAATCCTGGATCTGCAACCACATCAACGCCATTTATCGTGATACGACCGGAAGTGGGCGTGAGAAGACCGTTAACCTGTTGTACGAGTGTCGTCTTTCCAGCGCCGTTAGGACCCAACAAGCCAAAGACTTCCCCAGATTGGACGGTGAGAGAAACATTATCGTTGGCCCGTATACCCCCTCGATATTCCTTGACAACATTTTCAGCTTCCAATAGTGACATTTTCTAGCTCCTTTTGAAATTGCCTTTGATTTCGCTCGCCTCAGAGAGGCTCACTCTGCAATTTCGATTTCTGAAGATAGATTATGACAAGAGGGGTGGTTTAACCGTCCACCTAGGGGTGGATTAGGGGGTGGATATATGGAGGACTACTGAATAAGCCTAAGCTCTCGCGCCCGAGCAACGGCCTGAGTACGTTGGGTAACATTGAGCTTGCCATAGATGCGGTTAATGTGAGTCTTGACTGTGCTTTGGGCGATGACCAATTCATCTGCAATCTGTGCGTTTGTCATTCCATCAGCGATCAGACGAAGTACATCCAGTTCTCGCTCAGTGAGCGGCTCGATTGGTGCAGTTGTAGCTGCCTCCTGACCAAAAGCCATCAAGAGCGTCTTAACATATTCTGGAGAGTGTCCATGGGCGGCTGCGCTTTGTAACAACGTAGCCATCACTGGACCCGTATCGAGAAAGCTGCGTACATATCCCTCAGGCTCTGCAATGAGAAGTGCCCGTGCCAGGTTGCGAAGCGCCTCCTCCCTTCGCCCAATTGCATGCAACGCTAATGATAGGAGGGCGAGGATCTCGATCAATGTGCGTACAAATCCATGCTCCTCTGTCCATTTCAATAAGCGCAGCAGCACGGATTCAGCCTCATGGATATTACGCTGTGCCAACAACAAACGTGCGAAGGCCCTCCGTTCAATCTCTTGCTTCGATTCGACTTTCTCATGATCAATGGGGACGCTCAACCCACATTCAGAAGCCCAACGTATTGTTGTAGAGATTTCACCGCGAGTAATTTCAATGATCGCTTCCCAAGCCAGCGCTTCTTGGAGGCATGGCAGGTGGTGGATCTCCCGCGAGATACCAATTCCATCTTCAATTGCCTCCTGATATCCACCCTCATCCCCCATGGCAAGAAGTATCCTGGCTTTGATCAAATAACCTTCTCTGAGCGCATCAACATCATTCACTTGCGCACCTCGCCGGATCCCCTCGTCGGCGAGAGCCAGCGCCTCCTCGAGTTCATTCTTCTCATACAGGATGTCCGCAAGGCCCACGTACGCGTGCCCTGTTAATGGAATACCTTCGACTTTTAGTTCTGAAATGTAGTCGATCGCCTCGCGATACGTAACAATTGCCTGACTAAGTCGACCTTGGTGTCCCTGCATCGTAGCTTCCCAATCCTTCGGCGCGATGAATGCATAAGCACTGCCGGATTGTCGACCGCTATCAGCCGCACTTGACAGTGCATGCTCAGCTAATTCCAACTCTCCGGTTCGTGCATAGCACGATGCCAGACCACCAAGCGTGAAGGCTCGTGTGAAATGATCATCTACAGGTAAAGCTGCTAACGCCGCTTTGAATAGCTCGATCGTATAATCAAGATCACCTTGATCGCGGAGGAGATAAGCCATCAGAATGGCAAACTCACTCAGATCGGCCCGCCTTTGGGATCCTTCTTCACTCTCAGCTAATTCAATAAGTATCGTCGCCTCATCGACATCCAGGGACTTTTTCAACCGAGTAAAGTGTTCATTAAAGGTTTTCTCGAATCCCACTGGATCGCTGATCAATCGGGAAAAGGCTAGCGCGAGGTCGAGTGTAGGTTTTTCACGCAACATCTCAGGAGGTAACCTCTCGATCCATCGAGCGAGCATTGATGCATCTCCCCGGGCAAGCGCCGGCCTGATCTGGTCTATCATGAGATCGGCGGCACGATCATCATCCTCAGCTGCGAGTGCGTGGTGGATCGCCTCCGAGATGAATCCATGTTCGGAAAACCACTCCGCTGCACGCTGATGCAGTTCAGGAATTTCACCTGGGTTACTATCGTGAAGACGATCCTGCAGAAACTCTGAAAAGAGTGGGTGAAAGCGGTACCACTGGCGCTCGTAATCGAGTGGGAATACAAACAGATTGGAATCGTCGAGGAATTCTAGGATAACATACGAATCCAACTCTAGAATCTCTTCCCGGGCATGCAGTCCCAGATCCCATTCCTTTTGAAATAGATCTCCTACCACCGCATTGCACAGATCACCATTGATACGCGCCAAATGTGAAGTCCGGAGGAGAAATAACTGTAGAATCTCCGGTAATTTGGTGAAAACCTCATCTGCAAGGTAGTCCAGGATATAGCGATATGTTCCACTCAATGAAGAAATAAATTCACTAGGGTTCTCCCTTCCTTCCAGTGAGAGCGCGGCTAACTGTAAACCCGCGACCCATCCTTCCGTACGAGACTCCAGCGTCGATGTGTCTTCTTCAGACAAATCGAGTCCCATCACATCCCGCAGGAAGTGGGTGACCTCTTCCGTCGTGAATCTAAGATCCCTCTCCGTAAGTTCAAGTAGCTGACCGCCAGCCCGCAGTTTGGCAAGCGGCAATGAGGGATTCGTGCGGGAAGCGATGATCAAGTGAATGTTTCCAGGCAGGTGGTCTATGAGAAAGCTCAAGCTGTCGTCAATTTCCTTGTGAGTGATCAAGTGATAATCATCTAACACGATCGCCAGTGGGTCCCGGAGTTTGTCGAGTTCGTTGATCATGATGGTCATGAAGGTGTCGACAGTAAGAGGTCCTGGCGCCTGTCGCATTGCCCTCACCCTCTCCATAAGGGTAAAGCGCGGTTCCACAGCTTCGATTGCAGAGATGAAGTGGAGTAGAAATCGGTCAGTATCATTATCCTGGTCATCTAGTGAATACCAGGCCAATGGAACCGTATCGAGTGATGCCCAATCGCTCAAGAGCATTGTTTTTCCGAAACCAGGCGGTGCCGAAAGAAGGGTCAATTTCTTGGAAACGCAAGTATCGAGGCGCTCCAAAAGGCGCTGTCGATGAATGAGATCGATTCGTGCAGGCGGTATGGAAATCTTCGTCGTTATCAGTACGTCAGACATGGGTTATTGACCAATGAGCTTTTTTGTTGTTACTAGAATTTTACCTGGGTCGTTTCCAATGGATGCATGTTCAAGGACGGGTTGAATAATTTGAAGCCCAAGGAATTGTTTTCAGCTGACAACGATGCTAAAAGGCACATGATGCCATGGACATCTTAAGTGTACGCGTCTCATGAACTCCAATCCATTACTCTGAAATAGGAAATTGAGTGCCCCCCATCAAGATTGTTCAAACTCACTCATCTCGGATTCACGGCCATTTTGTATTTGATCCAACCAGCCTTTACAAGCCTTGTAAACACTTGCAGCCCCAATCAACTCTTCGTTTACTGGCATTTCGGCGGGGTGAAGTAGAAATGGAACAGTCTGCGTTCCGCCAAGACCGCCATGGAAGCCAATGAGTTCCTCGAATGCACAACCTTCATTGTTTTCCGGATCATAGAAGCTATTGACCAAGATATCCATACAACTCGGGAAGCTGGCGGTGCGTCGCAGGTGACTTGGTGCGTTTGGACCAAAAATTGACAATGGGTTTTCACCTTCGATCCTGTCATCCTCCAGATTATAGGTACCATGCGCGCCCATGACCACAGGTCCGTGGCGCTCTGAACGCACCATGATAAAGCCGATTCCCTCATGCCCCCTCAGCTCAGGAATGACTGCTGGGAAAGCAGCCTCGATCTCTTCCAAGGTCATGCGATGCGACCACTGGGTAAATGCGACGAGTCCAAGGTTACCGGATGCCAATGCGATAACCTCCGGCGCTTTCTCCTCTTCGTCCTTTTCCTCGACACGTTTCCGAGGCTCCTCCCTCGCCGGCCTTATGACCACCTCACCATCAACCGAACTACCATTATAAGCTCGACCGACGACTTTCGAGGCGCCCGAGTTCTCGTTCTCGATCGTATCCGTTAGGAACAGACTCAAATTACTGTACCCTTCTTCGGTTCTCACGTCCCCGCCAACCCGAATTTCTTCGGTCATAAGCTCTTGCACGAACTCCTCAAGCGATAGACCGTAACGCTGTAGGAAAGTGGCCCCGCCAGTTTGTCCGTGATCCGATAGGATCACAAGATGATACGGTCGTGGGGCGTCTTGGATCGCGCTTTCCAAACGGGCGAACTGCTGATCCAGCTTAAAAAGGATGTCAAAAGCACCTGGATCCAGAATGCCGGAGTGGTGCGCGATTTCGTCATAACCAACGAATGTTGCATAGGCCGATTTACGACCTGCGAACATGTCACCGATCAATGTGTAGATATTCAACTCGCGCATGAGCACCGTCATAGCGGCGCGGATAAACGGATAGATTCCGCCACGGTGATGTCTGTCCAATTGGCTGAACGTTATTCTTGCGCGCCCGACGAAACTGGCGCCATTCCAAGACCACATCCCAGAGGAAAAGCAATAGTGTGCGCGAGGCGTTATACGGATCAGCAAAGTATGTATGTTGCTGTTGTCCCCATGAAGAATGCCGGCTTGACTGGCCGATGTCTGTGAAGAATTATCGGTCTCCCAGCTCGTTAACACGTGGCTACCGCTATCCAACCATCGCTGCAGCTTGGGCATGTGTCCTTCACGCAGCACCTTCTCCAGAATCGGTCGCGCTAAGCCGTCGATCTCAAGGAAAAGGACACCGGGAACGTCCGTTGGCTCGGGTTTGGCGATGCGCCTCATTCGGCGCTTCACTTGGTTGCGATACCAGGAACTATCATCATCGATCGTCAGCAGGGTGCTCAGGATGATGTTGATCGCGGAGGTCCCCAATGCCAGCCAAAATGCTGTCCAGAACCCATCCACAGTGAAACCTTCTACAATCTCCGCGGTAAGCCACACCATGAAGCCGTTAATTAGAAGCGCCGCAAATCCAAGAGTGAAGATCGCAAAAGGGACCAGGACGTAGCTAAGGATCGGCCACAGCAACGCATTCAACAAACCGACAACGGCTGTAGAAACGAAAGCTACACCTACACTCTCAATATGAACGCCATCCAATAATAAAGCCATGATGATCATCGCTATGACTTGAATGACCCAGATGACTAGAATGCGTAGAATGGCGCTGGTTCGGCTTGGTTTTTTCGCTTCTACAGTCATTCTCAACCTCAGTTTTCAAAGTTCATAATTGATTCATCCACGTCTGTGCCTGGCATGAGGTTGTCATAAAAATCGAAGGGAATGCGCCATGATGCAACGATTTCTTGCATCGAAAGCGGAAGGCGTTCGTTCTGCCGAGATGAACTGATATACCTTCGGACCCCAGTATTGGCCTATACCCCAAAAGCGACTCGCTTCCGCAAAATGGATGAACTATAAGTATATCAAGACAATTCACCACATTCGCATTTCCATTCCCATTTGCCGGACGATTGAGGCTCCCTCGCATTTTGGAGAATACCTGAAAAACTATGTAAATATGTGTTTTCGTTTTCTACTCCCTTGTAATTAATATTCCAAACACTCACTTGTCCTGAGCTACAAAATAGGCAGAGATAATAAGTTATAAGCAACATAAATCAAGAGACCTACGCCGATGACCAGAAGTCCCCACCGGATCGGATTCCATTCGAAGCGAGTCGCGATGCCAGCAAAGAAAAGAACAACGGCTAGTACAACGGTGTTAAAAACATAATTGTCACTTGTCTTATTTGCCACAACACCTTCAGCAAATAACGCACCCGCTTCCTCTTCTAACGAGATCGCTTCATCTAAGGAGGCAAGTTGATATTCCGTCATGAGAAATGGTTGGGCGGGCGCGTCAGGATTGTTNNGTTGACAGTTGCCGTTTGCCCGGCCAGTGTTGCAGCACGCGTCGCTTTGACACGCTGGGAGGAAGCCTAACCGAATTTTATCGATTGAACGCCACCCCACTGGGCGGACTGAAATCCGTTCCATGCTGTAGCTATGGCAACGACCGCCAGCAGGACAGCAGAAATCAACTCTGTCCATCGCTCGCTGATCGATGTAGTTGTAGCTTGTATCTGCGTATCCATTCCCGTTGCAATCTCAGGTTGATCTTCATTAAGGTTTGGTTTTGTCATCGTATCCCTCCAAATAATGCTGATTTGGGATCCAGGCTTCGATCAACCAGGTTCTGAGCTTTATCGGCAATTAGTATTAAAAATTAACCTTGACCTTCAAGGGTGTGCCGATCAATGCGTTGTCCATGTGAATCTATCTTCTAGTTGAGATATTCCATACCGTAGGATCGATTCTCGTCACTTATAAAACAACAACGATCACTTTCTAGCAGAATCTGATTCCGCCATATCCTCTTCAATGGATTCAGGCTCGGAATCTATCCCTCGCGTTGACCACGCTCTCAATCCGACGAAGAGCGCAAGAACTGCGATTGGCAATGCAATCCCCGCGCCATATTCGAATAGAGCTGTAACATCGCGTGTGTAAACGCCAGTAAGGAAATTGACCGCCAGGACGACGATCGTCACACCGATGAGTTTCATCTCCAATTCTTCGGTGCTGTCGATCTTGAACCAGCCGTGGAATTCGACTTCATCGATGAATAGCTTATATAGGCCCACTGCCGTGATATAGAGCACGGTTCCGATCAAGAATGTAAGTGCGTGCTCCACAACTTGGATCACGAAAGGGACTTCATCAGCATGCGCTGCTTCAAAAGTCCCTTGGAAATATGCGATGAGTGATTCAACAATAAGACTGATGAGGTTAAAACTCCCAAAGACAAAAAAGACCCCGGCGGCAAGTGCCAAGCCAAGGATAGGAACCAGCACTAAAAAGCGTGTTCCGGATAAGATGCGCGTCATGGTATGCCTCATCTCCAAACGAATGTTGTTCTTCTAAGTTGAAGCAAGATTGTGATAACGCTATTGTATTCATCTGTGAGCATGGTTGTTCGTAATTATGGTTCCACCTCGGGCTGCCCTATTCTATGCCAATTCATTCGAAAAGCGCCCTCTCGGGCTCTTCATTGTCACAGGGTTCGGGATTAGAACTTAACGATCAGCTAGTTGGTAACTCCAGGTTATGTGATCAAACCCAGAATGTAAGCTCTTAGACTGTAGGCTGCCCCGACCAGTACATCCAACCTGCCAAGAACCACTGAAAAGGCTTTCCTCTTGAAAGTTTCCCTTATATTGAATCCACCGCATGTTTCACATTGTGGGCGTTGAGTACCTCTCTCGAAGTGCTTTCTTATCAATTTTACCGACGCTGGTCCTCGGGAGATCCTCCACAAAGATGTAGGAATCCGGAACTGCCCATTTTGTGATCGTTCCATTCTCGACGTATTGATGTAAAAACAGATTAAGGTCATCCTGGTTGATTCTTTCAGATGCTCCTTCAACTGGAACGATCACAGCTAGTGGACGCTCGCCCCATTTCTCATCAGGAACACCGATGACGCCTGCCTCCAGAACATCCTCGTGCATACTAAGGAGGTTTTCCAGTTCTAATGACACGATCCACTCACCACCGCTCTTGATCACATCTTTTATGCGATCAACAATCTGAAGGTAGCCATATTCATCCACATTTGCGACGTCACCTGTGTGCATCCAACCCCCTGTCCACAGTTCCTTAGTGCGCTCGCTGTCCTTGTAATAACTAGGAGTCAGCCAGGGGGCGCGGACCACAATCTCTCCGGTCTCCTCGCCATTCCAGGTGACATCCTCACCATCAGGCGCAACAACCCTGGTCTTGACCAGAGGCATGGATACACCGGTCCTTAATCTCTGATCTAAAAGGCGATCCTCCTGCCATTCCTTCTCCATGGATGGTTTCAGGTTACCTAACACGAGAAGTGGGCACGTCTCAGATAGCCCATAAGCTGTGGTCACCTTTATCCCACGTTTCTCGGCTTCAATCGCTAAACCCTTCGTTAACCGGGCACCCCCGATAATGACCTTCCAGCCGTTGAAATCTACATTCTCCGCATTGGGGTGAGTAAGGATCATTTGCAAAATGGTCGGCACACAGTGACTGAACGTTACCTTATGTTTCTCGTACATCTCAATGGCAATTTCCGGATCATAACGACCGTTGTAGATCTGCTTCCAGCCAAAGGTCGTTGCCACATATGGGAATCCCCAAGCGTGCACATGGAACATGGGTGTCAGTGGCATATAAACCTCGTGCTTCCCTAATCCACCGTAATTCCCCAGCGTTGCGAATGAACCCCATCCCGCATATGTTTGTAAGACCAATTGTCGATGGGAAAAATGAACACCCTTTGGTCGACCTGTCGTTCCAGTGGTGTATGCCAGAGTCGCCTGTGTCTTCTCATCGAAATCAGGGAGCTCATCTAATCGCGGTGAAGAATTCACAAGCACTTCATAATCACCATCGATCCAGGGGATCACAGCAGTTCGTTCAGTCTCAGAGATGGACACAAACTTCTTTATTGAAGGAACCCTCGATCGGATCTGTTCGACAAGTTGCAAGAAGTCTTCATTAAATATCAAGACCTGATCTTCGGCATGTTCGACAGAATAAACAACATTCTCGGGTGACAAATTGGGATTGATCGTGTGTAACACTGCTCCAATCCCCGGAACTGCAAAATACATCTCAAGGTATCTATGGCTGTCCCATTCGATGACACCCACCCTCGTTCCTTTGTTCACGCCTAGTTCTTGGAGCGCAGAGGCGAGTGACAGAACACGGTGATACATTTCCTCATACGTGGACTGAAAACGATCCCTGAAAACCACCTCTTGATCAGGGGACCAATCAACACCGAACTCGAGGATATGTTTCAGTAATAATTGGTAATCATAAACTGCCATGATCGATTGCTCCTCGGAATGGTTATTAGGTAGGAAAAGGATTTGCTGCGGTTTGGGTTGGACAAATCATACTCCCTTGCAGTGAAAAACCAAATTAAGCTTAGCATTATCCATCTGCCATCATAAGTAAAGTGGACGATAACTTGGATTGTGCTTTTGATGTGTCATTCATTTGAAGGTATTTGCCCAAGTACAATCTGATGTAGCGAATCAGAGACCCTATGCTAAAAACAATCAAATTGGACGTAATCAGTCATAATTTGTTACAAAAACGCCTGAATGATCACTAAATTTGACATCTCGTGGAAAATGCTATAGATTAAGACCGACCGGTCTGTCTGTACTCTCCGATCCCCAAAAAGCAGCACTGAATATGACCCTAAAAGACAGAATTGTCTACGAATCACTCAAACTCTTTTCACTCAATGGCTATTGGCATACATCCGTAACGGATATCCTGGAAGCCGCAGACACCTCAAAAGGGGGCTTTTACAACCATTTCGCCAGCAAGGAAGCATTGTTCTTTGCCGTCCTTGTAGAGGCGCAGCGAATCTGGCGCGAGAAGACGTTAAATGGTTTGGATGAGGTCGATGACCCCCTGATGAAGATCGAACAAGTCCTCTTGAATTACCGCGACCGATACCTGAAGGATGGGGACACCTTCCCCGGCGGATGTATATTCGTTACTTTCTCCGTAGAACTGGATGATCAGAATCCGGATCTATGTGCAGAGGTGAACAAGGGCTTTATCGGCCTGAAGCGTATGCTGAATAGCTACTTGGACGATGCCAAGGCGGAAGGATTGCTGACTGATTCAGTGAACACTGATGAAGTCACGGAGATGATCTTCGCTGGGATGTTGGGAGCCTCGGTACTATATGGTGTGGATAAGTCAACCACCAGCCTTGACTATGCCATAGACTCACTCATTGACTATGTGAAAGGGTTGAGGGCTTCGTGAGATTATGAATTATGACTGGAGATTGGAGATTGGAAACTAGGCGCTTTGGCTTCGCCAAAGTGTAGGAGACAAGAGATTGGAGACTGGAGATTTGTGCTCGATTCTCGAATGATATTGAGTTTGGATAAGAGCTCAAAGTAAGGAACGAAATTCACGCATCGAACATCGGAGGACAAGATGATTGATTTTACATTCACGGAGGAGCAAGAGTTATTCCGACAGGCGGCCAATGAGTTCGCCGAAGCCCATGTAGCTCCCAAGGTTAAGGAAATGGAAGAAACTGGGGAGCCTAGTGAAGAGGTGATAAAGGCTTTAGCTGAGGCCGAGATGATGGCCCTGACGGTGCCTGAAGAAAATGGTGGATTGGGATTGGGCTACACTGCTCGACTCATCGCCCTGGAGGAGATCAGTAAGGTCTCCGTCGCCACCGGGATGACGCTACAGATTTTCGGGTTGGGTATTGAACCCATCGTCAAATTTGGAACCGATGAACAGAAAGAGAAATACCTACCGGCACTGGCGAAGGGAGAGCGGCTTGCAACCGTCGCGGTCACTGAACCGACTGGTGGATCCGATCCAAAGAGCTGCCGGACGATTTATGAAGAAGACGGGGATGATTACATCATAACGGGTCGTAAATGTTTCATCACCAATTCACACGTTGCCGACACCGTTGTTGTTATGGCTGTTGATGCAGACGATGACGAAGCATTCAGTGCTTTTATTGTCGAAAAGGGGATGGAGGGCTTCAAACCCACTCATGTCGAGCACAAGGTTGGAATGCGAGGCTGCAATACAGGCGAACTAAGCTTTGAAGGTTGCAGGGTGCCAAAGGCTAACCTCCTTGGCGGGGAGGGAAAAGGCATGCGCGTTGCCATGGCCTCGATCAGTGAGGTAGGTCGAGGCGGCATGATTGGCTCCGCATTAGGCCTCCACGCAGCGTGTCTGGATGTATCCATCAAATTTGCCAAGGAACGTGAACTATATGGAAAACCAATCAGCGCTTTGCAAACAATCCAAAACAAGATCGCGGATATAAAAATCGATCTTGAGGCAGGACGTTTGCTGGGCTACCGCGCCGTCGCAATGCAAGATCAGGGAATTCGTGCTGGAAATGAGTTTGCTGTCGCTAAGTACTTCACCACCGAAGCAGCACAGAGGGCTGCGAAGGTCGCAGCAGACATCCATGGCGGTTATGGTTGCATGGAAGAGTATGATGTCACACGCTACTACCGCGATGCCATAGTCCTTGGACCTTCTGCTGGAACCTCTGACATAATGAAGGTCATTATCTCAAGATGGGCACTCTCGTAAGGTGAAGCACCAAGCTACCATTGCCTTTCAGACAGAGAAATAGGCAATCAAATGCTGAAGATCGCAGTCTGCGTAAAAGCCGTTCCGGATCCGAAGGAAGCGGATAAGATCCGCATCGATCCAAAGACGAAAGCTCTAACTCGTGTGGATATTCCGTTGGTTCTAAATCCGAACGATAAATACGCGCTTGAAGCCGCGCTCCAATTGAAAGAAGACGAAGGAGCATTCGTAACAGTATTGAGCATGGGCCCACCGCCCGCGGCTAAAATCGTCCGAGAATGTATGGCTCTTGGCGCCGATGAGGGCATTCTACTCACTGACACTGGATTCAGTGGAGCAGATGCCTATGCAACTGCTCGCACGCTCGCCACCGCAATTCGGAAACTTGGCCAAGTTGATTTGGTACTTTGCGGTATGGCTAGCAGTGACGGAAGCACCGAGTGGGTTGGACCGGAACTCGCAACCCTACTCGAGCTCCCCGTTGTCACGCGGATCCGTGAGGTTGAGGATCGAGGTGTTGATTGGTGGACGGTTCGTGCAAACATCGAAAATGGTTATAGACGACTTCGCATCCGACTCCCTGCTGTTCTTACAGTAACAAGGGACCTGAACGTCCCTCGCGCACTGAGCTTTTCCGGGGTGGTTAAAGCGGGGAAGATGGAGATCGTTAACTGGGATGCACAGGATCTCGGGCTCATTACCGATAGTGTTGGGCTTAAAGGCTCCCCGTCCTTCGTGTCCGAAATGTTCACTCAGGAGAGTAAGCGGGAGGTGCGTCTCTTAGAGGGAACAAGAGAAGAGAAAGCCCAGCAGTTGCTCCAGGTGCTTGCCGACGTAGGTGTTATCTAATGGAAAAGAATCCGGTTTGGATCTTTGCGGAAAGAGACAATGGTGACCTCCATGCTGTCTCCATGGAACTCATTGGTCGAGGCCGTGTACTTGCAGATAACTTGGACACCTCTCTCGAGGTCTTGCTTTTGGGTGAGGATCTGGAAGCCCTCACAAAAAAACTCATCGCCGCTGGGGCAGATCGCGCCTATGTCTGGGACGATGAACAACTGGCTCATTATCATGCTGAACGCTATCTGGATCTCATAGTCCCTATGGCCATTCAGAAACAACCGAGCATCTTTCTCATTGGTTCCACTTGGGTTGGAATTGAACTGGCACCTCTGATAGCTGCGCGGCTTGAAACTGGACTAACCGCCCACTGTACCGATCTTTTACTGACCCCTGATGGATTATTGGATCAAAGAGTGCCCGCTTACGGTGGGGTACTATCAATCCTATGCCCGGAAAAAAGACCTCAAATGGCGACCGTGGCACAAGGAGTTTTTCCGACACCCCACCTGGAAGAGGAACGCATTGGTAAGGTTGAATATCTCGACGTGCCAAAATCTGTCGAATCCAAGATTGAGAACCTTGAATTCGTTTATGAAGAACTTGAAGGTGTTCCGCTCGAATCCGCCAGTTTCATCGTCACTGGAGGAGCAGGTGCAGGAGATGAAGAAGGGTGGCAGCAGATTGCCGACTTGGCCTCAACCATGAATGCTGGTTTAGGTTCGACAAGACCTGCTGTAGATGAAGGATGGACGACACTCGAAACGATGATAGGTCAGAGTGGCAAGATGGTAAATCCGGAAATCTATCTCGGGATTGGTGTATCTGGAGAACAGCAGCATATGGTTGGGATCGCCGGCGCTAAAATCATGATGGCGATTAACAATGATCCCAAAGCTCCCATATTCGAACAGGTAGATATCGGTGTGGTTGACGATTGCCGAGAGTTTATTCCTGTTTTGCTTGATCAGATTAGGGTATACCGCACGAAACGAGTTCCAACATAAACAAAGTGTGCTTAATCAAATCATACTTAATGGTGTTATGAGGGAAGGAGCCAAAAGATGGCAATAAAAACCAGAAAAGACTATTTAGAATCAATGCGTTCATTACGCCCGAATGTCTATAAGTTTGGTGAACTGATTACAGACGTAACGACACACCCCGCCACCAAACGCACGATTGAAAGCCACTGCCGGGCATTTGATGCATCCAATGATTCTGAATTGGAAGAGCTTTACACGACGACCTCGACTTTTACCGGTGAGAAGATCCATCGCTGGAATTCCATGATGCAAAGCTCTGATGACGTTATCGCCAATATGCATATTAAGCGTCAGAACTACCGACGGACTGGCAGCTGTACTGGTGGAGTGTGTGTCGGTTGGAATGCCCAAAATGTCATGTGGGCGATCACCTACGACATGGATAAGGAGTTTGGCACCAACTATCAGGAACGTCTCAGGAATTGGATCCTCCATGCGCAGGAAAAAGGACTTACCGTTGCGGGAGCACTGACCGATCCAAAAGGCGATCGAAGTCTCAAACCATCTCAACAACCCAATCCGGATGCCAACTTGAGAATCGTCGAAGTCAAAGACGATGGAATTGTCATTCGTGGTGCAAAAACCATGATTTGCGGAGTCGCCGCTTCTCAAGAGATTTTCCTCCTTCCCGGCGGGGTTTATGGTGAGGATGACAAGGACTATGCCCTTGCATGCGCCATCCCCAAGGATATCGATGGATTGACGATCATCGAGGCAACCCATCCAAGCGATCGTCGAGATCTCGAACCAACTGCAGAGGACGAGGTCCCGGACACTGGGATCACGCAAGCCTATCTATTGTTTGAAGATGTGTTCGTTCCCAATGAACGCGTGTTCTTGTGCAAGGAATATGCGTACACAAGGAATCTGATCACTTATTTCACCTCCACATATCGTGCGTGCATCGGCGCTTGCGTTGCAGGACAAGGGGACGTCATGATAGGTGCTGCAATCCTCATGGCCCGTGCGAATGGACTTAGCGCGAAAACTTTTATGAAAAAGTTGGTCGACATGTCTGTAAACAATCAGGTCACCTTTGGATTGGGTGCAGGTGCATGTGCAATTGGATCAAAGCATCATGCGGGATCGTGGTTTGCAGATCCTCTCACGGCCAATACGAACAAAGTAATGGTGGCATCCCTACCCTATGAGGTGAAAAGGTTAACGCAAGAAATTGGCGGCGGCGTTGTGGAAACTGGCTGTATGCCTTCTTACCAAGATTTCAGCAATGAAGATTACGGTCCGTTGTTGCAGAAGTACTTAAAAGCCGGCGGTCCATCGGCTGAAACACGCTTCAAATCCGCTCGACTCTCAGAATGGTTGACCGTGGGAGCCGGAATTCCCGGATGCATGCATGGCGGGGGATCACCTGATGGCGCAAAGTTAGTGGTGAGGTTCACGACGCCGATGGAAGAGTACGTTGAGTATGCCAAGAAAATCATGAGCATCGATGAAGAAATTCCAGAGCCTGAGAAGCCGAAGAAGAAGTAACTCGCGCGAGATGTCTTCATGATTTTTTTAATTGGGTTATCGCGCTGAAACGAGCCGGGGATTCATATTTAGCGAAGCACTTGCTGGGAGGGCAACACATGTCTCTTGAGCGCCTATTGGAACCACGTTCCATTGCCGTTTTCGGTGGTGCACAGGCTCAGGAGGTGATCCGCCAGAGCGATCGCATGGGATACATGGGGGAGATCTGGCCGGTCCACCCCAAGAAAACGGAAATCTTGGGGCGTAAGGTCTACCGGTCGGTGGAGGATCTACCGGGAAGCCCCGATGCTGCGTACGTGGGTGTTAATCGCTACCTCACCATCGACATCGTCAGAGATCTCGCTGCACGGGATACGGGCGGCGCGATCTGCTATGCCACTGGCTTTACCGAGGCGGGCGAGGAGGGTTCCGAACTCGAAGAGCAACTTCTGGAAGCCTCGGGTGACATGCCCCTGATCGGACCGAATTGCTACGGGCTCCTCAACTATCTCAACGGGGCGATGCTCTGGCCCGACCAGCAGGGCGGCCGACGGGTCGACGAAGGCGTGGCCATCATCACCATGTCGTCGAACGTGGGTTTCAACCTCACCATGCAGCGGCGCGGCCTTCCCATCGCCTACATGATATCCCTGGGGAACAGGCTAAAGTTCGATCTCCAAGATGCAATCCACACCTTCGCTCACCGGGATCGAGTAACCGCACTTGGGCTCTATGTCGAAACGATGCCTGACCCGAATGCTTTCCAGGAGGCAGTCAACGTCGCCCGGGAACTGGCCAAGCCCATCGTTGCCATCAAGACCGGTCGCTCCGAGGCCGCCCAGAAAATGGTGGTATCGCATACGGCATCGCTCGCAGGATCTGACGTCCTGGTGAGCGCTCTGTTCGAGCGCCTAGGTGTAGCTCGAGTCGATTCTCTTGAAGCACTCATTGAAGCGCTGAAGGTGTTGCACATCCTCGGCCCATTGGATGGTGGCCGGATTGGGGCCATGAGCACTTCGGGGGGCGATCTCACGCTTCTCGCAGATGCCATGGGCCCAGATCTGTCTATGCCTCCACTCTCCGAAGAGGTGACGGAGCGTCTTCGCGAGAAAGTGCACGAGCGGATTGTGGCCGCTAATCCACTGGATTTCATGATGTTCGACTGGGACGATGAAGAGCGGATGGCTGAGAACTTTACAGCCTTTTTATCAGAAGACTTCGATATAGCGTTGTGTTTGCTCGATTATCCAAGAGAAGACATCTGTGACCAGTCTACCTGGGGAGGGGCTGAGCGGGGCTTTGTCCGAGCAGCAAAACAGACCGGCACTAAGGGGGCTATACTATCGACATTTTCAGATACGGTTTCAGAGTCGGTGGCGGCGCGCCTGATGAATGACGGTATTGCCATGCTTGCCGGTATCAATGCCGGTCTCGCAGGTGTCCAAGCGGCAGTCGACATAGGCGCTGCCTGGAGACTTCCTCCCAGACCTCCGTTACTCACAAGCTTCGGTCAAGTACTGAATGGTCCTGCCAATGTGTTGAACGAAGTCGATTCCAAGGATCTTATCGCCCGTTATGGTGTGCCTGTGCCCGCAAGTCGAGTCGTTAATGACACTGGGGAGGCTGCTGCGGCTTCTGAAGAGTTAGGTTATCCGGTCGTTGTTAAGGCATTGGGTTTAACACACAAGACCGAAGTCGGTGGCGTCAGACTCGGCCTTAGCAGCACGGACGAGGTGACGGCGGTGGTAATGGAGATGTCGGAACTCTCCGAATCCTTTCTGGTCGAAAAAATGGTCGAGGGAGTCGTAGCTGAGCTCATCGTCGGCATAGCTCGAGACGATCAATTTGGCCCATACCTCTTAGTTGGGGCCGGTGGAGTTTTAGTCGAAATCATAAAAGACACCCTCTCACTCCTGTTACCGACCACCCGAGAACAGGTGTTGCATAGGTTGAGTCAACTAAAGTGTGCACCTCTCTTTAACGGCTTCAGGGGAACTCCACCTGCAGACCTGAAGGCTGCAGCTGATGCCATTCTGGCGGTTGCGGGCATGGTTGAGGATGATCCGTCCTCCATCATTGAGCTTGATATCAACCCGCTGATGCTTCTGGCTGAAGGCCAGGGGGTGGTCGCAGCCGATGCTCTGATCAGCATGAAGCCAAAATCTGTTAATGACGCAAACCAAGTGACCGAGTAAGTGAGGGAAAATCCAAATGAGTGATTTCCTTAAGATCAACAGAAATGGTCAGATTCTAGAGATCGTCATAGACCGGCCAAAAGCCAATGCGCTTGATGCTCCATCCTCCCGGGAGATGGGACGTCTCTTCGCTGATTTTCGTGACGATCCTAACCTGCGCGTTGCAATATTAACTGGAGCGGGAGAGAAGTTTTTCTCTGCAGGATGGGATTTGAAAGCCGTTGCCGAGGGGGAAGAGTACTTCGGAGATTTCGGAGAGGGTGGGTTCGCTGGCTTCACGGAGCTGCCTGGCCTGCTTAAACCGGTCATCTGTGCGATCAACGGCATGGCAGTCGGAGCTGGGTTTGAAATGATTCTACGGGCGGATTTCATTATAGCAGCTGAGCATGCTGTGTTCATGATGCCGGAAGTCCGCATCGGTATTGCACCTGATGTGGGGATTTTTATGTTGTCAAGGCATCTGCCACGTCAGAAGGCACTCGAAATTCTCATGACGGGTCGTCAATACAGCGCGCACGATTTGCGGTCTTTGGGATTGGTCAACGAGGTCGTACCTGCAGATCAATTGATGGAGCGAGCGCGTGCGTTCGCTCAGGAACTTCTCCATGCAGCTCCACTCTCATTGGCAGCTATTAAGGAAGCTCTTCAAATGACAGAGAGACTAACATTTGAAGAAAGTCTGGCTGCGCTACGTACAAAATCCTGGCCGGCTTTCATGAAAATGCTCGAGAGCAGTGACGCTCAAGAAGGTGCCAAAGCTTTTGTGGAGAAGAGGGAGCCGGAATGGAAAGGCCAGTAAACGAGGTGGAAGAATCTGAGTGAGAACCCATGTTGTAATCGAGTCGTTGAGGAACTGATCGGCGACCTCTCATTTCAAGACCAATCCGCCCAAGGTATTGAAAAGAAGATAGAAAGGACCCAACCATATGAGACCTGACAACAACGAGATTGAGAAAACCATCGTCGAGAAAGCGAAAGAACTAGGTGCGTCGCTTGCAGGGATCGCAAGGGTCGAAGATCTGAAAGCCTCCAAATCCTATGATGTGTACAGCAAGTCGCCATTCTACGAAGAGTATGATCGTGATTCGCCGAATTACTTTGAATTTAAGGGGTTTCAATGGCGGGAGGAACATAAATCAGTGCTGGTGTGGGCTTTGCTCCACCCAGAATCCGAACCCGTCCTCGATTGGTGGAGTATGAAGGTTCCAGGCTTCACACCTGGCAATAGAGTGCTTAGGTCGCAGTCGAAAAAGCTCCGAATCTGGCTTGGCGAAGAATTGGGGATCAACGCCCTCTCACTGCCATACCAGATCGAGTTTGGAGGGGCTTTCCTCAAAGATTCCGCTACTCTTGCCGGTTTGGGAGTGATTGGCAAACACAACCTTCTGATCACGCCGGAGTTTGGAACGCGTGTACGCCTTCGCGGGATATTCATGGAGGCTGAACTCGAGCCAACCGGTCCAATCGACTTCGATCCATGCTATGGATGCAATATGCCTTGCCACGAGGCCTGTCCAAGAGATGCATTCCGAAGCGGGTCTTTCGAAAGGGCACTATGCAAGCTAGAGAACGACAAACGAGACGCAGAAGTGGAAATTCTCGATGGTTCAATCATGGGGATCGATGAGCCTAGTGAGGTTACGAAGCCCTGCCGTTACTGCGAGCTCGCGTGTCCTGTTGCTCAATAGACCTCCAGTAGAATTTTGGTGAACAAACTGAAAAGCCACATCTCTTTGCCAATTTCTGAATTGAAGAAGGAAAGATCTTGAGGACTTTCGAACATATCGGAATAAAGCTCTCCGAAGAAGAAATTCATGTGCTACAAGGACAACAAGGTCCCTCGATGCAGCGTGTTCTGCAAACGCTCGTGCTGTATGCTGAGGCATTGGGTGCTGACAGACTCGTAGACCTTACCGGTGATGGCCATTTCGTCATTTCATGGGCAACCCCTGGAATTGCGCCCTCATTTGAGTTACTCGATGAGCTTATTGATGCCGGCCTCAAGACCAAGTTCCCATTCACGCTCGATCCTTACGCACCACTCGATTTTCAGAACTGGAGTTTAAGACCCGATCAGGAGAAGCTTCTAGAAGATATATACAAGGATCAAAAGCGCTACGACGAGAAGATGCTTCAATTGGGCCTCCGCGACCAGGATGCGTACACATGCAATCCTTTTGTGCCTGAGGTTGGGAATGTGCCAGAGAAAGGCGCAATTCTAGCTTGGTCAGAGTCCTCTTGTGCGATCTATGCCAATTCGATCCTTGGCGCCAGGACAAATATGAACGGCGCAATTATCGATTTATTGTCCTACATCGCCGGGAAGACCCCCCATGCGGGCCTCATTACCGACGAGGGGAGGCGTGCGGATTGGCTCGTAAATATAAATACCGAAAGCCTACCATTGCCTCAAATCCTCGGGGCGACGATCGGAACGAAAGTGTTGAGAGGTGTTCCATACATCGTTGGGTTGGATCGATTCTTGGGTAAAGGGCTTACTGATGCGACAAAAGACTACCTCCGCGAATTGGGCGCAGCATGCGCAGCGTACAGCGCAGTAGCCCTATACCATGTTGAGAACATCACGCCCGAGGCAGTTGAAAGTGCCCGCGACTTGATTCTCGATGATCACAAAATTATCCAGATCGATGAAAAGACCGTAGGACAATTCGAGAACGCCTTTTATGAAGGATGGATGGATCCTGTGAGCAAGCCCGAGAAATGCTTTATCGGGTGTCCGCACCTGAGCACCAGGCAGTTGAAGTGGTGGTCGGAGGCGATCCTCAATAGATTAGAAAGTCAAGACAAGGTTCATCTTGCGGTGCAAACCGTCCTTTGTGCTGCGCCAGGGGTGATTAAAGAATTCAAGTCGGATGGAGAGATGTACGATCGATTGGTCAATGTTGGAGTCCGACTGAGTCCTTCCTGCCCTGAAACTCTTTATGAGGGGGGAGTGTGCACAAGGGATGCGATCCTTACAAACTCCAGCAAATTGAGAGCATACTCAACAGCCAGGTTTTTCACAGACGAAGACTTGGTGGATATTTTGATTGATGGAGAGATACCCGGTGGGCGATAAATCGGAGACTATTTTCAAAGGAAGGCCCATTCTCACTGGACATGTTGAAGGGCTGGCTCTGGTATCGCATAAGGGATTTAACACCTACGCCAGTTTTTCAACCAGTATGCTGACGAAAGCGAAAGTTGCCTTTTGCTCTGACCGAAGCAACGAGTATCTTTATGGAAAAGAACTGACAGGAAAAATCCTCTGCATCCCAAATACAATCGGCTCCACTTCTAGTGGTGCAGTGTGGGAAAGGATTGTAAAGTTGGATATCGCTCCTAAGGCAGTGCTGTTCACGCATAAGATTGATTCGCTCGCTGCAGGTGGTCTTATTGTCGTGGATGTATGGACACATAAACGCATCATCACTGTAGACCAATTAGGCCAGGAATTCCTGGAATTCGTCAAGAACGGGGATCGAATTTGCATTGAAACGGATGGGACTGTGAAGATCGTTAGAAACAGTCACTAGCCCTACGGACCTTTTATAACTCAGAAGTTGAATATTCCTATACACCACCATGTGAAGGAGGTATGAAGAACAGTATGCAAAAAAACATCTGGCGGGCGAATATAACTAAGCAAGTTGTGAGCAAGGAGAGGATCCCTGAGAACTGGATGCGCTTGGGCGGTCGGGGACTCATCCCGCGCATTATGCTCGACGAAACAGATCCGGGATTTGATCCATTGGGACCAAGCAGCAAGTTGATCTTTGCTCCTGGATTGCTCGCCGGACACATGGTGTCTTCTTGTGATCGAATATCCATAGGTGGTAAAAGCCCACTAACTGGTGGCATCAAAGAGAGTAATGCTGGCGGTTCGACTGGCTTGAAATTGGCACGACTTGGTATCCACGCTTTGGTTATTGAAGGTCAGTTGGAAGATGAGACATGGTGGATTTTGCGGTTGAATTCTGAAGGAGGCACCTTTGAGCCAGCGAAAGAACTCGTCGGCTTAGGAGTCTATGAAGCCAGTGAACGATTGCTCGAGAGATATGGCAAGCGCGTCGGAATAGCATTGATAGGTCCTGGAGGTGAGCGAGGCTTCTTAAGCGCTGGTATTCAGAATCTCGATAAGGACAATGAACCCTCACGCATCAGCGCTCGCGGAGGTTTGGGCGCGCTTATGGGCAGCAAAAGACTTAAGGCGATCATCATCGATGATGATGGCACCTCTGCACCTCCATTGGTGAACAAAGAATTATTCAAGGCTGCACAGAAAAAATATACTGACGCACTGCTCGAACATCCGCAGATCGCTACTTATGCTCAGTATGGAACTGCTGCAATGGCCTCAATGTGTGATGGATTTGGGGCTCTGCCAACGCGTGGATTCTCTTCCGGGCATTTCGAAGCTGTGGAGCAAATTAGCGGAGAGATGATGCGCGATCTGCTCATCGAGCGTGGTGGTGAGAGCAACACTTCGCACGCCTGTATGGCTGGGTGCGTTATCCTTTGCTCAAATTGCTTTGGCGACGAAGATGGAAAAGCCATTGTTTCGCCCCTCGAATTTGAGACTATAGGCCTAATTGGATCCAATCTTGGCATCGACAGCCTCGATAGCATCGCCAAGATCAATCGGGAGTTGAATGATCTCGGATGCGACACGATTGAGGTCGGCGCAGCGTTGGGGGTTGCAGCCGATGCGGGCTTGATGGAATATGGCGATGTTAGGCGGGCACTTGAATTGATCGGCGAGATGCGGTCAGGCACACCGTTGGGGAGGATGTTAGGTAGCGGAGCAGCCCGCACTGCGGAAGAGCTAGGTATCTCGCGCGTACCTGCAGTCAAGGGGCAAGCGTTGTCCGCGTATGATCCACGTGCGATCAAGGGGACCGGCGTAACCTATGCCACCTCACCACAAGGAGCGGACCACACCTCTGGGTTGACGATCCGCAAGAAGATCAACCATCTCAAACCTGAAGGCCAGGTTGACATCTCTCGCGCGGCTCAGATCAGTTCAGCTGGTTACGATTCGTTGGGAGTCTGTTCATTTGGGACTTTTGGTTTTGCTGAGGTTCCAGATACCATTCCCAATTTACTCAACGGTCGCTACGATTGGGACGTCGGGGATGACATTCTCACCGAACTCGGGTGTGAAACATTGAGACTTGAGAGGACATTCAATCGAGCTGCCGGATTCACCAAGAAAGACGACCGATTACCTGATTGGCTCAACACGGAGCCGCTTCCGCCGCACAATTCCGTTTTCGATGTTCCCGATCAGGAGCTGTATGACCTGTTCGATTGGTAGTTCATTCACGACCCAATCACGTCTTCCTGATTGGCTCTTAGCTCTTCTATGGGAACGTGACAGCGAATTTTATGCCCATCCACACTTTCCGGATATCGCCAGGGGGGCTCTTCCGAAACGCATAAATCGCCAATGCAATATGGGCAACGCCGTTGGAATGAACAGCCCTGAGCTGGTGGGGCTAATTCTGGCGTATCGCTTGCGAGCAGCTTCGGTTTAGTATCTGGATCTGGCTCCAGAACTGCGCCAAGCAGGGTTTCAGTGTAGGGATGATATGGCGGTGCGTAGATCTCATCCACAGTGCCCACCTCGCACAAACGTCCCTGATATAACACCACCACACGATCGGCAATGGCACGCACGACTGCCAGATCATGTGTGATGAAGATATAAGTTGTACCCCGTTCTCTTTGTAGATCCGCCAGCAAATCCAGAACAGCAGCCTGGACCGACACGTCGAGTGAGGAGGTTGGTTCGTCGCACAGAACCACCTCTGGATCAGCAGCAAAAGCCCGGGCGACGGCAACGCGCTGTTTCTCACCACCGGACATTTGCCCTGGATAGCGCAGTCGATATCGCCCATCCAACCGCACACGTTCGAGCAAACCGATTTGCCGTTCTCTTCTCTCATCACGTGTCATTTCAGGGAAGTACAATTTAAGTGGTTGATCAAGGATTTCTGCCACTGTGTGGCGTGGGTTGAGAGAAGCATCAGGGTTTTGAAATATCAATTGGACATCTTTACATAAATCCATCGGCCGATCGTCGACTTCTACTGTAAGATCACAATCCTCGAACTGAATCCTGCCGCTCTTTGCTGGTAAAAGACCTGAAATGGTTCGAACAATAGTTGATTTTCCACTGCCACTCTCACCCACCAATGCCAGCGTCTCGCCCCGTCTCACTGTCAGCGTCACATCGCTTACAGTTGCCGGTGGTTCTGGTGTATGACGTATGCGGTCGACAAGACGAGGACGATAATACGTAATCTCCACATCGGAGAGTTCAATGGCTGGTTCATCCTGTGTCCTGTGCTCTATGGTGCGGAAAACTTCCTGCAATTCATGTGAGAAATCGGTTGCTATCACCTTTTCCCAGTGATAGCAACGCACCATGTGTTGTGTCCCCGGTATGTTTTCCAACATAGGTGGCTCGCTGGTGCAGAGGTCGGTTTTCGAGGGACAACGTGGGGTAAATGCACACCCTGGCAGCACTCCAGGGATAGGCGGTTGACCGGGCATTGAGTAGGGAATACCTGTCAATGCCAATCGGGGAATTGACTCCAGCAGCCCTCGTGTATATGGATGGGCGGGCGACCTGAATATCCTGGCCGATGCAGCATCTTCCACAATCTCACCAGCATACATGATTGCAACACGGTCACTTACTCGTGCAATCACGCCTAGATCGTGACTGATGTACATCATGGCGGTGCCTAACTCTGAGACAATATCACGAAGGAGCTCAAGAATATGAGCCTGTGTCGTCACATCCAGACCTGTCGTTGGTTCATCCAATACAAGCATTTCCGGTTCACCGGCCAGTGACATTGCAATCACAACTCGCTGCTGCTGCCCCCCTGACAATTCATGCGGATAACGTCCTGCCATCACCTCGGGATGGGGCAATCGTACTTGGCCAAGAAGTTCTATCATTCGCTCCTCGGCGGCATCTCCTGAGATATCGGCATTCAACTCGATCGCTTCGATCACTTGCTTCCCGACGCGCATGGTCGGAGTCAGTGAATTTCCTGCATTTTGGGGGATGAGCGCGATTTGCCTCCCTCGAATGGACTCCAATTCGCGAGAATTGAAGCTAAACATATCCTGACCTGCAAAATGAACGCTCCCGCCCAGAACTTGACTGCCAGATCGAAGATACCCCATCATTGCCTGGCCGAGTGTGCTCTTACCACAACCAGATTCACCCACTAATCCTAATGTCTCACCAGGTTTGATCTCGAGGGATATGTCTTGCAACACATGGACAAGCTTCTTGCGTTGGTTGTAATATCCAATCGTTAAATTGTCTAATTCAACCAAACACTTACTCATCCTGGCGCCCCCTGGCTGCGGTCCAAACCAAGCGCTTTAGCGAAAGCATCCGCAAAGAGGTTAATGCCAATAATGATGGAGCTCAGCATAATCACTGGCCCAAATACGGCCCAGGGTTGCACAGCGAGGATCTCTCGGTTCTTCGCAATCATGAAGCCCCAATCTGGGGTTGGAGGTGTAACGCCAAATCCCAGGAATGACAATGAGGCGAAGCCAAGGAGCATCCATGACCAGTTCATCGCGCCGTCGACTAAGAGCACATCTCGAACGTTTGGTAGCAATTCTTTAAGAACAATGGTGCGTGTTCGCTCACCTCTTGCTCGCGCCGCTAACAGAAATTCACACGTGACAAAGTCAAGCGTCGCTGCTCGAGCAACTCGAATAGTCAAAATCCCATATGTGAATGCAAATGTTAGCGTTTGCACCCACATTTCGGTGCCAGCAATACTTACGACAAGAAGCAGAATCAAAAGCCAGGGTAGTGAGAGAAGGGCGTCGACGATTCGCATAACAAATTCATCGGCACGACCACCGAGCAAGCCGAGTGTGATCCCCGCCAGACCACCCCAAATAATTGCGAGGGTTATCGCTGCAATCGTGACAATCAGTGAAATACGTCCCCCCAACAACGTGCGGGAAAAGACATCACGACCAAGCTTGTCCGTCCCCAGTAGGTGTTCATCTGAAGGAGCTTGGCTCCGCTTATCGGCATTCATTTCCAGGGGGTCTTGAGGGATAAGCAAGGGGGATGTGATAGCTAAAACTATGTGAATGGTGATTATCGATAATCCAACCATACCTGCCCTTGAGCGCTTCAAGTTATCCCATGTCTCCGCTAAAGGACTCCGCCGTTTGACTGTTATCAATGATTCTCTTGATTGAGTTGCGACAGCCATGTGTTCCTCCGCTCTCAGCCATTAACCATGCATTACTTTCGCTTTTCAACCGATACCTATTGTCAACTTAGTGTCCTCTTGCAGTCCTTAACCGGGGGTTAAGGACGAGCGCAAGCAAGTCCGCAACCAGGTTGACAGCAATAACAAGTATTGCGAGTATGAGCGCGATACCCTGAACTAAGGCGAAATCTCTGTCGGTGATGGCGTTAATCAAAAGTTTGCCTATGCCGGGGTAATTGAAAACCGTCTCAATGATAGCAACGCCACCTAGCAGCCAGATGATCGTGAGTGCTACGATATTGATCGTCGGCAGCATGGCGTTGGGTAATGCATGTCGAAAAACGACTCGCCAGTACGGCACTCCTTTCAGAAGTGCCATCTGAACGTAGTCACTGTTCATCACATCAATCATGCTGGTGCGCACCAATCGCAATATATGTGCAACCATGATAAAAGTGAGTGTGATGATCGGTAAGAAGATGTTGGGTAGCAATTCACCGACAGGAGCATCTGTAGCGACGATGGTAATTGCAGGAAACCACTCCAATTGGATAGCGAATATGAATATCAATACAGTAGCAGTGACAAAGCCCGGTAGTGTCATTCCGACAATCGATACCGTAGAAACAGTGACATCCGGCCATTTATCTCGAGTAAGCCCTGCAATAATACCCAAGACAATGGCAATAGGAATGCCCACAATTGAAGCCGCCAATGATAGTACAACAGTGTTACGCAACCGATAACCGATCATATCGGAGACGGCCTGGCGGCGTGCATAAGACATGCCAAGATCTCCACGAAGTGCATCTCCCAACCAATTAAGATATCGCTCAAGAGCCGGATCATTCAGTTCAAATTCCTCGCGCAGGGCCGCCAGACCTTCCTCCGTCGCAGTCTGGCCAAGATAGGCAGTCGCCATATCCCCAGGTAATGCTTCAACTCCGATGAAGATTACGAGCGAGATGATGAATAGGGTTACAAGAGCAAGGACAAATCTGCGGGCAATAAGAATGATCACTTTTTACTCCTCTACCTAGGACGGTTCACGACTCGCTTTCCTTGAACATTGTTAGCTTTTTTCATGTGAGAAACCACCTTACCTTCACGAAGTTGGTGAAGGGCAACGCACACAACAATACAGATGATTTACCCTGTACAAATACACATACATCTATTGAGAGATTCAAAAGCTTCTATCTCGACTTGTTGAGCCGGAGCGTCATGAGATGTGTGTCCGACACAGTGAAGTGTATGCTTGGTTTGGATGATAATCAACCTTCTCAGCAGTACTTGTTGAAATGTTCGAGTGATAGTCTGATCGCTTACTCTCTGATGATCACCCGCGTCGCTTCTTAGCGGCAAACACAGACCATTTTGGCACTGGTAGCAATCGAAAAATGTTTATTTTGAAACATCGATCTTGTGAAAGCTCAAGACGATATGATAGGTATCTCGAGCAATAACAGGCATTTGACACTGATTATAAGCCGTTGTAAGCTTTCAAATGCCAAAGTAAAGAAAACGGGAAAGTTTCCAATTCAGTTTCCAATTCTAAATAGTATCAATAACCATGTCAAATAGGCAGTGATTCTGTATCTTAGCAATAGATGAAAGCGCTGGGGAATCAAAGCTAAAGGTATCTGGCGTCCATTACTAGCTCACTGAGAGCTGACCTGAACCTGCATATATGTACATAGATCCGTGAAAGCATAAGATACAGTCAATACTGATTAAGCGACCTAATCCAGGTACGTCATTGTAGGTTTCTAAGTCAAAACCATGGTGAATTGGATCGAATGGAGTTCTCCAGATAAGAACATCACTAAATCTTGATAAACATAAGGAGGTGGATAGGAAAACAACCAACATCTGAAACAAGCCTATTTTAGTCATTTCAATTCTTACCTGAGGAGGAGAATCTCAATGAAGACGAGCAGATGGAAGACCCTTGCATTGGTCGTGATCCTGGCGTTGCTTATAGCCGTCCTCGCTGCATGCACAACCGAGACGGAAACGCCTGAGGTTGAAACGCGCGGTGTCCTCCGCTACAACACTGGCTTAGCTTATGGTGGCCTCGAGAATCTGAATCCCGTAGATCCTAACCGCTTCTGGCCACCGATTTCACTCCTGTTCGATCGCCTCACAGCGCCAGCTAACGATGAACTCCGGCCAACGCCCTCGCTGGCGACTTCCTGGGAAAGCGATTCAACTGGTGAGACGTGGACATTCTATCTTCGTGATGATGTCTACTTCCATGATGGAACACAGCTGACTTCAGCCGACGTTGCTTACTCGGCTGATCACTGGATCAACTTCCCAGAATCGGTCATCGCCGGCTCATTCGGAGTAGTAGACAGTGTCGATACGCCAGATGACTTTACCGTCGTCTTCAACCTTAATCAGCCCGTGGTTGACTTCCCCTCGATCGTTATGGACTACCGCGCCCGAGTTATGAAGGTAGACAGCTTCCCGGACATCCTGGAGACAGGCATGGGATCTGGCCCCTTCAAGCTCGACACCCTGGACGTGGAAGGCGTCACAGTGCTAGTTGCGAATGACGATTACTGGGAGGGACCTCCTGGAGTAGCAGCAATTGAAGTCCTTACAATTGCGGATACGGAGGCAGCTATTCAAGCCACTCGAGCCGGTCAGATTGATTTCAGTATCGATCTGATCTCAGACCACATCGCGTTGTTTGAAGATGCGGATGAGTTCGTCATCGACATCCTTCCTACCGGCAACTGGTCCGGGTTTGTGATGCGCACCGACATTCCACCTTTCGATAATTTAGCCCTCCGGCAGGCGATGCACTACGTCGTGGACCGCCAGGAAATGCTTGACCTGGCGCTCGGCGGCATCGGATCAGTCTCTTGCGATTTGGGTATCACTCCCGGTGATCCGTACCAGATGACGGAATGCCTCTATGAGCAGGATTATGATGCAGCGACGGCGAAGTTGGCGGAAGCCGGCTATGCGGATGGATTCGAAATTGATCTGTACACTGCTGATGTCTGCGCTGACTGGACAGCTTTAACTGAGATCTTCCAGCAGCAAGCCGCCCCAGTTGGCATCACAGTCAACATCGTGAACGTCTCTGCGGACGGATTCTGGAGTGAGCAGTGGATGGTGGAACCATTCGTCATGACTTGCTGGAATGAACGGACGACCGACCAGTTCTTGAATGAGATCTATCGAGGCGGCGGCTCCTGGAATGAGTCCTACTGGAACGTACCGGAGTTCGATGCACTCCTCGATGCGGCTCGGGCCGAGATGGAATTTGACAAGCGGAAAGATTATTACATGGAAGCTCAGGAAATGCTTCACCTTGAGGGCGGGACGATCATTCCCTATTACTCAGGGTTAATCAGGGCATCTAAGACTTGTGTCGGGAACTATCCGGAAATAGGTCTGTTCTTTGCGGACTGGAACCATATCACCAAGCCAGCCGACTGTGAGTAATATCTAGTCGCTGAGCTGAAGAGCAGGAGGCAGGCCGTTCTGCCTCCTGCTCCTCCATTAACGAGCTGTGCAGCGGCAACAGAGTTTGTGAAAAGGGAATTATCGAGGGTCTTTTGGCTATGCCCAATTCGGAGAGGTAATGGGGTAACCGCAGAATAATCCAACTTCTGGGTGCCCCACACTCGGATTTGGCAATGTAATTTCCCAGCTTGGGATCTCCATCTGGTACAACTTCAGGTTGGATCACAAAACCTTGATATCGTGGATTAAGGATAAGAAGCCTTCTACATCAGTCATCAAAACAAATCTTAGAAGCGGAACCTCCGCTCTAGCTGTGAATAGAAGTTGAAACTCTTATACTTGGATTAGCGTTGTATGAGTTGTGTATGATGCCTACAAGATCTACATGGAGGTTTGGATGAAGGTCTACCCGGCGGAAAAACTTGGCTTCTCTGAGGATCGATTATCACGCATTGGTGAAAAAATGCAGCGATATGTAAACGAAGGCAAAATTGCCGGCATCATCAATCTGGTCGCGAGGCGAGGGAAAGTTGTTTACCTTGAGAAATTTGGCTACCAGGATACTGAAACCAAAACCCCATTAGCGCTCGACACCATTTTTCGGATGTACTCGATGACCAAGCCGGTAACTTCGCTTGCATTCATGATGTTGTATGAGAAGGGCGAGTTTCAGCTATCAGATCCACTCTCCGAATATCTACCCGAGTTTGCCAATCCAATGGTTATCGCACCGCATGGCAGAGTTATCCCAGCAAAAAGTGAGATATCTCTGCATCATCTACTGACCCACACTGCAGGCTTCGCATACGGTGATGAAGAAGACCTCGTCATCGATATATTGTACCGCGCTGCGGACCTGGACAACTACGAGAGGAGTCTGGAGGAATTCGTTGGAATTCTTGCCGAGATGCCACTCATGTACCATCCCGGGGAGAACTACCACTACAGCATGGCAACGGATGTGTTGGGCAGGGTGATTGAGGTCATCAGCGGTATGTCTTTAGATGCATATTTCGATAAGTTCATATTCGAACCTCTGAACCTAAGAGACACATCCTTTTGGGTCCCAGAAGAGAAGCACGCACGCTTCGCCACGCTTTACGGTTTAAAGGGCGAGGATACGTTCGCCGTTCTTGACAAACCCGATGGGGAATTTGGTAAACCGGTCATAATGTTGTCTGGGGGACATGGATTGGTTTCGACAACACCGGAGTATTTCAAAATCGCCCAGCTATTTGCAAATGGCGGAGAGTTAGATGGTGTGCGCTTATTGGGCACAAGGACCATTGATCTGGTGCGCATGAATCATATCAGTGCGGAACTTCTGCCGATTACCTACTACACGGACCCCTGGCCCGGATACGGATTTGGCCTTGGATTCAGCGTCATCATCGACGAAGCGCTCGCCGAACCGAGAGGGTCACTGGGTACTTATGGTTGGGGTGGTTATGCCAATACCCATTTCTGGATCGATCCAACGGAGGAGATCATAGGGTTGTTGATGATGCAGTATCTTCCCAGTGGCACCTATCCGGTGACGAACGATTTCCATTCGTTGGTATACCAGGCGCTCATTACTTAAGTATTTGAGTGGATTGACCAGGACACAACGACCTTCGTGAAGTTCTAAAAAGCTCGATGATAGCTAGCTCAAGTCAAAGGACTTACACGATGGATGATTACCGACCTCTTCAATCATCCTAGAGTTCAGGTCTGTCCGCACCGACCACGAACACTCACTCTCCCCTCATTTCGTGAAATCATAGTCAAAGATAGGCCCTGAAATCACAGCAATTTCACTTGGCGGACCGGGGAGATCGACTTTCCCAAAACGATGCGTTGACGTTAACTGATCGAGGTATAGGAACGTATCCGCATCTACCCATTCCAAGCGAGAACCAAATCCCACACCCAGTGAAGGAAGACCCAGACTCCCGAGGATCAAATTGAGCGGCGCATCTGTGTACACAAACTGCATTGAATCTGGGTTCCACCCCTGCCATGATAAGTTCCCAGAATCATAGATGCTCTCAGGTGAACCATCGAGAGGAGCGATGACCAGATCCACCGTGGTCGGTGTAATTTCACGCATAAAGGCGACCTTCGTGAGATCCGGAGGGATGGTTGGTGTCCTACCAGAATGATGGAAGAAAGTAAACCCGGTGATATCCAACAGTGGGACGACCGCACCCGAAAGTGGAACTCGCCAAACACGAGCGGTGTCATCGACGAATGGATCTTCCGGTGGAATGAGTACTGCAACAGCACTCTCATCAGGTGCCCAAACGGGCACTGGATAATACGCATATTCGCTGTAAGTCATGACGAATGGGAAGATCAAATGATCCGGGCTCCTCCCGCTACCATCTGTCTGAGCAAACCCGATGTTGGTTGGCTGTACCAGAGCCATCTGAGTTCCGCTCGGTGAGATATAGAAGTCACCTCCCAAACCGGGATCGAAAAGTAATGTCCGGGCGCTTGTCTCAGCGTCGATCGACCAAAGATCGTTGTTCTGCACCAAACCTGGCCCTTCATAAGTCCTTCGCGTGTTCAACAATACAGTGTGAGTATCGGGTATGAATTCGAACTGGTGGGGTACATGGTGGATGGCCCCATCCAATGGATAGAGTGAGTCGAGTTCCGGTTGAGTGATGAGGACAGCTTCCGTTCCTGTATCCGTATCGACGACGCGTAATGCATAGAGATCAAGAGAGAGGTCGTATGTGAGGAACACCACCAACTGGCCATCCGTGGACAAGGCAACCCTCTCTACGTCTCCGCTTGTGGTTAGTTGAGCGGGTGTACCACCTTCCTCTACGTACCATACATTGCCCCCATTGATGAACGCGATCTTCAGTACTTCGGGAGCGGGAGGTTCGGGAGTATCTGTCGGAGGAAGCGGCGTGGGGGCCACTATAACTTCCGCGGTGGCGGAAGGAACGGTTGTTACCGCAAGCTCACTCGATAGAGTTGCTACCATGGATTCGAGGGTAGCCGCAGAGGCAGTGCTCAATGCACTCTCATCTGTGAATCGATCGCAGCTGGTGAGCCCTAACAACAGAAAAAGCATAGGAATGATCGCCCGGTAAACTTTCATTACCTGCCTCCTCTCCGTGCGCGCGAAAGTCTCTATTTCAGCATAACATGTTTCGTCATCGAACTGAACCAAATCCTGGATTACATCCAATCATCTGCTTACCATCCTTTGGTAAGTCGTAGGGACGCCCCGCTGGGGCGTCCAAATGAGCGAAGTTATTGGTTACATTACTGGTTACGGGGCTCCGCGCCGTAACCATAGATCTTCAACATTCCACAGCAGAGCTGTGGAACGAGGCCGAATCGCTCCCTACCGAATCCCGGTGTCAATGTCCACGTCTAGACGCGTCACTTGACCTGAGCGTATCTCTACAACTATGGGAAATCCTTTCGCAAAATCAATGCCCTGGTGATTGATATCCACCACATAGGTCCCAACAGGGAGTACGCCACGGTAATTGCCATCGGCATCGATGTCCAACCTTGCGACCTCTTTCCCATTGTCCTCACGATAAACGACGACCTTCCGCGCGGCGAATACCTCTGGCGCAGGGGTTGGCTCGGGGACACCCTCCCTCACCACCGGCACCAAAGGACCGATAGTGACGTGACCCTCAAGGATCCCTGTTTCCTCTGTCGTGGGGGAACAGGCAGCTGAGAGAAATAAAAAGATCACTGTGATGACTAAAAGCACTCGATATTTGTTTTTCATATTTCTTCGACGATCGATCAGTTGTATAAGTTCCACTTGAAAACCATTGCCAAGCCTTCAGATCGCAGAAGGATATTCCTCTGGAAAACAGAGCTCCCTGAAGTTGCAGCGCGAGGTTATACGTTCATCATTGATTTTCACGAATTCGGATTTATCAACAGGGACGTTATTCTCGACATCGCTGCAGAATCCATACATCTCTTCCGTCTCGGTTCTCACGCGCACGGCGAAATCCTCAATGTCAAACTCGTTCAATTCTTGATGAATCTCTTCATATTCTGGCAGCAGGTAAGCAACAATGGGTTTAATTACCTCCGGCTCGAAGTCAAAATGATAAGAAGCCCATGCGGCGTAACCGATCAACTGCTTTCTATGTTTCTCAAGCTCGCGCTTCCCGGTCTTCCAATCGAGAATATACAAGTGATCGTCCATGGGAAACAGAAAATCCACCTTGGCATAGGCTTTTAAATCATTGATGCGCGTCTCGCCATAACCAGGCGGTTCGATGATCCATGCGTCGCTGGTTTTTATAGCCTCTTCAGTTAGCCATTCGAATCGATCGCTGCTCAGAAGATTTTCCAAACATTCCTGCACCTTCGGATAGAGGTCATTGAGGCCAACCGTCTCTGCATCGCCGTAATAGACCTCTGCAAAAGTCTTACTCTCGATGTGTTCGAGCGTTGACCTACGAGCATAATCAAAGAATTTTTCCCGATCTATAACTTCGTGAGTGCTTCGAAGCCGGTTGAGAAGCGCACGGATCACATGGTGAACGGTTACCCCGATCCCCAGAGGGACGGAGGTCAGTTCCTTTAGTCCGTTGATTTCGTCACGGCTGAATTCAGGATCGTACTTGGCATAGTACTGGTAATAGTAGCGTCGTTTACAGATGGAGAACTCGTTGTACCTGGAAAGTGACCAACCCAAGATCCAGGTGAACGGGAAACGCTTGACGGTAGACATTTCTTACCTCATTCCACTTGTGAGTCGATACGGAAGCATTATAAGCCTGTTTCCCAGCGCATTAGTACTCCGTAGTGCATCCATTTGGACACATCATTCTGCGGTTTATAGTAAAAACCGGGCGCTTACAGAGCCCGGCACATTGATTCATCAATTTGTGTAGATTCACCTCACAAGCTCATAAAGTTACATAATCACTTGATGTATATCCATCTGTACTTGTAATTGTTGGCCTCAAATCACCAAGGTCGCTGACTTGAGGTAAGCCATTCCTCCAATAGTTCCAGGTATATAGGCGCAGACGTAAACACATGCCCCCTACCAAGGAAGACCTCAATCCGATAATTCTGATTTCTCGCTTTCTGCAGGGCAGCATGATAAGCCTCTGCCCCTTTAATTGGATCGATGTAGATGTCCAACTCGCCAAAGATTGCCAAAATGGGGATAGTAGTATGTTCGATGACGTCCATCGGGTCGAAAAAGGCATCGAGATCCCTGGGCATAGGCTCCCACTCATCTTCTTCTGCGATTTCTAATGTGTAATAGGCATGAAGCTCGGGTATCTCGATCAGGATCTCCATTGCCTCACGATATTCGGCATAGTTGGTGGCTTTGTAGGCCTGCGGTCCGTATTGCTCGACAAGAGCACCCCGTTCCACAGAGGCGCCATCAGCGATCACCTGCTTTCCCATCAAGTATGCCATTTGCTCGAAGCTGTCCTCCGCGCCGCCGCTGACTACGATCATGAATGCAATGTCCTCTGTAAGCTCGAGTGCCAGGGGCATAACCCACCCGGCTTGACTGAGCCCCCACAATCCTATATGTAATGGGTCGATGACTGGGTGTTCGACCAAGGCCTCGATTCCGTCGGCAAGGATGGCTGCTCGTTGAGTTAGCTCATTTTCCTCATCGATTTCCCCAGTCGATTCGCCGCTCCCAGGTTTATCCCATGAGAAGACTGCATAACCGTTGCGCAGGAAGATCTCTATCGTGGGACTGTAAGGGACTGCACCATTCCGGGTTGCAGGTCCATCGCCATGCACCATAATGATCGCCGGGAATAGCTCTTCACCAGCTGGCATTCGAAGATCACCGACCAGTTCGAAATTTCCTGACTGGAACGAGATCTCCTCTACAATGGGTCGGGGAATTTCAATCGCTGTCGACCTCACTTCTGGCAAGACCGTAGCTGGTTCAGTTGCGGCAACCGGTGATGGAGTTGCTCCTGTTGTGCTGCTCCCACAGGATGTTAATGTGATGGTCAAGAGCAGCACTATAAAGATGAATCTCTGAATTACTCTCTTCATTTTTACCCCCCCACTTGTATGCTCGACACAATTCGCATTATCATTTGCATGCCTATGGGTTCTCAACTCACGACAATAAGTGCTGTATCCAAGTGTCCAGCGTCTCCAGATATTCCGGAGCGAGATTGGTTCCCCAATCCGAGTTCAAGCAGCCGGTTGTTGTGAGCATCATGTTGTGTGCTGCGCCCTCAATGAACACAACCTTGTAATCCGGATTCCCCGCTTTCTTGAGAGAGGCCTCATAAGCCTCCACACCCTGCACCGGGTCGATGTTCTTGTCCAACTCACCGAAGAAAACGAGCATTGGGATGGTGGTATGTTCAATAACCTCCATCGGGTTGATGAATGCGTCCCAATCCCGAGACCAAGGTTTCCAGTCTTTCTCCTCTGTTAGCTCTAATCCTGTGTAGTCCTTGACATCCGGAATTCCCAGAAGAACTTCCACGGCCTCGCGGTACTCGTCATAATTGGTAGCTTTAGCTCTCTGCGACCAATACAGCTCCACAAGTGCCGCCTGCTCCGCCGAGCCACCACCACAGGCTACCTTCTTCCCGACCTGATAGGCCATCTGCTCGATGCTGTCCTCCGCTCCACCGCTGACCACGATCATGTAGGCAACATCCTCCGATTGCTCGATCGCCAAGGGCATGACCCAGCCGGCCTGGCTGAGCCCCCATAGACCGATTCGATCTGAGTCAATGGAGTGATGCTCAGTCAGGACCTCAATTCCATCAACCAGGATATCAGCGCGTTGCGTGAGCTCGTCGCTGAATTCCCCGGCTGATTCACCACTTCCGGGTTTGTCCCACGAAAACACTGCGTAACCATTGCGCAGGAAGATCTCGATCAAATAATCGTTCGCATATCGGGTTTGGCTCCCACTGCCGTTTACGATGATGATCGCCGGATGGGGTCCATCTGTGGTTGGCATACGCAGGTCTCCTACTAGCTTGAATTTCCCAGATCGAAAACTGATTTCTTCAACATTGGCGTCTTGTGATCCAAAGCTGCGGATCCCTATTGCTTCACGTTCCACAGCCTTGCCACAGGCCGCCAACAACAGTGTCATCAGTACCGCCAGCATCTGCACCTTCCTCATCGCATCCTCCTCTTCCCTTGCATTTTTCTTTTGGTTTCTGCAACTACTGCTTGAACGTGCTTTTTCCATCAACTTCGAGCTCGACTTCCGCGACATCCAAACGATTCAGATCGGCTGAGCTGAAGTCCGACACATCGCCCATTACCTGTGACGCAGAACCAGCGAGAGTGAGCGAACTGTGGTCCGACACCTCCACTTGAATTTTCTTTGCCTCAACCGAGCCGCCCAGCGTACTGAAATCAACTACTTCAAGCCGTAGCATCTCGGTTGCCTCGAAACTTGTCAGGTGCAAGTCGCTGTGATTGCCAATCCTAGCGAATACCAACGCCGGTAGCGTCAATTCGACCCGTTGTGAGGCGTCCTCAAAGTTGAATTGGACATCACTCTTTAACCCGACAAACAGCCGACTACCACGCACCCGAATTTCCAGATATGGGATCAAGGCTCGCTCGGCTTCGACCAGCACCTTGAAATCCTCCCCCTGGGTGACCTCGGCCTCGAAGAAGCCGACGATCTCGACTTCGTTAAAACCGACCAGATCATAGTTTTCAGCCACGATGTCACCAGTCGCAGGAATCTCCACCACCTCGACTCCCCCGCAAGCAGTGACCGAAATCAGTAACCCCAGCAACACGATCCATCTATGAATTAGTAAGTTATTCATCTCAATCCTCCGTCTCTTTTCCTGGGATATCGAACGCTACAAGCGCCTTGACGGTTTTAAACAGATCATCCGCTGGATAACCTGTAATGAGCGCCACATCAGCACCAGCTACTTGCGCCCGTGTTTGTTCTCGCATTCCATCTACCAACACGAGGTTCTTCATATCAGGGTGCCGACTCCGTATCTCCTCCAATAAATCCAGGGTGCAGGTCGACATATCCAGAATGACAAGATCGGGCTCATTCGTTTCTGCCCATAGGAGTGCCTCTGCATGCCCCCGGGCCAGGCCCACATTCCCGACGCTAGGAAGCGAAATCAGGAGGGATGCAATCCCTTCACTGAGGGACTTTTCCTTAGCGATAATCAGCACCTGAGGTTGTTTCATTCTTCATCATCCATCCGAGTCTTAATTTCCATGAACAACTTCCCTCACCTGACATCTTGTCATAAACACATCGCGAACACATCGGGCGGACGACGTAATCCGACTTACGTTAAAAGACCGCTCTTGGAGCGGTCTCAAACAGGACAATTGCCCTTAAGGGCTACGTCAAATGTCGTAGCGACGCCCAGAAGGACGTCCATTCACCCTACAATGAAAGGATCCAATCTACTCGTAGGGACGCCTGGAAGGGCGTCCAAGAGAAACAAAGCTCCTAACCCCCATGGTTGAAAGTTCACTCACAGGAACTGCTTTCCTGGCTTTACTCTTTCGAACCCCCTATTCTCCCAAATCCGCTAACCCCTCCCTCAGCGCGTATAGTGCCGCTTGGGTGCGGTTGGCTAGGTGCAGTTTACTCAGGATATTACTCACATGCGTCCGAACCGTCCGTTCGCTCAGCACAAGCTTTTCGGCGATCTCCTGATTGGATAAACCCTGTGCTACAAGCTTAAGCACCTCAAGCTCACGTTCGGTAAGTGGATCCTCCGTAGGCGGCAATTCGCTCTCGCGCTGCAACTCGCTCATCAGCTTGTGAGCAATCGTAGGATGCATCGATGGCACTCCATTGTGCACGTCGCGAATTGCAGAGAGGAGTTGAGTCGGAGAAGCATCCTTTAACAAATACCCCATGGCGCCAGCCTTTACGGCGGCATAGATCTTCTCATCCTCGTCGAAGCTGGTCAGTACCAGAATGCGCGCTTCTGGATCTTCGTCACGGATGGCCTCGATCGCCAAAAGCCCATCCAATTCCGGCATCACGAGGTCGAGTAGGATCACATCTGGATGCAATTCTCCAGCTAAGCGCACTGCCTCTGCGCCATTCTCCGCTTCACCCACAATGGTCATCCCAGGCTCGGTGGCGATCAAGCTTCGCAGGCCTTCGCGCACCACAGCGTGGTCATCGGCGATTAAAAGACGGATCTCTTCGCTCATTGATCCTCTCCTTCCCTATCTCCGTGGAAGGGCAGTGTAGCCGTAATCGTTGTCCCTTCCCCAGGTGAGCTATCCAGCCTAAATGTACCTCCCAATGCCGATACCCTCTCACGCATACTCACCAATCCAAGCCCTCCACTGTCTTCTGCCGCAGACGAATCAAATCCAGCTCCATCATCGCTGATGATAATGCGGCAGCCAGAAGCTTCCAAAGCTTCGAGCCTCACCTCTACACGCGTAGGTGCGGCATGCTTCAAAGCATTATTAAGTGCCTCGTGTGCGAGATAATATAACGCCGCCTCACACTCAGAATCAGCCTCAAATTCCTCATCAACAACCAATCGAGCATCAATGCCAGCACGTCGCTCAACCGCATCCAATCTACCGTGCAGAGCTGCAACCAAGCCCACTTTCTCCAGTGCTAAAGGACGCAGTTCATAGACCAGCAAGCGCATCTCTTTTAATGCTTTTTGTGTGATCTGGCCAAGACGTTGGAATGTCGTGCGCGCCTGCACCACATCACCGCCTTCCACCAGACGCTGGCCTGCCTCCGCGAACAGTGTAGAACTGTATATCGACTGCGTCACCGAATCATGCAGGTCACGCGCCAGACGATCTCGTTCCTCTCGGACAGCTGCTTTTGCAGCCGCATCGGCTAGCGCTTGTTCCGCTCGTTGACGTTCAATCATTGCTTGCTGGAGCTCGAGGTTCATTTCACTTAATTCCTCTGTGCGTGCTTCGACCTCTTGCTCCAACTCACGCTCGCGGGCTTCTAGATTCCGCACTCGCAGGCGAAAGGCGCCGTAACCCACCCCTACCATGGCAATGACGATCAGGCCAATAAACCACGGTGTTTGCCAGAAGGGCGGTTTAATCGTGATTTGTACGGAGGCACCGACATCATTCCATACACCATCGTTATTCGACCCGATTACTCGAAAAGTGTAATCCCCAGGACGAAGATCGGGGTAATCGGCATGACGGCGATTTCCGGCCTGGATCCAATCCGGGTCGAGCCCTACCATCTGATACGAATATTGGTTCTGATCGGGATCGGTGTAGTCCAACGCAGCAAAATCGAATGAGAGAAAGTTTTCATCATAACCAAGAGTCAGCTTCTCACCGACTAGCAGATCAGTAAGTAGTGGTTGATTGAACAGACTCACAACGGTAATGACAACCGGAGGCACTTGCGAATTGGCGACGATGTTCTCCGGGTAGAATGCATTGAAGCCATTGTCACCGCCAAAGAATAATTCGCCGTCAAAACCTTTGTAGTAAGCATTGCGCCAAAAGATGTTGCTCTGTAATCCATCCCTCACAGTGAAATTGTCGAATATCTCGCTTTGTGGATCGTAACGTGAGAGCCCACCATTAGTGCTCAACCAGAGGTATCCTTGATCATCCTCTAGCATCCCAGCTATCCGGTCGTCAGCTAGACCGTCGTCAACATGGTAACGAGTGAAATCGCCCTGCTCTT